>ENA-ORCZ01000005-ORCZ01000005.1-marine-metagenome-genome-assembly--contig:-NODE-5-length-485408-cov-6.424807_pt1 | contig 485408 bp, 415 predicted proteins | sample MGYA00237785_ERZ508519 | MGnify/ENA primary metagenome ERZ508519 (study PRJEB26189, sample SAMN06268790) | marine metagenome | isolation source: Bioluminescent Bay, La Paraguera, Puerto Rico | place... | reverse complement strand
GCAGGGCACGATCTTTCGCGGCGGGCCGCCGCTGGTGAAGGCGGCGACGGGCGAGGTCGTCTCAGCGGAAGATCTCGGCGGCGCCGACGTCCATGCGCGCCAGTCGGGCGTCGCGGACCACTATGCGCTGGACGACGATCACGCCCTGAAGCTGGCGCGGCGCATCGTGGCAAACCTCAACAGCCGCAAGACGATAGACGTCGATCTTCAGGAACCGGTCAAGCCATATTTCCCAACGGAAGATCTGGACGGCGTCGTCCCCGCGGCGCTGACCCAGCAGTATGACATTCGCGAGGTCATCGCGCGGCTGGTGGACGGCTCCGAGTTCGACGAATTCAAGAAGCTCTACGGGACCACGTTGGTGACGGGGTTTGCCCGCATCGCCGGCATGCCGGTGGGAATTCTCGGCAATAACGGCATCCTGTTCTCGGAATCGGCGCTGAAAGGCGCGCATTTCGTCGAACTGTGCTGCCAGCGCCGGATCCCCATCCTGTTCCTGCAGAACATTACCGGCTTCATGGTCGGCCGCGACTACGAGGCGGGTGGAATCGCGCGCGACGGGGCGAAGCTGGTGACGGCGGTCGCCTGTGCGAAAGTTCCGAAAATCACGCTGATCGTGGGCGGTTCCTTCGGTGCCGGCAATTACGGCATGTGCGGACGCGCCTATTCGCCGCGTTTTTTGTTCATGTGGCCGAATGCGCGGATCTCGGTGATGGGCGGCGAGCAGGCGGCGTCGGTGCTGGCGACCGTCAGGCGCGACAATATCGAGGCGGACGGCGGAACGTGGTCTGCGGAGGAGGAGGAGGGCTTCAAGGCCCCGATCCGCGACCGCTACGAGGCCGAGGGCCACCCCTATCACGCGACCGCAAGGCTTTGGGACGACGGAATAATCACCCCGCGCGAGACGCGCCGGGTGCTGGCGCTGGCCCTGTCGGCCTCGCTCAACGCGCCGGTGCCGGAGACGAAATTCGGCGTGTTCCGGATGTAATCGAAATGCATGAAAAATGCGCCCGGACAGTATCGGGGCGCATCGTTCAGGGCCTGGAACCTATCGTTTCAGGCCGCGTCGTCGTCGCTCTCGGCATCGGCCTCGGCCAGCCGCTTGTCGACATAGCCGCCGACATTCTCGATCAGCTCGTCGACCTTGTTCTCGAAGAAGTGGTTCGCCCCCTCGATGATCTGCTGGTCGATGACGATGCCCTTCTGGGTCTTCAGCTTGTCGATCAGCGACTGCATGTCGTTGGGTGTGACGACCCGGTCGTCGGCACCGTGGATGATCAGGCCGGACGAGGGGCAGGGCGCCAGGAACGAGAAGTCGTAGAGGTTGGGCTGCGGGGCCACCGAGATGAAGCCCTCCACCTCGGGGCGGCGCATCAGGAGCTGCATGCCGATCCAGGCGCCGAACGAGAAGCCGGCGATCCAGCAGGCGCGCGCGTCCGGGTTGAAGCTCTGCACCCAGTCGAGCGCGGCGGCCGCATCCGACAGTTCGCCGAGGCCGTGGTCGAAGGACCCCTGGCTGCGGCCGACGCCGCGGAAGTTGAACCGGAGCACCGCAAATCCGCGCTCGGCGAACATGTAGTACATCTGGTAGGCGACCTGATTGTTCATCGTGCCGCCGAACTGCGGATGCGGATGGAGAATCAGTGCGATCCGCGAACTCTTGGTCTTCGGCGGATGATAGCGGCCTTCCAGGCGACCTGCGGGTCCGGTGAAGATGACTTCCGGCATATAAAGCGACGTCCTTTTTTTGGGGTTGGCAGGCGGCGGGGCGTTGAATATCCTCGACAATCAAGGTCTGACGCGCGCGTTTCAACCGATGTGAACGCGCTGGCGTTTCCTTGACACCTACCCTGCACCCTCCTACAAACTCTTTAGAAGATTTCGAAACTGGGGCTTTCCGGACCGCGCCTTGGCGCTAGGGGCGCAGGGGCTCTGTCCGGAACCTTCGACACACACCACATATCTTGTGCGAAACGCAAGACTTCAAGGCACGGAAAACAGTGCCATCAGGCAAGAGGTGATCACCGTGGGGGCGAAAACCGCCTACCTGGATCATAATGCGACGTCTCCCGCCCGCCCCGAAGTCATCGAGGCGGTGGCGGACGCCATGCGCATGCCCGGCAACCCGTCCTCGGTGCATACGGCCGGCCGTGCCGCGCGCAAGCTGGTCGAGGATGCGCGCCGCGACGTGGCCGCGCTCGTCAATGCCGACCCTTCGAACGTGGTCTTCACCGGTGGCGGCACCGAGGCCAACGCGCTGGCGCTGGCGCCGCGCGGCGGGGCGGACCGCCTGCTTGTCTCCGCGATCGAGCATCCCTCGGTGCTCGGCGGCGGGCGTTTTGCCAGCGATTCCATCGACGCGATCCCCGTCGACGAAACCGGCGTGATCGATCTTGCCTGGCTCAAGGAGCGGCTGCGGTCCGGGCCGCCGCCGGCCATCGTGTCGGTGATGTGTGCCAACAACGAGACCGGCGCGATCCAGCCTGTCGCCGAGGTGGCGCGGCTGGCGCACGAGGCCGGCGCGCTGGTGCATTGCGACGCGGTCCAGGCGGCCGGACGTCTGGACCTCGACATCGCGGCGCTCGGCGTCGACTACATGACGCTGTCGGCGCACAAGATCGGCGGTCCGCAGGGTGTCGGGGCGCTGATCCGCCGCGACAAATCAGCGCCGGTCGTGCCGCTCTACCGCGGCGGCGGACAGGAGCGATCGCACCGGTCGGGCACCGAACCGGTGGCTGCGATTGCAGGATTCGGGGTAGCGGCGCGGATTGTTTCGCGCGAAACGGGGAATACGAACGAAATTGCCGCCTTGAGGGACTGGTTCGAGGCGGAACTGCGCACTATCTCGCCTGCAGCGGTGGTGTTCGCATCCGAGTCGGATCGGCTTGCGAATACGAGCTGTTTCGCGGTCGAAGGGCTTCCGGCGGAAACGGCGATGATCGCACTCGATCTCGAGGGTGTCTGCGTCAGTTCCGGGTCGGCCTGCTCTTCGGGCAAGGTCGGCCAGTCGCATGTGCTTGCGGCCATGGGCGTTCCGCCGGACCTTGCCTCCGGCGCGATCCGGGTCAGCTTCGGCTGGTCGAGCACACGGAATGACGTGGAGAGTTTCATGACTGCCTGGCGGCGCGTTCAGGCGAAGCGTGACCGCCGCCGGGAGGTAACCGAAGCGGCATAAGCGAAACCCGCGGTCCTTGAAACCGCGAGCGAAGGAGCAATTGATGCCAGCAGTGCAAGAGACAATCGATCAGGTTCGCGAGATCGATGTCGACAAGTACAAGTATGGCTTCTTCACCGACATCGAGTCGGAGAAGGCGCCGAAGGGGCTGAACGAGGACATCGTCCGGTTCATTTCCGCCAAGAAGGAAGAGCCCGAGTGGATGCTCGAGTGGCGCCTTGACGCCTACCGGCGCTGGCGCACCATGACCGAGCCCACCTGGGCGAAGCTCGACTATCCGAAGATCGACTTCGAGGACCTCTATTACTATTCGGCGCCGAAATCGACGCCGGCGCCGAAGAGCCTCGACGAGGTCGATCCGGAACTGCTCGCGACCTACGAGAAGCTCGGCATTCCGCTGAAGGAGCAGGAAGTGCTCGCCGGCGTCGAAGGTGCGCGCGTGGCCGTCGACGCGGTGTTCGATTCCGTCTCGGTCGTGACGACGTTCCGCGAGGAGCTGTCGAAGCACGGCATCATCTTCTGCTCGATCTCCGAAGCGCTGCGCGAGCATCCCGAACTGGTGCGCAAGTACCTCGGATCGGTCGTGCCGACGAGCGACAACTACTATGCGACGCTGAATTCGGCGGTCTTCTCGGACGGGTCCTTCGTCTACATCCCCGAGGGTGTGCGCTGCCCGATGGAACTGTCGACTTATTTCCGCATCAACGAGCGGGAAACGGGCCAGTTCGAACGAACCCTGATCATCGCCGACAAGGGCTCCTATGTGAGCTATCTGGAAGGCTGCACGGCGCCGATGCGCGACGAGAACCAGCTCCACGCCGCCGTGGTCGAGCTCGTCGCCCTGGACGATGCCGAGATCAAGTACTCGACGGTGCAGAACTGGTATCCCGGCGACAAGGAAGGCGTCGGCGGCATCTACAACTTCGTCACCAAGCGCGGCGACTGCCGTGGCCGCAATTCCAAGATCTCCTGGACGCAGGTCGAGACCGGCTCGGCGATCACCTGGAAGTATCCGAGCTGCATCCTGCGCGGCGACAACTCGCGCGGCGAGTTCTACTCGATCGCGGTGTCGAACGGTCACCAGCAGATCGATTCCGGCACCAAGATGATCCATCTGGGCAAGAACACGTCGAGCCGGATCATTTCCAAGGGCATTGCCGCCGGCGTCTCGGACAACACCTATCGCGGCCTGGTCTCGGCGCACGCCAAGGCGACGGGCGCGCGCAACTTCACGCAGTGCGACTCGCTCTTGATCGGCGATCGCTGCGGCGCGCATACGGTGCCCTATATCGAGGCGAAGAACGCGTCGACGGTGTTCGAGCACGAGGCGACCACCTCGAAGATCTCCGACGACCAGATGTTCTACTGCATGCAGCGGGGCCTGTCGGAAGAGGAGGCCGTGGCGCTGATCGTCAACGGCTTCGTCCGCGATGTCCTGCAGCACCTGCCCATGGAATTCATGGTCGAAACCCAGAAGCTGATCGGCATCAGCCTTGAAGGCAGCGTCGGGTAAGTCGGCCTCCAGTTACGAAAGATAGCGAAATGACTGCTCTTCTCGAGATCAAGAATCTGCACGCCAAGGTCGCCGACGAGGACAAGGAGATCCTGCGCGGCCTGGACCTCACCGTGAACGCCGGCGAGGTGCATGCCATCATGGGGCCGAACGGCTCCGGCAAGTCGACCCTGTCCTACATCCTGGCGGGCAAGGACGACTACGACGTCACCGACGGAGAGGTTCTTTTCATGGGAGAGAACCTGTTGGAGATGGAGCCCGACGAGCGGGCCGCCGCTGGCCTGTTCCTGGCCTTCCAGTATCCCGTGGAAATCCCCGGCGTCGCCTTCATGACGTTCCTGAAGACGGCGCTGAACGCCCAGCGCAAGGCGCGCGGCGAGGGCGAGCTGTCGACGCCGGACTTCATGCGTCTGGTGCGCGACAAGGCGACGCTGCTCAACGTCTCGCAGGAGATGCTGAAGCGGCCGGTGAATGTCGGGTTTTCCGGCGGCGAGAAGAAGCGCAGCGAGATCCTGCAGATGGCGCTTCTGGAGCCGAAGCTGTGCGTCCTCGACGAGACCGACTCCGGCCTCGACATCGACGCCCTGCGGGTCGTGTCCGACGGCGTCAATTCGCTGCGGTCGCCGGAGCGCGCGATGGTGGTCATCACCCACTACCAGCGCCTTCTGGACCACATCGTTCCCGACGTCGTGCACGTGATGTCGGCCGGCCGGATCGTGAAGACCGGCGGCAAGGACCTGGCGCTCGAACTCGAGAAGTCCGGATATGCCGCCTTCACCGAGGCGGCGTGAGCCGGATGGCGGGAGAGACGTCCATGAATGTCACAGTCCGTAGTCCGCAGACCGCCGCAGAGCAGGCGGTGACGGACCAGTTCGAAGCGGTCGCCGGCATCCTGCCGGGGACGGGGGCGGTGCGGTCCGTGCGCGAGGCGGCGATCCGCCGTTTCGCCAACGAGGGCCTGCCGCACCGGCGCATCGAGGAATGGAAGTACACCGATCTGCGCGCCAAGCTGCGTGAGATCCCGGCGCCGGCGAAGGCCGGGGATGCGCCGATCGGCGCCGATGTGCTGTCGGAAGTCGATACGTGGCGGATCGTCATCGTCGACGGCGGCGAGCCGCGCCTGCCGGCGGGGCTCGTCGAACAGGGTGTCACGGTCGCGCGGCAGAGCGAGAGCCTCGAAGCCGGTACGCTGGACGGTGCCTGGGCCGAGGGGACCGAGTCGGCGCTGTTCGACCTCAACACGGCGTTCGTCGCGACGGGCGTCAGCGTCCACGTTCCCGAGAATGTCCATCTCGACAAGCCGATCCAGATTGCCTGCGTCACGACCGCGCCGAAGGCGGCGTCGGTTTATCTGCGCAACCGCGTGGATGTCGGCGCCGGCGGCTCGGCGACCGTGGTCGAGTCCTACGAGGGGCCCGACGGGATCGGCTATGTGGTCAATTCGGCGAGCAAGCTGTCGGCTGCGCGCGATGCATCGCTCACCTGGGTGAAGGTGCAGCGCGACGGCGACACGGCGTTCCATTTCGCCACCGTCGATTCCCGCGTCGAGCAGGGCGGCAGGCTGATCGTCGCGCCGTTCACGACGGGCGCGGCGCTGTCGCGCACCAACCTGGCGATCGCGTTCGGCGGCGAGCATGCCGAGGCGGTGCTGGCCGGCGTCCAGCTTCTGGGCGACCGCCAGCACGGCGATACGACGCTGTTCGTCGATCATGCGCTGCCCCATGGCGACAGCCGGGAGCTGTTCAAGGCGGTCGTCGACGGGGAGGCGCGCAGCGTCTTCCAGGGCAAGATCATCGTCCGCCAGGACGCCCAGAAGGTCGACGGCAAGATGATGACGCAGGCGCTGATGCTGTCGGAGCGCGCCGAGATCGACAACAAGCCGGAACTGGAGATCTACGCCGACGACGTGCAGTGCGGTCACGGCGCGACATCGGGGCGGATCGACGAAGACCTGCTGTTCTACCTGCGGGCCCGCGGCATTCCCGAACAGGTCGCCAAGGGCCTCCTGATCGAGGCGTTCGTCGGCGAGGCGATCGAGGCGATCGGCAACGAGGCCATCGGCGAGGCGCTGTCGACGCTGACGCGCGCGTGGGTGACCCGGCACGCCGTGACCGGAGAGGCATCGTGAGCGCCGAAGCCGGCCTTGCGGCGACCGCGCCGGCATACGACGTCGAGCGTATCCGGCAGGATTTCCCGATCCTGAGCCGGGAGGTCTACGGCAAGCCGCTCGTCTATCTCGACAACGCGGCTTCGGCGCAGAAGCCGCGGCAGGTGATCGAGGCGATCTCGCATGCCTACGAGCACGAATACGCCAATGTCCATCGCGGGCTGCATTACCTGTCGAACACGGCGACGGAGAACTTCGAGGCCGCGCGCGAGACGGTGCGCCGCTTCCTGAACGCGGCGTCGGCCGACGAGATCGTCTTCACCCGCAACGCGACGGAGGCGATCAACCTCGTCGCCTCGTCCTTCGGGCAGGGGATCGGCGAGGGCGACGAGATCGTGCTCTCGATCATGGAGCATCATTCCAACATCGTGCCCTGGCATTTCCTGCGCGAGCGCAAGGGGGCGGTGCTGAAGTGGGCGCCCGTCGACGAGGAGGGCGCGTTCCATCTGGAAGACTTCGAGACGCTGCTGACGCCGAAGACGAAGATGGTCGCGATCACGCACATGTCCAACATGCTGGGCACCGTGGTGCCGGTGAAGGAGGTGGTGCGGATCGCGCACGAGCGCGGCATTCCGGTGCTGATCGACGGCAGCCAGGGCGCCGTTCACATGACCGTCGACGTGCAGGACATCGGCGCGGACTTCTACGTCTTCACCGGCCACAAGGTGTACGGGCCGACGGGGATCGGCGTCCTGCACGGCCGCATGGAAGCGCTCCAGGCCCTGCCGCCGTTCAACGGCGGCGGCGAGATGATCAAGGACGTGACGACGGACACCGTCACCTACGGCGAGCCGCCGCATCGCTTCGAGGCCGGCACGCCGCCGATCGTCCAGGCGATCGGTCTGGGGGCGGCGCTCGACTACATGGAGCAGGTCGGCCGCGACGCGATCCGCGCGCACGAGGACCGGCTGCGCGCCTATGCGCACGAGCGGCTCGGGGCGATGAACTCGCTGAAGATCTTCGGCACCGCGCCGGGCAAGGGCGGCATCGTCTCGTTCGAGATGGAGGGCGCGCACGCCCACGACGTCTCGACGGTGATCGACCGCTACGGCGTGGCGGTGAGGGCGGGAACGCACTGCGTCCAGCCGCTGTTGCAGCGCTACGGCGTCACATCGACGTGCCGAGCGTCCTTCGGCATGTATAATACGCTTGAGGAAGTCGACCGTCTCGCCGAGGCGCTCGGCAAGGCCCAGCAGTTCTTCGCCTGAGGAGGCGAGTGAGATGAACGACATGAGCAACGAAGCGACCGCGCCGGCCGAAGAGGTCTCGGCGATCCCGCCGGAGGAGCTGGAGCGGCTCACCGACGACATCATCGGCGCGCTCAAGTCCGTCTACGATCCGGAAATCCCGGTCGATATCTACGAGCTCGGCCTGATCTACCGGATCGACGTCGACGACGACCGCAACGTCGCCATCGACATGACGCTGACCGCCCCGGGCTGTCCCGTCGCCGGCGAGATGCCGGTCTGGGTGGAGAGCGCGGTGGCCTCGGTCAACGGCATCGGCGAGGTGCGGGTGCAGATGGTCTTCGACCCGCCCTGGGATCCGAGCCGGATGTCGGACGAGGCGCGGGTCGCACTGGACTTCTTCTGACCTATATACCGTCTTGCAGGAAACGCATCAGACCGGACCGACACGATGACCACAGCGACGACTCCGCGCCCGAAACCGAAGGTGGTGACGCTGACCGATGCGGCCGCCGAGCGGGTTCGCGAAATCATGGAGACTTCCGACAAGCCGATCGCCGGCCTGCGCGTCGGCGTGACCAACGGCGGCTGCGCCGGCATGTCGTACACGATGGAGTATGCCGACGAGATCTCGCCGCTCGACGAGGTCGTCGAGGACAAGGGCGTCACGGTGCTGATCGATCCGAAGGCCGTCCTGTTCCTGCTCGGCACGGAGATGGACTTCCAGGTCGACACGCTGTCGGCGCGGTTCGTGTTCAACAACCCGAACCAGACGTCGGCCTGCGGCTGCGGCGAGTCGGTGGCGATCACTCCGGCGACGCTGGACGCGTGAGCGGGCGCGGTTAGACGCGCGCGGGTCCGAAGCGGGGGACCATGGCGCTTTCCCCGGAATTTTCCGACTATATCAAGGACCTGTTCGCTGAGTTCGCGGACGTCCGCGTCCGGCGGATGTTCGGTGGCGCGGGCATCTTCCACAACGACGTGATGCTCGGCCTCGTCGCCGACGATACGATCTTCCTGCGCACCGATCCCGAGAGTGCGGAAACCTTCGCCGCCGAAGGCTGTCGCCGGTTTACCTATCGCGCCAAGACGAAGACGGTCGACCTGCCGTACTGGACCCTGCCGGAGCGGCTGATAGACGATCCGCACGAACTGGCGGCCTGGGCACGGCGTGCCTATGCTATCGCCGCAGCAGCGAAGGCGAAGGCCGGACGCAAGACGAAGCGCGCCCCGGCGCGATAACGAAGGGGGCGGGCCAGGGCCGCGCGCGCCGCTGTCAGGCCACGGCGGTCTGCGTCTCCGACAGATCGGTTTCCGACATCACCTTGTTGCGCCCGCTGCGCTTGGAGGCGTAGAGCGCCATGTCGGCACGCTCCAGCAGGCTGTCGCGGGTGTCGTTCTCGCCCAGCGTCGCCACCCCCACCGACATGGTGATGCGGCCGAGGCTTTCGCCCGTCGAACGCTTGATGAGTTCCTTGGCCATGACCGCCGACCGCACCTGATTGGCGACGACGACGGCGGATTGCAGGGGCGTGTTGGGCAGGATCACCGCGAACTCCTCGCCGCCGAACCGGGCGGCGATGTCGTTGCCCTTGATCGCGCCCTTGATCGCGGCGCCGACGAGGCGGAGTACCTGGTCGCCGGTCTGATGCCCATAAGTGTCGTTGAATTTCTTGAAGAAATCGATGTCGCACATGGCCAGCGACATCGGCTCGCCGCGGCGCATCGCGATATCGATCGCCCGCTCGAGGCTCTGCTCGAAGTGCTTGCGGTTGCCGAGCCCGGTAAGCTGGTCCGACAGGGACTCGTACCGGATCGCCTCGAGGCTTTCCTGCAGGCCCGTGATCTGGCCGCGCGATTCCTTGAGCTGGGATTCGAGGACGGCGTTGCGCGATTCCATCTCGGTCGTGGCTTTGAGAACCTTGTCGAGAACGGCACGGATCTGCTTCTGGGACGCCGCCGAGTCGAGGCCGCTGGCAGCGGATCGGAGCGATTCTCCATAGCGCTCGCACGAGCTGCCGGACCTGTCCAGCATCCCGATGATCGCGTCGAGTTCCTTCGAGACCTGGGCGCTGACCTCGCCGACCCGGTCGCTAAGGCGGACGGGCGACAGAAACTCGTCGTAGAATCGTTCGGTCAGGTCTTCGGGAAGATGCCCGAGGCGCTTCAGGGCATCGTTGACCGCCTTGTTGAGCTCACGATTGAACCCGGCGGCGTAGATGTACCAAAGCTCGTAATTGCGCGGATATGCCGGCGTCCGGTTGCCCTTCAAATAGGTCAGGGCTGCCTCGCCGTATGTGATGGAACGCTGAAATTCGTCCGTCCGTGTCACCGACCCTGTACCCCCAATAAACCATGACGTGTCCCCACACGCGTCAGTATCAGACAGCAGCGCCATAGTAGTTTTCGGCGCCTTAACGCAGGGTTAAGTGTACTATGGAGTCGAGTCCCCGAAGAGCCGCAAAATTCTTGATATGTTTATTTTTTATTCGGAATTCTGCGGGCCGCGCCGGACCGGACGCAGCAGGAAACTCGGGACGTGTTCGCCAAGGCCGACAACGGGCTCGTCAGCGTCCTGCTTGTTGCGGCCGCTGCGCGACTTTCCGCCGCGCGGTTCGTCGTTCCGCTTGCCCTGAGCGGGTGTCTTGCCACTCTCGCTTCGGCCACCGGTTTCCGGGGTCTCTGAGCGGCTTTTGTCCTTGCTCCGGCCGCGGCCGCGTTTGCGGCGGGTGTCGCCGCCGTCTTCGGCGGGTGCTTCGTCGGTCTCCGCCGGCGCGCCGCCGGTCATCCCGTCGCGAACGGGGATTTCCTTGCCGATCAGCTTCTCGATCGCGCCGATATACTTCTTGTCGGCACCGGTAACGAGCGTGATCGCATCGCCTTCGCGCCCGGCGCGGCCGGTGCGGCCGATCCGGTGGACATAGTCTTCGGCATGCGTCGGCACGTCGAAATTGAAGACATGACTGACGGCAGGAATGTCGAGGCCACGCGCCGCGACGTCGCTGGCGACGAGAATCTTGAGATCGCCCGACCGGAACTTGTCCAGGGTGGCCATGCGCTCGCGCTGGTCGAGGTCGCCGTGCAGGGCGCCCGCGTCGAAACCGTGCCTCTGCAGGGACCGGTGCAGGACGGAGACGTCGCGCTTGCGGTTGCAGAAGATGATGGCGTTGGTGAGGTTCTTGGCGGCCCGTAACTCGTCGCGGAGCACGGCGCGCTTGTCCTTCGGCGTCGACGGCGTCTTCACCAGCGCCTGCTGCACGGTTTCCGCGGTCGTGGACTGCCGGGCAACCTGGACCTGAACCGGATTCTGCAGGAACTGTCCCGTCAGCTTCTCGATTTCGGGCGGCATCGTTGCCGAGAAGAACAGCGTCTGGCGCGTAAACGGCACGAGGCGGCAGATGCGCTCGATATCGGGAATGAAGCCCATGTCGAGCATGCGGTCGGCTTCGTCGATGACAAGGACGTCGACGCCGGTGAGCAGCAGCTTGCCGCGCTCGAAATGGTCGAGCAGGCGGCCGGGCGTCGCGATCAGCACGTCGGCGCCGCGGTCGAGCTTCTTTTCCTGCTCGTCGAACGACACGCCGCCGATCAGCAACGCCACCGTCAGCTTGTGGTTCTGGCCGTAGATGACAAAGTTTTGCTCCACCTGGGCCGCAAGCTCTCTGGTGGGCTCCAGGATCAGGGTGCGGGGCATGCGCGCCCGGGCGCGTCCCTTTTCCAGGATCGACAGCATCGGCAGCACGAAGCTGGCCGTCTTGCCGGTTCCTGTTTGCGCGATTCCAATGACATCGCGCCGCGCCATGGCATGCGGGATCGCCTGCGCCTGGATCGGCGTCGGTTCCTTGTATCCGGCCGCTTCGACGGCCGACAGGACTTTGGGGCTCAGACCTAAATCAGTAAAGGGCATCTACCGGCCACTGTGATCCGTGTGGCGGGATCGTTCCGAACGACAGGATGTCAAGGATTCTTGTTCCGCTTGGGTTTTGGCGGAACATAAAGGGTACTCGCCCCATGTCAACGGCACTTTCGCTGCGATTGTTAATTCGGGATGCCGTCGCAGGACCATCACACCCAACGTGTCCCGGCCACGCGTCTAGTAAACCGGCGGCGGGGGCGGCAGAGGCCGGCCCCAGGACCGCGGCGTCCGATAGATCGGACCGACGGGAACGCCGGGCGGCGGGGGCGCTGCGTAGCCCGGCTGCGGCGGCACGCCGTAGGCCGGGGGCGGAGCCGGCCTATACGGGCCGCCATCGGCGAGGTAGCTGCCCGATGCCCAGCCGACGATGCCGCGATAGTTCACCTGGCACCAGCCGCCCTGGCATCCCAGCACCTGGACGTTCTGGCCGCCCGGAATGACCCCGACGCGGGCGAAGCCGGTACCCGGTCCCGTGCGGATGTTGAGATCCTGGACGGCGAAGGCGGCAAGCGCCGGGCCTGCCAGAACAAGCAGCGCCGAGAGGGCGAGGGCACTCGCGCCGATAGCGCCGGCAAACAGTTTTAGCATCGCGTCAGCTCCGGTTTCCCTCGGCGAAGTGTTGCGGCGGCCGACCTGTCATCCGATTAAGAGGATGCCTAAAACTGTACGCCGATGTCCCGCGACGTCAACAAACCCGGCGGTGCATCGAAACTGTCGTCTCGGGCCCCTCAGTTGCCGAGCAGCGAGAACTCGTAGCGGCCGGGGCCGTGCAGCAGCAGCATGTACTCGCCGATCGCGCCATTGGCCTGCTGGGTATCGACGAAGACGTCCGTGCCTTCCGGGCCGACGTCGATGCGGTAGTCGGTGAGGCGCTGCGGGGTCTGGCCGATCTCCACGACCTCGGCGGTGGCGACGACCGCCTCGCTGCCATTGGCGCGGATCCACTGAACGAAAAAGCGCGATGCCTGCGAGCCCGGTGCCGCGCGGGCGACGAGGAACCGGAAGGTGCCCGAAGCGCCGTCGGCGCGCCATTCGCCGCCCCGCGACATCTGCACGACGTCGGCCGGCAGCGCGGCGACCGCGTTGGCGAGCGGATCCGCGTAGGCGCGGGGAACCGACAGGAGGGCGAACAGGAGGAGGGCGGAAATCGTCTGGCGCATATGGTATTCCGATCCGTATCTTTCCGACGACAAAAACAGATTCTCGCGCCCGTTTGCATACGCCATTCGGTGCCGACCGACGAGGGGGGGAACATGACTTTGCCTGTTGTTTTCGTGCCCGGACTGCTGTGCACAGATGCACTCTACGCGCCGCAGGTCGCGGCGTTCTCGGGACAGGCCGAATGTATCGTCGCCGATCACACGCGCCAGGACTCGATGGAGGCGATCTGCGAGGCGATCCTCGAGACGGCGCCGGAGCGGTTCCATCTCGTCGGACTGTCGATGGGCGGCTACATCGCGCTCGAGATGGTCGGGCACGCGCCGGAGCGGATCGAACGGCTCGTCCTGATGGATACGAGCGCCCGGCCGGACAGGCCGGAACAGACGACCTTCCGGCACACCCTGGTGGCGGAGGCCAGAGCCGAGGGGCTCGACGGGATCGTCGACCGGCTGTTGCCGCAGTTCCTGGCAGAGGTGCATCTGGCCGACAGCGGTCTCGTCGAAACGGTTCGCCGGATGGCGCGGGACACCGGTGTCGATGCGTTCGAGCGCGAGCAGACGGCGATTATCGGCCGGAAGGATGCGCGGCCGGACCTGGCTGACATCTCCTGTCCGACGCTCGTCGTGTGCGGCGATCTCGACACGCTGACGCCGCCGGACCTGTCACAGGAGATCGCGGCGGGGATACCGGGCGCGACGCTGGAGATGATCGCCGGCAGCGGCCATCTGACGACGCTCGAGAAGCCCGACGCGGTGAACGCCGCGCTGGGCACGTTTCTGGGTCTCTGAGTGTCGGGAACCCGCCGGAACCGTCCGTTCAGATGTCGAGGTCTTCGGCGAACTCGGCGTTGTCCTGGATGAAGTGGAACCGGGCGTCCGGGTTGTTGCCCATCAGCCGCTTCACCGCGTCCGTCGTCCCCTCGGGATCGTTCTCGACCTCGACGCGCAGCAGGGTGCGGCGCTTCGGGTCCATCGTCGTTTCCTTGAGCTGGGCGGGGAGCATCTCGCCGAGGCCCTTGAAGCGGCCGATGTCGATCTTGCCGCGATTGTTGAACTCCGTCTTCAGCAGTTCGTCCTTGTGGGCATCGTCGCGGGCGTAGAGCGTCTTGCCGCCCTGGCTGATGCGATAGAGCGGGGGGACGGCGAGGTAGAGATGGCCCTGGTCGATGAGCCTGGGCATCTGCCGGTAGAAGAACGTGATCAGCAGCGAGGCGATGTGGGCGCCGTCGACGTCGGCGTCGGTCATGATGATGACCTTGTCGTAGCGCAGGTCGTCCTCGGAGTACTGCTGACCCGTGCCGCAGCCCAGCGCCTGGATCAGGTCGGCGAGCTGCTGGTTGGCGGCGAGCTTGCCCGACGCCGCGCTTTCGACGTTGAGGATCTTGCCGCGCAGCGGCAGCACGGCCTGGGTCTTGCGATCGCGCGCCTGCTTGGCCGAGCCGCCGGCCGAGTCGCCCTCGACGATGAAGATCTCGGCGCCCGCGGTGCCGGTGTGCGAGCAGTCGGCGAGCTTGCCGGGCAGGCGCAGCTTGCGCACCGCCGTCTTGCGGCCGACCTCCTTCTCCTGGCGGCGGCGGACGCGCTCCTCGGCGCGCTCGATCACCCAGTCGAGCAGCTTGGTCGCCTGCTGGGGGCTGGCGGTGAGCCAGTGGTCGAACTCGTCGCGCACCGCCTGCTCGACGATGCGGGTCGCCTCCGACGTCGCCAGCTTGTCCTTGGTCTGGCCCTGGAACTCCGGCTCGCGGATGAACACCGACAGCATCGCCGTGCACGAGGCCATGATGTCGTCGCCGGTGATGACGGAGGCCTTCTTGCGGCCGGTCAGTTCGGCATAGGCGCGCAGGCCCTTCAAGAGCGCGGCGCGCAGGCCGGATTCGTGCGTGCCGCCGTCCGGGGTCGGCACGGTGTTGCAGTAGGAGGAGACGAAGCCGTCGCGGCCGGCGCACCAGGCGACCGCCCATTCGACGCCGCCATGGCCGCCGTCCTTCTGGACGCGGCCGGCGAAGATGTCGTTGGCGACCGTCGTCTCGCCCTTGATCTCGGCGGCCAGGAAGTCCTGCAGGCCGCCGGGGAAGTGGAAGGTCTCCTTTTCCGGAACCTCGCCGCCCTCGTCGAGCAGTTCCGGATCGCAGGTCCAGCGGATCTCGACGCCGCGGAACAGATACGCCTTGGAGCGCGTCATCTTGAACAGGCGCGCCGGGCGGAACTGCGCCTTGCCGAAGATTGTCGCGTCGGGCTTGAAGCGGACGCGGGTGCCGCGCCGGTTCATCGTCTCGCCGAGCGATTCGAGCGCGCTGGTGGGGTGGCCGCGCGAGAAGGTCTGCCGGTAGAGCTGGCGGCCGCGGGCGACCTCGACCTCGAGGACCTCCGACAGGGCGTTGACGACCGAGACGCCGACGCCGTGCAGGCCGCCCGACGTGTCGTAGACCTTGGAATCGAACTTACCGCCGGCATGCAGGGTCGTCATGATGACTTCCAGCGCCGACTTGTTCTTGAACTTGGGGTGCGGGTCGACCGGCATGCCGCGGCCGTTGTCGGTTACCGACAGGAAGCCGCCGGCCTCCAGATGCACGTCGATCCAGCTGGCGTGGCCGGCGACGGCCTCGTCCATGGAGTTGTCGATCACCTCGGCGAAGAGATGGTGCAGGGCCTTCTCGTCGGTGCCGCCGATGTACATGCCCGGACGCCGGCGCACCGGCTCCAGGCCTTCCAGCACCTCGATGTCGGCGGCCGTGTAGGCATCCTCCGCGCCGTTGGCGCCGGCCGGCGGCGCCTTCGCCCGCGTGTCGGCGCGGGCGGGGGCGGGCGTTTTCGCCTCGGCCGGCTTTTGGGCCTCGGCCGGCTTCGGGGCCGGTTTGGATGCCGGTTTCGGGGTCGGGCCCGATGCTTCGTCGAACAGCGACGGCAGTTCCTGCGGCTTGTTCATGGGCGCGTTCGAGGTGGTCCGTGTTTCGGTTGCGATGCACGTCCGGGGGCGATCCCGGCGAATCATCGGGTGATTCTGCCATTTCGGGGCGGACCGCGCGACGGTTCGCTGCTGCAAAAAGCCGCTTTTCCTAAGGAAGATAGCGTTCCAGCGCCCAGGCACCGACCGCGACCGGGCCGGCCGCGGCAATCATGTAGGCCGGAAACACGAGGAGCGCTAGCCCGTCTTGGGCGTCGGGTGTGTCATTCCACCAGAAGACGCTGCCGAAGCCCCAGATCCAGAAGGCCGACAGCGCGGCGAGCGCCAGCGTGCAGACGAGCAGCGGCGCCGCGCGCGACAGGCGCCGGTTGAGATAGCCGAAGGGGATGTAGGGCAGGAAGGCGAGGGCGACGAAAAAGCCGATCGCGGGGATGGCGAAGACGCCGAGGCTGGAATCGGCTTGCGAGATGATTGTCGCCGCCACCAGCGCGAGGCCGGCGATGAGCAGGATCGAATTCAGCGTACGCAGCACGGTGGGACTCCAGCACGGCGGGACTCCAGTCATTGCCGCGCACGATAGCGCCGGCCGCGCGGCGGCGATAGAGCGCGGTCTCACCGCATATGCGGTCGGGAAGTCATGATGTCGGCAGGGGCATCCGGCCTTCGGCAAACCGCCGGGCCGGCAGCAGAACGGCTCCGCGACCGGGGGAGGCCGCGAAGCCGCTCATGAGACGCCTCGTCATCTCTTTCGCAGACGCAGTGCGTCGGGATTAGATCGGTTCAGGATCTCGGTCTCGTGCATCCCGCTCCGCTCCCACAGCAATCGCGGTAGGGCGGTAAGCAAACGCACGCTTGAAATCACGTATTCGATTGTCTGTGCTGTGGCCGCTTCTGACGACGCGTGCCGTATTACACGCTGCGAAGCGGCGGAAATCGGGCCGGCGGTTCCATTGTCCTAGACCTCCCTTCCTTGGTGTGTGGATAGACTGTGCGCTTCGTTTTGCCGACTGTCAATATCGCGTACGGGAAGGCGGTGGCTCGGGTACGCCTGCGCGCGGCGATTGGGGACAACGCGGAAAATCCGACGGGCCCGCCGGCGCCGGCCACACAAAAAACGGGCCGCCCCTCAATGGCGCGGCCCGAAAACAGTACAGCACAAAAGACGGTCTCGCTTCGGCGAGAAGGCCGCTTGCCGGGCGGGGGGCCGTATACAAGCGGCGACCGGATACCGTTTGGCGGAAATCGGGGCGGAAAATCCGGAGCTGGTGTCGCCTCCCTCGACCGTCCGTCGCGGAAACTATCGTTATACATTGACAGTCCCGTGACGGTTTCGAAGTCGTTTTTATGATTTATCGGCTAATCAAACAGGTCTGCTTTCGCCAAGTCAAGCGGAGTCGAACTGGCGGGTGCCGTGGTTCGCGGCGTGTTTTCGGGCCAATGCTGACACACCGTCCCGGCGGCGGGTTCCAAACGCCAGCCGGCCCGGGCTTGTTCGCGCCGGCTGTTATCGGTTGTGCCGCGGACTTCCTTGCCCTTTATGTCGTTACACGCCTCGTCGCGAGCCCGACCAATTCCCTCCGTTTGGAGCCGTAGTCCGATGATCACCGGAACCGACACCCGCCGCTTCTGGCTGACCGTCATGCTGCCGTTCGGCTTGGGCTATTTCGTCACGCTGATCTACCGGACGGTGAGTGCGGTCCTCGCCCATCCGCTGACGACGGATCTCCACCTGAACGCCGCGGAGCTTGGCCTGATCACGTCGATGTTCGTCCTGGGGACGGCTCTCGCCCAGTTGCCGCTCGGTGTCTCGCTCGACATGTGGGGCCCGCGCCGCACCCAGGCCGCGTTCTTCTCGATCGGCGCTGCCGGAGTATTTCTCTTCGCGGCATCGTCGTCGACGTTGGGGCTGTCTGCAGGTCGTGCCCTGCTCGGCATCGGGATGGCGGGCGGGCTTATGTCGGCCTTCAAGGCGATTGCGGACAATGTCGAAGCCGGCGACATACCGTTCTACAACGGCATCATGATGGGCTTCGGCGGGATCGGCGTTCTTGCGGCGACGATGCCCTCCAAACTGTTCGAGGTCGCCTTCGGCTGGCGCATGCTTTGTGTGGTGCTCGGCGTCTTGACCCTGCTCGCGGCCGTGCTGATCGTGTCGAGTGGCCGAAGGCGCAAGGCGGCGGCCCCGGGCAAGACGGGATTTGCCGAAGCCGTTTCGGGCCTCGCCGGCGTTTACAGAAGCCGCGACTTCTGGCTGATCGCACCGCTGCTTGCGGTTGCCAATGGCGGCTTCATCGCCTTCCAGGGTCTGTGGGCCGGGCCGTGGCTGCAGCATGTCGAGGGACGAAGCCCGATCGGCAGCGCCCATGTCCTGCTGATCATGGCCTTCGCCACGATCGTCAGCATGGTTGCCGGCGGTCCGCTGGCGCGGCTGTCGCGGGCGATCGGCCATTCGCTGACGACGATCGCCGTCTCGTGTATCGGGGTTCACGTCCTGGTACAGGTCGCCATCGCTGCGGCCGTGCTGCCGGGGACCCTGGCGCTCTGGATTGCCTACGGATTTTTCGGGCAGATCGTGCTCGTGCTGTACGCCGTTATCGCGCAGCGGTTCGGTCCTTCGGTGGCCGGCCGGGCAATCACGGCAGCGAACGTGATCGTCTTTCTTTATGCGTTCGCTGCGCAGTTCGCATTCGGCCTGATCGTACATCTGGTGCCGACGACACAGGCGTATCCGCATCTGGGATACCGCGTCGCGCTCTTTGCCATGATCGCGATCCAGGCAGCCGTCTTGCTGGTTTTCGCGGCGCAGTCGCTGGCGGCGCGCTCGAAGCCGTCGGGGTGAAGCGGATCCGGTTGTCGGATCGATCCCTCGGTGCCTGAAGTCCCGGCGCGGGCAACGCCCAAAAGAAAAGCGGAGCGGCAAGGCCGCTCCGCTGAAAAGCACACGGATGTGCGGTGCGTCAGACGCTGTAGTACAGGTCGAACTCGATCGGGTGCGGCGTCATTTCGAACGCCATCACCTCGTCCATCTTCAGCTCGATGTAGGCGTCGATCTGATCGTCCGAGAACACGTCGCCGGCCTTCAGGAAGTCGCGGTCGGCGTCGAGGGACTCGAGCGCCTCGCGCAGGCTGCCGGACACCGTCGGGATCTCCTTCAGCTCTTCCGGCGGCAGGTCGTACAGGTTCTTGTCCATGGCGTCGCCCGGATCGATCTTGTTCTTGATGCCGTCGAGGCCGGCCATCAGAAGGGCCGCGAAGCCCAGATACGGGTTGGCACCCGGATCGGGGAAGCGGACCTCGACGCGCTTCGCCTTCGGCGAGGACGCCACGGGAATACGGCAGGAGGCCGAGCGGTTACGCGCCGAGTAGGCGAGAAGAACCGGCGCCTCGTAGCCCGGGACCAGACGCTTGTAGGAGTTGGTCAGCGGGTTGGTGAAGGCGTTGATGGCCTTGGCGTGCTTCAGGATGCCGCCGATGTAGTACAGGCACTGGTCGGACAGGCCGGCGTACTTCTTGCCGGCGAAGACCGGCTTGCCGCCCTTCCAGATCGACTGATGGACGTGCATGCCCGAGCCGTTGTCGCCGAAGACCGGCTTCGGCATGAACGTGGCCGACTTGCCGTAGGCGTTGGCGACCTGGTGCACGACGTACTTGTAGATCTGCGTCTTGTCGGCGTTGCGGGTCAGCGTGTCGAACTTCATGCCGAGTTCGTGCTGGGCCGCGCCCACCTCGTGATGGTGCTTCTCGACGGCGACGCCCATGGAGGCCATCACAGACAGCATCTCGGAGCGCATGTCCTGCGCGGAGTCGACCGGCGGGACCGGGAAGTAGCCGCCCTTCATGCGCGGGCGGTGGCCCAGGTTGCCGACTTCGTACTCGGTGCCGGTGTTGGACGGCAGCTCGCCGGAGTCGATGGCAAAGCCCGTGTTGTAGGGCTCGGTCGAGAACCGCACGTCGTCGAACACGAAGAACTCGGCTTCCGGGCCGAAGTAGCAGGTGTCGCCGATCTTCGACTGCTTCAGATAGGCCTCGGCCTTCTTGGCGGTCGTGCGCGGGTCGCGTTCGTAGGCCTCGCCGGTGGACGGCTCGAGGACGTCGCACATGATGGCGAGCGTCGGCGCCGCGAAGAACGGGTCCATGTGAGCCGTCTCCGGATCGGGCATCAGCGTCATGTCGGACTCGTTGATGGCCTTCCAGCCGGCGATCGACGATCCGTCGAACATCACGCCTTCGGCGAACATGTCCTCGTCGACGACGGCGATGTCCATCGTGACGTGCTGCATCTTGCCGCGCGGGTCGGTGAACCGCAGATCGACGAACTTGACGTCGTTCTCCTTCATCATTTTGAGAACGGACTTAGCTTCAGCCATGTGACTACCCCTTTTTGATTGTCCAGCTGGATCTCAGGTCAGGTTGACCAATTCTGGTCAGGTGGCGTCTGGAAAACCGGAAACCGGACCATACACGACGGTCCGCGGCCCGGTGTTGCGACGCCGGTTCAAACGATCAAATCGCCTCCTCGCCCCGTTCACCGGTGCGGATACGGATGGCGTCCTCGATATTCGAGATGAAAATCTTGCCGTCTCCGATGCGGCCGGTCTGGGCCGCCTTCTGGATGGCTTCTATCGCCTTGTCGATCTGATCCTCGCCAAGCACGACCTCGACTTTCACTTTCGGAAGGAAATCCACGACGTACTCCGCGCCGCGGTAGAGTTCGGTGTGCCCCTTCTGGCGGCCGAACCCTTTCGCTTCCGTGACGGTGATGCCTTGCAGGCCCACCTCCTGGAGCGCCTCCTTCACCTCGTCGAGTTTGAACGGCTTGATGATAGCCTCAATTTTCTTCATCTGGACGTGACTCCTCGCGTGGGGCTCCTCGATGAGAAGGAGGCCCGGCTTCCGGTTAGCATGGCCTGTGCCAATTGGGTGAAAGAAAATTTTCTTATTAAATTCATAACACTATGCGGCCATGCCCGTGAAACGGGCATGGCGTACCCCAATCGTGCGGCCAAAAATTGGGCATTCGCACAAAAATACGCCAGTGCATCCTGCCGCAGTGGAGGGCAACTGTGAACGAGCTTCTCACCACGATCCAGATGAGCGAGGCGGACCGGCTGACGATCGCCTCGGGGGTTCCCGGTGCCGTGCTGATGGAGAAGGCGGGGCAGGCGGTGGCGGCCGGCGCGCTGGCGGTCGGACGGGGCAGGCCGGTCCTCGTCGTGTGCGGCCCGGGCAACAACGGCGGCGACGGGTTCGTCGCCGCGCGGCATCTGCAAGCGGCCGGCCGCGATGTCCGGGTGGCGATGCTGGGCGATCGCGCGCGGCTGACGGGCGACGCGGCCGCGATGGCCGCACGGTGGGACGGCGACATCGCGCCGTTGTCACCGGACCTGCTGGAGGGCACCGGCGTCGTCGTCGACGCGCTCTTCGGCGCGGGCCTGTCGAAGCCGGTCGAGGGGCCGGCGGCGGAGATGATCGCGGCGATCAACGGGTCGGGTGTTCCCGCTGTCGCCGTCGACGTGCCGTCCGGCGTCGACGGTACGACGGGGGCCGTCCGGGGGATAGCGGTCGAGGCGTACCGGACCGTGACGTTCTTCCGGCTGAAGCCCGGCCACCTGCTGATGCCCGGCCGGACGCTGTGCGGCGACCTGCGGCTGGCGCAGATCGGCATCGGGGAGGGCGTGCTGGCCGATATCGGTCCGCAAAACGTCGCCAACGGTCCGGCGCTGTGGGGCGTCGTGTTGCCGCGGCCGCAGCCGGACGGGCACAAGTACGACCGGGGCCACACGCTGGTTGTCAGCGGCGGGGCGTGGGCGACCGGCGCGGCCCGGCTTGCGGCGCGGTCGGCGCTCAGGGTCGGGTCCGGGCTGGTGACGGTGGCAAGCCCGACGTCCGCCCTGTCCTCCAACGCCGCCCACCTGACCGCGATCATGCTGGTGCAGGCCGAGGGCGTCGACGGTCTCGCCGCCGCGCTGTCGGACGTCCGCCGCAACGCGGTGGTGATCGGCCCGGCAGCCGGCGTCGGGGCGGAGACGCGCGACAAGGTGCTGCTGACGCTGGCGGCAAAGCGCGCGGTGGTGCTCGACGCCGACGCGCTGACGAGCTTCTCGGGCCACGCCGCGACGCTGTTCGACGCGATCCGGGCCGACAGTGGCCGTCCCGTCGTGATGACGCCGCACGAGGGCGAGTTCGCGCGCCTGTTTACCGATATCGACGGCGACGAGGCGATATCGAAGGCGGAGCGAGCCCGGGCGGCCGCGCGCGCGAGCGGCGCCGTGGTCGTGCTGAAGGGGCCGGATACCGTCATCGCCGCCCCGGACGGCCGGGTGGCGATCAATGGGGATGCGCCGGTCTGGCTGGCCACGGCGGGATCCGGCGACGTGCTGAGCGGCATGACCGCGGGACTGCTGGCGCAAGGGATGCCGGGCTTCGAGGCGGCGGCCGCGGCGGTCTGGCTGCATGGCGCCGCCGCGCACCGGTTCGGGCCCGGCCTAATCGCCGAGGACCTGCCCGAGCAGCTTCCCGGCGTGCTGGCGGCGCTGGCGGGCGGATAACCGGTCTGGAGGATAACCGGGGGCGGCCGACAATTTGGATAGCCGGCGCGGAAATTAACTCAAACTTTCAACTGAGCATTAATCCGGTTCCGGTACAGGTCATGGCAAGGGCTGAAAAACATTCCTGTCTCAACAGGGGAGGCGGAAGCCATGTCGTGCCTGAAAAGGGCGTTCTTCGACCGTGTGCGGGCGTTCGCGTCCGACGGTGCCGGTAATATCGCGATTATCTTCGCGTTTTCGCTGCTGCCGATCATTCTCGCGGTCGGCTCCGCCATAGATTACGGCCACTACAACTCCGTGCGGGTACGGCTGCAGGCGGCGCTGGACAATACCGGCCTCGCGCTCGCCCACGATATGGACGGTCTCGACGACGACGAACTGGAAGCGCTGGCCAAGACGTATTTTTCCGAAAACTTTCCCGAACAGGCGGGCGTCGTGGTGACGTCGCTGCAGGCGGTTGCCGACGACGACGACCTGTACCTGGAGGTTCACGCCAACGTCGAGATGTACATCATGCATCTGGCGGGCGTTCAGTATCTTCCCGCCAATGTCGACGCCGAAATCGTGCGGTCGGAGGACTCCTACGAAGTCGTCCTGGTGCTCGACAACACGGGCTCGATGCGTGGCTCCAAGATCAACGCCCTGGAAGACGCGGCGAAGCTGTTGACCAACAACCTGTTCGGCGAGACCAGCACCCATCCGCTGCTCGACATGGCGCTCGTGCCCTTCTCGCACGCGGTCAACGTCGGCACCGGCAACAAGAACGCGTCCTGGATGGACACCAACGGCAAGAACCCGCTGCACTACGACAATTTCGACGAAGAGGAGATGAAGCGGCAGAACCTGACGCGCTTCGATCTGTTCGATCGCATCCGGAACGTGAGCTGGAGTGGCTGCGTGGACGCGCGGGCCCATCCGCTCGATGTCCAGGATACGGCGGCGTCTTCCAGCGATCCCGACACGCTGTTCGTGCCGTACTTCGCGCCCGACGAGCCTGACGAGTCCTTCGTCTGCGAGAAATACCGGCATAACGGAACGTGCAGACGCGGCGAAATCGTCGAGGATACCTACAACAACAGCTATCTCGACGATGGTGTGGACGAAGAGGACTCTGACGAGGAGAAGCAGCAGAACGTCGACAAGTACTCCGATCGCGTGCGGGCGAGGAATGGGTCGCCGAACGAAGGCTGCACCGCCAATCCCATCGTGCCGCTGACCAACAAGAAGTCGACCATCCTGAGCGGGCTGGGTGACATGAAGGCGAATGGCTACACGAACATCCCCGAGGGGCTGATGTGGGGCATGCGGGTCATTTCGCCGGGCGCGCCGTTCACCGAAGGCAAGCCCTACACCGAAAAGAACCACCACAAGATCATCATCTTGCTGACGGACGGCAATAATGACGTGCCGTCGTTCCTCGAGTCCCCGAACATCAATCACAGCGAATACGGGCCCTGGGGTTATGCGGCCTCCGATCGCCTGATCGAAACGACCAGCAGGAACAGCTATCGCGATGCGATGGACGACCGCACGGAAGAGGCCTGCAACGCGGTGAAGTCGGAGAACATCGACCTGTTCACCATCACGTTCCAGGTGTCGGACGACGACACCATCACGTTGATGCAAAACTGCGCGACCCAGCCGGACATGTATTACAACTCGCCGAGCACCTCGACGCTGGACGACGTGTTCCAGGAGATCGCCGATCGCATCTCCGAGTTGCGGCTGGCGAGCTAGTACGCCGGCCAGTATGCACCAATAGGTGGCGCGGATATTGCGGAACGTCCGCCGGGCGGGGACATCGTGTCCCCGTACGGGACGGGAGTTTCGATATGCGTGATGTTGTCCTGACCATTGCGGGAATTGTCGGTCTTTATCTGTTTCTGCGCGAGACGGGTTCGGAGCAGGCGGCGCTCATCGTTTCGGGCGCGGCAGCCTTCACGATGGGCGTCTCGGCGATGCTCCTGCGCGACGAGTGATCGGCCTTCGTCCGGCCCTTTAGCCGGGCGACGCGCGTTTTCGCTGGCATCTGCCGGAATCGGTGTGTTATAGACCGCCGCCGAGCGCAGGCCGCCCGCCGGTCGTTTTGCGGGCGTGGTGGAACTGGTAGACACGCGAGATTTAGGTTCTCGTGGCGAAAGCCGTGGGGGTTCAAGTCCCTCCGCCCGCACCAGACCCGTATCCGGCTGCGTACTGCTTCCGACCAGAACCCTGGGAACAACGCATTCTAGCGATCGAGACGTTATGCAGGTCACAGAAAAACTGAACGATGGGCTCAAGCGAGAGCTGCAGATTTCCATTCCGGCCGGGGACCTCGATTCCCGCCTCAACGACCGGCTGACGGATCTCAAGGATCAGGTCCGCATTCGCGGATTCCGGCCCGGCAAGGTGCCGATCGCGCATCTCAAGCGCGTCTACGGCAAGTCGGTCATGGCCGAGATCCTCGAGAAGGCCGTCACCGAAACGAGCCAGCAGGCCATCTCGGACCGCGACGAGCGGCCGGCCTATCAGCCGGAAATCGCGCTCAGCGAGGACAAGGACGAGATCGAGAAGGTTCTCGATGGCGCCGCCGACCTCGAGTACACGATGACGTTCGAGATCATTCCGGCCTTCGACATGCCGGATTTCTCGAAGATCGAGATCGAGAAGGAAGTGGCCGACGTCGAGGACGCGACCGTCGACGAGAGCCTTGAGCGCATCGCCGAGCAGAATCGGCCCTTCGAGCCGCGCGCCGAGGGCGAAAAGTCGGAATCGGGCGACCGCCTGACCATCGACTACGTCGGCAAGATCGACGGCGAGCCCTTCGAGGGCGGCGCCGATCAGGACGCGCAGATCCAGCTCGGGTCCGGCACCTTCATTCCCGGCTTCGAGGAGCAGCTCACCGGCGTGACCGCGGGCAGCGAGCTCGTCGTCAAGGTGACGTTCCCCGAGGAGTACCAGGCCGCCCATCTGGCCGGCAAGGACGCGGAGTTCGACGTCACGGTCAAGGCGATCGCCGCGCCCGGCGAGGTGAAGCTCGACGACGAGTTCGCGACGCAGCTCGGCATGGAATCGCTCGACAAGGTCAAGGAAGCCATCCGCGAGCAGATCGCCAAGGACTTCGAAGGCGCATCGCGCCAGAAGGTCAAGCGCCAGCTGCTCGACGCCCTCGACGAGGCCTGCACCTTCGAACTGCCCGAAAAGCTCGTCGAGACCGAGTTCGAGTCGATCTGGCAGCAGGTCACGCAGGATCTGGAGCGCGCCGGCAAGACCTTTGCCGACGAGGACACGACCGAAGAGGCGGCGAAGGACGACTACCGCAAGATCGCCGAACGGCGCGTGCGTCTCGGACTGCTGCTCGCCGACATCGGCGACAAGAACGAGATCAAGGTCACCGACGAGGAGATGAACCGCGCGCTGGTCGACCGGGTCCGTCAGTTCCCGGGCCAGGAGCAGATGGTCTGGGAATACTACCAGAAGAACCCGGGTGCGCTGGCCGAGCTGCGGGCGCCGGTCTTCGAGGAGAAGGTCGTCGACTTCATTCTCGAACTCGCCAAGGTGACCGAGAAGAAGGTCAGCCGCGAGGAGCTGTTCCACGATCCGGATCACGACCATGATCACGGGCACGATCATGATCACGTCGACGAGAAGCCGAAGAAGAAGGCGAAGGCCAAGAAGGCCGACGCCGAGTGAACCGTTAAGCATCCGCCGCCGTCGCGCTCGACAAACGGGCCAGCCGGCGTCGTATCATCGGACTGACGATTCGGCCGGGTCGCGCATGACCCGGTCGAAATCCGTTCAGGACTACCTATTTAACAAGATCGCTTACCGACAAATCCGGAACATCGCCATGCAAGACCCGATCGATTCCTACATGAACCTCCTGGTGCCGATGGTGGTCGAGCAGACCAACCGCGGCGAGCGGGCGTTCGACATCTATTCGCGGCTCCTGAAGGAGCGCATCGTCTTCGTGACGGGGCCGATCGAGGACCACATGGCGACGCTGATCACGGCGCAGCTCCTGTTCCTGGAGGCGGACAATCCGAAGAAGGAAATCGCCATGTACATCAACTCGCCCGGGGGCGTGGTGACGTCGGGCATGGCGATCTACGATACGATGCAGTTCATCCGTCCGGCCGTTTCGACGCTGTGCATCGGCCAGGCGGCCTCCATGGGATCGCTGCTGCTGACCGCCGGCGAGGCGGGGATGCGCTACATCCTGCCAAATGCGCGGGTGATGCTGCATCAGCCTTCTGGCGGCTTCCAGGGGCAGGCATCCGATATCGAGCGGCACGCCGAGGACATCCTGAAGATGAAGCGCCGGCTGAACGAGACCTACGTGAAGCACACCGGCCGCGACTACGAGACAATCGAGAAGACGCTCGATCGCGACTATTTCCTGACGGCGCAGGAAGCCAAGGATTTCGGCATCGTCGATCAGGTGCTGGAGAAGCGCGCCGAGGCGTCGTCCGAGCCCGAATCGGACAAGTAAGCCGGGCGGCGGCACAATGCCGCCGTGGCGGAAAGGGGCTTGATAACAGGGTTTTGGCTATTAGCGTTAATGCTCTGTTGATTAGTGGGTACCTAGCATGCTGCCATTGGCCGAGCGTCGTATGGCGGCTATAAACGACGAGGTGAAGCGCACCGCCCATGGGGCGAGCGGTGCCAAAACAGCCCCGGCCCGGGTAGCCGGAACGGCGTTACCGCCGGAGGGGCGAAGCGGAGTGACCGAATGAGCAAGGTCAGCGGCAGCGACTCGAAGAACACGCTCTATTGTTCCTTCTGCGGCAAGAGCCAGCATGAGGTGCGCAAGCTGATCGCGGGTCCGACCGTGTTCATCTGCGACGAGTGCGTCGAGTTGTGCATGGACATCATTCGCGAGGAGAACAAGAACTCCTTCGTGAAGGCCAACGACGGCGTTCCGACGCCGAACGAAATCTGCCAGGTTCTCGACGACTACGTGATCGGCCAGCAGCACGCCAAGAAGGTGCTGTCGGTTGCCGTGCACAATCACTACAAGCGGCTGAACCACGGCGCCAAATCGAACGACGTCGAGCTGGCGAAGTCGAATATCCTGCTGATCGGTCCGACCGGTTGCGGCAAGACGCTTCTGGCCCAGACGCTGGCGCGCATCCTCGATGTGCCGTTCACCATGGCGGACGCGACGACGCTGACCGAGGCCGGCTATGTCGGCGAGGATGTCGAGAACATCATCCTGAAGCTGCTGCAGTCGGCCGACTACAACGTCGAACGGGCGCAGCGCGGCATCGTCTACATCGACGAGGTCGACAAGGTCTCGCGCAAGTCCGACAACCCCTCGATCACCCGTGACGTGTCGGGCGAGGGCGTCCAGCAGGCGCTCCTGAAGATCATGGAGGGTACGGTCGCCAGCGTGCCGCCGCAGGGCGGTCGCAAGCATCCCCAGCAGGAATTCCTGCAAGTGGACACGACCAACATCCTGTTCATCTGCGGCGGCGCCTTCGCGGGCCTGGAGAAGATCATCTCCGGCCGCGGCGAGGGGACCTCGATCGGCTTCGGCGCCGAGGTGAAGTCGCTGGACGACCGCCGCACTGGCGAGATCTTCCGCGACGTGGAGCCGGAAGACCTGCTGAAATTCGGCCTCATTCCCGAGTTCATCGGCCGTCTGCCGGTGATTGCGACGCTCGACGATCTGGACGAGGACGCCCTCGTGGAGATCCTGTCGGCGCCGAAGAACGCCCTGGTCAAACAGTATCAGCGGCTCTTCGAGATGGAGGGGGTGGAACTGTCGCTCCCCAACGATGCGCTCCAGGCGATCGCGCGCAAGGCGATCGAGCGCAAGACCGGTGCGCGCGGCCTCAGGTCGATCATGGAATCGATTCTCCTCGACACCATGTTCGAGCTGCCGGGTCTCGACGGCGTGGAGGAGGTCGTGCTCGGCCCCGACGTCATCGAGGGCAACGCCCGCCCGCTCTACATCTACGCCGACCGGGCCGAGAAATCGGCCGATACCAGCGCCTGAGCCGCCCAGGTTCGAACGCGTTCGGGCGATCCGGTGCCATCCCTCTGAATGGCGCCGGATCGCACCTTGACTTGGGTGCGGCGCGTGGCCACCTATTGAGTCAACACATCGGCGCCGCCGCAGTTGCGAGTCGACCGGCCCGGGCCCCTTCGCGGTCCGGTTTTCAAGTATACCGGCTGGTCAGTGTCCCGTGTACGCCCCCCGTGGCGTAACTGCTTGCGTGTCGCTTTGAAACGAGAGGACAACATTATGGCCGACGACAAGCCGCGCGCGACTGTCACCCCCGGCGGAGAGGACATCTATCCCGTCCTGCCGCTGCGCGACATCGTGGTCTTTCCCCACATGATCGTCCCGCTGTTCGTCGGGCGCGAGAAATCGATCCGCGCGCTCGAGGAAGTGATGCGGGCCGAGCGTCCGATCCTGCTGGCCACGCAGAAGAACGCGGGCGACGACGATCCGGAAACCGACGCGATCTACGAGGTCGGGACGATCGCCACCGTGCTGCAGCTCCTGAAGCTGCCGGATTCCACCGTTAAGGTCCTGGTCGAGGGCCAGAGCCGCGCTCAGGTCGTGAACTTCACCGACCGCGACGACTACTTCGAGGCGCAGGCCGTGGCGCTGGCCGAGGAGGAGGGCGACGCCGTCGAGGTCGAGGCCCTGGCGCGTTCCGTCGTGTCGGAATTCGACAACTACGTGAAGCTTAACAAGAAGGTGTCGCCCGAGGTGCTCGGCGCGGTGACCCAGATCGAGGACTACTCGAAGCTGGCCGATACCGTGGCGTCGCACCTGGCCGTCAAGATCCCCGAGAAGCAGGAGCTTCTGGAGACGGTGTCGGTCACCGGACGGCTGGAGCAGGTGCTCGGCCTGATGGAAAGCGAGATCTCGGTCCTGCAGGTCGAAAAGCGCATCCGCAGCCGTGTCAAGCGGCAGATGGAGAAGACGCAGCGCGAGTACTACCTGAACGAGCAGATGAAGGCGATCCAGAAGGAACTCGGCGACTCCGACGAGGGGCGCGACGAGCTGTCCGAGCTGGAAGAGAAGATCGCCAAGACCAAGCTGTCGAAGGAGGCCCGCGAGAAGGCTCTGGCCGAGCTGAAGAAGCTCAAGCAGATGAGCCCGATGTCGGCCGAGGCGACGGTGGTGCGCAACTACCTCGACTGGCTGCTGTCGATCCCGTGGGGCAAGAAGTCCCGCATCAAGAAGGACCTGGGCCACGCCCAGGAGGTTCTGGATACGGATCACTTCGGTCTGGAGAAGGTCAAGGATCGCATCGTCGAGTACCTGGCCGTCCAGCAGCGCGCCAACAAGCTGCGCGGGCCGATCCTGTGCCTGGTCGGACCGCCCGGCGTCGGCAAGACGTCGCTGGGCAAGTCGATCGCCAAGGCGACCGGCCGCGAGTTCGTGCGCGTGTCGCTCGGCGGTGTGCGCGACGAGGCCGAGATCCGCGGCCACCGGCGCACCTATATCGGCTCGATGCCGGGCAAGGTGATCCAGTCGATGCGCAAGTCGAAGCACACGAACCCGCTGTTCCTGCTCGACGAGATCGACAAGATGGGCGCCGATTTCCGCGGCGATCCGTCGGCGGCCCTGCTCGAGGTGCTCGACCCGGAGCAGAACGGCACCTTCGCCGACCACTATCTCGAGGTCGACTACGACCTGTCGAATGTCATGTTCGTGACGACGGCGAATACGCTGAACATTCCGCCGGCCCTGATGGACCGCATGGAGATCATCCGTATCGCCGGCTACACGGAAGACGAGAAGGTCGAGATCTCGCGGCGTCACCTGATCCCAAAGGCGGTGCGCGAGCACGGCCTGAAGGAGAAGGAGTTCTCGATCGACGACGAGGCGCTGTTGACCGTCATCCGGCGCTACACTCGCGAGGCGGGCGTGCGTAACCTGGAGCGCGAGCTGGCGACGCTGGCGCGCAAGGCGGTCAAGGAGCTGATCGTCACCCAGAAGAAGTCGATCAAGGTGACGGCCAAGAACCTCGAGGACATCCTCGGCGTGCCGCGCTATCGCTTCGGCGAGGCCGAGCGCGAGGATCAGGTCGGCGTGGTGACGGGTCTCGCATGGACCGAGTTCGGTGGCGAACTGCTGACGATCGAAGGCGTGATGATGCCGGGCAAGGGCAAGATGTCCGTCACCGGCAACCTGCGCGACGTGATGAAGGAATCGATCCAGGCGGCCGCGGCCTATGTCCGCTCGCGGTCTGTCGATTTCGGCATCGAGCCGCCGCTGTTCGACAAGCGCGACATCCACGTGCACGTGCCGGAGGGGGCGACCCCGAAGGACGGCCCGTCGGCCGGTGTCGCGATGGCGACCGCCATCGTGTCGATCATGACCGGCATTCCGGTGCGCAAGGACGTCGCCATGACCGGCGAGATCACCCTGCGCGGCCGGGTCCTGCCGATCGGCGGCCTCAAGGAGAAGCTTCTTGCGGCTCTGCGCGGCGGCATCAAGACGGTGATCATTCCGGAGGACAATGCCAAGGACCTGGCGGAGATCCCCGACAGCCTGAAGAGCGGCCTGGAGATCATCCCCGTGTCGCGGATGGGCGAGGTCCTGTCGAACGCGCTGGTCAGCGAGCCGGAGCCGATCGAATGGGAAGAACCGGCGGAAACCGCGAAGGTGGTGGCCGAGGACGACCAGCAGTCGGGCTTCGTCGCCCACTGATTCCCAAATGCCGCGAAAGCGCCTGCGAGCCCCGCAGGCGCTTTCTTTTTTTGTAGATGACGACTCGACAACACCTTATTTCTCCGCGCTTCGGCGTTATAAACTCCCCGTACACGCGGCGATTCGCCGGATACACAAACCAATGACGTTGGACGAAAGGACAAGACCGTGAACAAGGCCGATCTCATCGCGCAAGTCGCGAACGACTCGTCGCTCCCGAAGGCCCAGGCGGCCACCGCTGTCGACGCGACGCTCGACGCCATCACCGCGGCTCTGAAAGGCGGCGACGAAGTCAAGATCGCCGGATTCGGCACGTTCTCCGTGGCCGAGCGCGCCGCGTCGACCGGCCGCAACCCGAAGACCGGCGAACCGATCAAGATCGCAGCGACCAAGCTGCCGAAGTTCAAGGCCGGCAAGGGCCTGAAGGACGCCGTTAAGTGATCCCGGGCGCCATTGGCGCCCGCTGTTACCGTTAGCGAGAAGCCCCGTGGTCCACTGTTCACGGGGCTTTTCGTATTTTAGGGCCACACTTGCGCGCCGGCCGGGCGAAGGATACATCCTTCGGCTTCCAGCGTTTCGCGCGGGCGGGCGGTTAGCTCAGTTGGTAGAGCGCCACGTTTACACCGTGGATGTCGGGAGTTCGAGCCTCTCACCGCCCACCATTCACCGGTCCGGACACGGCCGGTGATCCACCGACGGCCAGGGGCCGGAGGGCTGCCGTCGACGCGGTTTCCGACAATTCCTATTCGCCGCGGTCCTGTCCTTCGGCGGCCGCGGGTACAGATATCCCCAGGGGAATTGGGGGTCGGCAGGTGGCCGGTCGCCGGTACGCTGAGGGCTGAATCCGCCCGCTGCGGCGGTACCGCCGACGTGCCGACGCATATCCTTCACATTCGGCGTGTTTGATCGCTTGACTTGGCCGTGGCGGTCACTTAAGTCGAGGCATCCTGATTGCGGGGCGGCAAGCTTCGCGCGTTCGGGGGTGTAGCTCAGTTGGTTAGAGCGCCGGCCTGTCACGCCGGAGGCCGCGGGTTCGAGTCCCGTCACTCCCGCCACTTTCCCGATATCCCTTCACATTCTACGCTCCCGAGCGCCGCTCGTGTTCGCTCCTTCGTCCTAGCGCAGGTCGAGTTGCTGCTTGAGCCGGAGAAGCTGGCCATCGTCGGGCCTCAGCGCCAGCAGGCGGTCGGTCAGCGCGAGGGCGCCGTCGCGGTCGCGGGCGTTCAGTCGTGACTGAAGCAGACCGTAGAGCAGATCCAGATCGTAGGGATTGCGTTCGAGCGCCGCGCGCCGGACGTCTGCCGCCTGGTTCGGCTTCCCTGTCGATTCCAGCGCGACGGCATAGACGTGGGCGTAGCGGGCGGATCCGGGCGCGCGTTCGAGCGCTTCGGCAAGGAGCGGCAGCGACTCGTCGCGTCGGCCCTGACGAACCCTGAGGAGGCCGAGGGCGTGCAGCACCGCGGGCGTGTCCGGCGCCTGCGCATGGGCGCGTTCCAGGGTTTCGGCCTCCGCCTCCGTGTCGCCGCGCGCGCGGTGCAGTTCGGCCAGGTTGATCAGCGCAGGGATGAAGTCCGGCGCCAGCCGCAGGGCGGTCCGGTACGCGGCGTCGGCCTTGTCGGGGTCTCCGCGTTCGGTCCAGTAGATGCCGAGATTCAGATGCGCCTCCGGACGCTCGGCGGCGGCCAGTTCGGAGGCGACATACTCATCCGCGGACGTCCTGTAGGCCGCACGGCGGTCTCCGAGGAACAGATCCTCCGGCACCGGCGCAAGCACCCGGGCGGCAGCAATGCGCACGGCGCGAACGGGATCGGTCAGGAGCGGGGCGGCGAGATCGACGCGCGCGTCCGGCGGGAAGGAGGCGAGCGCCGCAACAGACGCGGCGCGGACGATCGGATCGGGATCGTCGAGCCCTTCGACGAGGGCCGGCGCCGTGATCCGGTCGACATAATTCCTGAGGGCCTCGATGGCCGTGGCGCGCACGATCGCCGGCGCTTCGCCATCCGTGGCGAGTGCGGCAAGGGTTGTCCCGGCTCCGGGTGCGCCGGAGCGCCCGAGCGCCAGCGCCGTGCCGTAGTGCGGTTCCCGGCGACGGTCGGGGCCGTACCAGTCCGCGATCGTCGATGCCGCCCACGCCGCATCCCGGTCGTCGTGGCAGCCTGTGCAGGCGTCGGGAGCCCCGGTTGCCGCGGACAGGTCCGGACGCGGCACACGGAAGGAGTGATCCCGGCGCGGATCGACGGCCATGTAGGTGCGTGCAGGCATGTGGCAATCGACACAGAAGGAGCCTGGTTCTCCCGCGGCGTGGAAGTGATGGGCCGGCGAATCGTAGGGCAGGGGCCTGATCCCCGGGAACCGGTCGGGCGGCGTTTCGCTGTGGCATGCCAGGCACACGGCGTTGCCGTCGGCGTACAGCGTTCCGGAATGGGGATCGTGGCAGTCTGTGCAGACCACGCCTTCCGCATACATCCTGCTCTGCAGGAAGGAGCCGTAGACGTAGACCTCATCGTCGATCTGGCCATCGGGGAAATAAAGGCCTTCGGACAGCAGTTCGGGGGCGTAGTGATCCAGGAACGCATGGCCGGCAACCGGGTGATCGGTGATCTGGCGGCGTCGCGAATGACATTGCGCGCAGGTGTCGATCATCGCCTCGGGGTCGCTCATGGATTTCACGAAACCGAGGTCGACGGGAGCGGGCGCGTCGTCGGCGCCAACCGCCTTCTCGGCCCAGGCGACGTGTGCCCCGGCCGGGCCATGACAGGCCTGGCAGCCGACAGTGACGTCGGACCAGGTCGTGGCGTAGCTGTCGGTCTCCGGATCGTAGTTGCGGACGAGGTTCGTGGAGTGGCAGTCGGCGCACCGGAAGTTCCAGTTGAAGTCCCGCCCCGTCCAGTGCAGCGGATCGCCGGGCTGCACATCGGGCTCGGCGAGATCGAACCAGCGGTTCCGCTCGGTGTCCCAGGAAACGGTGAGCGCCTGCAGGCGGCCCTTGTCCAGTTCGACCAGATACTGCTGCAGCGGCTCCCAGCCGAAGGTATAGGCGATCTCGTAAGTGTCGGATTCGCCGTCCGGGCCTTCCGTTTGGACGAGCCAGCGCGCGCCGTCGCGGCTGAAGCGATAGGTGGCGCCGTTGGCCTCGAACGTCACGTCGTCGAAGTCGCCGCGTACCGAAGCCTCGCTCGGTACTTCCATGGCGTGCGCGTGATGGGATGTCATCCAGCCGGCCTGCTCGGCCTCATGGCAGCCGGCGCATCGGGCATCGTCGACGAAGGCGGGGGCGGCCTCCGTGCCACCGCCGGGCCTGGCCGCCGCCAAGCCGGGTGTTTCGGCGTGGGCGGTGGCCGGGTTTCCGGCGACGGCGAACCCGGCTGCCAGGGCGAGGGCTGTGGCACCGAGTACGGCCCAGCGGCGGCAGGCGCGGTTGAACTCCAGGTACTTCATCGGTCGATTACCGCCGTTTGCCGGCGAGAGCCCTCATCCCGAAAACGGCCGGTCCGTTCAGCGACGACGGTTGGCCGCGTGCTCGCGGCGACCAATTCCAGATCCGGCCGGCCCGGGCACGTCCCTCGCGAACCAGTCTATGCGTTCCCGGCGGGAGTTAAACGGCGCGAACGTGAAATGATGTCTTTTCTCTCAACGCGATGCAATTTTGTCGGCTTGCGCGAGCCCGGCCACAATCGCGGAAACGATTTCATCGCTGGCGCCGTGCCGCCGGAAATACCCGGCGGGGTCACGGTGCATCCGCGGGAAGCGGCTCATCTCCTCCAGTGCGGTTCGGGTGGCGTCGCGGTCTCCGACAGCCGCGGCGGCGATGGCAACCAGGGCAGGGCTGGCGGGGCCGCCGCCTCTGGCCGATCGCAGAGCGAGCCGCATCGCCTCGTCGTAGTTGCCCTTCAGGTACCGGTCGATGGCGAGGGTATGAAAGTACCAGCCCGGCGGATTCGCTGTGCGATCGATGGCTCGTTGCACGAGCGGAATGCCTTCGTCGAACCGGCCGCAGATGGCGAGTCGCCAGCCCAACTGCACCAGCGCATCGGGATCGTGCGGGTTGAGGTCGACTGCCCGGCGGGCCATCTGCTCGCCCTTGTCGTAATCGCCCCTGTAATGGTGGATCGAGGCGAGCGCCTTCAGCGCAGTGGTGTTGTCGGGGGCGAGGCTAACGGCCCGGGAAGCCGCCTCCAGGGCCCTGTCGTATTGCTCGTCCAAGGCTTCGGGCCTGAAGAATTCGAACCGCCCTGCGTCCAGGTGCAGCCAGCCGAGCATGGCCCAGGCGTCGCTATAGCCTGGATCGCGTTTCACCGTCTCTTCCAGACAGCTGAGGACCGGTTCGAAATCGGCGCGCAGGAACGTCCGGCGATAGTGGTAGGCCCGCTGGACGCAAATGTAGCTGGGCATGGCGGACGGGCTTGTCGCCAGTCGCCGCGACAAATCCGTGTTGACGATCCCGTAGGGCTGCCCGAGCGCCGTTGCGATCTCTCCGGCGATATCTGTCTCCATGCCCATAAGCGCTTCGGGCGTATAGGGACGGTCGTATTCCTGGGACCACAGGACCCGGCCGCTCGCGGCGTCGAAGAGCCGGGCCGTGACCCGGATATCCTCGTCGTCGCGGCGTACGCTGCCCTGGACGATGTAGGATATGCCGAGGCGCTCGCTCAACTCGGCTGCTGTCGCGTCGCGAGTCTCGGCGTTTCCGATTGCAGACGTATACAGTCTGAAACCGGGGAACCGCATCAGGTCGCCGATGAGCTCTTCGCCGATACCGGCGGCGAGATAGCGGCTGTCCTCGGTGGCGTCGCGCGGTTCGAAGGGTAAGACGGCAATGGCCGGCCCGCCGGTATCCGGGACCGGTGCCTCAGGCCGCATCACGGACCAACTCACCAACGACGTGACGGCAATGGTCAGGATCAGGGCCGCAACCTCCAGCACCCGCCGGTTCGCAACAATGACAGAGGCGGTCTTGGCACCCAGCCCCGGACCTGAGTCGGCCGGATGCGATTCCTGTGGCCGGTGCTGCTCTGTCGGGCCGTCGTCGACGTCCGGGTCGTCCTGTTCGACTGGGGCATCCCGGTCCGTCGCGTTGCCGGACAGGCCCGGCGCCGTGGCGCTTCGCTCGAAATGCGGAACGTAGGATCCCTTGGGGATCGAAATCCGGACGGGGTCGCGGCTGCCGGCATCGACATAGTAGCAGTCGAGATCGCGCCGCAATCGCCGGGCCTCGAGACGCACGACCGGATCCGACTGGGAATCGAAGGTCTCGTCACGCCTGAAGACGGCGATGGCGACCGTATAGCCCTTCAGGGTGTTGGCGCGTCCCGCAAGGGTCTCCTCGACCACGAAGCGGAGGAAGGCGCGCCGCCGTTCGCTGGCCTGCAGGTGCGGACTTGTAAGAATGCGCTCCAGCTGAGTTCGAACCTCCGCCTCGCAAGGCGGGTTCGACCGGACCGCGTTATCGACGGAAACTGGCCGTTCCAGCACGCCATACCCTCGGTTACAGCCCCCGGAAGGTCCCGACTTCGGGTTCCCGTGGCGGAATTGTGCTTATAACTACTTAAACATTCAACCTGCCATCGAAGTGGCCGGTGTTGTGCACTCCGCGCCGGCTGCCGCGTTCGCGTGTTCACGCTTGTCGACCCGGCCATACAAACAGGTTCGAACCTGTTCGCACCTATCATTACGGCGTGAAAGCGCGAGTGTGGTGCGGAGTTTGTCGCTCGGTCATGGAGGCCGCGCGCCGGGGCTCCGTACCAGGGGCGGAGCGGATGTGTGCCATGGAGGCCAGTCAATCGATCATCGCGCGCTTCCCCGAGCGGGAGCTGGACATCCGTCGGCGCTGTGCACGAGACGCACAGTTTCTGGCGATCTGCAGCGACTACGAAGAAGCGACCTGGGCCTTGCGACACTGGAAGGCGGTCGCGCCTGAAGGCGACCCGAAGGCCGCCGAATACCGCGCGTTCCTGGAAGAACTCGAGTCCGAAATCCTGGAGCGTCTGGATGACCGGCGCCCGGATCCCGGAGAGGCCTGACAAGGTGCGTCCCGGATCCCGCTTGCGAACCTTTGGTGCGCCAGCGGGACGGACCGTCCGGGCAAACATGCTGAAAGGCAGCATCGGAAACGGCGGAAAGGAAAACGACAGATACCAGGGCTTGGCACATGCGGGCGCGAGGGCGCATTGACCCCATGTGGGCCGTTTTCTCAGGTCGGTACGAGCACCCTCCGGCGACGTGACATGAAAGTATAAAAACTAAAAGTCGAAATAAAAAATTTCCTTATTCGGCTTTACAGAAGTAAATATTTCTGTATTTATTATATAATCGGCGAGATGGCCCGATATGATAGTGACGAATAGTCAGGGATAAGTAAATTTGCACCCCGATGCGGGCGGTGCAAACCCATAGGAGGGTTTTCGTGATGTATAGATTACTGAGAGCGATATCTGTTGCTGCAGTCGCTTCTGCAGTGGCATTCAGCGGCGCAAGTGCCCAGGATGCCGGGAAACCGAACATCCTCGTCATCTGGGGCGACGACATCGGCACCTGGAACATCAGCCACAACAATCGCGGCATGATGGGCTACGAGACGCCGAACATCGACCGGATCGCCAACGAGGGCCTGTCCTTCACCGACTACTACGCCCAGCAGAGCTGCACCGCCGGACGCGCGGCGTTCATCGGCGGCAGCGTGCCGGTCCGAAGCGGCATGACCAAGGTCGGCCTGCCGGGCGCGGAGCAGGGCTGGCAGGAGGTCGACGTGACGATGGCGACCGTTCTCAAGTCGCAAGGCTATGCCACCGGCCAGTTCGGCAAGAACCACCAGGGCGACAGGGATGAGCATCTGCCGACCAATCACGGCTTCGACGAGTTCCTCGGCAACCTGTATCACCTGAACGCCGAAGAAGAGCCGGAGAACCGCGACTATCCGCGCGACATGGTGCTTCGCAACGGCAAGACGTTCCTCGAGCAGTTCGGCCCGCGTGGCGTCCTCCATGCCTTTGCCAACGAGGACGGGACGCAGACCATCGAGGACACCGGCCCGCTGACGAAGAAGCGGATGGAGACGATCGACGACGAGACGGTCGCCGCGGCCAAGGACTTCATCATCCGGAATACAGAAGCCGGGACGCCATGGTTCGTCTGGTGGAACGGCACCCGGATGCACTTCCGTACCCATGTGCGCGAAGAGCACACCGGCATCGCGGGACCGAGCGGCGACGAGTATCACGACGGCATGGTCGAGCACGACATGAATGTCGGCGAACTGCTCGACCTGCTGGACGAACTCGGTATCGCAGACAACACCGTGGTGATGTACTCGACCGACAACGGTCCGCACTACAATACATGGCCCGATGCCGGCACCACTCCGTTCCGGTCGGAAAAGAACTCCAACTGGGAGGGAGCCTATCGGGTGCCGGCCTTCGTGCGCTGGCCCGGCAAGTTCCCGGAAGACAAGACGCTGAATGGAATCGTCGCGCATGAGGACTGGCTGCCGACCTTCGCCACGATCGCCGGCAATCCGGATATCAAGGCGCAGCTGGCAGAAGGAGTCGACCTGAACGGGCGCAGCTATCGCAACCATATCGACGGCTACGACATGGTTCCCTACCTTACGGGCGAGGTCGACGAGTCGCCGCGCCACGAGTTCTGGTACGTCAACGACGACGGCCAGATCGTCGCCGCCCGCTACGACGACTGGAAGGTCGTGTTCCTGGAGAACCGCGGGCAGGGCTTCGGGGTGTGGCGCGAGCCCTTCACCGAATTGCGCGTGCCGCTGCTGTTCAACCTGAGGCGCGATCCGTTCGAGAAGGCGCAGCACAACTCGAACACCTATGACGACTGGTTCCTCGACCGGCCGTTCGTGATCGTGCCGATCCAGTCGCTTGCCGCCGAGTTCCTTCAGACCATGCAGGACTATCCGCCGAGCCAGACGCCGGGGTCGTTCAACCTCTCCGGCATCGAGGAGAAACTGCGGAGCGGTATGGGCTCCAGCAACTGATCATCGCTGCGCGATCGCGTTGAGAATCCGGGGCCGGTTCGGCCGGCCCCGGACGCACAACAACGATACGGGTCGCCCCTGGTCATCCCATCAGTGGAGGGTTCGTTATGACCAAAGCCGGATTGATGCGGGTATTCGCAGCCTGCGGTCTCGCCTTGTTGTCGCTTGCATCGGCGGCCAGTGCGCAGACAGACCCGCTGCCGTCCTGGAACGAGGGCGCGAACAAGCAGGCGATCATCGAGTTCGTCACGGCGGTCACCACCGAGGGCGGGCCGGACTATGTCGCGCCCGGTGACCGGGTCGCTACCTTCGACAACGACGGAACGCTGTGGAGCGAGCAGCCGTTGTACGTGCAACTCGTTTTCGCGCTCGAGCGGGTGAAGGCGATGGCGCCGGATCACCCCGAATGGAAGGACACCGAGCCGTTCAAGTCGGTGCTGGCCGGCGACATGGAAGGCATCGTTGCGTCCGGCAAGAAGGGTCTGCTGGAAATCGTCGCCGCGACCCACGCCGGCATGTCGACCGAAGAATTCGCGGGGATCGTTTCCGACTGGATCAAGACCGCGAGGAATCCGGCCACGGACATGTTGAGCATCGACATGATCTACCAGCCGATGCTCGAGCTCATCGGCTATCTCCAGGACACCGGATTCGATGTCTTCATCGTGTCGGGGGGCGGCATTGAGTTCATGCGGCCGTGGACCGAGGCCACGTATGGCATCCCTAAGGAGAACGTCGTCGGATCCTCGATCAAGGTGGAATACAAGGAGACCGATACGGGGCCGGTGCTGATGCGCCTCGCAGAGATCAATTTCATCGACGACGGCCCCGAAAAGCCGGTGGGGATCAACAGCCATATCGGCAAGCGGCCGATCGCCGCGTTCGGCAATTCCGATGGCGATTACCAGATGCTGGAATGGACGACGACCGGACCCGGTCGCAGGCTGGGCATGATCGTCCACCACGACGATGCGGAGCGTGAATTCGCTTACGACCGTGACTCGCATATCGGCAAGCTGGATAGGGCGATGGACGATGCCACGAAGCAAGGCTGGCATCTGATCAGCATGAAGGACGACTGGAAGCAGGTCTTCCCGGACCCGTAACCGGCGTCCGGAGAGTTGGGACGAAACGGGGCTCCGGAATCGCCTGCTTCACCGTATCGACAGGGCCGGTGGACTATCGCCGCGCGAATGTTGCCCGTTGAACACATCCACCGGTGTTTCGCGATGGAACGCCGCACGCAGTGTGCAGGTGAATGTCAACCGGTGTACTTTCTCCCAAAGCGATTGAGCGAGACGGCGGACAAGGGGAGACGTCATCATGAGGGGGTTTCGGTTCCGGGCACTGATACCGGCGCTTGCCCTAGGGGTATTGGTACTGACGGCGACGTCGGGGCGGGCGGCGGACATGGCCTTCGACGAGGAGGTCTTCGTCGAGCAGGCCGTGCCGGGCTGGACCTTTACGCTGGCGCCATACTTCTGGATGGCGGGCATGAAGGGCGATGTCGCATCGTTCGGCGCTCCGCCGGTGAATGTCGATATCGATTTCTCCGAGATCCTCGATAATCTCGATTTCTCCCTCATGACGGTCGCCGGCGCCCGCTACGGGCGGTTCAGTGTCGTCTCCGACTTCCTGTTCCTGAAGCTGTCGCCCGAAAGCGTGACGCCGTTCGGCGTGCTGGCGAACACCGTGCAACTCACCTCCAAGACCCTCGAGTTCACCGCCATGGGCGGTTTTGCGCTTGTCGATGCACCCGGCGGGCGGCTGGACGTCGTTGCCGGTGCGCGCGTGTGGTGGGTAGAGAATCGCATCTCGATCCAGGGCGGATTTCTCAACGGCCTCTGGCGCCAGGACTCGGAGGTCTGGGTCGACGCGATGGCCGGCTTGCGGGGCCGCGCCAACCTGACAGAGAACGTGTACCTGACCGGGTGGGCGCTCGGCGGCGGCGGTTCGTCGGACTCGGCATGGGATGTCATGGGCGGTGTGGGCTACGCCTTCAACGACCGGATCTCCGGCGTTGTGGGCTACCGGGCCATGGGCGTCGACTATCAGGACGGCCCGTTCGTCTTCGACGTCACCATGCAGGGGCCGATTCTCGGCGCCGTCATCCGGTTCTGAGACGTCTGGCCGGGTGATCCGGGGGATGGCCGGGTGCCGTGCGCCGGGGGAGGGGGCGCCTAGGCGTCGCCGTTGAGGGCTTCCATACGCAGGACGAAGGCTGCCGGCGCGAGGAGTGTCGAACCGTAGGGTGTCTTCAGGCCCGCGGCCTTGGCCATGTCCGCAACGAACGTGTTGCAGTTGTACTGGGTCCAGTTCCAGCGGGGCGGGTTGGCGCGGGCCGCTCTCACGGCCGCATCGAGACGCGCATACTGCTCGGGCGTTAGCTTATGGCGGTAGACCGCGTTCGGTTTGATCGACAGGTCGTACTCGACAGGTTCGGTCGTCGCCTCGGCCATGCCGCCGACGCCGACCGCGAAGCCGGACATGTCCTTGGGATAGAGGCCGACCTGAACGGCATCGACGATCCGGCCGTCGTCCCCCTCGATGCCGTAGACGAGATAGGAATGCCCGATGATGTCCGGTCCCGGTCGGGCCCGGAATTCGACGACATAGTCGGGGGCAGGGATCTCTGCGGCAATTTGCCCGGCACCGGTCGAGACCGGGCGCGGCACCGGCATCACGGCCTGCGTTCCGTCCGCGAATCCGTACGACGACCCGCCTTGAGTCGTCTGCGAGTTGACGCACCCGCCGAGGGCAAGAGACGCTATCAACAGCGAAAATGCTGCCTTACCCAAAGGCACTCGATACCCCCTTCAAATAGCCGTTCCGAAAGAGACGGTTGGCGGGCTCAGCACACCGGTCCGCCTGCTTTTCCCCTAATACGGGGCGAATTTATGACACTATACCGACACGGCCGCGACAACGCACCAGTAACATTGTCGTCGTCTAATAAAAAAACGTGAAAAGAAGCCGCCGCCGACGCTTGCCCTTGGTAGGAGCGTGGGCTAAGGCTACGCCCAACAATTCCCATTGTGCAGTGCATTCCAGCACTGTGCGACGAAGTGGTGCCGAGGCGACATGCCGGAGATCCTTCAAGACTATCTGCCCATCGCCGTTTTCATCGGAATTGCGGCGGTTATCGGGCTGGCGCTTATGCTGTCGTCGTTCGTGATCGCCTACAAGAATCCCGACCCGGAGAAGCTGTCCGCCTACGAGTGCGGCTTCAACGCCTTCGACGACGCCCGCATGAAGTTCGACGTGCGATTCTATCTCGTGTCGATCCTCTTCATCATCTTCGATCTCGAAGTGGCTTTCCTGTTTCCCTGGGCCACGGCCTTCCGCGACGTGGGGCTGTTCGGGTTCTGGTCGATGATGGCGTTCCTTGCCGTGCTGACGATCGGCTTCATTTACGAATGGCGGAAAGGAGCGTTGGAATGGGATTGATCGACCAGGACAGGACGCTCGTCGCGCCATCCGCGAAGGGCGTGATCGATCCGGAGACGGGCCGCCCGGTCGGGCAGGACGATCCCTTCTTCACCGAGGTCAACGCCGAACTCGCCGACAAGGGCTTCCTCGTCACCGCGACCGACGATCTTATCAACTGGGCCCGCACCGGCTCGCTGATGTGGATGACGTTCGGCCTCGCCTGCTGCGCCGTCGAGATGATGCAGGCCTCCATGCCGCGTTACGACGTCGAGCGGTTCGGCTTCGCGCCACGTGCCAGCCCGCGCCAGTCCGACGTGATGATCGTCGCCGGCACGCTGACCAACAAGATGGCCCCGGCTCTGCGCAAGGTCTACGACCAGATGCCCGAGCCGCGCTATGTCATCTCCATGGGCAGCTGCGCCAACGGCGGCGGTTACTACCATTATTCCTATTCCGTCGTCCGGGGCTGCGACCGCGTCGTCCCGATCGATGTCTACGTTCCCGGATGTCCCCCGACCGCCGAGGCGCTTCTTTACGGTGTCCTGCTTCTGCAGAAGAAGATCAGGCGCACCGGAACCATCGAGCGCTGACGCACATCCACCGGAGTCCTTCCGGGATTTTTCGCTATGGCCGAGAGGAGCGGCATGGACGAGGCCCTGACCGAACTTGGCGAGTACATTTCCCAGGCTCTGGGAGCGGACACCGTCGCGTGGACGGTCGCGCATGGCGACCTGACGCTGACAGTGTCGGCCGGTGCCCTGGTGGAAACGGCGCGCTTCCTTCATGACGACGCCCGCTGCCAGTTCGTCTGCATCATCGACGTGTGCGGGGTCGACTGGCCCGGCCGCGAGCCGCGCTTCGATGTCGTCTACCACTTTCTGAGCCCGCGCCAGAACCAGCGCATCCGGGTCAAGGTCATGGCCGACGACATGACGCCTGTGCCGAGCCTGACCGAGATCTGGCCGGGCGCCGACTGGTTCGAGCGCGAGGTCTACGACATGTACGGCGTGCTGTTCTCGGGCCATCCGGACCTGCGCCGGCTGCTCACCGACTACGGCTTCGAGGGCCATCCGCTGCGCAAGGACTTCCCGCTGACGGGCTTCGTCGAGGTGCGCTACGATGACGAGGCCAAGCGCGTCGTCTACGAACCGGTCCGGCTCAATCAGGAATTCCGCAATTTCGACTTCCTGTCGCCGTGGGAAGGCGTCGAGTACGTGCTTCCCGGCGACGAGAAGGCGAAGGGGTGACGGGTCCGGCGATGAGCGAAGCCTCTTCCACCAACGCCGCCATGACGGGCCGCTGCCTTTGCGGCGAGATCCGCTTCAAGGCGATACCGACGCGGAAGGACATGGGCGTATGCCATTGCGGCATGTGCCGGCGCTGGACCGGCGGAACCTTCATGGCCGTCGACTGCGGAACCGATGTCGAGATCGAGAACGAAGACAAGCTTGGCGTCTACAGCTCGTCGGACTGGGGCGAGCGGATTTTCTGCTCCCTGTGCGGAACGTCGCTGTTCTGGCGCATGCGAGACGGCAGCGAAACGGTGGTGGCTGCGCAGGCGTTCGACGATCCCGGCGCCTTCGCGTTCACGAGCCAGATCTATATCGACGAGAAACCGGGTAATTACGACTTTGCGAACGAGACGCGGAAAATGACCGGTGACGAGTTCCTCGCGGCGATTATGGGCCCGAAGGATACCGACCATGCCTGAAGCAGAGCTTCGCAACTTCTCGATCAACTTCGGGCCGCAGCATCCCGCGGCCCACGGCGTGCTGCGCCTTGTGCTGGAAATCGACGGCGAGGTGGTCGAGCGGGTCGATCCGCATATCGGTCTCTTGCATCGCGGCACCGAGAAGCTGATCGAGTACAAGACCTACCTGCAGGCGGTGCCGTATTTCGACCGGCTCGACTATGTCGCGCCGATGAACCAGGAGCATGCGTTCACGCTGGCGACCGAGAAGCTGCTCGGCATCGAGGTGCCGCGGCGCGGCCAGTTGATCCGCGTGCTCTACAGCGAGATCGGACGCCTGTTGTCGCACCTGCTGAACGTCACGACGCAGGCCATGGACGTTGGCGCGCTGACCCCGCCGCTGTGGGGCTTCGAGGAGCGCGAGAAGCTCATGGTGTTCTACGAGCGGGCGTCGGGATCGCGCATGCATGCGGCGTTCTTCCGCCCCGGCGGCGTGCACCAGGACCTGCCGCCCGAGCTGATCGACGACATCTGGGATTTCTGCGAGGCCTTTCCGGCCGTCCTCGACGACATCGAGGGGCTGCTCACCGACAACCGGATCTTCAAGCAGCGCAACGTCGATATCGGCGTGGTGTCGCTGGAGGACGCGTGGGCCTGGGGGTTCTCCGGCGTCATGGTGCGCGGCTCGGGCGCGGCGTGGGACTTGCGCAAGGCGCAGCCCTACGAGTGCTACGAGGAGATGGCGTTCGACATCCCCATCGGCAAGAACGGCGACTGCTACGACCGCTATCTCATCCGCATGGAGGAGATGCGACAGTCGACGAGCATCATGAAGCAGTGCATCGAAAAGCTGAGGGCAGCCGACGGGCAGGGCCCGGTGCACTCGACCGACCAGAAGGTCTCGCCGCCGAAACGCGGTGAGATGAAGCGCTCGATGGAAGCGCTGATCCACCACTTCAAGCTCTACACTGAAGGGTTCAAGGTGCCCGAGGGCGATGTCTACGCCGCCGTCGAGGCGCCGAAGGGCGAGTTCGGCGTCTATCTGGTGGCCGACGGCACCAACAAGCCCTACCGCTGCAAGATTCGCGCGCCGGGGTTCGCGCACCTGCAGTCGATGGACTTCATGTGCCGCGGGCACATGCTCGCCGACGTGTCGGCCATCCTCGGCTCCCTCGATATCGTGTTCGGTGAGGTGGATCGCTGATGTCTGTGCGTCGTCTCTGGCACGAGCAGCCCGAAAGTTTCGCGTTCAGCGCGGAAAATGCCGCGTGGGCCGAAAAGTGCATCAAGCGCTATCCCGAAGGGCGTCAGGCGTCCGCGGTGATCCCGCTTCTGTGGAAGGCGCAGGAGCAGGAAGGCTGGGTCTGTGAACCGGCGATCCGGCTGATCGCGGACATGCTCGGCATGGCCTATATCCGCGTGCTGGAGGTTGCGACCTTCTACACGATGTTCCAGTTGCAGCCGGTCGGCAAGAAAGCGCATGTGCAGGTCTGCGGCACGACACCGTGCATGCTGCGCGGCGCCGGCGACCTGATCAAGGTGTGCAAGAAGCGCATCGCCGAACACGCCCACGAGTTGTCGCCGGACGGCGATTTCTCCTGGGAAGAGGTCGAGTGCCTCGGCGCCTGCGTCAACGCGCCGATGATCCAGGTGGTAAAGGATACCTACGAGGACCTGACGCCTGAGAGCTTCGAAGCCCTGCTAGACGACTTTGCCGCCGGCAAGACGCCGAAGCCCGGACCGCAGATCGACCGGAGCTATTCGGCGCCGGCGGGCGGACCGACGGTGTTGACCGGCGACGTCTCGGCCGAAGCGATGATGGCCGACGTCGCGGTGGCCGAGAAGAGCGAAACGGACGAGAAGCCCGATACGCCCAAAGCGGCTGCCGAAAACGCCGCCAAGCCGAAGAAAGAGGACCGTGCCGAGGTCGAGGCCGCCCGCAAGCCGGGGTCGAAGAAGGCCGAGGCCGCGGAAGCGACGCTGTTCGACGAGAACAAGCCGGAAGGCCTCGAAGGCCCGCGCGACGGCAAGGCCGACAACCTGAAGAAGATCTCCGGCGTCGGTCCGAAGATCGAGGGCCTGCTGCACTCGCTCGGCGTCTATCATTTCGACCAGATCGCGGCGTGGACGCCGGAGCAAGTCGAGTGGGTCGACGGCTATCTCAAGTTCAAAGGCCGCATCGGCCGCGAAGACTGGCTCTCCCAGGCCAGAATCCTCGCTGACGGCGGCGAGACCGAGTTCTCCAAGCGGACCGGGAAGAAAGGCTAACGATGCTTTCCGACAAAGACCGCATCTTCACGAACATCTACGGCCTGCACGACTGGCGCCTTGATGGCGCTCGCAGGCGCGGTTCGTGGTCGAACACCAAGGAAATCATCGAGAAGGGCCAGGACTGGATCATCGACCAGATGAAGGCCTCGGGCCTGCGCGGGCGCGGCGGCGCCGGCTTCCCGACCGGCCTGAAGTGGTCCTTCATGCCCAAGGAAGTGACCGACCGGCCGCACTATCTGGTTGTCAACGCTGACGAATCCGAGCCCGGCACGTGCAAGGACCGGGACATCATGCGCTTCGAGCCGCACCAGCTCATCGAAGGCTGCATGATCGCCTCCTTCGCAATGCGCGCACACACCTGCTACATCTACGTGCGCGGCGAGTTCATCCGCGAGCGCGAGCATCTGGAAGCCGCCATCGAGGAGGCCTACGAGGCCGGTCTGGTCGGCAAGAACAACAAGAACGGCTGGGATTTCGATATCTACGTCCATCACGGCGCGGGTGCGTATATCTGCGGCGAGGAGACGGCGCTGCTCGAAAGCCTCGAAGGCAAGAAGGGCATGCCACGCCTGAAACCCCCGTTCCCGGCCAATTGCGGCCTCTACGGGTGCCCGACGACGGTCAACAACGTCGAGTCCATTGCCGTCGCGCCGACGATCCTGCGACGCGGCGCGGCCTGGTTCGCCGGTCTCGGCAAGCCGAACAATACCGGCACCAAGCTGTTCTGCATCTCCGGCCACGTGAACAATCCGTGCAACGTGGAAGAGGAGATGGGCATCCCGCTGCGCGAGCTTCTCGACAAGCATGCCGGCGGTGTGCGCGGCGGCTGGGACAATCTGCTGGCCGTCATTCCCGGCGGTTCGTCCGTCCCGTGCCTTCCCGCCGACACCTGCCAGAACCTGTCGATGGATTTCGACACGCTGCGCGACCTGAAGTCGGGTCTCGGCACGGCGGCCGTCATCGTCATGGACAAGTCGACCGACATCGTCCGGGCGATCGCGCGGCTGTCATACTTCTACAAGCACGAGAGCTGTGGACAGTGCACGCCGTGCCGCGAGGGCACCGGCTGGATGTGGCGCGTGATGGAGCGCATGGCGCGCGGGGAGGCGCAGAAGCGCGAGATCGACATGCTGCTCGATGTCACGAAGCAGGTCGAGGGCCACACGATCTGCGCGCTGGGCGACGCGGCGGCGTGGCCGGTGCAGGGTCTGATCCGGCACTTCCGCGGCGAGATCGAGCGCCGCATCGACGAATACGCCGCCAATCCGAAATCGGATCCGGTTCTGGAAGCGGCGGAATAGGGGACAGGACGGATGGCCAAGATCATCGTAGACGGCACCGAAGTCGACGTCCCGGCGGAATACACGCTGTTGCAGGCGTGCGAGGCGGCGGGCGTCGAGATCCCGCGTTTCTGTTTCCATGAACGCCTGTCGATCGCCGGCAACTGCCGCATGTGCCTCGTCGAGGTGAAGGGCGGCCCGCCGAAGCCGGCCGCCTCCTGCGCCATGGCCGTGCGCGACCTGCGTCCGGGCCCCGACGGCGAGCCGCCGGAGGTGTTCACCAAGACGCCGATGGTCAAGAAGGCGCGCGAAGGGGTGATGGAGTTCCTGCTCATCAACCACCCGCTGGATTGCCCGATCTGCGACCAGGGCGGCGAGTGCGACCTGCAGGACCAGGCGATGGCCTACGGCGTCGACTCCAGCCGCTTCCACGAGAACAAGCGCGCGGTCGAGAACAAGTATATCGGCCCGCTGGTGAAGACGATCATGACGCGGTGCATCCATTGCACGCGCTGCATCCGCTTCGTCACCGAGGTCGCCGGTGTCCCGGAACTGGGCGCCATCGGCCGCGGCGAGGACATGGAGATCACGACGTACCTGGAATCGGCGATGTCGTCCGAGTTGCAGGGCAACGTGATCGACCTGTGCCCGGTGGGGGCACTGACCTCGCGGCCCTACGCCTTCCAGGCGCGGCCGTGGGAACTGAACAAGACCGAATCGATCGACGTTATGGACGCGCTCGGTGCCAATATTCGCGTCGACAGCCGCGGTTCCGAGGTGATGCGGGTGATGCCGCGCACCAACGAGGAGGTCAACGAAGAGTGGATCTCCGACAAGACCCGCTTCATCTGGGACGGCCTGCGGACCCAGCGGCTGGACAAGCCGTATGTGCGCAGTAATGGCAAGCTGACGCCCGCCTCCTGGGGCGAAGCCTTCGCCGCGATCGCCGAGAAGGTGAGCGCGACGTCGCCCGAGAAGATCGGCGCGATCGCCGGCGACCTCGCCAGCGTCGAGGACATGTTCGCCTTCAAGAGCCTGATGGACGCGCTCGGGGTCACGTCGATCGACTGCCGGCAGGACGGTGCGGCGCTCGATCCGGCGGCGGGCAGGGCATCTTACGTCTTCAATTCCGGCATCACCGGGATCGATCAGGCGGACGCCATCCTGATCGTGGGCTCCAATCCGCGCTTCGAGGCGCCGGTGCTGAACGCCCGCATCCGCGAGCGCTGGCTGCACGGCGATCTCAAGGTCGGCGTGGTGCTCGGCGAGCAGCCGGACCTGACCTACGCCTACGACTATCTCGGCGCCGGCACCGACACGCTGTCGGAACTGGCCGACGGCAAGGGCGCGTTCGCCGACATCCTGAAGGGTGCCAAGCGGCCGATGGTGATCGTCGGGCAGGGCGCCCTGACGCGGCCGGACGGCGCGGCGGTGCTGTCGACGGCGGCGAAGATCGCCGAGGCGACGGGTGCGCTCGTCGACGGCGAGGAGACCTGGAACGGCTTCTGCGTGCTGCACACCGCGGCGGCGCGGGTCGGCGGCCTCGATCTCGGCCTCGTGCCGGGCGAGGGCGGCAAGGATGTCGCCGGCATGCTCGACGGCGGGATGGACGTCCTGTTCCTGCTTGGCGCCGACGAGATTCAGGTGCCGGACGGCGCCTTCGTGGTCTACCAGGGGACGCACGGGGATCGCGGCGCGCACCGCGCCGACGTGATCCTGCCCGGTGCGGCCTATACCGAGAAGTCGGGCACCTACGTGAACACCGAGGGCCGGCCGCAGCTTGCCAACCGCGCGGCATTCCCGCCGGGCGACGCGCGCGAGGACTGGGCGATCCTTCGGGCGCTTTCCGACGTGCTGGGCAAGACGCTGCCGTTCGACTCCCTGGCCGCCCTGCGCGCAAGCCTCTATGAGGCGCATCCGCACCTGGCCCGGCTGGATGCGGCCGAACCGGCCGACGCGGGCGCGGTTTCGGCGCTCGCCAAGGCGGGGGGCACGCTCGACAAGGCGGCGTTCGTCGCGGCTGTCGGCGATTTCTATCTGACCAATCCGATCGCGCGCGCTTCGGCGGTGATGGCGGAGATGAGCGCGCTGGCACGGGCGCGGCGAGGGGAGGCGACCGGCACCCATGGCTGAGTTCTTCTGGGCCTATCTCTGGCCGCTTATCATCATGGTTGCGCAGAGCGTGCTTCTGCTCGTCTGCCTCTTGGTGATCATCGCCTACCTGCTGCTCGCCGACCGCAAGATCTGGGCGGCCGTGCAGATGCGCCGCGGACCTAACGTGGTCGGCGCCTTCGGCCTGTTCCAGTCGTTTGCGGACCTGTTCAAGTTCGTCTTCAAGGAGCCGGTCATTCCGGACGGCTCCAACAAGGGCGTCTTCCTGCTGGCGCCGCTGGTCACCTGTATCCTGGCGCTGTCGGCCTGGGCCGTCGTGCCGGTGAACTCGGGCTGGGTGATCGCCGACATCAATCTCGGCGTCCTCTACATTTTCGCGATCTCGTCGCTCGGCGTGTACGGCGTCATCATGGGCGGCTGGGCGTCGAACTCGAAATATCCCTTCCTCAGCGCGCTACGCTGCGCGGCGCAGATGGTCTCCTACGAGGTCTCGCTCGGCTTCGTGCTGATCACCGTGCTGCTGCTGGTGGGATCGCTGAACCTCACCGACATCGTCGAGGCGCAGCGGAGCGGGTTCGGTCTGTTCGGCTGGTTCTGGCTGCCGCTGCTGCCGATGTTCGTCATCTTCTTCGTCTCGGCGCTGGCGGAAACCAACCGGCCGCCCTTCGACCTCGGCGAGGCCGAATCCGAGCTCGTCGCCGGCTACATGGTGGAATACTCCTCCACCCCGTATCTGCTGTTCATGCTCGGCGAATACGTCTCCATCGTGCTGATGTGTGCGCTGACGACGATCCTGTTCCTCGGCGGCTGGCTGCCGCCGGTCGAGGTTGCGCCGTTCACCTGGGTTCCGGGCGTGATCTGGTTCGTGATCAAGGTCTGCGCCGTGTTCTTCATGTTCGCCATGGTCAAGGCCATGGTGCCGCGCTACCGCTACGATCAGCTCATGCGGCTTGGCTGGAAGGTCTTCCTGCCTATTTCCCTGTTCATGGTCGTCGTTGTCGCCGGGTTTCTGCAATTCACCGGCTGGGCGCCGTAGAACCAAGAGGTTTTCTGTTATGGCCAGTCTTGATCAGGCCGCCCGTTCGATATTCCTGAAGGAGTTCGTCTCCGCCTTCTTCTTGGCGATGCGCTACTTCTTCAAGCCGAAGTCGACGCTGAACTACCCCTTCGAGAAAGGGCCGATCTCGCCGCGATTCCGGGGCGAGCATGCGCTGCGCCGCTATCCCAACGGCGAGGAGCGCTGCATCGCCTGCAAGCTGTGCGAGGCGATCTGCCCCGCTCAGGCGATCACCATCGAGGCCGGGCCGCGCCGCAACGACGGCACGCGCCGCACCACCCGCTACGACATCGACATGGTGAAGTGCATCTACTGCGGCTTCTGCCAGGAAGCCTGCCCGGTGGATGCCATCGTCGAGGGACCGAACTTCGAATTTGCCGTGGAAACACGCGAGGAACTCTACTTCGACAAGGCGAAGCTGCTGGCGAATGGTGACCGCTGGGAGCGGGAAATCGCCAAAAGCATCGAACTCGACGCGCCTTACCGCTGACCGACCCGTCGGCGTCGGTAGACGCGTATTTGGAACCGTTCTATAGAGGCCGCGCCCGTCGGATTCCCGACAGTAGGCTTCCCGGGGGACCTGCCCGACCATGATCGTCGCGACTGCATTCTTCTACCTGTTTTCCGCCGTGGTGATTGCCTCTGCGGTCATGGTGATCGCGTCCCGCAACCCCGTCCATTCGGTGCTGTTCCTGATCCTCGCGTTCTTCAACGCGGCGGGGCTGTTCATCCTGATGGGCGCGGAGTTCCTGGCGCTGCTGCTGGTGGTCGTCTATGTCGGCGCCGTCGCGGTGCTGTTCCTGTTCGTCGTGATGATGCTGGACGTCGATTTCGTGCAGTTGCGCGAAGGCTTTCTGAACTATCTGCCGGTCGGCGCCCTGATCGGCATCATTCTGCTCATCGAGCTGCTTCTGGTGCTCGGCGGCTGGGTCATCTCGCCGGACGTGGCGGCGAACGTCGCGGTGCCGATCCCGGCCGACCCGTCGGTGTCCAATATCAAGGCGATCGGCCAGGTGCTCTACACCCGCTACGTCTTCTTCTTCCAGATGTCGGGCCTGATCCTGCTGGTCGCGATGATCGGCGCGATCGTGCTGACGCTGCGCCACAAGCCGAACGTCAAGCGCCAGTCGATCATGGAGCAGGTCGGCCGGACGCCGGCGACCAGCGTCGAAGTGCGCAAGGTGGAAAGCGGCAAGGGAATCTGAGGCAATGGAAATCGGTCTCGCCAACTATCTCGCCGTCGCCGCGATCCTGTTCACGCTCGGCATCTTCGGCATCTTCATCAACCGCAAGAACGTCATCGTCATCCTGATGTCGATCGAGCTCATCCTGCTCGCCGTCAACATCAACCTGGTGGCGTTCTCCACCCACCTCGGCGACGTCGTCGGGCAGGTGTTCGCTCTCCTGGTGCTGACCGTGGCCGCCGCCGAAGCGGCGATCGGTCTTGCAATCCTGGTGGTTTTCTTCCGCAACCGCGGCTCGATCGAGGTCGAGGACGTCAACATGATGAAGGGCTGAGCGCTTCAATGTATTCAGCGATCGTCTTTCTGCCGCTTATCGGCGCGATCCTGGCAGGGATCATCACGCTTTTCGGTGCGCATGCCCGCCATCCCGGCGGCCTGGACATGACGCCGGATCCGGCGGGTACGAACCATAACGGGCATTCCGCCGGGCACGGCGACGATCACGGGCACGACCACCATCCCGCCGCCCAGGGCTCGCGCGCCGCGGAGCTGATCACGTCGGGACTGATGATCGTCACGGCGATCCTGTCCTGGGTCGCGTTCTTCAACGTCGGCTTCGGTGACAAGGACATTCAGGTCGCCGTGATGCCTTGGGTCACGTCCGGCGCGCTCAGCGTCGACTGGGCGTTCCGCGTCGACACGCTGACCGCGGTCATGCTGGTCGTCGTGAACACTGTTTCCTGCCTCGTGCACATCTATTCGATGGGATACATGTCGCACGATCCGCACCGGCCGCGGTTCTTCGCCTACCTGTCGCTGTTCACCTTCGCCATGCTGATGCTGGTGACGTCGGACAACTTCCTGCAGATGTTCTTCGGCTGGGAAGGCGTGGGCCTGGCGTCCTACCTGCTGATCGGCTTCTGGTACCAGCGCCCGTCGGCCAATGCCGCGGCGATCAAGGCCTTCGTGGTCAACCGCGTCGGCGACTTCGGCTTCGCGCTCGGCATCTTCGGCGTGTTCGCCGTCTACGGCTCGATCGGCTTCGATGCCGTCTTCGCCAATGCGGAAGAGGCCGTCGGCAAGACGATCCATATCTTCGGCGCCGATATCGACGCGCTGACGATCCTCTGCCTGTTCCTGTTCATGGGCGCGATGGGCAAGTCGGCGCAGTTCCTGCTGCACACCTGGCTGCCGGACGCAATGGAAGGCCCGACGCCGGTTTCCGCGCTGATCCATGCCGCGACCATGGTGACCGCCGGCGTGTTCATGGTGGCGCGCCTGTCGCCGCTGTTCGAGCATTCCGAAACGGCGCTCACGTTCGTCACCTTCATCGGTGCCACAACGGCTTTCTTCGCCGCGACGATCGGGCTGGTGCAGAACGACATCAAGCGGGTGATCGCCTATTCGACGTGCTCGCAGCTCGGCTACATGTTCGCAGCACTTGGCGTCGGAGCCTATTCTGCCGGTATCTTCCACCTGTTCACCCACGCCTTCTTCAAGGCGCTGCTGTTCCTCTGTGCCGGCTCCGTCATCCACGCGATGTCCGACGAGCAGGACATGCGCAAGATGGGCGGCCTGCGGAACAAGATCCCCTTCACCTTCTGGACGATGATGATCGGCGGCCTGGCGCTGACCGGCTTCCCGCTGACGGCGGGCTGGGTGTCGAAGGACGCGATCATCGAGATGACCTATGTCGGTCACAACCCGATGGCCGGCTATGCCTGGGGCATGACGACCTTCGCCGCCCTGCTGACCGCGTTCTACACCTGGCGCCAGATGTTCATGACGTTCTTCGGCAAGCCGCGGGCGTCAGCCGAAGTGCTCGGCCATGTGCACGAGTCGCCATGGGTGATGCTGGTTCCGCTGCTGATCCTGTCGATCGGCGCGCTGGGTGCGGGGCTTGTTTTCAAGGAGTTCTTCATCGGCCACGACTACGATCATTTCTGGCGTGGCGCGATCTACCTGGGGCAGGAAAACCACGTCCTGCACGACATGCACGACGTGCCGGCGACAATCGTCTGGCTGCCGACCGTGATGATGGTCATCGGCTTCCTGCTGGCCTGGTACCTGTACATCTTCAATCCGTCGGCGGCGCCGGCGCTCGCCCGCCAGTTCGACCTCGTCTACAAGTTCCTCTACAACAAGTGGTACTTCGACGAGATCTACGACTTCCTGTTCGTCCGCCCCGCCAAGTGGATTGGCCGCTTCCTGTGGAAGAAGGGCGACGGCTGGCTGATCGACGGGTTCGGGCCAGACGGCGTGTCGGCCCGGGTCATCGACGTCACCCGCCGCGTCGTGCAGCTGCAGACCGGCTACCTCTATCACTATGCCTTCGCCATGCTGATCGGCGTCACCGCGCTCATCACCTGGTACATGTTCACCGGAGGGGCGCAGTAAAATGACCGGCTGGCCGATCCTCTCCGTCGTCACCTTCCTGCCGCTGGTCGGTGCGCTGTTCATCCTCGCCATTCGCGGGGACGACGAGATCGCGGTCCGCAACGCCCGTTTCGTGGCGCTGTGGACGACGGTGATCACTTTCCTGCTGTCGCTGCTGATCTGGATCTATTTCGATCCCTCGACCGCGGACTTCCAGTTCGTCGAGAAGCGCGACTGGCTGGGCGGCACGATCGCCTACCACATGGGTGTCGACGGCATCTCGATGCTGTTCGTCATCCTGACGACCTTCCTGATGCCGGCCTGCATCCTGGCGAGCTGGAAGGCGATCGACGTCCGCGTGAAGGAGTACATGGTCGCGTTCCTGGTGCTCGAGACGCTGATGATCGGTGTCTTCTGCGCTCTGGACCTGGTGCTCTTCTACCTGTTCTTCGAGGCCGGCCTGATCCCGATGTTCCTGATCATCGGCATCTGGGGCCACAAGCGGCGCGTCTACGCGGCCTTCAAGTTCTTCCTCTACACGCTGACGGGCTCGGTCCTGATGCTGCTCGCCATCATGGCGATGTACTGGGACGCGGGCACGACGGATATCCCGACGCTGCTTGCCCACGACTTCCCGGGCAACATGCAGACCTGGCTGTGGATCGCCTTCTTCGCGTCGTTCGCGGTAAAGATGCCGATGTGGCCGGTGCATACATGGCTGCCGGACGCCCATGTGGAGGCGCCGACGGCCGGGTCCGTCATCCTGGCCGGCGTGCTGCTGAAGATGGGCGGGTATGGCTTCCTGCGGTTCTCGATCCCGATGTTCCCGGAAGCCTCCGACATGTTCGCGCCGTTCGTGTTCACGCTGTCGGTCGTGGCGATCATCTATACCTCGCTCGTTGCGCTGATGCAGACCGACATCAAGAAGCTGATCGCCTATTCCTCCGTCGCCCATATGGGTTTCGTGACGATGGGCGTGTTTACCGGCACGATCCAGGGCATCCAGGGCGGCATCTTCCAGATGCTGTCGCACGGCATTGTCTCGGGCGCGCTGTTCCTTTGCGTCGGCGTCGTCTATGACCGGCTGCACACCCGCGAGATCGCCGCCTATGGCGGGCTGGTGAACCGCATGCCGCTCTATGCGGCGGCGTTCATGCTGTTCACCATGGCCAATGTCGGCCTGCCGGGCACGTCGGGCTTCATCGGCGAGTTCCTGACCCTGCTGGCTGCCTTCGACGTCAACACATGGGTGGCCCTGTTCGCGACCACCGGGATCATCCTGTCGGCCGGCTATGCCCTGTGGCTCTACCGCAGGGTGATCTTCGGCAAGCTGGAGAAGGAAAACCTGCGCGGAATCAAGGATCTGACCGCCCGCGAGATGGTGATCATCGCGCCCCTGGTTGTTCTCACGATCCTGTTCGGGATCTGGCCCGGACCGATCATGGATGTCACCGCCGTTTCGGTCGACAATCTGGTGAATGACTATCACGCGGCGCTCGAGAAGGCTGCGACGTTCGCCGCGCTTGGCAATTGACGAGGCACTAGAGCAATGACCCCGACCCTCATGTCGATTGCACCGGAGATCCTTCTGGCCGTCGGCGCCATGGTGGCGCTGATGTACGGCGCGTTCCGCGACGACAGTTCCGCGGTCTCGGTTACGTCCGGGCTGGCCATGGCGCTCGTCATTGCCGCCGGCGTGCTGGTCTGGCTGGTTCCGTCGACGCCCGAACCGATCCTGGGGGGCGCCTTCACGCTCGATCCCTTCGCCAAGCTGATGAAGACGCTGATCGCCATCGGCTCGGCCGTCGCGATCCTGCTGTCGGTCGAGTTCATGCGTCACGGCCGGCTGACCCGGTTCGAGTACCCGGTGCTGATCCTGCTGGCGACGGCCGGCATGTTCGTCATGGTTTCGGCCACGGACCTGATCTCGCTGTATATGGGCCTCGAGCTGCAGAGCCTCGCCGCCTACGTGGTCGCCTCGATCCAGCGTGACTCCGTGCGCTCCACCGAGGCCGGCATGAAGTATTTCGTGCTCGGCGCGCTCGCCTCCGGCCTGCTGCTCTACGGCGCCTCGCTTGTCTACGGCTTCACCGGCACGGTGTCCTACGCCGGCATCGCCGATGCGGTCGCCGGATCCGGGTCGTCCATCGGCCTGACCTTCGGCCTGGTGTTCCTGCTGTCGGGCATCGCCTTCAAGATTTCCGCCGTGCCGTTCCACATGTGGACGCCGGACGTCTACGAGGGCGCGCCGACTCCGGTCACCGCGTTTTTCGCCTCGGCGCCGAAGGTCGCGGCGATGGGCATGCTGATCCGCGTCGTCATCGACGCCTTCCCGACGATTACCACCGACTGGCAACAGATCATCGTCTTCGTCTCGATCGCCTCGATGGCGCTCGGCGCGTTCGCGGCAATTGGCCAGCGCAACATCAAGCGCCTGATGGCCTATTCGTCGATCGCCAACATGGGGTACGCGCTGGTCGGGCTTGCCGCCGGGTCGGAAGCGGGCGTGCGCGGCGTCATCATCTACATGGCGATCTACCTCGCCATGACGCTGGGAACCTTCGCCTTCATCCTTGCGATGCGGCGCGGCGATACGATGGTCGAAACGATCGACGATCTGGCAGGCCTGTCGCGGTCCAATGGCCTTGCAGCCTTTATGCTGGCGGTGCTGTTCTTCTCGCTGGCCGGCATTCCGCCGCTTGCCGGCTTCTTCGCCAAGTTCTACGTGTTCCTGGCGGCGATCGAGGCGGAGCTCTACGCGCTCGCGGTGATCGGCGTGCTCACCAGCGTGGTCGGCGCGTTCTACTACCTGCGCGTCGTCAAGATCATGTATTTCGACGAGCCGGCGGCTCCGTTCGAGCGCATGGGCGGCGAGCTGAAAGCGGTGCTCGGGATCGCCGGGCTGATCGTGCTGCTCTACTTCGTCTATCCGGCGCCACTGGTGGATGCTGCGGGGGCAGCGGCAAAGTCGCTGTTCTGACGATGGCGTTTGCCCTCGGGCCAGCCGCCGCCGAAGCCGGTTACCAGCTCCAGTCCTACGATTCGGTGGGATCCACCAACGACGCCGCCCTGGAGGCCGGGCGGGCGGGCGGAGGCGGTCCGGCCTGGTTCGTCACCGGTCATCAGGTGAGCGGGCGCGGCCGCCGCGGCCGGGCCTGGGAAGGGCCGCGCGGCAATCTCGCCGCAAGCCTGTTGCTCGAAACGGACGTGCCGATCCAGGTGGCGGTGACTCTGGGCTTCGTCGCCGGTCTTTCGCTGCACGACGCATTGTCCTCCTTCGATCTGGGCCATGCGGAGATCCGCCTGAAATGGCCGAACGACGTTCTCGCCAACGGCCAGAAGCTCTCCGGCATCCTGCTGGAATCGAACGCCGGGTCCAGCGGGCGGCTGCAGATCGTCGTCGGTATCGGCACGAATATCGTCTCGGCGCCCGTCGGCGCGCCCTATCGGGCCACGTGCCTTTCGGATCTTGGGGCGGCCGTTACCGCCGAGATGCTGTTCGCGGCGCTGTCGGATTCCTGGAGCGCGCGCTATGCTGAATGGAAAGCCGGCGCTTCATCGGGGCAGGGCATGGAGACGATCCGCCAGGCCTGGATCGCGCGGGCGGCGGGGATCGGCGGACCGGTTGCGGTACAATCGGGGGGGCGCACGATCGAGGGACTATTCGAGACGCTCGATTCCGACGGCCGGCTGATCGTCCTTCAGGACAACGGCGAGCGGGTGCCGGTATCGGCCGGCGATGTGCATTTTGGCGATGCTGCCACCGTCAAGGCGGCCGGATAAGGAAGAAGAATGATGGCACGCCAACCCGATCTGGTGTTCCTGCCGCTTGGCGGCGTCGGCGAAATCGGCATGAATCTCGGCCTCTACGGATACGGGACGCCGGGCAAGCGCGACTGGCTGATGGTCGATTGCGGCGTAAGCTTCGCGGCGGAAGAGCATCTTCCCGGCGTCGACCTGATCCTGCCGGATATCACCTTCATCGAGGAAGAACGCGGCGCGCTGCACGGCATCGTGCTGACCCACGCGCACGAGGATCATTTCGGCGCGCTGCCGGACCTTTGGCCGCGGCTGAAGGCGAAGGTCTACGCAACACCGTTCACCGCCAATCTGCTCGAGGCGAAGCTGACCGAGGAGCCGGGGGCGCCGGACATCCCGATCGAGACGGTGCCGGTCGGCGGTCGCTTCAAGGTCGGCCCCTTCGATATCGAACTGATTGCCGTCACGCACTCGATCCCCGAGCCGAACGCGGTCGTGATCCGCACGCCCGTTGGCGCCGTCCTGCACACAGCCGACTGGAAGATCGACACCGACCCGGTCGTCGGGCCGCCGTTCGATCCCGCGCCGTTCATCGCGCTCGGCGACGAGGGCTGCCGGGCGATGGTCTGCGACTCCACGAACGTCCTGCGCGAGGGCCGGTCGCCGGGCGAGGGGGATGTCCGCAAGGGGCTCGCGCAGGTGATCGCCGAGTCTCCGCAACGTGTCGCGGTGACGGCCTTCGCCTCGAATGTCGCGCGCATTCATTCCATCGCCGAGGCGGCGGCGAATGCCGGCCGCAGTGTGGTCGTGGTCGGCCGAGCGATGAAGCGGGTCATCACGGTCGCCCGCGAACTCGGGATGCTGAAGGGCCTGCCGGAGTTCCTCGGCGAGGAGATGTACGATTCTCTGCCGCGGCAGAACGTGGTGCTGCTGTGTACCGGCAGTCAGGGCGAGCCGCGCGCCGCGCTGACGCGGATCGCGCAGGGAAGCCATCACATCAAGCTCGCGCCAGGAGACCGCGTCGTCTATTCGGCCCGAACCATTCCCGGCAACGAGCGCGAGATCGGCAATGTCGTCAACGCGCTCGTGAAGTCGGGCATCGAGATTGTCACGGACCGCGACGCGATGGTCCATGTCTCCGGCCATCCGCGCCGCGACGAGCTCACCGACATGTATGGCTGGGTGAAGCCCGAGGTCGCCGTTCCTGTGCATGGCGAGGCACAGCATCTGGCGGCGCATGCGTCGCTCGCGCGGCATCTTCACGTGCCGGAGGTGGTGCAAGCCTTCAACGGCGACATGGTGCGGCTCGCGCCCGGTCCGGCGGAAGTCGTCGACGAGGCCGTCGCAGGCCGGCTCTACAAGGACGGACGGCTGATCATCCGGGCGGATGCCGATGCGGTGCGCGAGCGGCGCAAGCTGTCGTACGTCGGCTATGTCGGCGTGGCGCTCGCCGTCGACGAGCGCGGCGAACAGATCGGCGAGATCGAGGTCGACCTCGACGGGGTGCCGGACCGCGACGGCAAGGGCGTTCCCTTCCTCGACATCGTTCACGAGACGGTGGACGACGTGCTGTCCGGCCTGCCGCGGGCACGGCGCCGGGATCCCGACGCCCTGGCGGAATCGGTGCGCCGCGCCGTGCGTAACGCCGTAAACGCCGGGTGGGGCAAAAAGCCCATTTGTCACGTCTTCGTCATCACGGTATGAGCGTCGGCCAAAGGCCGGCACAATAACCATGACACGTTCCCGGATCAGGGCGAGGAAACAATGCTCGGAAAACTGAACCACGTGGCGATCGCCGTTCCCGACATCGCCAAGGCCGCCGACGTCTATCGCGACACGCTCGGCGCCGACGTCTCCGATCAGGTGGCGCAGCCCGACCACGGCGTGACGACGGTGTTCATCAACCTGCCGAACACCAAGATCGAGTTGCTCGAGCCTTACGGCGAGAACTCGCCGATCGCGAAGTTCCTGGAGAAGAACCCGGATGGCGGCATGCATCACCTCTGCTACGAGGTCGAGGACATCATCGCCGCGCGCGACAAGCTGGTGGCCGACGGGGCGCGGGTGCTGGGCACCGGCGATCCTAAGATCGGCGCCCATGGAAAGCCTGTCCTGTTCCTGCATCCGAAAGACTTCTGCGGGACGCTCGTCGAGCTGGAAGAAGCCTGAGTCGAAATCGGTGCCCGGGCCATGACGATTACGAGCGCCATCGCCATCTACTTCGTGATCTGGTGGATCGTGCTGTTCGCCGTGCTGCCGTGGGGGGTGCGGACGCAGGACGAAGGCGGCGACGTGATTCCCGGTTCCTCGGCGAGCGCGCCGCAAAAGCCGATGCTCTTGCGGAAAGTCATCGCGACGACGATCGTATCTGCGATCGTGTTCGCGCTTCTCTTCGCCTTGATCGTGTTCGGCGATATCACGCTCGACGATATCCCGCTGCTGCCGGATTTCACGCCGAAGATCTGAAGTGCACGGGATCTGGAGGAAGGAGCAGGGGGCTTGAAAATAAAAAAGCAAGGCTTTCGCCTTGCTTGAGAAAAGTTCGCGACTGACTGGCGGCCTCTGCCAATCAAAAAGCCCGAAGCCGAACTGCGCCGACTACCGAGCCGCTTCCTCCCGAGACCTGGGCCGATGCGCATTCGACTTTGCGAAGCGCCCCTGAGCAACCGGTCCTTTTGTCTGGATTACAATACGCAGCCATTCGAAGGTTGCAATATGTTTCTTTCCGCGAGGGCGTTTTGTAATACTTCGTCCGTATTGCGGTTTTGTGTTCGTATTGCGAACAGATTTGCCGCTATCTGCCTCCTGTTGAAGGGCGGTCACAGCGGTTTCCGTTGACGGTTTCAACGATGCGGTCGGGTGACGTTGCCGCCGGTCACGGACCGCGACCACGGCCCGGGCGCGGCGACTGGCGGCGATGCCGAAACGAGGTGTCCGTGTCAGGCGTCTGCGTGAGGTGAGGGGCGAACGGCGGCCTTGTGTTTTTCGCGCCGATGCGCTTGTGTCGCGCGATCACCGAACCTGTTGGATTCCCAGACCCGATGCGCCTGTCCCGCTATTTCCTGCCGATCCTGAAAGAAACCCCGAAGGAAGCCGAGATCGTCTCGCATCGGCTGATGCTGCGCGCCGGCATGATCCGGCAGGAGTCGGCCGGCATCTATGCGTGGCTGCCGCTCGGCTACCGTGTTCTGGAGAAGGTCAAGCAGATCATCCGCGAGGAACAGAATCGCGCCGGCGCGATCGAGCTTCTGATGCCGACGATCCAGGGCGCCGACCTGTGGCGGGAGAGCGGCCGGTACGAGGCTTACGGCAAGGAGATGCTGCGCATCCAGGACCGGCACGAACGCGACATGCTGTTCGGGCCGACCAACGAGGAGATGATCACGGAAATCTTCCGCGCCTACGTACGCTCCTACAAGGATCTGCCGCTCAATCTCTATCACATCCAGTGGAAGTTCCGTGACGAGGTGCGGCCGCGCTTCGGCGTCATGCGCTCGCGCGAGTTCTTGATGAAGGACGCCTATTCCTTCGATCTGGACTTCGAGGGCGCGCGGCGATCCTACAACAGGATGTTCGTCGCCTACCTCAGGACCTTCGCGCGGCTCGGCCTGAAGGCGATCCCGATGGCCGCCGATTCAGGCCCCATCGGCGGCGACATGAGTCACGAGTTCATCATCCTGGCGAAGACCGGCGAGAGCGAAGTGTTCTGCGACAAGGCGCTGCTGGATCTGCCGACGCCCGCCGAGGACACGGATTTCGACGGCGACCTGTCGCCGATCGTCAACGAGTGGCTCGGTTCGTATGCCGCCACCGACGAGAAGCACGACGCCGCGACGTTCGAGGCCGAGATCCCGGAGGACCGCCGCATCTCGGCGCGCGGCATCGAGGTCGGGCACATCTTCTATTTCGGTACCAAGTATTCCGAACCCATGAAGGCCGTTGTCGCCGGACCCGACGGTGCGGAGACGCCGGTGCACATGGGCTCCTACGGGATCGGGCCGTCGCGACTCGTTGCCGCGATCATCGAGGCCAGCCATGACGATGCCGGAATCATCTGGCCTCAGTCGGTCGCCCCGTTCGATGTGGGGCTGATCAATCTGAAGAGCGGCGATGCCGCAACGGATGGCGCATGCGAGGATCTCTACGCGAAACTGACGGCCGCCGGCCTCGACGTGCTGTACGACGATACCGGCGAGCGGGCCGGTTCGAAGTTCGCGACCGCGGAACTTATCGGACTGCCGTGGCAGCTCGTTGTCGGGCCGAAGGGCCTGGCCGGCGGCACGGTCGAGTTGAAGAACCGGGCCACCGGCGAGACGGAATCGCTGTCGATGGAGTCCGCGCTGTCGCGGCTGACGGCGTAGCCAGCGTATCGGCAGACGGGATCACCGCGCGATGAACGACGCCGCACGATGAGCGAAGCTGCACAGGGAACCCGTCCTTTCGCCGCCTTCGAATGGATGATCGCGCTGCGCTATCTGCGCGCCCAGCGCAAGGCGGGCTATATTTCCGTCATCGCCGGCTTCTCGTTCCTGGGAATCATGCTGGGCGTGGCGACGCTGATCATCGTCATGGCGGTGATGAACGGGTTCCGCTCCGAGTTGATGGACAAGATCCTCGGCCTCAACGGCCATGCGATCGTGCAGGTCTACGATACGCCGTTCACGGATTTCGACGCGGTCGACGCCCAGATCGACACCATCGACGGCGTGAGCCTTGCCTTTCCCTTCATCGAGGGGCAGGCGATGGCGTCGGCTGCGTCCGGCGGGTTCGGCGCCCTGGTGCGCGGCATGCGCCATGACGATCTGGAGAAGCTCGGCACGATTTCGCAGAACATCCTGCAAGGGACGCTCGACGATTTCGACGAGAGCGAGTCGGTGGCGATCGGAATCCGGCTCGCGGAGAAGCTGGGCCTCAGGGCCGGCGACCGTCTGACGCTGATTTCGCCCCGCGGCGCAGTGACCGCCTTCGGCACGACGCCCCGCATCAAGTCGTATCCTGTCGCGGCGATATTCGAAATCGGCATGTCGGAATACGATGGCTCGTTCATCTTCATGCCGTTCGAGGAAGCGCAGGCCTATTTCAACCTCGACTCGATGGCGAGCGGGGTCGAAGTCTTCATCGACGACCCGGACAATGTCGATGCCCTGCGCCTGGCGCTGGACGAGACGATCGACCGGCCGATCTTCGTGACCGACTGGCGGCAGCGCAACGCCACTTTCTTTTCCGCGCTGGAGGTCGAGCGCAACGTGATGTTCCTGATCCTGATGCTGATCGTGATCGTCGCCGCCCTGAACATCATTTCGGGCCTGATCATGCTGGTGAAGGACAAGGGCCACGACATCGCCATCCTGCGGACGATGGGGGCGACCCGCGGCGCGGTGATGCGCATCTTCTTCATCACGGGCGCTGCGATCGGCGTGGTCGGTACCTTCGCCGGCCTGCTGCTGGGCACCCTGGTGTGCTGGAACGTGGAGTCGATCCGCCAGTTCCTGTCGCGGCTGACCGGCACCGAACTGTTCTCCCCGGAACTCTACTATCTCAGCCGGTTGCCGGCGGAGATGAACGTGCAGGAGGTGATCTCGGTCGTCATCATGGCGCTGGTGCTGTCGTTCCTGGCGACGCTCTATCCCTCCTGGCGGGCCGCGCGGCTCGATCCGGTCGAAGCGTTGCGGTACGAGTGAGCGTCATGAGCGAAGCCGATACCCGCGCGCCGGAGACGCCGCCGGCCCTCGTGCTCGGGGGACTGGAGCGGACCTACATGCAGGGCGAAAACGCGCTGCATGTGCTGCGCGGTGTCGACCTCGTCCTTCAGCCCGGCGAGATCGTCGGCCTGGTCGGGCCGTCGGGTGCCGGCAAGTCGACGCTTCTGCATATTGCCGGCTTGCTCGAGAAGCCGGACGCCGGAGAGGTCTATCTCGACGGTGTCGACACGACGACGATGGACGATGGCGCCCGCACGGCGATGCGGCGCAGCCATATCGGCTTCGTCTACCAGTTCCATCATCTGCTGCCGGAATTCACGGCGCTGGAGAACGTCGTGCTGCCGCAGCGCGTCGCCGGCCTCGGCAAGGGGGAAGCGGAAGAGCGGGCGGGCCAGCTCCTGTCGTTCCTCGGTCTCGGCGAACGGCAGACGCATCGGCCGGGCGAGCTGTCGGGCGGCGAGCAGCAGCGCGTCGCGATCGCCCGCGCGGTCGCCAACGCACCGCGCATCCTGCTCGCCGACGAGCCGACCGGCAATCTCGATCCGGACACCGCCGAGTATGTCTTCGACGTGTTGCTGCGCCTGGTCCACGGGACCGGGCTTGCCGCCCTGATCGCCACGCACAATCTCGAGTTCGCCGCGCGCATGGACCGGCGCGTCACCCTGCGCGAGGGGCGGCTGGTCGAACTGTAACAGGGCATCGCGTCGGTCCGGGCGCGCCGAACATGTCCGATTTTCGACATCTCGCCCGTGGTATCCTGACAGCGGGAAGAGATTGTCTGTGGAGGCCTCCGATGGGCGCGGTTCGTATCTCGCTGTTTTCCGCCGTGGCGCTCTTGTGCGCCCTGCCTGCGTCGGCGCAGGAACGGCGATGGATGACCGACTCGTCCTCGTTCGGCGTGGAAATGATGTTCGGCACGCCCAACAGCGACGACGTGCTGTTCGCCATCCGGTGCGATTCCAGGGCGAAGGAGATTTTCGTCGGCTTCGCCTACGACCCCGTCGGTGTGCAGCCCGGCAGCACGATCGACCTCGATCTCTATTCGGAAGGCGGGCATGTGGTGCTGCCGGCCCACGTCAGCTACTTCCCCGAGATGCAGGTGACGCTGATCGAAACGCCGAACGTCACCGGAGCCGGCCTGAGGCCGATCTTCACCAAAGGGAGCGTCCTTGAGGTGAGGGTTCTCGACGGTGGCGAGGATGTCTCGCTGTCGGGCATGGAAGCCGACTTCGACGCGCTGTTCACGGCCTGCGACGAGTAGCCGCTCTAGTGGCGGGTATCCTGACGTTTGCCGAAACCGCGGTCGGACGACGGCGCGACGGCCGCAGGTGAGGACGGCGGCCGGGCGGGCGAGAGATCGAGTTCGCGCCGCCGCTCGGCGATCGCGCGATCGACCGGATCGTTGAGATTCAAGACGACCTCGCCCGCGTCCTGGGTCTGGGCCGGTTCGATCTCGACGGGCTGGTCGACGATAAACCCGTGCTCGTCGCACCGCTCCAGCGTCAGCTCGATCACGCCATCGGGATCGCGCTCGCTCGGCGCGCCGTGGCGGACGCGGATGACCTCGGCAGGCGACGCGCCGAAGCTGTCGCCGTGCGGGATGATCGTCCCGCTGGCCCGCGCCATCTCGATGAAGTTGCAGGCGCGCTCGTACATCCAGGCGAACGGCACCGGCGCTTCGTGGAAGACGATCTCGCGGCCGATCAGGTGAGCGGCGCCGTAGGTGCGCAAGCCGACGACCCGGGTGCCGTTGACGACGGCCTGGCTCGAGAACAGCGAGGGATGCACGAACAAAGGCACCGGAAAGGGGGCCTTGGCCAGGCGGGCGAACTGGTCGGGCTTCAGGATCTGGTTCGACTGACACCAGTGAACCGCCATCGGCCTGTTGTGGTTGATCAGGGCGTCGGTCAGCAGGCGGCAGACGGTCAGCTTGCTCTCGAATTCGGCCTGGCTCTGGTCGGCCTCGGGCATTTCCATCAGTTCGCGGATGTTCGGCAGGTCCGGCATCGGCAGGCCGCTGCCGACCGTGACGTACATCCGGCAGGCGTGGAGCGCCACGATCTCCTCCGCGTTCGGGAAGACGACGTGCGTATACGGCGAGGCGAGCGCCGAGGCAAATCCGTCCAACGGCAGCGGCGAGCGGGTCTGCGACAGCATCACGTGGAGACCGTCGCCGGTGAAGATCGAATAGGAATCGTCCGGGCTGCTCTCCACGGGCTCGAACGACAGGCCGGTGTCGGCCAGCGACGCGTTGAGGTGGCGCAGAAGACCCTGCGGCGCGACGGTCGCGAAGTCCTGATAGAGCAGGGCGCTTTCGATCTTGTTGGGTTTGTAGGCCGCCATGACACTTCCTTGCCCCGGGCGCGGGGCATGTATACGGGCGACACAGGGTAGCGGCGATCGTTTAACCGTGACCTAACGGAAAAGAACAGAGGCTCTTGCGGCCCCTGTCCGGGCGGGCGTTTTCGGCCCCGGCGCGAACGAAAACCGCCGCCGGAACGGGCCCGGCCCCGGCGCGAACGAAAACCGCCGCCGGAACGGGCCCGGCGGCGGCTGGTTTCGGCACCCCGGCGATCGGGCTCAGTTCTTGATGATCTCCGCGGTCGGGCGCGGGGTGTCGTGCGTCTCGGCCGGCAGGACCGGATAGGTGACTTCCGGCATGTCGCCCGTGAGCGCGTTCAGGAACGCCACGATCTTGTCCGCATCGGAATCGCTGAGTTCGGTGCCGAGCTGCGATTCACTCATGATCTGGACCGCGACCTTGAGATCCCACACCTTGCCGGAGTGGAAATAGGGGGCCGTGACCGCCGTGTTGCGCAGCGGCGCGGCGCGGAACACATATTCGTCGTCCACCGTCTCGGTGACCGCGAAGCGGCCCTTGTCGTCGGCCGGCAGAACATCGGCGCCGGGTTTTTCGATCAGGCCGAACGGATAGTAGTCGTGGCCGCCGACATTGACGCCGTAGTGACAGGCGGTGCACCCGTTGTCCATGAACAGGGCGAGGCCTTCCTTCTGCTCGGTCGTCAGCGCGTCCTCGTCGCCGTTCAGGTAGGCATCGAACGGAGAGGGCGTGATCAGGGTCGCCTCGAAGGCCTCGATCGCCTTGGCCATGTTGTCGAAGGTCACCGGGTCTTCCTCGCCGGGGAACGCGGCCTCGAACCAGGCCACATACTGCGGCATCGACTTCAGCGTGACGACGACCTGTTCCGGCGTGTTCGCCATTTCGACACCGGCCTGGACCGGACCCTTCGCCTGGGCCTTCAGGTCCTCGGCGCGGCCATCCCAGAACTGGGCGGTGTTGAAGACGGCATTCAGCGCGGTCGGCGCATTGCGCGGACCCTTCTGCCAGCCGTGGCCGATCGACGTCTCGAGATTGTCGTCGCCGCCGGTCGCCAGGTTATGGCAGGAATTGCAGCTGAACACGCCCGACGCCGACAGACGCGGATCGAAGAACAGCGCCTTGCCAAGTGCGATCTTCTCGTCGGTGATCTTGTTGTCCTTCACCGCCGGAACGGTCGAGGGAAGCGCCTGGAAATACTCCAGAGCCTCGTCCCGCAATTCGTCCGCGGCGCCGGGATAGGCGGAGGCAGACAGGACGAGGGCGACAGCCGTCGCGGTGGCCATGAGCGTCTTCATGATAAACCTCGCTGGTTTTCGGCTCACAGGGTCGGGAAATGTGCCGTGCGTTGGGCGGTCCGTCTTTTGAATTGGAATGAGTCTAATAAGCGGGGCGGGCTGCGGATTGATTTCTCTCAATATTCGGCGGCTAATCGGCCGGAAATCTGCCGTTTTCGCGCCGGTGCGTCACCATGTCTCGATTTGCCGTTGACAATAGAACAAAACATGAACATGCTGAGGCCAGCCGTTTCAAGGGAGGTCTTCATGCTTCGCGACATCGCAGCGCTTCTCGCCGTCATCGCTTTCACCCAGTCGGTGTTTGTGTGGGGACTGGTGGCCGGCGCGGCGGGATAACGCCGCAGTTCGTCCTGTGAACGGGGGAATTGTCCACAGCGGCGAATGTGTCTGAACGGCCGGAGGGCGGCACGAATCGGGACGGCCTGTATGGTTGCTTGAGCGGCCGCAGGATCGGCCGGGGAGATTTCGATGCCGGGCTTCGTCCATCTCAGATCCCATTCCCAGTATTCGCTGCTCGAAGGGGCATTGCCGCTCGGGCGGCTGATCGACCTCGCCGTCAAGGACGCGATGCCGGCGCTTGGCATCGCCGACCGGAACAATCTGTTCGGTGCGCTCGAGTTTTCGGAGAAGGCCGTCGGCGCCGGCCTGCAGCCGATCATTGCCGTGACGCTCGCGGTGGATTTCGGACTGGACGAGCCGAACAACCGCAATGCGACCAGATCGGCGCCGCCGTCGCTGGTTCTCATCGCCGCCGACGAAGCCGGATACGAAAACCTGATGTGGCTCGTCTCGCGCGCCTGGCTCGACGGTGACGGACCGGGCGACGTGAGTATCGATGTCGATCTTCTTGACGGACGCACCGCCGGGCTGATCGCCCTGACGGGCGGGCCCGAAGGTCCGGTCGACAAGCTGTTGCTGCAGCGCCACGGCGAAGCCGCGCGCGGCGTGCTGGAACGGCTGAAGGGTCTGTTTCCCGGTGCCCTCTACGTCGAGCTGCAGCGCCACGGTACGGAGGCCGAACGGGCGGTGGAGCCCGCGCTCGTCGACCTGGCCTACGACCTCAGACTGCCCCTGGTGGCCACCAACCAGCCGTTCTTCGCCGAGCGCGACGACTTCGAGGCGCATGACGCGCTGATCTGCATCGCGGAGGGGCGGATGGTGGCGGATTCGGAGCGCCGCCAGCTTACGCCCGAGCACTACATGAAGAGCCGCGCCGAGATGAAGGCGCTGTTCGCCGATCTGCCCGAGGCGCTGGCCAGCACCGTGGAAATCGCGGAGCGCTGCAGCTACCGGCCGACGACCCGCAAGCCGATTCTGCCGAGCTTCACCGCCGGCGATACCGCCGAGGCTGGCGGCACCGAGGCGGCGGAGGCCGCCGAACTGAGGCGTCAGGCGGAGGAGGGGCTGGAGCGCCGGCTCGCCGCGCACGGCACGGCGCCGGGCGTCGATGCGGATACCTACCGCGAGCGGCTGGATTTCGAGCTGCGCGTCATCGAACGCATGGCCTACGCCGGCTACTTCCTGATCGTCGCCGACTTCATCAAGTGGGCGAAGATGCACGACATTCCCGTCGGCCCCGGCCGCGGTTCGGGTGCCGGGTCGCTCGTTGCCTGGTCGCTGACGATCACCGACCTCGATCCGCTGCGCTTCGGCCTGCTGTTCGAACGCTTCCTCAACCCCGAGCGCGTGTCGATGCCGGACTTCGACATCGACTTCTGTCCGAACGGGCGCGACCGGGTGATCGGCTACGTGCAGGAGAAGTACGGCCACGACCAGGTCGCGCAGATCATCACGTTCGGGACGCTGCAGGCGCGCGCCGTGGTGCGCGACGTCGCCCGTGTCCTGGGCATCCCGTATGGCCGCGCCGACCAGCTGTCGAAGATGATTCCGGCCAATCCGGCCAATCCGGTGAAGCTCGCCGAGGCGATCGAGGGCGAACCGCGGCTGCAGCAGGCCCGCGACGAGGATCCGGCGACGGCACAGCTTCTCGATATCGCGCTGAAGCTCGAGGGCCTCTACCGCCACGCCTCGACGCATGCCGCCGGCGTCGTCATTGGCGACCGGCCGCTCGACCAGCTCGTGCCGCTCTACAAGGATCCGCGCTCGCCGATGCCGGCGACGCAGTTCAACATGAAGTGGACGGAAGCCGCCGGCCTGGTGAAGTTTGACTTCCTCGGCCTGAAGACGCTGACGATCCTCGACGTGACGGTGCGCCTGGCCGCCGAGCGCGGGGCGCCCATCGACCTGGCGTCGCTGCCGCTGGACGACGCCAAAACCTACGAGATGCTGTCGCGCGGCGAGACGGTCGGCGTGTTCCAGCTGGAATCGGGCGGCATGCGCTCGGCCATCCTCGGCATGAAGCCGGACCGCTTCGAGGACATCGTCGCGCTGGTGGCGCTCTACCGGCCGGGCCCGATGGCCAATATTCCGACCTACAACGACCGCAAGCACGAGCGCGAGACGCCGGATTACATCCACCCCAAGATCGAGCCGATCCTGAAGGAGACCTTCGGCGTCATCATCTACCAGGAGCAGGTGATGCAGATCGCCCAGGAGCTCGCCGGCTACTCGCTCGGCGAAGCCGACCTGCTGCGGCGCGCCATGGGCAAGAAGATCCGCTCGGAGATGGAGAAGCAGCGCAAGCGCTTCGTCGACGGCGCGGTCGAGCGCGGGGTGGAGAAGAATCAGGCCGACTACATCTTCGAACTGCTCGCGAAGTTCGCCGACTACGGCTTCAACAAGTCGCACGCGGCGGCCTACGCGCTGGTCGCCTACCAGACCGCCTATCTCAAGGCGAACTATCCCACCGAGTTCCTGGCCGCGTCGATGACGCTGGACATGGGCAATGCCGACAAGATCAACCTGTTCCGGCGCGAGGCGGCGCGTATGGGGATCGAGGTGGCGCCGCCGTCGATCAACGCGTCGATGGCCGATTTCTCCGTGGAGGACGGTCACATCCGCTATTCGCTCGCCGCGCTGCGCAATGTCGGCCGGTCTGCGGTGGAGCACATCGTCGAGGTGCGCGGAAACGAGCCCTTCGCCGATCTCGCCGACTTCGCCGCCCGCATCAGTCCGCGCTTCGTCAACAAGCGGGCGCTCGAGAGTCTGGCGGCGGCCGGCGCCTTCGACGAACTCGAGCCGAACCGGGCGCGCATCGTCAAGGCGGCCGACAAGATCGTCGAGACGGCCGCGCGCAAGGAAGAGGGGCGCAGCCTCGGCCAGGACGACTTCTTCGGCGGCGGCGGGGCCGATTCGCTGCCGCTTCCTGAGGTCGACCCGTGGCTTCCCGCCGAGCGGCTGACGCGCGAGTACGACATCATCGGGACCTTCCTGTCCGGCCACCCGCTGGACGAGTACACGGCCGTCCTGAAGAGCCGCAAGGTGCGGCCGATCTCGGAGTTCGAGGGCGCCGGGCAGGCCGGATCGAACGGTGGCGGCCGGGGTGGCTCGCACGGCCGTATTGCCGGCATCGTCGTCTCCAAGACCGAGAACCGCACCCGGACCGGCGGCCGCATGGGCATCATCACGCTGTCGGATCCCACCGGCCAGATCGAGGCGGTGGCGTTTTCGGAATTCCTCGCCGAGAACCGGCACCTGCTGGAGCCCGGGACGTGCATCGAGGCCTCGGTGCAGGTGGATCAGTCCGGCGACATGCAGCGCGTGCGGCTCAACAAGGTCCGGCTGCTGGAAACGCTTGCGGAATCGGCGGCCGGCGGCCTGAAGATCTTCGTGCGGGGCGAAAAGGCGGTCGGCAGCGTGGCGAAGCGGCTCGGCGAGCCGGGCGAGGGCGAGGTGTCCATCGTCGTCATGGTCGACGAACCGCAGCGTTCGGAGGTCGAGATCAGGCTGCCGCGGCGGTATCGTGTGGCGCCGCAGATCACCGCGGCGATCCGCGGTACGCCGGGCGTCGTCGACGTGCATGAAATCTGATCGGCACGGGATCTGACGAAGGCCGTATCCGGCGGGGCCCCTTCGCGCCGGGCCATTGCCTTACAGAACGCTTGAAACTTCGGGATCTTCCCCATATAAGGCGCGTCATCACACACGCGGGCAGCCCGCGCGTGCCGTTTGTCGCGGCCGCGCTTTCCGGTGTCAGGGCCGAGGTGTCCTGGCTCCCGCCCGCGGAGGATCAACCGGAATATGGAGACGACAGAGCCATGACTCTGCCCGCTTTTTCTATGCGCCAGCTGCTTGAGGCCGGCGTGCACTTCGGCCATCAGAGCCACCGCTGGAACCCGAAGATGGCCCCGTTCATCTTTGGCGAACGCAACAACATCCACATCATCGATCTGGCCCAGACGGTGCCGATGCTGCACCGGATGCTGCAGGCTGTCAGCGACACGGTCGCCGGCGGCGGTCGCGTGCTGTTCGTGGGCACCAAGCGCCAGGCCGCGGATTCGGTCGCCGATGCCGCGCGCCGCAGCGCCCAGTACTACGTCAACGCCCGCTGGCTCGGCGGCATGCTGACCAACTGGAAGACGATTTCGCATTCGATCCAGCGCCTGCGCAAGCTGGAGGAACTGCTCGGCGATTCCGGCGAGGCGATGGCGCTGACCAAGAAGGAGCGCCTGAAGCTCACCCGCGAGCGCGAGAAGCTCGAGCGGGCGCTCGGCGGCATCAAGGACATGGGCGGCCAGCCCGACATGCTGTTCGTGATCGACACCAACAAGGAGTCGATCGCGATCAAGGAAGCCCGCCGCCTCGGCATTCCGGTCGCCGCGATCGTCGATTCCAACTGCGATCCCGACGGCATCACCTATCCGGTGCCGGGCAATGACGACGCCGGCCGCGCCATCAACTTCTACTGCGACATGGTCGCCCGCGCCGCCATCGACGGCATCTCGCGCGGTCAGGGCGATGTCGGCGTGGATGTCGGCGAATCGGTCGAGCCGCTCGTCGAGGAAACCCTGGTCGAGAGCGCCGACGCCCCTGTAGCCGACGCCCCCGTGGCCGAGGCACCGGCCGAAGTCGCCGTTGCGGCGCCCGCCGCCGAAGAGGTGATCTCGGTGCCGGACGTCGAGGCGCCGACCTTCGAGCTGCTGGCTGCGCCGCGCGGCGCGCCGGACGACCTGAAGAAGATCGCCGGCCTCGGCCCCGTGCTCGAGCAGAAGCTGAACGACATGGGCGTGTTCCATTACTGGCAGCTCGCCGTGATGAGCGAAGACGACATGAAGAAGATCGACGACGAGCTGACCCTGCACGGCCGTATCGGCCGCGACGACTGGATCGGCCAGGCCCGTCGTCTTGCTGACGGCGAAGCCGCGTAAGAAGGCGGCGCTTTAGCATTCGAATCACAGGCGCGGCGGGCCGTCCTGCCGCGCGACACCCGAATTCAGGAGGCCGAGATGGCTAACATCACCGCTTCGATGGTGAAGGAACTCCGCGAGACGACCGGCGCGGGCATGATGGACTGCAAGACGGCGCTCAACGAGACCGACGGCGACATGGAGGCCGCGGTCGACTGGCTGCGCGCCAAGGGCCTGTCGAAGGCCGCCAAGAAGGCTGGCCGCGTCGCCGCCGAGGGGCTCGTCGCGGTTGCCGGCAACGGCAACAAGGGCGTCGTCGTCGAGGTCAACTCCGAGACCGACTTCGTCGCCCGCAACGAGACGTTCCAGGAGATGGTCCGCACGATCGCCGAGGTCGCGCTGACGACCGGTGGCGACCTCGACAAGCTGCTGGCCGCGCCGTTCCCCGGGTCCGACAAGAATGTCGGCGACCACGTGCAGGAGATGGTCGGCCAGATCGGCGAGAACATGTCGATCCGCCGCCTTGCCGGCTTCGAGGTCTCGCCGGGCATCGTCGCGTCCTACATCCACAGCGCCGTGGCGCCGGGCCTCGGCCGTATCGGCGTGCTGGCCGCGCTGGAATCGACCGGCGACCAGGAGAAGCTCGCCGCGCTCGGCAAGCAGATCGCCATGCACGTCGCGGCCACGAACCCGCTTGCCACCGATGTCGACGGCGTCGATGCCGACACGGTCGAGCGCGAGCGCGCGGTCTACCGCGAGCAGGCCAAGGAATCGGGCAAGCCGGACGAGATCATCGAGAAGATGGTCGAAGGCCGCATCCGCAAGTTCTTCGAAGAGTCCGTGCTGCTGAAGCAGGCCTTCGTGATCGATCCCGACCAGACCGTCGAGAAGGCGGTGAAGGCCGCGGAAGCCGAAATCGGCGCGCCGATCAAGGTCGTCGGATTCATCCGCTTCGGCCTTGGCGAGGGCATCGAGAAGGAAGAAAGCGACTTCGCAGCCGAAGTCGCGGCAGCCGCGCGCGGCTGAGCCGGCAAACGGGAGGCCGAGCGATGGCCGAGACCCCCGACGTCAAACGCGTCCTGCTCAAGGTCTCCGGTGAGGCCCTGATGGGCGAGGGGGATTTCGGCCTCGACATGGGCGTCCTCGACCGCATCGCGGGCGAGATCGTGTCCGCTGCCAGGGCGGGCACGCAGATCGCCATCGTGGTGGGCGGCGGCAACATGTTCCGCGGCGTCTCGGTCGCTGCGAAAGGCATGGATCGCGCTGTCGCCGATCACCTCGGCATGCTGGGCACGGCGATGAACGCCGTGGCCCTGGCCGGGGCCATCAACAAGGCCGGCGGACGGGCGCGTGCCCTGTCCGCCATTCCCATGGAACAGATCTGCGAGACCTATACCCGCCGCCGTGCGCTCGACAGGCTGCAGGCGGGCGACGTGGTGGTTTGCGCGGGCGGAACCGGCAATCCGTTCTTCACGACCGACACGGCCGCCGCGCTGCGCGCCGCCGAACTCGACTGCGGGGTGCTGCTGAAGGGAACGCAGGTCGACGGTGTCTATGACGCCGATCCGAAGACGAATCCGGGGGCGAAACGGTTCGAGCGGCTGTCCTTCGACGAGGCGCTCTCCCGCGATCTGAAAGTCATGGATACGTCCGCTTTCGCGCTTGCCCGTGACGCCGCGATCCCGATAATCGTTTTCGATATCCACGAATCCGGCAGTCTCGGGGCGGTCCTCGCAGGGACGGGGCGATCCACTCTTGTCAGTGCCTGAGCTGACCGTCCATCATCGCGCGGCTTCGCGCTAAGCAACGAATCGGCCCGGGGAACGGGCGGGAGACGTATCATGGAAGGCAATTTCGACCTCGCCGATCTGAAGCGACGGATGCATGGGGCCGTCAGTGTCCTGAAGCAGGAATTCGCGGGCCTGCGCACCGGCCGTGCCTCGATCAACATCCTCGATCCGGTCATGGTCGAGGCGTACGGGTCTCCGATGCCGCTGAACCAGGTGTCGACGGTCAGCGTGCCGGAGCCGCGAATGCTGTCGGTCAATGTCTGGGACAAGTCGCTGGTGGGCGCCGTCGACAAGGCCATCCGCGAGGCTGATCTCGGCCTGAATCCGGTGGTCGATGGACAGAACCTGAGAATCCCGATTCCGGAGCTGAATGCCGAACGTCGTCAGGAGATGGTGAAGCTCGCGCACAAATATGCCGAGAACGCCAGGATCGCCGTGCGCCACGTGCGCCGCGACGGCATGGAGCATCTCAAGCGGCTCGAGAAGGACCACGACATCAGCCAGGACGAACAGCGGCAGCACGCCGACGCGGTGCAGAAGCTGACCGACACCGTCATTGGAGAGATCGACGAAACGCTCGCGGCCAAGGAGCAGGAAGTTCTGCAGGTCTAGCGCTCTCCCGCGCCGGCTCGGGGCCTCCGGTCCGCGGGTCACTCTATCGAAGGCGGCTGACTGAATGACAGCGAATGCCACTCCACGGCCCGGCGGATCCCGGGAAGACGGCGTTCCCGCGCATGTCGCGGTCATCATGGACGGCAATGGCCGCTGGGCCACGCAGCGCGGGCTGCCCCGCGCACAGGGCCATCGTGCCGGCGTCGAGGCGCTGCGGCGCACGGTCAGGGCCGCCGGCGAGATCGGCATCCGGTACCTGACGATCTACAGCTTTTCCTCCGAAAACTGGTCGCGCCCGAAGTCCGAGGTGCTGGACCTCATGGCGCTTCTCAGGCGCTTCATCCGCAAGGATCTCGCCGAACTCCACGAAAACGATGTCCGCGTCAGGATCATCGGCCGTCGCGACGATCTGGACGCCGATATCCACGCGCTCCTGACCGAGGCCGAGGAACTGACGAAGGACAACGGCGGACTGACGCTGGTCGTCGCCTTCAACTACGGCGCCCGGGCAGAGATCCTCCAGGCGGCGCGGGCGCTGGCGCAGGAGGTGGCGGCGGGCACGCTCGACGCCGCGGCGATCGACGAGGCGTGTTTCGAACGCCACCTCGATACCGCCGGTATTCCCGATCCGGATCTTCTCATCCGGACCAGCGGCGAACAGCGCATCAGCAATTTCCTGCTCTGGCAGTGCGCCTACACGGAGTTTGTCTTCCAACCCGTATACTGGCCGGACTTCGGCAAGGCGGAGCTTGCCGCCGCCATCGAAGAGTTTCGGACGCGCGAACGGCGGTTCGGCGGGCTGGTCGCGCATACCGGCTCCTGACATGTCCGACGCGAACGGCGCCGGGGACGGCGGAGAGACCGGACCGCGCGGCGAGATACCACGCGCAGACGGGAATCCCGCAAACGGGACGCCCGGCGCTGCAAACGGTAAGCCCGGCAAGGCGGCCGATCTTCGTGTGCGGCTTGTGTCGGCGATGGTTCTCGCGCCCGTCATTCTCCTGATCGTCTGGCTCGGCGGCTGGGTCTTTGCCGCGCTCATCGCAGCGACCGCTGCCATTCTCGTCTCGGAATGGAGCGGGATCAGCCGCAGAACTTACTGGGACGCGCCGGTGGTCATCGGCGCCCTGATAGCGGCACTCAGTATTTTCATATGGGCTGCCGGGTACCCGCGTGTAGCCATCGGGGCACCGTTCATCGGAGCCGGTGTCGTTTTCGCGCTGGCGTCCGGCGACAATTTCGACCGGCTTCTCGGACTGGGTGTGCTCTATGGCGCGCTGCCCGGCCTGGCGCTGGTCGTGCTGCGCTCGGACACGGCGTTCGGTCTGGCCGCGATCCTCTGGCTGGTGCTGATCGTCTGGGCGACGGATATCGGGGGGTACGCCTTCGGGCGGTTCCTCGGCGGTCCCAAGCTGATGCCGCGCGTGTCCCCGAAGAAGACGTGGAGTGGCTGTCTGGGCGGCATCCTCCTGGCGGTCGTCGCAACCCTCCTGTTCAATATCGCGGGCGGAGCGGCCGGCGCGGCGCCGGTGTGGCTCGCGGTGGTTCTTTCCCTTGTGTCGCAAGCCGGGGATCTCGCCGAATCGGCCTTCAAGCGGCGGTTCGGCGCCAAGGATTCGAGCCGCCTCATCCCCGGGCACGGCGGGCTGATGGACCGGATCGATGGCCTGATCGCCGCCGCTGCGGTAGCGGCCGTCATCGGTATCGTGAGAGCGGGGCCGGATGCGGCTGGTACCGGCCTTTTGCTGTGGTAGGGTGCGGCGAGGAACGATGAAGGCGAGAAGCGCTCCAGAACGCATCAGCATACTCGGCGCAACCGGGTCGATCGGGCAGAACACGCTCGATCTGATCGCGCGCAGCCCCGAGCGGTTCGCCGTGGAGGCCGTCACCGCCAACACGAATGCCGACGCACTGGCCGATCTTGCCCGCCGGTGCGGGGCAAGATTCGCGGCGGTTGCCGATCCCGGCGCCTACCAGGCGCTGAAGGCGGCGCTGGCCGGCAGCGGTATCGAGGCCGGCGGCGGGGCCGACGCGATGATTGAGGCGGCGACCCGACCGGCAGACCGGGTAATGGCGGCGATCGTCGGTGCCGCCGGGCTGGCGCCGACGCTTGCCGCGGTCGACTGCGGCCGCACGATCCTGCTCGCCAACAAGGAATGTCTGGTTTCGGCGGGAACGCTGTTCATGGATTCGGCCAGGCGCTCGGGCGCGCGCGTGCTGCCGGTCGATTCCGAACACAGTGCGGTTTTTCAGGCGCTGGATACCGACCATTCAAAGGCGATCGAGCGCGTGACGCTGACCGCGTCCGGCGGACCGTTCCGGACCTGGCCGAGCGACAAGATTGCAAAGGCCCGGCCTGAGGAGGCGGTCCGCCACCCGAACTGGTCGATGGGCGCAAAGATCTCGATCGATTCCGCGACACTGATGAACAAGGGACTGGAGCTTATCGAGGCCCATCATCTGTTCGCGCTGGAGCCCGAGCTCCTCGACGTCCTCGTTCATCCCGAGAGCATCGTGCACGGGTTCGTCGCCTACCGGGACGGATCCGTGATCGCGCAACTGGCCGAGCCGGACATGCGGACGCCGATCGCCTACAGTCTGGCATGGCCGGAGCGGATGTCGGCGCCGACGGCGCGGCTCGATCTGGCCGAACTCGGGTCGCTTACCTTCGAAAAACCCGATCTGGAGCGGTTTCCCGCCCTCGGACTGGCCATTGGCGCCATGAAGGCGGGTCAAGGCGCATCCACAGTTCTTAACGCTGCCAATGAAATTGCAGTTAAATTTTATCTGAACGGCCGAATCCGCTTCCCAGATATCGCCCAAATCGTCGAGAATGTTCTAGACAAACGGGAACACGACGGGGGGCGTGAGCCTGCGACGCTCGAGGACGTCATGGCTCTCGATCGCTGGGCGCGCGAGACGGCGCAAACCTTAATCCCCGAACAGCTCGACCGGGCCGTCTGACGGTACCGGCAGAAGGGATATTCGATGGCATTCCTAGACACGCTCGGCGCGTTCGGAATCGGGGCGGTGAGTTATCTCATCCCGTTCCTGTTCGTTCTCACCATCGTGGTGTTCTTCCATGAACTCGGTCATTTCCTCGTCGCACGCTGGTGCGGCGTCAAGGTCGATGCGTTTTCGCTCGGTTTCGGCCCTGAAATCGGCGGTTTCAACGACAGGCACGGGACGCGCTGGAAGTTTTCGTGGATCCCGCTCGGCGGCTACGTGAAGTTCCACGGCGACGATTCGGCGGCCAGCACGCCGGACAACGAGACCCTGAAGGAGATGGACGAGGCGGAGAAGCGCGTCAGCTTCCACTACAAGCCGCTCGCGGCGCGCGCGGCGATCGTCGCGGCCGGTCCGATCGCCAATTTCATCCTCGCCATCGTGATCTTTGCGGTGATCTTCGTCACGGTCGGCAAGTTCGTGACGCCGCCGCGCGCCGATGTCGTCACGGAAGGCTCCGCCGCGGAGGCGGCCGGTTTCGAGCCGGGGGATCTCGTTGTGGAAATCGCCGGGACCCCGATCGAGAGCTTTTCGGAGATGCAGCGCATCGTCAGCATCAATCCGGGCGAGCCGCTGGCATTCGTGGTCGATCGCGGCGGTGAACGCGTTGCCCTGACGGCGACGCCCGAACTTCGCGAGATCACGGACCGTTTCGGCAACACGCAGCGCATCGGTCTGCTGGGAATCCAGCGCAATGCGGGCCCCGACGATGTAAGCCAGGTCCGCTATTCGATTCCCGCCGCCGTGTGGGAGGGAACCAAGGAAACCTGGTTCGTTATCGATCGTACCGTGAACTACCTTGTCGGCATAGTTGCAGGCCGGGAGGATCCCGACCAGCTCGGGGGGCCGATCCGGATCGCCGAAATGTCCGGAGAAGTGGCAAAACTCGGCTTTTTGGCGCTGATGAACCTCACGGCGATATTATCGATTTCAATTGGCTTCCTGAATCTGATACCGATTCCGATGCTCGACGGGGGGCACCTTCTGTTCTACGGAATCGAAGCCGTGCGGGGGCGCCCCTTGTCCGAGCGGGCGATGGACATCGGATTCAGGATCGGACTGGCCCTGGTTCTGATGTTGATGCTGTTTGCGACCTGGAACGATATCGTCAATATCGCCAGTCGTTCGTAGACGGCCGTTGCCCAGTTGCAACGCATAGCAGGCGAGTTCGGAAGGGCGTTTGAATGGCGGTTTCCATTGCAGTTAAAAGCCGTTACAAACGCGACGGGATGGGCGGAGTCGCCCGGTGCCCGTACGGAAACGTGCGTGTAGAAAAAGAAGGTCAGATGGATCTGAGGATCGACAACCCGATGGACTTTGTAGTGCGATTTCTCAAAAAAGGCGCCGGCCTGCTTCTTCTCGCTCTTGTGCTCCTCGGAGCGCCGCACGGGGGCAAGGTTCTCGGTGTGACCCAGGCGCATGCTCAGGTCGTCCGCCAGATCGTGGTGGAGGGCAACAAGCGCGTCGACGCCGAGACGATCAAATCCTACGTCTCGATCCAGCCCGGTCAGTCGTACAGCGCCTACGGCGCCGACGATTCGCTGAAGACCCTGTTCGCGACGAACCTGTTCTCCGACGTCTCCATCGACATGCGCGGCAGCACGCTGGTGGTGAAGGTCGTCGAGAACCCGATCGTCAATCTGGTCTCCTTCGAGGGCAACAAGAAGGTCAAGGACGATGTCCTGTCGGCCGAGATCGAATCGCAGCCGCGCTCGGTGCTGACGCGCTCGAAGATCGAGGGCGATACGCAGCGTATCCTCCAGATCTATCGCCGCTCGGGCCGGTTCGGCGCGCAGGTGACGCCGAAGATCATCGATCTTCCCGACAACCGCGCGAATCTGGTGTTCGAGATCGACGAGGGCGACAAGACCAGCGTCGTCGGCATCAATTTCATCGGCAACCACGCCTACAGCGATGCGGACCTGCGCGACGTCATCTCGACGACGCAGCGCAACTGGCTGAGCTGGCTGAAGTCGACGGACGTTTACGACCCGCAGCGTCTGGAAGCCGACCAGGAAGCGCTGCGCCGCTACTATCTCAAGCAGGGCTATGCCGATTTCCGCGTGATTTCGGCCGTCGCCGAGCTCGACCGCGAGCGCAATGCCTTCTACATCACCATTACGGTCGACGAGGGCGAGCGCTACAAGTTCGGTGTGATCGACGTGCAGGCCTATGTCCGCGATGTCGATCCGGAATCCCTGCGGGGCGCCATCCTGACGCGCTCGGGCGAGGTCTATAACGCCGATCTCGTCGAGACGACGCTCGAGGACATGACGCTCGAGCTCGCCAATTCCGGCTACGCGTTCGCCCAGGTGCGGCCGCGCGGCGACCGGAACTACGACGACAAGACGATCGACCTGACCTACATCGTCGAGGAAGGCCCGCGGGTCTACATCGAGCGGATCAACATCCGCGGCAATACCCGCACGCTCGACTCCGTCATCCGGCGCGAGTTCGATTTCGCCGAAGGCGACGCCTACAACGCGGTGATGATCGACCGTACCAAGCGGCGCCTGGAAGACCTGCAGTACTTCAAGACCGTCAACATCTCGCGGGCCCAGGGCTCGGCGCCGGATCGCGTGGTCCTGAACGTGGATATCGTCGAGCAGCCCACCGGCGAGATCTCGCTGGGCGGCGGTTACTCGACGCGCGACGGCTTCATCGCCGACGTGTCGCTGACGGAGCGCAACTTCCTCGGCCGTGGCCAGGTGCTGTCGATCGGCGGCGCCATCGGCGAGCGCAAGCAGTCCTTCGACTTCAGCTTCACCGAGCCGTTCTTCCTCGGCCGCCGGCTGTCGGCGGGTGTCGACGTCTTCTATCGCGACCTCGACTACTCCGACACGTCCTCCTACAAGACGAAGGCCGTCGGTGCGGGGACGCGTCTCGGCTTCCAGCTGAACCAGGACACCTCGTTCCTCGGCCGCTATCGGATCTACCAGTCCGAAATCGAGACCGACAACGCCTACTCCGACGGCTGCGGCTACCGCACGATTGCGGCCCGCGACGCCATGGCCTGCGGCGTGCGCAACACGCTGTCGAACAAGACCTATCGCAACTGGGCCTGGTGGCAGGGCGGCAGCACGATCGGCGGCAAGCAGCCGAACGTCTACGCCCCGGAAGCCTCGATCGCGATCAACAAGGCCCTCGGCGATCGTCTGTACTCGGTGGTCGGCTTCGACCTGACCTACGCGACGCTGGACAGCTTCAGCCGTCCGCACAACGGCGTGTACACCCGGTTCTCCACCGATCTGGCCGGTCTGGGCGGCGACGCGCAGTACATCCGCGCCGAGGCGGAAGCCCGGTACTACAAGGAAATCACGCCGGAAGTGGTCGGCATGCTCAAGGCGTCCGGTGGCGCGATGAGCGGCTGGGGCGGCTATGACGTCCCGGTGACCGACACCTTCTTCAAGGGCGGCGAGACGATCCGCGGCTTCGATACCTCCGGCTACGGTCCGCGCGACCTGACGCCCGGTGCCGGACGCGATGCCCTCGGCGGCCAGTACTACGCGGCGGCGACGGCGGAAGTTCAGTTCCCGATCCCGTTCGTTCCCGAGGACTTCGGGTTCCGCGGAGCGCTGTTCGCGGATGCCGGCATCCTGTTCGGCGTCGGCGACACGGGGCCGCTGCGGATCACGCAGCCGGGCGGCAACGTCCTGACGCTGACGATGGCCGAATGCACGGCCGTCAATTCCGGCGGCAACACCGGTGTGGTTCCGACGGGCTCGTGGGGCTGCTATGTCGACGACACGGAGCCGCGCGCTTCGGTAGGCTTCAGCCTCCTGTGGGACTCGCCCTTCGGTCCGCTGCGCGCCGACCTCGGCTACGCGGTGCTCAAGGAAGACTACGACAACACGCAGATCTTCCGCTTCGGCGCCGGCAAGCAGTTCTAAGGGTTGCGGCGGGGACCGGCGGCAGACTTTTCGCCCGTCCCGATTGCAATCCGGACATCGACGATGTAATCCCGGTCAACCACGGTTGGCCGGGATTTGTCTTTCAGGGTATCGCGATCCCGTCGCAGAGTGCGGCGCCTGCCGGCCCCGCCGTTCCCGGCGCGACCCTGCCCAGAGTTGGTGGAACTCCCCGCAATGGATGACGTCCGGTTTTTCGAGCGCTCAGGCCCGTTCGCGCTACAGGAGATCGCCGGCTGGCTCGGCGCCGACGTACCGCCCGGCCACGGCGACCGGTTGATCGAGGATGTCGCGGTCCTGCAGCTCGCCGGGCCCGCGCACATCGCCTTTTTCGACAATCCGAAATACGCGGACGATCTCGCAGCGACGGGCGCCGGGGCGTGTCTCGTCTCCAAGCGCCATGCCGACAAGGTGCCGGCTTCGGTCGCAGCCCTTGTGGTGGCCCGGCCGAGCGCCGCGTTCAACGAGATCATGCTGCGCTTCTATCCCGATGCCGTCCGACCGGTTCCGGTCTGGGACGATGCGCCGGCGGGCAACGGGATTCATCCCACCGCCACCATCGAAGAGGGCGCAATCGTGGAGCCCGGCGCGGTCGTCGGGGTCGGGGCGCGGATCGGGCGAGGGACCCGGATTCTCGCGGGCAGCGTGATCGGCCGGCGGGTGCAGATCGGGCGGGACGGCTCCGTCGGCCCCAATGCCACCGTCATGCATGCGCTTCTCGGTGACAGGGTGATGGTGCATCCCGGCGTCCGGATCGGGCAGGACGGTTTCGGGTTTGTCATGGGGCCCGCGGGGCACAAGAAAGTGCCGCAGATCGGCCGGGTGATCGTGCAGGACGATGTCGAGATCGGCGCCAATTCGGCGATCGATCGGGGGGCCTTGCGGGACACGGTCATCGGCGAAGGGACGAAGATCGACAATATGGTCCAGATAGGCCATAACGTCGTCATCGGTCGGCACTGCGTTATTGTCTCGCAGGTCGGAATCGCGGGAAGCGCGACGCTCGGCGATTTTGTCGCCATAGGTGGCCAGGCCGGTATCATGAATCACGTGACGGTTGGCGATCGCGCACAGGTGGCGACGCTCAGCGCGGTGAAGGAAGATCTTGCGCCGGACGGCCGGTATGGCGGTGTACCCGCTCGACCGGCACGGGAATGGCTTAGGGAAGTGGCGGCGCTACAAAAAATCGCCCGGGATTACCTGACGGAGCGACGGGCGCCGGAAAGGGCAGACGAGAATGGACATGAGCGCGAGCACGACTAGTCCGCAGACACTGGAGTCGCTTGATATCATGCGGCTTCTCGAGCTGCTGCCGCATCGTTATCCGTTCCTGATGGTTGACCGGATCATCAACATCAGTGGTGACGAGACGTGCATGGGCATCAAGAACGTCACCATAAACGAGCCGCATTTCATGGGTCATTTTCCCGGACAGCCGATCATGCCCGGTGTGCTGATCGTCGAAGGGATGGCTCAGACGGCCGGGGCGGTCTGCATCATGCGCCACGGGACCGGCCAGCCGAAGCTCGTCTATTTCATGACCATCGACAAGTGCAAGTTCCGTCGGCCGGTCGTGCCCGGCGACGTGCTGCACTACCATGTCCGGAAGATCCGCAACCGCCGGACGATCTGGAAATACGCCGCCGAAGCCCGCGTCGACGATGCGGTCGTTGCGGAAGCCGAAATCAGCGCGATGATCGCGGACAAGTAAAGCGTTACTCATGTCAGACATCCATGCGACGGCCATCATCGGCAAGGGCGCCCGGCTCGGAGAGCGGGTCAAGGTTGGGCCGTTCTGTATCGTCGGCGACGATGTGGAGCTCAAGGACGACGCGGAGCTGATGGCCCATGTCGTGCTCGACGGCCATACGACGATCGGCGAGCGCACGAAGATCTATCCCTTCGCCTCGCTTGGTCAGCCGCCGCAGCACCTGAAATATGCCGGCGAGCCGAGCAAGCTCATCATCGGCGCGGACTGCGTCATCCGCGAGCAGGTCACGATGAGCCCGGGCACCTCGTTCGGCGGCATGGAGACCGTCGTCGGCGACCGCTGCTACTTCATGATCGGCGCCCATGTCGCCCATGACTGTGTGATTGGCGACGACGTCTTGTTCATCAACAATGCCACACTCGCAGGGCATTGCCGGATCGAGCATCACGCCATCCTCGGCGGGCTCGCGGCCGTTCACCAGTGGGTGCGGATCGGCGAGTACGCATTCGTCGGCGGCATGAGCGGCGTCGAGAACGACGTCATTCCCTACGGCTCCGTGCTTGGAAACCGCGCCTTTCTCGGTGGCCTGAACATCGTGGGCCTGAAGCGCCAGGGCTTCGACCGCGAGCATATTCACACGCTGCGCCAGGCCTACCGGCTGCTGTTCTCCAACGAGGGCACGCTGATGGAGCGGGTCGAGGACGTCGCGGAGCTGTTTCCCGATCATCCGCTGGTCAGCAAGGTGGTCGCCTTCATCAAGGCCGATTCCGACCGCTCGCTGTGCACGCCGCGCAACGGTCGCGGGGGGTGAGGTCATGCCGGCCGACCTTGCGAGCCGGGACGCTGCCGCGCGCGGCGCCTCGGGAAGCGGGCCGCTGGCGATCATCGCCGGCGCCGGCGAGTTGCCCAGGCTGATCGCCGACGAGGTTGGCCGCGCGGGGCGGCCCCTGTTTGTCATCGAGGTCGAGGGCGAGGCGGACCGGGACTACTCCGCGTTCGATCATGCGCGCCTGCCGATCGGGGCGGCGGGCCGGCTGAAGTCGCTGCTGACGGACCGCGGCTGTCACGACGTTCTGATGGCGGGCAACTTCCGCCGCCCGCGGTTTTCCGAAATCGAATGGGACATGGGCACGGTCAAGACACTGACCCTGTCCGGCATCATGCGCCTGAAGCGCGGCGGCGACGACAAGGTCGTCAACGGCGTCGTCCAGATCTTCGAAAGCGAGGGATTCCGCATCGTCGGCCCGCGCGAGGCCGTTCCCGGCTTCGTGGCGCCCGCGGGCGTCCTGGGCAGGCACAAGCCGGGCCGCAAGGCGAAGGCCGATATCGCCTTCGGCCTCAAGGCGATCGCCCGGATGGGCCCGCTCGATATCGGCCAGGCCGTCGTCGTCCTGTCCGAGCGCGTCGTTGCCGTCGAGGCTGCGGAAGGCACGACGGCGATGATCCAGCGGTGCGGCGACCTCCGGGACAACGGGCGCATTTCCGCGCCGGCGCCTTCCGGTATCCTGGTGAAGGCGGCGAAGCCCGGCCAGGAGATGCGGTTGGACATGCCGGTCGCCGGGGTCGAGACCGTCGAGGCCGCAGCAAAGGCTGGACTGGAAGGGATCGCCGTCGAAGCCGGCAATGTTCTGTTGCCGGGCATCGAGGACATCCGCCGCGCCGCCGACGCGGCCGGCCTGTTCGTCATCGGCGTCGACTTCGAGGCCGGCGAGAGGGGCGGTCGCCAGTCATGACCGGCCCTGCGGCGGAGGGCGCGCTTGGCCGGCCGCTGCGTGTCGCCGTCATCGCCGGGGAGTCCTCGGGCGATCATCTCGGTGCGGGTCTGATCGCGGCGCTGAAGGCGGCGTCGGGACGCGATCTCGCGCTTGCCGGCGTCGGCGGCCCGGAGATGGATGCGGCCGGGCTCAAGAGCGTCTTTCCGCTCGGCGAGATCGCCGTCATGGGGCCGCTCGCGATCCTGGCGCGGCTGCCGTCGCTGGTGAAACGGGTCTACGAGGCCGTCGATCACGTCGTCGCCTTTCAGCCCGACGTTCTGGTCATCATCGACAGTCCGGAATTCACCCATCCCGTCGCCAAGCGCGTGAAGAGGAAACTGCCGCATGTGCCGGTCGTCGACTACGTTTCGCCGACCGTGTGGGCGTGGCGGCCGGGGCGGGCGCGCCGGATGCGCGCCTATATCGACCGGGTCCTGGCGATCTTTCCCTTCGAGCCGGAGGTGCACAGGCATCTCGGCGGGCCGGACTGCGTCTATGTCGGCCACCCGGCGATCGAGCGCCTCGAGCGCATGCCCGAGCGCCGCGAGCCCGACGATGGCCCGGTGCTGCTGCTCCTGCCGGGCAGCCGCGTGACCGAGGCGGAGCGGCTGATGCCGGTGTTCCGCGATACGCTGGTCGCGCTGAAGGACCGGGGCAGGGCGTTCCGCGCGGTCCTGCCGGCCGTTCCGCATCTCGAGGATCGGCTTGCCGCCGATATCGCCGACTGGCCGGTGATGCCCGAGATCGTGTCCGGCGAGACCGCGAAATGGGCGGCGTTCGCGGAAGGCCGGGTCGCGCTGGCGGCGTCCGGCACCGTGACGCTGGAACTGGCGCTGGCCGGCGTGCCGATGGTCGTCACCTACCGTCTCGATCCGCTGACCGCCGCGCTGCGCTGGGTCGTGCGCGTCCATTCCGTCGTCATGGCGAACCTTGCGATCGGCGAGAACGCCTTTCCCGAATTCATCCATGCCGGCTGCGATCCCGACACGCTGTCGGGCGCGCTCGACCCGCTGTTCGATGACACCGCGGAGCGGCAGGCGCAGGTCGCGGCAACGGACCGGGTGCGCGCGGTGACGCTGCTGGAAGGCGACACGCCGAGCCACAAGGCCGCGACGGCAATTCTGGACCTTCTGAAATAGAAACGGCCGGACCACGTGGCGGTCCGGCCGTGAAAAGGCGTTCAATTCGAAGCGCCTATAGGCGTTCCGACATCACTTCCGCATCGTCACGGGCACATAGTCGCGCCGCGTCGCACCGGTGTAGAGCTGGCGGGGACGGCCGATCTTCTGCTTCGGATCCTCGATCATCTCCTTCCACTGGGCGATCCAGCCGACCGTGCGGGCAACGGCGAACAGCACCGTGAACATCGAGGTCGGGAAGCCCAGCGCCTTCAGCGTGATGCCCGAATAGAAGTCGATGTTCGGGTAGAGCTTCTTCTCGACGAAATACTCGTCCTGCAGCGCGATGCGCTCCAGCTCGAGCGCGACGTCGAGGAGCGGATCGTCCTTGATGCCGACCTCGGCGAGAACCTCGTGGCAGGTCTTCTGCATGATCTTCGCGCGCGGGTCGTAGTTCTTGTAGACCCGGTGGCCGAAGCCCATCAGGCGGAACGGATCGTCCTTGTCCTTGGCGCGGTCGACGAACTCCGGGATCCGGTCCACCGAACCGATCTCCGCCAGCATGCTCAGCGCCGCCTCGTTGGCGCCGCCATGGGCCGGGCCCCACAGGCAGGCGATGCCCGCGGCGATGCAGGCGAACGGATTGGCGCCCGAAGAGCCGGCGAGGCGGACCGTCGACGTCGATGCGTTCTGCTCGTGGTCGGCGTGCAGGATGAAGATGCGATCCATGGCGCGCGCCAGGACCGGGTTCACCTTGTATTCCTCGCACGGCACCGCGAAGCACATGTGCATGAAGTTCGACGCGTAGTCGAGTTCGTTGCGCGGATACACGAACGGCTGGCCGACGTGATACTTGTAGGCCATCGCCGCGATCGTCGGCATCTTGGCGATCATCCGGACACTGGCGACCATGCGCTGGTAGGGATCCGAGATGTCGGTGGAGTCGTGGTAGAACGCCGACAGCGCGCCGACGACGCCGACCATGACGGCCATCGGATGGGCGTCGCGGCGGAAGCCGGAGAAGAACCGCGCCATCTGCTCGTGCAGCATGGTGTGGTTGGTCACGCGGTGATCGAAATCGGCCTTCTGGCCCTGCGTCGGCAGCTCGCCGTAGAGCAGCAGATAGCAGGTTTCCAGGAAGTCGCCATGCTCGGCCAGCTGGTCGATCGGGTAGCCGCGATAGAGCAGGATGCCCTCGTCGCCGTCGATATAGGTGATCTTGGATTCGCAACTCGCGGTCGAGGTAAATCCGGGATCGTAGGTGAAGGCGCCGGTGGCTCCGTACAGCTTCGAGATATCGACGACGTCGGGCCCGATCGTGCCGTGGTTGACCGGAAACTCGTGCTCGGTGTCGCCGAGTTTGAGCGTCGCGGTATCGGTGGCGAGATTGGCGTTTGCGTCATTCATGGGCAGGTTTCTCCTGTCCTGTTGGCGGGCGTCCGCACAGCCCCGTTTTGTGGCGCCGGTTTACGCACTCGTGCCGGCGGCTCGGAGGTGTGCGGGTCGGTAGGAATAATCCAGACTTCGGTAAATGATTTGCGCTCTGTCGGCAAGCGCGACGGAAGCGTCCCTACGGGATACATGTGGCAGTGGCATAACGGATCAAGAGGCCTGATCGCCAATGCGCGCAAGGCTTTCCTCGCGCCCGAGCACGGCCAGAACGTCGAAGATCCCCGGCGATGTCGACCGCCCGGTAAGGGCCGCGCGCAACGGCTGGGCGACCTTGCCGAGCTTGCGGTCGGTGGCCTCCGCGAAGCCCTTCACCGCAGCCTCCAGCGCCGCCGCGTTCCACTCCGCCACGTCCTGCAGCACCCCGGCCACGTCCTTCAGGGTCTCCCGGGCCGTTTCGTCGAGGATCTTCTCGGCCTTCTCCTCCATCGGCAGCGGCCGGTCCTCGACCAGGAACCGGGCCGAGTCGAGCAGCTCGACAAGGCTCTTGGCGCGCTCCTTCAGGCCGGGCATGGCGTCGCGCAGACGTTCGGTTTTCAGCGAATCGAGCCGGTTTTCGAACTCCGGTCCGCCCGGCAGATGGCGAAGATTGGCCAAAAACGTGGAAAACAGCTCGCCATCGGATGTCTGGCGCATGTAGAGGCCGTTGAGGTTTTCCAGCTTGGCGAAGTCGAATCGGGCCGCCGACTTGCCGATCGAGTCGAGGTCAAACCACTCGATCATCTGGTCGAGCGACATCACCTCGTCGTCGCCGTGGCTCCAGCCCAGCCGCACCAGATAGTTGCGCATCGCCTGCGGCAGATAGCCCATGGCGCGGTAGGCCTCGACGCCCAACGCCCCGTGGCGCTTCGACAGCTTGGCGCCATCGGGCCCGTGAATCAGCGGGATATGCGCCATCTCCGGGACGTCCCAGCCCATGGTGTCGTAGATATGCGTCTGGCGCGCGGCGTTGGTCAGGTGGTCGTCGCCGCGGATGATATGGGTGACGCCCATGTCGTGGTCGTCGACGACAACCGCCAGCATGTAGGTCGGGTTGCCATCGGAGCGCAGCAGGATCAGGTCGTCGAGCTCGCTGTTCTGCCACACGACCCGTCCCTGAACGTGGTCGTTGACGACGGTCTCGCCTGTTGTGGGGGCCTTCAGCCGGATCGCAGGCTTCACGCCCTCCGGCGCCTCGGAGGGGTCGCGGTCGCGCCAGCGGCCGTCATAGCGGGGCGGACGGCCCTCGGCGCGCGCCTTTTCGCGCATTGCGGTCAGTTCCTCGGGTGTGGCGTAGCAGCGATACGCCTTGCCTTCGGCGAGCAGGGTCTCGACGACCTCGCGATGCCGGTCGGCGCGCTCGTACTGCGATACCACGCCGCCGTCCCAGTCCAGTTCCAGCCATTTCAGGCCGTCGATGATTGCCTCGATGGCCTCGTTGGTGGACCGTTCGCGGTCGGTATCCTCGATCCTGAGCAGCATCTTGCCGCCGGTGTGTTTGGCAAAGAGCCAGTTGAACAGGGCCGTTCGGGCCCCGCCGATGTGCAGGAAACCGGTGGGCGAGGGGGCGAAACGGGTGACGATCTGACGGGATGACATGGGGTGGCGGCCGAATTCTCGTGCGGTCTAGAATGAGGGGCAGTGCGATGTTCGGGGCTGTTTAGCACGGCCCCCGGTGTGGAATGAAGCGGGGAGGGCAAAGCCCGGACCGGAAAGCGACCGACCCGGCGCGGGCGAGCGGGCGAACGTGGTGGACGAGACATCCACGACCGGGGCGTACCGGGCGCTGTCGCGGCCCGTGCCCCATCGTGCTGTCTCGTGGCTTGCCGCCGGCTTCGGGACGATATCGCTTGCTGCGTTTCTCGACCGCGAGCGCGAGCGGCTCTTTCTGTGGTCGCCGGTCGCCTTCGGGCTCGGGATCGCCGTCTATTTCGCCCTGCCGCGCGAGCCGGCGCTGCCCGCGATCCTGATCGTTACCGCCATCACCGGCCTTGCCGCCGTGCGCCGCGGGACGGGGCGAGCCTCCGGACTTGTTTTCAGTGCGCTGTTTCTTGCCGCCCTCGGCCTGACCGACGCCAGCCTGCGCACGTTGCGGGTCGCCGCGCCGGTGATCGAGGCGACGACCGGTACCGTGCCCCTGACAGGTCGGGTGACGGGCGTCGAACGGCGCGAGGACGGAACCGCGCGGCTGCTCGTTGCGCCGGAGCGTATCGGATCGCTGCCGGCCGCCGAGCTGCCCCGCACGCTGTCGCTGTGGCAACGCGGCAAATGGGCGGTGCCCGCACCGGGCGATACCGTCGCGTTCCGGGCCGTTCTGCTGCCGCCCCCGGATGCCGCCGTGCCCGGCGGCTTCGACTATGCCCGCCAGGCATGGTTCGCCGGGATCGGCGGCGTCGGCTTCATCACCGCGCCGCCGGAACCGGTGGCCGCCCGTGTTCCGGCCGGACGGCTCGCGCGCCTGTCCACCGACATCGAGCGCCTGCGGCTGACAATTGCCGCGCGCATCGAAGAGGCGCTGCCGGGCTCGGCCGGGGCGATTGCGGCCGCCCTGATCACCGGCGAGCGCGGCACGATCCCCGAGGCCGACAAGGAGGCGCTGCGGGCGTCGGGGCTGGCGCATATCCTGGCGATCTCCGGGTTGCACATGATGCTCGTGGTGGGAACGCTGTTCTTCGTTTCCCGCGCCGCCTTCGCGCTGTCTCCGGACCTGGCGCTCGGCCGGCCGATCAAGAAATGGGCCGCCCTGATCGCGCTTGCCGGCGGCACCGGCTATCTGGTGCTGTCGGGCGCCTCGATCGCCACCCAGCGGGCCTACATAATGGTGGCGATCATGCTTGTCGCGGTCCTGCTCGACCGGCCCGCCATCACGCTGCGCAACGTCGCGCTCGCCGCCTTGATCGTTTTGGTGCTCAGGCCCGAGGCGTTGGCGACCGCCAGCTTCCAGATGTCGTTCGCCGCGACCGTCGGGCTCGTCTCGACTTACGAATTCCTGCGCATGCGGGCCTCCCGGCGAGCGGAGCCGGTACTTCCCGGCTGGCTACGCTTCGCAATACGGGGTGTCGTCGGGCTGGCGCTGACCGCGCTGATCGCCGGCCTGGCCACGGGCCCCTTCGCGGTCTTCCATTTCAACCGGGTCGCGATCTACGGGCTCGCCGCCAATGTCGCGGCTATGCCGCTGGTCAGCATGCTGGTGATGCCGATGGGGCTTGCCGCCGCCTGCCTGATGCCGTTCGGCCTGGAAGGTCCCGCGCTGGCACTCATGGGCATGGGAATAGATGGCGTGCTGGCCGTCGCGCGTACCGTGTCGCAATGGGACGGCGCCGTGCGCGTGGTGCCGCAGGCGCCGATAGCAGCGCTGTTGACGGTCGTCGCGGGCGGGCTCTGGCTGGCGTTGTGGCGTGGCGGTGTGCGGCTGGCGGGGCTTCCCTCCGTCGCCCTCGGGGTCGCCATGATGGCGCAGGTCGATCCGCCCGATATCTATGTGTCCCGCGATGCCCGGATGGCGGCGCTGGATACCGGGGCGGGGCTCGTGTTTCTGCCGCGGGCCGGTTCGGACTACGTGGTGGAGACGTGGCAGCGTACCGCGGGCATCCCGCCCGATCCGTCAGCGACACCGAGGCCGGACTGCGACGATGCGGCGTGCGTCGCCATGCGCGATGACCTGCGGATCTCCTATGTGCGCGCCCCGTTGGCCTTCGAGGAGGATTGCGGCTGGGCCGACGTCGTCGTCACCGATCTGGTGCCGCCGCAATGGTGCCGGGACACCGCGCTTGTCATCGGGCCGGAGGAGGCGGCCGAGAACGGGGCGATGACCCTGCGCCGCACGCAAACGGGGTTCACGATGGATACAAGCGCCGCGCATACGGGCTTGCGGCCCTGGGCGCGGCGCGGCGGTTCCGACCGATGAGCTGCGCCCTGGAGGGTTCGCCTGGAGGGGTCGCCGGTCAGTACTGCCGGATGAGCCCCACGAGACGGCCCTGGATATCGACGCGGTCGGGACCGAAGATGCGGGTCTCGTAAGCCGGGTTGGCGGCCTCCAGCGCGATCGACGCGCCCTTCTTGCGCAGCCGCTTCAGGGTCGCTTCCTCGTCGTCGATGAGGGCGACGACGATGTCGCCGGTATCGGCGGTGTCGGTGCGCCGGATCAGCACCGTGTCGCCGTCGAGGATGCCGGCATCGACCATCGAGTCGCCGCGCACCTCGAGCGCGAAATGTTCGCCGCGTCCCAAGAGGTCGACCGGGACCTGCAGGGAGTGGCTGTGCGTCTGGATCGCGGAGATCGGCGTACCTGCGGCGATGCGGCCCATGACCGGGATGCTGGCAGCCTGTCCGGCGTCGTTGTCGGCGGCGGTTTCGGGCGCCGGCGGCGGGGGCGGCGCCTTGCCGAGGCTGCCTTCGATGACGCTGGGGGCGAACCCGCGGCTGCGGGCGGCAAGGCCGGGGGCGACCGATTCGGGCAGCCTGACGATCTCCAGGGCGCGCGCCCTGTGCGGCAGCCGGCGGATGAAGCCGCGTTCCTCCAGCGCCGTGATGAGGCGGTGGATGCCGGACTTCGAGCGCAGGTCGAGTGCCTCCTTCATTTCATCGAAGGAGGGGGGGACACCTGTTTCCTTCAGCCGTTCGTGGATGAACATCAGCAGTTCGTACTGCTTCCGCGTAAGCATTGTGCGCTCTCCGTTGCCGCTCCCGATGCGCCAGATACGGGACAAATCAAGAACAAACATACATGTTCCTGTTGTGTTCGGCAATGGTTAATATCGGGTTTACGCTTCGGCGGGGGCCGTCCGGGGCCGGCGCGGGCGGTTTGCGCTCGGCTGTCGATGCGGGTAGAGATAGCGCGCACGCCGTCGCCGCGCAGGCCGCGTGCGACGGCCCTCCAGGCTTCCTGTGATCGCATACCCCACCGACGGCAAGAACGGTTCATGACGACCCCAAAAAAGGGACTGGCGAGCCGGGTTTCCCGGCTGACGGCGCGGGCCCAGGATGGCAAGCTGCCAGACTATCTCATCCTGCATATCGGCAAAACGGGCGGCACCTCGATCGGCCGGTGCCTGCGCAAGGCGCGCAAACACGGCTACGATCCGAGAATCGGAAAGCTCGGACACCAGTTCGGCCTGAAGAGCGTCATGGAGGCCTGTCCGGACCGGAAGGTCGGGTTCGTCGTCCGCGCGCCCGAATCGCGCTTCGTGTCGGGCTTCAACAGCCGGCTGCGCAGCGGACGGCCGGCGCACGCCCGGCCGTGGAAGACGGCGGAGGCGGCGGCTTACGCGTTCTTTCCGACCGCCAACGACCTGGCCGAGGCGCTGTATAGCGACGACGAGCGACTTCTGTCGGCGGCGCGATTCGCGATGCGGGCGATCCCCCATCTGCGCCGCAACCTGGCCTTCTATCTCGGCGGGATTGACCTGCTGGAGGCGGCCGGCGACCGGATCTACTGCGTTGCCGAGGTGGAGACGCTGGATACGGATATCTACCGGCTACTCGGCGTCGGCGGCCTGACGCGCGAGCATATCGCCGCCCTGTACCAGCCCGATCATCAGGCGCCCTACGACAGTCCGCCGCTGTCGGAAAAAGGGCGAGCCAACCTGCAAGCGTTCTGGGCGAAGGACTACGAGATCTACGCCTATTGCCGGGCGCATCTGCTCGGCCGCTGAGGCGGCCGCGGGGGCACCCCGCGTCAGGCCGGTACCGGGCTCACCACGTCCAGGTCTTCAGGAAGCTCTCGAAGCCGGAGCGCCCCTTGCTGCCGGCGAAACCGGTGCAGACGGTTACCGGCTGCGCCGCTGTTCCCTTGAACTTCGGAATGTTGCCGTCGACGCCCGTGGTGCCGCGCACGAGCGCGCCGGCATGGCCAGTTCCCTCAGTCACCACCAGTTCGGCCGGGACTTCCGACAGGGAGGCGCCGTTCGCGGTGCCGTGATCGGTGCAGCGGTTTCCGGGTGCGTTGAACGGTTCCTCCGTCGGGTCGCCGTTCGAGTCTGTCGGGTAGTCCGGGCTCCAGGCCGGGTAGGGGCACATGTCGACCTGCGCGAGGCCGTCCGCGCAGTCGAACAGGTCCGGCTTCAGCGCGGCGGCGAGCGTGTACTGATCGAACGGTCCCTCGATGGTGCCGAAGATCCCCTTCCAGTAGTCCTGCCGCGGCTTCGACGCCTTGATCAGCCAGCGATAGCTCTTGCGCGACGCGCGGGTCGCCGGCCGGCGGCCGGGATAGGTCGCGCGGTCGAACCCAAACAGGGTCGCTTTCTGCGACGTCACGCCCGATAGCGAGAACGACATCAAACGGACCGGGACCGAGTTTTTTCCCGCGCTGACCAACAGTATCGTTCCGGCGACGGGATCCATGCGGAAGTTGAAATCGTTGACGACCTTGCCGTTCACGGTCAGGGATTCGCCCTTCACCCGAGACGCCAGGATGACGATCTCGGCGATGTTTTTGAGGGTTTTTTTCGAGGCCGTCTCGAGCAGGCAGGCGACGTCGGTGAGGGGGCCGATCGCCAGGATCGTGACCTTGCCGGACCGCCCGAAGCCATTGGCCTGATTGAGTTTCCGGCGCATCAGCGCGACGCCGGAATTGTCGCAGGCCTGCGCGAAGGAGCCGGAGGCGCCGGTGATCGGCACGGTCCGGCCGTCGAACCAGGTGGCCGTCGGATTGAGGATATGGGCGGCCGGGCCGATGGCACCGGGAACGACCGGTATGTCCTTGCGGCCTTTGAGCTTTCTGACGATCTTGCGCGCCACCAGCATCTCCGCCGGTAGCGTCGCATTGCCGTAGGTGGGCACCACGGCCAGCACCTCGGCCAGCCCCGCCGCGTCGAGATTGAGCGCCATGGCAAGCGTCAGGCCGTCATCGATGTCCTGCGGCGCGACGTTGGAATCCGTCGAGTAGGCGTGGTCGGCGTCGAAGGACACTGGCGTCAGACTCATGCCGCCATGGGTGTCGATCAGGCCGGTCGCGACATCCGTGGAGATGATCAGCCGCGGGATGTCTCGCGCGGCTTCGTCTGCCGTCGCGCCCGTCAGAACCGGTAGGGCGAGAGCGGCCGCCAGCGCGACGGCGATTGCGGACGGATAGTTGCGGACGCGCATTGAAGCCTCACGGTCAGCCGAAATCGATCCGGCTACCGTAAGGAGAAAACCTCACCAGCAGGTTGCGGGAGGTCCGGTTTCCGGACGGGTAAATCAGAAATCCATCAGGATGGCACGGCAGGTTTCGCCGGCCTTTGCCGCCGGTGCATGCGGCGGGCGGATGATCAGGGCGTCCGAGCGGGCGAGCGTCGCCAGCATGGAGCTGTCCTGCCGGCCAAACGGCGTCACGACGAGGGTGCCGTCGGGATCGAATGCCGAGGTGGCGCGCAGATAGTCCTGCCGCTCGTCGTTCTCGCCGAGATCGGCGCCGAGGCGGGCCGTCGTCTCGCCGGAGGTCGTCTCGGCCAGACCGGTCAGCGCATGGATGAGCGGCACAAGAAACAGCCGGCCGGTGATCATCGCGGACACGGGGTTGCCCGGCAGGCCGAGGAAGCGCAGTCCTTCGTGCCGGCCGAACATAAGCGGCTTGCCCGGGCGCATGGCGATCTTCCAGAAATCCAGCGAGAGGCCTTCCGAGACCAGCACGTCCTGCACGAGGTCGTGGTCGCCGACGGAAGCGCCGCCGAGCGTCACCAGCACGTCCACGCCGGCCCCGCGGGCCTTGGCGACGGCGGACGCAAGAGCCTCCCGGTCATCCGGCGCGATGCCGAGGTCGACCGGGATGCCCCCGGCGCGGCGGATGATGCCGGCGAGGCCGTAACTGTTGGAGGCGATGATCTTGTCGGGGCCGGGATCGGAGCCGGGTAGGGCGAGCTCGTCGCCGGTCGCCAGGATCGCGATCTTCGGGCGTTCGCGGACCGTCAACTCGGCGCAGTTCATGGCCGCGGCAAGCGCGATTGCGCGCGGATCCGCGGCGCGGCCGGCGTTCAGCAGAATGTCGCCTTCGGCGAAATCGAGCCCGCGCTTGCGCACGAAGCGGCCGACGCCGGAGGTTGCCTTGACGAGGACATCGTCGCCGGTGCGGTCTGTATCTTCCTGGATGACGATAGCGTCCGCGCCGTCGGGCAGGGGAGCGCCGGTGAAGATCCGCACCGCCTCGCCGGGACCGACGGAGCCGGCGAAGGCGTGACCGGCGGGGGCTTCGCCGATCACCTTCAGAGTGGCCGGAACGGTCGCGACATCGGCCGCGCGGACCGCGTAGCCGTCCATCGCCGAGGTATCCCACGGCGGCTGCGTGCGGCGTGCGGCGACGTCTTCGGCGAGGACGCGATCGAGGGCGTCATCGAGCGACACCCGCTCGGCCGGTTTCGGCCGGACACCATCGAGAATACGGGCCAGCGCGTCTGCGACCGGGAGAAGCGCCATCTGGTCAGGACTCCGCGCCCGGGTCGCCCAGCCGCCAGGTGCCGGATCGGCCGCCGGATTTCTCGATCAACCGGATACCGGTGATCTCGATGCCGCGGTCGACCGCCTTGACCATGTCGTAGACGGTCAGGCAGGCGACGTTGACCGCCGTCAGCGCTTCCATCTCGACGCCGGTCTGGCCGCTGACCTTGGCGGTCGCCGTGACGTGGACGGCGGTGTCGCCTGGCACAGGTTCGAGGTCGACCGTGACCTTCGACAGCGCCAGCGGATGGCACAGAGGGATCAGTTCATGGGTCCGCTTGGCGGCCATGATGCCGGCGAGACGGGCGGTGCCGAGCACGTCGCCCTTCTTGGCCTCGCCCTTGACGATCAGGTCCAGCGTCTCCGGCTTCATTCTGACCCAGCCTTCGGCGGTCGCCGTGCGCGACGTCACGGCCTTGTCGGAGACGTCGACCATGCGGGCGGTGCCGGTCTCGTCGAGATGGGTGAGGGTGTCGCCGGCGCCGGACATAGGGCTACTCGGCCGCGCTCGCAGCGGACCGCGACAGCAGCGTCTGCGTCGCCGCCGTCACGTCCGTCTGGCGCATCAGGCTCTCTCCGACGAGGATGGCGTTGATGCCGGAGGCGGCGAGAAGCGCCACGTCATCGGGCGTGAAGATGCCGCTCTCGCCGACCATCGTGTAGCCGTCCGGGACATCCTTAGCCAGATAAACCGATGTCTGAAGGCTTGTCTCGAAGGTCCTGAGATTGCGATTATTTATGCCGACTAACTTGGAGCGCAATTGCAAAGCCCGGTCGAGCTCGGCGGTGTCGTGAACCTCCACGAGGACGCTCATGCCACAGTCTTCGGCGGCATCCTCGAGGGCCTGCGCCTCGGCATCGGTGATCGCGGCCATGATGATCAGGATGCAGTCGGCGCCCCAGGCCCGCGCCTCGAAGACCTGGTAGGGTTCGAACAGGAAATCCTTGCGCAGCACCGGCAGGGAGACCGCGGCGCGGGCCGCGACGAGATAGTCGCGGCTTCCCATGAAGGACGGCGTGTCGGTCAGTACGGACAGGCACGCGGCGCCGCCCGCCTCGTAAGCCTTTGCGAGCGCGGGCGGATCGAAATCCTCGCGGATCAGACCCTTGGACGGGCTCGCCTTCTTTATCTCGGCGATCAGGGCGGTGTCGCCCTTGGCGATACGGGTATCGAGCGCGGCCTTGAACGGGCGCACCGGCGCGGCGTCGCGGGCAGCCGCCTTGATCTCGTCCAGCGGACGCGCGGCCTTGGCGGCTGCGATCTCCTCGCGCTTGTAGGCCTCGATTTTGTTCAGGATGTCAGACATCGCTCTATCCGTTCGACACCGAGACGAGTTTCTCCAGCGTCGCGCGGGCGGCTCCACTGTCGATCGCCTGGGCAGCCTGTTCGGCGCCTTCGGTCAGCGTCGAGGCCTGGCCTGCGATCATCAGGGCGGCGGCGGAGTTGAAGATCACGACATCGCGGAAGGGGCTGTGTTCGCCGCCGAGCAGCGCTCGGATCGCCGCGGCATTGGTGACGGCGTCGCCGCCCTTCAGATCCGCCGGTTCGACCGGTTTCAGGCCGATATCGGCCGGCGCGATCTCGAAGGTGCGGACCTCGCCGCCCTTGAGTTCGGCGACGAAAGTCGGTCCGGTCGTGGTGATCTCGTCGAGGCCGTCGGAGCCGTGCACGACCCAGACATGCTCGGAGCCGAGCGATGCAAGCGTTTCGGCCATCGGCACGATCCATTCCTTTGCGAAGACGCCGATGAGTTGCCGTTTCGTGCCGGCCGGATTGGAGAGCGGGCCGAGGATGTTGAAGATCGTCCGGGTGCCCAGTTCCACGCGGCTGGGGCCGACATGCTTCATCGCCGAATGGTGGGCGGGGGCGAACATGAAGCCGACGCCGGCCTGCCGGATACACTCTGCGATCTTGTTGGGACCGAGTTCGATATCGATGCCGAGCGCGCCGAGCACGTCCGCTGCGCCGGATTTCGACGACAACGCGCGATTGCCGTGCTTGGCGACGGGAACACCGCAGGCCGCCGTGACGATCGCCGAGCAACTGGAGATATTATAGGTGCCGGCCGCGTCGCCGCCGGTGCCGACGATATCGATCGCGTTGTCCGGCGCTTTCACGGGCAGCATCTTGGCGCGCATGGTGGTCACCGCGCCGGCGATCTCGTCGACCGTCTCGCCGCGAACGCGCAGCGCCATGAGAAAGCCGCCGATCTGAGTCGGCGTCGCTTCGCCCGACATGATGATGTCGAAGGCCTGTGTCGCTTCGGCGCGGCTCAGCGGTTCGCCGCTGGCGGCCTTGCCGATGAAGTCCTTGAGGCTTGCTGGTTGCATGTTTCCTGTCCCGTTGGCCCTTGTCGTGCCGCAAACGGGACGCGGTTGCAAGGGGTTAGACGAACACTAGGCGGCGCGGCGACGCCACTCGGCGGCGGCGTCGAGGAAATTGCGGAGGATGAGGTGTCCGTGTTCCGAGGCGATGCTCTCGGGATGGAACTGAACGCCGAAGACGGGATCGGTCGCGTGATGCATTCCCATGATGATGCCGTCATCGGTATCGGCGTCGACCACCAGCGTCTCGGGCAATGTGTCGCGCTCGACGATCAGCGAGTGATAGCGAGTCGCATCGAAGGGGCCGTCGATCCCGTGGAAGACGCCGCCGCCGGTGTGGCGGATCTCGCTGAGCTTGCCGTGCATCAGAACCGGCGCGCGCACCACGGTGCCGCCATAGGCCTGGCCGATTGCCTGGTGGCCGAGGCAGACGCCCAGGATCGGCACCGCGCCGTTCACCGCCTTGATCAGATCGAGGCATATGCCGGCCTCGTTCGGCGTGCAGGGGCCCGGCGACAGGACGATGCCGGTGGGCTCGGAGGCCAGCACGTCCTCGGGCGTGATCTTGTCGTTGCGATGCACGCGGACGCGTGCGCCCAATTCCGAGAGATAGTGGAACAGGTTCCAGGTGAAGCTGTCGTAGTTGTCGATCAGGACGATCATCGCCAACCCGTTGTCACCTTTGCGCTTTCCGTCACTGCCCGCGCGACGACGCGGAGGCAAAGCGCACCGCCTCGTCGGCTGCCCTGAACAGCGCGCGCGCCTTGTTGATGCATTCGCGCTGCTCCATTTCCGGCACGGAATCGGCGACGATGCCGGCGCCTGCCTGCACGTACATTTTGCCGTCCCGGACGATCGCGGTTCTTAGCACGATGCAGGTATCCATGTCGCCGTCGGCGGAGAAGTAGCCGACGCAGCCGGCATAGATGCCGCGCTTTTCCGTCTCCAGTTCGTCGATGATCTGCATCGCCCGGACCTTCGGCGCGCCGGAGACGGTGCCGGCCGGAAATCCCGCGATCAGCGCGTCGATGGCATCGCGCGAGGGATCGATCGTGCCCTCGACATTGGAGACGATGTGCATGACCTGGCTGTAGTACTCTAGGAAGAATTTGTCGGTGACCTTCACCGAGCCGACCTTGGAGACGCGGCCGACATCGTTGCGGCCGAGGTCGAGCAGCATCAGGTGTTCGGCGCGTTCCTTCGGGTCGGCCAGCAGGTCCTCGGCGTTGGCACGGTCTTCCGTCGGCGTCGCCCCGCGCGGCCGGGTGCCGGCGATCGGGCGCACGGTGACGGTATCGTCGCGCAGGCGCACGAGGATCTCCGGGCTGGAGCCGACCACCGAGAAGTCCCGGAAATTCAGGAAATACAGGAACGGTGCCGGATTGACCCGCCGCAGCGCCCGGTAGAGCGCGAAAGGGGGCAGGGCGAACGGGGCTTCGAAGCGCTGGCTCAACACCACCTGGAAGATGTCGCCGGCGGCGATGTAGTCCTTGGCGCGCTCGACCATGGCGCGATATTCGGCCGGCGATGTGTTGGAGACGGGCGCGCGGCCAATGATGTCGTCGGCATCCGCGCTCGGCGCCTTGCCGATCGGCCGGTCAAGTTCGTCCATGACCTCGGTGATGCGGTCGACGGCACGGGTATAGGCGGCGCTGGCAGACAGGTCGGCGGAGGGGCGCACCGGCGTGACGACCGTCACCTCGTCCTTGACCGAGTCGAAGATCACCATGACGGTCGGCCGGATGAAGATCGCGTCCGGCTCGCCGAAGGGGTCGGCGTTCGGCTCGCCGAGGTCCTCCATCAGGCGGACCGTGTCGTAGGCCATGTAGCCGAAGACGCCCGCCGACATGGCCGGCAGGTCTTCCGGAAGGTCCACCTGCGCCTCATGCGTCAGGCGGCGCAGGGCCGCAAGCGTCGGCTCGGGGCAGGGGGCGAATGCCTCGGGGTCGGCTTCCGGGGTCGTGTTCAGTTCGGCCCGGTTGCCGAAGGCGCGGAACACGAGGTCGGGCGCGATCCCGATGATCGAGTAGCGGCCGCGGACCGCGCCGCCCTCGACGGATTCGAGTAGGAAGCTGTTCTGGCGGTCGCCGGCGATCTTCAGCATCGCCGAAACCGGGGTCTCCAGATCGGCGACGAGCCTGGTCCAGACCACCTGCGGGGCCCCGACCCGGTAGCGTTCCTCGAAGGAATCGTAGGACGGCTCGATCAGGCTCATGTTGTGGGTACCGTTGATCGCTCCGGGCTCAGAGACTGCTTTCGCCAAGGGCGAGGCGCAGCGCTTCCTGGTTCACCGTCGTGCCGATGCGGTTCTCCAGCTCCTGCAGGTACTGGCCCAGCAGGTCGTTGGTGATGCCGGAGACGATCTCCGCATTGTCCTGTTCGGCCGACCCGGGCTGGAACTCGGGAACGGTGATCTCGGTCACGCGGAAAACGACACGCCGCGGCGCCTGGTCGGCTTCGGTCCAGGCGACGTCGCCTTCCGGGGTCGTGAACAGGAGCTGCACCGCCGCCGAGCCGAAGGGGCCTTCGGCCTGGTTGCGCCGAAGCGGGCCGACGAGGCCGGGCGTCGTCTGACGCTGCTCGGCCATCTCGAAGAAGTTGGATCCCGATCGAAGCGTCTCGGCGATTTCCTTCGCCTTCGCCTCGATGGCGGTGCGGACCTGCTCCGCGCGCCAGGCGGTTTCCACCTTGTCGCGGGCTTCCTCGAACGTGCGGTCGCGCGCCTCGGTGATGTCGAGGACGTCGAACCAGGCCCAGCCGTCGCCGCGCGTCTGCAGCGGATCTGCCTCGACTCCGATATCGGTCGAGAAGACCTCCGGGACGAAATCCGGCGACTCCGGCAAGTTCATCACTGGCGTCTCGTCGGGGGCCTCGCCCTGGCGGTCGATCGCCTCGATCTCGCGATAGGAGAGCCCCTGCTTGTCGGCAATCTCGGAAAGCGTCATGCCGCCTGCGCGGTCGTCTTCCACGGCGTCATAGATGTCGAGGACGTCGGTCTTGGCCTTCTCGACCGCGAGTTCGATCTTGATCTCGTCCTTTACTTCGTCGAGGGAGCGGTTGGTTCCGGTCTCGATATCGGTCACCCGCACGAGGGCCGGTCCGAAGGTCCCCTGGACCGGGTCGCTGACGTCCCCCACCTCCAGGGCGAAGGCCGCCTCCGCGATCGCCGGATCGAGGATGCCGTCTTTCGTCAGGGTGCCGAGCTTGCGGTCGTCGTCGGTGAGGCCAAGGCCTGTGGCGACGTCCTCGAAGCTCTTGCCGTCCGCGATGTCCCGGCGGGCCTGTTCGGCGGCGGCCAGGTCGTCGAACACGATCCGTTCGATCGTGCGCCGCTCCGGGGCGCCGAAGCGCGACGGATCGGCCTCGTAGGAGGCGGCGATTTCCTCGTCGCTGACGTCGATCTTGGGTGCGAGTTCCGCCGGCGACAGGGACAAAACGGCGACCTTGCGATACTCCGGCGCGCGGAAGTCGACCGTGTTGTCCTCGAAATAGGTGCGCAGGTCTTCTTCGGTCGGATCGGGAACGGAGTCCGTCATCGACGCGTCGACGACGATGTACTCGGCCGAGCGCGTCTCGTTGCGATAGCGGTCGATGGCCTTTTCCAGCACCTGCGGCGGCTCGACGCCGCCGCCGACGGCCTCGGCAATCATCTGGCGGGTCAGATCGTCCTTCTGGGCGGCGACGAAGCCGGCCTCGGTGTAGCCGATGGAGCGGACGACCTGATCGAAATAGGTGCGGTCGAACTGTCCGCCCGGGGTCTGGAAGTTCGGGTCGTTGCGAATGGACTCGGCGACGACGGCGTCCGTGACGCCGAGGCCCAGCGTGCCGGCTTCGTCGGTGAGGGCCGCCTGCGCCATCATGCGGCCCAGCACCCGCGTATCGAGGCCGAAGGCGCGGGCCTGATCCATCGTGAGATAGGATCCGGCTTGCTGGGACACCCGCTGGATCTCCTGCTGGAGCTGGTTCTGGTACTCCTGGATCGTCACCGGCGTGTCGCCCACGACGGCCACGTCATCGGTCCGGTAGCCGGTGAAAATGTCGGCAACGCCCCAGACCGCGAAGCTGAGCACCAGAAGTCCGATGAGAACTTTCGCAACCACTCCACTCGCGCTGCGCCGCAAGGCTTCCATCATGGCAGTCGGTATCCGCTTGAAATCGTTATCGGTTTATCGTCGTTGTCGAACTCGGCCCGGGCCGGCTCGGGGCGCGCATATTAGGAATCCCGCTGCCGGGCGGCAAGCGCGAGTACATCCGCCCTCCGTCGCCCTATGCGAGATGTCCGTTCGGCAGCGCTTCGAGCGACCGGTTTCTCAGGCGTTCGTACAGGTCCCGGGCCGTCTTCTCAAGGTCCGCGTCGCAGGCAGCCGAAATCTGCCTGGGGGCGTTCTCGAAGGCGCCGGCGGGCTCTGCCGGCGCGTCCAAGGCCGCCAGAGCGCACAGGGCCGTCCAGACAGCCGGGTTGGTGCACAGGTCTTCGTAGCAGACCAGGATCGCACCATGGTCAATGGCCGTATCGAGGAGGAAGCCGTAGGTGCCAATCCACTCGGCCACCCAGTAGTCCAGCGTATCCGGGGTGTGGGCGCACAGGCGTTCCAGGTCGCCATCGTGGAATGCGAAAGGCCTGTGGTCGCTGCCGAATTCGTGATGGCCGAGCCAGGTCATGTAGGACCGGACGAACGGATCCTGCGCCTGCATTTCTACGAATCGCTGGTGTTGATTCATCAGCGACGCCGCCTGCTGGAGGGGATCGCGGAAGGGGATGAGGATCAAGGCGTTCGGGAACGCCTTGCGCAGCACGCCGAGCCGCAGGACGTTGTTGTTGTCCTTCGACAGATAGCGGGTGCCGGCGGGCTCCTGGGCCAGGATCGCGCCGACATAGTGGACATACTGTTCCAGCGTTTCGCCGTCGGGATCATAGGGAACCAGCCGGTCCTTCCGGATGTAGTCGTCCCCCGAGAATACCCGCCAGAACACCTCGTCGAGGCTTTCCGGGCTGTCGACGTCGACCTTCAGCCGGTCGCCATGGGCGCGCTCGCCGGCGACAGCATCTTTCGTCGAGGCGCCCGACAGGCTGCGCCACAGGTTCGGCGCCAGCACGAAGGGCATGTCGCGATAGGTGAGCGAGCGGAAGGCGCCGGTCTCGTAGAACCGCCGCATCAGGATCGTCGTGCCCGCCCGGGCCAGCCCGCAGACGAAGATGTGTTTCTGCGATGCGATGTCGCCGGCGGCGCGAGTCTTGCCATAGCGCGCCTGATCGAGATCGAAACTCATCTCCGCGACCGGCGTAAGCTGCAGGGCCAGCCGGTGAAGGAGGCGATCGAGGACGGAGTAGTTCGAGCGGAAACCGGTATTCGGCTTGAACAGGAAGCGGCGCGCCTTCGCATAGATGCCGGCGATGACGAGCGATGCGACCAGGCCGAGAGGGCTGACGATGAAGGCGAGGAAGGTGCCGGTAATCCGGTCGATCCCGGTGGCCAGGACCGCCAGCACAGCGACGACCAGAAAAATCAGGCCGGCGAGCTTCAGGGAGGCCTTCAGCGTCTCGCCCGAATAGGCGAGCATGACCTTTTCCTTCCAGTGATCGGAAATCCGCTTCGATCCGATCACGCGGAGGGCCTTGCGGTTCGCGCCGATGACCGCCTTGACCAGCGGGATGAACGGCAGGCGCAGGATGCACTCGACCGCGAGCGCGCTCAGCAGGGCGATCCCGACGGCGTTGCCGATCGCTTCGGCGCCGGTCATTCGGCCTTCGCTTTGGCCTTGTTTGTCCTGCGCTTCCTGATCACGCGCTTGATCGGGTACCAGACGATCGCGATGAAGGCCATCGCGATGGCGCCCAGAACGCCGAGTACGGCGGCGATGGTACCGGCCCCGGCGCCGGGGCCGATATAGGCGTGCGCCATCGTCGTCAGCGACATCAGCGCGAAGACGGTGGCGGTGGTCAGTCGGAACATGGTTCGATCTTCACCTTGTCGGAAGGAAGCCAGAGGACTTCCGAAATCACGTAGTTCGCCGTCTCGTCGCCGGGCTTGAAGTTGACGAGCCGGAAGACGGTCTCGCCGTCCGGAGTGACCTCGAACGCTTCGCCCTGCTGCGGGCTGGTGACCAGGATGTTGCCGTTCGGCAGCGTCTGATGCTTGCCGCGGATACGGCTGTAGAAGTCATTCTGCCGACCATCCACTAAAACGTCCATCTCGTACGTGTTCGGGTCCATCTTCACGATCTCGCTGTAGTCCCGGCCCATCCGGTTGTTGAAGATTGTGATGGTGCCGTCTTCCTCCCAGTCGGGATCGTGCTGGCGTTTCGTTGCGCCCATGCGCCACCACTTGACCTTCCCATTGTCCGGGTCGAGAACGAAAACGAGGTTGGCGGACCGCGCACTTACAAGCAGGTCGTCCGGCTCGAACCCGAGCGCCTCGTACCTGTCCGCCAGATGTGCCGGCAGGGGATCAACGTCGTTGAGGTGAAAAGGATCCGGCAGCCAGTTGCCGCGCGTGTTCCGCGAATTGTTGCCGAGGTCGTTATCGGCCAGCTGGCGGACTTCGAGAATGTCTATCTCGGGATTGGTCTTAACGAGTGTCTCCATTGAGATTGTCCGCAGGACCTTGCCGTCCTCGACCGAAATCTCGACGATTTTGTCGGGGCCAACGACCCAGGCCGACTTGTCGCCGTTCGTCGTGTTAACCGTGTGGCTGTAGTAGCCCGGGCTCGCCCAGAGGCGCTTGCCACAGGCGTCGAAGCGCTGAAGGGAGATGCCGCCGTCGAACGTGACGAGAAATGATCCGTCATTCAAGTATTTGAACCCGTGGACGAATTTCCGGAAGTTCGGTTGCGCGGACATGATGCCGATGCGGTCGGGCTCAGTCACCTCCCATACGCGTTCGATCTTCATTTCCGGATCGACGAGGATCGCGGCGTTCTCCATCTCGCCATTGATCGCGAAGGCACCGAGGACAATTCGCCAACCGTCCTGCGCACCGTCCTTACTGGGCTCGATCAGCAGGCCGTCGAGACCGAAGTTTTCCGATCCTGCCAGCGGCGTGTAGGCCGAATAGTCCCTGTCGGGCCGGGGCGTGCGGATCGCGTCGTCCACGTAGGTTCCCGACACGTATCCCCAAAGGTCGGAAAGAGCGTCGGCGACATTGTCCGGAGATCCGGCGATTTCGATGGCGACCTTGGCCACGATGCCGGGGTGGGAATAGCTCAACGCGGCACGCTGGACGATGTAGCCGAACCCGATAATACTCAGGAGGCCGATGAGGATGCCGAGCAGGAAAACCCACAAGGGCACGGTGCGGCCTTCCGGCTCAGGTGTTTCGTCTGTGTGTTCCATATTTTCAGTGAGTGTTTGCGGCGGTTCGGTCGACGTTTCCGTGCCTTGCTTTCGGGATTCCGGCCGCGGTCGGGTGGGGATCTGCGTGTCCAACGTTATGCAAAAAAAGACGCATGTGCGACAGCCATCAATCATGAGGTGATGCACGATTGCGGCGAATCCGGGGCTTTTAGCCGGGTTCGCGCGAATGCAGGAGACAACGGCATTGCCCAGATGCAGCATCCTAAGCTGGCAAGAGATTCCCTCGATGGTCGAGGCGCGGGACGAGACCGGCACGCACAAGATCCAGCTCAGCGACCGGTTCCAGGAACTTATCGACATGGTCGCCATGCGCCGCGGGCTGGCGGGTACCGATGCGTATCTCGAGCACTGGCGCCGGGGCCGGCCGGTGCGTCGCGACGGCGACGTCGAAAGCGTCGCCAAGGCAATGGCCGAGGAGATCGAGGCGCAGTACGACGAGATTCGCGCCGCCGCCATCGCCGGCCTTGCCGACTGACCGGCACCGGCAGGAACATCGATCGTGTCCGACGCCGTCACATCCTGGAAAACAGGCGGGTTCCCTGTCGATCCGCAGCGCATCCTTCGCGTTCAGGGCTATCGCGACCCAGCCCGGATTCGCCCCCGAATCCGGGCCATTGCCGAAAGGATTGGCGACGAGATCGCCGGTTTCGCGGCGCCGGAGGCGCGATATGTGCGGGTCGGGGTCGAGAGCGTTCGCGATGGCACGCTGACGCTGGACGGCGGGCACCGGTTCACCTGTGCCGCCTTCGACCGGCTGCTCGCCAGGGCAGACGAGGTGGTCGTCTTTGTCCTGACCCTCGGGCCGGGCCTCGATGCGGCGGTGGCCGAACGGCATGCGGCCTCCGCGCCGGTCGATGCGCTGTTCCTCGAAAGTGCGGGCTGGCTGTGCGTGGAAAGGGCGACCCGGATGCTCGCTGCCGATATCCAGACCGGCCTGGCCGCCGAGGGGCTGGGAGTCAGTTTCCGGCTCGGGCCCGGGTACGACTACAAGGCCGGCGAGGAGCGGGCCGCCTGGGGGTTGGAGGAGCAGCCCGCCCTGTTCGGCGTGTTCGGCGACGTGCCGCTGCCGATTACGCTGCTCGACAGTTGCGCGATGCTGCCGAAACTGTCCCGATCCGGACTTTTCGGCGTTGCGGCGCGCACTTGATGGCGGTTGGCTTCGCGTTCGGCGCCCGATCTGCTATTCAGCCCCCTATACCGATGCGGGGGACACACCAAAATGACACCGGATATTCGGCCGCTTGTTGCCGGCAACTGGAAGATGAACGGCCTCAAGGCGTCCGCGGCCGAGTTCGGCGCGATGCTGGAAGGCTACGACGATGAAAAGAAGGCGCGGGTCGATCTGATGATCTGCCCGCCGGCGACGCTTCTCATGGCGTTCGCGCAGATGTCGCTGGACTCGCCTCTGTCGGTGGGCGGCCAGGACTGCCACCCGGCTCAGTCCGGGGCGCATACCGGCGATCTTTCGGCAGAGATACTGGCCGATTCCGGCGCCACGGCCGTGATCGTGGGGCATTCGGAGCGCCGGCAGGACCATGGCGAGACGGATGACGTCGTCAACGCCAAGGCGCAAGCCGCCTGGCGCGCCGGGCTGACGGCAATCGTCTGTGTCGGCGAGACCGAGGACGAGCGCAAGGCCGGCGACACGCTGCAGCGGATCGGGTCGCAGCTCGACGGGGCGGTTCCTGACGGCGCGACGGCGGCGAACACGGTGATCGCCTACGAGCCGGTCTGGGCGATCGGTACCGGGCTCACACCGACGCCGGAGGACGTCACCGAGGTGCACGGCTTCATGCGCGAGAGACTGTCCGACCGGTTAGGCGGGGAGGGCGGCTCGATGCGCCTTCTCTACGGCGGCTCGGTCAAGCCGGCGAACGCGAGCGACCTGATGTCCGTTGCCAATGTCGACGGCGCGCTCGTCGGCGGCGCGAGCCTGAAGGCCGAGGACTTCCTGGCGATTGCGGGAGCCTACACGACACTCGTGCCGTGAGGCTCCGCCGGTTTCGGGCCCTTGCCGTGATCTGGATGGCGCTCGGCCACGGCGCGATGGCCGCGGAGAGAGCCGAGGACGTGTCGGTCGCCGTTGACGGCGGCACCCTGCACGGGACGCTCATCGTACCCGACGTGTCCGGGCCGGTTCCCGTCGCGCTGATACTTCCCGGCTCCGGACCAACGGACCGCGACGGCAATCAGGCCGGGTTGCGCAACGACGTCTACAAATTGCTCGCGGAAGGGCTATCGGCAGCCGGAATCGCCAGCCTGAGGATCGACAAGCGCGGCATCGGCGAGAGTGCCGCTGCGATGGTCGCGGAACGCGATCTGACGGTCGGCACCTATGTCGGCGACATCATCGCCTGGTCGGATCTTCTGCGGGATGACGATCGCTTCGCGAGCCTGTCTCTCGTCGGGCACAGCGAAGGCGCGCTCTACGCGATCCTTGCTGCGGAGGATACGCAGGCGGCCTCGATCGTCCTCGTCTCCGGCACCGGCCGCCGGGCCGCCGATACGATCCGGTCGCAGCTCGAGCAGGCCGGTCTACCCGGCGATCTGCGCCAGAGCGCGGACACGATCCTGTCGGATCTCGAAACAGGCCGCCCGGTGCCCGACCCGCCCGGACAGTTGCATGCGCTCTTCAGACCGAGCGTCCAGCCTTATCTGATGTCGTGGTTTGCGATCGATCCCGCGGAACGGCTGGCGGCGACAGGTTTTCCCGTTCTCATCTTACAGGGAACGACCGACATTCAGGTCTCCGTCGAGGATGCGGAGCGTCTCGCCGCCGCCCGCGAGGATAGTGATCTCGTCGTGCTGGACGGGGTCAACCACATCCTGCGCGAGGCGCCCGCCGACCGGGACGCGAATATCGCGACTTATACGCGTCCGGACCTGCCGCTTGCCGATGATGTCGTTCCGGCGATTTCCCGGTTCATCCGGCAACACAGCCGGTAAGTCCACGCACCGAAAGCCCCTGTCGTCGGTCCGCCCGGACGTGCGCGGCGCCATTGGTAAACTGTCTTATGGGAGTATACAGTACCGAGTAATTTCAGTGCCGGATGACCGGAAATCGTTTCAGGGGGCATTCATGAGGCGCAATTTATTCTATCTCGCGGTCGGGGCATCCGTCCTGGGCGGGGTGTTCGTTCTGGCCGGGGCGCAGGCCGACGCGTTCGCACAGAAGAAAACCGGCAGCGAATTCCAGATCAACACCGAGGACGCCGGTCACCAGACATACCCGGCGATTTCGGGGCTGTCCGACAAGGGCTTCGTGGTCACGTGGACGGCGGAGTCCTCCGTGGACGGTTTCGGCGCCGGTGTCTTCGGCCGACGCTATACCGCCGGTGGCAGCCCGGCGGGTGTCGAATTCCAGATCAACACCACGACGAAGGAAGACCAGTACGATTCCGCCGTCGCCGGGCTCCCGGACGGCGGCTTCGTCGTCACCTGGGTGTCCCTGCACGACGACAAGACGCTCGCCGACATCTACGCCCAGCGGTTCAATGCCAGCGCGAACAAGGTCGGGGCGGAGTTCCGCGTCAACAAGCGGGCCAGCCAGAATCAGAATTTCCCTCAGGTCGCCGCCCTCAAGGGTGGCGGCTTCGTCGTCGTCTGGAATTCGGTGGGGAAAGACGGAACCTTCGACGTACGCGGCCGGATCTTCAAGAAGACCGGCAAGGCGAAGGGCAAGGATTTCGTCCTCAACAACAAGAAGAAGGGGTATCAGGGACTGGCCGCTGTCGCCGGCCTGTCCGACGGCGGCTTCATCGTCGTCTGGCAGTCCGATGGTCAGGACGGCGACAGCTTCGGCGTCTATGGACGCGGCTACAAGCGCAACGGCAAGCCCCGGGGCAAGGAGTTCCGGATTAACACGTATCGGGACGGCTTCCAGGGCTATCCATCCGTCGCCGGGTTCCCCAAGGGCGGCTTCGCCGTGACGTGGGACTCGGAGGGTCAGGACGGCGACAGTACCGGTGTTTTCATGCGGCGCTTCAACAAGAAGGGCAAGGCGAAGGGCAAGGAGACCCGCGTCAATTCCTACCGGAAGCTGGCACAGAGCAAGTCGACCGTTGCCGCGCTGGCGAAAGGCGGATTCGTCGTCGCGTGGGAGTCTGCCGATCAGGACAAGAAGGATGACCCGGTCTACGATCCCGGGGGCATTTACGCCCAGCGTTTCAAGGCAACCGGAAAGCGGAATGGCAAGGAATTCCGGGTTCACAGCTTCATCGACGGCGACCAGCGCTATCCCGCCGTCGCGGGTCTTACCAAGGGGCGCCGCTTCGTCGTGACCTGGGAATCCGACGGCCAGGCCGCCAACGGCTACAACATTTACGGCCAGCGCTACGCGAAATAAGGCTTGAACCCGCGCAGATCCGTCTTACGTCCTGACCAACCGGCGGATTTCACCTGAATTCGGGGAGTGAATTCAGGCCGTTTCGTCGCTTCCTGTGGCTTGAATGTCCGGGGGTAGAAATAGTGTCGTTGCGGGTGTAAAAGGCCTCGACTTCCCGACATCCGGATTTGGACGAAGATGGAAACCGTTGTTATCGTCATCCACCTGATGGTGGTCGTGGCGCTTGTTGCCGTTGTAATGCTGCAGAAATCCGAAGGCGGTGCCCTGGGCATCGGCGGCGGCGGTGGCAGCGGCGGATTCATGACCGGCCGCGGTACGGCCAACGTGCTGACCCGCACCACCACGATTCTCGCCGCGGCGTTTTTCGTCACCTCGATCGTCCTGACGCTGCTGGCGCGGTCCGGCGGGCAGGCGCCGTCGATCTTCGACAGTGCCCCCGCCACGACCGGGGCTCCGGTGGGCGAAGCGCCGGCGGACGGAACGGGTGGCGCCAACATCCTTGACCAGATCAAGAGGCTCGAGGACGACGCGCAGTCCGACACGCCGCAGGCACCGCAGTCGCAATAGTGCGGTCATAGAAGCGGTCATTTAATCGCCCCGGAGCCGACATCGCGGTTTTCCGGGGCGTTTTCCGAACAGGCCGGCCATTTTCCCGGCCAAGGTCGAAATTCTGTGGGGAGCCGTAAAACGACTCCCCGAATCGTTTGGGACGGAGGTAACTTCGAGGCCCATGGCGCGGTACGTTTTCATCACCGGCGGCGTGGTCTCCTCACTCGGCAAGGGTCTCGCTTCCGCAGCACTCGGTGCGTTGCTTCAGGCGCGCGGCTACAAGGTGCGTCTGAAGAAGCTCGATCCCTATCTGAATGTCGATCCGGGGACCATGAGCCCGTATCAGCACGGCGAGGTGTTCGTCACCGACGACGGCGCCGAAACCGACCTCGATCTCGGGCACTATGAGCGGTTCACCGGCGTACCGTGCTCGCAGAACGACAACATCACCACCGGTCGCATCTATCAGGACATCATCACCAAGGAACGGCGCGGCGACTATCTCGGCGCCACCATTCAGGTGATCCCGCACGTGACCGACGCCATCAAGGACTTCGTGCGCCGCGACAACGACGGCGTCGATTTCGTCCTTGTCGAGATCGGCGGCACGGTAGGTGACATCGAGGGCCTGCCGTTTTTCGAGGCGATCCGCCAGCTCGGCCAGGAGCTGCCGCGCGGCGACGCGGTGTTCATCCATCTGACATTGCTGCCGTTCATTCCGAGCGCCGGCGAGATGAAGACGAAACCGACGCAGCATTCGGTGAAGGAACTGCGCTCCATCGGCATCCAGCCGGACATCCTGCTGTGCCGCTGCGACCGGCCGATCCCGCATGACGAGCGGCGCAAGCTGGCGCTGTTCTGCAATGTGCGCGAATCCGCCGTCATCGAGGCGCGCGACGTCGACACGATCTATGCGGTGCCGCTGTCCTATCACGAGATGGGTCTGGACGACGAAGTGCTGCGCGCCTTCGGAATCGAGCCCGGTGCCGAGCCGAACCTGAAGAAGTGGGTCGAGATCGCCGACCGGGTCCGCAATCCGGAGGGCGAGGTCACGATCGCCATCGTCGGCAAGTACACGGGCCTCAAGGACGCGTACAAGTCTTTGAACGAGGCGCTGATGCACGGCGGCATCGCCAACCGGGTGCGCGTCAACATCGACTGGATCGAGTCCGAGGTCTTCGAGCGCGAGGATCCCGCGCCGTTCCTGGAGCAGGTGAACGGCATCCTCGTTCCCGGCGGCTTCGGGGAGCGCGGCGCGGAGGGCAAGATCGCCGCGGCCGGCTTCGCGCGCGAACGCAACGTTCCCTATTTCGGCATCTGCTTCGGCATGCAGATGGCCGTTGTCGAGGCGACACGGAGTCTCGTCGGCATCGAAAACGCCAGTTCCACCGAATTCGGCCCGACGCCGGAACCGGTTGTCGGCCTGATGACCGAATGGCTGAAGGGCAACGAGCTCGAAAAGCGTGCCGCCCAGGGCGATCTCGGCGGGACCATGCGGCTCGGCGCCTATGACGCCGCCCTCAAGGCCGGCAGCAAGATCGCGGACATCTACGGGACGACCGAAATTTCCGAACGGCACCGGCACCGCTACGAGGTGAATGTGGACTATCGCGACCGGCTTGAAGAGCACGGGTTGCGGTTCGCCGGCATGTCGCCGGACGGAATCCTGCCGGAAACGGTGGAGTTCGAGGCGCATCCCTGGTTCATCGGCGTGCAGTACCATCCGGAACTGAAGTCGCGCCCGTTCGACCCGCATCCGCTGTTCAGCTCGTTCATCGAGGCGGCCGTCGAGCAGAGCCGTCTCGTGTGACATCCTGCCGGCTCGCTGCCGGTCGCTTGCCGGCGGCAGCCTGTCTTCTGGTTCGGAACTGACATGACACGCGGTATCGATCATCTCGTCCTTGCCGTGCGCGACCTCGACCGGGCGCGTGCGGCCTACAAGCGCCTCGGCTTCACGATGACGCCGAAGGCGCAGCACCCCTTCGGCACGCAGAACGCGCTGGTGCAGCTCGACACATGCTTCCTCGAGGTGCTGTCGGTGGCCGATCCCGCGCTATTCCCGGCCGCCGAGCCGAAGGCCTTCAGCTTTCCGAAATTCAACGCGCACTTCCTGGAGAGGCGCGAGGGCATGAGCATGCTGGTGCTGGACAGCGAAGACGCGGCCGCCGACCGGTCGGATTTCGCGGAGGCCGGCCTGCAGACCTATCTGCCGTTCGAATTCGGCCGCGATGCCGAGCAGCCCGACGCTACAACGGCGAGGGTCGGCTTCAAGCTGGCCTTCACGACCGATCCGAACGCGCCGGACGCGGCATACTTCACCTGCGAGCAATTGGCGCCCGAGCTGTTCTGGAAGCCGGACTACCAGACGCACGCCAACACGGCGACGACGGTGCGCGAGGCGATGATGATCTCCGCGACGCCGGAGGCGCACTGGAAGTTCTTCGAGGGTTTCGCCGGCACCGACGATGTCAAGGAAACCGACACCGGTCTGCTGGTCGAGACGGGGCGCGGTGCGATCCGGATCGAGCGGCCCGACGGCGTCGCCGAATCCTGGGGGACCGCGGTCCCGGTCGCTGACTATCCCTCGCCGCGCTTCGCCGGCACGGTGATCGGCGTGACCGATCTCGACGCGGCGAAAGCCTGTCTGGAGGCGGGCGGAATCAAGCACTTCGACATCGAGGAGCGGCTCGTGGTCCCGTCTGATGAGACCTGCGGTGTCGCATTCGCCTTCGAGGCAAAAGGGGACTGACGTGCTGATTATCCTCGGCGGGCTGCCCGGTACCGGCAAGACATCGCTGGCGCGGGCGCTGGCCGAACGGTCGGGTGGCGTGCACCTGCGCATCGACACGATCGAACAGACGCTTCGAAACGCTGGTGCGGTGGATCGGTCGATGGACGATGTCGGCTACCGCGTTGCGTACGCCGTCGCCGAGGACAACCTGTGGCTCGGGCAGACCGTGATCGCGGATTCCGTCAATCCGATCGCAATCACGCGCGAAGCCTGGCGGGCCGTTGCCGAGCGGACGGGAACAACGTTCATCGAGGTGGAAGTGGTCTGCTCGGACGCAGACGAGCACCGAAGGCGGGTCGAGACCCGGACGCCCGATATTCCCGGCCTGAAGGTGCCGGCCTGGAAGGACGTTCTGGCCCGCGACTACGAGCCCTGGGAAACCGCGGATCTGACGATCGACACCGCGGGCCGGAGTGTCGAGGCCATCGCCGCCGATCTTGTCTCGCGCCTGCCGGCTGCTTGACGTAGAACCTCTGCCGAACGACATGCAGGCGTGATGCCGCCGTCAGGAGTTGAAATGTCCAGTCCCGCCGCTACCCCGAACGCGACTGTAAACGTCGGACCCGCTACCTTCGCCAATGACCGGCCGCTGAGCCTGATCGCCGGCCCGTGCCAGATGGAGAGCCGCGACCATGCGCTCGAAACCGCGCGCGCGCTGCGGGAAATGGCCGAAAAACTCGGTGTCGGGCTCGTTTACAAGTCGTCCTACGACAAGGCGAACCGGACCAGCGCGTCCGGAGCGCGCGGCATCGGCATGGATGCGGCGCTGCCCGTCTTCGCCGAGATCCGCGAGACGATCGGCCTGCCGGTTCTCACCGACGTGCACGAGACGTGGCAGTGCGGTCCGGTCGGCGCGGCGGTCGACGTGCTGCAGATCCCGGCGTTCCTGTGCCGCCAGACCGATCTCCTCAAGGCCGCCGCCGACACCGGCAAGGTCGTCAACGTCAAGAAGGGCCAGTTCCTGGCGCCCTGGGACATGAAGAACGTCGTCGACAAGGTGACGGGCTTCGGCAATCCGAACGTGCTGGTAACGGAACGCGGCGCGAGCTTCGGCTACAACACGCTGGTCACCGACATGCGAGCGCTGCCCGTTCTGGCCGGGCTCGGCGCGCCGGTGATCTTCGATGCGACCCATTCCGTTCAGCAGCCGGGCGGGCAGGGGACCTCTTCGGGCGGCCAGCGCGAGTTCGTACCGGTCCTGGCCCGCGCGGCGGTGGCGGTCGGCGTCGCCGGCGTCTTCATCGAGACCCATCCCGATCCCGACAGCGCGCCATCGGACGGGCCCAACATGATCGCGCTGAGGGATCTGCCGGCCCTTATCGAGACGCTGATGGAATTCGATGTTCTCGCCAAGCACCTGACCGGCCATGTCGGCGCTGCTGCTGGTTGATTTCCAGGAGGCGTTCCACGATCCCGGCATGGGGCCGCGGAACAATCCGCAGGCAGAGGCGAACGCGGCGCAGTTGCTCGCCGGGTTTCGGGCGGCCGGCAAGCCGGTAATCCATGTCCGCCATGACTCTATCGAACCCGGATCGCGTCTTGCGCCCGGCGCTCCGGGCAACGCCGTGATGGACTTCGCGGCGCCGCTGCCTGGCGAGGCGTTCGTCGTGAAATCCGTCAATTCGGCCTTCATCGGGACGACGCTGAAGGCAGTGCTTCGCGAAGTCGGGATCCATGATCTCGTGATCGCCGGGATCACCACCGACCACTGCGTCTCCACCACGACCCGCATGGCCGCAAATCTCGGCTTCTCCGTCACGCTCGCCGCCGACGCCTGCTTCACCTTCGACCGCACGGCGCCCGACGGCACCGTCATCCCGGCGCAGACGGTTCATGACGTCGAACTGGCGATCCTGTCCGGCGAATTCGCGGATATCCGTTCTGTGGATCAGATCCTGGGCGCGTATTAGCGGTTGGCGGCGCCTGACCGAGGGCCGGCTTCGGGGCCCGGTCTGTTCCGCTGTCGCAAAGTCCCAAACGAAAACGGGCGGCCCGAAAGCCGCCCGTTTCGCTGTGGTCTGCGCAGTGCCACTCAGCTGCAGCCGCTGGTCGAGCCGCAGGTGTCGCACTTCAGGCAGGTGCCGTTGCGCACCATGGTGAAGTTGCCGCATTCGGTGCAGCTCTCGCCGACATAGCCCTTCAGGCGGGCCTGGGCGCGCTGTTCGTCGACGCTCGGCACGGCGGCCGTCTCGGTTGCGGTCTCGACCTCGAAGTCGATCTCGACCTCGCGTTTCAGGGCCGTAGCCTGGCTCGCCGGCGAGCCGGTACCGGCGAAGTTCTGAGCGCGCGCCTGGAGCTGGCCGACCGGGCCGCGGCTCTCGCTTGCGGCCGGTTCGCCGCTGTGGACGACGGTCAGCTTCTCGTTGACACGGCCGCGGACGAGGCCGGTGGAGACGAACTTTGCCGCCGGCACCGCCGGTTCGTCGGCCTTGCCCTCGGAGACGCCGGAGCCCATCGCCGTGGAGCCAATGTCCGACTGGTCGACATGGCCGAGGTCGTGGCGGGCGAGGTAGGAAACCGCCAGTTCCCGGAAGATGTAGTCGAGGATCGAGGTGGCGTTCTTGATCGTGTCGTTGCCCTGCACGAAGCCGGCCGGCTCGAAGCGGGTGAACGTGAAGGCTTCCACGAATTCCTCGAGCGGCACGCCGTACTGCAGGCCGAGCGACACGGCGATGGCGAAGTTGTTCATCAGGCTGCGGAAGGCGGCGCCTTCCTTGTGCATGTCGATGAAGATCTCGCCGAGGCGTCCGTCCTCGTACTCGCCCGTGCGCAGATACACCTTGTGGCCGCCGACGATGGCCTTCTGGGTGTAGCCCTTGCGCCGGTGCGGCAGCTTCTCGCGGTCGCGCACCGCCTTCTCGATGATGCGCTCGACGATGCGTTCGGCGGTGGCGGCCGCCTTCGCCTGGGCCGGCTGGGCCGCGATCTCGGCCGCGATGTCCTCTTCGTCCTCGTCGTCATCGGCGAGAATCTGGGCCGACAGAGGCTGGGACAGCTTGGAACCGTCGCGATACAGCGCGTTCGCCTTGGTGCCGAGGCGCCAGGACAGCATGTAGGCGTTCATGCAGTCCTCGACGGTGGCGTCGTTGGGCATGTTGATCGTCTTGGAGATGGCGCCCGAGATGAACGGCTGGGCTGCCGCCATCATCCGGATGTGGCTCTCCACCGACAGGAAGCGCTTGCCGTTGCGGCCGCACGGGCTGGCGCAATCGAAGACGGCCAGATGCTCGTCCTTCAGGTGCGGCGCGCCTTCCAGCGTCATCGCCCCGCAGACATGCGTGTTGGCCTTCTCGATGTCCTTCCGGCTGAACCCGAGCTCCGACAGGAGATCGAAGCTCGGGTCCGCCAGGTTGTCCGCCGCGACCCCCAGGGTCTCCTGGACAAAATCCTCGCCGAGCGTCCACTTGTTGAACGCGAACTTGATGTCGAAGGCAGACGCCAGCGCCTGCTCGACCGCTTCCAGCTTCTCGTCGGTGAAGCCCTTGGCGCGCAGGGCCTCGTGATCGATTCCCGGAGCGTCCTTCAGGCTGCCGTGGCCGACGGCGTAATCGATCATCTCGTCGATCTGCGATTGCTCGTAGCCGAGCATCGACAGGGCGGCGGGTACGGCACGGTTGATGATCTTGAAGTAGCCGCCGCCGGCGAGCTTCTTGAACTTCACCAGGGCGAAGTCCGGCTCGATGCCCGTGGTGTCGCAGTCCATGACGAGGCCGATCGTGCCGGTCGGCGCGATCACCGAGACCTGGGCGTTGCGATAGCCGTGCTCCGAACCGATCTCCAGCGCCTTGTCCCACGCCGCGCAGGCGGCCGCCGTCAACGCCTTGTCCGGGCAGCCGCCATGGTCGAGCGGGACGGGGAGGGTGTTCAGCCCCTCATAGCCCGCTGTCTCGCCATAGGCTGCACGGCGATGGTTGCGGATCACCCGAAGCATGGCGTCGCGGTTCGGCGTATAGCCCGGGAACGCGCCGAGCTCGGAGGCCATCTCCGCCGAGGTGGCGTAGGCGATGCCGGTCATCAGCGCGGTGATGGCGCCGCACAGGCTGCGGCCTTCCTCGGAGTCATAGGGGATACCCGAGGTCATCAGCAGGCCGCCGATATTGGCGTAGCCCAGGCCGAGCGTCCGGTACTCGTAGGAGAGTTCGGCGATGCGCTTGGAGGGGAACTGCGCCATCAGCACGGAAATCTCGAGCACGATCGTCCACAGACGCGTCGCATGGGAGAAGGACGCGACGTCGAACGTTCCGTCCTCCCTGCGGAACTGCAGCAGGTTCAGCGAGGCAAGGTTGCACGCCGTGTCGTCCAGGAACATGTATTCCGAGCACGGGTTGGAGGCGCGGATCTCGCCGCCCGTCGGGCAGGTGTGCCAGTCGTTGATCGTGGTGTGGAACTGGATGCCGGGATCGGCACAGGCCCAGGCGGCGTGGCCGATGTCCTCCCACAGGTCCTTTGCGTTCAGGGTCTTGGCGACGCCGCCGTCGAGACGGCGGATCAGATTCCACTCGCCGTCGGCCTCGACCGCCTTCAGGAAGTCGTCGGTGACGCGGACCGAATTGTTCGAGTTCTGTCCGGAGACCGTGAGATAGGCCTCGGAATCCCAGTCGGTGTTGTAGACGGGGAATTCGATCGACGTGTAGCCGTGTTTCGCGAACTGGATCACCCGGCGGATGTAGTTCTCCGGCACATGCGCCTTCTTGGCCGCACGGATCTCGCGCTTCAGCGCCGGGTTCTTCTGCGGATCGAAGCAGTCGCCGTCCGGACCCTGGCAGTTGACGCAGGCCTTCATGATCGCGGACAGGTGCTTCTGGCAGATCTTGGAGCCGGTGACGAGGGCGGCGACCTTCTGCTCCTCCTTCACCTTCCAGTTGACGTAGTCCTCGATGTCGGGGTGATCGACGTCGACGACGACCATCTTCGCGGCGCGGCGCGTGGTGCCGCCCGACTTGATGGCGCCGGCGGCGCGGTCGCCGATCTTCAGGAAGCTCATCAGGCCCGACGACTTGCCGCCGCCCGACAGCTTCTCGCCGTCACCGCGCACCATCGAGAAGTTCGACCCGGTACCGGAGCCGTACTTGAACAGCCGTGCCTCGCGCGTCCACAGGTCCATGATGCCGCCGTCGCTGACGAGGTCGTCCTGCACCGACTGGATGAAGCAGGCATGCGGCTGCGGGTGCTCGTACGCCGAGGAGGAGGCCGTCAGGGCGCCGGTCTCGAAATCGACGTAATGGTGCCCCTGGCCGGGGCCGTCGATGCCGTAGGCCCAATGCAGGCCGGTGTTGAACCACTGCGGGCTGTTCGGCGCGCATTTCTGCGTCGCCAGCATGTAGGCCTGCTCGTCGAAGAAGGCGCGGGCGTCGGCCTCGGTATCGAAGTAGCCGCCCTTCCAGCCCCAGTAGGTCCAGGTGCCGGCGAGGCGGTCGAAGACCTGGCGGGAGTCGGTCTCGGAGCCGTAGCGTTCGTCTTCCGGCAGTGCGGCGAGGGCATCCTTGTCGGCGACGGAGCGCCACAGCCAGGAGGGGACGGTGTTTTCTTCGACAGGCTTCAGACGGGCGGGGACGCCGGCCTTGCGGAAGTACTTCTGGGCGAGAATGTCGCTTGCCACCTGCGACCAACTCGCGGGGACCTGGATATCGGCCAGGCGAAACACCACCGATCCGTCCGGATTGCGGATCTCGCTGGTGGTCGTCCGAAACTCTATTCCCTCGTAGGGAGATTTGCCTTCGACGGTGTAGCGTCGCTCAATCCGCATCTTCGATAGTCCCTGTTCGCGCTTTCGGCGCAAAGTTTCCCCGCGCCGGACCTGACTGACCCGGCTCCTGTCCAAAATATGACGGTAGTTGCCCCGCCAGTGACGCCTAACGGCGCCACAACACTTCTCGCCTCCGCGCTCGATCCGGATCCGGGCCGAGAGCGACATGTTTTGTTGCCTCCGGGGAGCCCCGGAAGAGCTAACTCACTGATACGCTTTTGGAAATCCCGCCGGTTGGCGAAAGCGTTGTCTGTCTCGACAACGTTAATCACGCTAAAAGACTCGTGCTGTTTGCGTCAAGGACATTCCGGCCGACCGACATCAATTTTTCACAATCCCTTGTGGTCGTTGGGTTTCCGGCCAACAAGATATAGTGGTGTCCGTTAATGAGCAGTGAATCATGGGGACAACCTGTCCTCCCCTAAGGGAAGACGATGCCGCCGGACGGCTTTCGGGGCGACTGACGTTACGTCGGATTCCCCGGTGTCAGCCCATCGCACGCCGGAAACCGGTAGGAGTCCGGGGCGTGCGACCGCAGTCCTTGAGACATTCAGAACGATTCGCTTCGAATTGTCCCTATCGGTTTCAAGCGGGTTTAAACCGGCTTCGGTAGTGTGCCCCCTCACGAGACGGAGCCGTACTGAATGCCCAAAAGCTTAGCTTACCAGCGACCGATCGAATCGTTCGACGTCGTCCTCATCAACGACAACAAGGGCACGCAGACGATGCTGCGGTCGATGCTGTCGTCGCTGCAGTTCATGCGGATTCGCGCTTACGACAACGCCGAGAAGGCACTGGGCGACATGGTCGTCGATCCGCCGACGGTTCTGATGACGGACTGGTCGATGAAGCCGATGAGCGGCTACCGGCTGTCGCGGATGATTCGCAGCAAAGAGATGGACCCGCTGTGTTTCGTGCCGATCCTCGCGGTGACGCCGATGCCGTCGCTGACCGTGGTGGACAGGGCGTTCTCGATCGGGGTCAGCAACATCATCGTCATGCCGGTCTCTCCGGTTGTCCTGCGTCGCCGGTTCGAATGGCTTTGCAGGGATGACCGCGAATTCGTGCTGGAAGGCGAGAACTACGTGATCGACGGGATGGAGGAGGTGCTCGAGACCCGCGTCCGCCGCAATGACCTCGGCAAGATGCTGGCACGCCAGAAGGCCATGCAGGATGCGCTCAGCCGCCGCGCCGAGAACGCGCAGGATCTCGTCGACAGGATCGTCAACGGCGAAATGGATATCGACGATCCCGCGGCGATTCCGCCCGACCAGCCGAAGGTCACCTGGAACAGCTGGAACGTCACCTGAGTCGCCTCGTTGCCGGGCGCTGCGGCCGGACCCGGTCGCATGCGGCGGTGCAAGTGGCGGCTTGGCTGGGCCTTGCGATGCGGCAGGTTCCCGCATCTTGGCGGGCAGGCGGGATAACCCGGCGGGCAAGGCTGGACACGGGCGCCGGTTCCCGCCATAGTCCGCCCGCATTCTAGGGTCTGACGATGCGCGATTTCATCATTCAAATCTTCGCCTGGTGGCACAGGGCGACGCTCGGAACGCGGTTCAACACATGGCGGCGCGGCGAGTATGTCGGCGAGGACGAGTTCGGCAACCGCTACTACCGCACAAAGGGCGGTGCGGTGGATCCGACGCTCGGGTTCCAGCGCCGCTGGGTGCTCTACAACGGTTATGCGGAAGCCTCCACCATCCCGCCGGGCTGGTGGGGCTGGATGCACCACAAGGTCGACGTCCCGCCGACCGAGACCGACTACGCGCCGCGGGACTGGCAGAAGCCGCATCGCCCCAACATGACGGGGACGGCGTTGGCCTATCGCCCGCCTGGCAGCATGCTAACCCCCGAGACGCGCCCGCGCGTTACCGGCGACTACGAGGCGTGGTCTCCCGACGCGTGACCGGGAGCGACCGGCCGGCCCGGAGGGCCGCCGGACGTGCTGTGGATTGGTTTTCCCGCCCATACACGCTAAACGACACGCCAGACGGACAGTCGCTTGCCCGCGCCGGCGGCGCCTGGAGGGGAAAAGAGTGGCAGTCGACCCGAAATGACCACAATTCGGGGTGATCGCACGGGGCGGCGTGCGGGAAGTCGCGGGACTGACGGCGGTGAGGACGGATTTGTACCGGGGACATAAGAATCGACTCTGGCGAAGCCTGTGGCGTTTCGCGCCCGGGCGCGCCATGCGCATGGCGGCGATGGCCGCCGGCGCATTGCAGGTGCTGGCCGGCGCCGCGATGGCGGAGAAGATCTCCAATCCCGTCGCCGAGTTCACCGGTCTCGACAAGATCACCGGCCAGATCCGGACCTTCGACGTGCTGATCGACGAGACGGTGCAGTTCGGCGCGCTGCAGCTGACGCCGCGCGTGTGCTATTCGCGCCCGCCGACCGAACCGCCGCAGACGACCAGTTTCGTCGAGGTGGACGAGGTGACGCTCGACCGCAAGATCCAGCGAATCTTCACCGGCTGGATGTTTGCCGACAGTCCCGGGCTCAATGCCGTGGACCACCCGATCTACGATGTCTGGCTGACCGACTGCAAGACGTCGTCCGAAGAGCTCGGGATCGGCAACTGAAAGAAATCCGCGGGCTTGGCTAGGGCTGCCTCGAGCAGCTTCTGGTAGCGCTTGCGCGGGATCTCCGTGGCGCCGAAGCGCGTCAAGTGGTCCGTCACGAATTGCGTGTCGAGCAGTTCGTATCCGCCGGCGCGCAGGCGTGCCACCAGGTGCACCAGGGCGATCTTGCTGGCGTCGCGTTCGCGGTGGAACATGCTCTCGCCAAAGAACGCCGCGCCGAGCGAGACGCCGTACAGGCCGCCGATCAGCCGGTCCTGGCGCCAGACCTCGACGGAATGGGCGTGGCCGATCCGGTGCAGATCGCAGTAGATGCGCCGGATCTCGGCATTGATCCAGGTCTTGCGGCGGCCGGGCGCGGGTTCGGCGCAGGCGTCGATGACGCCCTCGAAGTCCGAATCGATTCGCACCTCGTGATCCGCGCGCCGGACCGCCTTGGCCAGGCTGCGCGGCAGATGGAACGCGTCTAGCGGAAGGATGCCGCGCTCGCGCGGTTCGATCCAGTAGATGCTCGGATCCTCGGCACTCTCCGCCATCGGGAAGATGCCGCAGGCATAGGCCTTCAGCACCACGTGCGGCGTGATCGCGAGTTCCTGATCGTTCGAAGCGGTCATGCGGGGGAATGTAGGCGCGATCGCGCCGATGGTCCAATCGATGTCGGCAGGCCGCCGGTGGCCGGTGCCTGGGGCCGGTGCCTGGGGGCCGGAGCCCGCGTCAGGCGTCCTGGCCGCTCTCCGCAAGGAAACGCTCCAGCCAGTGGATGTCGTAATTGCCGTTGACGATGTCCGGCTGGTCGAGGAGGCGCTGGAACAGCGGAATCGTGGTCGAGATGCCGTCGATGACGAACTCGCCCAGCGCGCGGCGCAGGCGCATCAGGCACTCGTTGCGCGTCTTGCCGTGGACGATCAGCTTGCCGATCAGGCTGTCGTAGTACGGCGGGATCGAATAGCCCTGATACACCGCCGAATCGACCCGCACGCCGAGCCCGCCGGGCGGATAGTAGTAGTTGATCTTGCCGGGCGAGGGCCGGAAGGTCTCCGGATCCTCGGCATTGATGCGGCACTCGATCGCATGGCCCTCGAAGACGATGTCGTCCTGGGTGACGGACAGGGACGCGCCGGAGGCGATGCGGATCTGCTCGTTCACCAGGTCGATGCCGGTGATCATCTCGGTAACCGGATGCTCGACCTGCAGGCGGGTGTTCATCTCGATGAAGTAGAACTCGCCGTTCTCGTACAGGAACTCGATCGTGCCGGCGCCGGCATAGCCGAGGTCGCCGATGGCCTTGGCGACGCGGGCGCCGATCTCGGCGCGTTCGGCGTCGTTGATGCCGGGCGAGGGAGCCTCTTCCCAGACCTTCTGGTGGCGGCGCTGCAGCGAGCAGTCGCGCTCGCCCAGATGGATGCCGTGGCCCTTGCCGTCGCCGAACACCTGGATCTCGATGTGGCGCGGGCGTCCCAGATACTTCTCGATATAGAGCGCGTCGTCGCCGAAGGCGGCCTTGGCCTCGGCGCGGGCGGTCTGGACGGCTTCGGCGAGGTCGTCGGCGGTCCGGGCGACCTTCATGCCGCGTCCGCCGCCGCCGGCGGCTGCCTTGACGAGGACGGGATAGCCGATGTCGGCGGCGACCCGTGCGGCCTCCTCTTGGCTCGTCACTGCGCCGTCGGAGCCGGGCACGACCGGGATGCCGAGCCGTGCGGCGGTCCGCTTGGCCTCGATCTTGTCGCCCATGATGTTGATGTGCTCGGGCGAGGGACCGATGAAGGCGATGTCGTGGGCACGCAGAATCTCGGCGAAGCGGGCGTTTTCCGACAGGAAGCCGTATCCGGGATGAACCGCGTTCGCGCCGGTGATTTCGCAGGCCGACAGCAGGGCGGGAACGTTCAGGTAGCTCTCGCGCGCCGGCGGCGGACCGATGCAGACGCTCTCGTCGGCGAGGCGGACGTGCATCGCATGGGCGTCTGCCGTGGAGTGGACGGCGACGGTGGAGATGCCGAGCTCCTTGCAGGCGCGCAGCACCCGTAAGGCGATTTCCCCGCGATTGGCGATAAGGATCTTGTCGAACACGAGGGCTGGCCTGTGTGGATGACGGGTCGGTTTACTCGATGATGACCAGCGGCTCGCCGTACTCGACAGGCTGGCCGTCCTCGACGAGGACGGCGGTCACCGTGCCGCCCTTGGGAGCCGGAATCTGGTTCATGGTCTTCATGGCTTCGACGATCAGCAGCGTCTGGCCCTCGCGGACGGTGGTGCCGACCTCGACGAAGGCCGGCGCGCCGGGCTCCGGAGAGCGATAGGCGGTGCCGACCATCGGGGATGTGACCGTCCCCGGTTTCAGGCCGTCTTCGGCCGTGTGGGCTCCCCCTGCGGCGGCCGGCGCGGGGGCGGACGCGAGGACCGGGGCTGCCGGCGGGGCGCTGGCCGTGACGGTGACGGTGCGTGCGACGCGGACGCGCAAGCCCTGCTGCTCGATTTCGATTTCGCTGAGATCGGTCTCGGTGAGGAGTGCTGCGAGGTCGCGGATCAGATCCTGATCGATGTCACGTCCCGATGATGCCATGTCTGTCTACCTTGCCGGGTGGCTCGAGGGGCCCGGTCGTACCGGATGGCCGCCTTGTTCTTGCGGGGCCCATTCATAACGGTTCGGACGCGATCCGCAAATCGCGTCCGATACAAGACCTTCCTGTTTGGGGATATCGGCTTTCCGCCGTGCCGGATAGTCCTCGTCGGTGCCGCAGGGGCAAATCCGGGCCGGAAAATCCCGGTCAGCAGGTCTGGCAGGCTTCCTTGCGCGCGGTCTCGATCTTCTCGCGCAGGTCCTCGTAGCTGACGGCGCCGGGGATGACCTCCTCGCCGACCACGAACGAGGGCGTGCCGCGCAGGCCGAGCGCCTCGGCAAGCTCGTAATTCTCGGCGATGTGCTCGTCGACGGAGGGCTCCTTGGATGCCTTGACCACCGCGTCCCGGTCGATCCCGAGTTCCTCGACGACTTCCAGCGCACGCTTCTTGTCGATGCCGCCGCCGCCGCTGGGCTGCGACAGCAGCGCGACATGGAAGTCGAGATACTTCTCGGGCGCCACGTCCATGACACCGAGCGCGACCCGCGCCGCCTCTCCCGATCCGTCGGTCAGGACGGGCCATTCCTTGAAGACGATCCGCAGGCCGGGATCCGACTTGATGAGGTCCATCATCGCCGGCAGCATGCGCTTGCAATAGCCGCAGTTGTAATCGAAGAACTCGACCAGCGTGACATCGCCGGCCGGGTTCCCGACGACGGGGGAGCCGTCGCCCGAGAAGATCGCATCGCGGTTTTCCTCGAGCGCCTTACTGCGGGCGAGTTTCTCCTCGCGCTCACGCTGGTCCTCGAGCGCCACCATGACGTCCTCGAGGATCTGCGGATTGGCGACCAGATAATCGTGCACCATCGGACCGATGACCTCGGGATCCGGCGCGGGGGCCTCGGCCACCTCGGTCGTGCCGGCATCTTCGGCCGGTGCCATGGCTGCGACCTTCTCTTCGATCAGCGCGCTCACGGCGGCCTTGTCCAGTCCGGCCGGCGCGGGCGGGGGAGGCGGCGTGCGGAACGCGCCGACGGCCGCCACGATGGCCACGATCAGGGCCAGGGCGGACAGGGCGATGGGCAGTCTGTTCATGGTCCGTGTCCTGTAGCTGCGGGCCGCGAAACGCTACCGCGCGGCCGAATCGTCTGGCCCGACTCCGTCGAGCCTCTAGGGCATAGCCCCGGATATCACGTCTTGGGAGGCTTGTAGCTCAAAATATCGTCAGCGCGCAGCCAGGCGGGCGATCCGGCCGCGAGGCCCTGTTTGGCGCGCTGCGCGAAGCGGTGGGCCATCTCGTAGTCGCCGCGGGTGAAGTGCTCCTGCGCTGTTGCGAGTTCCGCATCCGGAACGCGTCCGGCGCGGCCGTATCCGATCGCCAGGTACCGGTAGCCCGGAGCATAGTCGGGTTCGCGCTGAAGGCCGGCATTGAGCTGCCGGATACCTTCGTCGAGGATCCCCTGATCGTTGGCCGAGATCATCGCGATCCCCAGTCCGACCTGGATCAGGCCCGGATTGGGCGCGAGCGATATCGCCTTCTGGTAGGAGGAAATCGAGTCCCGGGGGCGTCCGGATTTGACCAGTATGTCGCCCTTGAGCTCCCAGAAGTAGGGATAGTTCGGATTCGCGGCGATCAGTTTGTCGACCGACGACAGAGCGCCGCGATAGTCGCCCGTGCGCATTTGCGATATGGCGCGGGCATACTGCGCCGGCAGGCTGGTGTCGGAGCGCGGGTAGCGGCGCGCCACCGAACTGGGATGCTCCAGATAGCCGGACAGCTTGGCGCGGGCCAGATCGTGTCGCGCCTGAAGGGCCGGCGGGTCCTTCTTGTCGAAATACGGACTTTCCTTGGCGAGCTTCTCCAGATTGGCGACGCGGTCGCGGGGCATCGGATGGCTCTGCGCGTAGGGGTCTGCGTACTTGGCCGACAGGAAGGACTGATCGGCGAGCGACGCGAAGGTGGTCAGCATGCCCTTGGAGGATTGCCCCGTCGCGTTGAGATAGTTGATGGCGGAGCGGTCGGCCGCTGCCTCTTCACCGCGCCGATAGGAGAGAAACGAGCGCGTTGCGGCGTGCTGGCTGCCCAGCATCAGGGCCTGTCCGGCCTGTGCGCCGGTGGAGAAATCGCCGCTGACCGCGCCGGCCGCCATGGCACCGGCGCCGAGCATCATGCCGAGGAACGCGATCGCCTGGGCGGTGCGCATGGAATCGCGGATCCGCGCCAGATGGCCGCCGGCAATATGGCCGGTTTCGTGCGCGAGAACGCCGATCACCTCGTTCGGCGTGTCGGCCTGCATCAGGACGCCCGAATTGACGAAGATACGCCGCCCGTCGGCCACGAAGGCGTTGAAGCTCGTCGAACCGACCAGATAGATATGAACCGCCGACGCGCCGACACCCGCCGCTTTCAGGATCGGCGTCGCGTAGTCGCTGAGAAGCCCCTCGATCTCGGCATCCCGGATGAAACCGATGCGTGAGCCCTGCGCCGCGGCCGGTGCGACCGACGCCACCGCCAATGCCAGCGCCGTGATTGTCGCGACCGCCGCATTCGCTATACGCCGTGAGCCTGACTGCCTCATAGTTCCTCCTGTGCGGCCCGCATCCGCCGAAGTCTCGATCGCCCCGCGTTTAGCCCGACCGGGATCGGGGTCTGGCGTTGCCGGGAAGGGTAGGGTTGCGCCCTGCGCCGGTCAAATCGCACTCGCGTGAAATCGCGTTCGTTCTCACGCATGCCATACGACACGGCGACAACCGGGGAGTAGGTTACCTGCTGCCTGCCCGGCAATCTGGGGAAATGGCGGCTCTTTGTCGCGCCGGTGTTTCCGCGAGACACGAAAGCGCGGTAAATGCGGCGGCAGGGTGGCAAATGCCGCCACGACGGTAAAACGGAGGCGAGATTGACGGACGATACGACCACGGCGCCGCGCGCGGCAGGCCGGACGCGAGGGCGGACGGCGTCCATGCGTTCCGACGTTTCGCCGTTTCTGGCGATGGATGTCCTGCGCGATGCGCGGGCGCTGGAGGCCGGCGGACAGCGGATCCTGCATCTGGAGGTCGGGCAGCCGGGGGCGCCGACGCCGGCCGGGGTTCGTGCCGCGGTCGACGAGGCGCTCGCCGAAGGCCGGATCGGCTACACGGAGGCGCTGGGCACGACACCGCTGCGCGAACGCATTTCCAGGCACTACAAGGACGCCTACGGCGTCGACGTGCCGGCGTCGCGGATCGTCGTGACGACGGGCTCCTCGGCGGCCTTCGTGCTGTCCTTCCTGGCCGCGTTCGATACCGGCGACCGGGTGGCGCTGCCGTCGCCGGGCTACCCGGCCTACGCCAACATCCTGAAGGCCGTGGGGCTGCAGACGGTCTGGCTGGAGACCGACGAGAAGAGCCGCTGGGCGCCGACGCCGGAGATGCTGGAGGCAGCCGGCGAGACGGGGCCGGTCTCCGGTATCCTGGTCGCCAGCCCGAACAATCCGACGGGAACCGTGATCGAGCCGGACCGGATGGAGGCCCTCATGCGCCGTGCGCGCGACATGGGGACCTGGTTCATTTCAGACGAGATCTATCACGGGCTCACCTACGGGGCGCCCTGCGACACGGCCCTGCAGCACGATCCCGACGCGATCATCATCAACAGCTTCTCGAAGTACTACTGCATGACCGGCTGGCGCATCGGCTGGATGGTCGTGCCGGACGCGCTGGTGCGGCCGATCGAGCGTCTGGCGCAGAACATCTACATCTCGCCGCCCGCGCTGTCGCAGGTGGCCGCGCTCGCCGCCTTCGACTGCGTCGATGAACTGGAAGCCAACAAGGCGGTCTACGCGAAGAACCGGGAAATCCTGATGGAGGCGCTGCCGCGGCTGGGCTTCGACAAGGTGCTGCCGATGGACGGCGCCTTCTACGCCTATGTCGACGTGGGCCGGTTCACCAACGACTCTATCGATTTCGCCGAACGGATCCTGCGGGAGGCCGGCGTCGCGACGACACCGGGACCGGATTTCGATCCGGTTCGGGGCAACCGGTTCCTGCGATTCTCCTTCGCCGGCCCTACGGCGGAGATCGAAGAGGCGGTGGACTGCCTCGACCGCTTCCTGAACCGCTAGGCGGCCGGGAGACGACATGAAAACGCCGGCGAGGGAGCTCGCCGGCGTTTTTCGATTTTCATGATGTCGGCGCTCAGTTGCCGAAGAGGCTGCGGCGCTGCCACCAGCCCTTCTTCGGCTGCTCGGGAACCGCGCCTTCCGAAACCGGTTCGCGCGGCGGTTCGGGCTCTGCGGGCGTCTCCGCCACCGGCTCGCCGAGCGGTTCCTCCGAGAGCGCCGCCGCGGCGGGCGCGTCTGCCGCGACAGGAGCGGGGGCTTCGTCGGCCGCCGGTACCGGCGTTTCCTCGGCGACTGCGAGCGCCTCATCGGCGCTCACGGCTTCGGCACCCTCGACCGGGGCGTCGACCGGCTCCGACACCGCGTCGTCGTCGGCCTTCGCCGTCTTGGCATCGGCGGTTTCCCCGGCTTCGGCATCCGCCGTCTTGCGACGGGAGCGCCGGGGCCGGCGTTTCGGCTTTTCGTCGGCCTTGTCGGTGGCGGCATCGTCCGCCGCCGCTTCGCCGCTCGCCGCGTCGGGTGCCGTTTCCGCCGCTGTTTCCGCAGCGGGGGTATCGGTGGCAACTGCGGCCTCGGCGGTCACCGTCTCCGTCTCGCCGGCGTCCTGGTTGGACTCCGCGTCATCGGAGCCTTCGCCCACGGACGTGGCACCTTCGGACGGGGCACCTTCGGATGTTGCGTCTTCGGATGTGGCGTCTTCGGACGGGGCATTCGCCTCGGCGCCACGATGGCGGCGTCCGCCGCGACGGCCGCGCCGGCGGCGGCGGCCCCCGGACGACGCCTGTTCATCGCCGGCATTCCCGGACTCGTCGCCGTCATTGTCGGTCGCGACAATATCGGGCTGGTCGCCGGTGCCGGGCAGGGCCTCGTCGCGATCGGAATCGCGTGCCTCGTTGCGCTGGCTGTCGCCGTCTCCGCCCGAGGGCTTCCGCCGACGGCGGCGTCTGCGGCGGCGTCCGCCGTTGTCATCCTCGCCACGGCTCTGCCGTTCCTCGGTGTCGTCCTCGTCGTCCTGCGCCTGGTCGTCCAGCGCCTCGTCGCTGGGATCGACGGAGACCGGCCGCACCACGGCGTCGCCGCGCGGCGCCCGGGCCGGTTCGCCGCGCTCGAGCTCGAAGGACGACGCGCTGACCGAATCGTCGGCCTCGATGACGATCAGGACGCCGAAGCGGTCCTCCAGCTCGCGCAGGTGCGGGCGCTTGTGATTGAGGACGTAGAGCGCCACCTCGGTCCGCGTGCGCAGGGTGAGGTCTGTCGGCTTGCCCTTCAGCAGTTCCGCCTCGATCGAGCGGAGCAGGTGGAGCGCCACCGACTCCACCGACCGGACATGACCGGTGCCTTCGCAATGCGGGCAGATCTGGGTGGTGGATTCCAGAACGCCGGCGCGGATACGCTGGCGCGACATCTCGAGCAGGCCGAAATGACTGATGCGGCCGACCTGGATGCGGGCGCGGTCGTGGCGCAGCGCATCCTTCATGCGGCGCTCGACGGCCCGGTTGTTGCGCTTCTCCTCCATGTCGATGAAGTCGATGACGATCAGGCCCGCGAGGTCGCGCAGCCGGAGCTGGCGCGCCACCTCGTCGGCGGCCTCGAGATTCGTCTTAAGCGCGGTATCCTCGATGTTGTGCTCGCGCGTCGAGCGGCCCGAGTTGACGTCGATGGAGACGAGCGCCTCGGTCTGGTTGAGGATGATGTAGCCGCCGGACTTCAGTGTCACGCGCGGGCTGAACATGGCGTCGAGCTGGGCTTCGACCTTGTTCTTGTTGAAGATCGGCTCGGGATCGCGATACGGCTGGATGTTCTTGGCATGGCTGGGCATCAGCATGCGCATGAAGTCCTTGGCCTCGCGATAGGCCTCGTCGCCGGCCACCTGAACCTGGTCGATGTCCTTGGTGTAGAGATCGCGGATGGCGCGCTTCACCAGGCTGCCTTCCTCGTAGACGAGGGTTGGGGCAACCGATTCCAGCGTCAGCTCGCGGACGTTCTCCCACAGGCGAAGCAGGTATTCGAAGTCGCGCTTGATCTCCGACTTGGTGCGGCTCGCACCCGCGGTGCGCAGGATGACGCCCATTCCCTCCGGCACGTCCAGCTCGGAGACGATGCCCTTCAGCCGCTTGCGGTCGGAGGCGTTGACGATCTTGCGGGAGATGCCGCCGCCGCGGGCGGTGTTGGGCATCAGCACGGAGTAGCGGCCGGCCAGCGACAGGTAGGTGGTCAGCGCCGCGCCCTTGTTGCCGCGCTCCTCCTTGACGACCTGGACGAGCAGGATCTGCCGCTTCTTGATGACTTCCTGGATCTTGTACGACTTGCGCGGCCTGGACTTGCGGACCGGCACTTCCTCGAGCGCGTCGTCGCCGCCGACGGATTCGACGGATTCGCCATCGCCGTCGCCGTTGTCGTCGGAGGACGCCACGTCCTCGATCTGCTCGCCGCGGGCGTCTCCGGGCTCGTTGTCCTCAGACTCGTCGCCGTCATCGGCCTCGTCGACGCTGACCTCGTCGGTTTTCACGGCCCTGGCCGCGCTGCCGGTGGTCTCCGCCTCGTCGTCGCCGGACCCGCTTTCGGCCGGCGTCTCGTCGTCGGCCGAGTCGGTTGCCTTGGCGTCGGCGGTGTCCGGCGCCTTGCCGTCCTCCGGCGAATCGTCGTCGTCGTCGTCGGTCTCGACTTCCTCCTCCAGCAGCGCCTGCCGGTCGGCGTAGGGGATCTGGTAGTAGTCCGGATGGATTTCGCTAAAGGCGAGGAAACCGTGCCGGTTGCCGCCGTAATCGACGAAGGCGGCCTGCAGGGAGGGCTCTACGCGGGTTACCTTTGCGAGGTAGATGTTGCCGCGGAGCTGGCGGCGGTTGGCGGCCTCGAAGTCGAATTCCTCGACCTTTCCGTCACGCTGAACGACGACCCGGGTCTCCTCCGGGTGCGCCGCATCGATAAGCATCTTGGTGGGCATGTTCTCAACTCTGTAGGGCAGACATCCGCGCGCGCAGACGGCACGGGCCCCGTTGCGGCTCTTCCGTTACGGAAAGAGCCCGGGGCGTGCGGGCGCGCAGATGCTGCGGGTTGTGTTCCCGGCCGGTGTGACCATAGGGAAGCTGATGATCGGGTGAGATGGTTTCGGGCCTTTCCGACCGGGCCGATATAGGTCGCACCCGAAGGGGCGAAGCCGGCCGGTGGCTCTCCAAAACCATACATTCGCAACACTCACTGTCCTGCCGGCAATGCGCCGGCGGCTGCTAAATAACGGCCGATCCGAAGTGTTCGGGTCCGCCATTTCCAGACGGAGCGAGGTCTTCGTTACCGCCTTTAAAAGCCGCGCGCATTTCCTTGCGCGGCGGTCGATCCGTGCTCCGGTTCTGTGCTGGGAGCGGGTCCGGGCCGGGACATCCTTTGCCTCGGCATATGCTGCCTGGATGTCCGGCGGTACCGTCACTCCTGGTCGGTCATAAGACTGTATGGCCGCCGCGCTCCCGCATGCTGCGGGCCCAGGGACGCGAATACGAAACCTGTCTCGTTATTAATGTGTCGGCATCCGTCTTTGCAAGAGTTGTGTTACGGAAGCCACATCGGCTGAATTTTCGGGGGCATTCGTCAAGGACCGATTAACCCTGCGCCTATAATGGTCGAAACGATTCATTCATAGTGACGCCTTGAGAAGGCAGGCGCTGGGATCGCTGACCGGTGTTGTGGTCTGAAAATCCGAAATACGGACTGTTCGCTCTCGTCCTCGCGGCGGGCGCCCTGATCGCGCACGGGGCGGCGGGTGCGGGCGAAAAATCCAACAAGTCCGCGGTCTCGCGGCCGGTGCAGGCGGAAAGCTCCCGCCTCGCGGGCGACGCCAAACGCACGCGGTTCGTCGTGGATGTCGACCGGCATGTGACGTTCGGCGTCTTCACGCTCGCCGATCCCTACCGGGTTGTGATCGATCTGCCGGAGACGAATTTTCACTTCGACAAGGGCGTCGGCTCCGACGGCCGCGGTCTGGTGAACGCCTATCGCTACGGCGTCATCGGCCCGGGCAAGTCGCGGATCGTCCTCGATACCAGTGGTCCGGTGGAAATTGACAAGGCGTTTGTCGTCGATGCCGTCGACGATCAGCCGGTGCGGCTCGTGGTCGACATGGTGTCGACGTCGCGCGAGGACTTCATGGCGGCGCTGGCGCTGCAGCCGTCGAAGAAGCCTGCAAACCATACCCCGCCGGCGATTTCCGGACACGAAGCCGTCGCGCCGGGCCAGGGCAAGACGGGCCGGGAGATCGTGGTCGTCATCGATCCGGGGCACGGCGGGATCGATCCGGGCGCCATAAGCCGGAAGGGGACGCTGGAAAAAGACGTCGTGCTCGCCTTTTCCAAGCGCCTGAAGGCTGCGCTGTCGAAATCGGGCCGCTACGACGTGAAACTGACCCGCGAGGAAGACGTGTTCATCCCGCTCGGCGAGCGCGTCAACATTGCCCGCAAGGAAAAGGCGTCCCTGCTGATCTCCGTCCATGCCGACTCGGTGCGTGTCGGCAACGTTTCGGGAGCGACCGTCTATACGCTCTCGGAGCGGGCCTCGGACACTGTCGCCGCCGCGCTTGCCGAACAGGAGAACCGCTCGGATGTCATCGCAGGTGTCGATCTGACCGGCGAATCCGATGCTGTCGCCGATATCCTGATCGATCTCGTTCAGCGCGAAACAAAGAACTATGCCGTTTTCTTCGCCCGCACACTGGTAGACGAACTGAAGCGGGAGACGGGTGTCGTGAAGAATCCGCACAGGTCGGCCGGGTTCCGGGTCCTGAAGGCGCATGACGTGCCGTCGGTGCTGCTCGAACTCGGCTATCTGACCAATTCGGATGACGAGAAGCATCTGACCGACGCCGAGTGGCAGGAAAAGATCGCCGACACCGTCGCCGCAGCCGTGTCCGAATATTTCGGCGAACAGCACGCGCGCGCGCCGTACTGACCCGCCCGGGGTGTCGCGACGGGTCACAATTTCGTCACGTCCGTACCGTTGATCGGGCAGACGTGATATTTGATCGTCCAACCGGTTCGGGGTATGAGCATGGCGAGGACAGCCGCGCAAACCGGGGGCGACGCGGACAGCCCTGGAAGAGGGACAGCCCGGGAAGAGGGAACGGGCCTGAAACACGGGTCGGCACGCGGTCTCGATCGGACATTGGCGACATTCGGCGGTAAAAGCCCACTATGCTTTGGCGATTCATTGGATTCCTGTTCACGGCCGGCGTAATCGTATTCCTGGTCGTTTCGGCAGGCGTGGCGTATCTGCTCTGGAAGGTCTCTGCCGACCTGCCGGACTATGCGAAGCTGCGTGAGTACGAACCTCCGGTCATGACCCGCGTTCATGCCGCCGACGGCGAGCTCGTCGCGGAATACGCGGTGGAGCGGCGGCTGTTCATGCCGATACAGGGTGTGCCGCGCACCGTGATCGACGCGTTCCTGTCGGCGGAAGACAAGAATTTCTACTCGCATTTCGGAATCGATCCCGTCGGCATTTTCCGAGCCGCGGTCGAAAACGCCCAGAACATGATGGCCGGTGGCGGGCGTGGCCTGCAGGGCGGGTCGTCGATCACCCAGCAGGTCGCGAAGAACTTTCTGCTGACGAGCGAGAAGTCCTACGAACGCAAGATCAAGGAAGCGCTGCTGGCGCTGAGGATCGAGAACGCCTTCACCAAGGACCAGATTCTCGAACTCTATCTCAACGAGATCTATCTGGGTCTGGGCGCCTACGGTATCGCGGCCGCCGCGCTGATCTATTTCGACAAGTCGGTCGATTCGCTGACGATCGCCGAGGCCGCCTACCTCGCGGCCCTGCCGAAGGCGCCGAACAACTACCATCCGTTCCGGCATCCCGAGCGCGCCATCGAACGGCGCAACTGGGTCATCGACCGGATGGAGGAGAACGGCTTCATCACGCCCGACGAGGCGGAGGAGGCGCGCAAGAGTCCGCTGGAAGTGACGCTGCGCCCGACCGGCGCGCGGCTGCCGGCGGCCGACTATTTCGCCGAGGAGGTGCGCCGCAAGCTCTATGAGCTGTACGGCGAGGACGGCCTCTACAAGGGCGGCCTGTCGGTGCGCTCGACGCTGGATCCGAAGCTGCAGGTGATGGCGCGCAAGGCGCTGGTCAACGGCCTGGTCGGCTACGACCGCAAGAAGGGCTGGCGCGGTCCGATCGAGACCGTGACGATCGGTGGCGACTGGGGTCCGGCCGTGGGCGCCGTCGACGAGCTCAGCGATATCGCACCGTGGCGTCTCGCCGTGGCGCTGAAGGTCGAGGACGATGGCGCGGTCATCGGCCTGCGGCCGGAAAAGCTGCCTTCCGGCCAGTACAGCGAGAAACGCGATGTAGGACGCATTCCCTTCGAGCAGATGAAGTGGACCGGCAAGAAGAAGCCGTCCGACGTCATCAAGCCGGGCGACGTGTTCTACGTTTCGCCCGCCGTCGATGCGGAAACGGGCGAGGTGAAGGACGGCGTCTACGAGCTGCAGCAGATCCCGAAGGTGTCGGGTGCGCTGGTCGCGATGGATCCCCATACCGGCCGTGTCCTGGCGATGGTCGGCGGGTTCAGCTATGCGGAAAGCGAGTTCAACCGGGCCACGCAGGCGATGCGCCAGCCCGGGTCGTCGTTCAAGCCGTTCGTCTACGCCGCCGCGCTCGACAACGGCTACTCGCCGTCCAGCGTCGTGATCGACGCACCGATCGAGATCGTCTCCGGCGGCAAGATCTGGCGCCCGCAGAACTACGGCGGCAAGTTCGCCGGCCCGTCGACGCTGCGCCGCGGCATCGAGAAGTCGCGTAACGTGATGACCGTGCGGCTGGCGCAGGACATGGGCATGCCGCTGATCCGCGAGTATTCCAAGCGCTTCGGCATCTACGACGATCTGCTGCCGTACCTGCCGATGTCCCTGGGCGCCGGCGAGACCACCGTGCTGCGCATGGCCGGCGCCTATTCGACGCTGGCCAACGGCGGCCGGAAAATCACGCCGACCCTGATCGACCGCATCCAGGACCGCTACGGCCGCACCATCTACAAGCACGACGAACGTCAGTGCGACAAGTGCGATGCCAAGGAATGGAAGGGCCAGGACGAGCCCGAACTCATCGACAATCGCGAGCAGGTCCTCGACCCCTACACCGACTACCAGATCATCTCGATGCTGGAAGGCGTGGTGCAGCGGGGCACCGCAACGCGGATGCGGGCGCTCGAAAAGCCGGTGGCCGGCAAGACCGGTACGACGAACGACGAGCGGGACGCCTGGTTCATGGGCTTCACGCCGGACCTGACGGTCGGCGTCTACATCGGCTACGACCAGCCCAAGCCGCTCGGTCGCGGCATGACGGGCGGCGGGCTCGCCGCGCCGGTGGTGCTCGACTTCATGAAGGCGGCGCTCGCCGACACGCCGGCGATTCCCTTCCGCGTGCCGCCGGGCATCCAGCTCGTGCGGATCAACGCGACGACGGGCCTGCGGGCCGGTCCGGGCGACCAGAACGTGATCCTGGAGGCCTTCAAGCCGGGCCAGGCGCCGCCGGAGAGCTATTCGGTGATCGGCTACCAGGACCAGTTCGGCAAGCCGCTGACGGTCAGCCCCGAGGCCGACCGGGCCGTCCGGTCCGGCACCGGCGGCTTGTACTGACCGGATTATTTTCGTACCCAACCGACGACATCACCGCAGCAGAACGAGACCCCGCCCATGCGCGCCGAACACCAGCAGATGGTCGACGAGATTCGTCAGTCGATCTCCCTGCTAAGGAGGCATCTTTGACTGGGACAACGCGCTTGCCCGTCTGGATGACCTGAACCACTACGCCGAAGATCCCGACTTCTGGAACGATGCCGAGAAGGCGCAGGCGCTGATGCGCGAGCGCCAGCAGCTCGAGGAGCAGGTCGATGCCGTGAAGCGCCTCGAAAGCGAGGTCGCGGACACGCTCGACCTGATCGAGATGGCGGAAGAGGAGGGCGACGACAGCGTCCTCGGCGACCTCGACGAGACCCTGAAGGGGATCCACGCCGAGGCGATGAAGCGCCAGGTCGGGACGCTTCTTTCCGGCGAGGCCGATTCCAACGACACCTATATCGAAATCCACGCCGGCGCCGGCGGCACCGAGAGCCAGGACTGGGCCGCGATGCTCCTGCGCATGTATACGCGCTGGGCCAACGCCCACGGCTACAAGGTGGAGGAGATCGGCTACAACGCCGGCGACGAGGCGGGCATCCGCTCCGCCACGCTGGAGATCAAGGGCAAGGACGCCTACGGCTGGCTGAAGACCGAATCGGGCGTGCACCGGCTGGTGCGGATCTCGCCCTACGATTCGAGCGCGCGGCGGCACACGAGCTTCGCCTCCGTCTGGGTGTTTCCGGTGGTCGACGATTCGATCCAGGTCGACATCAACGAATCCGACGTGCGCGTCGATACGTACCGCTCGAGCGGCGCCGGCGGCCAGCACGTCAACACGACGGATTCCGCCGTCCGCCTGACCCACGTGCCGACCGGCATCGTGGTCGCCTGCCAGAACGAGCGCTCGCAGCACAAGAACCGGGCGACCGCCTGGGCGATGCTGCGCTCGCGCCTCTACGAGGCCGAGCTGCAGAAGCGCGAGGAAAAGGCGATGGCCGAGGCCGCCTCGAAGACGGATATCGGCTGGGGCCACCAGATCCGCTCCTACGTCCTGCAGCCCTATCAGCTCGTCAAGGATCTCAGGACGGGCGTGGAGAGCACGAACCCGTCAGCGGTTCTCGACGGCGATCTGGACGCCTTCATGGAAGCGTCTCTGGCGCATCGGGTGAATCAGGACGCGGAGGCCCGGGCCGAAGCGAGCGCCTGATCCCGGCCGTCGCCGGGGTCTGCGCGGTCAGAAGCCTTCCGGGACCAGCTTGGCGGCGCGCACGAACGGCAGCGGATCCTTCGCCGAGCCGTTGACGCGGGTCTCGTAGTGCAGGTGCGGCCCGGTGCTGCGGCCGCTGCTGCCGGCATATCCGACCAGGTCGCCGGCGGCGACGTAGTCCCCCTTGGCAACCGCGATCCGGCTCATATGGCCGTAGCGGGTGGAATAGCCGTTGCCGTGGTCGATCTCGACCATCCGGCCATAACCGCCGGAATAGGCTGCCGTCGTCACCGCGCCCTCGGCCGTCGCGTAGATCGGCGTGCCGGTCGCGGCGCGGAAGTCCAGGCCGGTATGCAGGGCAGGGCGCTTCAGGAACGGGTCGAGGCGCGTCCCGAAACCGGAGGTGAACTCCATCTTGCCGCGGATCGGGCTGCGGACCGGCAGCGTCCTGACGTAGGCGCGCAGGGTATCGAAGCGGTCTATTTCCTCGCGGATGCGGGAGATCTGTTCGTCCGGCTCGTTCGGCGTCGCCATGCGGCGCAGTTCGATCAGCGGGCCGCCCATGCCCGTCTCCTCGACGGACACCGGCAGGTCGGCGCCAATGGCCTCGCCGACGGCGGCAAGCTGTCCGGACAGGTCGCCGACGGTCGTCTCGAGCGCATCGAGCATCGAGTCCTGGAGGGCCGAAACGCGGCCGATCGACGCCTGGACCCGTTCCATCGGCGGCAGATCGGCATCGGCAACGGGTGCCGCCTTCGGGGCCTGCGGGTCGAGCGGCGCGGGCCGCGAGGGGTCGAAGGCAGCGATGCTGGCGGTCGTCAGGCGAACGGTGCCCGGGTCTGCGTCGGCGAAGTCGCCCAGCGGCCCGGTGGCGTCGTTGCCGTCGAGGTTGATGGTCAGCTTGCGGGCCCTGGCGCCGTCGTACAGGGCGGCGATCTCCTGATGCCGCTCCTCGAGAACGGACTGCTTGCGCATCAGCGCCTCAAGCCGGGTCTCGAAGGCCTGCTGGTCGAGGAACTGGCGGGTATTGATCTCGTCGATCTGCCGGCGCAGGGCGGCTATACGGTCCTCGTACGCGCGCTCGACGGAGATGCGATGGGCCTTTGCCGCGTCGTAGATGTCGTCGTGGAAGGCGATGTAGGCGGTCGATCCGACCAGCCAGAACAGCGCCGCGACGCAGCAGGCCGCAGCGGTCCAGACGGCCCAGGGCGGCATCGAGACGGAACGGACCTTTTCGCCGCGCGCCACGATGAACTGATGGTGAGAGCGGCGACCGAAGTCGGAGTGGGGCGTATTCATGGAACAGGTACACGACGTTGTTGTTGCCCAGCCTCCGTATTGTCGGTCCGTTAAGGTTAATAAATCGCGAAACCGGCTGTGTATCCGGCGGTTCGGCGCGGTGATGCGGCGCCGGGCGGGGTGCCGGGCGGGGCGACGGGCAGGCGCGTCAGAGCCGGCTGGAGGGCCGGCTGCCGACGTGTGGCGCGACCGGCTCCCATGCCTCGCAGGCGGTCTGACTCAGAGGTCGCGCGCTGCCGCAAGGACGGCCTCGGCGTGCCCGGCGACCTTGACCTTGCGCCAGACGCGCCGGACCGTGCCGGTGGCGTCGATCAGGAACGTCGAGCGCTCGACACCCATGTAGGTGCGTCCGTACATGCTCTTCTCCTTCCAGACGCCGTAGGCCTCGAGCGTCGTCTTGTCCTCGTCGGAGGCGAGCTGGACCGACAGGCCGTGCTTGGCCTTGAACTTGTCGTGCCTGGTGGCCGTATCCGGTGACATCCCGATGACGACCGCACCGGCCTTCTCGAACTCCGGTTTCAGACCGGAGAATTCGATGGCTTCCTTCGTGCAGCCGGACGTGTCGTCCTTGGGATAGAAATAGAGGACGACCGTCTTGCCGCGGTAATCGCTCAGGCGAATCTGTTCGCCGCCGTCGCCGGGCAGGTCGAAATCGGGCGCCGATACACCCTCACACACCTCGGAGCTCATGTTTGCCTTCCTTTCGTCTTGTTTTGGGTAGCAAGAACGCGGTCACACTGGAAACCGCCCACGTGCTGGGAATAGTGTAACCATCCGGCGCGCCGCTGACTCGGCCGTCGGTCCCGCGATGTACCGCGGCCCCGTCAGGCCGGCATGACGCACGGACTGCCGTCGATCAAGGTAATGCGCTGTCCATGAGGTCCAAGTCCAATCCGGGTCGCAGTTCCAATCCCGGGCGCCGCCGCCGCAGGCTGAGGAAAGCCGCGGCTGCAGGCCTTGGGCCCCTGCGCGGTCCCCTGAAACGGCTGGCCGCCCGCCGCCGCATGTGGAGACGGGTCGCCCAGGGACTGGGAGCGGTCGCGATCGTCGCCGCCCTGCTGCTCGGCGGCGCCGTCTACCGGCTGTCGCAGGGCCCGGTGTCCATGTCGTTCCTGACGCCGCGCATCACTGCGGCGGTGCAGCAGCAACTGCCACCGGGATTCGTCGCGCGGATCGGCGACACGGTTCTCGAACAGGAGGGAGAGAGCGGCAACGTCCTTCTGCGCCTGCACAATATCGAGGTGCTCGGTCCCGGGGGCGCGCCGCTGTTTGCCTCGCCCCGCGCGGCGATCGGCCTGTCCGGTATCGGGTTGCTGACCGGCAACGTCACGCCGACGACCGTCTCCCTGCTGCGGCCGCATGTCACGCTGATCGAGGAGAACGGCCGCATCCGGCTGCAGACCGGCATACCCGCCGCGGGCGGCCGCGAGGAGGTGGCGGTCCGCAAGGCGAACCCGGTCGAGGTGTTCGCGGTGCTGCTGGCGGTGCTGGGACAATCCGAAGGGAAGGTCGGCCAGGGGCTTACCGCGATCGGGGCCCGCAACGCCCGCCTGACCATATCGCGCGAGGACGGAACGTCGGGATCGCTGGAAGGCGTCGACCTGCACGCCAGGCGCGGCGCCGATCCCGGCGCGGTCGACCTGACCCTCGGGCTCGGTCGCCAGGCCGGTTCACCGCTGCTCAAGGGCGCCTTGCAGCGTCGATATGACGGTTCCTACGGGATCGCCGTCAGCCTGGAGAACGTGACGGTAACCGACTTCGCACCGTTGATACCGGGCGGGCTGCCGTTCGATGCGACCAACCCGGTTTCGGGAACCATCAATGCGTCGGTGGACGCCGATGGCGGCTTCGACCGGCTTTCGGCGGACGTGGTGGTCGGCGCCGGCTATGTCGGGATCGGCAAGAAGACGGTTCTGGTCGACGAGGCCAATCTGGCGTTCGACTGGAGCTACCGGACCGGGGCCATCACCATCCGGCCGTCGCACATCCTGGTCGGCGAAAGCCACGGAACGGTTTCCGGTCTGATCTCGGTGCCCGCGCGCGGCGATTTCAGCTATGGCACGGTTCCAATTCGCCTGGAATTCTCCGATATCGCGTTCGAAGACCATCTGGCCGGCGTACCCGCGCAGTACGATTCCGCCTCGCTCGAAGCGTTTTTCGTCACCTCCCAGAATATCCTGCATATCTCGCGTTTCGACGTGACCGGTGCCGGTACCGCCGGCTCGTTCGTGGGCTTTATCGGCGGCGAGGGCGAGACGCCCGGGGTAAAGCTCGCCGGGTCGCTGACCCCGACATCGGTCGAGGCGTTCAAGTCGGTTTGGCCGCCTTTTGTCGCCGACAAGGCGCGCAAATGGTTCGTCAACAACATGATATCCGGCGATATCATCGGCGGCCGCGTGAACGTCGACATCGAGCCGGGGGAGATCGCCCGCAAGATCCGCGGCGTCCCCTTCCATCGCGAGGCCTTCGATCTCGGGTTCACGCTGCAGGACGCCTCGTTCCGCTTCCTCAAGCGCATGCCGCCGATCGTCGGGGTCAACGCGACCGGCACGGTCGACGCCCAGGAATTCCTCGCGAAGGCGACGACGCCCAGTCGGATCGAACTGCCCGACGGCGGCGTCATTCAGGTGCCGACGGGCCAGTTCTTCGTCCCCGATATTCCCGCCAAGCCATCGACCGGCGAGACGACGGTGACGCTCGATGGCGACGTGAAGACGTTGCTGACGCTGCTCGACTACCCGCCGGTCGAACTGGCCAAGCGGCGGAACATGAACATCGCGGATTTCTCGGGCGAGGGCGAGTTCGAGTTCAACCTGCGCATGCCGCTGATCGAAGGGCTGCGGTTTTCCGACGTCGACCTGGATATCGACGGCGACATCGACGAGTTCAGCGCGTCCAATTTCGCCGGGGCGAAGAGCATTCGCGACGGCAATATCGATGTGGATGTCGCCGATGGCAGGGTGCTGATTTCCGGCGATGCGCTTGTCGACAACGTCCGGGCCGACCTTTCGCTGGAGGATTCCGTCGACGGGTCGGGGGCGCCGGGCGAGCGGTCGGTGACGATGACGCTGGACGAGGACGCGCGCGCCCGGCTGGGCATGCCGATGGATTCGCTCCTGAGCGGACCGATTGTCGTGACGGTCTCCGACGTGAAGGCGACGGAGACAGGCAATACGCAATCGATCGAGGCGGACCTGACACAGGCCAGTATCGATTTTCCCGCGCTCGGGTTGGAAAAGGCCGTCGGACAGCCGGGCAAGGCGACGCTCGATCTGACGCAGTCCGGTGACCGGGTCACGCTGAGCAATCTCAGGGTTCAGGCCGAGACGCTGCGGGTGGAAGGCGGTGCCGAGTTTGCCAAGGGGGGTGGACTGATCCGGCTCAACCTGCCGGTCGTGAGGACCCCGCGCGGTACGGATGTGTCGGTGTCCGCCACCACCCAGGGCGGCGTGCAGAGTTTCAAGCTCGCCGGCAAGACACTCGACATGCGCGCCCTTCTCAAGGAACTGGGCGATGTCGCCGGTGCGTCCGGCGAGAGCGGAAGCGGCCCGACGATCAATGTCGATATCGATCTGGAACGGGCGATCGGGACGGGGGGCGTCGAACTGTCCAATATGCAGGGGACCATGCGCCGCACCGGCGCGCGGACCGACAGCCTCGTCCTGTCGGCTGCGACCTCGAACGGGGCGCCCGTGACCATACGGTACTCGGACAACGGCACCGATGCGGATGTCGCGATCGACAGCAGCGATGGCGGACGCGTGCTGGCGTGGGCCGGCTACTACGCGAACATGCGGGACGGGCAGATGCGCCTGGTCGCGTCCCGGCGCGGCGCGCAGGCGCCCCTGGCGGGCGACATCTCCATCAACCGGTTCCGGATCGCCAACGATCCCTCGCTGGCGCGGCTGATCGAGGGCGGCGAGGAACAGGCCGGTGCGTCCGCGCCGAGCCGCGCGGCGACAAGTCGGGCAACGACGCCGCAGCGCAGCGGCGCGACGCAGCTCAACGCCTCTGATGTCGGGTTCGACAGCCTCTCGGCCAAGTTCCAGCGCGGCAAGGGCGACCTCAAGGTCTCCGAGGGCGTGCTGCGTGGCGTGGCGGTGGGGGCGACGTTCGAAGGCGCGATCAACTTCGAGAGCAAGCAGCTCAACCTGCACGGCACCTACGTGCCGCTCTATGCCCTGAACAACCTGTTCGGCCAGTTGCCGCTGTTCCTCGGGCCGCTGCTCGGCGGCAAGAAGAACGAGGGGCTGCTCGGCATCACCTATTCGCTGTCGGGGTCGACCGACAAGCCGATCCTGACGATCAACCCGATCTCGGTGGTGGCGCCCGGCGTGTTCCGCTACATCCTGGGCATGGACAATCCGCGGGCGCCGACCCGGACCGGTGTCCAGCCCCAGACCGGCACGGTCAACCGGTAAGCTGCTTCGGGGCGGTTCCGGAGCCCGGGACCGCCCAGACAGACTTCGAAGGGCCGGCTTCAGGGGGCCGGCTTCAGGGAACTGGCTTCAGGGAACCGGCTTCAGCAGTACGTGCTTCTTGCGGCCGAAGGAGAGCTTGATCACGCCTTCCGCGCCGACGTCGCCACCCGACAGGGTCGCCGCCGGGTCGGTGACCGCCTGGTCGTTCACCTTCAAGGCGCCGTTTCCGACCGCCCGGCGTGCCTCGCCGTTGCTCTTGGCAAGGCCGGCGGTGACGAAGGCCGCCAGGACACCGAGACCGGCCTCCAGATCGGTCGCCGGTACCTCGACCGTCGGCAGGCTCTCGGCGACAGCGCCTTCCTCGAAGGTCTGGCGCGCGGTCTCGGCAGCGGCGTCGGCTGCTTCCCGGCCGTGCAGGAGCGCCGTGATCTCGGTGGCCAGGATCTTCTTGGCCTCGTTGATCTCGGACCCGCCGAGCGCCTCCAGCCTGGCGACCTCGTCGAGCGGCATCGTGGTGTAGAGTTTCAGGAAGCGCCCGACATCGGCGTCCTCGGTGTTGCGCCAGTACTGCCAGAACTCATAAGGGCTCAGCATTTCGGCGGAGAGCCAGACGGCGCCGGACGCGGTCTTGCCCATCTTCGCGCCCGACGACGTGGTGAGCAGCGGCGAGGTCAGGGCGAAGAGCTGCGGGGTGCCCATCTTGTGGCCGAGGTCGATGCCGTTGACGATGTTGCCCCACTGGTCCGAGCCGCCCATCTGCAGCCGACATCCGGTGCGGCGGTTGAGCTCGACGAAGTCGTAGGCCTGCAGGATCATGTAGTTGAATTCGAGGAAGGACAGCGACTGCTCGCGGTCGAGCCGGAGCTTTACCGAATCGAAGGACAGCATCCGGTTGACCGAGAAGTGCCGGCCGACATCGCGCAGGAATTCGACGTAGTTGATGGTCATCAGCCAGTCGGCGTTGTTCAGCATCAGCGCGTCGCCGGGACCGTCGCCGAACGTGAGGTAGGATTCGAAGTTGGTGCGGATGCCCTTGAGATTGTTTTCGATGTCGGCGGGCGTCAGCAGCTTGCGCGCTTCGTCCTTGAAGGAGGGATCGCCGATCATCGAGGTGCCGCCGCCCATCAGCGCGATCGGCCGGTGACCGGTCTGCTGCATCCAGTGCAGCATCATGATCTGGATGAGGGAGCCGGCGTGCAGACTCTTCGCGGTGGCATCGAAGCCGATATAGCCCGTCACCGTCTCCGTCGCGAAGAGGTCGTCGAGACCGCTCTCATCCGAGCACTGATGGATGAATCCGCGCTCCGAAAGCACGCGCAGGAAATCGGACTTGAAGCCACTCATGTCGACTGGGTATCCCGGGGTAGGTGATTTTCGGACTTGGCTCTATCAGAGGCGCACCCATGACGGAAGCGTTGAAGGCGATCGGACTGATGAGCGGCACGTCGATGGACGGTGTCGACGTGGCGCTGATCACGACCGACGGAACGACGATTTCCGGGTTCGGACCGACATTCAGCCGCCCTTATACGACAGCGGAACGACAGGTTATCGCCGAGGCGGTGTCGCAGGCGCCGCGGATCGCGGATCGGGCTGACCGGACCGGGATCCACGGCGACGCGGAGCGGGTCGTGACGGATGCCCATGCGGCGGCCGTTTCGGCGTTTCTGAGCGAAAACGGGATGAAACCCGGCGATATCGACGTCATCGGGTTCCACGGGCAGACGATTCTGCATCGACCTGACCAGCATCTGACGGTCCAGATCGGCGACGGTCCGGCGCTCGCGGCCGCCACCGGATGCGATGTCGTCTACGATTTCCGGGACGCCGATGTCGCCGCAGGCGGTCAGGGCGCGCCCTTCGTCCCGGTCTATCACCTTGCGCTTGCTGGCTTTTCCGGTCTGGACCTGCCGGTCGTCATCGTCAATCTCGGCGGCGTCGGCAACGTCACCTATCTGAGCGCCGATGCGCCGCCGCTCGCCTTCGACACGGGCCCGGCCAACGCCATGCTGGACGACTGGGTCAGCGCCCGGGCCGGCATTCCCTATGACGACGGGGGACGTCTCTCAGCCGCCGGGCGCGTCGATCAAGCGGCCCTAACAGAACTGCTCGGTAATCCCTACTTCTCAGCAAAACCCCCTAAATCCCTGGACCGGAATGATTTTTCGGCCGCGCCGATTTCCTCCCTGTCGCTACAGGACGGCGCCGCGACGCTCGCTGCCTTTACGGCAGAAACCGTGGCCCGCGCGGCCCGGTGGTTTGCGCAGCCGCCGCGCCAATGGATCGTCGTCGGTGGCGGCGCGAACAACCCGACGCTGCTTTCCAAGCTGCAGGAACGGGCAGGAGCTCCGGTGACAACCGGATCGGCGCTCGGCTGGTCCGGAGACCATGTCGAGGCGCAGGCGTTCGCCTATCTGGCGGTTCGCTCTCTCCACGGCCTGCCTCTGACTTTCCCGACGACGACAGGCGTGCCGGAGCCGATGACAGGCGGAAAACTGGCCCGGTCTGACACTGACGACGCCGAACGCGCGTGAAAACACGCTCAAACAGGAGGAAAACGATGTCCGATGACACCAAAGGCTTGGCGCTCGTCGTCGGCGCCGGAGCGGGGCTGAGCGCGTCGCTGGCCCGCATGCTCGACAATGAAGGCTATCTGATCGCACTGGCCGCGCGGTCCGTCGCGGATCTCGACGACCTCAAGGCGGAAACCGGCGCCAGCGTCCATTCCTGCGACGTTTCCGATCCCGAGCAGGTCGCCAGGCTGTTCGAGGAGGTCGATCGGCTGGGCCGTCACCTCGATGTCGTCGTCTTCAATCCGAGCTACCGGACTCGCGGGCCGATATCCGATCTCGATCCCGAGGACGTGCGGAAAGCCCTGATGGTTGCTGGGTTTGGCGGCTTTCTCGTCGGGCAGCAGGCGGCCAAACGCATGCTGCCGCGCGGGTCCGGAACGATCCTGTTCACGGGCGCCTCGGCGAGTGTGAAGGGGTATGCGGGGTCCGCGCCGTTCGCCATGGGCAAGTTCGCCCTGCGGGGGCTGGCGCAGTCGATGGCCCGCGAACTGGCGCCGAAGGGAATTCATGTTGCCCACTTCGTCATCGACGGCGGTATCCGCAGCGAACGGCGTCCCGCCGATCCGCAGAAACCCGATTCCCTGCTCGAGCCCGACGCGATTGCCGAAAGCTACCTGCACATCCTCAAGCAGCCGCGGAATGCCTGGACCTGGGAAATAGAATTGCGACCTTCGCTCGAAAATTTCTGATTTACTAGGATTTCCCGACGAAGGTCATAGTCTCGATTTATGGAGTTCAGTCGGTTCTGCCGACTTGCAGTCTTGGTGGGGGCAACTGGCGTATGGTCGGGCGGATCAGTGGCCTGTTTTCGGTGCTGGCACTGGCGTCAGCCTTTCTATACCTGTTCGTCTGGCTGCATCTCTCCGTGAGTTCGTTTTACTCAATCGAACAGTCCGAAGTCGCCGGACCGGCGGGACGGATACTTCGCTCTGAACCGATCCCCGGTGCGCCGGCGGGCGCAGAAGCCCATCGCATCCTTTATACCTCAGCAGACGCGACGGGGGCTCCGGCCGCGGTCTCGGGTGTCATCGTCATCCCGTCTTCCCCGGCGCCAGAGGGCGGTCGCCCGGTACACGCATGGGCTCACCCGACATCCGGAATTGCCGATCGGTGCGCGCCTTCGGTCAATCCGGATATCTTTGAGAAAATTAAAGGTCTTAAAGGCTTCCTGAGTCAGGGAATGGTGGTTGTTGCGACGGATTATACCGGGCTGGGGACCCCGGGACCGCACCCCTATCTCGTCGGCGAGAGCGCCGGGAGGGCGATCCTCGACTCCGTGCGTGCGGCGCGACGGTTCAAAGGCGCTGTGGCCGGTAACCGGTTCGGGATGTGGGGCTATTCGCAGGGCGGTCACGGAGTGCTGTTCGCCGAAGCGATGCAGCAATCCTATGCGCCGGAGCTCGACTTGGTCGCGGTGGCGGCCACGGCTCCGCCGACGCGGCTGGGAGAACTCATGCGGGACGACCTCGCCAATCTGGTGAAACCGCATCCGGGCTGGACGAAGGGTGCCATGCCGGAACTCCTGAAGCTTTTTTCCGAAGTCCAGGACAAGCTTTTGACCGCGTACGTTTTGGCGTCCTGGAAGTCTGTCTATGGCGCGCCGATGCAGACGGTGGTTCTTCCGTCCGCAGATCACGTGGTCGACAGGCTCGCGGCACGATGTGCAGAAAGCGATCTCCAGAACATCCTGATCGCCCTGACGTCTCAGCTTGAGATAGATCACTTCCTGCACATTCGGGATTTTTCGACCGATCCCTGGGCAGACTTGATAGCCGAGAACACCCCGACATCGAGGCTGCCTCGCATTCCGCTCCTGATAACACAGGGAACGGCCGACGAGACGGTGCAACCGGAAATCACAGCCGAATTCGCACGAACAGTCTGCGAAGGCACCACGCCGGTCACGTTTCAGTGGCTGGAGGGTGTCGATCATCCGAGCGCCGGGACAGCCAGCACGGATGCTGTGGTGTCCTGGATGGGGGACCGTTTCGCGGGTAAGCCGCCGCCGAACATGTGCGAAAGCCTGCCCCCGTCTCCGAAGTGAGAACAGGCTGAGGAATGACACGTTTCGAGGCGCATTCTAACGGTCCGTGCAACCGGATAGGATGCCGGGTCTTGATGCCGTCGGGGACAGAATGTTTGACAGACGCCCGGTGCTGCGATTGGTCCGAAGCCTGCGCTGGCCGAACTGGCTGGCGCGGCTGGCCGGGCTCGGGATCGTTACCGAGGATCCCGAGGTCGCCAGGCGTCAGCGGTTCGTGAATCTCGCCGCCTTCGTCGGCGCGCTCGATACGCTGTCGCACGCCGCCTACAACGCCGTCTACGATTTCACCGCGCTGCTTCCCGTCAATGTCTACAATGTCGTCATGGCGATGCTCTTGGCGATGACGCCATTGCTGCATCGCTACGGCCAGAGTTTCGGTGCGCTGTATCTCGTCGCGCTAATCGGATTCGGAAATCTGTATGTGATCTGGTCGCTCGGCTTCGAGGGCGGCACGATGGTCTACTACACGACCGCCGGCGCCGTGTTTTTCATCCTCGGCGTCGCCAACTGGCGGACCTTTCTGTGGGTGCTCGCCTTCGCCTTCCTGCTCCTGGCGATCTCGGTCGCCTTTGCGCCCGAATACGGCGCGATCCTGCCGGGCGACCATGCTTTTCGGCGGTCGCTGTCGGCGCAGGCGCTGTTTGCCACGCTGGTGATCAACACGGTGCTGATCGTCTATGCGCTGGTGGCCCTCGACAGGGCGGAGAAGGCGCTGGCTGCGGAACACGAGCGCTCGGAAGCGCTGCTGTCCGCGATCTTGCCCGGGCCTATCGCGGCGCGGCTGAAGGAGGCACCGGCAAAACGGATTGCCGAACGTATCGACGAGGCGACAATCGTCTTCATCGATCTCGTCGGATTCACGCGGGCGTCGCGCGCGCGTTCGCCCCACGAGATCGTCTCCTATCTCGACGCCCTCGTGCGGCGACTGGACCGGCTCGCGGGCGCAGCGGGCGTCGAGAAAATCAAGACGATCGGCGACTGCTACATGGCTGCCGCGGGCCTGGAAGGAGAGGGCCGTGGCGGCGCGATTGCGGCAGGCCGTTTCGCGCTGAAAGCGCTCGAGACGGTGCGCAGCGGGCCGGCCATGGCGGGCGTTGTCCTGGACATTCGCATCGGTATCCATTTCGGTTCCACGGTCGCCGGTGTCATCGGAACGCGCCGGTATGCCTATGATATCTGGGGCGAGGCGGTGAACGTGGCCGCCCGCATGGAGCAACTCGGTGAACCGGGCCGGATCCATGTCTCTCGCGATTTCGAGGAGGCGACGGACGGCTTCTTCCTGTTCGAACGTCGCGGACTTGTCGATGTAAAAGGCGTCGGCGAAATGGAAACCGCATTCCTGCTCGGTCATGTTACCGAGCCCGAACAGTCGCACCTGATTTGATGGCGTGCCGCGGATAGTGCAGCCGATGTCGCGGGCGCCGTGGCTCTGGTGTGCGGGTGTCCTTAGCGTGTGTCGTTCCGCAGTCACCGCATCTGGAGTTGCTGGATGTTCCTGTCCGTCCACGAGTTGTTCAAGATCGGCATCGGACCGTCCAGCTCGCATACGGTCGGGCCGATGGTGGCCGCGGCGCGGTTCCTGACGCTCCTCGCCAACCGCGGCGCAGACGATATCGTGCGGATATCGGTGTCGCTCCACGGCTCGCTCGCCTTCACCGGCAAGGGGCATGCGACCGACCGGGCGGTATTTCTCGGGCTGATCGGCGAGAAACCGGATACGGTCGATCCCGATGCGGTCGTGTCTCTGCTGGAAAAGGTCGCCGCATGCAGGCGAATCGCGCCGCCCGGATTGCCCGCCTTCGCCTTCAACCCTGACACTGACCTGATCTTCGATTATGGCGAGCCGTTGCCGGGCCATTCGAACGGCATGCGGTTCTTCGCGCATAGTGCCGATGGCACCGTGGTTGCGGAGGAGACCTATTACTCGATCGGCGGCGGCTTCGTGAAAACGGCCGCCGAACTCGACAGGGTCGGCGAAGACAAAAGCCCGCTGACGCGCGAGGTGCCGGTTCCCTATCCCTTTGCCACGGCGGCCGAAATGCTGGAGATGGGCAGGGCTGCGGATCTGTCGGTCGCTGACATGAAGCGCTCCAACGAGGTGGCGCGGAGGCCGGACGAGGATCTCGACGCAGCGCTCGATCGTATCTGGGCGGCCATGAACGGTTGCATGAGCCGGGGCCTGAAGGAGCACGGCCAGCTACCCGGCGGGCTGAATATCAAGCGCCGTGCCGCGGCAATCCACGACAAGTTGCGCGGCGAGGAGGGCAACAATCGGCCGTTCCAGCACATGGTGATGGACTGGCTATCGGTCTATGCAATGGCGGTGAACGAGGAGAATGCCGCCGGCGGGCGCGTTGTGACGGCGCCCACAAACGGGGCGGCCGGGGTCATTCCCGCCGTGATCCGCTACTATCTCGACCACTGCCCTGACGCCGATGTGGCCGGCGTCCGGACGTTCCTGCTGGCGGCGGCGGCGATTGGCGGGATCATCAAGCACAACGCCTCGATCTCCGGTGCCGAGATCGGTTGCCAGGGTGAGGTGGGCTCTGCCTCGGCCATGGCGGCGGCTGGACTTGCGGCGGCGCTCGGCGGGACCAACGAACAGGTCGAGAATGCCGCCGAGATCGCCCTCGAACATCATCTCGGCATGACCTGCGATCCCGTTGGCGGGCTCGTTCAGGTGCCGTGTATCGAGCGCAATGCGCTTGGCGCGGTGAAGGCCGTTACGGCCGCGTCTCTGGCGCTGCGGGGCGACGGCACGCATTTCGTTCCTCTCGACACCTGCATCGAGACGATGCGCCAGACCGGCCAAGACATGAACGAGAAGTACAAGGAAACGAGCAAGGGCGGTCTGGCGGTGAACGTCGTGGAGTGCTGAAGGCAATCATCCGATTGCCGCCCCGTCCGACCGATGCCATAACGTCCACATGATCGAGACACTTCTTATCGCAAACCGCGGCGAGATCGCCTGCCGTGTCATCCGCACTGCCCGCCGGATGGGGCTGACGACGGTTGCCGTGTATTCCGACGCCGACGCCAAGGCCATGCACGTGTCGCTCGCCGACGTCGCCGTCCGGCTCGGACCGGCGCCCGCGACGGAGAGCTATCTCGTCGCTGACAGGATCATCGAGGCCGCCAGAGAGACCGGGGCTGACGCAGTTCATCCCGGCTATGGCTTCCTGTCCGAAAACGCCGCCTTCGCCGAGGCCTGCGCTGCGGCGGGGATCGTCTTCGTCGGGCCGCCGGCGTCCGCGATCCGGGCCATGGGCCTGAAGGACGAGGGCAAGGCGCTGATGCAGAAGGCCGGTGTCCCGGTCGTGCCCGGCTTTCATGGTGCGCGGCAGGAGCCTGACTTTCTGCGCGAGAAGGCCTACGAGATCGGCTATCCGGTGCTGATCAAGGCGGTCGCGGGCGGTGGCGGCAAGGGCATGCGCCGAGTCGACAAGGCGATCGAATTCGACGACGCGCTTCTCGGCGCGAAGCGCGAGGCCAAGGCCGCCTTCGGCGATGACCGGGTGCTGATCGAGAAATTCGTCTCCAAGCCGCGCCATATCGAGATGCAGGTGTTCGGCGACTCGCACGGCAACGCCGTGCACCTGTTCGAGCGCGACTGTTCGCTGCAGCGCCGCCACCAGAAGGTGATCGAGGAGGCGCCGGCGCCGGGCATGACCGAGGGCCTGCGCGCCAAGATGGGCGATGCGGCCGTGAAGGCGGCGCTCGCCGTCGGCTACCAGGGGGCGGGGACGGTCGAGTTCATCGTCGACGGCTCGAAGCCGCTGTCGGACGAGACGCCCTTCTATTTCATGGAGATGAACACGCGTCTTCAGGTCGAGCATCCGGTGACCGAGGAGGTGACGGGGCAGGATCTTGTCGAATGGCAGATCCGCGTTGCTTCCGGCGAGCCGCTGCCGCAGATGCAGGACGAGATCGCGCTCAACGGCCATGCCGTCGAGGCGCGACTCTATGCCGAGGACCCGGACAACGGCTTTCTGCCCTCGACCGGCCGTTTGCATGTTCTGGCTCTCGCGGACGGCGAGGGTATCCGCATCGATACCGGTGTCGGCGAGGGCGATACGGTGACGCCGTTCTACGATCCGATGATCGCCAAGGTGATCGCCCATGCCGATACCCGCGACGAGGCGCTCGACAATCTGTCGGACTGCCTCGGCGACAGTCTCGTGGCCGGGCCGCGCACCAATCTCGGGTTCCTGAGGCGGCTCGCGGACGATCCCGACTTCCGGCACCTGAAATTCGATACCGGACTGATCGACCGCAAGATCGATCGTCTCGTCAGCGCGGCTCCCAGCCTGCGGGATGCTGCCGTCGCGCTCGGCACGTTGCGGCTCATGGACCGGGAGAGCGAGCGGATCGAGACCGCCCGCCTGTCGCGATCCAACGAAGTGTTCAGCCCGTGGAGTGTCGCGGACGCCTTTCAACTCGGCGCCGGGCGATGCATGGACGAGTCGCTTGTCATCGACGGGACACCGGAAGCGATCGGCGTCGAATGGGTCGATGGAGAGCCCGCAGTCCGGGTTTCCGGTCCCGAAAGCGGGGAAAGCGAGATCGAAGCCGATCTGGTGGACGCGCCGGACGGGGTTTATGTCCTCGTCGAGGGTCGCCAGTTTCATATCGCCGAACGCGATCCGTTCTCGGCCGATCTCGACTCCGCCGACGGCGATGCCCTCATCAAGGCGCCGATGCACGGCAAGGTCATTTCGATCCATGTCGAAGAGGGCGAGGCGGTCGAAAAGGGCCAGAAACTGGCTGTTATCGAGGCGATGAAGATGGAGCACACCCTGACCGCCGGCCGTGACGGCACGGTCTCGGAAGTCGCTGCGGCCGCCGGCGATCAGGTCGGTGAAGGCCAGAAGCTGATCGTGGTGCACTCGGAAGAGTGAGCCGACTGGACTATCCCCGCCCCCGGTAGGGCGAGACGCCCTGATCCGGGATCCAGAGGCCTCCGGGAACCGCTCCGGTCTGCCAGAAGACGTCGATCGGGATGCCGCCGCGCGGATACCAGTAGCCACCGACCCTGAGCCAGCGCGGGGCAAGCCGATCCACCAGCCGCTTGCCGATCTGCACGGTACAGGCCTCGTGGAAGGCTGCATGGTTCCGGAACGAGAACATGAACAGTTTCAGAGACTTGGATTCGACCAGCCACTGGTCGGGCACATAGTCGATGACGATATGCGCGAAGTCCGGCTGGCCCGTCACCGGGCACAGCGATGTGAACTCCGGACAGGTGAAGCGCGTCACATAGTCGGTATCGGGATGCGGGTTGGGAACACGGTCGAGCTCGGCCGTCTCGGGAGACGTCGGCACGGGCACGGCCCGGCCGAGCTGCGGGCTGCCATCCTGCGGGCTATCGGCGGTCATATCGGGAACTCCTCGGGCCACATTGCTGGCGCATCGGCTGCGCATAAGCAAGCGGCGCCTCCGGGGTTTGCGCGACCAATTGGCAATTTGGCGGCCCGAAGCCTTTCCAGTTCCCGGTGCCTCGGCTATTAGCCCCGGTGAAAACGTCTTGTGCCGTGTTTCAAGCATCGGGAAGGAACTCCATGACCGCCATCATCGACATCGTCGGCCGCGAAATCCTCGACAGCCGTGGCAACCCGACCGTTGAGGTCGACGTCGTGCTGGAGGACGGTACCGTCGGCCGCGCCGCCGTGCCGTCCGGCGCCTCCACCGGCGCGCACGAGGCGGTCGAACTGCGCGACGGCGGCGATCGCTACAAGGGCAAGGGCGTCCTCAAGGCCGTCGATGCTGTCAACAACGATATTCTCGATGCGCTGCTGGGGCTGGACGCCGAGGAGCAGGTGCAGATCGATACGCTGCTGTGCGACCTTGACGGCACGCCGAACAAGGGCCGTCTCGGCGCCAACGCCATCCTCGGCGTGTCGCTGGCTGTCGCCAAGGCGGCCGCCGATGCCGTCGGCCTGCCGCTCTACCGCTATGTCGGCGGTGTGTCGGCCCGCGTGTTGCCGGTGCCGATGATGAACATCGTCAACGGCGGCGCCCATGCCGACAATCCGATCGACATCCAGGAATTCATGATCATGCCGGTTGGTGCGGAGTCCTTTGCCGAGGGCCTGAGGATGGGCGCGGAGGTTTTCCACACGCTGAAGAGCGGCCTGAAGAAAGCTGGCCACAACACCAATGTCGGCGACGAGGGCGGTTTTGCCCCGAACCTCCAGTCGGCGAAGGAAGCTCTCGACTTCATCATGAAGTCGATCGAAGAGTCCGGCCTGAAGCCTGGCGAGGACGTGATGCTGGCGCTCGACGCGGCTTCGACCGAATTTTTCGAGAACAGCAAATACACTCTGGCAGGTGAGGGCAAGTCGCTCGATCCCGAGCAGATGGTCGGCTATCTCGCCGACCTGGTCGACGCCTATCCGATCGTATCCATCGAGGACGGCATGGCCGAAGACGACTGGGCCGGTTGGAAGATGCTGACGGAGAGGATCGGCGATCGCTGCCAGCTCGTCGGCGACGACCTGTTCGTCACCAACACCGAGCGCCTGGCGCGCGGCATCGAGGACGGTGTCGGCAACGCGATTCTGATCAAGGTCAACCAGATCGGCTCGTTGACCGAGACTCTGGAGGCCGTCGACATGGCGCACCGGGCGGCTTATCGCTCGGTGATGTCGCACCGGTCCGGCGAGACGGAGGATTCAACCATTGCCGATCTCGCCGTTGCCACCAATTGCGGGCAGATCAAGACCGGCTCGCTGGCCCGCTCCGACCGTCTGTCGAAATACAATCAGCTTTTGCGGATCGAGGACGAACTCGGGACGACGGCGCGCTATGCGGGACGCGCGGCGTTGAAGGCCTGAGGCCTTCATATCGCCGCGATAGAGCGCATAGCCGGACTGGACCCGGCAAGACACCTGCCGATTGCACGAAATGCCCGGGCCCCGGAAGCCCGGGCATTTCTCTGGCCGCGTCAGAGGAGGGCTGTCGGTGCCCTCGGTTAATTGAGCCTTAACGGGATTGGCCGACTGTACCGGCGTCAGTCAGTACGGAGTTCGACACTATGGGGCGGCGTACCGTCCGATCCTCAACCGCAGGGGTCATTATCCCCCTTATCGGCGTGGCTGTGGTGGGCTATTTCGTCTACCACGGGCTTAACGGTGCGCGCGGGTTCTATGCGTCGCAGCAACTCCGTGTCGAAGTGGCGGAACTTGAGGAAGAGCTTGCGGATCTGCGTCGCGAGCGCGAATCCCTGGAGCAGCATGTGTCGCTGTTGAGGCCCGAGAGTCTCGATCCCGACATGCTCGACGAACGCGCGCGAGTCCTGCTCAATGTCGCTCACCCCAACGACATCATCATCATGCACGCGCGCGACTGATTGCTGCGACCGCGTAATCGATAGTACCGTCGGGGACAATTTAACCGAATATCGGTTCAAATTCCGATTTCCTATACCTATCAATAAGTTGTGTATCCCTGGAAAATTAAAGTGTCACTGGCCTTTCGGGGCCGGGTGCGCTACCTGTTTAGACATAAACGGGTATCCAGGGAGGTCTTCGATGGCGGCACGCGCCAAACCCGAGTCCCGCCGCACGTCGGCTTCGAAATCCCCTTCCAAACCGAAGGCCGCGTCATCCGGTAAACCGGCGCGATCACGCGGCAAGACGAAGACATCCATCCACGGTAGTCCGGCGACGGATTTCACCCAGGATCAGGAACTGGAAGCCTACCGCGAAATGCTGCTGATCCGGCGTTTCGAGGAGAAGGCCGGCCAGATGTACGGCATGGGCCTGATCGGCGGATTCTGCCACCTCTATATCGGGCAGGAAGCCGTCGTCACAGGGATGCAGATGATCGCCAAGGACGGCGACCAGTTCATCACCGGCTACCGCGATCACGGCCACATGCTGGCCTGCGGAATGGATCCCAAGGGCGTCATGGCCGAGCTGACCGGACGCCGCGGCGGCTATTCCAAGGGCAAGGGCGGCTCGATGCACATGTTCTCCGTCGAGAAAGGCTTCTTCGGCGGACACGGCATCGTCGGCGGGCAGGTGTCGCTGGGAACGGGGCTGGCGTTCGCGAACAAGTACCGCGGCAACGACAACATCAGCTTCACCTATTTCGGCGACGGCGCGACGAACCAGGGGCAGGTCTACGAAAGCTTCAACATGGCGAAGTTGTGGAAGCTGCCGGTCATCTACGTCATCGAGAACAACAAGTACGGTATGGGCACGAGCATCGCGCGGGCCTCGGCGACCACCGATCTGTCGCACCGCGGCGCGTCGTTCGACATTCCCGGCGAGCAGGTCGACGGCATGGACGTGCGCGCCGTCCACAACGCCGGCGAGAAGGCGGCCGCCTGGTGCCGGGAGGGCAACGGCCCCTTCATCCTGGAAATGCTGACCTACCGCTATCGCGGCCACTCCATGTCGGACCCGGCCAAGTACCGGTCTAAGGAGGAGGTGCAGAAGATGCGGCAGGAGCACGATCCGATCGAGCAAGTGAAGAAGCGCCTGCTCGAGGAACACGCCGCCAGCGAGGATGCGCTGAAGGATATCGACAAGGAAGTTCGCGGCATCGTCAACGAAGCCGCCGAATTCGCGCAGACCGATCCCGAGCCGGATGCGTCCGAGCTCTGGACCGACATTGTGCGCTAAGGCGGGGAGGGACGAACAATGCCCGTACAGGTACTCATGCCCGCCCTCTCGCCGACCATGGAAGAGGGCACCCTTTCGAAATGGGTGAAAGCCGAAGGCGACACCGTCTCGGCCGGTGACGTCATCGCCGAGATCGAGACCGACAAGGCGACCATGGAGGTCGAGGCGGTCGACGAGGGCACGCTCGGCAAGATTCTGGTGCCGGAAGGCACGGAAGCGGTGAAGGTGAACACGCCGATCGCGCTGATCCTCGGTGACGGCGAGGATGCGAGCGCGCTGGATGGCGCCGGCACCGCCGCGCCGGCGGCACCGGATCCGGCTCCCGCACCCGAGCCTGACGCGACGCCCGAGCCGTCGCCGGCGAAGTCGACCGACACCACGCCGCTGAAGCCAGAGGCGGAAGTCAGCGCCGCACCGGAAGTGCCGGACGGCACGGAAATGGTCGAGATGACCGTCCGTGAGGCGCTGCGAGACGCCATGGCCGAGGAGATGCGCAAGGACGAGGCGGTCTTCCTGATGGGCGAGGAGGTCGCCGAATACCAGGGCGCCTACAAGATTTCCCAGGGGCTGCTGGACGAGTTCGGCCCGCGCCGCGTTGTCGATACGCCGATCACCGAGCACGGTTTCACCGGCCTCGGTGTGGGCGCCGCGATGGCGGGGCTGAAGCCGATCGTCGAGTTCATGACGTTCAATTTCGCCATGCAGGCAATTGACCAGATCATCAATTCGGCCGCCAAGACGCACTACATGTCGGGCGGGCAGGTGACCTGCTCGATCGTGTTCCGCGGCCCGAATGGTGCGGCCTCCCGCGTCGCCGCGCAGCACAGCCAGGATTATGCTTCGTGGTACAGCCACGTGCCGGGGCTGACCGTCCTGCAGCCGTATTCCGCGGCCGACGCGAAGGGGCTGCTGAAGGCCGCGATCCGCGACCCGAACCCGGTCATCTTCCTGGAAAATGAAATCCTCTACGGCCACACCTTCCCGGTGCCGATGATGGACGACTTTGTCGTGCCGATCGGCAAGGCCCGCGTGGCCAAGGAAGGCTCGGATGCGACCATCGTCTCCTGGGGCATCGGCATGACCTATGCCCTGAAAGCGGCTGAAGAGCTGAAGGGCGAAGGGATCGACGCCGAGGTAATCGACCTCCGGACTATTCGCCCGATGGACGTCGACGCCATCGTGAAATCCGTCAAGAAGACCGGGCGCTGCGTAACGGTCGAGGAAGGCTGGCCGCAGTCGTCGGTGTCCTCCGAGATCGCCGCCCAGCTTATGGAGAAGGCGTTCGACTGGCTCGACGCGCCGGTCCTGCGCGTCACCGGCAAGGACGTGCCGATGCCCTATGCCGCCAATCTCGAGAAACTCGCGCTGCCGAACGTGGCCGAGGTGGTCGAGGCCGTGAAGGCGGTGAGCTACAAGGACTGACCAAAGACGCGCCCAACGACGTCCGACACATGTCATCCCAACCGGGATCCCGCAGGAAACGACCATGCCGATAGACATCCTGATGCCCGCACTGTCGCCCACGATGGAGATGGGGACGCTGTCCAAGTGGCTCGTCAAGGAAGGCGACAGCGTCGCGCCGGGCGATGTGATCGCCGAGATCGAGACCGACAAGGCGACAATGGAGGTCGAGGCGGTCGATGAGGGGACAGTCGCCAAGATCCTGGTGCCCGATGGCACCGAGGAGGTGCCGGTCAACCAGAAGATCGCGATCCTGCTGGAAGAAGGCGAGGACGCGAGCGCGATCAAGGACGCCGGCACCTCGAGCGCGCCGGCACCCGCCGCCAAGCCCGCAGAGAAGGCGGAAGCCGCGCCTGCCAAGGATGAGCCCGCGCCGGCGCCGCAACCCGAATCCGGCAGCGCCGGCCCGGCACCGAAGACCGAATCCGGTGTTCGGATCTTCGCCTCGCCGCTGGCGCGCCGTCTGGCGAAGGAGCAGGGGCTGGATCTGTCGGCGCTCAAGGGCTCCGGGCCGCACGGGCGCATCGTCAAGGCAGACATCGAGGGCGCGGTCGCGTCTGGCACCGGCAAGGCCGCCCCGGCCGCGAAGGCTGCTCCCGCCGCCGCACCGGCTGCCGCGGCTCCGGCCGCCCCGGCGATGTCCGACGACAAGGTACGCGCGCTGTTCAAGGACGGCACTTACGATGTCGTTCCGCACGACAACATGCGCAAGGTGATCGCCAAACGCCTGACCGAAGCGAAAACGACGATCCCGCACTTCTACCTGACCGTCGATATTGAGCTGGATGCACTGCTGAAGCTGCGTGCCGAGCTGAATTCCGCTGCGCCGCAGAGCGACGGCAAACCGGCCTACAAGCTGTCGGTCAATGACTTCGTCATCAAGGCGCTGGCGCTGGCGCTTAAGGCGGTTCCCGACGCCAACGTGTCGTGGACCGACGGCGGAATGCTGAAGCACAAGGTTGCCGATGTCGGCGTTGCCGTCGCCATTCCCGGCGGGCTGATCACGCCGGTCGTGCGCGATGCCGACAGGAAAACGCTGTCGGTGATCTCCAACGAGATGAAGGACTACGCGGCCCGCGCTCGCGATCGCAAGCTGATGCCCGAGGAGTACCAGGGCGGATCCACCGCCGTATCGAATCTCGGCATGTTCGGCATCAAGGACTTCGCCGCGGTGATCAATCCGCCGCACGCCACCATCCTTGCGGTCGGTGCCGGCGAGGAGAGGGCGGTCGTCAAGGATCACGCCGTGGCGATCGCGACCGTGATGTCGTGCACGCTCTCGACCGACCACCGCGCCGTCGACGGGGCGCTCGGCGCCGAGCTGATGAAGGCTTTCCGGGGCTTCATCGAGAACCCGATGTCGATGCTGGTCTGATCCGGCCCGGCAGGCCCGTGAAAAGAGAAGGAGGCCCGCCCATGCGCTTCCACCGTATCGCGACAGGCGTCGTTGCGGCTTCAGCCGTTCTGGTAGGCGCTGCGGAGGCCGACGCGGCGCTCGCGCCAAAGTATGACCGGTTGAAGCAGTTCCAGGCGGTCCTCACCGATCAGGTCGTCGAGGCCCTTGGCGAGCGCCCGATCACCAGGATCGAACGCATGAAGAACGGGTCGTTCGAGGTCTGGGGCGGGGAATGCCTTGTCTTCGTCAAGCTGAAGGCCGTTCCGCCGAAGGGCGGGATGGTCGGGCCGACGACCTACGAGATCGCCGAAGTCAGCCCGCCGGCCTGCAAATAGGCCGGACGGCGCACGGGCGGCAGGAAACGAAACAGGGAGCCGGCAATGGCCGACACACGCTACGACGTCATCGTCATCGGATCGGGGCCCGGCGGGTATGTTACCGCGATCCGGTCTGCCCAGCTCGGCTTCAAGACGGCGGTCGTCGAGAACAAGCATGTCGGCGGCATCTGCCTGAACTGGGGCTGCATTCCCACCAAGGCGTTGCTGCGCTCCGCCGAAATCTACCACTACATGGAACACGCCAAGGACTACGGTCTGTCGGCGGATAATGTCGCTTACGATCCGACCGCGGTCGTGAAGCGCTCGCGCGGCGTTGCCGCGCAGCTCTCCAACGGCGTCCAGTTCCTGCTCAAGAAGAACAAGGTCGACGTCATCTGGGGCACCGCGACCCTGACCGGCAAAGGCAAGATCTCGGTGAAGGGCGCCGAGAACCCGATCAAGGGCGCGCTCGGCGGTGGCGACTACTCGGCCAAGCACATCATCGTGGCGACTGGCGCCCGTCCCCGTTCGCTGCCGGGGCTGGAGCCCGATAAGAAACTCGTCTGGACCTATTTCGAGGCAATGGCGCCGGAAAAAATGCCGAAATCGCTGCTCGTTGTCGGCTCGGGCGCGATCGGCATAGAGTTCGCGAGCTTCTTCCACACAATGGGCACCGACGTGACGGTCGTCGAGGTGCTGCCGCAGATCCTGCCGGTGGAGGATGAGGAGATCGCTGCACACGCCCGCAAGCGTTTCGAGAAGCAGGGCATCAAGATCAGGACCTCGGCCAAGGTGGCGAAACTCGACAAGAAGGCCGATGCCGTTACCGCGACCATCGAGGACGACAAGGGCAAGAGTGAGCAGATCACGGTCGACCGGGTGATCTCGGCCGTCGGTGTCGTCGGCAATATCGAGAACCTCGGGCTGGAAGCCCTCGGCGTGAAGACCGACCGGGGCTGCATCGTTATCGACGGCTACGGGCGCACCAATGTCGAGGGGCTGTACGCCATCGGAGACGTTGCCGGCCCGCCGATGCTCGCGCACAAGGCAGAGCATGAGGGCGTGGTCTGCATCGAGACGATCGCCGGCCTGCACACTCATCCGCTCGACAAGCTGATGATTCCCGGCTGCACCTACTGCAATCCGCAGGTCGCCTCGGTGGGGCTCACCGAAAAGAAGGCGAAGGAGGCGGGCCACGAGCTGAAAGTCGGCCGTTTCCCCTTCATCGGCAACGGCAAGGCGATCGCGCTGGGCGAGCCCGATGGCCTGGTGAAGACGATCTTCGACGCCAAGACCGGCCAGCTCCTGGGCGCGCATATGGTCGGGGCCGAGGTGACCGAACTGATCCAGGGCTTCGTCGTCGCCATGAACCTGGAGACGACCGAGGAAGAGCTGATGCACGCGGTCTTCCCGCACCCGACGCTTTCGGAGATGATGCACGAGAGCGTGCTCGATGCGTACGGGCGCGCCATTCACATCTGAATGCAATTGAAGACGATGCGAGGGGCAGCATGAACGAGCAGACCAAATCGATACTCGTCTGGATCCTGATCGGTCTCATCGCCGGCTGGCTGGCAAGCCTGATCGTCGGCGGTGGCGGATTGTTCCGCTACATCCTCACAGGACTGGCCGGATCGCTGGTCGGTGGGTTCCTGGCGCAGAAGTTCGACATCAAACTGAAGATCGGCAACGCCTTCATCGAGCAGGTGATCGTCGCTGCCGCTGGCGCCATTATCGTCGTGCTGGTCGCGCGCATCCTGGCATAGGGACGTCGACGAGATGCCGCACTCTCCATCGTCGTCCCGGACGGCCAGGAGGCCGATCCGGGACGACGATGGAAAGGCAAGGCAGGCGGGCTGTTAATGGAACGGTGCGGCAGATTGCCTATCTAAAGGCTAGTATCGGACGCGGCTGTTGACGCGACCGGCCGATTGAGCGAAGCCGGAGACCATGGTCACCATTATCGACACCGTTTCGGACCGTACGGACAGGCCGCGTCATCCCGAGAAGGCGAAGCGTCCAGATACGCCTGTCCAGCGCAAACCGAGCTGGATCCGCGTCAAGGCGCCTGGCTCTCCCGTGTATCGGGAGACGGTCGACATCGTGCGCGGCAAGGGACTCGTCACGGTGTGCGAGGAGGCCGGCTGCCCGAATATAGGCGAGTGCTGGTCGAAGAAACACGCGACCTTCATGATCATGGGGGACACGTGCACGCGCGCCTGTGCATTCTGTAACGTGCGTACCGGCCTGCCTGACGCGCTCGACACCGACGAACCGTCGAAGGTCGCCGACGCGACGGCGGCGCTGGGCCTGACCCACGTCGTGATCACCTCCGTTGACCGCGACGATCTCGACGACGGCGGCGCGCGGCACATCGCCGATACGATCGAAGCCATTCGCGCACGGTCTCCGGGTACCACCATCGAGGTGCTGACCCCCGACTTCCTGCGCAAGGACGGGGCATTGGAGACCGTCGTCGCGGCGCGGCCGGACGTCTTCAACCACAACCTCGAGACCGTTCCGTCCAACTATCTCACGGTGCGCCCGGGCGCCCGCTATTTCCATTCGATCCGCCTGCTGCAGCGCGTGAAGGAACTCGATCCGACGATGTTCACGAAGTCTGGCATCATGGTCGGCCTCGGCGAAGAGCGGAACGAAATTCTGCAACTCATGGACGACCTGCGAAGCGCGGATGTCGACTTCCTGACGATAGGCCAATATCTGCAGCCGACACGAAAGCATCATCCCGTCATCCGCTTCGTCGAACCGGACGAGTTCAAGGCGTTCGAGACGATCGGGAAGTCCAAAGGTTTCCTGCTGGTCGCGTCGAGCCCGATGACTCGGTCGAGCTACCATGCCGGCGACGATTTCGAGAAACTCCGCGCCGCGCGCCGGCAGCAACTCGGGGCCTGATCCGGCTGGTATGCGCACGTTCAAGACCCATCGTACCGTCGCGCACAGCGCGGAAGACATGTTTGCGCTCGTCGCCGACGTCGAGCGTTATCCGGAGTTCGTCCCGCTTTGCGAGTCCCTGAAGGTTCGCAGCCGCACGGAAAAGGACGGCAAAGACGTGCTCGTGGCCGACATGACGGCCGCCTACAAGATGTTTCGCGAGACCTTCACGAGCCGCGTCACGCTGGATCGCGACAACCTGCAGATCCTCGTCGAGTATCTGAACGGTCCGTTCAGCCACCTGGAAAACCGGTGGCGGTTCGAGGAGAGGGGCGGGAACCGGTCGGAGATCGACTTCTATCTCGAATATGAATTCCGGCGTCGAAGCCTTCAGATGCTGATGGGGGCGATGTTCGATTCCGCCTTTTCCCGCTTCGCCGATGCCTTCGAAACGAGGGCGGACGCGGTCTATGGAAAGGGCAAGTCGCGGTCGCGCACTGTGTCCTGACGATCTCCGGATCAGCGACAGCCTGAGGTCTCGATCAGCAACTCCAATGCCACGGCGACGCTTTCGAGCCGGACCTGATGGCGTCCCAGGTCGCCGAACCGCATTTCCCGGTGGGCGGTGACACCAAAGCGTTTCATCGCACCGAAGTGCACGAGGCCAACGGGTTTGCCAGGAGAGCCGCCCCCGGGGCCGGCAATCCCGGTTATCGAAACGGCAACGTCGGCCCGCGAGGCTGCAATTGCACCCACCGCCATCGAGCGCGCGACAGGTTCGCTGACGGCGCCGTGCTCTTCCAGTACCTCCTTGGGAACCCCGAGAAGTTCGGTCTTCGCCTCATTCGAATAGGTGACGAAGCCTCGCTCGAACACCTTGGATGATCCCGCAACCTCGGTCAGGAAGCCTGACACGAGGCCGCCGGTGCAGGACTCCGCCGTCGCGACCGTCAGGCCGGTCTGCCGGAAAGTGTCGATCAGACTGGCGGCGCGGCGTTCGAGCTCTTCATGTGTGATCATCACCTGTCCTCCACAGGCAGGCTGACCGAAGCGACCGCCTGCGCGGCAATGCCTTCGCGGCGTCCGGTGAAGCCGAGTTGTTCGCTGGTCGTCGCCTTCACCGAAACACGATCGACCGAGATGCAGAGGATTGCCGCGATCCGTTCGCGCATCGCGTCTCGATGCGGGCCGATCTTCGGCGCTTCGCAGATCAATGTGACGTCGACGTTGACGATCCGTCCATCGCGCTGGGCGACGCGATCCGCGGCGTACCGGAGAAACTGGTCGGACGCGGCGGCCTTCCATTTCGGGTCGCTGGGCGGGAAATGGCTGCCGATGTCGCCGTCTGCGATGGCACCGAGCAGGCCATCCGTCAGGGCGTGCAGACCGACATCGGCGTCGGAATGGCCGAGCAAGCCCTGGGGATAGGGAATTGTTATGCCGCAAAGGATGACGGAGTCGCCGGGGCCGAAACGATGCACATCGAAGCCGGTTCCCGTTCGCGTCTCGCGCGCGGCAGCCTCGGCGCCAAGATGCGTTTCGGCCATGTCGAAATCCTCCGGGGTCGTCATTTTCCGGTTTGCCGGGTCGCCGGCGACGAGCGCAACGTCAAGCCCGGCCCATTCGGCGATCGATGCGTCGTCGGTGAAATCGTCACCGATATCCGCCGCATGTCTGTGTGCGGTCAGGATCGGGGAGTAAGCGAAGCCTTGCGGCGTCTGGGCCGCGAACAGACCTCGGCGATCGACGGTTTCGGCGATTGTTTCCTGCGGCGTGGCGCGTTTCAGCGTGTCCGCGACCGGCAGGACCGGGATCGCGCCCACGTGGTCGCCCAGGGCGACAAGCACGCGATCGATGATGTCCGGGGCAACGAACGGACGCGCGGCGTCGTGTATCAAGACGCGGTCGGGGCCGAGATCGGTCAGCGCCTCCAATCCGGTCCGCACCGAGGCCTGCCGGCTTCCTCCGCCGCTGACCGGGGGCATCAGCTTGGCATGGGTGCCTATCGTATCCCGAAGTTCCTCTTCCCAACCGGCCTTAATGACGATAAGGACGGCGTCGATATCTGGGTGATCGAGGAACGGCCTCACGGCCCGTTCGATCATCGGGCGTCCGCCGAGGCAGCGAAACTGCTTGGGCCGAGAACTGGAGCCATCCGCAGCACGCGTACCCGTTCCACCGGCGACAATTATGGCAACTGTCTTCATGATTTCCTGATAGCGCGGCACGTTACCGCGCGCTCTGAAAAAGCCATCTTTTCAACCGCGTTTATCATGTTACTGGCGCCCGAATCGTTTTTGTTGCGCTGCGAAACGTTTTGTCTAAAATGCGGGCAACAGGAAAAATCGCACACCAAATGGGCAGATGTGACGAAGGGATAGGCGGTCTCATGATCGGCGCACAGGCGGTCGCCGGGCGGGCGTTTCTCGCGCCGATGTCCGGCATTACGGACGCGCCGTTTCGCCGGCTTGCGCACCGGTTCGGTGCGAGCCTTGTCGTGTCCGAGATGGTCGCGAGCGAGGAACTCGTTCAGGAGAGACCGGATGCCGTGCTGCGTCTGGCCGGAGTGGGCGTCGCGCCGAACGTGATCCAGCTTGCAGGCTGCGAGGCGAAATGGATGGCGGAGGGGGCCCGCATGGCGGTCGATGCGGGTGCAGACATCGTCGATATCAACATGGGGTGCCCGTCGCGGCGTGTCGCCAACAGATGGTCGGGATCGGCGCTGATGCGCGATCTCGACGCCGCTTCCCGACTGATCGCTGCAACTGTCGGCGCTGTCGACGTGCCCGTGACGCTGAAGATGCGGCTCGGCTGGGATCGCGGGTCGATCAACGCTCCGGACCTCGCGCGTCGGGCGGAATCTCTGGGCGTTCAGATGGTTACAGTCCACGCCCGGACGCGCTGCGATTTCTACAAGGGCCCGGTCGACTGGCCGGCGGTTCGCGCCGTCGTCGAGGCAGTCGATGTTCCGGTCGTCGTCAACGGCGACATCGTCACGCTCGAAAACGCCCGGACGGCGCTCGAGTTGTCCGGAGCGAATGCCGTGATGATCGGACGCGGCGCCTACGGACAGCCGTGGCGCGTCGGGGCGGTGGCGCGGGCGCTTGCGACAGGAGCGTCCCGGCTGGAGGCTGCTCCGGAGGGCATCTCCGACATCGTCCAGGAACACTATGCGGCTGTGCTGTCTCACTACGGTGTGGAACTCGGCGTACGCGTAGCCCGCAAGCACCTCGGCTGGTACCTCGAAACGTCCTGTCCCGCCGCTCGTCAGGCGGGCTGGCGAAAAGTTCTTATGACGGAAGACGACCACAAGGCCGTTGCCCGTGCGATTCCGGTGGTCTTCGCCGCCGACGAGTTGGAGTTTGCAGCGTAATGATGATGAGTGCCTTGCTGGACAAGGTGTCCGCACGCGGGGGCATAGGCCCGTCGGCGGATTCCGTATTCAACGCTCTGCCGCATCCCGTCGTTGCGGTTGCCGGCGACAATGCAATCGTGTCGGCCAACGCGGCCGCCGAGGTCTTCCTGCAGGCCAGCCAGTCGGTGCTCCGGCGCCTGAAAGTCACCGATCTCGTGCCGCAGGACAGTCCGCTGATCGACCTTCTGGCCCAGGCACGCGACCGGGATGCATCGGTCAGCGAGTACCGGGTCGCGATCGGGACACCGAGGACCGGAGGCGAAAGGCTGGTCGACATCTATGTTGCCCCGATCGCCGAGGAACGCGACATGATCGTCGTGATGATCCACGAGCGGACCATCGCCGAGCAGTTCGACCGGCAGTTCACCCACCGTGCCGCGGCGCGCAGCGTGACCGGCCTGGCGAGCATGTTGGCGCACGAGATCAAGAATCCGCTGTCGGGCATTCGCGGGGCCGCGCAGCTTCTGGAATCCACGGTGGAGGAGGGCGATCGCGCCCTCGCCCGGCTTATCCGCGAAGAAACCGACCGCATCGTCAAGCTTGTCGACCGGATGGAGGTGTTCTCCGACCAGCGGCCGGTCGACCGGGAGCCGGTGAACATCCACGTGGTGCTCGACAGGGTGAAGCGGATCGCGGCCAACGGTTTCGCCAGGCACATCAGGTTTGCCGAGGAATACGACCCCTCGCTTCCCCCTGTGCTCGGCAACCACGACCAGCTCGTACAGGTCTTTCTGAACCTGGTGAAAAATGCGGCAGAAGCGGTCGGCGCCGACACATCCGATGGCGAGATTGTGCTGTCGACGGCCTTTCGGCCGGGAGTACGGCTATCGGTTCCCGGCAATTCCGAGCGCGTCAGCCTGCCTATGGAATTCTGCGTGCGCGATAACGGTCCGGGTGTTCCCGAAGATTTCCTTCCGCACCTGTTCGACCCGTTCGTGACGACCAAGATGTCCGGTTCCGGCCTGGGTCTTGCATTGGTTGCCAAGATAGTCGGCGATCACGGCGGGGTCATCGAATGCCAGTCGCAGCCGCGCCGCACCGTGTTCCGCGTATTGATGCCGATGTATCTCCCCCACCGCGGGTCCGATACGCGTTCCGACGAGGACTGATACGAAATGCCTACCGGAAATATACTGATCGCAGACGACGATGCCGCGATCCGTACCGTACTCAACCAGGCGCTGTCGCGGGTCGGCTACGACGTCCGCGTGACCGGCAATGCCGCCACGCTGTGGCGCTGGGTCGCGCAGGGGGACGGTGATCTGGTGATCACTGACGTTGTGATGCCGGACGAGAACGCATTCGACCTGCTGCCGCGTATCAAGAAGGCCCGGCCCGAGATCCCGATCATCGTGATGAGCGCGGAGAACACGTTCATCACCGCGGTAAAGGCGTCGGAACGCGGCGCTTACGAATACCTGCCGAAGCCCTTCGACCTGAACGAGCTCGTTACCATCGTGGGCCGCGCGCTCGCGGAGCCCAAGCCAAAGGCGGTGCCGGTTACCGAGGAGGAGGCCGACAATATTCCGCTCGTTGGACGTTCGCCGGCGATGCAGGATATCTACCGCCTGCTGGCCAGGCTGATGCAGACCGACCTGACGGTGATGATCGCCGGCGAGTCCGGTACCGGCAAGGAACTCGTCGCCAAGGCGTTACACGATTACGGAAAACGGGCGAACGGCCCATTCGTCGCGATCAACATGGCCGCTATCCCGCGCGACCTGATCGAGGCGGAACTGTTCGGACACGAGAAAGGCGCCTTTACCGGGGCGCAGACACGCAATACCGGCCGTTTCGAGCAGGCGGAGGGCGGTACGCTCTTCCTCGACGAGATCGGCGATATGCCGATGGAGGCGCAGACGCGCCTGTTGCGTGTTCTCCAGCAGGGCGAATACACGACGGTGGGCGGCCGGACGCCCATCAGGGCGAATGTCCGGATCATTGCAGCGACGAACAAGGACCTGCGGCAGCTCATCAATCAGGGGCTGTTTCGCGAGGACCTGTACTATCGCCTCAACGTCGTGCCGATCCGGCTGCCGCCGCTGCGCGAGCGGACCGAAGATATCCCCGACCTCGTGCGGCACTTCTTTTCCATCGCCGAGAAGGAGGGGTTGCCCCGCAAGCAGGTGGAGCAGGGGGCGCTCGACAGGATGCGCCGCTATCGCTGGCCGGGCAACGTGCGCGAACTCGAGAACCTCGTCCGGCGCCTGGCGGCGCTCTATCCCCAGGAAATCATCAACGAGGCGATCATCGAGACCGAACTCGGCGAGCCCGCTCCAAGCCCCGTCGCGGACGGGGAGCGCGAGGAAGAGTCGCTGAGTGGTTCGGTGGAGCGCCACATGGCCGACTATTTCAAGGGGTTCGGCGACAACCTGCCGCCGCCGGGTCTGTATCACCGGGTCCTGCGGGAAATCGAGGAGCCGCTGATTGGCGCAGCGCTTGCGGCGACCCGCGGGAATCAGATTCGCGCTGCGGAATTGCTCGGACTAAATCGGAACACTTTGCGCAAGAAAATCCGTGATCTCGACATCCAGGTGATCCGAAGCGGGCGATAGTCCGCCGCGGCGCCCTGAATTTGTCTCATTTCTGCAACATTTGTGGTTGATCTGCATCGGTGCGACGCCCAGTATTCGGGGCGTTTGAAGCGGATGCCCGCATCCCGTCCGGGAAAGTGCGGCCCCCTGTGGCGCCAATTGGAATAGGCCCTTGACGATCGCCGAGCCGCGACAGCCTGGAGCACCGACGTTTTCGACGCGTCGAAGCCGATCCGTGCGCATTGTCGGGGCGCTTCTCGTCATCCTGTCGCTCGTCGCCGGTACCGCGACGTTCTCCGTTCTCACCGGACTGACACCGGTAGACCCGGACGAGAATGTCGTCGCCGCGGCACTCTTCGTGAACCTGATCCTGGTCGGCGGGCTTGGCGCGATCGTCTCCATCGAGATCGGCCGGTTGCTGATGGCGCGCCGTCGCGGTATCGCCGGCGCTCGCCTTCACCTTCGAATTCTCAGTCTTTTCGCCGTTATCGCGGTCGTACCGGCGGTGATCGTAGCAATTATTGCCGGCGTGACCCTCAGCCGTGGCCTCGACACGTGGTTCTCGGAGCGCACCAAGGCAATCATGCAGACGTCCCTGTCGGTCGCCGACGCCTATCTGCGCGAACACGGGCAGGTGATCCGCGCGGATATCCTGGCGATGGCGAATGACCTGCAGCGCGCCGAGGAAATGTACAAGACCGATCCGGAGCGGTTTCAGAAGTTCTTCACCGCCCAGGCTGCGTTGCGCTCCCTGCCGGCGGCCTTCCTGCTCGACGACCAGCTCAACGTGCTGCGCCGCGCCGACATAGACGTGAACCGCGAGTTCCTGATGCCTCCGCAGAACGCCATCGATCAGGCGAAGAGTGGCGAAGTCATCGTCATCGCGCCCGGCGTATCCAATCAGGTCGGTGCGATCAAGAAGCTCGACAGCTTCGACGACGGCTATCTCTATGTCGCCCGCTCCGTCGATCCGCTCGTGATCAACTATCTGCGCCTCGCCCAGGCAAACGTCGCCGAGTTCTCGAGCCTCGAACGTCGGCGCTTCGGCGTACAGGTCGCTTTCGGCCTCATGTATGTCGGTTTCGCCTTTATCTTGCTCGTTGCCGCAGTCTGGGTCGGAGTCGGTTTCGCCAACCGGCTTGTCTCGCCGATCCGTCGCCTTATCGGCGCCGCCGATCAGGTCGCGCAGGGCAATCTCTATGTGCAGGTGCCCATCCGCGACGAGGAAGGCGACCTGGCGAGTCTCGGAACCACCTTCAACAAGATGACAACGCAACTGCGCTCGCAGCGCGACGAACTGCTCGAGGCGAACGAGGAGCTCGACGAAAGACGGCGCTTCATTGAAGCGGTGCTGGCCGGTGTGCCCGCAGGCGTTCTCGGCCTTGACGATTACGGGACAGTGTCGATCGCCAACCGGTCGGCGGCCGTCCTGCTCGGCGTCGCCCAGGAGGATCTCGTGGGGAGCCTGATTGCGGACGAGTTGCCGGAACTCGTTCCGTGCCTCGACCAGGCCCGTCAGCAGCCGATGCGACTCGTGCAGGCGCAGATCGCGATCCGCCGCGACGGACAGGACCGGACGATCGCCGTGCGTGTGGCAACGGAGATCACCGCTACCGGACATCGTGGCTATGTCGTGACGCTTGACGACATCACCGAACTCGTCACCGCGCAGCGTACCTCCGCCTGGGCCGATGTGGCGCGCCGCATTGCGCACGAGATCAAGAATCCGCTGACGCCGATCCAATTGTCGGCGGAACGGCTCAAGCGCAAGTACGGCAAGGTCATCACCGAGGACCGCGAGGTCTTCGACCAGTGCACCGACACGATTGTCCGGCAGGTCGGCGACATCGGCCGTATGGTCGACGAGTTCTCCTCGTTTGCCCGGATGCCGAAGCCCGAGATCGAGGCGGCCGACATCGTCGAGACGGTGAAGGAAGCCGCCTTCCTGATGCGGGTCGGCAATCCGGATATCGATATCGAGCTCGACCTGCCGCCCGAACCGATCACGGTGCCCTTCGACCGTCGCCTGATCTCTCAGGCGTCCACCAACATCATCAAGAATGCCACCGAGGCGATTGGTGCTGCTGTCGAGACTGGCGAGATCGAACGCGGCCGGATCGCGGTGCGCGTCAGTGAAACCGACGGCTGGGTCGCGATCGATGCGATCGACAATGGCATCGGCCTTCCCGACGCCAACCGGCACCGGCTGCTGGAGCCCTACATGACGACCCGTGAAAAGGGGACCGGTCTCGGTCTGGCCATCGTCAGCCGGATCATGGAGGAGCATGGCGGGCGGGTTGAACTGGCCGACGCACCGGAGGTCTCCCAGGGAGGCCATGGTGCGTGGGTGAGGCTGACGTTTCCGGTCAGCGGCAATGACGACACAGATGCGTTCGTCCAGGCGGTCGACAAGGCCGTGTCGTGACGGGGTGAGTGGAGCAGGAGTGAATGGCGAAAGATATCCTGATTGTCGACGATGAGGCGGATATCCGCGATCTCGTCGCAGGAATTCTCGAAGACGAAGGTTACAGCGCGCGCTCGGCCCGCAATAGCGAGGACGCGCTTGCCGAAATCGAGTCGCGCCGCCCGTCGATGATCTTTCTCGACATCTGGCTGCAGGGCAGCCGGCTGGACGGACTCGAACTGCTCGAAGTCATCAAGCGGGACCACCCGGATATGCCGGTGGTCATGATATCCGGCCACGGAAACATCGAAACGGCTGTTTCCGCGATCCGGAAGGGCGCCTACGACTACATCGAGAAGCCTTTCAAGGCCGATCGTCTCGTGCTCGTGGCGGCCAGAGCGCTTGAGGCGTCGCAGCTTCGCCGCGAGGTGAAGGACCTGAAGCAGCGCGCCGGCGAGGGCAGCAAGATCGTCGGCAAGTCCAGCTCCGTGAACCAGTTGCGCGGTGCTATCGAGCGGATCGCGCCAACCAACAGCCGTGTCCTCATCACGGGTATGTCGGGCGCCGGGAAGGAACTCGCCGCCCGCACGATCCACGGGATGTCCGCGCGGTCGTCGGGGCCTTTCATCGTCATCAATGCCGCCACCATCACCCCGGAGAATATGGAAACCGCGCTGTTCGGCACGGAATCCGAAGATGGTCGCCGGATCGTCGGGGCGCTGGAGGAGGCACACGGCGGCACCTTGTTCATCGACGAGGTCGCCGACATGCCGCGCGAAACGCAGAACCGGATCCTTCGGGTGCTGGTCGACCAGAACTTCCAGCGCGTTGGCGGATCGGCGCGGGTGTTCGTCGATGTCAGGATCATCTCCTCCACCAGTCGCGACCTCGAGTTGGAAGTGCAGGAGGGGCGTTTCCGCGAAGATCTGTTCCACCGGCTGAGCGTCGTGCCCGTGCGCGTGCCGTCTCTCGCGGAGCGGCGGGAGGACATTCCCGAACTGATTGATTACTTCATGCAGCAGATCTCGCAATCGTCCGGGCTGCCGGTCCGCCGGGTCGGCGACGACGCCATCGCCGTCCTGCAGGCGCATGACTGGCCCGGCAACGTCCGGCAGCTGCGCAACAACATCGAGCGGTTGATGATTCTGGCCGGCGGCGATCCCGACGCTGTGATCAGCGCGGACATGCTGCCGGCGGAGGTCGGCGCGTCGCTGCCGCCGGCGCCGGGCAACAGCCGGGCCGAGGAGATGCTGGCGCTGCCGCTCCGCGACGCCCGCGAGATCTTCGAGCGGGAATATCTGATCGCGCAGATCAACCGGTTCGGCGGCAATATCTCGCGCACCGCCGAGTTCGTCGGGATGGAACGCTCCGCGCTGCACCGCAAGCTGAAGACGCTCGGGGTCGGTTAGCGTCTCGAGTCCGGTCAATCGGGCGATCGCGCGCGGGGACGCCCTGGAGGTTGCCTCTAGGGCAGGGCGGTCACGACGCGCATCATCCCCGTCGGATCGGTGTCCGGGCGTAGGCTCGCTGCCGAAAACAAGGTATGACACGGTGCCGCGCGGCCTGCTACGGCGCGCGATACCGGAACGATTCGAGGACGGTTTCCATGAAGGTCGTGATCTGCGGAGCGGGGCAGGTCGGTTTCGGCATCGCCGAAAAACTTGCCGCAGAAGGCAATGACGTCAGCATCATCGATCGGGCACCGGAACTGATCCAGTCGATCACCGAAACGCTCGATGTGCGCGGCTTTGTCGGGCACGGCGCCCACCCCGACGTCCTGGCGCAGGCCGGCGGCGAACAGGCCGACATGCTGATCGCGGTGACCTTGCACGACGAGGTCAACATGATCGCCTGCCAGGTGGCGCACTCGCTGTTCAACATCCCCACCAAGGTCGCGCGCATCCGCGCCCAGAGCTATCTGGCGCCGCACTGGCGCGACCTGTTCTCCCGCGATCACCTGCCCATCGACGTGATCATTTCTCCGGAGGTGGAGGTCGGCGAAATGGTGCTGCGGCGGCTGGCGCTGCCGGGCGCCGCGGATACGGTGACGTTCGCCGACGGCATGGTCGTCGTCGCCGGCGTCTACTGCGACGAGAACTGCCCGATCGTCGATACCCCGCTGCGCCAGTTGACCGAACTGTTCCCCGACCTGAAGGCGCTTGTCGTCGGCATTCAGCGCGGCGAAAGCTTTTTCGTCCCGGATTCCTCGGATGCCATGCTGGTCGGCGACGTCGCCTATTTTGCCGCCGATCGCGACCAGGTGCGCCGGACGCTCGGCATCTTCGGCCACGAAGAGGCGGCGGCCTCGCGGGTCGTGGTCGTCGGCGGCGGCAATATCGGCTTCTACGTCGCCCGCGAGATCGAGGCGCGGCAGCGCAGCGCCCGGGTCAAGATCATCGAGTCCTCGCGCGAACGGGCCATCGAGGTGGCCGACGAATTACGCCGCACCGTCATCCTGCATGGCAGCGCGCTGGACGAGGACCTGCTCAGGGAAGCCGATGTCTCCGATGCCGACACGATCGTCGCGCTGACCAATTCCGACGAGGTGAACATCCTGACCTGCGTCATGGGTCAGAAACTCGGCGCGGCGCGCAGCCTGTGCCTGATCAACAATCGCGGCTATCCCGACCTGACGCGGTCGCTGGGGATCACGGCCTACGTCAACCCGCGTCAGATCACGGTCTCGAAGGTGCTGCAGCACGTGCGCCGCGGCCGCATCCGCGGCGTGCACTCGATCCAGAACGGCGCCGCGGAGATCATCGAGGCGGAAGCGCTGGAAACCTCTCCGCTGGTCGGCAAGCCGTTGCGCGACCTGGACCTGTTCGAAGGAATCCGGCTCGGCGCCATCTACCGGAACGGAAAGGTGATCATCCCGCGCGGCGATACGACCATCCAGCCCAACGACAGGGTGGTGATGGCCGCCATGGCCGACCAGGTGCGCAAGGTGGAACAGATGTTCCGGGTCAGCCTCGAGTTCTTCTAGGATCGCTGCCAGTGAACCCCGCCCGATGATTGCGGTCCAATGATCCCGGTCCTGTACGTCTTCTCGTATTTTCTGGCGGCGCTGGCGTTGTCGCTGATATTGCCGGCGGTCGTCGCCATCGGACTGGGGGAGGGCTCGCTCGGCCTCGATTTCCTAATCAGTGCCGGCCTTTGGATATACGTCGCCGGCGCCATGATGTTCGGATTGCGCGGCCGCGAGCGGCGGCTCAGGCCCGCCGAACGCTATCTTCTCGTCCTCATGCTCTGGGCCCTTTTGCCGGCGGTCGCGGCCGTGCCGCTGATGATGACGGTCGACGGTATCGGCTTTTTCGATGCGTACTTCGAGTCCGTTTCGGGCCTCACCACGACGGGCGCGAGCGTTCTGCCGGAGCCCGAAACGCTGCCGCGCAGCGTTGTGCTGTGGCTTGCGCTGGTACAATGGCTCGGCGGCGGCCTGACGCTGCTGGTCGTCGTCCTCGCGCTCGCGCCGTCCGGTGTCGGCGGTCTGCCCGAGACCCATTCGCGCATGATCGAGCATGGCGGGCTGCCGGAGCGACGCCGGCTGGTCCTGCTGGTGCGCGATGTGTTCCCGATCTATCTCGGCGCCACGGCGATCATCTTTGTGCTGCTGGCGGCAACCGACCTGCTGGCGTTCGACGCGCTGTGCCTGGCCTTCAGCGCCGTGTCGACGGGCGGCTTCTCGCCGCGGTCCGTGCCAATATCGGAATACGTTCCGACGTCGGGTATCATCATTCTTGCCCTGGCCATGCTGTACGGCGCGACGAACGCGCTGTGGCAGCGCGACCTGATGCAACTGCGGCGGACGTGGCGGATGTCGCATCGCGAAAGCCTGTGGACGATCGGCGTATGCCTGGTGCTCGGCCTGGTCGCCGGTCTCGCGTTTTTCCGAGCGGCCGGGCAGGGCGTCTGGATCGCGATCCGCGACGGCCTGTTCACGGCAACGTCGCTGGTCTCTACGACCGGATTCGAGGTGCGCCATGCGGGCTTCGAGATTTTTCCGGTTCCGCTGGTCGCAGTGCTGCTGGCCGTCGGTGCGGCGAGTTTCTCCACCGCGGGCGGTATCAAGATGTTCCGCGTCGGCTCGATGCTGGTGCAGGGCTACCGGGAACTGAATCGGCTGATCTATCCGCACGGGATAAGACCGTCGCGTCTTGGTGGGCAGCCTTACGATATCCAGGTTATGAAGGCGATTTGGAGCGGTTTCCTGGCGTTCGTGATCGCAGCCGTGCTGCTGTCGTTTGTCATCGCAGCTGCCGACGTTCCCTACGAAGGGGCGGTGTTCGCGGCGCTCTCCGCGTTGTCGAACGCCGGCCCCGTTTACGCAAGCGACTGGGCGGCGTCGGCGGAGTGGCCGTCCTATGCGGAGATGGGGACCGTTTCTCAGGCCGCGCTGTGTGTGGGAATGATCCTCGGGCGCCTCGAGGTCATCGCCGCGCTTGGTCTTGCCGTCTACCTGATCCGCCGGGGGTGACGCAGGCGCCGGTCCCCGGCACGGGCGTCCGGGACCTCTGTTTCGGGCAAGGGGTATTTCCGGCATCAGACGGCTCTCCGCCAGGTATCGCCGTGGTTCGGAGCGGATCGGCGGCGTTCTTCGTTGCGTAAGGGACTGTTCTCGACCCTTTTGCTTCGGCGCGAAGCGCGGGGGCGTCGAAACGAAGCCGCAACGGCACCGTCAACAGTTTGTGGACCGCCCATGATACAAGTCCGGTGATTCGACACTCGGAATCGAAAATGTCGCGGCAATCGAAGAAATTTGCCGGCGTTTTTACGGAGAAGATAGCGGGCCGCCGCGCAGCGGGCATGCATGCACTGCAAAATAGCACCTTGCCCCGACGGTGCGAGTTGCCATCTAATTGGAGTCGGAACCGGTTACCGGTTCGCCGGTCGAACGGGACCGGAATCGAAGGGACCCGCTTGGGGACAGAGCGGGGCAAGAGGTAAAGGTATGGCGGCGGAACGAAATCAAAACCTACAGGACACGTTCCTCAACTACGTACGCAAGAACAAGACGCCTCTCACGATTTTCCTCGTAAACGGGGTCAAACTTCAGGGGGTTGTCACCTGGTTCGACAATTTCTGTGTTTTGTTGCGGCGCGACGGGCATTCGCAACTGGTCTACAAGCATGCGATTTCAACGATCATGCCGAACCAGCCCGTTCAGTTGTTCGAGCCGGCGGAAGAGAACGCCGCGGCCGAGGGCTGATTGAAACCCGTCGATCCGCAGCGTCACGGTCGCGTGTCCGACCGCGACGCCAAGCGGTCCGCGGGGCACAGCACGTCGGCGGATCCGACGCGGGTGTTCGTTCTTGCGCCGATCCTGGAGCATGCGGCCGGCCGGGGAGGGGATGACTCTGCCGGGCGCGGGAAGCCCGTTGCCGTTCGCTCGGCCGAGGCGCGCCTCGACGAAGCCGTCGGGCTGGCTGCCGCGATCGATCTGAATGTGGTCGGTCAGGCCATCGTGCGCGTGTCGACACCGCGCCCCGCAACGCTGATCGGCAGCGGCAAGGTCGAGGAACTCGGCGCCATCGTGCATGCGGACGCGGTGGAACTCGTCGTCGTCGACACCGCGCTCACGCCGGCGCAGCAGCGCAATCTCGAAAAGGCGTGGGGCGCCAAGGTTCTGGACCGCACCGGGCTGATTCTGGAGATCTTCGGCGCCCGCGCCCGTACGCGGGAAGGCCGGCTGCAGGTGGAACTGGCGCATCTGACCTGGCAGAAGAGCCGGCTGGTGCGGTCGTGGACCCATCTGGAACGCCAGCGTGGCGGCGTCGGCTTCCTCGGAGGGCCGGGCGAAACGCAGATCGAATCCGACCGGCGGATCATTCAGGAGCGGATCACCCGCATCGAGAAGGAACTGGTCTCGGTGCGGCGCACACGCGCGCTGCACCGCGAGACGCGCAAGCGCGTACCGTATCCGATCGTTGCGATCGTCGGCTACACGAACGCCGGAAAATCAACCCTTTTCAACCGGTTGACCCGAGCCGAGGTGTTGGCCGAGGACCTTCTGTTCGCAACGCTCGATCCAACGCTGCGCGGGCTCGAACTGCCGAATGGCAACAAGGTCATCCTGTCCGATACGGTGGGGTTCATTTCCGATATTCCCACCGACCTGATCGCGGCCTTCCGCGCGACCCTGGAAGAAGTCACCGAGGCGGATCTGATTCTGCATGTCCGCGACGTTTCGCACCCCGACACCGAAGCGCAGGCCGAGGACGTGCACGCGGTGCTGTCGTCGCTTGGCATCGACGTCGACGATCGTAGCCAGTTCCTCGAAGTTCTGAACAAGATCGACCTGTTGGGGGCGGCCGACCGGCAAAGCCTTCTGGCGAGCGCTGACCGGCAGCCGCCCGAGGAGCGGCCGATCCCGGTATCGGCGATAACGGGCGAGGGGCTCGACAATCTCCTGGCGGCGATCGCGGAGCGTCTGAAAGACGAGGTGGCGCATCGCTCGGTGGCGCTCGACCCGGCCGACGGCGCGGCCCTTAACTGGATTTACGAACGCTGCATGGTGGCCGATCGGCACGACGACGATACGACCGGCGAGATCCATCTCGATGTCGACGTGCCGCGCAAGCGGCTGGACGAGTTCACCCGGCGCTTCTCGAAAGCGCTTCTGCGCGCCGGGGCGGAGCAGGCCTAGGACTTCTCGGCGTCCTTCGCCTCGACCCACCAGACTTCCATCTGCTCCAGCGGGACATCCGCCAGCGCTTCGCCGGCCTTCGCCGCGCTTGTTTCGATGTGCGCGAACCGGCGGCGGAACTTGTCGTTGGTGCCGCGCAGCGCCGCCTCGGGATCGATTCCGGCGTGGCGGGCGAGGTTCGCGACCGCGAACAGCAGATCGCCGATCTCGTCGGTCGTGGCTGCGGTGTCGCCAGACTCCAGCGCCTCGGCGACTTCCTCGACTTCCTCGCGCACCTTGCCGAACACCTGACCGGCGTCATCCCAGTCGAAGCCGACGCGGGCGGCGCGCTTCTGCAGTTTGACGGCGCGCTGCAGGGCGGGCAGGGCAAGCGGTACATCGTCGAGCAGCGACGGCACCTCTTCGCTGCCGCGCGCGGCGTGCCGCTCCGCCTTTTCCTCCGCCTTTATGTCCTCCCAGTTTCGTTTCACGGCGCCGGGCGTATCGGCATCGTCGTCGCCGAAGACGTGAGGATGCCGGCGGATCATCTTGGTCGAGATCGCTTCGACGACGTCGCCGAAAGCGAAGATGCCGTTCTCCTCGGCCATCCGGGCGTGGAAGACGACCTGCAGGAGCAGGTCGCCGAGTTCGTCCTTCAGGTCGAGCAGATCGTCGCGTTCGATGGCGTCGGCGACCTCATAGGCTTCCTCGATCGTGTAGGGCGCGATCGTTGCGAAGGTCTGTTCGAGATCCCACGGACAACCCGTTACCGGTGTCCGCAAGGCGGCCATGATGTCCAGGAGCGTCTGGATGTCTTTGGAGGCGCGCATGCCGGTTCCTTGCGTGGTAGTTTGCGCGGGCTGGCGCTTACCGCTTCAGATGACGGTCGAGGAAAGCGATCAGCTTCTCGTGATGGTCGTTCTCGCCGGCGCTGCCGGGGACGTGGTCCTGTCCTTCATAGTAATGCACCTCCGGCGTGCGGCCATGGCGTTCCAGACGGTCCGCGAGACGCCGGGTCATGTCGACCGACCAGACCGTATCCGCCGTGCCGTGGCTCAGGAACATCGGTCCGGGGAAGCGCTCCGCCTCGATCGGCGAAGTCGGAAGCAGGTCGTCGCTGGATCCGCGCCATGTCCAGGCGCGCTGGGCGGGATCCCAGGACTGCCAGCCCGGATCGCCGGCATCGCGCCATCGTCGCGAATCGAAGGCGCCGCAGACGACGTCGGGCGCGCTGTGCGCGGCAATCGCGTCCGGCAGTCCGTCCATGTCATCGCGCGCCATCATGGACGCGAGCAGCAACGCGTGTTCCGCGCCGCGCGACACGCCGTACACCCCGACGTGTTCGCCGACGGGGGAAAACGCGCGCAAGGCGGCGAGGGCGTCGGCCGCCCGGTCGAGCGGCACATCGACGATGTTGCCCGCGTTCCACGCGTTGCCGCCCTTGGAGTAGCCGAAGGGAAACGCGAGGAAGCCATGGGCCGCGAGGATCGCCGCGTTGCGGTGGCTCCAGCCCGACCATGCGCCTTCGGATCCGTGAAAGAGCATAACAGCCGGGAACGGGCCGTCGCCGGGCGGACCGTAGGTCGTGCCCCAGTCCGGCAGCAGGCGTCTGACGATCTTAAGTGACATGCGGACAGGTCCTTCGGATGGCGGGCGGCCCGTACCGGCGCGACACAATCCTGCGGTCTGGCGCGTCTCCCGTATCGATGTGTCGCATAAGATATATTATGGAACCATATATGAGGCGGCCGCGGGTGGGCTTCATTGGGCGAATGGTCAGAGCCTCCAACGGGATACGCCGGTTCTCTTGGAGTCCTGCCGGATGTGCCGTATTCATCATGCCGCTGCGACGTCCTTGCAAAGTTCCTGTGATGTGTCAATTTTTAGTCGATTATCCGGACCGGATTTCAACCCGGGTATCTGATACGCTTCAGTCGATGAGACGGAACCAGGCCCAGGGGCCAAATCTCTAATGGCGTTTTCGTATTCGTTCCTGCGCCGGTTGGGGCTCGGCGCACATATGGCGGTGATAATTGGCCTTGCGGCCGTGCCGTCTTCCTTGCTGATCGTCGGGTTCATCGAATCCGAACATCGCGAAGCCGAAGACGACGCGCGCCAGTGGGCCCGTGAGTCCGCATCGCACGGCGCCGAGCAGCATCGCCAGGTCATCGCGGCGGCGCAGGACGTCCTCAGGGTCGCCGGCGAACGGCTCGACATGACGGCGGCCGCAGGTGCGCCCTGCGACGTCCCGGCGGGTGAAAACCGCGTTGTCGTCGTCGTGTCGCCGGACGGTGGCTCGCACTGCGATTCGGATCCCAAATTCCCGTTGCCGGACACGGTCGTCGCCGCCGTCCTGGACTCGACGGGCCCGGCTGGGTTCAGCGTCGTCGGCCCCTTCGAGACGGCCCCCAGGCAGCTCGCCGTTTTCGGCGTCATGACGAAGGTCGACGATCGCGGCGTGACATGGCATCTGTTGCGGGCCATCGACTTTGACTGGACGCCGCAGTTCTACGACGGCCTGACCGACGCGAGCGATCTGGTCACGGTTGCGCTCGACGCGGACGGACAGGTTATCCGCCATGCCAATCCGGCGGGTGAGCACGACGTCGACAACGGGTTCTTCCTCGAGCTCGACAGCTTGCTTGAAGAGATCGAAGGCGACCGGGAGCCGGACCGGATAACAGGCCTCGACGAAGAGCCGCGTATCTTCGGGGCCGCTGCCGTTCCCGAACCCGGAATTACAGTCCTCGTCGGAATTTCGCACGACGCGGTGATGAGCCGGGCCGACCGCGAACTGTTCGGGTCGCTGGCCCTGCTGGGGGCCGTTCTGGCGCTTTCCGGGGTCGTCGCCTGGTTGTTCATCGAACGCATGGTCCTGCGCTCGATACGCAAGCTGCGCGACGCGGCCGTTGCGACGGCCCGCGGCGAATCCGCCCCACGCGTCGAGATCCGCAATGGTCCGGTGGAATTGCGGGAACTCGCCAGAGCTTTCAACGAGATGACCAACAAGCTCGAGTTCCAGGCCTACCACGATCCCCTGACAGGCCTCGGCAACCGGCACTACATCGAGAAACGTCTGGGCGCGCTGCTCAGGATCGGCAAGCCGTTTGCCGTCCTGGCAATCGATCTCGACGGCTTCAAGCCCGTCAACGATACCTATGGCCACGCGACGGGCGACTTCGTTCTCGGTCAGGTGGCGGTGCGGCTGAAAGAGGGGCTGGGCGACGGCCTGTTCATCGGACGCACCGGTGGCGACGAGTTCCTGGCGGCCGTCCGGCTCGACGGAGAGAAGGATCGGGAGATCGCCGCCGATGCCGCACAGGGAATGCTGGACAGGCTGACGGTGCCGGTAAAGCTATCCGACGGGACGGAAATCCACATCGCCGGCAGTGTCGGCATCGCCTTCTGGCACGGAGACGGCACCTCCGTCGACGATGTAATCCGCGAGGCGGACGCTGCGCTTTACCGTGCCAAGGAGGAAGGTCGCGACCGCTATGTTGGCCCAGGCGTTACCGGCCGGCCGACGCGTGCCGCCTGAACCTCACCCCGCGGTGTCGTCGAAAGCGATCGTCATGCCGTCATAGGCCGGCACGACGTTGTCCGGCAGCCGGCGCTTCAGGGTCTCGTAGTCCAGATCCACATGCATGTTGGTGAGGATTGCGCGGCTCGGTTGCACCCGCTCGATCCAGGCCAGCGCGTCATCGACGGTGAAGTGACTGATGTGCGGGGTCTCGCGCAGCGCGTCGATGATCCAGACGTCCAGGCCGTGCAGCAATTCAGCACTTTCCTCCGGGATGTCGCTCACATCCGGCGTATAGGCGAGACCGCCGAAGCGAAAGCCCAACGCAACGATGGGGCCGTGGATAACCGGGAAAGGCTCGGCGAGCAGGCGGCCACCCTCCCCCTCTACCACCACCGGGGTCGTGGGAATGATATCGTGGGCATCCAGAATCGGCGGGTACGGACTGCCGGGCGGTGACGTGAACGCGTAGGAAAAGCGCTCCTTCAGCCTTTCACCCGTGCCCTCCTCCATGTAGACCGAGACGCGGCGCCGGTTGTGGATGACGATCGGTCGGAGATCGTCGATGCCGTGGGTGTGGTCGGCGTGATCGTGGGTGTAGAGCACACCGTCGATCCACGTCACGTTCGCCGAGATGAGCTGGTCGCGCAGATCGGGCGTGGTATCGACCAGAACCGTCGTTTTGCCGGCCGGACCTGTCTTCTCGACGAGAATGGAGCAGCGCCGGCGCCGGTTCCTGGGGTTCTCCGGGTCGCACTTGCCCCAGCCGTCGGCGACCCGCGGCACGCCGCCAGAGGACCCGCAGCCCAGGATCGTCGCGACCGAGCTCATGCGGTCGTCGTGGACTCGGTGACCGACAGTCGATCCGGCGCCGGGATCTTCTGGAACAGCCGGAAGAAGTTCTCTGTCGTCTGGCGGGCTATCTCGTCCTCGCTGGCGCCTCGCGTTTCTGCCAGAACTTTCGCGGTTTCAACGACATAGGACGGTTCGTTGCGCTTGCCCCGACATGGGACCGGTGCCAGATACGGCGCGTCGGTCTCGACCAGCAGGCGATCGGCCGGCAACGCTGCGGCGACCTCGCGCAGCTCCTCGGAGCGCTTGAAGGTGAGGATTCCGGAGAACGAAACGTAGAGGCCGAGTTCGACGCCGGCATGGGCCAGTTCCGGGCGCGAGGAAAAGCAGTGCAGGATTGCGTCGAAACGGCCTTTCGCCATCTCGTCGCGCAGGATCGCCTCGGTGTCTTCCTCGGCATCGCGCGAGTGGATAACCAGCGGCAGCCCGGTCTGCCGCGCGGCTTCGATCTGCGTGCGGAAGCTCTGCGCCTGAAGATCGCGCGGCGCCTTGTCGTAGAAATAGTCGAGCCCTGCCTCGCCGATGGCGACGACCTTCGGATGCATGGTAGCAGAGATGTAGTCGGCGGCCGATACGTCCGGTTCCTCGCCGGCATTGTGCGGATGGGTGCCGACCGAGCAATAGACGTCGTCGAAGATTTCGGCGATTGCCCTGACCTGTCCGAACTTCCGGAAACGGGTGCAGATCGTCACCATGCGCCCGACGCCGGCCGCCCGGGCCCGCGCGACGATGGTGTCGAGTTCCTCGGCGAAATCGGGAAAGTCGAGATGGCAGTGGCTGTCGACGATCATCGTGTCCCTGGACATGCGATCAGGCGCCCTCCCCCTCGCCTTCCGGCTTTTCCACGTAGCGCGGGAAGACCGGCTTCGGGGCCGGCAGCGGCGATCCCGCCACGAGGCGACCGCTCTCGCCGAGTTGCGCGAAGACGCGCTTGTCGGCATCGACGCCAACCAGATCCAGCAGCGCGGCGGCAGACTCCGGCACGAACGGCTGGGCCAGAATGCCGACCTGGCGCAAGGTCTCGGCTGTCACATACAGCACCGTTGCAAAGCGCTCCGGGTCGCTCTTCCGGAGCGCCCAGGGCTCCTGCGCCGCGAAATAGCGGTTGGCGTCCGCGACGACGGCCCAGATGTCCGCCAGCACGTGATGAAGCTGCTGGTCGGCCATGGCCTTGCGGGCCTTCTCGAGAAGATCGTCGCAGGCGGCCAGCATGGCCGTATCGTCGGCCGAGAACGCTCCCGGCGCCGGCAGCTTCGCCTCGCAGTGCTTGGCGATCATCGACAGCGAGCGTTGCGCCAGATTGCCGAGGTCGTTGGCGAGATCGGCGTTGACGCGCTGGACGATCGCCTCGTGGCTGTAGTTGCCGTCCTGGCCGAACGGCACCTCGCGCATGAAGAAGTAGCGTACCTGGTCGACGCCGTAGTGATCAGTCATCGTGAACGGATCGACGACGTTGCCGACCGACTTCGACATCTTCTCACCGCGATTGAACAGGAAGCCGTGCGCGAAGACACGTTTCGGCACCTCGATTCCGGCGGAGATCAGGAAGGCCGGCCAGTAGACCGCGTGGAAGCGCACAATGTCCTTGCCGATCACGTGGATGTCGGCCGGCCACCATTTCCTGAACATCTCGCCGTCGACCTCGGGATAGCCGACACCGGTGATGTAGTTGGTCAGCGCATCGACCCAGACGTACATGACATGCTTGTCGTCGCAGGGCACCTTGACGCCCCAGTCGAAGGTCGTGCGCGAGATCGACAAGTCCTGCAGGCCACCCTTCACGAAGCTGACGACCTCGTTGTAGCGTTCGCGCGGCATGATGAAGTCGGGATGGTCGTCGTAAAGCTTCAGGAGCCGGTCCTGGAAGGCCGACAGGCGGAAGAAATAGCTCTGCTCCTCGGTCCAGTCGACCGGCGTGCCCTGCGGGCCGATCCGGACGCCGTCCTCTCGTACCGTCGTCTCGGACTCGGCGTAGTAGGCCTCGTCGCGGACCGAGTACCAACCCGAATAGGTGCCAAGATAGATGTCGCCGGCCTCGACCATTTTCTCCCAGATGACCTGTGAGGCGGAGTGATGGCGCGGTTCCGTGGTGCGGATGAAGTCGTCGTTCGAGCAGTTCAGGCGCTCGACCATCTTCTCGAAAAGCGGCGTGTTGCGGTTGGCCAGTTCGCGTGGCGTGATGCCTTCCTTGGCCGCCGTCTGGGCCATCTTCATGCCGTGCTCGTCGACGCCGGTCAGGAAATACACGTCGCGGCCGTCGAGGCGCATGAACCGCGCGATCGCATCCGTCGCCATGGCCTCATAAGCGTGGCCGATATGGGGGGCGCCGTTGGGATAGGAAATTGCGGTCGTGATGTAGTACTTCGACGTCATCTCTGGTCTGGCCTTGCGGGCGATGCCGGCCATCCGCCCGGAACCGCCGGCGTCCTGTCAGACGCTGGCGACGTCGCTGGACGCCGCGGCGGATACGATCCGGAATACCGACAGAAGGGTTAGCGTGCGATCGAGGTTGATGGCTTCGGCCTGTGCGAACGCGCGGGTGACCTTTTCCCATACCTCCGTCCATGGCGCAAGAACGCCCGGGGCTGCGCCCGACCGGGCGTCTTCGCGCACCCGCCGGGCGATCCAGTCGACAATCAGGGCGGCCGCCATGCGGAACCGGTCTTCGGCGCCGCGCCGGCCGAGCGCTTCGGCAAGCCTCTGGGCCGCGACGGGATCGTGGCGTGGCATCTGGTCAAGGACGGCGTGTACGGCACGGATGGTCTCGACGGCGTCGTCATCGGCAAAGTCGATCGCCTTGCCGAGGCTGCCTGAGGCAAGGTCGGCGGCGGCTGCCCGCGCCTCGTCGTCGGCGCCGACGCCTGCCTGCCGCAGAACCGCGATCAGGTCGGGAGACCCGAGCGGCTTCAGCGACAGGCGCCGGCAGCGCGAGCGGATCGTCGGCAGCAGGCGTCCGGGCTGGTGCGACAGCAGCAGGAAGATCGCCTGTTGCGGCGGCTCCTCCAGCATTTTCAGGAGCGCGTTCGCCGAGGACCGGTTCATGTCGTCGGCGGTATCGACGATCACGACCCGCCAGCCGCCGGTCGCCGACGTGGTCGAGAGGAATCGGGCCACCCGGCGCACCTGGTCGACCGCGATGACGGTCGCCGTCGCCTTGCCCTCTTCATCGCGAGGCCTCTGCAGGACGACGAGGTCGGGATGGGATTTCGCCTGCATCTGCCGGGCGGCGGGCGCATCGGCGGGGACGGACAAATCCATGGCGAGCGCCAGCGCGCCGTCGGACGGATCGGGATGGGCCAGCAGGAACCGGGCGCAACGATAGGCAAATGTCGCCTTGCCGACGCCCTGCGGCCCGTCGATCAGCCATGCGTGATGCAGGCGGCCGGAGCGATAGGCGTCGAGAAAGGCGGTCTCTGCGGATTCGTGGCCGACGAGATAGCGCGCGGCCTCGGGGGATTCGAATGCAAAGTCGGGGGGCAGCGGTTGCATCGGTCAGGATGCCGCCTTGGTCTTGCCCGAGCCGGCTTTTCTCACGGATTTCTTGCCGGGAGTTGCTGCCTTCGCGACGTCGCCGGCCTTCTTGTCGGCGGTCCGGTCGGGAATGGGCATCCGCGCCTTGACCGCTCCCCAGACGGCGTCGCCGACCTGATCGATCGACTTCGAGGCGTCGATGACGGTGCAGCGGTGGGACTCGGCGGCCGCGATCTTCAGGAACGCATCCCGCAACTGACGGTGTTTTCCGATCTCCTCGTTCTCGAACCGGTCGCCGGCCTCCTCGCCGCCCTCCGCCTTGGTGACGGCGCGCGCGCGCCGGAGACCGACCTCCGGATCGAGATCGAGGATGAGTGTCAGGTCCGGACTGTCGTTGCCGACGACGGAGGCTTCGAAGTCCTTCAGCAGGGTCATGTCGACGCCCCCGAGGGTGCCCTGATAGGCCCGTGTCGAATCCGCGAACCGGTCGCACAGCACCCATTTCCCGGCCGCCAGCGCGGGCCGGATGACCTCGTTGAGGTGATCGTCGCGGGCGGCGTTCATCAACAGCGCCTCGGCAAACGGGCCAAGCGCCCTCACCCGCCCCGACAGGATGGTTCTGCGGATGATTTCGGCGCCCTGCGTGCCGCCGGGTTCGCGTGTCTCGACGACGTCTATGCCGCGTGCGCGCAAGCGTTCGGCGAGCCGCCTGAGCTGGGTCGACTTGCCGGTCCCCTCGCCGCCTTCGAACGTGATGAATTTCCCCGGCGCCATGCTCCCGGTGCCGCCGTCAGTTGCGGTTGGTGGCGGCGTCGACGCCGGTGTGGATCAGTCCGACGACCAGTTCATAGGCTGCATCCAGCGCGCGGCTGTAAAGCGGGCCCACGCCCACCGATCGCGTGGCGTAAAGCGGCACGCTGGTGATGGGATCCTCGTCGTTCATGATTTCGAGTTCGCCAATCTGCTGACCCTCCTCGACCGGTGCGCGGAGCGGGCCCTGATAGACGATGCGGGCCCTGAGCTTGGACTTGGCGCCCTTCGGGATCAGGATCTGGATCGGCTCGTGACCGGCCAGCGGCACCCAGCCCTCGGTTCCGCCGAAGACTCCGACCTCCCCGACCGGCTCGCCCGGCTGGAACAGCGTGACCTTCTCGAACGAGCGGAAGCCCCAGGCGAGCAGCTTCTGCATCTCGTTGAGGCGTTTCCGGTTGTCGTTCAGCCCGTGGATCGCCGCGATGATGCGCTGGCCGTCCTGCTCGGCCGAGGCGATCATTCCGTAACCGGTCTCCTCGTCGAAACCGGTAAAGAGACCGTCTACGCCATTCGTCTGGCCGATCAGCGGATTCTTGTTGGTCTGCCGAATATTGTTCCAGGTGAACTCGGGCTCGGAAAAATAACGGTAGAGCCGCGGATATTCGGTGACCACATGGCGGGCGAGCGTCACCAGGTCGCGCATCGACATGGTCCCGCCCTTGCCATCGGGAAGATCGTCATCCGGCAGTCCAGAGGCGTTGACGAAGGTGCTGTTCGTCAGGCCGAGTTCCTTCGCGCGCTCGTTCATCAACACGGCGAAGGCCGCCTCGTTGCCGGCCATTCCCTCGGCGATCGCGATCGCGGCGTCGTTGGCGTTCTGAATCATCAGTCCGCGCAGCAGATCCTCCAGCCGCACCATCGAGTTGACGGAGGCGAACATCGTCGAGGTGCGCGACGGCGCGCCGCCCTTGCGCCAGGTATTCTCGCTGATCAGGAATTCGTCGTCGAGGCTGAGGCTGCCCTCTTCGATCGCCGCGAAGACCAGTTCCAGCGTCATCAGCTTGGCCATCGAGGCGGTCGGAACGGGTATGTCGGCCTCCTTGGACAGGATGATCGTCCCGGTGGCGTCGTCGATGACGTAGGCGTATGGCGCGTCCGTCTCCAGAGTCTGAGCGCGTGCCGGCCCGATCAGTGTCGCGAGGACAAGGCCGGCCGTCAAAAGCAGGGCGACGACCGGTCGCGATAACCGGTTCCGGGGTGAACTAGCCGGTAAATCGCATGCGGCTGCGCAAATATACGCCATATCGAAAAATGCTCGGTGTCGAGGTCAGACACCTGATAACAAGCGGTCAACGATCGGTAAAGCGGACAGTTTGCAATCGATGTTTTCCGCGACACCGATAATCGACGCGCGCCGGCGCGGTGCTGGCGGCCCGTCGACGCGATGCCGCGTTCCGTCAGCGGCTTTCCTGACGGTTAGCGGTATGATTTCTCCGCCTGAGTCACGGTCACCGGCCGAACCACGAGCGACAGCGACGCCGATCGGCTGTCGAAAGCAGAAAACGCCTGCGCGACCAATTCATTGTCGTCGTCCTGCGTGTACCCCTGAACCCAGCGGTAAACGACGTTGCCTGTCCCGGTATTCCCCGTTCCGACCGGCACTTTCGGCGTCGGCCCCTCGGGCGATCCGGTATAGGCCGCCTGGACCGGCACGGTCGTCGGTGTCGCGGCACCCGAATACGCCGGTACCGTCGATCCCGCAGCGGGCGCGGACGAATAGGCAACGGCCTGTTGCGGGTAAACCGTCGCCGCGCCAGGGGGCGCCGGCGTGCCGGGCGGCGGTGCCGGCGGCGGCTGCAGGGCCGCCTGTTGATCGTTCAGTGAATTCGACGGTTGATTGGCCGCAGGCGCCGCAAGTTGCGGGCGTTCCAGGCCCGCCATCATCACCGGTCCGACCGGTTCGCCGTTATTGCGCACCGTGGTCGTCAGCCACTGACCGTCGTTCCCCTCCAACGGGGCGATACCGACATACTGGACACGGACCTTGGTCGTGCCGTCGTGGCGAAAATCCAGGACGTCGGCGGTACGCTTCGACACATCGATAAGGCGATTGTGGGCAAACGGGCCGCGGTCGTTGACGCGGACCACCACGGACCGGCCGTTGGACAGATTTGTGACGCGGGCATAGGTCGGCAGCGGCAGCGTCGGATGCGCCGCGCTCAGATCTCCCATATCGAAGACTTCTCCGTTCGCCGTGCGGCGGCCGTGGAAATCCGATCCGTACCAGGAAGCAAGTCCGACCTCGTCGTATCCGACGTCTTCCTTGGGCTTGTACCAGCGGCCGGCCACCTTGTAGGGCCTGCCGACCTTGTAGTAGCCGCCGCCTTCGGGCACCGGCTGGCCGTAGGAAACGACACGCGGGCTGGCGGTCACGCCATACTGGTTGGAACTGGACTTCGACGTGGTGTTGCAGGCCCCCACGGTACCGGCCAGAACAAGGGCGCTGGCGACCGACATGGCCAGACGGACAGACGGCCCGAGTTGTCCGGCACATGTGCCGGATGATGGCATACCCGTCCCCACTATGATCTCACCCCGATCCGTCATTGTCCCTGTCCATCGCGGCGCGCTGCCTGTCGAGCCGGACTCCTCCGGTCTTCATCAGGCTTTTCGTTAGCGCAGGCGCCCCCGTCCCCGCGATGGTGCCGACCGTCACGTTACACCCTCGTTAAACACCTCGCCATGACGAGCGTCATGGTTAAGCGTTCGATACCGGCGCGGTGCGGCAGACGGGTTCGGAGTGGCCGCGAAATGTGACGGAAATGCGGCCCGGGCGCCGGACACGCCGCGGGCCGGCCCCGGACCGCACCGATCGGCAGGTGTCCGATCAGGCGGTGTCGGGCTCCGCGCATGCAATTTCTCCGGTTGAAGAGCCGGCCGTCATCGGCGATTGTGCGCTCTGCTTCCGTCCGTCGCGTCGGGGCAAGGAAGAGTGGCCGAGTGGTTGAAGGCACCGGTCTTGAAAACCGGCAGGCGGGCAACCGTCTCGTGGGTTCGAATCCCACCTCTTCCGCCAAAGTTTTTTTCTATCTAACTGTTTTTACTAAATAATATTTTATTCGTCCTCCATATGCCCAACTTTCGGCCCTATCGCGCTCGTGGAACAAAGTGTGGCGCTTCTGACTCCGCGTCGCGGTTGTGAGGTGCGATTTATACAAGTAAACCATTTCGCGATTATTCACTTGGAGTTTTGCGCCCCCTTAAAATAGCATGCATCATGTAGAAAATGTGGGGGGCTTGAGATGAGTGATGGCTTAAACGCTGCAAGGAAAAAAGTATATACCGCCTTTACGGATAGGTCTTCGACGACACTTAGGGCCGCGCGATACGTCAAAATAGGAGTGGCGCTGGTCGGGGCCTTTTTGCTTGCATTGGCCTCGGTGGTTCCAAACTGGAGCTGGTTTCCCCCGAGCCCCTGGTTAGTTGCCGGTGTCATTGGCGCACTAATGGTCTTCGGTGCCGGTGTTTTCATCGTTCTAACGGAAGAAGATGCAACAAGTGCGCTTGATGCGGCTCGGACCGCGATCGATCATGCCACGGATTCAGAGGAATATATCAAAGAAGTAGAGGCCGCTTTTCCAATTTACGCTCGTAGCATTACGAGTCTTAGATATCTATATATAGCCATGTCCGCGGCGAGAGGGTTTTTCGAGCAATACATATTTGGGGATGACATATCTGAAGATCTTTTCCTTCAATTGTTGATGGAGCATATAAAGCGACCTATTAGAATAGCGCTTGGTTTTGAGCTCGATGAATATTGGACTATTGTTGTATATAAGGCGTATTATCGAGATAAAGAAAAGAGGACGTATTTGAGATGCGTGGCGCACCATCGTTCCAACGATTGCGATATCAAGAATGCGCGCGAGTGGCCGGAAGGGCTTGGCGTCTGTGGGGTCGCTTACGCGAAGAATGATGAAGTAGGTGTCCCTGATCTCCGGGATCCGGCTGTTGGGACGGCGTTTCGCCTGGATAAAACCGTTCTCAAGGATGGCGAAAAGCTGCTCAAGGATGGTGATCTGGATTCCTATCGCTCACTGTTCGCGGTAGCTGTTTCTGTTGGAACGGACGAGCGTCCTTGGGGTGTGGTTGTTGCAACGAGCAATAAGCCGCACCATTTTATGGGGCCTGATACCCCCGGAGTTGAGCCTGAGGAGGCCGTGCGGGCTCTTGCAGGGCTTGTAGCATTGGCAGTGTCAATTTCCCGCGGTAAACTCTCGGGCAAAGGTGGGAACCCAAGCGCCGATTCGACAATTCAAGAATAAGCGGTAGGGAAATAGAAAGGTCTGGAGCGCGATATGTCAGCTGTCATGACACGCAAATTGAGCACAGAAACGGATATCGATCGCGAGCTTGAGAGCATTTCGCGAAAAATGCTCCAAGGCGAAGCGGACGATATTGATAGCGCGCTATACAACGACCTTTTGACAAAAAGATCGGGCATGTTCTTGAATCTCCCCCAAGTGCCCATGCGGCGTAGCGCACCCGTTCGTTTTTTGCGCCCTTTAAAGAACCTTATCGCCGGTGAGGCCGATTAAGCTGGCCGAACCGATAGCGTTAAATGGTTGGCGGACGCCTGCTAGCGAAGGCATTGGCAGAATCAGCGCCATATTGGTGCCCGCCAGCCGGCATCAATTGCTTCCCGCTCAGAGCAGAACCATCGTTCGCCTTTGGAGGTGTCGATCTTGGTCCGGTTGTACCAAGGTGACCAAGGTGGATGATAGATCCGGCCGTTACTTGAGATGTTGCCTTTGATAGGGCAGCCATCTGGGGCCTTTTGCTCGGCAACCTCCCATCGATGAGTTCGATATTCCCAAGGCGCTTCTGCGGGGCCCTGCCAGACGCCGATCCCTGAAGCGCGCGCGGCCTCCTCCAACTCCGCGAAGTCCTGGGTATACCTCCGGAAGGCCCACGCATGGCCGTCCGCCACCATGCGCTCGTTTACGTTCACGCCTTCAGCTGAACAGACCCCGAGCAAGCGGTCGTAATCATCCTTCCCTCGGACCTGGCATTCGACCGATTTGCCCTCGACAAAGCCGGCCATTGCGGCAGTAGCTTCGTTGCCGCACGGCCAGGTGCCGCCCTTTGCGTCCCCGCACTTCTGACCGGCCTCGGGAGCGTCGATTCCATACAGCCGCACAGTGACACCGCCGACTTCGATGGTATCGCCATCGATCACCGAACCGGCGCCCGCTAACTCAGCGGCCTGAGCAGGTACCGACAGGCAGCAAAGAGCGCCTAGGACTGCCCACCTCACTGGATCCCCTCCTCTGAAATCACGCGTTTGGCGTTGGCCAGGAAGAATGCCGCCATTTGCAAATGGAGTGCGTCAGCCTCTTCCTCGCACCGCTCAACCATCGCATACAGGTCAGCAATGCGTTGTTGTCGATCGCTCATGTCCCCCCCCCATTAGCCTCGCGCCGCAATCATTGGTGGTTCAAACACTACCACCACATGCCGGGACCCGCACCGCGGGCACATAAGGCGCTGCTCGAGCCTAGCGATTGGAAAGTTACGGCCTCTTGTCCAGACTAAGGTGGAGATGTCCAGTTCCGCGCGAAACGTGCAGCGTCGAGAGCTGTGAACGTGGTCGACATAGCCCTTGCTGCAGCGAGCGTGAACGCGCCAGCCCTGTGAGAACGCGTCTCCAAGTGTCTCGACCTGCATGGGAACATAAAGAGAACATTTGGCAACATCGTCAAGCGCTATTCCTAAGAACGATCCACCACTTTCTGGTGTCCCGTGGTGGCCGAAACAATCTCGACTCGCATACATTCGAACCAAGACCGTCGTCGGCACTTTCTGCAACCGGGACACCGGGCTCGATAAAGCGGGGTCACGCGTACAGTGACCGAGCAGCGGGCAGTACGCCCGCCTAGCAGAAGGACCTACTAGCCATGTACTTGGGTAGAAAGGGGCCGAAGTTCGTTGTCGTTAGATCGCATCGGCGTTGGCTGGACGGACAGTTCCAGCGTGTCGTGAGCTACATTCGCGGACGCAGGTCAAGAATGAGCCTTCGCCGATCAAACGATCAATTGGACTTCGGCTTTTAAATCACTTGTCCGATACGAGTGAGCCGACGACGGTCAGCCAATATCGCCCCTCCGTAGCCCCTCATTGGTGATCTCTTTTACCCGGGTGGGAAGGGCCCTGTCATTGTAGACCCTGATTCCGGCGGATACGCCCCTCTGGACCATCTCCTGGATCTCCTTGTTCCCGCGCGCGCCACTTACGTCGACCGAGATCTGAAGTACCGATGGTCCGCTCTCGGCGCCGGCAGCAACCGCCGTCGACAAACCGTTGATGAGGCTGGCCGTCCGACCCGCCATTCGGCTCGTCAGAACGTGCTCGCCCTTCTCAAGCACCGCCGCGAATTCGTTCGATGACAGGCCGGCGTGAAACCTTGGAGCACTAATGAAAGCGGACGCAGGAACACGACGCTGTCGAGGACTACCAGCGCCGACTTTTCCGCCGCTGTGATAGAGGTAGCCAGGCGCAACGGTCGGCAGTGTCGCGCTGCCGGTGAACAGTCCTCCGATCGCGCCGAGGATCCCTCCTCCGCTTCCGAACAGACCAGCCAGCGGTCCCGTGCCCAGTATCGATGCCTGCAGCGCAGCATCGGCCAATGCGAGCGCAAGCCGCTGGATGACGTCTGTCGCGTCGTCGCCACGGACAATGATTGAAGACAGCCCGTCGGTGAGCGTCTGGCCAAGATAGTCCGTCAGCGCCGCGGCTCGTTCGGTCGCCTTCGCGGTGTCATCAAGCGCGGCTTCCTTCGCTTGGAGAGCCGAGACGGCTGCCGCGATCGCCTGCCCCTGCTCCGACTCGAGAGTCACGCCAGCGCGAAGCAACTCATTGTAGAGCCGCTGGCTGTCGGTTGTCCGTCCCAGCTGGTCCAACTCGAATTGAAGGTTTGCAATGACATCTGCCGCACGGTCCCGTTGGACGCCGCTCGACTGCTTGGATAGCGCGAACTCTTGGGCGCGGAGCCGGTTGAGATTGGCCTGTGTCCCCTCCTCTTGGTGACGCAGGAACAAGATCTCTTCGATCTGCTGCTTTTCGGCTTCGAGCTCGTCAATCCGGCCGGTTGCTTCTGCTACCGCCTGGCGCGGTCCGCCGCGCTGAAACTGCTTCAGCGTCTCGCGGATCTCCATCGCCCGCTCGGTGAGGCTGCGGGTCGATCGGTCCTCCAGGTTCTTGAAAGTGTCGATCAGCCGGTTGACCTCACGAGCCACGCCAGCAATCGCCTGGGCCGTCTGGACGATCAACGGCGTGATCTCGATGAACGCCTGTTTCAGGTTCGTATCGACAACCTGGCTGGCGACGTCCAGCTTGCGCGTCATTTCGTCGGCGTTGGCGATCACGTCGGCCGATATCACCAGCCCCAGCTCGCGAGCTTCTCTGCGAAGCGCAGCCATTCCTTTGGCGCCATCCGCTAGGAAGCGAACGAACTGTTCGCCACCGGTGCCGCCGAAGAGCTCATCGGCAATCCGGATCTGTGCAGCGGTCTCAAGTCCCCGCATTCGTTCGATGATGGCATCTAGCAGGGAAACCGGGTCGCGGAGTTTCCCGGCGAGCTCGCTAGCAGTGAAGCCGATACGCTGAAACGCTTCTGCCGCTGGACCGGCGCCCGTTGTGATCCATTCGTCGGCTCGGAGGTTCAATTCCTTAATGCCGTCGACCAGAGCGTCCATCGACACGCCGCGGTACAAGGCCGCGAAGCTCAGCTCCTGGAAGTCCTCGACAGCGATGCCGGCCCGCTTAGCCTCCCGGCCGATCTCGGCGAACGACCTCGTCGCTTCCTTGGCGCTATCGACAAGCGCGTCCAGGCCAAGGCCGGCGCCGATGCCAAGGGCGGCCGGGCCAAGCGCGCGACCCAAGGCCATGATGTTCTTGTTGAGGCCGGTGATGCCGACGCCGAGATGGCCGAACCGCGCCTCGATCTGCCGCACGCGCTTGTCGGTTTGGGTGCCGAACGCAGCAACGGCGCGCTCACCCTTATTGAACGCTGCCTGAAGGTGTCGGAGGTCGCCGCGGATGGCAACGTCGATTGAGCCTACATTTGCCATATGTTCTTTTCCGTCCGCGCCCGATTAGAAGCCATTATGTAGCGATACACGCGACTCGGGCGGTTTAGCTGATTAGTAGACAAACGGTTGTACAAGTTGCAAAATGAGAGCCATTGAAGGGGCTGGGACACATGCCAAGAAACGATGATAGTGGCTCGAAGCCACCTCCCCCACCGCCGCCGAGGGATACGATGCGTGTCAAGGGTGGTGGCGGTTCACGACCCAATATCGGCTTCACAATCGGTAGTGATAGTGGCCGAAAGCCAACGACGGTGCCCAAACCGAAGCCTAGCCCCAAACCAAAATCTGGCCCTAAGCCAAAAAGCTAGCCACTGGCCACCGACTCAAGGCTGGGAAACCAAGCTATTATTCCAATTGTTAACGAGATAGGGATCGTAGCCATGCCCCACCATTTTGCGCGGCGAAGGGAACGCGCGGTCCTATCACTCATTTCGGCATTTATTTTACCCATTTCCTGAAGATTCTTGAGATATTCGTTGGTAGCAATAATAATACTCACGCCGTTATTGTTTATGGCCCACTGCCAAAAATCAGGATCACGCCCAGGAAGGTTGATGTTGCCGGACTCCATGGCACGGAAACAATAAGTGGCCCCAACAAACAAAGATACGGCAGCACCGAACATTGCTACGCCGACTGTTGGTGGAACTATTGCAGAATTACCCAATGCGGCCGCGACGCCAGCTGCAGCCGCAACGCCTAATGTAGCGTAGTGCGACAACAAATTCATTGCTTGTTGGTCAGTATGATAGATTAGCTCGATTGTGGCCGCATGTCGGCAGCGTGCATCTTCCAATGCAAACATTAGTTCTTCGTTTGACAACATGCTTCCTCCGTAGGCCTGTCGATACATCGTAGTGATAGAGCCGCGAAAGCGCTACTCCTGCCACTCAGCGGCGATATCGAGGCCGGCACGCCGGCCGATCTCTCGAATGCCCGTCACGTTGTAGGTCTGCCCTTCGCATTGCAGCCGATCGGTCTCGACGACGTCGGCGAAGTAGCGGGTCCGGAAGGTCACGGTCCGGGTTGCGTAACGCTGCGCTGCGGCGAATTGCTCGTCTTCGGATTTGTGGATCTTGGCAGCCCAGACCGTTCGCACAGCCTGCCATTCGAACACTGGTTGGTTGAGGCCGTCCGTCCCGGCTTGTACGCGCCGGGTGATCGTCAATCGCCGGTCAAGCTTTCCCGCCCTCATGACCGCCACCTGACGTAGAAGTCGAGGATCCGGCGATAGACCGCGCGGTCCGCCGAGACGTCTGTGTAGTCGGCCCCCGCCTTCCAGATATCAACCGACGTCGCCCCGGCGATCGCCTGCTTGGTAATATCGCTGAGTGCCGCTTTGACGACCTCCCCCAGGTCGTTTGCACCGGCCGGGTCGTCCGCTAGGCACTGGACTTGAACGCGGGACTCGAAGTAGCCGCCGGCGCCACCCACCATTTGGTCCTCGGACTCTGATAGGAGCGAGGCGACCAGGCACGGCCGCGCAAAGGCCTGAGGCACTTCGAAGGCGTGGATTCGGAATGCCTCGGGGCTTTCCCCGTCGCCAACAATTGCGGCCACGGCCGGTGCGGCTTTCAAGGCGGTGATTGTGATCTCAAGAGCACTCATCGGCTCGTCCTTTTGATCGCCTTGGCAATCTGCTTTTCGATGTTTGGATAGAGCTTCAGAGCGAACGTCTGGGCTGCCAGCTCACGGGTCGCTTCGAAGGCGCGCGTCAGCCAAAGGTGGCCAGCGACGGCGCTTGTACCGTCGGCACCAGGCGCCCTGCCCCACTCGGCGAGATGTGCGTACTTCACCGGCTTGCGGCCGTCCGGACCTTCGTAGTCCGATCGCGGGCCGACGATGTAAAGAACCTGATCCCTGCGCTTCGTCGCCTGCTTCTTGGTCAGCGACTTGGCGAGCGCACCGGTGTCCTTGATATCGCGGGCATTCTTTCGGGCAGCCGTGAGCATGGGCGTCATGGCATCGCGCGCCGCGGCGTTCGCGGCCGTGCGAAGGGGGGAAGCCAGGCGCCGGAAATTGCGTGCCGTCTCCTTAGCGCCGCGGACAGCCATCAGCAGTAGACCCGATAGGGCGAAAAGAGCCGGCGGGCCATCTGTTCATTGATCGTGAGCCCGCTTTCGCGCGCGTCGTACATGCTCGCGACGGTCATCAGCAGCGCTTGGCGAATGCCGGGATCGACGTCGGTCCCGGCGTCGCCATAGCCCGCGGCGTAGCGGACCTTAACCGCCTCCGGGTGATCGGCGGTAGCAGGCCAGGATTCGCCGTCTACTGGGCTCACGCGGGTCAGCCCGTCGCCGCCCTTGTACGTGGTGTAGACATCGCTGCTGAGCGTCTGCTCGGCGCTGTCGGTGTCTAGGTAGACGATCGATTCCAGGGCGTTGAACGGCGGTCGCGGCAGAATGATCCCGCCGTAGCAATACGCGGGGAAGGATGGCTGCCGCAGCTCAAGCGTATGCAGGACAAGAGACCGTCCGAGCCAGCCGTCCGGACCGGCGGTCCAGTCCGTCACCGCGGCGACCATCGTCGTGATGACCGTATCGTCGTCGTCGTGATCGACACGGAGATAGGCCTTTGCCTCGGCAAGACTGACGACGGCTTCGGTGGCCGGCGTAATGACGTGAAGGGACATCAATCACCCTCGAACAAAAAAGGCCCGGCACATGGCCGGGCCTGACTGGTTGATGTTGCAGGGTCGAGAATTCGACCGACGCTGTTAGGCGTTGATCGTCGGGCTCTCGCCGAGCTCGAACTGGCCGTAGACGTACGACTCCGGCCGATAGACCGCGAGGGCCAACCGCTCTTCCGCGCGGATCGCCACCAGGTTCTTGGTGAAGTAGTCGTCGTGCTCTGTCGACACCTCGACCGCAGCGTCCTCGCGATCGAAGACCTGGGCTCCCATCGTCGAGCCGACCAGGAATTCGCCGGCCGACATTGCGGTCGTCTCGATGACGGCGAGACGCCAAAGCCGCATCTCGGCGCCTGTCGTCGGCATCGGAACGATCAGGTAGCGCTTGTCGCCGTCCTTCGTGGTCTCGATCGCGGCCCAGTCGATCGGGGAGAGTACGACGAAGGTCGGGCGGTACTCTGCCATCCGCGCCTGAAGGATCGCGCGACGGATCGTGTCGATCGCCGTGTCTTCGGCCACCGAATACGTCCCCTCGGCGAAGGCTGTCGCCTGGTTCAGCAGGCCGTTCAGGTTCTGACCGGTTCCGTTGCCGTTCAGGAGTTGCGCCTCTTCCACGTACTTGAGCCCGTAGAGCGCGCGCGTGTTGATGTAGCTCATCAGCATCGGGACGTCGGCGAGCACCTGCTTGGACGCAGCGAACCAATGAGCGATCGTCCGGACGTTCGTCGTCGTCAGGTCGAACTCCAGGTCCGACTGTGGCTTGTCGCCGCCTTCGGCGACCGGCGCCGCGGAATTGGTGAAGCCGGTCTCCTGAACGAATTCGATCGCGTTCGAAGAGGTCCGCCCCGGCAGCAGCAGGTCTCGGATCGTCAGGGGACGGTCGATCGGCGACACGACGCCTGGCAGACGATCGGGTCGGATCAGGTCGCCGGCACTGCCGGCTGCGTCCGTCGTGGCACTGGTGATCGTCGCTTTGACGTTGAGGCGCGCGGTGCCACGTCCCTTCGACTGGAGCGCCTTGAAGTCGTCGGAGCCGGTGAACTGTTCGCCGAGCGACGTTTTGCCCGGCGCGTCGACGCTGCGCCGGCCGAGTCGCTGCTCCACGGCGACAAGACGTTCCGAAAGCTCGCTACCGGCCGTGGACAGTTTCTCGAGTGCGGCCTTGGTTTCGGCTGCCATCTCGCCGTTGGCCTTGATCTCTTCGGACGCCTTCTCGGCGAAAGCCTTGATCTCGGCATCGCGCTTTTCGAGCGCGTTGAGAACGGACTTGAGCTCCAAGTGATCGTCGGCGCGCGCGCCAGCGTTCTTCCGCCCGAAGGCGGGATCGAAGTGCTTGGTCATGAGACCCTCTTAGATTTTGGGAAGTGCGAAGCCGTTCAAGCGGCTCACGAGCTCGCTGACGGCGGTTTCATTCGCCGGGTCTCCTGACTCGCTCAGGAGGTGTTTCAAGCCGCGGTTGGCGATGATCGCGGCTTGCGAGCGCGAAAACCCTGACTCTCTCAGGAGCCTTTCGAACTCAGGAAGGGTGGGCAGCCCGCCATGGGCAAGCTTCAACTTGATTGCGTCGACACGCGCGGCGTCATTCGCCGGCATCGTCACGATGCTGATCTCCTCGAGGTCCAGTTTCGTGAGTGTACGGATCCCCGACTTCTCATCGAAGGAAGACTCGCGCGTCCAGTATCCGATCGACAATCCGGTGACTGCACCGGCCTTCATGAGCGCATGAGCTTCGCGCGCCTTGGCGACGTCCTTCGTGAGGAGCCGGCCCTCGACATAGAGCCCTTTCGAATCCTCCTGGAGGCGATCGTAAACGCCGAGCGGTTCGGCTGTGCGATGTTGCCAAAGGATCGGCAGCTTCCGGCCCTTCGAGGTCGCGTCAGCCAGGCTGTCGGCAAATGCGCCGGCCGCGACAATCTCATTGTAGGTGTCGACGACATCGAACACCGAGCCATAGCCGGAGAAGTGGCCATCATCGGTGGCCTTTACCGACAAATCGAAGTCGCGAATTTTGAGGGTCATTGGTCGATCCCGAGAGCGTTGCGCATAGTGTCACGCGGATCCGTCGCGCCGAGTTGTTCCAGCGGAGCAAGATTGGTCTGTGCGGTTAGCGCATCGCCGCCGTCGACGGCCGGGAGGTTCAGCTTCGCCCTGCCCTCGTTGCGCGTCATCAAGCCGTTCTGAACGGCCCCGGACAGGAACGCGATCTTCGCGGCGCTATCCGCCTGCAGGAGGCTCTCGCGGGAGAACTCGGCGTAGTAGCGGGACCGCTCACCCGGTACCAGGAGCTGCTTCCCGATACGTTTCTCAATTCGCGTGAAGAGCGGGTTGAGCCCCGTCGTGAGCCACTGGATAATCAGCGCCTCAACACCGGTTCCCCACATGGTCTGACCTTGTGCGGCGTGACCGATAATAATTGGCGGCACCCCAAACCAGCGGCAGATTTCCTCGATATGGAATCGCCGGGTTTCGAGCATCTGCATATCCTCGGGATTGAGGGACAGCTGTTCGAACTTCAGTCCGGACTCCAGCACCATGACCTTTCCAGCGTTCGTGCTCGAGCTGTACTGCTTCAGGATCCCCGAAAGCTGCTTGCGTTGCACGTCAGACAGTTCGTGCTCGGTCTGCAAGATACCGCTCGGCATGGCGCCGTTGCCGAACAGCTTGCCGGCCGCTTCGTCCGCGGCGATCGCGCCACCCAGCGTCTGCACACCGAACGTGATCGGGGAAAGGCCAAGGTCACCTCCGAAGCCGAAGCCGCGGATGTGAAGGACAGACTCGGCCGGCAGGTCGATAAGCTTGTTGCGGTCGGTGAACCGGTACCGCAGGTCGTGGGCTTCGTTCCGGGCCACCTGTACTTGGTCGGCCGGGATTATATTCAGTGACGTGAGCCGGCCGCCCGTTCGGTCGATCTCGGCGAAGGCGTTACCGCGCACCATGAGCCAAGCGGCAATCGCGCCCCAGAATTCAAAGGCCGTCTGCTCGCTATTCGGTGAGTCACTGATGATGGTCGCGAGCGGATGATCGACACGGTTTCGACCACCCTTCCCGTCCCGCTCGAATAGGTGAACCGGTGTCGACGCGACGGCCTCGGAATTGAGGCGCACGCAAGCCCAGGCCGCAGCCAGCTGCAGCGCAGAGTAATCGGTGACCGACTTGCCCGACGCCGAGCTGCCGCCGGCGAAATAGGACCAAGGCGCAATACCGGAAAGGCCTACGCCGAAGCGCTTCCATTTGCTCCAAACTGACATTCACAGCACCATGACGGGGTTTTTCAACATGCCGTCCAGCGATGGCGGCGGCGGTTCATCTTGGTGGCGAGACGCAAGGCCAAGAGCCATGATCATCGCGACCAACGGATCTATCCGGACCGGCCCGCGGCGGTTCGATCGGTCTTTGTCGAGTTTCTGATTGCCGGCCGGATCGTTGATCACGATTGCGTTCGCCACGGCGGCGGTGAGTACCGGGTTGCCGCCGTGCCGGAGCCGGCCGGTCAGCATCAACTCCGCGGCGATCTCGATATCCGGCGACTGATCTTTGTAGCCTTGACCGCGGGCCTCAAGCGGCACCGTACAGTCGACGTCGTCGAGCTCGAGTTTGAAGTCGTCTATCCGCCACCGGTCAAAAGCGATCGCGCGGATATCGAACTCAGTTGCCAGCCGGGCGAGCTCGGTCGCAACGAAGCCGTATCGAATTACGGGGCCGTCGACGGCGATCAGATCGCCACCGGATATCCATTGCCGGAAGCGCTGCTGCTCTGCCGCCTTTCGCTTCCCCAAGGCTCCATCCGGGGTCCAGGACAGCGATAGAACGTCATACGTCGGCGGATGCCGTTCATCGGGGAAGACAAGGCAAAGGCTCGTCAGGTCGTCGCGGCCGGATAGATCCAGGCCTCCATAACAGCGCCGGCCCGTGAGCCTCTCTCGATCCACTGTCGCCGCGCCCTTCTTCCAGACATCGATTGTCACGATCCGCTGCTCTTCACGGGCGTCGACGCGCTGATTGAGCCTGAGGTTTCGGAAGCTCGGTTCGAAACTTGGCATTCGCCTGGCGCGTTCCTGTTCGATCAGGAGTTCGCGTTCGTCCAGGAAGCCGCCGACAATCGCGGGGTTGCAGGCTCGCAAAGTCTCAGGATCAAAAGGATCCGCGTCCGTCGGGGCTTGGGTCAGCTTGACGTGAATGGAGCGATCAGCGCCCGTCAGCCCCTGATCAATCAGTTCCGACAGCGGATGATTGTCGTCGGACGCCTGCGTGCTCAATACGATACCCAGGCAGTGGCGCTTGCCCATGCCGGTCACAAGTGCATCTAGAAGTTCCCGGTCCGGGACGCGAGCGAGTTCGTCGTAAAGCCACAGCGGACCTGGTGCGAGACCATGGCCCTTCTTGGCGTCGCCGGACATGGCTTCGAAGATAGTCCCGGCGCCGGGCCCGTCGTCATGCGCGACTTCGATCCGCTTTTCATGTCTCTTCGGATTGCAGCGAGCGGCAAGCTCAGGGGTGGCGTAAACGAGAGCTTCGACTTCCGCGAAGAGCTTGCTCGACTGCGTCCGATCGACGGCCGCCGCGTAGATCTCCCCGCGCGGTTGCGCCAATGGGCCAACTAGCCCGGCGCATACGAGAGCCGCCGATAGACCGGTCTTGCCATTTCCTCGAGGCTCACTGAGTACCGCCAGCCTTACCGGGTCGTCGCCCGGCCGATCGAACACCTCCCTCAGGAACTCTCGCTGACCTTCCAGAAGCCTAAACCGTTTCCCGGTTAGCGGGCCCTTCGTAACGCGGAGGTTTTGAACGAAGCGAATTACCCGCTCGCTCGCTGTCAGCCCGGCATACTCCCAAGACTGTTTCCGTCTCGGCTTCTCCGCGAGCTGTTCCGCGGCACGCTTGAGCCGCGCGGCGCCTACACCGCGTTTTGCCATGCCGGCGCTCTTTAGTTGCCGAGACTGAATGAAGTGGCGGGCGGTGAAGGAACCACCGACCCGCCGTCGGCGACAGGAGAGGCCGCCGGACGCTAGCGCTGCGCTTGCCACTAGCGTGTTTGGTGATCAGGAATTCGCCAGCTGTTTGCGATTGCCGGCATGCCGGCGTTTCATGCCGCGTATTTCGTAAAGCAATGCGCTGATCGCTTGCCGGTAGATCTCTGCGCGCGTGCCAAGTTCTCTTCCGCAGGAGGAACAGGTGACAAGTCCTGGACCGTCATCCTGAAGAACGCCGTCGCAAAAACGGCAGCGCATTTCGAGCTTGATCGCTGCTTTTGGAAGCACAACCATCCTCGCGCCCTCGCCTTATAATTGTTATGATTAACTATACACGAAATGCGAGCTACAGGGAAATTAAGTACGAAGAAAAGGGTGCGTGTCGGTGAGCGTGTTTTCAGGTCTGCGACTTTTGATCCGCCCTCCCCTCAGCCGGCGGTCACGCACGCGAACCAGATCCCCGCGGCCAGCGCGTTTCCCAACGGCGGGTCGCGCCTGGCGATGGCGTCGACGTCCACTCCGAGCGCGACGAGCGCTTCGCGGATCGCCTGTGCTTGAGCGAGGTCATCAGCTCCAGTGCGATCGGTCATGGTCTTCCTCGATTGAATGGGTGATTTGGATCGGCCGGCAGACCGTCGGCGCCGATCGCGGTGTCATAACCCAACGCTTCGCTCTGCTGTTTCTGGCTGTCGTGGCAAGCCTTGCAGAGCGATTGCAGGTTGCGCTGATCAAAGAACAGCGCCCGATTGCCGCGGTGCGGGCGGAGATGATCAGCGACCGTTGCTCGCGCTTGGCATGAAGCGCAGCGTGGCTGGCGCTTGAGCTGCTCTGCTCTCAGTTGCTTCCACCGCGCGGTTGAGTACCAGGCGCGCCACGGCTTTTCGCGGGCGCGCTTCTGATCGTGAAGTCGCTTGCTGTCTCGCTGCACGCCGCTCTCGCTTGGCTCGGTTCTCGGCGACGCGCTTGCACCGGGGTGAGCAATAATGGCTGTCGCCGCGCCGGCCCGGCGGTATGTCGTCGCCGCAAACTGTGCATGATCTCGGCGCTGACAGCTTGCCAGCGGCCTTTCGGTGGCGATCCGTACACGATCGCGAGCACCATTTCTGATGTTGCCTTGTCGGCTTAAACCGGGCCCGACACAGCGGTCCGACACAGGTGCGCTCAGGTAGGAGCCTTTTCTCGCGATCGGCAGCGCATTTGCTCGAGCAGCATCGCTGCTGCGGATAGTTGGCAGTGAACAGCGCCCCGCACTCGTCACACTTGCGCTGACCGTACCGGTCGGTGCTCACCCGGCGCTGACGGTCCTGGTAGGCAGCCTCTGCGACCACGCCCCAGAGATGATCGCCGGCAGCGCCGAACTCTTCGGCGGTGATCGCGCATGCGAAACTGCAGAAGCCGCGCTCGTAGTGGTTTTCGGCCAGCCGCTTCCCGCAGTGGCGGCAACCTTCGCGGCGGTCGAACCCATCGTCGTCGGCACGCGGTCGATGAGCCAAGCCTATCTTTCGAAGCGCTTCTCCGACCACGGCGGCCGCTTCTGCGTCGGCGCAGGCCCAAGAGCCTTCGGGGTGACGTGCCATCAGATCGTGGCGCAGCGAGTGGCGCAGCGTCGCCTCAAATCTGAACCGGGTCGGCTCGCCGCGCTTGAGGATCCGAGCGAATTTGTCGACCAGAGCCCGTCGCCGGTCACCGCTGATCAGCCGGCCGGCTTGGCCCCGCCCGGACTTCTTCAGGGCCATCAGCCGCCGACGGCAAAACCGGGTAGCCCGGCCTCCGCCAGTCTGCGGCTCGCTTCGACAGCGATTGCTCGCGTCGGGTAATTCGAAATCCGGATCCGCTGCCCTTGGTACACGGTGATTTGCCAGCCTTCGCCGCGAAGTGCTGGCTCCACGACGTAGCGATGCTGCGTGGGAACGCCCGTCGGCGCCTGTGCGCCGGCCGCAGTCTGATCGATGTTCATGATGGCCTCAGAATCAAAAACCCGCCTCAGGGGCGGGTCTTGCAGGCGCGATTTGGGAATCGCCGCCGATTGTGGGAATTTTCGACCGAAATTTGTCCCCAAGTCAAGGATTTTCATCCTATAAAGGATAACGGCATCGGTTTTATGTATTTTCGCGATTATTCGGTTTCTTAGCTAGCGCGCGTTTATGTTCTGGTTCCGATTCGTTTCTTTCTATTCTCTGTATATTCTATTTAAGAAAGATATTAGGTAGTGGAAAGTAGATGAACCTGTATCTTGAGGAAGGCTTGACCTATGCCGCCAGGCATAGCTTCGCCTACCGACGTCCAGGAATACCCGAACGTCGTGGCGAAGCTACCTAGATGAACCTGTAGAGCCATCGGAGAGGATATTGGATTGACGCAACCTCCTTCGGAGGAGAGGCCGGGGTCGTGCTGTCGGCCTTTATGCGCGCTTCATACGGCGCTGGAACACCGCCTCGCCAATCCACCAGCTCGGCAGCTACCTGCAGGTCGGCGCCAGCCGTTGCCCGCTCCTGGAGCCTTTTGGCTCCTTGTTGGGACTCTCGTCCAGTCCGGCGACGCTCCGGATGCTCCACCGCGGTCATGTTCCCACGGATCGGCCCTACAGTCGGGCTCGCTATACCGCGTCGATTTTCACACACATAGTTCAATAAAATTGAACGTATAAAGTTTTTAGTTCAGTTTTCTTGACTTATGGGATGCATTGCTGTAGAGAGGCTTTGATCCACCAGCACACAGTGTCAGCCGGTCGCCCCTACGGGCGGCCGGCCTTTTTTCGCCGTTCCGACCGCATCTGATCGACGTTCTCGAGTAGCGACTCAAGCAAGTCGCAAAAGTCGTCAACAGTCTGTATGGGGTTCTCGGGGTCTTCCTCGAGTAGCAACGCGAGGTACGCTAGGACGGGCCTTCCGGGCCTCAGGGCACCGCTCAGCACACGGGCTTTGCCGACGATCGCTGAAACCGGCATCTCGATATCCAAGAAGCGGATGTGCGGTTCGGGCGGATATGTGCTTTCGCCCTCCCAAGACACGTGCCCGGAATCGATCCGGACACAAACGTCCCACCAACGGTGAATAGCGATCGTCGCCATCGTCAGCGCGTCCCAAAGATCAGATGTGTCGGGCAGCGAACGGCTAGCGCCAATTGCAACGACGTTATCCATCAGGCTGAACCTTCCGGGTCACCGTTGAGCCGTTGGCGATAGCTGATGAGATTCTGGACGTGAGATAGGATTGCGTCGGCGTTGGCCTTGAGGTCCTCACCACGATATCCCGCCTCCGCCAGCGAACTGACGAGCTTGCCAACCAGCGCCGCGTTTACTCTCGAACTCAGTGCCGCAGCCTCTCCAGGCGAGGGAGAGGTGCTGTCGATTACGGGAACGGATCTTTCCAACGACGCAAGATAGCCCTCGCCAATCTTTCGGACCTGTGCGGCTGACAATGGTGCGACCATCACGCGCCCCTCATCATCGCACGGCCTAACTCGGCGTCATGCGCGCCCCCAACAATCGCCTGCTGCGCGGCTGCCGTACCTGCGAGCGCCCGGAGAGCGTGTAGATCACTGAGTGAAACGGTGACTTCGTCCGCGGCGTCGACCCGGGCTTCCAGAGCTTCAATGCTCAAGCTGAGCGCCTGCAGGGTGTCTTTGAGCCCCGCGAGTTCGTCGTCGAAGCTCATCACGCGGCCCTCTGGTTGCGCTTGGCTTTCATGGCTTCCAGCGAGGCTTCGCACTCGGAACGCAACCAGCGGGACATTCCTGAGGTCGGTTTAATAGGCCTCGGAAACCTTCCGTCGGCGATGCCGGAGTAAAGCGTTGAAGCGGAAATGCCGCCAAAAAAGGCGCACACATCACGCTTTGTCATCAGTTCGGGATTAGGGGCGGGTTTCTGCGGTTCCATCATGGCCACCTCTCGCTTGAGATGGCCTTACGGCAGTGACCATCGCGCTAAACAACAGGCTGCCGCCTGCATGTTCGCGGGAATGGTCAGTCTCGACCGATTGCTCTACCCAGGAGCTCCTTCGTCCTGGAAGCGCCGCGACGTGTCCCTATGTGCTCTATGCCACGCGCGGTCTTGTAAAGGTAAGGCAGATCTGTCCGGATTTGTCAAGAGCTGGATGTAAAGCGCCGCTGGTGTCGAGATTAGAGTTGCGCCGTCCGTCTTCGTTCGATCTCATCTGGGCTTAAGGCTTTCCTTTTGCCGAATTAAGATCAATCACATTCTCGCCCCCGGCGCGTCCGAGATACTCTGCCCAATCGCGCATTAAAACGCGCCGTTTCTCCAATGCGGAAGCTCGCCGGTATGCCGCTTCGGTCGCGTCACGAATTGTGTGGGCAAGTGCTGCTTCGGCGACTTCGCGCGGATGGTTCGTGCAGTCTCCACACCAGTCTCGAAAGCTGGAGCGGAAACCATGAACGGTGAATTCGCCGGCCCCAATTCGCCTTAGCGCCATTGTGAGCGCCATTACCGAAAGTGGTCGGCCAGCCTTCTGACCCGAAAAGATGTAATCACCGTGCTCCCTGTTCCGGGCGACCTTCATGTTCTCAATGATTTCCACTGCACGATCGGTCAACGGAACGTGGTGCTCGCGCCCTCCCTTCATTCGGGCCCCAGGAACTGTCCATAGCTTCTTCCGAAGGTCGACTTCCGGCCAAACAGCCCCCATGACCTCGCCGGATCTCGCGGCGGTCAATATCGCAAACTCGAGAGCCAAGTTTGACGTGCTCCGTGTCTCCCGAAGCTTCGCGACTACATCGGGTACTTCGCTGAATGGCATCGCTGCATGGTGCCCCCGCGAAAGCTTCCTGCGAGGGGGTAGAAGTTTGTCGAGATGTCCCCGCCAGCGGGCCGGATTCTCGCCTTGCCGGTGCCCTTTGGCTTTTGCCGCATCCAGTACCGCCTCAATCCGGCCGCGGACCCTTGAGGCGGTTTCAGGCTTTGTTTGCCAAATTACCTGGAGAACGCTCAGAACATCTTCTGTCGTGACGTCGTCGACCCGCTTGTCTCGTATAGGTCCTGCGTAGCGAGTTAGCGTCATCTTCCATTGAGCTGCATGTTTGTCGTTGCGCCATGACGGCTCCATCGCCTCGATGTGCGCATCAGCGGCCTCGCCAAATGTTGGAGTCATTCGCTCATTCTGGCGTACTCCGATCGGATCTTTGCCATCCAAGAGAAGCTCGCGCGCGGCCTTTGCTTTGATCCTGGCTTTAGCCAAAGAGACGTCGCGGGCGGACCCCAAGCCCATTTCGCGGATTTTCCCGTTCCAACGGAACAGGAACACCCAACGACGTCCGCCGTTTGAAGAGATGCTGAGATAGAGGTTACCCCCGTCAGCGTAACGGCCCGGCTTGGTGACCGTATCGACAAACCTTGCTGATAGTCCGTTTCGATTCCGACCCATTCCGCCAGTCCTGTTGCCCTATCGTCTGCCCTATCATAGGCGCTGGACTGATGCGGACAAGGCTGTATCAAAGCGGATAAGAACGGACGGCGATCTGTCGTCTTTCTATCTGTAATAGTGAGTGTTTTTGGATTGTTGCGGTCAGGCACGGACTGTCTCAGAAAACGACGGACGGAATAATTTAATCCCACCTCTTCCGCCATATCCTGAAGCGTTAGTTCTAGGACGCGGACTCATAAGATCTGATCCAGATCCGGATTGAAGCGAGTTTGACGAGGGCGAGGTAGTTCTCGTCGTGTTTCTCGTAGCGGGTGGCGATCGCGCGGGAATGTTTCAGTCAGCAGAAGAAGCGCTCGACCACATTGCGGAATCGATAGAGCCATCGACTGAAGGGCGGCTTGTGACGTCGGTACGAGACCGGCTTGGCGCAGAGCCAGCCGCCTTGCTCCCTCATCTGCCGACGCAGCGTATCGTTGTCATAGGCGGCGTCGGCCAGAAGCGTCTGTCCCGGCCCGATGCCCTCCAGCATGTCGGCTGCGCTGCGCCCGTCATGGGCCTGACCGGCGGAGAGCTTCAGCTTCACCGGCAGGCCGTCGGCAACGACGAGCGCGTGGATCTTGGTGGTCAGTCCGCCGCGCGAACGCCCCATGCAGACGGCGCCGGATCGTGCCACGCCGGTGGCCTCGGCGCCCCCTTTTTTCCGCCGCGCGATACGGCGCTGGCGTGCTGATGGACCTTGATGGAGGAGGAATCGACCGATTGCAGGTCGCCGTCATAGGCCGCCGAGACCGCATCGAAGATGCGATCCCACACCCCCAGCTTCCGCCAGCGCACGAAACGGTTGTAGCAGGTTGTGGACGGGCCGTAGCGCTCGGGAATGTCGGCCCAGGGCGAGCCGGTGCGCAGCCGCCAGTAGATGCCGTTCAGCACCTTGCGATCATCGACCCGCGGAACGCCGCGCGGCTTGTTCGGCAGCAGGGGTTCGATGATCGACCATTCGAAATCGGTTAGTTCGTAGCGGCGCTGGGACATGGCAAACTCCTTGTCCGAGCTTGAATCATGTCTCGCACTGCGCCGCTACCTGTTTATGAGTTTACGTTCTAGCGCTCTACCCGGTGCCGTGGTCCGGTTCCCATTCAAGCTGGCCGTTGGGCTCCACCTCGATCCGGTCGAGGGCTGCCTGCGTCAGTGGCTTGCGCGGCAGGAATTCAGGGAGAAAGCGCCGGAGATAGGTCACGGCGCAGGCCGTGCCTTCGCGCCGGTAGGCTTCGGTGATGTAGCCGTGATGGCCGTAGGACATCGCCCAAATTCCATCCATTGCCGCTGCGGAGATCTCGAGCCAGTTGGCGAGTTCCGGCATCGGCTGCATATCGAAATAGGCTTCCAGCATCCGCGCCCGGCTCCGGGCGATCCGGGTGTTGCCGGAAAAGTCCGCGTTGCGTACCGCGACCGAGACACCCGCGCCGAGAAACAATCGCAAGGCCGCGGGGCGGCTGTTCTGAAACACCGCCGCGTTCTTGTGCTTCATCTCGAGAAGTTCTTGCCAGGTCTGCGGTTCCGGGTCGACGAGCGGCGCTATCGAGCGGCGATAGATCTCTTCGTTGAACCGCTGCGCCAGGGCGACGTAAACGGCGTTGCGATTGGGGAAGAAGTAGTAGACCGATGCAATCGAAACGTCGGCCGCCTCAGCGATCTGAGACAGGCTGATATCTTCGTCTCCGCACTCGGTCAGGAGGGCTTCGGTGGTATCCAGAAGCAGATTATAGCGCTCGACGCCGCGGCGTCGCATGGGGCGGCTCAACGTGGCCGCTCCGGCTATATCACTTGAGCGTTTCAAACCTTGCTCCCTGCAGACGTGCGCGCCAACTTACGGTGGTGCGTCGTTGCCTACAAGTTTGCGGCGAAAAGAGGAATGGGCCGCCGCCGCTGTGGTGCGGGACGGCCCTTCCGTTTTGTCGGATCCTACTGCAGAAGCCAGTTGGTCCAACGCTCGCGGAGCTCATCTCGGTGCTCGCCGATCCATTCGAAATCCGGGTCGACCAGAAGTTCGTAGTTTGCCGGATAGGTTGCGTAGAGCTTCTGCTGATCCTCGGGCAACTGGCTGAGGCCGATGGTCGAGGACGTGGCGTAACCGACCGCCTTGATGAAGCCGGGATGCCCCTTTGCGTCCCCATAGAAGAAGTTGATGAAATCGAGTGCGCCGCCGGTGTTCGGCGCTTTCGCGAGGATGGCGAAGTAGCCCGTGTCGCGGATCGCGCCGTCCCACGCCATGGCGAAGGGAGCGCCGTCCTGGATCACCTTCAACGCGCGGCCGGAATAGCTCATCGCCATGACGACCTCCTTGTCGCGCAGGATCTGCTGAACCTGGTTCCCGGTCTTCCACCACACCGCGATGTGCGGCCGGATTTCGTCGAGCTTCTTGTAGGCGCGATCCAGATCGAGCGGGAACAGGTCCTCCCGCTTCACACCGTCGGCCAGCAGCGCCACTGTCGGCAGCCACCAGTCACGGTCGCCGGTATCGGGCAGGCCGCGCGGTCCCGGGAACGCCTCGACGTCCCAGAAGTCGGCCCAGGTCTTGGGCTCCTTGCCGCCGAACGACTCCTTGTCATAGGTCAGCACCATGCCGCCGGTGGTCCGCGCAACGCCCTTCGGCTGACACGCGCCGGGAAGTGCGTACTCCTTCACGTTCTCCATGCTGTCGCAGGGAATGTCGAGCAGCATGTCAGCCTTGCCGACCAGGTCCGGACCCGTCGCGGTGACGATGTCGAACTCGACATTGCCCGTGCGCACCATGCCTTCGGCGCGCGCCCACTGGTCCGGCACCTCGATGTCGAAGGGAATGACCTCGATGCCGGTCTTGTCGGTGAACGGCACGTAGAAGAATTCTTCCATGGTGTTCCGCATCAGGCCGCCGGTGGTGGCGATGACCAGGTCATCGGCCTGTGCCGCCTGCGCAGAGGTCAGCACGGCCAGCGCCCCGGCCAGTATCAGTCCGCGTTTCAGTTTCGTCATGTCGAACTCCTTGTCGGTCCACGTTGCTCGAGGGGTGCGGCAGATCATCCCGTATCGGGACGGGCGGCACGCGATTCGGCCAGCCGACGCAACAGGGCGGCGGCGACCAGAATGAAGATCGAAATGCCGGTCAGCAGCACGGCGATCGCTGGGATCACCGGGGTCAGGTTCTGTTCGATGTTGTCGAACATCATGCGCGGCAGCGTCTTGTCGCGGATCCCGGCGAGGAAGAAGGTGATCACCGGTTCGTCGAACGAGAGGATGAAGGCGAAGAGCGCGCCGGAGAGGACATTGGGCAGGATCAGCGGGAGCGTCACCAGGCGAAACGCCGAGAACCGGGAGGCGCCGCAGCTCATCGCGGCATCCTCGAGCGTCGGGTCGACCGCGCTGAGCGCGGCCGCGACGGTGAAGACGGTGAAGGGCATGGCGATGACCGAATGGGCAAGCACATAGCCGAATACGGTGCCGGAGAGGCCGACCTGCTGGAAGAACAGGTAGAGCGCCACGGCCAGCGCGATATGCGGCACCACGATGGGAGCGATCAGAAGGCCCTGAAACAGTGCGCCAAGCCGCCCTGCCCCGCGCATCAGCGCGTAGGTCGCCATGGTTCCGACGGTCGCTGTCACGATGGCCGTGAGGACGGCGATCTTGAGGGAGAAGACGGTGGCGTCCATCCAGCGGGCATTTCCGAAGAATGCGCCGAACCACGACAGGGTGAAGCCCCGTGGCGGGAAGGTCAGATAGTCGGTCTCGCTGAAAGCCATCGGCAGAATCACGAGGATCGGCGCGAGAACGAAGAAGAGCACCGCGTAGACATAGGCGTTGAACAGGAGCCGGCGGGGATTGAGTCCGGGTGTCACATCTGGGCTCCCAACATGCGGTCGAACCGGAAGACCTTGCTGAAGAGCAAGGTGATCGCCGTCACGAACAGTGTCAGGACGCCCACCAGGGCCGCGGCGAACGGCCAATCCAGGAATTCGCGAAGCTGTTGGGAGATCAGCGTCGCGATCATCATCTCCTGCGGCGAGCCGAGGAGCGCGGGCGTGATGAAGTAGCCGAGGGCTGTCAGGAAGACGAGAATGAACCCGCCGAGAACGCCCGGCATGGCCAGCGGCAGCGTCACTTCCCTGAAGACGCGCAGCGGCCCGGCGCCGCAGATGGCGGCGGCCCGGCCATAGTCGGCGGGAATGTTGCGCAGCGCGCCGTAGATCGGCAGCACCATGAACGGCATCAGGACGTGGGTCATCGCAACGACCACGGCGCCCTGTGTATAGAGAAGGCGCACCGGCGCAGAGATGATCCCGACCGCCTGCAGGCCTTCGTTGATGAGACCGTTGCGTTGCAGGAGCACGGCCCAGGCGGCAGTGCGCACGAGGACGGACGACCAGAACGGCAGCAGGATGCAAGCGGTAATGAAGATGGCCATCGGTCCCCTGGACGCGACCATTGCCATCGCGACCGGGAAGGCGAGAACCAGCGACAGGCCGGCCACCAGGATCGCAATCCAAAGTGTCCGCATCAGCACCTTGGCATAAAGCGGATTGTCGAGAATGCGGCTGTAGTTTTCCAGGCCTGGTTGTGGCTCGAGTACGGAGATGGAAAGCAGGTTTGTCAGCGGATAGAGGAAAGCGAAGCCGATCAGCATGAAAAACGGCGCCATCAGCAGGAGGATACCAGCCGAGGAAAGACGTCTGCCGTCTGACTGAAAGAGCGTCGCGAGGGTCACGCGGGCACCTCCTCGCCGTAGACCAGCAGAGCTTCCGCTGGGTAGGTCAGGCCGACTCGGTCGCCGACGGTGAGGCGTGGAAGGTCTGCCGACGAGACACGCGCCCTCACCTCGGTGCCGTCCGCCAGCCGGGTGATGACCAGCGTGCCCGCCCCTGCGTAGACGACCTCTTCCAGGGTCGCCCTCAGCGCTCCGGGTGTGCCGGGCGCGGTGACGGCAAGTCGCTCGGGACGGATCGCGAGGGTGGCGCGGCCATGCGTCGGCGGAGCCCCCATGACCGCCGAAGACGGCGGTTCCAGTCTGTCTCCCTGCCCCAGGCTGAGGCCGGAGCCGTCCCACGTGGCCGGGATCATGTTCATCTCGCCGATGAATCCCGCGGCGAACAGGTTGGCGGGGCGCTCGTAGAGCTCGCGCGCCGGCGATATCTGCTGGACCTGCCCGCTGCGAAGGATCGCGATGCGGTCCGCCATGGTCAGCGCCTCGCCCTGATCGTGGGTGACGAAGACGACGGTGATGCCGAGTTCGGAATGCAGGCGCTTGATCTCGAGCTGCATCTCCTCGCGGAGATTCTTGTCGAGGGCCGACAGCGGCTCGTCCATAAGCAGGAGACGCGGGTGATAAACGATCGCGCGGGCAAGCGCGACGCGCTGGCGCTGACCGCCGGAGAGCTGCGAGGGCATCCGGCTGCCATATCCGTCAAGGCGCACGACCTCGAGCGCCTCGGCGGCGCGGCGGCGCCGTTCCGCGCGGCCGATGCCACGCATTTTGAGCGGAAAGGCGACATTGTCGACGACCTGCAGGTGGGGAAACAGCGAATAGTGCTGGAACACCATGCCGATGTTGCGCTTCTGCGGCGGCAGCCGCGTGCAGTCGCGCCCGTCGATCTCGATCCGCCCGGCCGAGGGGACCTCGAATCCGGCCAGCATCATCAGAACGGTCGACTTGCCTGAGCCGGACGGTCCCAGCAGGGCCAGAAATTCGCCGCTCTCGATGTCGATGGAGACGTCGTCGACCGCCTTCAGGTCGCCGAATGCCTTCTGAAGGTTCCGGATCGAAACTCCGGCTCCGAGGGCCTGCCGCCCGTTCTCGATTGGCAGGTTCGAACCATCGTGCATGCAGCCCCTCCACTCCGGACGACGGGCAGCGTGCAGGTGCCCGACGAAGCGTCTTCCATCTAAATCTGATATAGCAGAAAAATCAATTTAAATTCGGGCACGCCCTCGAGACGCTGGCGCAAAAGCCCAACAATTATGCGGAGGCCTAAAACGTCGGCACGCGCGCGAATCCAGCGTCAGTTCGGATAAAATGAGTATCATACCGGTGGGTTAGCGTGTCTATGGCGCTTGTGATTGTGATGGACTTGATCGTCTCGCTTGCAAATATGTCTATAATTTCTTCAAATAAAATTATTCAAACGCTTGACCTGCGTTCATGGATTCGGATTTCTGTTATATCTTGTGGTGGCAGGTCCTCAAGAATCGAAGCGATGCCGCCGCGCAACCCGAGAGGATGCGATGGAGCCAGGAATGAGCGTTGCAACGATAGGTCTCTCCGGCGGCAGGGACGCAGAGTTGTGCGCGAGAGCGCAAGCGGTCATTCCCGGAGGGATGTGGGGCCACCAGCGCGCGGCCGCCGTGCCAGAGGGGTATCCGCAGTTCTTCGCAGGCGGCGCGGGGGCCTGCGTGCGGGACGTCGACGGCAGGGAGTACATCGACTTCATGTGCAGCTGGGGTCCGATGATCCTCGGACATGCACACCCGGAAGTCGAGGCCGCGGTCCGTACCCAGTTAGACGCCGGCGATTGCCTCGACGGCCCGACCGAACACGTGGTCACCCTCGCCGAGAGGCTGGTGCAAACGATTCCGCACGCCGACTGGGCGCTCTTCCAGAAGAATGGCTCGGATGCGATGACGTCCTGCGTGACGATCGCTCGTGCCGGAACCGGACGGCGCAAGGTTCTCGTGGCGCGAAACGCCTATCATGGCGCCGTCCCCTGGTGCTCGCCGTCGGTGGTCGGGGTAACGGCCGAGGATCGGGCTCATATCCTGCATTTCGAGTACAACGACATCGAGAGCCTCGATGCAGCCGTTGCCGTGGCCGGCGATGATCTGGCCGCCATCGTGGTATCGGCCTTCCGGCACGACCTCGGGGTGACCCAGGAACTGCCGGACGCAGGCTTCGCCGCGGCGGCGCGTGCGCATTGCGACCGGTCGGGTGCCGCTCTGGTCGTCGACGATGTTCGCGCCGGCTTCCGTCTCAATCTCGGCGGCAGTTGGGAGGACGTCGGCGTCCGGCCGGACCTGGCCGGATACTCGAAGGCCATCGCCAACGGACATCCTCTTGCTGCCGTTACCGGCAATGCGCGATTCCGCGAGGCGGCCGAGGCGGTGTTCGTCACCGGGTCGTTCTGGTATGCGGGCGCGCCGATGGCGGCCGCCGTCGTCGTCAACGACATCCTGCACCGGCTCGATGGCCCTGCCCGCTTGCGGGCCGCCGGAACGCGGTTTGCCGACGGCCTCATCGAAAGCGCCATGCGGCGCGGTTTCGACGTTTCGCTCTCAGGGCCGCCGGCGCTGCCGCTGATGCAGTTCGCCGACGATCCCGACGCGTCGCTCGGCGAGGCGTTCTGCCGGGAAGCCCTCACCCGCGGCGTCTACTTGCACCACAAGCACAACATGTTTCTGTCGCTGGCTCATACCGATGCGGTGATCGACGCTGCCGTCGAGGCCGTCGACGACGCTTTCGCGGCGCTGGCAAGAAAGAGGAGTGCCTCCGCGTGACCGGAAGGGTGTCGATGTGTGTAACGGCTGCCCCCCGCGCAAGCGGAAACGAGAGGCCGCGACGGGCCCCAGGCGACGTCGGCCGTTGCCTCACCGGGCGTGTCCCGGTCATGGTTCGCACCGGCGCACATGCCGCATTCGACTATACGAGTGCCTCAACACTCGCGGACAACGCGCCCGGCCGGACAGAACCGTGTTTCTCCACTTCCGTCTTTCACTGTTCGAACGCAGGACCTAGCGCATGACCAGATCCCGTTTCCGGTATCCCGAGACCGGTCCCCACGCCATCAAGCCCTGGTCCGTCCGGAAGGGCTACGCCGACGAGCATTTCCTGTCCGACTACCGATTCCAGTTCCCGCGCGAGGATCGGGAACTCGCGGAGGTGTTCGTCTACACGGACCGGATGTCCTACGACCCGGGCGAGACGGTTGCCTTCCGCGGCTCGACGACGGCCGACAGATGGTCGCTGCAAATCTACCGCGACGGCTGGAAGCCGGAGATGGTTCACGAGGCGTTCGACCTGCCGGGCGCGTTCACGAAGACGTCCGAGACGGCCTACATGGACGGCTGCGACTGGCCTGTGGTGCATACCTGGAAAATCCCGGAGGACCAGCGGCCGGGCTTCTACCGAGTCGTCTCCACCTGCATGCGCAAGGACGGCAACCGCTTCGTCCAGCACCATTTCGTGGTGGTGCGTCCGACGCCGGCGACGCGTCAGGGGAAGATCCTGTTCATGCTCGCGACCGGCACCTGGACGGCCTACAACGACTGGGGTGGCGCCAACCACTATTTCGGTACGTGGGGACCGAACGGCAACGAGGGGTCGCCGCACCTGAGCCTGAAGCGGCCCTGGACCCGCGGCATGATCTGGCTGCCGACCGGCGCGGCGCGGATCGCCCAGAACCGGATGCCGGAGATGAACGACCTGCCGGGCTACCCGTCGAAGGAATGGGGCTACTCCCACGGTTTCGGCCAATATTATGCGGCGGCCGGGTGGGCCCAGTTCGACCGGCATTTCGCGATCTGGGCCGAGCGCGAAGGCTACGGCTTCGACATCATCACCCAGACGGACCTGCACTACCGGCCGGAAATCCTCGACGACTATTCCTGCCTGGTGACGGTCGGCCACGACGAATATTGGTCGTGGGAGATGCGAAAGGCGGTCGAGAACTTTGTCGAACGCGGTGGTGGCTTCTCCCGCTTCGGCGGCAATTTCCTGTGGCAGATCCGGCTGGAGGAAGAAGGCGCCCGGCAGGTCTGCTGGAAGTTCAAGGCGCCGGAGCACGACCCGGTGCGCGATGACCCCGACCGCAAGCATCTGCTTACCGCCTCATGGGAAAGCGGCGACGTCGCGTGGCCCGGTGCGTCGACTGTCGGCGTGAACGGGTGTCACGGAATGTATGGAAGCTGGGGCGGCTTTGCGCCGCGCGGATCGCGCGGCTTCACCGTCTACCGGCCCGAGCACTGGCTCTTCGATGGCACCGATCTGCGCTATGCCGACGTGTTCGGCGCCGAGGCGGGTATCTTCGGCTACGAGGTGGACGGGCTCAACTACACGTTCGAGCGCGGCCTGCCCTACCCCGTCGCCGATCCCGGCGTGCCGGAGGGGATCGAGATCCTCGCCATGAGTCCGGCGGTGCTGTTCGAATACGAGCACGAAGGCCCCGGGTATCGGTACTACGTCCGCGACTCCGACCTGAACGGCCTTGCCGGGCTTGCGGCAGAGGATTTCGACACGGCCCGTCGTAACTACCAATACGGCTCGGGTATGGTCGTCGGCATGAAGCGCGGCGACGGCGAGGTCGTCTGTGCCGGATCGTGCGAATGGGTCATGGGGCTGACGCGGCGCGATCCGTTCACCGAAACCATCACCCGCAACGCGCTCGACAAGTTCAGCGGTACCACGGACTGACATGAACAACAGGCCGGTTCCGACAAGCGGACGCCGGGTGCAGGGAGAAACGACGTGAGTATCAAACGGGAGGCAGCGGCCGGCACGGCCGCTTCACGCGCATGAGCCGGGCTTACGGCATCATATCCGACGACTTCACCGGCGGGCTGCTGGTCGCAAGCTACTTCGAGGAGGCCGGGCTTGCCTGCCCGGTCTATTTCGATCCGGCGGCCGCCGCCGAAGATACGTCGGACGCGCCGATCATCGTCATCGCCCGGACCACCCGGCTGGTTCCGGTCGCGGAGGCTGAGATCGAAATCCTCGCGGCGCTCGACGCCCTGGATGCACTCGGCTGCGAAGCGGTCGCCTACAAGGCCTGCGCCAGCTTCGACTCCACGGAAGAAGGCAACATCGGCATCGCGGCCGATATCCTCGCGGACCGGTACGACCAGACGCCGCTGCTGATCAGCGCCGGTTTCCCGGAATTCCGGTCGACCGTGCATCAGGGGCACCTGTTCTATCAGGGCATGCTGATATCGGAATCGGTGAAGCGGTTCGATCCTGTGACGCCGATGCCCGACCCCAATCTCGTCCGCTTCCTGTCGCACCAGACGCGGACACCCTTGGGGCTGGTCAGCCATCTCGATCTGGCCAGGGGCGAGGACGCGGCGCGCGCGGCGTTGGGGCGCGTGGTCGACGCCGGACACCGGCACGTCCTGCTGGATTGCAGCGACGACGCCGACGTCGCGATGAGTACGGCCCTTGCTCGCGACTCCCGCGCGATCGTGGCGAGCGATCCTCTGGTCATCGCTTTCGGTCTCGCCCGCGCCGCGGGTCGGGAGGCGACCTCCCCCGCACCGCGCCATGCGGACGGTCCGGCCGCCGTGCTCGTCGGCAGCGTGGGGCCGGTCGCCGAGGGACAACTCGCCGCATTCGGTGCCGAATACCCGGTGCTCTCCCTGAACCTGTTGGAGGAGTCCTCGGAAGAAGCGCAGATTGCTGACGCTTTGGCGTGGGTCGCCGAGAACTCCCGTGATCGCCCGTTCGCTGTGACGACCTTCGCAGACGAAGCCGGCGTCAAGGCGGCGCAGGCGCGGCTCGGTAGGATGGGCGCCGCCCGCAAGGCGGAGCGTCTTCTGGCGGGAATCGCGTGTGGTTTGAGGGATGCCGGAATCCGTCGCTTTATCGTGGTGGGTGGCGAAACATCGGGTGCGGTCGTGACCGCCCTGAAGGTGCCCGGTGTACGGCCGCTGCCGCGCGGACCGCTCGGTGGCGGCTTCTGTATCGCCGAAGGCGACGATCCGATTTCCTTCTTCCTGAAGTCGGGCAAGCTCGGAACGCCGGACGTTCTGCTGCGTGCACTCGAGACGATGCGGCCCTAGAGGATGCGAGATACAATGACCGAAGCCGAGATCAGATCTGCCCTCGTGCACTACAGCCGCGAGGCGGTTGCCCGGGGCCTTTCGAACGCGACGGCGGGGAACATCAGCATGCGCTTCGGCGACGGGATGCTGATTACGCCGTCGGGGATCGCGCCGGACAAGATGGAGGGCGACCAGATCGCGCAGGTGGCGTTCGACGGGCGCTTCAAGGGCAACTGGAAGCCGTCGAGCGAATGGGCTCTGCATGCACGGCTCTATGAGCAGCGCCCCGACGCCTCCGCCATCGTGCATGCGCACCCGACCTATTGCGTGGCGCTGTCGACATTGCGCGAGGCGATGCCGCCTTTCCACTACATGGTAGCCGGCTTCGGCGGCAACGAAGTGCCCTGCGCCCGCTACGAGACCTTCGGCAGTACCGACCTGGCCGACGCGGTCGCAGAGACGATGGGGACCCGTTACACCGCCTGTCTGATGGCCAATCACGGCATGATCGCCATCGGCAACGATCTGGTCATGGCATTCACCCGGACCGAGAAACTCGAGGTGCTGGCGCAGCAGTACCAGCTTGCGCGCACGATGGGCCCGGTTGTGCTCCTGACGGAGGCGGAGATGGCCGTGGTTCACGAGGCCTACAAGACCTACGGCTACGGCAAGCCGGGCGAGGTCAAATCCTGAGGGTGTGGCTCAGTCTAACTCACGCGGATTGCGTAGCCCTGCGGTCTCGCCGCCGTCGACGGGGATGACCGCGCCGTTCACGTAGCTCGACTGATCGGACATCAGCCAGGCGATGACGTCGCCGACTTCGCGTGGTTCCGCGATCCGTCCCGCCGGAATGCGCAGTTCGAGCGCGCGCCGGCGCCGGTCGTCCGACAGGACCTTGCCCATCATCCGCGTGCCGATCTGTCCCGGGCAGATCGCGTTGAAGCGGATCAGATGGCCGAGTTCCAGCGCGAGGGCCTGCGTCAGGCCGATCACCGCCGCCTTCGAGGCCGTATAGAGCGCCAGCTCCTCTTCGCCGGCCTTTCCGGCGATCGAGGACACATTGACGACCGCCCCCCGCCCCGCCGCCAAACCGTCGAGGGCCAGCCGCGTCATCAGGTAGACGCTGCGGGCGTTGATCCCCATGATCAGGTCCCAGTCCTCGAGCGTCGTTTCGGCGAAGGCGTGACGCCGGCCAATGCCGGCATTGTTCACCAGGCCCCTGATACGCCCGCCGCCCAGTTCCATGGCGCGATCGACAATTGCACGGCAATCGGCTTCCTTCCTTACGTCGGCGCGGATGAAGGTCACGCCCGCAACGTCGCGCTCGACCGCTTCTCCCGCCGCCTCGTCGCGGCCGGCAATAAGAACCTGATGTCCGGCATCGGACAGCGCCTCGGCGGCGGCGCGTCCGATCCCGTGGGTACCGCCCGTAACGATGATCATGTGATGTGTTTCCCCGACGCGGGCCGATAGTCAGATGACGGAATAATCCACTGGGGTCGCGTGCCATCCCTCGGCGCGTTTCTCCCAGAAACGGTCATGCAGGCGTGTGGAAATGGGGCCCGGCGCGTCGTTGTTCATCATGCGTCCGTCGATGCGTGACACCGGCATGATGCCGCCCGCCGTCGTACAGGTGAATATCTCGTCCGCCTGGCGGAACTCGTCGGCGGGGATGTCCCGGATCTCGGTGGGGATGCCCATTTCGTCGCACAGTTCGAACACGGAGGCGCGGGTCACCCCTTCGAGCGCACCGCGCAAGGGCGAGATGACCTTGCCATCGATGATGCACATGACATTGAAGCCCGGACCCTCGGTAACATTGCCATCGGCATCCAGCAGCACCGCATAGTCGGCTCCGGCGTCCCGCGCTTCGAACAGGCTTTGCGTCAGGTCGCCCCAGTGAAAGTTCTTCACGGTCGGATCGACGCTGTCCGGAGGGATGCGGCGGACCTTGGGAATCATGAGATGCATGCCGCGCTCGAACATTTCCTCCGTTGCGACGGACAGCCAGGGGATGGCGATGCAGCACAGATAGCTGCGGCAATTGGCCGGGTGCCGCGACATCCCCGGCGGTGGTGCGCCGCGCAGGGACTCCATGGACACATAGGCGTTCTGTAATCCGGCCAGCGCCACCAGACGGTTCAGAACCGCGTGGATTTCCCCGTCGGTCTCCGCCGGTTCCATCCGCAGGCTGTTCATCGAGTTTCGGAACCGGCGGATATGATCGTCCAGGCGGAAAAAGTTCCCGTCCCGGACCCCGACGACATCATAGGTGACGTCGGATCGGCGGTAACCCGCATCGAGCACCGGGATTGCCGCCTGTCCTACTGGCATGTAGCGGCCGTCGATGTATGCCGCGCCATCCGCGTAGCCTTGTTTGATTGTCATCGCAATCGTTCCCCCGACCGGTTCCGGTTGTGCCTTTTCCCGACGATAGGCCGACTTTTTGCGCATTATAATATATCATAAGCCCCTCAGGATAGCCGCTTAGATCGGGCATTATGGCGTTCTCCTTGAGTTTACTCATTGAAATCCAGGGATGGAGATAAAACCCTTTGTAAATCGCAGAAACTGTGTCAGATTTCTGATATATCCGAATTTGCGGGAAGGCGAAATGAACTATCCGGACATGCCAACGCCTCAAGCCTGCGTGAACGTCGATGGCCTGAAGGCGCCTGGCGTCGTGATGCGTGATCAATGGGGCGTCCCGCACGTAAAGGCTTCGGACACCGGTGATCTGTTCATGCTGAACGGATACGTCCACGCGCAGGACCGGATGTGGCAGATGGAAGCCGCGCTCCGCCGCGCGGTGGGCCGATTTGCCGAATGGACCGGGCCGGCCGCCCTGCCCGCAGACCGGCTTGCCCGGCAGCTCGGCGTTGAGGCTGCTTCGAAGCGGGACTTCGACGCGTTGAATGACGCGACGAAGGACATGCTGGCCTCCTATGCCAAAGGCGTGAACGCCTGGATCGACGCGGATGGCACTGCTCCCGAATACGCGCTTCTGGACGCCCGTCCGATGCGGTGGGAACCGTGGTTTTCGGTGGCGGTCATGCGCCAGCGCGGTCTGCTAATGGGATCTGTCTGGTTCAAGCTGTGGCGTGCCGCCGCGCTCGGGACCATCGGCGCCGATGCGGTACCCCTGCTGCGTTACGACGATGGGGGCAGCGAGCGGTACGTCGTCCCGCAGGGAGCCGAAGGTCGGCGGCTGACGATTGCGCTCGAGGCGCTCAAGCCGGCGGTCGAGGCACTGTCAGGCTGGGCCCCTGATGACGGCACCGTCGGCGGATCGAACAACTGGGCGATCGGCGGCGCGCGCACCGCGTCGGGCATGCCGCTGGTGGCGGGCGATCCGCACCGGCAATACGAAATTCCCGGCATGTACACCCAGTTGCATCTGACCGGACCGGACTTCGATGCCATTGGCTTCTCGGTGCCCGGCGTTCCAGCCTTCCCGCATTTCTGCCATACCGAAACCGTCGCCTGGTGCGTCACCCATTCCTTCGCCGACATTCACGATGTCTATGTCGAGGAGTTCGGTGGGGACGGCAGAACGTACAGAACGGAGACCGGCTGGTCCGAGACCGTCACGCGTCAGGAAACCATCGCCGTTCGCGGGGCTGCGGACGAGACAATCACCGTCGCCGAGACCCGCCACGGCCCCGTCATTGCCGGCGATCCGGCCGACGGCAAGGCGCTGGCCTTGAAATCGGTACAGCTCTTCGATACCGATCGGTCGCTCGACTGCCTGCTGCCGATGCTGACGGCGCCGACGCTCAGTGCATTTTACGAGACGTGCAAGGGCTGGGGCGTGATCGACCACAATCTCGTGGGCGCGGACCGGGACGGCCATATCGGCGTTCTCGTCCGCGCGGTGGTGCCCAAGCGCGACCGCGAAAACGGCTGGCTGCCGATGCCGGGCTGGACCGGCGAGCACGAGTGGCGCGGACTGATCCCGTTCGAGCGTATGCCGTGCGAGATCGATCCGGCCGACGGCTATGTCGTTACCGCCAATAACCGGCTGGTGCCCGAGGATCATCCCGATTACCTGACGACCGATTGCCATCCGACCACCCGGGCGTCGCGCGTGGCCCGCAGGATTGAACGGGTGGAAGGTCTGACGGCGGGCGACATGGCCGATTTCCTCCGCGATACCGACAGCGCACCGGCTCGCGAGATCGTCGCCCGCATACTCGACGCGGGCTGCACGGTCGGGGGCGACCTGCTCGCAATTCTCGCCGCGTGGGATGGGCGGATGGACCCGGGCCTGACGGCGCCCACAATCTACTATCTGATCCGTCAGGAGATGACCCGGATCATCGCCCGCCGCTCCGGCCTCGACAAGGCGTCTGGGCATGCCGCAGCGTCGCCCGCGCCGGGTATTCCGGCACTCAATCAGCTCTGGTGGACGCTGCCGAACCTGTTGCGGTCGGACGACGTCACTCTCCTGGGCGGCGCCTCCTGGCCGGAGGTCATCCGGGAAGCCGTCTCGGCGGTGGCCGGCGGCCCGACACCCGACCCCTGGGGCAAGGCCCATCTGCCGCTCTTCGTCCATCCACTAGCGCATCTCTTCCCCGATGCGCCAGGCGCCGCCGCGCCGTCCTCGGATCCGACCGGTGGCGATGGCGACTGCGTTCTCGCGACCGGTGGCTTCCCCGGCTACGGGACCCGATCCGTCTACGGCCCCGTGGCGCGCTACGTGTTCGACCTGGCCGATTGGGACAACAGCCGGTGGATCGTGTTCCACGGCGCCTCCGGGCATCCCGGGAACCCGCACTATTGCGATCAAAATCCGCTCTGGGCACGCGGCGAACTGGTGCCGATGCCTTACAGCGCAGCGGCCGTCGCGGCCCACACGGTCATGCGAACGCGGTTCGAACCCGCCTGACGCGCAAAGGGAGCGGGCGGCAACGCCCGAACGGTCGCGAACGGTGCTACGCGGCCAGGACAATGACAAAACGGATAGCAACACGGAGAACGAGACCATGAAACACTTCAGACCCCGATACTTCGCAGGTGCCCTGCTCTCGGCTGCGTTCCTGGCCACCGCATCGTTCACGCCCGCGCTTGCCGACTACCCCAAGACGGGCGGCACCATTCTGTACGCCAACAATTCCGGGCCGGGGCAGCTCGATCCCCAGATGGCGGCGAGTCTCGTCGAACTGGAGGTGATCGCGCATCTCTTCGAGCCTCTGGTCTCGATGGACAACAACTACGACGCCCAGCCGATGCTGGCGGAGAGCTACGAGATCTCCGATGACGGCAAGACCTTCACCTTCCATCTGCGTGAAGGCGTAAAGTTCCACAACGGCGACGAGATGACCTCGGACGACGTCAAGGCGACGTTCGAACGCTACGCCGAGGTGAGCCCCGGCAAGGGGGCGCTCGCCGATGTGAAGGAGTTCCGCACACCGGATCCCTATACGTTCGTCATCGAACTGAACAATCTGGACGCGGTCTTCATCGACCGGCTGAAGACGCCGGTCTATCCCTTCTCGATCCTGCCGGCCTCGCAGCGTAATGCGCCGCCGCGGGAGATCGAGGTGATCGGCACCGGGCCGTTCAAGCTCGGCGAGTGGGTCAAGGACAGCCACCTCGTCATCGAGAAGAACCCCGATTACGTGGCGCGGGAGGATTCCGACGGGCCGGACGGCTATGTCGGCAAGAAGACCGTCTATGTCGACGCGGTGCGCTACAACTTCCTGCCGGAGGCGAATGCCCGTGTCGCCGCGATGCAGACGGGCGAAGCCGATATCACCACGGCCCTGCCGCTCGATCTGTCCAAGCGGCTTGAAGGTGCCGAGGGCGTGACCCCGATTACCGTGTTCCCGTACTGCCAGCAGTATCTGATCGTCCATTCCGGACAGGCGCCCACCGACAACCGCAAGATCCGGCAGGCGATCCGCATGGCGACCGGTGTGGAAGACCTGATCATCGCGTCGGGCGAGGCGGCCAAAGAGAACTTCTCGATGGTCTATCCCGGCGGCGCCTACTTCATCGGCGAGCCGAACGCGAAATGGTACAACCAGGCCGATCCCGAAGGCGCCAAGGCGCTGTTGAAGGAAGCCGGCTACAACGGCGAAGAGATCCTGCTGCAGTCGAACACCAACTACGCCTACATGCGCGACTCGATCCTGGTGCTGGCCGAGCAGCTCAAGATGGCGGGCATGAACGTGAAGGTGGATATCACCGACTGGACCACCAACGCCTCGAACCTGCAGTCCGGCAACGGCGGCTGGAACGTCTCGACCACCTCGTTCTGCTCGAACCCGATCCTCGGTCCGCAGCAGTGGGAAACGATGATCTACAACTTCCCGCACATCGAGAACAACAAGGTGCTCGATGACGCCTACGCCAAGTTCTACAGCTCGCTCGACCTGGCCGACCGCGTTGCCGCGTGGAAGGATATCGAGGCCGAGGTGCTCGAGGGCGCCTACATGATCAAGGTGTCGGACCGCGGCTCGAACCGCGCGGTCGCGGACGATCTCAAGGGCTTCCGCGAGTTCAACATCAATCTCTTCTGGGACATGTGGCTCGACCGCTGAGCCGTCCCTAGAGTGATCGGACGCGGGCGCCCGTGCGCCCGCGTCCACCGGTCCCCCGAAACTCGGTCAGGCGGATCTGCCCGGCATGCCCAAGCTCATAGCCTTCCGCATCGCGCAGGCGATCCCGGTCATGTTCATCGTGGCCGTGCTGACCTTTCTGCTGATGCACCTGCTGCCCGGCGATCCCGCGACGATCATCGCGGGCGACATGGCGGACCAGGAGGCGATCGAACAGGTGCGCCGGGATCTCGGGCTGGATCAGCCGGTGCTCGTGCAGCTCTGGCTGTGGATCACCAACCTCGTTCACGGCGACTTCGGCCGCTCGCTGATGCTGAACCAGCCGGTGGCCGAAGCCGTGGCGGAGCGTCTGCCCGTGACGCTCTCGCTAACTCTCGTCGCCTTTGCGATCACCGTCCCGGTCGGCATCTTTCTGGGCGTGATCGCGGCGGTCTGGCGCGACACCTGGGCGGACAGCGCGGTGATGATGCTCGCGCTGGTCGGTGTGTCGGTCCCGAATTTTTGGATCGCGATCCTGTCGGTGATCCTGTTTTCCGTCACGCTGGGCTGGCTGCCATCGGCCGGCTACGTGCCGATTTCCACCAGCTTCTGGGGGTGGCTTTCCTCGCTGATCCAGCCCGCCGTGGTGCTGGCGCTGTTCCAGATCGGCTATCTCGCCCGGATGACACGCTCGGCGATGCTCGAGGTGCTCGACCAGGACTACATCCGCACGGCCCGGGCCAAGGGCGTTTCGCCACGCGTCACCATCGCTAAACACGCCTTCCGGAACACGCTGATGCAGGTCGTCACGGTGTCCGGCTACATCTTCAGTCTGCTGATCGGCGGCTCGGTCGTGATCGAGCAGATCTTCGCCTTGCCCGGCATCGGCCGGCTGCTGGTTCAGGCGATCATGGCGCGGGACTATCCGGTGGTTCAGGGAACCATGTTGCTGCTCGGCTTCGCGTTCGTGTTCATCAACATCGTGATCGACCTGATCTACGCCTACGTCGACCCGAGGGTTCGCTATGACTGATGCCGCGATGCCCTCCTCAGCGGCGGACGATCCACCGCGCCCGTCTCGCCTTCGCGTTCTGGCCCGACGGCTGTGGCGGCACAGGTCCTTCCGGCTAGGAGCGGGCATCGTCGCCGTCATCGTGATCCTGGCGCTGGCCGCACCGCTGATCACCAACGGGCAGCCAAACGCGATGTCGCTGCGCAATCGTTTCGCGCCCCCTTCGGCGGAGTTCTGGTTCGGCGCCGACAATTTCGGGCGGGATATCTTCACCCGCGTTCTCTACGGCGCGCGGATCTCGCTGTGGATCGGCTTCGCCTCGGCGGTCCTGGCGGCGGCCGGCGGGGCACTGGTCGGCATGGCATCGGCGTGGTTCCGCAGACTCGACGGCGTCATCATGCGGATCATGGATGCATTGCTGGCCTTTCCCGCCATCCTGCTCGCCATCGGCATCAACGCCGCGCTTGGGCCGCAGGTCTCCAGTGTCATCATAGCGCTTGCCTCGGCCTATGTGCCGCGCATGGCGCGCATCGTGCGCGCCGCAGCGCTCGTGATCCGGGAACTCGACTATGTCGATGCCGCGCGTGTCAGCGGCGCCGGTGCGCGGCGGATCATCTTCCGGCATATCCTGCCCAATTGCCTCGCGCCGCTGCTGGTCTCGGTCACCTTCGTCTTCGCCTATGCGATCCTGGCCGAAGCCGCCCTCTCCTTCCTCGGAATCGGCCCTCCGCCGCCGCAACCTTCCTGGGGCAATATCATCGCGGAAGGCCGCGACTACTCGGTCGAGGCGTGGTGGATCATGCTGTTTCCGGGCCTCGCCATCAGCTTTGCCGCACTCGGCATGAACCTGCTCGGTGACGGTCTGCGCGACGTGCTCGATCCCCGGCTGAAGGTCGAGGCCTGACATGCTGGACGTCCAAAATCTCTCGGTAGACTTCCGGGTGGACAGCGGCTGGATCCGGTCGGTGAACGGGGTGAGTTTCTCGCTGGCGCCGAAGGCCAGCCTCGGGATCGTGGGCGAAAGCGGATCGGGCAAATCGGTCACCGCGCTGTCGATCCTGCGGCTGCATGCGCAGCGGACCACCCGCATGAGCGGGGCGATCCGCTTCGACGGCGACGATCTGCTGCGCCTGCCCGAACGCAGGCTGCGCGAGATGCGCGGCCGCGACATCGCGATGATCTTTCAGGACCCGATGCACTCTTTGAATCCGGTCCTGACGATCGGCGACCAGATCGGCGAGACGCTCAGGATCCATCAGGGGCTCGACGTCGCGGCCGCCACCCGGCAGGCCGTCGACCTGCTCGACATGGTGCGTATTCCCGATGCCGCCCGCCGGATCGCGGATTTCCCGCACCAGCTCTCCGGCGGCATGCGCCAGCGCGTGATGATCGCCATGGCGATCGCCTGCCGTCCGCGCCTTTTGATCGCCGATGAGCCGACCACGGCGCTCGACGTGACGGTACAGGCGCAGATCCTCGACCTCCTCCGGGACCTGCGCGAGGATATCGGCATGGCCGTGATCCTGATCTCGCACGACCTCGGCCTTGTCGCCGAGTTCGCCGAGCGCGTTCTGGTGATGTATGCGGGCGAACTTGTCGAGGATGCGCCGGCGCGCACCATCTTCGAGAGCCCCGCGCATCCCTACTCCGAAGGACTGCTGCGCGCGATCCCGTCGCCCGACGAGGATGTGCATCGCCTCTACGCCATTCCCGGCCGCATCCCCGATCCGGGCAACAGGCCGCCGGGCTGCAATTTCGCGCCACGCTGCGAGCTGGCCCAGCCGGCGTGCCGGGCATCCGAACCCGCGCTCGAAGACGTCGCACCTGGGCATCTGGTCCGCTGCCCCGTCAAGCTCGCCGCAATGGAGGCCGCCCGATGACGGAGACCGCCCAGCCCGTCACGGATAACCCGATCATCCGGGTCCGGAACCTGCGCAAGGACTTCCCCGTGGGAAAACGGGGTCGCGGCCGCCATGTGCTGCGCGCCGTCAACGACGTGAGCTTCGACGTGATGCCGGGCGAGACCTTCGGCGTGGTGGGTGAATCCGGCTCGGGCAAGTCGACGATCGGACGGTTGCTGGTCGGCCTTCAGCCCGCGACCGCCGGTGAAATCGAACTGTTCGGCGAGACCATAACCGGTGCGCACGGCGGCCGGTCGCTCGCCAGGATCCGACACAAGCTTCAGTTCGTGTTCCAGGACCCGCATGCGGCGATGAACCCGCGCATGCGGATTTCCGACGTGATCGCCGAACCGATCGACGTGAAAGGCGGCTGGTCGCGCAAGGACAGGGCCGACCGGGTCGCGCAACTGCTGGAACTGGTTGGTCTTTCGAAAGCCTTCTCCGACCGGTTCCCGCACGAATTTTCCGGCGGCCAGCGCCAGCGGATCGTGATCGCCCGCGCTCTCGCGCTCGACCCCGCCTTCGTCGTCTGCGACGAAGCGGTCGCGGCGCTCGACGTGTCGATGCAGGCACAAGTCATCAACCTGTTGATGGATCTGCAGGAGCGGATGGGGCTCTCCTACCTCTTCATCGCCCATGATCTCGCCGTGGTCCGCGCCGTTTCGACCCGGATCGCTGTGCTCTACGCTGGTGAGATCGTCGAGCTGGCGGACCGGAAATCGCTCTACGACGATCCGAAGCACCCGTATACGCAGGCGCTGCTGGCGGCCATTCCGAGGCCGGAAGTCGGTGTGCGCAAGCCGCCGATCCGGGGCGAGGTGCCCAGCCTGCTCGATCGGCCGGCCGGGTGCACGCTTTGTCCCCGCTGCCCGCGCGCCTTCGACCGCTGCAAGGTCGAGGCGCCGGTCCTGCGTGACGTTTCTCCCGGCCACAAGGTCGCCTGCCACCTCTATGACGGACACTAGTTCATGACTGATCTCGCCTGGCTGACGGCTGCGCAAGCCGTTGCCATGATCGCGCGAAAGGACCTTTCGCCGGTCGAGTACCTCGATGCGCTTCTCGCCCGGGCCGATGCCGAGGCGGAGAGATTGAATCCGTTTTCCTACGTTGCGGTGGAGCGCGCCAAAGAGGACGCGAAGGCGGCCGAGGCGGCGGTCATGGCGGGTGAACCGCTCGGGCCTCTACACGGACTGCCGGTCCACGTGAAGGACCTCCTCAAGACCGCCGGCATCCCTACCGAATACGGGTCCGCCATATTCGCCGGCAATGTCCCGGACACCGACGATGTGCTGGTCAGACGCCTGCGCGCGGCGGGCGGGGTGATGTTCGCCAAGTCCCATACGCCGGAATTCGGGCACAAGGGTCAGACCGACGGCCCGCATTTCGGAACGACCCGCAATCCCTGGGACCCCTCGCGCTATGCCGGTGGTTCGTCGGGCGGCGCCGCTTGTGCCGTGGCGGCGGGGATCGGGCCGCTGGGAATCGGCACCGATGGCGCCGGGTCCATCCGTATTCCGGCCGCGGCCTGCGGCACGGTGGGGCTCAAGCCCTCCCCCGGTCTCTTTCCCTATGCCGAGGCCGTGGACGCGTTTTTCAACTACGCCGCCGCAGGCCCGTTGTCGCGGACCGTCGAAGACTCTGTCCTTATGCTGAAGGCTCTCGCGGGCCCCGACCCCGTCGACCCCTGGTCGCTCGCAGCGCCTGAGCCTTCCGCCACTCGAACCGGCGCCACTCTGCACGGTCTGCGGATCGGTTATATCCCGAAAGCGGGCAACAGGCTCGTGTCGCGCGACGTCGAAACCAACACAAAGGCGGTGCTCGACCTGCTCGCCGCGCGCGGAGCCCATATCGAGGAGATCACCGAGGAAATAGACTGGATCGAGTATGAAGGCCGGGTCATGTACCAAGGCAACATCGCGGTTGCCGGCGGACCCCATGTCGAGAAGTGGGGTGAGAAGATGGACCCGGTCTACCTTGGATTCATCGAGCGTGGCCGCGCCTTCAGCACCGAGGACTATCGCAAGGCGCAGATCGCCCGGACGCGGCTCTACCGCCATATCCAGTCGCTCTTCGACCGCTATGACGTCCTGATCAGTCCGACCGTCACACGGACCGCCCTGCCCGCCGATTTCGAGGCGCTGAACGGTCAGGTGATCGTGGATGGAGAGGAAAACGGGCTGACCCGGCAGGGCCTGTCGCCTTACTGCTACCCGTTCAATCTGACAGGACATCCGGCTCTGGCGATCCCGTCCGGCTTCGGCTCCGACGGACTGCCGACGTCGGTGCAGTTCATCGGCCCGTGGTACAGCGACATGGACCTCTTGGGCCTGGGCGCAATCGTCGAGGAAGACCGCCCCTGGGCGCATCTGAAACCGCCCGCCTCAGCCTGACGGATCGACGCCCTGCCGATTTCACCGGCGGCGGCGTTTCCGGTTCGGTGTCTTTTCGGCGGTCTCGTACTCGCTGAGGTGCTGGCGCAGGTTGCGCCCGCCTTCGATCAGGTCCATCCGGATCGCTTCGCGCAACGAATAGGAATCGCGGGCGCGCAGCGCATCCAGAACGTTCTGGTGCTGGTGGCGTTCGGCATAGGTCGGATGTGCGTCCGGGTACAGTTCGCTGAGCACCGGGCCGACCCGGATCCAGAGGCTTTCGAGAACCTCGGTCAGCGTGGACATACCTGAGCGGGAATAAAGCCCGAAGTGGAAATCGAAGTTCGTCTGAAGGGCCGTGGGCCAGTCCTGCTCCGCCTCGGCCTTGACCAGAGCCTCGTGGGTCGCCGCCAGCTGGTCGATCACGGCATCGTCGATGAATGGCAGTGCGCGTTCCGCCGCCATCGGCTCTAGGTTCATACGGATGTCCCGGATCTCGGTATATTCCTGCAGAGACAGACGGCGTACGCGAATGTAATAGCGCGGCCGGATCTCGATCGCGCCTTCGTGCGCGAGCTGGAACAGTGCCTCGCGTACCGGCGTCTCGGAGGTGCCCATCTGCTGCGCGAGATCGCGCACCTTGAGCCGCTGATGCGGTTTCAGTTCCGCCCGCATCAGCGCGCGGCGCAGACGGACGTAGACGAGTTCGGAGAGCGGACCGGTTTCGTCTTCGGCGTCCTGCTCCGAGGCAATCACATCAGACATCTCTGCTCCGTTTTTTCGCCAATGCGGCAAAAGCAGCGTCGGTCGCTTCGAGGGCACAGTCAATTTCTTCGAACGTATGAGCCGTTCCAAGGAACATGTTGTGCCTGTGATGCAGGTAGACGCCGCGCTTCAGGGCCTCCTGGCAAAACGCTTCTCCCAGCCGCGCCTCGGCATCCCCGGCGAACTGAACAAGGGGCATCGCGGGCGGACCGGATTGAAGGAGGTCGAAGCCATGGCGCGCCGCCTGCTCTGCCAAACCGTCCCGCAGCCGCTGACCAGAGGCGCGCATTAGCGCCGGTCCGTCAACCCTGTGGAGTTCGCGAATGGTGGCGATCGCTGCCGCCATCGGTGCGCCCGCGTACCAGAACGAGCCAGTTACGAATACACTGGCCGCCGCGTCGCGAAACCTGTTGCTCCCGACCACGGCCGACAGCGGGTGGCCGTTTGCAATGGCCTTCGAGTACGCCGCAAGGTCGGGGCGGACCCCGTATTGTTCCCACGAACCGCCAAGATGCAGCCGGAATCCGGCGCGCACATCGTCCAGAACGAGTGCCGCGCCGGTTGCGTCTCGATGCATCCGAACCGCAGTGGCGAACGCGTCGGTCGGCTCCTCAAGACGCTGTCCAAGGTCATGCTTGAAGGCGGATACGAGGATCGCGGCGAGGTCGTTGCCGGCAACCCGGACCGCCTCCGCTAGGGAGTCCAAGTCGTTGTAATCGTAGTAGATCAGGTGCGCCCGGTCTTCTTCGGTAACGCCGATCAGCGATGGAGAGCACCAGGGCACGGCCCCGTGATAGGCGCCCTTGGCGACCAGAACCTTGCGCCTGCCGGTCTGTGCGCGAGCGATCGTCACGCAGGCCGTCGTGGCGTCGCTGCCGTTCTTCTGGAACAGCGCCCAATCGGCCATGGGCATCGTCTCGACCAGCAGTTCTGCCAGTTCGACAGCCTGGTCCGTCGGCCCGTCGAGGCAGTCTCCCGCACGCCAGCGCTGCTGCACGGCATCCTCGACGGCCGGATGCCGGTGGCCCAGCACGATCGGGCCCCACGAACACATGAAATCGATGTACTCGCGCCCGTCTACATCGGTGATCCTGGCCCCGTTGCCGCCGGCAAAGAATTGCGGGTAGCCATCCGGAACCGCCGCGGCGCGCATGTGGCCCCACATCCCGCCCGGGATGACCTCGGACGCACGGTCGCGCAAGGCGTCATCGACGGAACGGTTTCTGAGATGAACGAGATCGTTCAAGGTATCTACTCCGATTGGCTCGCGGCGCGGCCGGCACGTCGCCCCGTATTTATGATATATCATAATTCTGGCGTCAGGCCAGTGAAATCGGCGATCCGACCGGCCCGGGATCTGGCGGGAAATCCGGCGCACGGAAGCCGATAATTTCAGGAATACCTATTTATTTCTGATGTTTATGAACCGTTGTCGGATTTCCCGGCGCTTGCCTGAAAGCCAGTTGGTGGTGTGGGGATCGTGGCGGAAGAGCGCGAGATTACCCTTAAGTCAGCGTCTCATGATATATCAATGTATCCTCCCCGTTTCGGCATCGATGTCGGACTCTCAAAGTGCCGTCGAAACCAAAGCACCGGCGTATCCGAGGGTGATCCAAAGGCGGCCGTCATGGACGCAGACATTTGTCGGATCCGTGCCCGCGCCGCAGTCGATCATGTCGACCACCTCGCCATCTAGAGAGATCACCGCGATCCGGTCGCCGACACTGCCCGTGGCGTAGAAACGGTCTCCGTGCAGGATCATTCCGTCGGGATTGAAGCCGTCATCGAGCCGCACCCATTCCTCCGGTTCGCCGAGCGCCGCGCCGCCCTCCCAGTCGAACTTGAGATAGCGGTGTTCCAGCGTGATACCGACGATCAGCGACCCGTCGGGATGGAAGCCGAGGCCGTTCGGGAAACCGGTCATCTTGCGCAGCGTAGAAACGGATCCGTCTTTCCGGGCCAGCAGGAGCTGCCCTCCCAGATAATCGTCGCCGGACGCTTCCCAGTTCTGTGGATCAGTGAAGACGAACTCCCCTTCGGGGCTTACGACCAGATCGTTCGGCCTTGACGGCTTGCCGCCCGGCAACGGTCCGGTAAAGGTCGACCACCTGCCGTCCAGCGTCAGGCGCATCAGGCATCCGTCGATCTCGGGATCGGAGCGTTGCAGCCTGCCCTTTCCGGCCGGGGCCAGGCCGCCGTTGTTGCAGATGTAGAGTGCCCCGTCCGGTCCCATTCGCATCCCGTTCGGCGCCCCGGGGACTTCAGCCAGGACTCTCAAGTCCCCGTCTCGCCAGGCGCGGATCCTGGCGTGCAGGAGATCGACGAACGCTATCGATCCGTCCGGCAGTGCGACGGGGCCTTCGGGAAAGCCCAGACCGTCGACATGTGTCTCGAAGACCCGTTTCATTGCTCCCTCCTTTCAGGCGGCATCCAGCCCAAGCCGCATGCGGCCGACGCTAAGCCCCGTGTCCGCGGTTTCCTGCGGTGCGAAATGGCAGGCGACGCGCCGTCCGTCCGGCAGGCTGCGCAGTTCGGGGACATCGGTCCGGCATCGGTCGCGGGCCAGCGGGCAGCGCGGATGAAACCGGCAGCCGGGTGGCGCGTTGGCCGGATTGGGCGGATCGCCCGTCAGGGTCTGACGGGTCCACGTCTTCGACCGGCGCGCTTTCAGTGTCGGCGCGGCGGACAGCAACGCCTGGGCATACGGATGCAAGGGCGCGGCGAGCAGGTCGGCGGCCCGCGCCTCCTCGACCACCCGGCCCAAATACATCACGACGATCCGGTCCGAGATGTGACCGATTACATCGAGGTCGTGCGAGATCACCAGCATCGCGATGCCACGCTTGCGCCGGACCTCGAGGAACAGGTTCACGATCTGCGCCTGAATCGATGGGTCGAGGGCCGACGTCGGTTCGTCGGCGACAATGAGTTCCGGTTCGACGGCGAGCGCCCGGGCGATCGCGATCCGTTGGAGCTGCCCGCCGGAGAATTCTCGCGGGCGGCGCGTGGTCTGGACATGGCCCAGCCCGACGTCCCTGAGCAGTTCGTGCGACCGGACGGCGACGCCGGCTTCAGGCCGGATCCCGTGCGCGGAGAACGGCTCCGCCATAATCTGGGAGATCGTCATGCGCGAATTGAGCGAGGCCAGCGGATCCTGAAACACCGCCTGCATCTTCCGCCTGACCGCGCGCATCGCCGCCGGTGGGGCCTTCGTGATGTCCTCGCCTTCAAACGTAATCCTGCCGGCCGTCGGCTCGATCAGGCCCAGCGCGATCCGCGCCAGCGTCGATTTCCCGCAGCCCGATTCACCGACGATCCCGACGGTTTCCCCGGCCGAGACCGTCAGGTCCACGCCGTCGACGGCCTTGACGACCGGCGCATGCTTCTTGCGGGGCGCGAAGTGCTTGCAGACGCTGTCGAGCTGCAGAACGGTCATGCCGGCACCTCCACCTGTTCGACGAGAGGATGATGGCAGGCCACCTGTGCCCCGCCCATGTCTCGAAGCACCGGCTCGGTGCCGCGGCAGAGGTCGGTTGCGCGCGGGCAGCGCGGGTGGAACCGGCATCCGTCGGGCATGTCGCCGAGCGCCGGAGTGCCGCCCGGAACGATCGTCAGGTCGCTTTGCGGCTCGGCTTCGGAAATCATCGCGCTTGCCAGCAGCACCGACGTATAGGGATGCGCTGGCCGGTCCAGAAGCAGGTCCGCGGGGCCAATCTCCGCGACGGCGCCGGCATACATCACGAGGATCCGGTTCGCGACCTCGGCGACAACGCCCATATCGTGGGTGATGAGTAGTGTGGTCAGGGAAAACTCCCGCTGGAGATCCCGCATCAGATCGAGAACCTGCGCCTTGATCGTGACATCCAGCGCCGTCGTCGGCTCGTCGGCGATCAGCATCTTCGGGCCGCAGGCCAGTGCCATGGCGAAAACCGCGCGCTGGCGCATACCGCCGCTGATTTCGTGCGGATAGGAGCGGGCAACCCGCTCCGGATCGGGGATGCGGACCCGCGCCAGCAGGTCGACCGCCCGGGACAACGCCTCGCGCCCGCGCGCCATTCCATGCACCCTGAGGCCTTCGGCAATCTGGTCCCCCACCCTGTGAACGGGGTTCAGGGCGCCGAGCGGGTCCTGGTAAACGATGCCGATGTCCTTGCCGCGCACGTCCCGCATCTGCTTGTCGGACAGGCTGACGATCTCGCGCCCGTCGAACGTGATCGAACCGTCGACCCGCGCGGCATCGGGCGTCAGCCCGACAATGGACATGCCGGTCAGGGACTTGCCCGATCCGGACTCGCCGATGATCACGAAGGTCTCGCCCTCTGCGACGTCGAAGTCGATGCCATCGACTGCGACGAGGTCGCCCTGCCCTCCGGCGAAGGAAATCGTGAGATTGCGTACCGTCAGCATCACGGCCCCTTACGCCCGTCGAGCGCGTCGCCCAGCAGCGAAAACGCCGTTGCGGTCACCATGATGATGCCGCCCGGGAACACGAGGTACCACCAGGCCGTCCCGAAATAGGGCCGGGAGTCGCGGATCAGGAGGCCCCATTCCGGCGTCGGAGACGTCGCGCCGAGGCCCAGGAACGACAGGGCCGTCACCGCGACCAGCGCATAGCCGATGTCGGTGGTCGCCCGGACGTTCACCGCGCTCATCGCGAAGGGGATGATGTGACGCCGGATGATGGTCGCGCGTCCCAGGCCCAGCGCCCGCGCCGCTTCGACATGCGGTTCGTTGCGCAGGCGGAGGACTTCGCCGCGGACGAGCCGTGCGAAGCCCGGCCACCAGATCAGCGACAGCGCCAGTGTCACGCTATCCAGACCGCGCCCCACGGCTGCGGAGATCGCCAATGCCAGAACCAGCGCGGGAAAGCCGAACACCAGATCGACGAAGCGCATCATCAGGTTGTCGAGCCAGCGCGGCGCCATCCCCGAAATGGTGCCGTAGACGGTGCCGATCACGGCCGCCGACGCCACGATCGCCATCGCCACGCCCATGGAATAGCGCGTTCCATAGATTACCCGCGAAAAGATATCGCGCCCGGCCTCGTCGGTCCCGAACGGATGCGCAAGGCTCGGCGGCTTCAGCCGATCGATCACATTCAGGGCAATCGGATCGTAGGGGGCGATCCATCCCGGCATCAGCGCAAAGACGGCCAGAGCGACGACGATGGCCAGGGCCGCGCGCGTCAGCCAGTCGGCGGCGAGTACGGGACGCCAAACGGAGGCCATGGTGCTCATGCGGCCACCTTGTCGACGCGCGGGTCGATCACCGGATAGAGAAGGTCGGCAATCAGGTTGAGTGCCACGAACCCGAAGGTCGAGATCAGGGCCAACGCGATCACCGGCGAGTAGTCGAAGACCTGAAAACTCTGAAAGGCGTAAAGGCCGATCCCGGGCCAGTCGAAGATCACCTCGACCAGAATGATCCAGGACAGCATGTAGCCGAACTGGATCGTGGTGACGGTCAGGATCGGGCTGAGGGCATTGCGCAGCATATGGCCGAACAACACCTGGCTCGGCCCCAGTCCCTTGCCGCGCGCCGTGCGCACATAAAGCCTGTCGCGCTCTGTCAGGAGCGCGGCTCGCGACATCCGGGTTCCGACGGCCAGCAGGTTCAGGACGACCGTGAAGGCGGGAAGCGCGATGTACTGCAACGCCGACACGAAGGCGGTCCAGTTTCCGGCGATCAGGCAGTCGATCAGGAGGAAACCGGTCACGTCGGGCGGCGGAACCTCGCGGATCGGGAAGCGTGCGCCGAGCGGGAACCAGTGCAGCTTGTAGAAGAACACGAACTGCAGCGCCATGCCGAGCCAGAAGACCGGAATTCCGGTCCCGAGCATCGTCAGGAGGCGCACCGACTTGTCGACGATGCCGTCGGGCCTTCGAACCGCCAGGATCGCCAGGGCGAGACTGAGCGTGACGTAAAGCGTGAAACTCACCAACAGCAGTTCGAGAGTGGCGGGCAGGAACTGGGCCATGTCCGCGGCCACCGGTCGGCGGGTCCGGATCGACTGGCCGAGATCGCCTTGCAGCAGTCCGCTCGCGTATGTGCCGAACTGCTCGATCAGCGGCCGGTCCAGACCCTGCTCGGCGCGGATGCGTTCCACCGTTTCCTCGCTGGCATTCTGTCCGGCGAGAAAGGCAGCAGGGTCCGCGGGAACGACCCGACTGAGGAAGAAGGTGATGATCGCCACGAGAACGAGCACCAGAATGCCCCAAAGGAGCCGTTTCGCGATGAAGGAAGCCATACTTCGGGTGACCGCGTGTCCTGTCGCCGGACCGGAGCGCTGATTGCTCCGGTCCGGCGTATGTTTCATTCAGCGGCGTGGATTTCCCACAGACGGATATTGATGTATTCCGCCGGGTCGATGCGATAGCCGCCGATGCGGTCAGGCTCGACCACCACGGTCAGCGGCCGGGCCGCCCAGATGATGTAGTGGCTGTCGACCACGATCTCGAACGCACGCTTCAGCATCTCGGCGCGCTTGGCGGCATCGGGCTCGGCCGGAAGGTCGGCGATCAACTGCTCGAGCTCTTCGTCGTAGAATTTTCCGGAATTGAAGAACCCGCCCTTCATGTAGTGGGCCTTGAAGAACTTGGTCGCGTCGTTCGGCGACAGGTTCGCGTTGCCCAGAACGAAGCAGTTGGACTTATCGTTCTTGATGGCGGTGATGGCCTCGACGAAGGGGGCTTCCTCGATCTCGACCGTCACCCCGATCTGGGCTGCCGCAGCCTGCAGCACCGTCGCGGCGAACCGGAACTCGGTGATCGAGTTCGGGATCACGCACTTCATGGTGGCGCCCTCGAGGCCCGACGCGGCCAGGTCGGCCTTGGCACCTTCCAGATCGGTCACGATTTCGGGCATCTCGTTTTCGGGAGAACCGGGGAACCATGCGGGCACCGGACCGCGCGGGATCGTGCCCAGTCCCTGATTGTACGCAAGCATGGCTTCGTAATCGAACGCCTTGACCAGCGCGGACCGGAAGTCCGCATTGTCCGTCGGTGCGAGGTCCACGTTCAGGTAGATCGCCGGCCAGGCCCACAGGTTGTTGCCCTCCACCTTGTGGAACCCGTCCGTTTCCGCGATGCGCAGCGCGTCGTCGAGCGGCACGAAATTCGCCATGTCGTAGGTGCCGCCCTCGACACCCTGCGCCCGGTTCTGCCCGTCGGGGACGACCCGGACCAGAACACGGTCGAAGGCGCCATCGGGGAAGTCGCCCCACCAGTCGGTGTTGCGGGCCAGTTCGATCTGGGAGCCCCGCGTCCAGCCGACGAACTTGTAGGGGCCGGTGCCGTTCGCATTTTCACCGAACCACTCGTCGTCGTGATTGGCGATATCTTCGTCCGACACGATTTCGATCCGGGAGAGATTGCCGGCAAGAAACGCATTCGGCGCATCGGTGGTGATCGTCAGCGTCGTATCATCCGGCGCCTCGACGGAGGTGATGCCGGAAATCAGATAAGATTGCCCCTGCCCGATCTCGATCATCCGGTCGATCGACGCCTTCGCGTCGGCAGACGTGAAAGGAGTGCCGTCGTGGAAGGTGACCCCGTCGCGCAGCTTGAATGTCCAGGTGTTCCCGTCCTGGCTCCATTCGGTCGCCAGGGCCGGCAACAGCTTGGAGGGATCGTCGAGATCGAAGTTGACCAGGTGATCGAACACGTTGCGGGTGATCGTGAATTCCCAGTTCACGTTCGCCTTGGCCGGATCGATGGTGCTCGGTTCGCCGGTATCGGCGTAGACGAAGGTGGATTGGGCCAGCGCGGGGGTCGCCATCGCTGCAAGAGCGATGGAAACGAGCGCCGAAAACGCGCGAAGTTTCATGGTGGTTCTCCCTCTTATACGGTCCGGTTCGCTCTGCTCTGCCTGCGGGGGCGGCCGTGGGCCGACGCGGGGCAGCGCAAATCGCGTTGGACTTCAATTTTGATATATCATATTACGTTGAATGTACAGGAATATGCGGGAGCGATTTATCAAAATCGGGTGTAGAGTGCGATATCGCCATCTAAACTTGCAATTTTGATATATCCAAAGTCATAACTTATACACAACGGGGGCGACTCGGGAGAAACCGATGCCAGACCAATCGAATGTAAGCCTCGCGGTACTCGAGGACCGCGCAAAGTTCATCCGGACCGAAACGGTCCGCCTGACCCGCATCGCGGGCGCCGGGCACTATTCGTCGACATTCTCCTGCGCCGAGATCCTCGCCGCACTCTATTATGCTCAGATGCGGATCGAGCCGGCCAATCCCTCCTGGGAGGACCGGGACCGGTTCATCATGTCGAAGGGGCACGCGGCGATCGGCCTTTATCCGGTCCTCGCCGATCTCGGTTACTTCGACCCCTCCGATCTCGACACCTATACGCGGCTCGGGTCGAACTACGGCGATCACCCGGACATGAAGAAGGTCCGCGGACTCGACTTCTCCTCCGGTTCGCTCGGGCACGGGCTGTCGATCGGCGTCGGCATGGCGCTGGCCGGCCGGGTGGCCCAGCGCGACTACCGGACCTACGTGATGCTCGGCGACGGCGAGATCTCCGAAGGGCAGATCTGGGAAGCCGTTATCTCGGCCGGCCATTACAGTCTCGGTCATCTCGTGGTCCTGCTCGACCGGAACGGCCTCAGCATCGACGGGCATACCGAAGACATCATGGGGATCGAACCGGTCCACGAGCGCTTTGCCAGTTTCGGCTGGGACGTGCAGCGGATCGACGGACATGACCTGAGCGCGATCCTGAATGCTTTCGCCAATCTGCCCGAGGGCACCACGGGCAAGCCCCAGGCGATCGTCTGCGACACGGTCAAGGGGCGCGGCGTGAAGCGTATGGAAATGTCACTCGATTGGCACGTCGGAAACCTCGTCGGCGACGATTACGACGACGTCATGGCCGAACTCCAGGCCGGATTGCAGCCCTACGAGCCGGAGCCGGCAGAATGACAACCGAAATGCAGAACGAAGCGGAAATCTTCCGCGGTACGACCGAAGGCAAGACCACCTTCAAGGACCATCGCTCCGTCCAGGGCACCCCGAAGGCCGGCATGCCCGCGTTCGTGCTGGGCGAGGAACTGGCGGAGATGGCGCGCACGGACCCGCGCATCGTCGTGGCCACGGCCGATCTCGCGTCAGCCAACCGGACGAACGACTTCAAGGCCGTGCATCCGGATCGTTTCTTCGATTTCGGCATCGCCGAGAAGAACATGATCACGGCGGCCGCCGGCATGGCGGCCTGCGGGTTCGTCCCGTACGTGGCGACCTTCGCCAGCTTCTGCGCCATCCTCGGCGCCGAACAGATCCGCACCGATTGTGCCTATCCGCGCATGCCGGTGCGTGTGATCGGCACCCACTCGGGGATGTCGATGGGGTTCTACGGGTCGTCGCACCATGCGCTGGAGGATCTCGGCATGCTGCGCGTGATGGCCGATCTCACGGTGATCTGCGCGACCGATGCCAATCACCTGCGCGCCATCCTGCGCAAATCCGTCGACCATCCCGGCGCGATGTACATCCGTCTGGGCCGGGGACGCGATCCGGTCGTCTACGAGACGGTGCCCGATATCGAGATCGGCAAGGCGGTCCGGCTGCGCGACGGGAACGACCTGACGATGATCACGACCGGCAGCCAGGTGCGCGCCACGCTCGACGCGGCCGATACGCTCGCCGGAGACGGCGTGTCCGTTCGCGTCGTGGACATGCACACGATCAGCCCGCTGGACCGGGAGGAGATCGCGGCGGCCGCACGGGAAACGAAGGCGATCCTGACGGTCGAGGAACATAATGTCACCGGTGGTCTGGGCACCGCCGTTGCGGAGGTTCTCGTCGACCTGCCCCGCGTGCCGTTCCGTCGGCACGGTGTGCCCGACAGATATGTCGAAGTCGGTCCGCCCGCGGCTCTCTATGCGAAGTACGGGCTGGACGCGCCGGGAGTTCTGGCTGTTGCCCGGGAGGTTCTTGCGGCACGGGCCTGATCGCGGCACGCTGCCTGATCAACCGGACACAGCGGGAAAGGACTGCCGTGCCGAAGCGTTCCACCATCCTGACGAACGCGCGCAGGCCGCAGCGGGCGCGCGGGAAGGAACGCTTCATGCACCTTCTAGACGTGACCGAGGCGCTTCTCGCCGAGCATCCAGACAGCGACGTCACGCTGGCGATGATCGCCGAACGGGCGGCGGTACCGCTGCCGTCGGTCTATCACTTCTTTCCCAATCGCAATGCGATCTTCGTGGAACTGTCGCGGCGGTTCCACGAAGAGCTCGCGGCACTGTCGCGGACGGACATCGTGCCGCCGCCGCAGCGCTGGCAGGATCTGGTCCTGACCCGCCAGACCCGTGGCCGGGACTATCTCAACGGTCGTCCTGCCGCCCTGCGGCTTTTCATGGGCGCCGGCGTCAGCGCCGAGGTTCGAACGCTCGACCTGCGCGGCAACAGCTCTCTCGCGCGGCTTCGCGCACAGGAGTTCCGCCATCGTTTCGAGTGTACGGGACTGGATGGGCTGGAAGACTGGCTTGCCGTCTCGTTCGGCCTGATGGACGGCATCTGGACCATTTCCTATGCCGAGCACGGGCAGATCACGGATCGGTATCTTCGGGAATCCTGGCGCGCCTCTGTGGCCTATCTGAGAACCTACCTGCCGGAAGACCTGAAGCCGACCGGCGCCGCATGGCGCTGACTTAATCGAATATATTATCACTTATAGCTATCAAAAATTCAGAAAACTGCGTGCCAGCAGCACGGTTCTGGAAGCAATTGAAACGTTCATAACATACTGAAAATATGTGATTATATCTTCAGCGAGAGGTCGATTTCCCGCCCGGAAGCACGGCGCTGAACTGGCAATCGACTTCGTATTAATTTCAGTTGTCGGTCAAATTCTCCGTCACTAAGCTTCTATTAAACGGATCGACAATTCCACCGATCGGGGGCGGCTCATGTGGAGCAACGCAAAGGACCGCGGTCTGCGAGACCGCGCGGCCAACGTCATTCCAGGCGGCATGTATGGCCATCAATCCACGGCGCTGCTGCCGGAGGATTTCCCCCAGTTCTTCACGAAGGCCGAAGGCACGCGCATCACCGATGCCGACGGCAACACCTATATCGATTTCATGTGCGGCTACGGCCCGAATCTTCTGGGCTACGGCCGGCCCGAGATCATGCGGGCCATCGCCGAACAACAGGCGCATATCGATACCGCGACAGGCCCGTCGCCGCTCATCGTGGATCTGGCCGAGGCGATGGTGTCGATGGTGTCGCACGCCGACTGGGCGATGTTCTGCAAGAACGGTTCGGACGCCACGATGATGGCCCTGATGATCGCCCGCGCCTATCGCGGCCGGTCAAAGGTGCTGGTGGCGAAGAACGCCTATCACGGTTCCATGCCGTGGAGCACACCGCGGCCCGGCGGCGTCCTCCCCGAGGACCGGGCGCACATCGTCACCTTCGACTACAACGACCCGGAGAGCCTGACAGACGCTGTCCGCAGCGTCGACGGCGATCTGGCCGGAATTTTCGCAACTCCCTATCGGCACGACACCTTTGCCGACCAGTCGATGCCGGACACCGAGTACGCCCGGACAGCACGGGCGCTTGCCGACGAGTACGATGCGTTGCTGATCGTCGACGACGTCAGGGCGGGTTTTCGCATCACGCGCGACTGTTCGTGGGAAACGGTCGGCGTGCGGCCGGATCTGTCGGCCTGGGGCAAGGTGCTCGGGAACGGTCAGCCGATCTCGGCGCTCGTGGGCAGCGACAAGGCGCGCGACGCCGCGCAGAAGATCTTCGTTACGGGATCGTACTGGTTTTCGGCTGTTCCGATGGCGGCTGCGATCGAGACGCTGCGGCTTGTACGCGAGACGGACTATCTCGAACACATGCAGCATGTCGGCGGGTTGTTCCGAAACGGTCTCGTCGCGCAGGCCGCGGATTTCGGCTTTGCGGTGCGCCACACCGGCCCGGAGACGATGCCGATGGTTTTGTTCGAGGACGATCCGGACTTCCGGGTCGGCTATGGCTTCTGCCGCGCCGCAATGAAGCGGGGCGTCTACCTCTCCCCCTATCATAACATGTTCACCAATGCCGCGATGACCGAAGACGACATTGCGGAAACCCTCGAGGCTACGGGCGCCGCCTTCGAGGAGATCAAGCGAAGCCGCAACGCACTCCAGCCATCGGCCGCGCTGATGGCTCTGATGGAGGCCTAGCGGACGGAAACACGCGCCGACAGACAGGGAACCCGATCATGAAGCACTCTAGACCAATTCAAGGGCTTGCCGCCCTCCTCCTGGCGGGGAGCATGCTCGCCGTGCCGCCGGCCATCGCACAAGAGGACGACACCCTCGTCATCGCCCGGTCGATGGACGTCAACTCGCTCGATCCGGCGCGCGCCTTCTGCGACACCTGCCAGTTCTATCTGACAGCCGTCTACGAGACGCTGGTGACGCTGGCCCCGGACAACAAGACGCTGGCGCCGAACCTCGCCGAGAGCTGGGAGGTGAACGACGACTTTACCGAATTCACCTTCAAGCTGAAGGACGCGGCCTTCGCCGACGGGTCGCCGGTCGAGGCGTCCGACGTCGTCTGGACCTTCGAGCGTCTGAAGAACCTCAAGGGCTCGCCCTCGTTCCTGATGGACGGGCTGACCAGTGCCGAAGCCGTCGACGCGAAGACCGTCAAATTTACCGTGGACGCGCCGAACGCGGAGTTCCTGAACAAGGTCTCGGCGCCCTATGCCGGGATCGTCAACGCGGAAGTCGCCAAGGCGGCCGGCGCTACGGCCGGCGCGGATGCATCGGAAACCGACAAGGCGGAGTCCTGGTTCCTGTCCAACTCGGCAGGGTCCGGTCCGTTCGCCCTGAAGGCCTATTCGCCCGAGGCCGAACTGCGTCTTGCGCGGAACGATTCCTACTGGGGCAAGGAACCTGCGTTCTCCGAAGTTGTCGTGACACAGATCCAGGATGCCGTCAGCCAGGCGCAGGCGCTGGAGACCGGCCAGGTCGACATCGCGATGCAGATCGACCCGGATACGGCGAAGTCGATCCGATCGCCGGATGTCACGACGCAGATCATTCCCTCCTACAACTTCCTCTATGTCGGCCTCATTCCCGGCGCGAAGGGAATGGCCGACGTGCTGACGCCCGAGGTCCGCGAGGCGCTGGCGCTGGCCATCGACTACGAGGGGATGCTCGACTTCACCGTCGGCGGCAACGGCGAGAAGCAGGCCGCGCCGATCCCGAACGGCTTCCCGGGTACCGAAGGCCTGACTCCGCGGTCGCAGAATCTCGACAAGGCCAAGGAGATGCTGGCGGCGGCCGGGCAGTCGGACCTCAAGCTGGTCGCGGGTTACCCGAACGACAACGTCTACGGCGTCGACTTCAACATCATGATGCAGAAGGTCCAGCAGGACTTCGCGGCCGCCGGTGTCGAGATGGAACTGAAGCCGCTCACCTGGGCCGTCTGGCGCGATGAACTGGGCGCCGGCGAATGGCCCGTGACGGCCGTCTACTACGCCCCGGACTACTACGGGTCGGGCCAGTACATCGCCTACTTCGCGATGATCGACGGGCATCCGTGGACGAAGCGCGCGAGCGTCGGCAAGCCGGAGCTCGTGGTCAATCCGGCCGAGGCACCGCTCTACGCCAAGGCCCTCGCGTCCTCCGGCGCGGACGCCGATGCCGCCTATGCGGAACTCGCCAAGGAGATGATGAAGGATTCCATCATCCTCCCGCTGGTGTCGCCGAACCTCGTTCTGGCGTATCGCAACGACATCGACGGCGTGAGATACTCCGCCTGCTGCAATCTGCCGCTGGCCGAAATCTCGCGGAAATAAGGACCGATGCTCGCCTATATCGCCAGACGGCTGATCCTGATCCCGTTTCTGCTGTTGGGCGTGGCGAGCGTCTCCTTCCTGCTCTCGCAAATGACCAAGGGCGACCCGCTGGCCGCCCTTGTTCCCGAGCGGATGATGTCGAACCCCGAGGTGGTCGCCTCCGTCAAGGCGCAATGGGGCCTCGATAAGCCGCTGCCGGTCCGTTACGTCATCTATCTCGGCAACCTGCTTCACGGCGATCTCGGCACGTCGTTCTCGACCCGGCGGCCGGTGGCAACCGATATCGCCGAGCGCCTGCCTGCCACGCTGGAACTGGTCATCGCCGCGATGATCGTCGGCACCGCGATGGGCCTGTCGCTCGGCGTGCTATCCGCGCGCTTTCGAGGCTCGGCCGTCGACGGCCTCTCCCGCATCTTCGCGCTGATAGGATCGTCGCTGCCGATCTTCTGGTCGGGCCTGATCCTGCTTTATCTTCTGTCGGTCCGGATACAGCTCGTGCCCGGAACCGGCCGTCTGCCGCCACGGGTCGAGCCGCCGCCGACCGTCACCGGCTTCTATACGATCGATGCCCTGCTCGCCGGCAATCTGCAGCTTTTCGGCGAGGCGCTGGCGCATCTTGCCCTCCCCGCCTTCGTTCTCGGCTGGGCGGTGACCGGTATCATCACCCGCCTGACCCGGTCGTCGCTGATCGAGGGTCTCGGTCAGGACTATGCGCGCACCGCCCGGGCCAAGGGCGCGCCGGAACGCGTCGTGCTGCTTCACCATGCGCTGCCCAACGCGCTCATCCCGTTGCTGACGATCCTCGGCTTCACCTTCGCCTACCTGATCACCGGCGCCGTTCTGACCGAGGCGATCTTCGCCTGGCCGGGCATCGGCTCGTATGCGGTGCGCGCGGCGGCATCGCTCGACTATCCGGCGATCGGCGGCGTCACCATCGTCGGCGCCGTCGCATTCCTGCTGGCGAACCTGCTCACCGACATCGCCTATGCGTGGGCCAATCCGCGGATCAAGGTGCACTGATGGCGGATATTCCCTCGACATCCGGCCGTATCGCACGTCGGCGCAGTCCGGGACGGATTCGGCGCGTGTGGCATCGCCTGCCGCCGACTGCCAAGGTCGGGACGGCGATCCTGCTGTTCTGGGTGTTCACCGTTCTCACGATCCATGTCTGGCCGATCGCGGATCCGCTGGCGATGGTGGGCCGCCGGCTGCAGCCGCCGTCGGCGGAGCACTGGCTGGGCACCGACGCGCTGGGACGCGATGTCTTCTCGCGGACGCTGCACGGATCGGTCTGGTCGATCCCGATCGCGATCCTGGTCGTGGCCTGCGCCGTCGCCATCGGGTCGGCGCTCGGCGCGATCGCCGGTTTCTTCGGTGGCCTGTCGGGCGGCGTCATCATGCGGCTCGTCGACGTCACGCTGTCGTTTCCGCCGATCCTGCTGGCCATGGCCGTCGCGGCGATGCTCGGGCCGGGGCTCGCCAATGCCTCCATCGCCATGGTCATCGTCTGGTGGCCCATCTACGCGCGGCTGATGCGGGCGCAGGTGCTGGAGGTGCGCGAGCGCGAGCATGTCGAGGCGGCCGTCGCCGGCGGGGCGGGAAGCCTGCGCGTCCTCGTGGTGCACGTGCTGCCGCTGTGCTGGACGCCGGCGCTGATCAACGCGACGATGGATTTCGGCCAGGTCGTGCTGCTGGCGGCCTCGCTGAGCTTCATCGGGCTCGGCGCGACGCCGCCCGCGCCGGAATGGGGCAGCATGATCTCGGAAGGCGCGACGCGCTTCTACGACTGGTGGATCGCGCTTGGCCCCGGTCTTGCGATCCTGTCGGTGGTGCTGGCCACGTCGTTCCTCGGCGACGGGCTGCGCGACATGTTCGACCGGAGGAGCGCATGAGTGCGCCCTTGCTCGAACTGAAGGATCTGCGTATCGCCTTTCCGGGGCCGGACGGCGGTTGGGTCGAGGCGTTGCGCGGCATCGATCTGACCCTCGAGGCCGGCGACGTGCTGGGCATCGTCGGCGAAAGCGGCTCGGGAAAGTCGATCACCATGATGGCCTTCCTGCAGCTCCTGCCGCGCGGTGCCCGGATCTCCGGCAGCGCGAAGTTCCGCGGCGAGGAGCTGATCGGCATGGCGCCGTCGCGCATCCGGCAGATCCGCGGCAAGGCCATCGGCTGCATCTTCCAGGACCCGTTGTCCGCCTTCAACCCGGTCATTCCGCTCGGCGACCAGGTGGCCGAGGCGATCCTGCTGCACGACGGCGCGGTCTCGCGCCGCGACGCCCTGAAGGAGGCGGAACGGCTGTTCGAGATGGTCTCGATTCCGCAGGCCGGGCGCCGGATCCGCCAGTATCCGCACGAGTTTTCCGGCGGGATGCGGCAACGCGCGATGATCGCCATGGCGCTGGCGAACCGTCCCGATCTGGTGATCGCCGACGAGCCGACGACGGCGCTGGATGTCACCGTGCAGGCGCAGATCCTCGACCTTCTCGGCGACCTGCGGCGGGAGCTCGGCATCGGGCTGGTGATGATCACGCACGATCTGGGCGTGGTTGCCGGCATCGCCGACGAGATCGCCGTCATGTATGGCGGCCGCGTGGTGGAGCGCGGCCCGACCGACCCGATCTTCTACGAGACGGCGCATCCCTACACCGCCGGGCTGCTCGGCGCGGTGCCGACGCTCGACGGCACCGGCGCGTTGCGCCAGATCGAGGGGACGCCGCCGTCGATCTTCGACCGGCCGCCGGGCTGTTCCTTCCATCCGCGCTGCGACCGGGCGAAGCCGATCTGTGCCAGCGACGACCCGGCGCTGCGCGATTGCGGATCGACCGAATGTGCCTGTCATTTCCCTCTGGTCAGGACGCTGGCGGAGGTTGCCGGATGACGAGCGTCGACCAGCGGCCCTCCGCGATCACCGGAAAGACGCGTGTCATGTTCATCATGGGCGAGCCGATCGCCCACGTCGTCGGCACGGCCGTCCTGAATGCCGCCTGGGAGCGGCTTGGCCGGGACCTCGTGACCGTCCCGCTCCACGTGATGCCCGACGATCTGCCGCACATGCTCGACACGGTTCGCAAGTCGCCGAGCGTAGCCGGGACCGGTATCACCATACCGCACAAGATTGCGGCAGCGTCGCTCGTCGATCGCCTGACGGCCGCGGCGGCCCATGCCGGAGCGGTGAACTTCGTCCGGCGCAATGCCGACGGGACGCTCACCGGCCACAATGTTGACGGGTCGGGCTTTCTGGCGGGGCTTGCGGCTCGCGGCATCGATTTCGCCGGCCGTACGGCCGCCCTCGCCGGTTCCGGAGGTGTGGCGCGGGCGATCGCCTTCGCCGCCGCCGGCTCGGCCCTCACGTCGCTCACGATCCGGAACCGCGATCCGGGGAAGGCCGAAGCGCTGGCGGCCGATATCCGTGCCTGGGCCGGAGCGTCGGGGTGCGCGGTTTCCGCCGGCGATGAGATCGGTGGGGCCGACATCCTGATCAACGGCACATCGCTGGGGATGCACGAGGGCGATCCGTTGCCCTTCACGACGGATGAAGTCGCTGCGGCCAGCGTCGCGGCGGAAGTGGTCATGACCCCGGCGGAAACGCCGTTTCTTGCTATAGCGGCCGGTCATGGCTGTGCGGTCGTACCCGGCCGTGCCATGCTCGATCCGCAGGCCGATCTCGTCGCCCGCTTTCTCGACGGGGACCCGGCATGAGCGAAGCGCCCGTCGTCGAACCGGTTCTCTCGGTCCGCAACCTGACCAAGACGTTTCCGCTGCGCGGGGGGCTTCTGGGCCGTCCGGTCGGCGCGGTGCAGTCTGTATCCGACGTTAGCTTCGACATCGCGCCCGGCGAAACCTTCGGTCTTGTCGGCGAATCCGGCTGCGGAAAGTCCACGCTCGGCCGCAGCATCCTGCGCCTGATCGAGCCGAGTTCCGGCCAGGTCATGCTCGCCGGCGCGGATGTGACGGCGGCCGACAAGGCAGCCCTGCGCCGGCTCCGCGGCGACATGCAGATCGTCTTCCAGGACCCCATGTCCTCGCTGCATCCGCGCATGACCGTGGCGCAGATCCTCGCCGAGGGGCTCCGGCTTGCCGACCTTCCGCGCGATGCGCTGCGCACGCGCATCGCCGAACTGATCGAGATGGTGCGTTTGCCTGCCGATACGGCGGGCCGCTATCCGCACGAACTCTCCGGCGGTCAGCGCCAGCGGATCGGCATAGCCCGGGCATTGTCGCTCAATCCAAAGCTGATCATTCTGGACGAGCCGGTCTCCGCGCTCGACGTCTCGATCCAGGCGGGCGTGCTCAATCTTCTTGAAGAGCTCCAGCAGCGACTCGGTTGCGCTTATCTGTTCATCGCCCACGATCTCGGCGTCGTGCGGCATATTTCCCACCGCGTGGCGGTGATGTATCTCGGCCGGATCGTCGAACTGGCACCGGTCGGCGAGCTGTTCGCCAACCCCCAGCATCCCTATACGCAGTCGCTTATCTCGGCCATTCCGCGTCCCGACCCGAAGGTCGAGCGCAGCCGCAAACGGATCGTGCTGAAGGGGGACCTGCCCTCGCCCATCGACCCGCCTCCGGGGTGCCGGTTCCACCCCCGCTGCGCGCGGGCCACGGACGTGTGCCGGGAGCACCAGCCGCAACTGCTTCATGCCGCCGCGTCGACGGGCGTCGTCGCCTGTCACCATCCCGGATAGAGATGATCCGTTCTCTTCATGACGTGTCGTGGCGGTTGACCGACCCGCGCCGTGACGCGCCGTTCGGCCAGAGCAGCAGGGCCGCCCCGGTCACGGAATGAGGACGATCGACCCCGTCGTGCGCCGCGCCTCCAGATCGGCGTGCGCCCGGACGGCGTCGGCAAGGGGGTACCGCGTCGGCTGCTCCAGTCGGACGGCGCCGCGCCGGACCGCCCCGTAGAACCGGTCAACGTGCGCGGCGAGATCCTGCGGATCGCTCGTGTAATGCGCATAGTTCGGCCGCGAAATCGTCAGCGACTTGGAGGCGAACCGACCGACATCCCACGCCCCGACCGGTCCCGAAGCCTGGCCGAAACTGATGATGTGGCCGCGGATGGCGGCGGATTCCAGCGAGCCTGCGAACGTGTCCCGGCCCACTGCATCGTAGATCGCGTCGGCGCCCCTGCCTCCCGTGATCCGGTGAACCGCGTCCGGAAAGTCCTCGCGGGAATAGACGATGACGTGGTCGGCGCCGAGCGCCTCCACGATGCGTTTCTTGTCGTCCGTCGAGACGGTCGCGATGACCCTCGCGCCGATATCCTTCGCCCATTGCACCAGAAATTGTCCGACGCCGCCCGCGGCCGCGTGGATCAGCACGGTTTCCGACGCCTCCACGCGATGGACGTCGTGCAGGAGAAAGCTTGCCGTGACGCCCTTCAGAAGGGTCGCTGCCGCCACCTCCGCGTCGATCTCGGCGGGGATCCGGACCAGAAGATCGGGCGCCATGTTGCGGGCCTGCGCATAGGCGCCGACCGGCGGGCAGGCATAGGCGACGCGGTCGCCCGGCGAGAAAGCGCCGACGCCGGAGCCGACCGCCTCGATCACACCGGCCGCCTCCATGCCGGGGACTCCCGGCAAGGGCAGCAGGTCGAAATAGCCGGTGCGGCAATAGACATCGATGAAATTCACCCCGACCGCGTGGTGTCGAACCCGGACCTCGCCTGGTCCCGGCGGCGGCAGGTCGATCTGTCGGAGGCGCAGGACGTCCGGATCCCCGTGCCTGTCGACGACGATGGCCTCGACGGTCGACGGCTCTGTACCGTGTGACGCGCGCTCCGGTGCGGTTACGGAGCCGGACGGCGCAGCGGATGGGTGGTCGACAGAATACGCCCGGGCGACCTGAAACGTCTCCGCCGGAGGCGCGGAGGACGGCGCCGGTTCGGGCTCAGGCCGCCGGACCGGGGGCGCGGAACCACGGGCGGCCGTCGGGGTCTTGTCCCCCACGATCGCGCGGATCGCGTCGAAACCTGCCTTGTAGATTCCCTCCCCGACCAGCGTGACGAGTTCGTCGCGCCGGCTCGCCGGCGGATCGAAGGTCGAGAACCATTCCCAAAATGTCCGGTTGCCGTCGGTGACCGGCTTAAGCCGCACGGTCGCAACGTAGTTCATCAGCGGGAACGGCGCCTGCAGGATGCAATAGGTGAAGGTGCGGTCCTTGTCGGACAGGGACAGGAGCTGCTCGCGCAGGACGTTGCCGTCCTCCAGCCGGAAGTGCCGGACCGCTCCGATCATGTCGGAGGGCATCCGGTCCTCGATCTCGCTGACGGCGACGGCGGGATGCCAGCGGTCGTGGCCGTTGAAATCACGCACGATCCGCCAGACGTCCTCGACCGGCGCGTCGATGACGGTGCTCTGGCGGACGGTCACCATCGAACGGTCGTCATCCGCGTATCAGGTCCTAAACCGGCTCTTGAGCGCGTCGAACGCGGTCTGGAACACTCCCTGCCCCACTTGCTGGATCAGCGCGGCTTCCCGCCCGGCGTCGCAGTCGAAATCCGCCTGCCATTCGGCGAAGGTCCGGTTGCCGTCGGTGATCGGCGACAGAGACAGCGTCGCGACATAGTTGTCGACCCCCATGGGGCTTTCGAGGATCGCGTAAGTGCAGGTGAAGTCGTAGTCGGAGAGGCCCAGCAACTGCTCGCGGATCCTGCCGCCGTCGGGCAGCGTGAAGTTGCGGATACAGCCGATCTGATCGGCGGGCATGTTCTGCTCGATCCGGCTTTCGACCACGAACGGCGCCCAGTTCGGCAGTCCGTTGAAGTCGCGGACCACCCGCCAGACCTCCGCGACCGGTGCGGCGATGACAGTGGATGTATAGGCTTTCGCCATAGGGCCTTGTCCCTTCTTCCGGGTCCGGGTTCAGCGATCGCGGTCCCTGTCCCTGTCATCCTCGGTGTCGTCGCGCGCGCCGTTATCCTTGCTCTTGCTTTTCTTGTCGCGCATCAGGTTGTTGATGTCCTTGGCGTCGCGCAGAACGTCGGTCATGCGGCCGAGCGAGCCGCCCTCGATGCCGATCTCCTTCATCAGGTTGTCGATCATCGGGGCCTGCACGCGGTACCGCAGGGCGGAATCGATCACCTCGTCGGTGACGTTGCGGTTGCCGCCGCCCAGGCCGCCGGTCGCGCCGTCGACATGCAGGATCTTGATCCCCTCGATCTTTTCTATCGGCTTGACGCTCTCGCGGACGATGCCCTCGAGCCGTTCCAGCAGCTTGCCGCGCAGACGGCCGGCGCGCGCCTCGTCGGTGAGCAGGTTCTCCGCCTCGTTGAGCTGCTTCTGTCCGGTGGCGTCGACCTCGTAGCGCTCGGCGGCGGCGAGCGCGAGGATCTTCTCGGCCTCCGCGGACGCCGTCGCGGCGATCTTCTTCGCCTCGGCCATGCTCCTGGCGGCCTTCATCTCGGCATCGGCGGCTGCCGTCACGCGCAGGGCTTCGCGTTCTGCCTCGCGCTGGGCGGCGATCACTTCGGTCAGCTTGCGTCGTTCGGCGATCTCCTTCTCGCGGGCGGTCAGGGCCTGCTCCTCGGCCTGGATCGCCTTGGCGCGCACGGCCTCGGCCGCGGCGATCGAGCTGGAGCGCTCCTGGGTCTTCTGGGCGATCTCGATCGCCTTCTGGATCTCCGCCATCTCGAGCTGCTTGTCGCGGTCGATGGCAAGCTGGCGCAGTTCGCGTTCGGTGACGAGGCGGGCTTCCTCGATGCCGCGCTCGGTCATGATGCGGGCGCGCTCGACCTCTTCGGACGCCGCGATCTCGGCTTCCTCGAACGACTGCCGCTTGGCGATCTCCAGCACCTGGAGCTGGCGCTCGCGGGCGATCCGGATCTCGTCCAGCGCGCGGTCCTGGCCGATGCGCTCGGCCTCGGTCTGCTGGTTGGCGACGATTTCGGCGCGGCGCTTTGCGGCCTCGGCGTTGGTGACCTCCAGGGCCTTTTCGGCGAGCGCGATCTGCCGTTCCAGTTCGACCAGCTCGAGCGCCTTCGACCGCTGGATCTCCAGTTCGCGCTGGGTGCGCTCCCGCTCGATGCGGGCCTTCTCGATTTCCAGTTCCAGCGCGATCTGTTCCCGTTCGGTCTTTTCGCGGGTCTGGATCTCCGCCTCGTCGAGGGCGCGGCGGCGGGCGATTTCGCGGCGCTGCGTCTCCTCTTCGTTCTTGATGCGCTCCTCGGTGACGCTGCGTTCCTGCTGCAGCCGCGATTTCTCGACCGCTTCGCGTGACTGCAGCTGGGCCTGCTCGGCCTCCTGCTCGCGCACCGCGCGTTCGCGGGCCAGCTCGGCGCGCTGGACGGCGCGGCGGATCTCGACCTCGCGTTCCTGCTCGAGGCGGGCGTACTCGGTGTCGCGGTCGATCTCGAGCACCTTGCGCTGGGTGTCGAGGTTCTGGTTGCGGATCTCGACCAACGTGCGCTGCTCGATCTCGTTGCGCATCTTGCGCCGGCCTTCGATGGACTCGGTGAGCTGCGTCAGGCCTTCGGCGTCGAAGGCGTTCGAGGGATCGAAGAACTCGAGGCTCGTCTGGTCGAGGTCGGCGATGGCGACGCTTTCGAGCTCCAGGCCGTTGGCGGCGAGCGATTCCGAGGCGAGGTCGCGGACCGCGGCGGCGTAGCTGCCGCGCTGCTCGTGCATCTCCTCGAGCGTCATCTGGGCGGCGACGGTGCGCATGGCGGCGGCGAACTTGCCTTCCAGCAGTTCGCGCAGGCCGCCAGGCTCCAGCGTCCGGTGGCCGAGCGTCTGTGCGGCGGCGGCGACGAACTCGCGGCTGGCGCCGACGCGGACGAAGAACTCGGTGTGCAGGTCGACGCGCATGCGGTTCTTGGTGATCAGCGCCGCTTCGTTCTCGCGGGTCACCTCGATGCGCATGACGTTCATGTTCACCGGCGTGATCTCGTGCAGCACCGGGATCACGAACGCACCGCCGTTCACCACCACCTTCTCGCCGAGGAAGCCGGTCCTGACGAACGCGGTTTCCTTGGTCGAGCGCCGGTAAAGCCAGCGCAGGATGTAGACGCCGACCACAACGACGATTGCCGCGATGATCAGCCAGACAAGAAATGTCCCGAACGCTTCGGCTGCCATGACAACCTCCCTCTCGTATTCCTTCCGGCCGTCAGAACGCGACCGATTTGAACCGTTTCGTTTGTTCCGTCAGCGCCTTCTCCGTCGGCAGCCGCTCCATCGAGGAGGCGCCGTAGAAGCCATGGCAGTTGGCGGCGTTCTTCAGCACGTATTCGGCATCGTCCGGCTCGGCGACCGGGCCGCCGTGGACGAGCACGATGATGTCCTTGTTGACCGACAGCGCGGCGTCCGACCACTCGTTGACGAGGCCCGGCACGTCGGCGAGCGTCAGCGCGGTCTCCGCGCCGATGGAGCCGCCGGTCGTCAGCCCCATGTGACAGACGACGATGTCGGCACCGGCCTCTGCCATCGCCTTCGCCTCGTCTGCGCTGAAGACGTAAGGCGTCGTCAGCAGATCCTTCTCGTGCGCCAGCCGGATCATGTCGACTTCCTGGGAGAACGACATGCCCGTTTCTTCCAGGTTGGCGCGGAAGGTGCCGTCGATCAGGCCGACCGTCGGGAAGTTCTGGACGCCGGCGAAGCCGATGGCCTTCACCTGGTCGAGGAAATGGTCGAAGACGCAGAACGGGTCGGTGCCGTTGACGCCGGCCAGCACCGGCGTCTTCGAGACGACGGGCAGGATCTCCGACGCCATGTCCATGACGATCTCGTTGGCGTTGCCGTAGGCCAGCAGGCCCGACAGCGAGCCGCGCCCGGCCATGCGATAGCGGCCGGAATTGTAGATGACGATCAGGTCGATCCCGCCGGCCTCCTCGCACTTGGCGGACAGGCCAGTGCCGGCGCCGCCGCCCACGATCGGCTCGCGGCGGCGTTTCATGTCCTGGAATTTCTGCAACAGGGCCGATCGTTCGAACCGCGGCATTCAGGCTCTCCTCTGGCGTTTTGGGCCGATGCTCTCCAGCGACGCGATGACCGCATCGACGAAGGGGGCATCGTTGATGTTTCCGGGCACGCGCTCGATGTGGCGGCGCTCGGTCTGGCGGACGGTGCGTTCGAGCGCCTCGAACAGGGCCGCATCGGCTTCGGGGTCATGGAAGGGCTGACCCGGCGCGTCGAGCATCGAGACGCCGCCTTCGGGCAGCAGGAAGCGGACCGGGCCGTCCATGGCGTTCAGCCGCTCGCCGATCCATTCGCCGAAGGCCCGGTTTTCGTCCCGCGTCGTGCGCATCAGCGTGACGTTCGGATTGTGGATCACGAATTTCCGGCTGCGGAATTTCTCCGGCACCGTGTCGCGCGGGCCGAAATTGACCATGTCGAGCGCGCCGACCGACCCGACATAGGGCAGCCCGGTCCGGATCGCGGCGCCGAACCGGTCGTCGGTGGCCGGGAAGACGCCGCCGACGGTCATGTCGGCTACCTCGGTGGTGGTCAGATCGAGAAAGCCCGCAAGCAGGCCGGAATCGCCGAGGTTCTCCATCGACCGCCCGCCAATGCCGGTTGCGTGGAACACCAGACAGTCGAAATCGCTCTCGAGGCGTTTCGTCACCGCCTGGACGAGCGGAGTCGTCACGCCGAACATGGTGATGCCGAGCGCCGGGCGGGCAAGCTTGCGTTTTGCCTCGATCTCCTCGCCGGTCGGCAGTTGCGCGGCCATGCCGGCAATGGCGTTGGCGGCGTTCGTCAGCACCTGCTCGGTGATCGAATTCAGCCCCTGAACGTCGGCGACGGAGTGGAGCATCATGATGTCCGAGCCGCCGACATACTTGGCGACGTCGCTGGCGGCGACCGTCGAGACCATGACTTTCGGGATTCCCACAGGCAGCACGCGCATGCCGGCCGTCGCCAGGGTCGTGCCGCCGGAGCCGCCGGCCGAGACGATGCCGCCGATCCGCGGCTCGCGCTCGATCCAGCGCGCGAACGCCTCCGCCATCGCCGCGACCGAGCCGCCGCGGTCGCCCGACATGACGGCCGCCGGTCCCTGCGGATGCAGGCTTGCGACGTGCAACGCCGGCACATCGGCGCTCGACGCCTTGCCGGACGTGGACAGATCGACGGTGCGGACGGGAATTCCAAGCGATTTCAAGCGTTCGGCGACGAACCTGAGCTCCTTTCCCTTGGTGTCGAAGGTGCCCGCGACGATGACCGTCCGGCCGATGCGCTCGGCGAAGGGAATGGTGAAGATCTTTTTCGACGTATCCGCCGGCCCGGTCCTGTCGACGGCCGCCTGGCGCATCGCGGTGACCGGGACGTTCCACCGGTTCGGCAGCCCGGTGACGGGGCGAAAGACCCCGCTGGTGTCGGCGGGTTCCTCGCGCTGCGTCCCGCCGCGCTCGATCCGGTAGATCTCGGCCATCTGGCTCGCGGCCTGGACGGCTTCCGCGGGCGTGACCGGATCTTCCTCGCCGTGGCGGCCGACCCCCAGAAGCCGTTGCTGCAGGTCACGGTCGGCGGCGAGCGCCTTGGCGTCCATGATCCGGTTGATCCGGCCGTTGACCATGATCGCGACCTGGTCGGACACCTCCGTCGCGACGCCGATGTTCTGCTCGATGACGAGGATGCCCATCTCGCCCTCCTCGCCGAGCGTGATCAGCATGTCCTCGACCTGATCGACGATGACCGGCGCAAGGCCCTCGGTCGGCTCGTCCATGATCAGGAGTTTCGGATCGGACAGCAGCGCGCGGCCGATCGCCAGCATCTGCTGTTCGCCGCCCGAGAGCTGCGAGCCGCCGTTGGTGCGGCGTTCGGCAAGGCGCGGGAACGTCTGGTAGACGCGCTCGACGGTCCACGACGCGTTGCGGTCGCGGCCGGCGGCCAGCCGCAGGTGCTCGTCGACGGTCAGGCTCGGCCAGACCCGCCTGCCCTGTGGCACGTAGCCGACGCCGAGTCGATGGATCTCGTGCGGCTCCAGCGTCGATATCTCCCGGCCGTCCACCCGGATCGACCCCGACCGTGCCTGTTTCAGGCCGGTGATCGTGTTGCACAGCGTGGTCTTGCCCATGCCGTTGCGGCCGACGACGGACAGGACGCCGTGTTCGAGCGTCAGCGATACGCCCTGCAGCGCATGGCTCTCGCCGTAGTAGACCTGAAGGTCGTCGATCTTGAGGATCGGGGTACGGGCGCGCTCAGCCATGGTGGCGCCCTCCCAGATAGATGTCCTGCACTTCCGGATCGGCCTCGATTTCGGCCGGCGTGCCTTCCTTGAAGACGCGGCCGTTGTGCATCATCGAGACGTATTCGGAGACGCGCAGCGCCACATCGAGATCGTGCTCGATAATGATGTAACCGATGTGCTTCGGCAGCGCATTGAGGATCGCCACCAGATCGTGGCGCTCGGTCGGCGACAGGCCGGCGGCCGGTTCGTCGAACAAGATGAAGCGCGGGGCGCCGGCAAGCGCCAGGGCGATTTCGAGCTGACGCTGCTGGCCGTGGCTCAGCGTCGATACCAGTGTGTCCCGGTAAGCCTCGAGGTGGACGGCGTTGAGGATCGATTCCGCCTGGGCCATGTTGGCGTCGTTCGCCGACGGTCTGAGCAGCGAAAAGCGGGAGCGCGATACGCCCCGGCAGGCCAGGAATACGGAGTCGAGCACCGACATCTTCGCGAAGAGCTGCGAGATCTGATAGGTGCGCCGGAGCCCCCGGCGGATCCGTTCGTGCGTCGGCATCGTCGTGATGTCCTCGCCGAAGAAGCGGATCCGGCCGGAGGTCGGCATGAAGTCGCCGGTTATGGCGTTGAACAGCGTGGTCTTGCCCGCGCCGTTGGAGCCGAGGACCGCGCGCCGTTCGCCGGCCGCGATCCTCATGCTGACGTCCGAGAACGCCACCAGGGCGCCAAAGTGCCGCGCGACGTCGTCCAGTTCCAGCGCGTTGGCGCCGGTACCTTCGAGACGGGATGCAACGATACTTTGTGTCACTGGTGAGCGCTCTTCTTTGCGGGGCCGGACTGCCTGTTACGGGCAGCTCGGGTTGTCGCGGCTGACCTTGCCGAGCGCCAGGAACTCGTCCTCCGGAATGCCCAGCGTCTGGTTCACCTGCGGCACGACCTTGATCAGCTTGTTGTACAGGTTGCCGTCATCGCCTTCCGCGACCTCGGTGAGGTACATGTCGGCGACCGCGTTGCGGTTGGCGTCGAGCTTGATCTTGCCGGTCGGCGTGTCGAGTTCGAGGCCCGACAGGGTCTCGCGCAGCTTCGCGCCACCATCCGAAACGTCGGCGCCGATCTCGTCGAGCGCCGTCAGGGCAGCCTTCATGTTCACGTAGTAGCCGTGCGCGAACAGCGACGGGGACGGAAACGCGTTGGGCTGCGTCTTGTAGGCCTCGACGAAGGCTTTCCATTCCGGCGTGTCGTTGTTATCGGCGATCGGGCCTGCCGACGGCGTACCGATGACGACATCGCGCATCTTGCCCTTGGAACCGAGCACCGACTGGTCGACGGTGATCGAGCCGCCGATGAGCGGCGCCTGGCCGCCGGCCTGCTGGTACTGGGTCAGGAAGTTGACACCGTCCGCGCCGCCGAGGGCGACGTAGATGGCATCGACCTCATCGGGAATGGCGGCGATGACGGAGGAATAGTCCTTCGTGCCGATCGGCACCCACGATTTGGAGGGCACCGTGCCGCCCGCCTTGCAGAACTCGGCCATGAAGCCGAAGACCTGCGTGTAGGGGAACGAGTAGTCCTCGGCGACGGTTGCGACCGTCTGGTAGCCCTTTTCGTTGTAGGCGTAGTCGCCGAGTCCGGCCATCCACTGGGCGCCGTCGGTGGAGAAGCGGAAGAAGTTCTCCGCCGGATCGCGCAGCGTCGTGTCCTGGGCCGCAGACGTCCCGTTCAGGAAGGTCACGTCGGGCTTCGTCTTGGCGTAGTCCTTGACGGCAAGGCCCTCGTCGCCCGACAGCGGGCCGATCAGCACCTTGACGCCGTCCTGCTCGACGAGCTTGCGGGCGGCCCGCACGGCGCTGTCCGGCGACGCGTCCGACGAGCCCTTGATCAGCTCGATCTTTTTGCCGCCGACTTCGCCGCCGGCTTCCTCGACGGCCATCAGCGCACCGCGCATGCCGTCTTCGCCAAGCACGGTGAAAGCGCCTTCGAACGTGGCCAGAACACCGATCTTGATCGTGTCGTCGTCCGCCATGGCCATGCTCGGGATCGTGAGCGCGGTCGTCAGGGCGAGACCCAGAAATACCCGTCTTTTGATGTTCATGTATTCCTCCCTAGGTTGGTTTCTTTGGCGGTTTTTGGAGCCGTGTTCTGTCGTTGTCGCTCCGTCAGGATCGCCCCTGCCCGTTTCGCGGCCGAAGGGGTTTCTGGCCGAGATGCGGTTTCAGGCGTCCCCACAGTCCGAGGATGCCGTCCGGCGAGGCGAAAATGATGACGAGAAAAAGCAGGCCGATCAGCGTGTTGTAGCGTTCGGCTCCGACGATATCGATCGCGAAGGTCTGGATCAGGACGACGAAGACCGCGCCGATGAAGGGTCCGATGGGATGCAAGAGGCCGCCGATCACGGCGATGACGAGAACGTCGATCGCCTGCGAGACGTCGACGGTTCCCGGCGACACGCGGCCGTTGAACCAGACGAGCAAAACGCCGCCGAGACCGGCGATCAGGCCGGCGTAGAAATAGGCAGCGACCTTGTGGGCGGTGACGTCGTAGCCGATCGCGCGCATGCGCCGCTGGTTGTCGCGGATCGCCTGCAGCGCGAGGCCGAAGGTCGACCGCGAGGCGTAGAGAACGGCGGCATAGGCAATCGCCGCGACGCCGAGGCAGAGATAGTAGAACGGCAGCGGATCGCGCCAGTGGATGCCCCAGAATTCCGGCGTCGGGATGCCGGCGTAGCCGGAATGGCCGTTGAACAGCGCGTAGTTCTGCTGGGCGAAGTAGAAGAAGGCCGTCGCGATCGCCAGCGTGATCATGATCGTGTAGATGCCCTCGGTGCGCACCGAGATCGCACCGATCAGGGCCGAGACGATCCCCGATATCAGCACCGCGAACGGCACCAGCACCCACCATGGCCAGCCGAAGCCGTGGACGTTGATGTTGTTGGTGCCGAAGATCGCGACGACATAGGCCGCGATGCCCGCGCAGGTGATCTGCGACAGCGAGACCATGCCGCCATAGCCGGCAAGCAGCATCAGCGATAGCGCGATGATCCCCCAGATCAGCGCGTAGGCCCCGATCTGGACGATGAAGAATTCCGAGGCGACGGCCGGGAACAGCACCAGCGCGGCCAGCAGCGCGATATTGGCGACGCCGATGCGCTCGAAGAACCCGGCGGAGACCGATGCCGGCCGAGGGGCGGTGACGACGCTCATCGGGCCTTCCCCATGATGCCCTGCGGCCGGAAGGCCAGCGCCACGACCATGATGACGAAGGTCAGGACGATGCCGTAGGTCGGGAAGTAGACGAGACCGATCTGCTCGGCGAGGCCGATCAGCAGCGCGCCGATGGCCGCCCCGGTGATCGAGCCCATGCCGCCGACGATGACGACGACGAGCGAGGCCAGCAGGTAGCGGACGTCCTCGCCCGGCGCGATCGACAGCGCCGAGCCGCCGACGACCCCGGCAAAGCCCGCAAGCCCCGCCCCGACCGCGAAGACGATGGCGAAGACCGCGTGGACGTTGACGCCCGACGCCGACAGCATCTCGCGGTCGTCGACACCGGCGCGGATCATCATGCCGACCCGCGTCCGGTTCAGCATCAGCCACAGGCCGATGCCGATGACGATGGCTGTCGCGAGCACGATCAGCCGATAGAACGGGTACATCAGATAGACGACAGAGCCGTTGGAGCGGACGGCTGAAATGATCGGCAGCTTCACCGCCCCGTCGAGCCATTCCGGCGTCGGAAGCTGGTAGGTCGTTCCCGTCCACACCGCCAGCATCAGGTCGGCGGCGACGATGGAGATGCCGATCGTCACCAGCGTCTGGCGCAGGTCGTCGTTCTCCAGCCGCCGGAACACGACCACCTGCATCACCGCGCCGACGATCGCCAGCACCAGGAAACCGCCGGCGACACCGAGCAGCCAGCTCCCCGTCAGCGTCGAGACCTCGTAGCCGATATAGCCGCCGAGCAGGAACAGCGAGCCGTGCGCCAGGTTGACGTTGCGCATCAGCCCGAACACCAGCGTGAAGCCGCTGGCGACCAGGAAATAGAGGCCGGCGAGCGTCACCCCGTTGAGGATCGAGCTCACGAACGCCTTCTTCGAGATCAGCAGGGTCTTCAGCCAGGCCGGCCAAACCGGCGTGAACACCATCAACAGGAAGACCGCGGCGAGCAGCAGCGCGACCAGACCCCAGGCCTGGCGCTTCGTCACGCCCCCGCCGTTGGTGAGCGTCCGGCTCGGCTTGTGCTGCTCGACTGCGCTCATGCGGTCAGCCTGCGGCGCTGTTCGTTCATCCGCGGCGCCTTGTGGAACTTGCCGTCCTTCATGATGGCGAGCAGGCGGTTCTTGTCCTGCAGGATGCGCACGTCGGAGATCGGGTCGCCGTCGACCAGCAGCAGGTCGGCCAGGTAGCCTTCCTTGATCATGCCCAGCTCGTCTTCCATGTTCATGATCTCGCCGCCGTACTTGGTCGAGGCGAGGATCGCCTCCATCGGCGAGAAGCCGAACATCTCGACGAAGGTCTGGATGTCCTTGGCGTTGGTACCCTGCGGGGTCCAGGCGAAGCCGTAGTCGCCGCCGATGCAGATGCGGATGCCGCGGCGGTGCATCTTCTTCATCGTGTCGATGCACATCTCGAGTTCGCGTTCGTATTCGAGCGCGACCGGCGAGCCCGGTTTGATGCCGTATTCCTCGGCGTGGCGGGCGGTGTTGATCAGCCAGGCGACGCCGGGGGCGACGAGATGCCGGTCCTTCGCCGCCTCCAGGGCGTCGAGTGCCTCCTCGTTGGCGAACGAGGCATGATAGATGTTCTGAATGCCGTGCCGGATGCACTGAAGCACCGAGTTGGACGAGCGGGCATGCGCCGACAGCACCTTGTTGCGGCACCGCGCTTCCTGGGCCGCCATCGCCACTTCCTCCTCCGACATCGGCGTCTCTTCCGCGCCCATGCCCGTGATCGCCTCGCCGGAGAGGTTTAGCTTGATGGAATCGACGCCGTACTTGATCAGCGTGCGGACGGTGCGGCGGACCTCCTCGGGGCCGGAGACCACGAGGCCGAGATTGAGCCCTTCGTGCGGGATGTGCGACGGCGCGGAATCGCCGAGACCGCCGACCGTGGTGATTTCCGGACCCGCCGCCAGATAACGCGGTCCGGGGAAGCGGCCCTCGTTGATGAAGCGCTTCGCCACGACATCGAGCCGCGGCTTGGCGGCGGCCGCGCCGCGACCGGCGGTGAAGCCCGCGTCGAGCACCAGCTTCGCCATCTCCATGGTGACGAGCATGTGCTCCTCGAGCTCCATCATCTGGATGGGGTCGATGCCGGGCGCGTTGTTCCACGACAGATGCAGGTGGGCGTCGATGAGGCCGGGCATCAGGGTCGCGCCCATGCCGTCGATCACGGTCATCGCGCCGCCGGATGTCGGCGTGCCGAACCGCGAGGAGCCACGGCTGATCTGCTTGATGCGATTGCCCTGCACCAGCACCTCGCCGGTGTAGGGATATTCACCCGTGGCGTCGAGAACGCGCACGTTCGTGAACAGGATGTTGCCGGACCCGTTCCCGGTCCAGGGGTCGTCTGCCATGGTTTCCTCCATCGTCCGCCAGACGGACCGATAGCGCTCTGACGGCGCCTAGCGGTCGGCCTGTCGCAGGAATTCGATCAGTTTGCCGTTGCTGCCTCGTACGTCTTCCACGGTGGCCCAGTGACCGACACGATCCAGGCCCGAAAGCTTTGCGCCCTTGATTGAATCGGCGAGATCGCGCGCCACGCCGGGCGGGTTGACGGCATCGTCGTCGCCGGTGATCAGCAAGGTCGGGGCCGAAATGCGCCGGGGGTCGGCGGCGCGCGCCTTTCCGAGCGCCAGGCACGTCCGCGCATAGCTTTCCGGATCCTGCCGCGTGATCGACTCGCGCACGAAGGCGACCGTCACCGGGGCCGTTTCGCGCGTATGCGCCGAGATCGCCCCGCCGGTGATCTGTTCGGCGATATCGGAGAGCCCGCCGGCGCGGGCCAGCGCGGCGCGCTTCTCCAACCCGTCACGCGTTGCCTGCTGCGGTTCGGCGAGCGCCCCGAACAGCACCATCGAGGCAACCCGCTCCGGCATCTGCGCGGCGATCCACTGGCACACCATCGTGCCCATCGAATGCCCGACCAGGTGCGCCCTGCCCGCGCCGACCGCCTCCATGACGCGGACGACGGCCGACACCATTGCCTCCATCGTCAGCGGCTCGGCCGGGCACGCCGACCGTCCGGAGCCCGGCAGATCGATCCGCACGGTCCGGTAGCCCGACAGCACCGCCATCTGTGGCTGGTACATGTTCGACGTTCCGCCAAGCCCGTGGATCATGACCACGGGAAAACCGTCGCCTTCGACATCCGCAACGACGGGGCCGACGGTGACTGCCGTCATCGGGCGCGCTCCTGCACGGGATTCTCCAGAACGCCGATACCGTCGATCTCGACCCGCATGACATCGCCGGACTTCAGATATTTCGGCGGATCGAAGCCGATGCCGACGCCGGCCGGCGTACCGGTCGCGATGACATCGCCGGGTTGCAGCGTGATGCCCTGCGACAGCGTCGAGACGATCGTCGGAATGTCGAAGATCAGTAGAGAAATGCGGGAATCCTGGCGCAGGTCGCCGTTAATGAAGCAGCGGATGCCGGCGCTCTCGATATCGAGTTCGTCGCGGGTTACCGCCCACGGCCCCATCGGGCAGAACGTGTCCTGCGACTTGCCGATCAGCCACTGGCTGTACTTGCCCTGCAGATCGCGGGCCGTGACGTCGTTGACGATCGTGTAGCCCCAGATGTGATCGAAGACGTCTTCTCGGGCGATGCCGCGTCCGCCCTTGCCGATGATGACCGCGAGTTCGGCCTCGTAGTCGATGGCGGCCGAGACGGCATTGTCGATCTGCACCGTCTTGCCGTTGGCGATCACCGTTTCCGGCACCTTCGAGAAGATGATCGGGTTCTGCGGGACCGCGCCCGACGCGGCGCTGGAATCGAACCCGCTCTTCGCGAACTCGTGGGCATGCTCGTAATAGTTCTTGCCGACGCAGAAGATGTTGCGGCGCGGTTGCGGAATCGGCGCTTCCATCTCGACGCGGTCGATCGGAATGGGCGTCAGCGTTCGGGGATACCCGGTCCCGTTCATCCCGATCAGCGCGAGCACGCCGGACCGCGACTCGTCGAGCGGCAGATCGAACGGCGCGACCGTTCCCGCATCCGGATCGACGACGCCGACGCGGCGTTCTCCGGCAACCGTAAAGGTCGCGACCTTCATGCGTCTCCTCCCTGGACCAATGTTGATCCAATGTCTTGTATTTTTCGAAACGCTAACGTTGATCGGCGGGCTCCGCAAGGGGAACTTCGGTGCTTCGTATTGAATTTTTCGTGGTGCAATGCAGCAATCCCTTAGGTAATGCGGGATTCCGGCGCATCTGGACGATGCAGACCAAGATTGATAAGATTGGTTCAGCAAAGGTTCAATTTAGAGAGTGTCGAATGCCCAAGCTCGTGGCCGAAGACATCGCAATGGCGCTGCGCCAGAGAATATCGGCGGGGGAATGGGGCGACGGCGGGCGGATGCCGCCGGAACGCGATCTTGCCGCCGAGTTCGGCGTCGCCCGCAACACGGTGCGGCGGGCGGTCGCGCTCCTGGAACAGGACGGAACGGTCGTCCGGCACGTGGGGCGCGGCACGTTCCTGTCGTCGTCGGATCCCGGATCGATGGCGGCGGTCGTCCGGCGGATGGAAGGAACCTCTCCCGCCGACATGATGGAGATCCGGCAACTGATCGAACCGGCGGCCGCCGCTTTTGCCGCCCGCAATGCGAGCTCCGGTGAGCTTGCCGCCGTCGAGGCGGCGCACGCCGCCGCCTGTGCCGCGACGGAGATGCCGCTGTTCGAGCATTGGGACGCCGAACTCCATCACACGATCTTTGCCTGTTCGCGCAACGAGTTCCTGAAGGAGATCCATAACCTGATGCGGATTCTGCGCAACCAATCGCCCTGGTTCGAGATGAAGAAGCGCTCGTTTTCCGAGGACCGCCGGCAGGTGTACAACCGAGAACACAAGGCGATCGTCGAGGCGCTGCTGGCGCGCGATCCGGAGGGTGCGCGGTCGGCCATGCTTGGCCATCTGAAAACCGTGGAAGGTAATATTCTCGGCCGGTAGACCAGCCATGCTGCGGCGAATATCCGCTGGAATATGCGCCGGCGCTGACGCATTATGCGGCGTGTCGCGGACTTGAGCAGCCTAACGCGAAACCGTCTGCTTTCGTCCGCTGGAACCCGTCAGGGTTCCTGGCCCGAAATCCCGCCCTACTACCCGCTCGAAACCCTGGGACCTGCCGAATGCGTACCGTTTATGTGAACGGCTCTTACCTGCCGGAATCCGAAGCCCGCGTTTCCATCTTCGACCGCGGCTTCCTGTTCGCCGACGCGGTGTATGAAGTCGTTGCCGTGCTTGAAGGCAAGCTGATCGACTTTTCCGGCCACGTGAAGCGTCTGCAGCGCTCGCTCAAGGAACTGGGCATGCGTATGCCGGTCGACGCCGACGAACTGCTCGCCATTCACCGCAGGCTGGTCGAGGAAAACGGGATCGAGGAAGGCATCGTCTATCTGCAGATCACCCGCGGCGCCGCCGACCGCGACTTCCTGTTCCCCGACGAGGCGGTCGAGCCGACCATCGTCCTGTTCACGCAGAAGAAGGCGCTGATCGACAGCCCGGTCGTCGAAAACGGGATCACCGTGCTGTCGACGGAAGACCTGCGCTGGCGGCGCGGCGACATCAAGACCGTCCAGCTTCTGTTCGCGTCTTTGGCCAAGTCCGAGGCGAAGAAGAAGGGCGCGGACGATGTCTGGCTCGTCAAGGACGGCCAGGTGACCGAGGGCTCGTCCAACAACGCCTACATCGTCAAGGACGACGGCACGATCGTCACGCGGCAACTGTCCAACGATATCCTCGCCGGCATCACCCGGCAGGCGGTTCTCGAATGCGCGCGCCAACTCCAGATCAAGGTGGAGGAACGCCCCTTCACGATCGAGGAAGCGCAGACGGCGAAGGAGGCCTTCTCAACCTCGGCCAGCGGCTTCGTCACGCCCGTCGTCAAGATCGACGGTGCCGTAATCGGCACCGGCAAGCCGGGCCCCGTCGCGGCGAAACTGCGCGAGATCTATCTAGACGTCAGCCGCAAGACGGCGATCTGAGCCGGCGCCCGCGGCCGTCGGATCCTCTCGGGATTTCCGTCGCCATCTTCAGGATGGCCTAACCGGTCGCATGGCATCCTGCCGTTCGCCGGGCCGGCCGGGGCATTCTTTGCAACCGGCCGGTCCGCCGCCCCGGTATCCGAAAAGGATCATCATGAAATCGACCTTCCGACTGTTCCTCCCGCTCGTCGGCGCCGTCACGCTGGCCGGATCCGCCGCGCAGGCGCAGGGCGTCGAGTCCGTCGGCGACTGCTACATGTCGCTGGAGGCCTACGACCAGGAAATCGAGCAAGGCGGCTATCCCGACGCCGCGGTGAAGCCGTTGCGGAAGATCCTCGGCAAGATCGCGACGGCCTGCGAGGCCGGCAAGTTCCCGAAGGCCGACAGGCTCTTCAAGGCCGCCGACGCCGAATACGAGACGCTCCTTGCCGGCGACGGCGAGGCAATGTCGGGCCTGGCCGCCTCGGAGGGAGATTTCTGGTCGACCGCGCGGGTCTGGTGGGGCCAGACTTTCGCGCCGGACCGCGTCCGGCTGATGCGCGCCGACGTCAACGGCGACGGCCTCCCGGATCTCGTCGGCTACAAGGTCAATCTCGACAGCCCGGAAGGGATCTTCCTGAACCTGCTCGAGGTCGTGAAGCGCGCCGACGGGAGCGTGAAATTCGGGGCGCATTCGTTCCCGTATGGCGGGACCGACCAGGACGGCCTTTGCCATATGGAAGAGCAATATCCGCTGCCGGATGTGACCGTCGTCGAGTGGGACCCGGCCGAGATCGGCGACGCGGTCGTTCCCCGTTCCATCGCGATCGACGACGGCATGTGCGACCGGATCTACGTGTTCTGGCCGAGCCAGACGGGCGCGGAAGAGGAAGTCCAGCTTCGGCTGTTCCGGAACTGAGGGGGCCTTAAGCCCCCTCGCCGTCAGGTCACGGGTGCCGCGTTTATCTCATAAGGCAAGAACGCCGTTTCCCGGAAAGGTCGGCTACTTCTTACTCAATCTGTACAAGATGCCTTCGACAGCAACTCCCGAAAAATCTTTCTTGAACGGCGTGGCCACGGAACTGCCAAGAAGAACTTTGTCCTTTCCATTGCTGGCCATTGCCGTTCTGGCATTTTCGTATGCCCAGGTTATTTCCTGATAGGCTTCGTCGCCCAGCTTTTTCCCTTTTTTCGAGAAAAGCTGCGCATGCAAACCGAAGCTGAACCGGCCCTCATGCCATGCGACCGTAAAGCGGGCTTTCGATAACGCTGCGACTGAGGCGCGTTTTTCATTGTCATAGCTTCGGCGAGTCACGATGATTTCCTTGCCGACTTTTTTTCCAGACTTCTTGACGATCTGGGCGTGTATTCCGTCGTTAGTATCTGGCAAAGCGCCACTGGTATCTTCCCAAGCAATGACGAAATTGCCATTCGAAAGCATGGCAATCGACGGATAGCGCCGCTCACCGGACTTGTATTTGCTTACTGTTCTGGATTTGCCTATTTTTTTGCCGCTATTGTTGAGCACCTGGTACATAACGGTCGGACGATCGCTAGCGTCGTTCTGCACCCAGGTCATCGCAACCCGGTTCCTGAAGGGGAGGAACCGGGGCGTTCCGACCGTCGTTTCACCGCCAGAAATTCTGTCTACCCCGGGTATTTCAAATTTGTCGCGCTTCAAGCGACCCTTGTTGTCGAATATCTTCCCGAACAGTCCTTTTCCGGGGTAGTCATCAATGTACCAAGTGACAAGAATCCCGTTGGGGTCGAGGCCCGTGATGGCCGCCTTTGCCTCTATTTCGCCATCCCCGCAACTGTATTTCAGGCAATAATCGCTTGTTCCTACATAAATAGAATTTCCGATAGGAGATCCTTTTTTATTGAATATCCTTAATTTTACTTCGTAATCATCGAAGTAGCTTACGGCAATGTATCCATTTTTGAGAACCGCGATAAACGGGACTTCCTGATCGCCGGCCGTTTTTTCATTGATGCGGAATACCTTCTTTCGCTTTCCTTTTTCGGATATCGCCGCCACATAGATGTCCATATTTCCAGAACTATCGTCCTGATAGGCGACCAGGAATTCTTTTGTCTTATTATTGTAGGTGGATACAGGATTACTCTGAATTCCTTCGATATTTTTATTCACAAGAATTGGTTTGCCCAGCGCGCGCAATGAGTCCGCATGCGCTTCGTGATGAAACGCTGAGGAGAGAACGAGAATCGAAAAAAATATAAACGTAAGCACTACTTTCTTGTTCTCTGTCAAAATTCTATTCCTTTCTATTTCGACTTTCGGCATTTGCGCACAAAAATTACAGGCGAATTGCGTTAAGTCGTGGCGGCCGCCCGATCAATATACTTCGCAAGGTGATCGTTCCGACTGCGCCGGAACGATTCTATCGCGCCGCCGATTTGTGGAAGATAATATTAATTTATCAAGCCAAGCGTTGGTCGCCAACCACGTGGCGACGTCCGATAGGAAATCTCGAACGCATCCGTCAAACTGATGGCCTATACTGATGGTGCCGCGACCTGCCAGCCGTATTCGACCGCCGCATCGCTCACCCAGTCCCACAGGGACTGCGCGAAGCTCGTCATCGCGTAGATGTCGAACGTCTCCGCATCGAGCCGGACGACTGTCACGGATATGTGGGCGAGACCGGCCGTCGTCGCCGACATCGGCGGGAACGCCTCGACACCGAGGTCGAAGGCGAGTCCCTTCTGCAGGAGATCGGCGGCCGGCGCGCCGGTGATCCGGATGCCGGCACGGCCGTGGGTCAGGTCGGTGACCGTCCCCTCCGAAACCGGCAGCGCCTGTTGGAGGCGGGCGGCCAGCCCGGCATCCTGCCCGATCGCCAGGTAGCGGCCCGGCGCCAGCGAGATGTACAGGTGGCCCGGCGTCGAGACGGCGGTCCGTCCGGATGGCGCGCCGCCGGGGAAAACGGTCGCCGGCACCGCCTCGCCGCTATCCCAGACGGCGACCTCGACAATCGAACCCGGCCGGCGTTCGGCGAGTGTGATGGCGGACGTGCCCGCGGCGGGACGTCCGGCGCCCGGAACGGCGACCTTTTCGAGCGGATAGACCTCAGACATGCATGCGGCTCCCGTCGGGATCGTAGAAATGCGGATCGCGGACCGTGACCTGGACCTGGCGGTTGCGGACGGGATCGGTGGCCGTGAGCGTCTCGCCGTGCATCGCGCGGCCGTTCTCGAGCAGGGCCAGAGCGATGTAGGTCTCCAGCGCCGGACTGTAGGCATTGGCCGTCACGTGGCCGAGGCTGCGGCCGGCGGTGCCTTGGCGGATCAGGTGGGCGCCGTTCGGGATGCCCTGCCCCTCCGCCGTCAGGCCGACGAGGACCTGGCGATCGGCGCGGACGAGATCGGGACGGCCCGCCATCACCTTGCCGATGAAATCCTTCTTCGGCGACAGCATGCCCGCGAGACCGAGGTCGGCGGCCGTCGTGCGGCCGTCCAGCTCGGATCCGGCGACATGGCCTTTCTCGATGCGCAGCGTGCCGAGCGCTTCCAGCCCGTAGGGGACAATGCCGGCATCCCTGCCGGCGTCGAGCAGCGTTTCCCAGAGCGCCAGGCCGAACCGCGCGGGAACGTAGACCTCGTAGGCGAGTTCGCCGGAGAAGGACAGCCGCGCCACCATGCCCGGCTGGCCAATCACCAAGCCCTCGCGGACGCCGAGATGCGGCAGGCCTTCGTCGGAGACGTCGATGTCGCCGACGATCCTGCCCAGAACCTCGCGGCTCTTCGGGCCCGACAGCGCGACGCTCGCCCAGACATCGGTCACCGAGGTCAGATGAACCTTCAGGTCGGTCCAAACCGTCGCCAGCAGCATCTCGAGCTTCTGCATGACCGGACCGGCATTCGCCGTGGTCGTGGTCATCAGGTAGCGGGTTTCGCCGAGGCGCCAGCAGGTGCCGTCGTCGAACAGGATGCCGTCGTCGCGCAGCATCAGGCCGTAGCGGGCCTTGCCGACCGGCACCTTCGCGAACGGGTTGGTATAGACGCGATTGAGGAATTCGGTCGCGTCGGGCCCCTGCACGTCGATCTTGCCGAGCGTGGAGACATCGGCGATGCCGACGGCGGTGCGGACGGCCCGCGCCTCGCGGACATAGGCCTGCTCCAGCGTCTCGCCGGGCTTGTAGTAGACCCGCGGCCGCATCCAGGCGCCGGCCGGGATCATCTCCGCGCCGTTTTCGATGTGCCAGGCATGCATCGGCGTGTGGCGGACCGGCCTGACGTGATGGCCGGCCTCGCGGCCCGCGATCGCGCCGATCGCCGTCGGGGTATAGGGCGCGCGGAACGTCGTCGTGCCGACGGCGCCGATCGGCTTGCCCCTGAGGTCGGCCATCATGGTCAGCGCGGCGACGTTCGAGGTCTTGCCCTGATCGGTCGCCATGCCGAGCGTCGTGTAGCGCTTCAGGTGCTCGACGGACAGGAAGCCCTCGCGATGGGCGAGCTTCACGTCGGACGCGGTCACGTCGTGCTGCTGGTCGACGAAGATCTTCGCCCTGGCCCCGCGCGGGCTGTCGACAGTACGCAGGATCAGCGGTGCGGACGGTGTCCGTACCGGCGAGATCTGCGGCAGCTCCGCCTCGTCCGCCTTGAACCCGGCGGCCCTGGCCGCGTCGAGCCCGGCGGCGGCGCCGTCGGACAGCGCCTCCGTCAGGCCGAACACGCCGTGGCAGGCGCCGGCGGAGCGCCAGCGCTCCCGCGGCGCGCCCGGCAGAAAGATGCCGCGCTCTTCGTCGTAGACCGGGCGCGATCCGGCCTGGCTGTGCAGATGCACCGCCGGCATCCATCCCGCGCTCGTCGCGACGGCGTCGGCGGACAGGGTCTCGGGCACGCCCGTGATGTGGCCGTCCGCGTCGACGCCGGCGATCTCCACGCCGGTGACGTGCTTCGACCCGTGAATGCGCACGACGGCCTTGCCGGAGCGGACGGGGATGCCGAGATCGGCCGCCTCAGCCGCCAGATCCTCCGGCGGGGCGGTGCGCGGATCGACGATGGCCGCGACGCCGACGCCGGCGGGTGCGGCGGCGAGTGCCGCTTCCCAGACACCGTCATGGGCACCGAAGAAGACGACGCTCCTGCCGGCCGCGACACCATAGGCCTGCGCGTAGCGGCCGACGGCGCCGGCAAGCATGACGCCGGGAATGTCGTTGCCGTCGACCAGGACCGGCTGCTCGAAGGCGCCGGTCGCCAGCACCACGTCGCCGGCACGGATCGTCCAGTGCCGCTGGCGCGGCATGTGATCCGGCTTGTCGGCCAGATGGTCGGTCACGCGTTCGACGGCGGCGAGCTGGTTCTGGTCGTAATAGCCGTAGACGGTCGTGCGCGGCATCACGCGGACATTCGGATAGGCCTCCAGCGCGGCGACCATGGCACGGGTCCAGTCCGCCGCCGGAATGCCGTTGACCGAAGCGGTTTCCGCGAACAGCCAGCCGCCGGGCTCCGCGCCCTCGTCGGCCAGCACGACACGGGCGCCGGAGCGTGCGGCCGCAAGCGCCGCCGACAGGCCCGCCGCGCCGGCGCCGACGATCAGCACGTCGCAGAAGATGTGGGATTTCTCGTAGCGGTCCGGATCGGGCTTGCGGCTGGCGGCACCCATGCCGGCGGCACGGCGGATGAAGTGCTCGTAGAAATGCCAGGCGCCGCGCGTCGGGCCCATGAAGGTCTTGTAGTAGAATCCCGCGCCGAAGACCGGCGACAGCAGGCCGTTCACCGACATCAGGTCGAATTCGAGGCTCGGCCAGCGGTTCTGGCTCGTCGCCACCAGCCGGTCGTGCAGCTCGGCGGTCGTCGCCCGCGCGTTCGGCTCGGCACGGCCGCCCTCGCCGATCGTCACCAGCGCGTTGGATTCCTCGGGCCCGCAGGAGACGATGCCGCGCGGACGGTGATACTTGAAGCTGCGCGCGACGATGGCGGTGCCTGCACCCAGCAGCGCCGAGGCGACGGTGTCGCCGGCGAAACCGCGATACGGCTTGCCGTCGAACGTGAAGGTGAGCGGCCGGGCGCGGTCGATCAGCGTGCCGCCGGAGGGAAGACGAAACCCGCTCATGCTCCGGCCTTTCCGGCCGCCTTGCCGACCAGCGTCACGTTGGAAATCGCGTGGGAAACGGTGTCGCGCTCGACGCGGACGAAGCAACGGCAGCCCTGGCTGTGCTGCCATAGCTCGGCATGGGGGCCGCGCGGGTTCTCACGGTCGTAGACATATGCGTTCCACTCCTCCACCGACGCGTCGAGCGCGGGCATGGTGACGGTGGCATCGCCCTCGTAGGTGAATTCGGATACGGGGCGTTCGCCGCAGACGGGACAGGTTATTCGCATGTCGTTTCAGTCCCGTGCGTAGAGAAGAACGGCAAACTTGATCTTTCCACGCTCATCCCCGCGAAAGCGGGGATCGGGTGGCGGGCGCTGACGTTGGTGCCAAACGATGTCGATTCCCGCTTGCGCGGGAATGAGCGGAATATGGTGACGCTCGAATGCATGGGCGCGTCCCTCAGTGGTGCCACGGCACGGGGCCGGCGCCGCGCTCGTCGATAACCGCGCCCGTGTGGAAGCGGTCGAGCGTGAAGGCGGCGTTGCGCTCGTGCGGCGCGTCCTTGGCGATGGTCCAGGCGAAGCACCAGCCCGAGCCGGGGGTCGCCTTGAAGCCGCCGTAGCACCAGCCGGCGTTGAGATACATGCCGGGCAGCGGGCCGGTCGTGATGATCGGGCTGCCGTCCATCGACATGTCCATGATGCCGCCCCAGCTCCTCAGCAGCTTCAGTCGGGCATACGACGGGAACATGGTCAGGAGCAGGCTCGCGACGTCCTCGACGACGGGTAAGTTGCCGCGCTGGGCGTAGGAATTGTAGCCGTCGATATCGCCGCCGAAGACGAGCCCGCCCTTGTCGGACTGGGACACGTACAGGTGCCCCGCGCCGAAGGTGACGACGGTATCGAGCAGCGGCTTCAGCGGCTCGGAGACGAAGGCCTGCAGGACATGGCTTTCGATCGGCAGACGGTCGACGCCGGCCCGGCGCATGACTTCGCTGGTGTTGCCGGCGACCGCGATCCCGACCTTGCCCGCGCGGATCTCGCCGCGCGTCGTCTCGACACCGGTGACCCGCCCGGTCTCGTCGCGCAGGAATCCTGTGACCTCGCAGTTCTCGACGATATCGACGCCGAGGCGGTCCGCGCCGCGGGCGAAGCCCCAGGCGACCGCGTCATGCCGGGCCGTGCCGCCGCGCCGCTGGATCAGTCCGCCGGCAATCGGAAACCGGGCGGACTTCGAGACATCGAGGTCGGGCACGAAATCGGCGACCTGCTCGCGGTTCAACAGTTCCGCGTCGATGCCGGCGACGCGCATGGCGTTGCCGCGTCTGGCATAGGCGTCCATCTGCGCCGGCGAATGCGCGAGGTTGAGCACGCCGCGCTGCGAGAACATGACGTTGTAGTTCAGGTCCCGCGACAGGTCCTCCCACAGCTTCAGCGACCACTCGTAGAAATGCGAGTTCGCCGGAAGCATGTAGTTGGAGCGCACGATCGTGGTGTTTCTGCCGACGTTGCCGCCGCCGACATAGCCCTTCTCGACAACCGCGACATTGGTGATGCCGTGCTCCTTGGCGAGATAGTAGGCGGTTGCCAGGCCGTGCCCGCCGCCGCCGACGATGATCACGTCGTACTGCGGCTTCGGTTCGGCGGCGCGCCAGGCCGGTTTCCAGTCGCGGTTGCCGGTCAGCGCGTTTCTTAACAATGAAAAGACGGAATACTCGGCCACGGGGAACAGTCCGGTTGACGGCGCAGCATGTTGCGTCCTGAGATGTCCATTGATGACAGATACCGGCCCCTCCAATCATCGGATTTCCGACAGGCTGCACACGTCGGCGCGACGTGGACTGCCTGCCGGCGATTTCCCGGCGATCCATCGGGGCTTTGCGAGAGTGGCGCCGTGACAGAACCACAAGACGACAGGCCGCGCATCTTCGCCTTCGGGATGATCGACCGGATGTCGCTGATGAGCGAGGTCGCGGCGATCGACACGCTGCGCATCGCCAACCGCCTGCTGGGCCGCGAGGTCTACGGCTGGCAGATGCTGTCGCTCGACGGCAATCCGGTGACGGCAAGCAACGGCATCGTCATCGGTGCGGCGGGAACGTTCGAACTGGCCGAAAAGGCGGACTACTTCTTCGTCTGCGCCGGGCTCGTTCCGCTCCCCGAGCCGTTGAGCGCCTATCACGCCACCCTGCAGCGGATCGCGCGCGCCGGAGTTGCGCTCGGCGGTCTGTCGACGGGAACCTTCCTGCTCGCCAGCGCCGGGCTGCTGGACGGCTATCGCTGTACGGTGCACTGGGAAAACCGCCCGGCCTTCATGGAGCGGTTTCCGGGGATCGACTGCACCGCCAAGGTCTACGAGATCGATCGGGACCGCTATACGACATCGGGCGGCGCGGCGTCGGTGGACCTGATGCTGCAGATCATATCGCGCGATCACGGGCCGGATCTCGCCGCGGCCATCGCCAACCAGCTTCAGCACGACCGGATCCGTCCCGCCGACGAGGAACAGCGGCTCGGCAACCAGGGATTCCTGCACCCCCTGCCCGGCAAGCTGCGCCGCGCGATCGACATCATGTCGAGCCACCTGGAAGCGCCTCTGGCGACGGCGACCATCGCCTATCGCACGGGGCTTTCGGCACGCCAGCTCGAACGCCTGTTCCAGCGCTATCTGCACGTGACGCCGGCGCGTTATTACATGCGGCTTCGGCTCGAACGGGCCCGCGACCTGCTGCTGCACACCAACGTTCCGGTTCTCGACGTGGCGGTCGCGACCGGCTTCACATCGAGTTCCTACTTCTCGCAATGCTACCGTCAGGCCTTCGTGCAGACGCCGTCGGCAACCCGCCGGATTGCGGTCATGGCCGGCGAACGCGATCCCAAAGGCGGTCCGACGGGGGCGAAGCCGTAGCGCTAGGAGACCGCCGCGTCTTCCCGCCTCGACAGGGCTTTGGCGATCTCGCCGGTGTGCTGCTCGCCCCATTCACACAAGGGGACCATGGCGTCGACCAGGCTGCGCCCGAAGGGCGTCAACGCGTAGTCCACATGCGGCGGGATCTCCTGGTAGTCCGTTCGCGCCACGACTCCGTCCGAAACGAGCTCCCGAAGATGCTGGATCAGCATCTTGTCGCTGACGCCGCGCACCTCGCGTTTCAGCGCGCCGTACCGTGTCGGCCCGCGGGCGAGAAAGAAGAGGATCAGCGGTTTCCACTTGCCTCCGACGACACGCAGCGTCGCGTCGAGGCCGCAGATAAACGGACCGGAATTGCTGGAACGAGTGGTCATTCTTCATACTTACCTAAAGGTGCGTACTTGTCCATTAGAAATCACCATCCATCTCAAGGTCTCATCTGACCAAAGGAGAGCGGAAGATGGGTAAGCTTGACGGGAAAACCGCCGTGATCACCGGCGGTGCCAGCGGGATCGGACTGGCCATGGCGAAGCGCTTTATTGCGGATGGGGCGTTCGTGTTCGTTTTCGGGCGGCGGCAGTCGGCGCTCGACGCGGCGCTGGCCGAACTCGGGCCGCAGGCGATCGGTGTTCGTGGCGATACCACAAGCCTCGACGATCTCGATCGCCTGTTCGAGACGGTGAAGTCCGAGAAGCAGACGCTCGATATCCTGGTCGCCAATGCCGGTGTCGGGGATTTCGCGCCGCTCGGGGACATCACCCCGGAACACTACGCCTATGCCTTCGACGTCAATGTCAAAGGGACGCTGTTCACCGTGCAGAAAGCCCTGCCGCTGCTCAAGCCGGGCGCGTCCGTCATTCTCACGGGGTCGACCGTCGGCGTCATGGGCACCCCTGCCATGAGCGTCTATAGCGCGTCGAAGGCGGCCGTCCGCAACTTCGCGCGAAGCTGGGCCCTGGACCTCAAGGGGACCGGCATCCGGGTCAATGTCCTGTCGCCCGGGGCGACGGAAACCCAGAAGCTCATGGATATGTTCGAGACGACCGGCGCGCAGGATGAAATCGTGTCCGGATTCCGTCAGAACGCGCCGCTTGGCCGGATGGGGGAACCCTCCGAAACCGCCGCCGTCGCCGCCTTCCTCGCCTCCGACGACAGCAGCTACATGACCGGTGGCGAAGTGTTCGTCGACGGGGGCTATGCCCAGGTCTGACGTTGGACGAAGCCTGCCCGAAAGGGCCCTTCCATGCCCGGGGTCGCCCCCGGGCATGACGCGTCGGGCGATGGGCCCGTCAGCGCGTCAGCAGGGTCCGCAGCGCCGTCGCGACGATCTCGGTCGCGGCGCGGAGATCGCTCAACTGCAGATGCTCGTCGGCGCTGTGGGCGTTGGCCTCGAGGATCGACCGCGGTCCGGCGCCGTACAGGATCGTGGGAATGCCCGCGGCGGTGTAGTGGCGCGCGTCGGTATAGAGCGGGACGCCGGTCGGCTTCACCTCGACGCCGAGGATCCGTTCCGCCGGCGCCTGGACCGCCGCGATCAGCCTGTCGGAGCCCGGAAGCTCGCGCAGCGGTTCGGCGAGCATGATGCGCCGGCACTCGACGACCGCTCCCGGCACGGCATGAACGGCCGACTCGATCAGGCGGATCAGATTGGCCTCGACCTCGGTGCCGACCTCGTCGGGAATGATCCGGCGGTCGATGCGCATCGTGACCCGGTCGGGAACGACATTGGTATTGATACCACCGGATATCAGACCGACAGTAATCCCGGGCGAACCGATACCGTCCGATGTGCTTTCGACCGCCTTCAGCGCGCGCCGTTCCGCATAGATCGCCGACAGGATCGCCGTCGCCGCTTCGAGGGCGTCGACGCCCGTTTCGGGCATTGCCGCGTGCGCCTGCCTGCCGCGGACGGTGGCTTCCAGATGCAGGCAGCCGTTATGCGCCGTGGTGATGGCGTAGGAGAAGCCGGCCGAAATCGCGTAGTCAGGCTTGCTAAGGCCTTCGTCCAGCAGCCATTTCGGGCCGACAAAGCCGCCGGCCTCCTCGTCGTAGGTCAGGTGCAGTTCGATCGTCCCGTCGAGCCCCTGGGGATCGGCTTCCAACGCCTTGAGGGCGAACAGGTAGGTCGCGAAATCGGACTTCGAGACCGCCACGCCGCGGCCGTAGAGCGCGCCGTCCTTCTCGTCCGCGCCATAGGGATCCATCGTCCAACCGTCGCCCGGCGGCACCACGTCGCCGTGCGCATTCAGCGCGATCGTCGGGCCGTTGCCATTGCCGAAGCGCTTGCGAACAATCAGGTTTTCGACGCCGATCATACCGTGCTTCTCGACCAGATCCTTCGGCACGGGATGGCGCTCGGCCTTGTATCCAAGGTCCTCCAGCAGGACGGCGGTCCGTTCGGCATGGCGGATACAGTCGCCGGGCGGATTGTCGCTCGGCACCCTGACGATTTCGGACAGGAAAGCCACCTCGTCGGGCCAGTTCGCCTCGATGACGTCCTTCACGGTGCCAGTCTCCCTATTCGGCGATCCGGTCTTCCAGCCGGAATCGAATGATGCGGCAGACCTGTTGTACCGCCGTCTTGAACTCCGTGTCGCGGTCGTTGTCGATACGGGTCTCGAACGACGCGAGGATGTCGTGCTTCGTCGCGCCGCGAACGGCGAGAATGAAGGGAAAGCCGAACGTGTCGCGATAGGTACTATTGAGGGCCGTGAACCGCTCGAATTCCTGAGCTGTCAAGGTGTCGAGTCCGGCGCCGGCCTGTTCCGACTGCGAGGTTGCACCGATCTTGCCGGCAATTGCCGCCTTGCCGGCGAGGTCGGGATGGGCGTTCAGCAGGTCGAGCTGTAGCGGGACGCCGGCCGACAGGACGGCCGACTGAAACGCCGCGATCGTCTCCTCTCTGCTGGCGAAGGGACGCCGCTCGGCAGCCCGTTCGGCAACCCACGGCGAATGTTCCGCGATATCCCCAAAGGCGGAGGCGAAGTCGGATGTGTTGAGAGCGTTAAGGTCCGAAACGGCCAGTTTTACGGTCATTGCGCCTTCGCTTCGATCCAGGCGCCGAGTTGCGCGCGTTCCGCATCGGTCATGTGCGTTTCGTTGCCAAGCGGCATGGCGTCGCCCCGCACGGCCTGGTCCTCGACCCGGTCGGCGAACCGGCGGAGGTCGGCGATGGTGACGAGGACGACGTCGCCGGGCGGAACATCGAAGCTCTCGTGCGTGGGATGCGGCGAGTGGCACATGGCGCAGTGCGTATCGAGGATCGCGAGAACCTCGGACTTGGTCGGAACGGGAACCGCGACCTTGGGGCGCTCCTCGGGACGGGTCATGAACAGGGCGCCGACCAGCGCCAGCGCGGCGGCGAGGAGAGCCCAGGAATAGGTCGGGAAGGCGTCGCCGGCATCGGCACGGTTGATGAAATGCCGGACCATGGCGCCGATGACAAGGATGAACGCGACCACCAGCCAAGTGTGCGGGTGGCTGTACAGCATCGGATAGTGGCCGCTGACCATCATCAGCAGGACCGGCAGGGTCAGGTAGTTGTTGTGGGTAGAACGCTGCTTGCCGATTTGTCCGAGCCGGGGATCGGGCGCCCTGCCCTCCATCAGCGCAGCGGTCATCTTCCGCTGGTTCGGGATGATGACCATGAACACGTTCGCGGCCATCATCGTCCCGACCAGTGCGCCGACATGAATCAAGGCGGCGCGGCCCGAAAACACATGGCTGAACAGCCACGCCCCCAGGCAGATCTCGACGAAGACGGCAGCGCCGAGGATGGCGGTGTTCCGGCCGATCGGCGAGCGGCACAGCCCGTCGTAGATGAACCAGCCGGTGGCCAGGCTCGCGACCGAGATCGCGATCGCCTCGCGCGGATCGAGGTCCATGACCTCGGGATCGATAAGGTAGGAGGTCGCGTTGAAATAATATTGCAGGATCAGGAGCGCGAAGCCGGTGACCCAGGTGAGATAAGCTTCCCAGATGAACCAGTGCAGGTCTTCCGGCAGCTTCTCCGGCGCGACCGTGTATTTCTCGACATGATAGAAGCCGCCGCCGTGGACGAGCCAGGAGGTGCCGTAGACACCCGGGTTCATCGTCTCGCGCTTGCGCAGGCTGAGATCGAGCCAGACGAAGTAGAACGACGCACCGATCCAGCTCACCCCAAAGACGAAATGGGCCCAGCGGACGAGCAGGTTCAGCCAGTCGAGCAGGAAATCGAGCATCGCAGCCGGCTCTCTCGGACGCCGTTGTCGGGGGAACGCCCGCCGGGGGAGCCCCCCGGCGAGCGGTACTCAGGTCGGGCTACTCGGGCAACTTGTCGTCGATGCCCTTCACGTACCAGTTCATCTTGAGGAGTTCCTCGTCCGAGAGGACCTCGCCCTCCTTCACCCGCAGTTCGCCAGCCTGGTCGTAGATCGGACCGGTGAACGGATGGAACGCGCCCGAGCGGATTGCCAGTTCCGTTTCTTTCGCCTGCTGGGCGACGTCATCGGGCATGTTGGTGTAGGGCGCCATCTTCACCATCTCCTGGTCGAATCCGCCCCAAGTGTCGTCGGATACCCAGGTGCCGTTCATAACAGCCTCGGTCCGGAGCTTGTAGTAAACGGACCAGTCGTCGATGATCGCGGTGAGCTGCGCCTCGGGTCCGAACTTGATCATGTCCGACGCCTGGCCGAAGGCATGGACGCCGCGCTGCTGGGCGACCTGCATGGCGGCCGGGGAATCCGTGTGCTGAACGAGGATATCGGCCCCCTGGTCGATCAGCGCCTTGGCGGCATCGGCTTCCTTGCCCGGATCGAACCAGGAATTCACCCAGATGATCTTGACCTGGGCGTCCGGACGCTCGGACTGCATACCCAGCATGAAGGCGTTGATGCCGCGGATGACCTCGGGGATCGGGAACGACACGATGTAGCCGATGATGCCGCTCTTTGTCGTGCGACCGGCGATCTTGCCGATGACATAGCGCCCTTCGTAGAAGCGCGCGGAATAGGTGCCGAGGTTCTCGGCCCGCTTGTAACCCGTCGCATGCTCGAACTTCACGTCCGGAAACTTGGCCGCGACCTTGGCGGTCGGGTTCATGAAGCCGAAGGAGGTCGTGAAAATGAGGTCGTTGCCATCCGCGGCAAGCTGCCGAATGACGCGTTCCGCATCCGGCCCCTCCGGGACATCCTCCACATAGGACGTGACGACCTTGTCGCCTAGCGCTTCCTGAACGGCCAGGCGACCCTGGTTGTGCTGGTAGGACCAGCCGAAGTCTCCGATCGGGCCGACATAGACCCAGGCCGCCTTGAGCGGATCGTCCTGGGCACTGGCGGTCGCCAGGCTCATGCCCAGGGCCGCGGCTGCCAATAGCAATTTCTTCATCGAGGCACTCCTTTGGTGTCACGGGTCGATTTCGAGTTTCGCGGCTGGATTGTGACCCGGCAATCCGCCTCGCGCCGTGTGGCTGTCGGCAAGTCCTTACCTATCGGGAACGAACGGCACACCGAGGCACAGCGGCGTGTTAGCGCGAGCCCGCGTGCGTTCGTAGGAAATGATGACGAGGACGACGATCGTCGCAAGATAGGGCAGCGACGACATGAACTGCGACGGAATGGCGATACCCGCTCCCTGCGCGTGGAACTGCAGGATCGTGATCGCGCCGAACAGATAGGCGCCGGCGATCGCACGCCACGGGATCCAGGACGAGAAGACCACCAGCGCCAGCGCGATCCACCCCCTGCCCGCCGTCATCTCCTCGACCCAGAGCGGCGTGTAGGAGAGAGACAGGTAGGCACCAGCGAGGCCGGCGCAGGCGCCTCCGAACAGGATCGCCAGATAGCGGACGCGAACGACCGGCAGGCCGAGCGAATGGGCCGATTGATGGTTATCGCCGACAGCACGCAGTGTCAGCCCGGCGCGCGTCGACTTCAGGAACCAGGCGACGCCGGCGACCAGGGCGAAGGATACATAGACCAGCGCGTCCTGCCCGAAGACAATCGATCCGACAAAAGGTGCGTCGCTGAGGCCCGGGATCTGCAGCTGCGGCAGCGGATCGCGATCGATGCCGACAAGACCGTCGCCCAGCACACCAGAAACGCCGATGCCGAACAGTGTCAGCGCCAGGCCGGTCGCGACCTGATTGGTGGCGAAAGACACCGTCAGGATGGCGAAGACCAGCGACAGCGCAGCGCCGGCCAACGCGCCGGCGATCACCCCGAGCAGGCCGGAATCGGTGTGGACGGCGATCGCAAAGGCGCAGACCGCGCCCATGATCATCATCCCTTCGACCCCGAGATTGAGAACGCCGGACCGCTCGGTTACGAGTTCGCCGATGGCCGCCAGCAGGAGTGGCGTGGAGGCCGTGATGACGGTGAGGATCAGTGGTTCGAGCCCGCCCATACCGGTCCCCTCAAGCTGCGACCCGCGGCCGGTAGAGCCGCAGGCGGTAATAGATCAGCGTGTCGCACGCCAGGATGAAGAACAGCAGGATCCCCTGGAACACCTTGGCGACGTCGAGCGGCAGGCCTAGGCGGATCTGTGCTGCCTCGCCGCCGATGAAGGAAATCGACATGATCAGCCCGGCGAAGACGATGCCGATGGGATTGAGCCTGCCCAAAAACGCCACGATGATCGCAGTGAACCCGTAGCCGGGCGATATGTCGGGTAGAAGCTGGCCGATCGTACCCGCCACTTCCGAGACACCCGCGAGACCGGCAAGTCCGCCGCTGGCGAGGAAGACGAACAGAACCATCCCTTTGGCGCCGAAGCCCGCAAAGCGCGCCGCCTTCGGCGCCTGGCCTACCGTGCGGATCTCGAAGCCCTTCAACGTGGTAGGCAGCGCGAAGGCCATGACACCAGCGATGACGAAGGCGAACAGAACGCCGAGATGCAGGCGTCCGTCCGACGTCAGCGCCGGCAGCGTGGCCGACGAGGAGAACAGCGCGCTTTCGGGGAAATTGTAGCCCGCGGGATCCCGCAGGGGGCCCCGCACCAGATAGTCGAGCAGGAGCAGCGCGACATAGGTCAGCATCAGGCTCGTCAGGATCTCGTTGGCGCGGAAAACGGTCTTCAGCAGCGCCGGGATGGCCGCCCAAAGAAGCCCGCCGAGGATACCGGCCAGCAAGGCGGCGATCATGACGACTGGCGTATCGAAGTGGCCGAATGTCAGCGCCACCCAGCCGCCGAAGATTGCACCGAGCGTATACTGGCCTTCCGCACCGATGTTCCACACGTTCGCCTGGAAGCACAGCGACAGGCCAAGCGCGATGAGGATCAGCGGAGCGGCCTTCACCAGCACTTCCTGAGCCGAATAGCCGGTCATCACCGGCGAGACGAAGTAGGTCCAGGTGCCCTCGAGCGGGCTGATGCCGGCCAGCAGAAAGATGATCACGCCGGCAACCAATGTCAGACCGATCGCGATGACCGGCGAGAACACCGTCATCAACCGTGACTGCTCCGCACGGCGTTCAAGCTCAAGCCGCATCGGTTTCCTCCGTCGTTTCGGAGGCGTGGACGCCACCCATCAACAGGCCGACCTTCTCCATGTTCATGTCGTAGGCGGGGTGAACCTCGGACAGGCGCCCATGCGAAATAGCGGCGATCGAGTCTGCGATCTGGAAGATCTCGTCGAGATCCTGCGAGATGACGACGACGGCGCTGCCCTTCGCGGACAGGTCGATCAGCGCCTGGCGGATGACGGCGGCCGCGCCGGCGTCGACGCCCCATGTCGGTTGACTGAGGATCAGGATACCGGGATCGCGGCGCATCTCGCGCCCGACGACGAATTTCTGCAGATTGCCGCCGGACAGGCTTCCGGCTTCCGGATCCGGGCTTCCGACGCGCACGTCGAAGCGCTCGATGATGTCGCCGGTATAGGCCCGCGCCGTCTTGCCGTTGACGACACCGCCGCTGACCAGCTTTTCCGTCGCGTGGCCCGACAGCAGCACATTTTCCGACAGCTTGAAGCGGGCGACGGCGGCCTCGCCGATCCGTTCCTCCGGCGCAAACGCCGCGCCCAGCCTGCGCCGGGCGTTGATCCCGGATCGGCCGACCGGCGTGCCGTCGAGGCTCACCGTCTCCGCCCGGTTCGCCGGAACCATGCCAGCGAGCGCCTGGAACAGTTCCTCCTGTCCGTTACCGGCAACGCCGGCAATACCGAGGATTTCGCCGCCGCGCACCTCGAAGGAGACGTCGTGGAGCGCGGTGCCGAGCGGGTCCTCGGGCGTCGTGGATAGACTGTCGACCTTCAGCCGGACTGGGCCGAAATCATGCGCGCCGGGAGCCTTCACGTCCTCGACGTCGGCGCCGACCATCATGCTGGCGAGCGACGCGGCCGTTTCCTGTCGCGGATCGCAGGAAGCGACGACCTTGCCGCGGCGCAGCACCGTTGCTGTCGAGCAGATGCGCTTCACCTCCTCCAGCCGGTGGCTGATATAGAGGATCGAGCAGCCTTCGTCGGCGAGGCGCTTCAGCGTCTCGAACAGCTTGTCGGCCTCCTGCGGGGTCAGCACCGCGGTCGGCTCGTCCATGATGATGAGGCGCGGGTTCTGCATCAGGCAGCGGACGATCTCGATGCGCTGGCGCTCGCCGACCGACAGCGAATAGACATGCCGGTTCGGATCGAGCGGCAGGCCGTATTCCTCGGAGATGGTCCGGACCTGTGCGGCGATATCGCGGGTCGACGTGCCCTTCGGCAGGGCCAGCGCGATGTTTTCTGCGACCGTCAGGGCTTCGAACAGCGAGAAGTGCTGGAACACCATGCCGATGCCAAGGGCCTGGGCGTCGGCCGGCGCGCGCAGGCTCACCGGCGTGCCGCGCCACAGAACCTCACCCTCGTTCGGCTCCAGGATGCCGTACAGGATCTTGACGAGCGTCGACTTGCCGGCGCCGTTTTCGCCGAGCAGCGCGTGGATCTCGCCGTCCTGGACGACGAGGTCAACGGTATCGTTCGCGGTAACCACGCCGAACTGCTTGGTGATGCCGCGTGCCTCGAGCAGCGGTGTCGCGGCGCTATCGGCCATATCCGCCCCGGCCATACGGTTCGAGCCCCTCTGTTCCCCTCTGCCGCCGGCGGCTCTGTCGGCCCTTCGGCGGCGCTTCATGTTCGGCCCCGTGCTCGCGTCCTGCAAGCGGCGGACCGGATTTCGATTTCCTAACTCAGCACATTAGATAATCTCTATAACTAACTGATATTTTTCTGGATAATATGCCGGCAATGCTATCCCTCAACAACACTCCGGCGTCGCTTGTCCACCGACTCTTTGGCAAGTGCCTCCTGCGTGAGCAGCAGATCGGCTGCAACCGAGGCGGCAATGACCGCGGGCGCCTTGCCTTCGATGCCCGGAAGGCCGATCGGGCAGCGCAGCCTCGACAAGGTCTCGTCTCCGAACCCCGACTCCTCCAGCCGTTTCAGGAACCGGGCGCGCTTCGTGTCGCTACCGATCAGCCCGACATACGGCAGGTCCGGGCGCGCCAGCGCCGCGCGGCAGAGTTCCAGGTCAACCGGATGGCTGTGGGTCATGACGAGGACGAAGGCACCGGCCGGCGCGTCCGCGATCAGGTCCGAGGGTGTCCGCGCCCTGACGGCCGTCACGTTCTGCGGCATCGCCGTCGGGAACGCGTCGGGGCGACCGTCCACCCAGGTGACGCGGAACGGCAGTGGCGCCAGTGCCAGCACGAGCGCGCGTCCGACATGACCGGCGCCGAACAGGACCACGGGGTGGCGGCTGTCGACGAAGGTTTCCCGGTAGAGAGGGCCCTTTCGGTCCAGGATCGTGAAACCGTCATCATTCGGGACGGCCTCGTCCAGTATGCGCCGGCCAGCGAGCCGTCGCGTCTCGTCGAACCGGGTTTCGCAGGCAAAGCCGCCGCTGGCTTCGAGCGCCGCGAAATGTTCGACCTCGGACAGGTCGGCGGTTCGGAACATCTCGATGGCGACATCGACCCGACCGCCGCAGCACTGGCCGAGGTCCGGGCCGAGCGCGAAGTCGGTCACGCAGAGGGTGTCGACATCCGCGCTCAGGCGTCCGCCGGCCAGTTGCAGCGCCTCCCATTCGAGTTGTCCGCCGCCGATCGTACCCGAGAAGGTGCCAGCGCCTGTGACGATCATGCGTGTCCCCGCCGGACGCGGCGCTGATCCGCGGACGCCGAGGACGGTGACAAGCGCAGCCCTGTCGTTCGTCTTCAGGAGACCGGCGAGACGGGTCCAGATATCGCTCATGTCCGTGTCTCCGTCAGACCGTCATCGCGCCCATTGCCTATTCTGTTGTCATCCCGGCCGAAGCGAAGCGGAGAGCCGCGATCGGAGAGCCACGGAGGGCGCGGGGGCTCTCCGATCCCGGATACGGGCTGGCGCCCGTTCCGGGATGACGAAAGATAGGTCGGGGCGCTGAAATCAATCATTCCCTCCCCCCGACACGGCGGTGATGGCGCGCAGGATCGCCTCGGGCGTCGCCGGCGCATCGAGCGGGACCGGCATTTCCGCCGGCGCAAGGCCGGCGATCGCGTCGAAGATGGCGGAATGAACCGACGTCGCCAGCATCAGCGGCGGTTCGCCGACGGCCTTGGAGCCGTAGATCGCCTCCTCGCGGTTGGTGCCGTCGTGGAGATGCACCGTGAAGGCGGCCGGGACATCCGACGCGGTCGGGATCTTGTAGGTCGACGGAGCACGGGTCCGAAGCCGCCCGGCATCGTCCCAGACCAGTTCCTCGGTCGTCAGCCACCCCATCCCCTGGACGAAACCGCCTTCGATCTGGCCGATGTCAATCGCCGGATTGAGCGACTTTCCGACGTCGTGGACGATATCGACCCGGTCGACACGCATTTCGCCGGTCAGCGTGTCGATCGTGACTTCGGAGCAGGCTGCGCCATAGGCGAAGTAGAAGAAGGGCCGTCCTTGCGCCTTCTCGCGATCCCAATGGATCTTTGGCGTCTTGTAAAACCCTGTCGATGACAGGGATATCCGGGCCAAATAGGCTTTTTGAACCAGTTCGGCAAAGCCGACCGCCCGATTGCCGACGAAGACCTGGTTGTCGCGGAACCGGACATCCGCCGCGGCGCCGCCATAGGTGTCGGCGGCGAAGCCTGCGAGGCGCTCGCGGATCTGCGCTGCGGCGGTGCGGGCAGCCATGGCGTTCAGGTCGGTGCCGGAGGACGCCGCGGTCGGCGAGGTATTCGGCACCTTCGCTGTCGTCGTCGCAGTGATCTTCACCCGATCCATGTCCACGCCGAACTCGTCGGCGGCGACCTGCGCTACCTTGGTAAAGAGCCCCTGCCCCATCTCGGTGCCGCCGTGGTTCAGGTGGATGCTGCCATCTGTGTAGACATGCACCAGCGCGCCGGCCTGGTTGAGATGGGTCGCGGTGAAGGAAATGCCGAACTTCACCGGGGTGATGGATAGGCCTTTCCGCAGGAACGGGCTGTTCCGGTTGTGCTCATGGATCGCCTTGCGGCGCGCGCGATAGTCGGAGACGGCCTCCGTTTTCTCCATGATCTCGGGCGCGATGTTGTCGAAGACCGTCATCCCGTATGGGGTGACGTCCCGATCCGGGCCGTAGAGATTGCGCATCCGGACATCGAACGGATCGAGGCCGAGGCGGTGCGCCACCTGATCCATGACGTGTTCGATGGCCAGAACGCCCTGTGGGCCGCCGAAGCCGCGGAAGGCCGTGTTCGAGCAGGTGTTGGTCCGCAGCCGCTTCGTGCGGGCCGCAAAATTCGGGACAAAATAGGCGTTGTCCGCGTGGAAAGCCGTACGGTCGACCACCGAGTTCGACAGGTCGGTCGAATACCCGCATTTCGCCAGGAACTGCACGTCGACGGCATCCAGCATGCCGTCGTTCGAAACTCCGACCCGCCAGCGTGCCAGCATGTCATGGCGCTTGCCGGTCATTTCCATGTCGTCGTCACGGTCGAGCCGGATCTTGCACGGCCGTCCCGTCACCCGGGCCGCCAGTGCCGCGAGAGCTGCCCACGGGCCGGCCTGCGATTCCTTGCCGCCGAATCCGCCGCCCATCCGGCGGACTTCCGAAATGACCGAGTTGATGGGCTGGCCGAGCACTTCGGCGACCAGCTTCTGTACCTCGCTCGGGTGCTGCGTGGAGGACAGGACGAACATGTCGCCGTCTTCCTGCGGCACGGCCAGCGCCGCCTGGCCCTCGAGATAGAAATGCTCCTGCCCGCCGACGGACAGGGTGCCAGACAACCGGTTCGGCGCGCCGGCCAGACGGGCTTCCGGCTCGCCGCGGACGATATCGAAATCCGGCGAGATCAGGCTGCCTGCCGCTTCCGCCGCCTCGATGGTCACGATCGGTGTGGCATCGGCGATCTGGATAATTCCTTTCGCCGCGGCGCGCCGGGCCGCAAGTCGGGTCTCCGCGACGACAATGAAGACCGGCTGGGCATTGACCCGTACGTCGCCGTCGGCGAGCAGCGGATCGTCGTTCGAACCGGCCACAGGGCTGACGTCGTTGTGGCCGGGAATGTCGGCGGCCGTGATCACGGCAACGACGCCCGGCGATGTCTTGACCGCGTCAAGATCGAGCCTGCCGATCTTCCCGGCCGCTGCAGGCGAGCGGCCGATGGCGATATGCAGCGTCCCGGCAGGTTCGCGGACATCGTCGATATAGAACGCCGAGCCGCTGACGTGCTTCGTCGCGCTGTCGTGCTTTGCCGAGGTGCGGACCGAGCGGAGCTCACCGAAGGTGTTCTCGAACGGGTCGATCGGGAGGGCGTCACCCATCGGCCATCTCCCGGATGCCGTGAAGGCGGGTTTCCGATGTTGTGTTTGCCGCGATCTCGGTGAGTGCCTTGCGCAGGAGGTTGCCGGCGATCTGCAGCCGGTAGGCCGCACTGGCCCGGTGGTCGTCCACCGGCCGGAAGTCGGTCGCGAGCGCCGTAATCGCGCCGGCCCAACCGGCCGGTTCTGCGAGGCTCACTCCCCTCAATGCGGTCTCGGCGCTCGTCGCCCGTTTCGGGATGCCGGCCATGCCGCCGAAGGCGATCCGGGCGTTCTTGATATTCCCTTCCTCTATATCGAATGCAAATGCCGCCAGTAGCGCGGAGATATCCTGATCGAAGCGCTTGGAGATCTTGTAGGCGCGAAAGGCCGTGTCGCGCCGGAGCTTCGGTATACGGATGGACTCGACGAACTCGCCGGGCTTCCGATCCTGCTTGCCGTACTCGAGGAAGAAGTCCTCGAGCGTAACCACCCGGAAATCGGCGCCGTGGCGCAGCATAATCTCGGCGCCAAGCGCGATCAGCAGCGGCGGCGTGTCGCCGATGGGAGACCCGTTGGCGATGTTGCCGCCAATGGTACCCGCCGCCCTCACCTGCGGCGACCCGAGCCTCCGCAGAACCTCCTCGATGTCCGGGTCGAGCGATGACAGCGCATCCCAGGCCTGTTGGTAGGTCACCGCCGCGCCAATGACGATCGCCTCGGGATCGTCCTCTATCTCGGTCATCTCCGCGACCTGGCCGACATGAATCACGCGCTCGATCGAGCGCATCTGCTTGGTGATCCACAGACCGACATCGGTGGCGCCGGCAACGATGGTCGCGTCGGGATGCAGCACACAGAGCGCCGCAAGTTCGTCAATGGTTGTCGGCGCGGCGAAGAACCGGCGTTCGTCGCCGACGAAGAGCGCCTTTCCCTCGATACCACGCCGCATATCGGCCAGAGCGCCGTCACCACCGAATCCGTCCGGCTTCGGTGCCGCGCAGGCATCGAGTGCGGCATCGACAATCGGCCGATAGCCGGTGCACCGGCACAGGTTGCCGGCGATAGCGTCGTTGACGGCCGATCGGTCCAACTCGTCGTGACCGGCGCGGTGATAGAGCGCGAACAGCGCCATGACAAAACCGGGGGTGCAGAATCCGCACTGGCTTGCGTTGTGCTCGACCATCGCCTGCTGGATCGGGTGCAACGCGTTGTCGCGGGCAAGGTCCTCAACGGTCACGACTTCTGCCCCGTCGGCCATGCCGAGCAGATGAATACAGGCGTTGACGGGTCGGTATTCGATCCGGCCGTGCGCGTCCGGCCGGCCGAGAGCCACAGTACAGGCGCCGCAGTCGCCTTCCGCGCATCCCTCCTTCGTGCCGATCGCGCCTTCGCGCAGGCGCAGATAATCGAGCAGCGTTTCCGTCGGCGAAAAATCGGGAATCTCTACAGGTACGCCGCGTCGCAGAATGTGGATGGTGTGGCGTTCGGCCTGCACGGTCAGCTTCCCCGATAGGTGGAATAGCCATACGGCGCGATCAGGAGCGGCACGTGATAATGCGCCGAGGGATCGGCGATCCCGAAGCTGATTGGCACGATATCGAGAAACGGCGGGTCAGGGAGTTCAATACCCGCGGCGCGAAAGTAGTCGGCGACATGAAAACGCAGTTCGAAGCGGCCCGTTATCATCGACTCTCCGCTCATGAGTGGAGAGTCCAGCCTGCCGTCGGAATTGGTTGAGCGGGAAACGATCGCGTCGGACTTACCGCTTCGGAACAACTCTATCCTGAGCCCGCTCGCGGGCCTGCCGGTGCTCGTATCGAGGACGTGGGTCGTCAGTCGTCCCATGCTTACCTTTTACGCAAAATCGAAAGCGCCCGTTTCGTGCGCACGACAGGCATAATGGAACGCGACCCGGAGCCACGCAATGCATGTTCTTTTACCGGGTGGAAAAAATTATTGTTCCGCTTCGCCGGGTGTGAGGCAGGCGTAGAAACGGTCCTCGTCGAGGGCGGCGTCGCCGCAGCGCAGGAACATCTCCAGCTCGCCGGGGTACTGGTAATTGACGTAAGGGTTCACGAGGAACCGGCCTTCCTGTGAGCGGAACGCGCCGAGCCGGTCTATTTCGCCATCGAGTTCGGGATGCTTCGAGACGATGGCGTCGCGCAACTCGTCACCGGGAATGAAATTGTCCGGAAGCTGGTCGAACGGTCCGTCAAAGTAGTTGTTGTCGCGGACGTTTCCGTCATAGACGCCAACCAGGATCTTGCGCGGCGAAAAGCGATCCTCATAGAAGGCAAACCCGGTCCGCGAACCGACGGTCAGCGCGGGGTGGTCGTCGTGATACGGAAGCAGGATGTCGTTCAGCAACTCGTTTTCGTTGAGTATGAACAGAAAGGCTTTGCGCGGCTCGTTGTAGACTAGGAAGAACGGGATCCCGGATTCGTCGAATGTCGCCCCGAGAAGCGTATCGCCTTCGGCGACAACGCCTTCCGGCGCTTTCTGGTCGCTCAGATCGTGGAGTTGGAAGCGGACGGTCTTTTCGCCAAAGGTGACGGCATAGAGCAGGTCATCGAGCTTCTTGACCTTCACCTGGTCCTTTTTCGTCAGCGGCCGATAGTTCGACAGGATTTCGACGTTCCACGGCTCATTCTTTGAGAAGTACGCGAAGTGCAGAACTCCGTCATCGCGATCGCTGACGTCGAGACGCACGTTGCCGGCGAACTCCATGCCGCTCCAAAAGAAGGTGAAATAGTAATAATTCTCGCTCGGATAGACGGTCACGTCGTCCGGCAAGGCGGCAAACACATGTGCGAAGACCGCCATTGGATCGTCGATATCGATATCCGGGCTGCCTTGCACCCGGTCGATCATCTGCTGGTTGAACGTCACACCGTAACCGGGTTCCCCCGGCGCCGGGCCGGCAGATGCGCGATCCGGTGTCGCCATCATCGCCATGGCAATCAGCCAGGCGGCAAGGCCGGCCTGAAGCACCGGCTGGCGGAAAGTCTGGTAAACGATACGCAAGGTACTGCTCCGGATCTGTGTCGGGCGTGGCGGCCGCGCGGGCTCGATGCTCGTCAGCTCGATGACATGAAGGCCGTCAGGCTTATCGCCGCAGGTTCTGAAGCTGCTGCGATGTCTTCTTGTTGTGCTTCTTGCTGTTCCCCGTCTGGCGCTGCTGCGGCTTTCGGGCGGCGGGCTGTTTCTTGGGCGCGGTCCTGGCCGCCGGCTGTTTGCGCTGCGGCGGCTGCTGACGGGTTACCGGTTTCCTCTGGACGGGTTGGCGTGCTTTCGGTTGCTGCCGTGTCGCCGGCTTGCGTTGAACGGGCTGGCGGGCCTTGGGCTGCGTGCGCGCGCCGGGTTGTTTCGGAACAGCGGTCTTGGGTTTCTTTGCCTTGGGCGTCGTGCGTTGCGGCGGTTGCTGTCGAGCCGCCGGCGCTTTCGGTTTCTGCGGGCGAGCGGCAGGCGGTTTCGGCGCCTGCGGACGCGCTGCCGGCGCCTTCGGTTTGGGTTGGCGGGTGCTCGGGGCCTTGGGCGTCTGCGGCCGGGCGGCGGGCGCTTTCGGAGTAGGCCGAGTGGCAGATGGCCGGTTCGGGGTGGCCTTGTTGCCGGCGCCGGGCCGTTGTGCAGGCGGCCTCCGCGACGCAGTGGATGCCGCCGTCGAATGGGCCGGACGGGCCGGGCTCGCCTTGGCGTTGGACCGGGCCTGGCCATGGATCCCCGTCTTTGGCGCCGCGGGCGTCCGCGGTGTCGGGCTTGCCTTGGACGACGCCCCTCCGGACCGGGTCGTCCCCGAGGACTTCGCCGGGTTGTGCGACGGTGTTGTGCGGGAGCGCGAAACCGCCGGCGCATGCGACGGACCGCCCGACCTGAGCGCCGCGTTCGACTGGGCCGGATTGTGCGCAGGCGACACCGCTTTGCTGGTGCGGCTGTTGTGCTGGCCGGAATTGCGGTTGCGGTGGAAGCTGGAGACCGCCGGCTGATGCGACGGCGAAACACCGGTCGAGTTCCGGGTGTTGTGGGCACCGGATTGTCCACTGCGATGGAAGTTCGACAGTCCGACGGCGTGGGCCGGCGAGATGGCGCGCGACGTGCCGGCTCGGTGCTGACCGGAGTTCTGGTTGCGATGGAAACTCGAAACGGCCGGCGCATGGACGGTCCGCGCCCGCGATGTCGCCGCGTTGTGAAGCTGCGACCGACCGGTCTGGTGGAAGGTCGACGGTCCCTGCGAATGGATCGGCCGCGAGTTGGATGATGCCCTGTTATGCGCACCTGACGCGTTGTTCCGATGGAACTGCGACAGGGTGCCCAGGTGCTGCGTCCGGCGTCCCGATGTCCGCGCCACATGCAAGGCCGAGGCGTTGTTCGAATGGAACTGGGACACCGACGGATTGTGGACCGGCCGCACCCGAGATGTCAGCGATACATGCTGTGAGGAGACGAAGCTGCGGTGGAACGTCGAGATCGTATTGACGTGTCCAGGCCGGCGGTTCGACGTGGCGGGGTTGTGCAGGGCGGATACGCCGTTGCGATGGAACGCCGAGATGTTGCCGCGATGGATCGGTCGCACGCGCGACGTCAGGGGATCGTGCAGTGACGACTGGTTGAAGTTGTGGAAGTTCGACACCGAGCGGTTATGGACCGGCCGGACGCGCGTCACCGCGCGATCGTGGACGCCCGACGAGAACCGCCGGTGGAAGGCCGACAACTGCACCCAGTGCAGGGGCGCCACGCGGGTCACGATGCCGTCGTGCCGGGCCGAATTCCAGCTGCGGTGGAAGCCCGAGAGCTGATAGCGATGCGATGGCAGGATCGTCGACGTGCGGTAGTTGTGCAGGATCGACCGGTTGGTGCCGTGGAAGTTTGACAGCCCTACTGTGTGCAGCGGCACGAAGCTTGTGTAGACGCTGTCGTGGAAGGCCGACCCCCAGGTCAGGTGGAACTGCGACAGGGCGACCCGGTGATACGGGATCGGCTGGCTGGTGACGCCGTCGTGCAGGGACGACCGCCAGGTGCGGTGGAACACCGACAGGCCGGTATCGTGGAAGTCGATCGGCGCGCTGGTGACCGGATCATGGTTCACGGAGTCGAACCGGCGGTGGAAGCTCGAGGCCTGAACGAGATGTGACGGAGGCGCAGGCACGTCGACACCGATCAGACCGCAATCCTGATCGTTTGCCGGGCTGGCATCGCCGTCCTGGTCGGCCCCCTCGCCGAAGAACGCCTCGACAATCCCGGATGTAATCTCGCCGGTCTGGGGCAAGCCTACCGACGCCTCGGCCTCGCGGATGGCGGAGGCAGTTTGCGGGCCCATGATTCCGTCGACGGACCCGGTGGCGAACCCGGCATCCGTCAGGGCCGCCTGAACGGCGCGAATGCGGTCGCGTCCCTGCAGGCCAAGCCAGGTGATGGCGACGCAGTTGTCGAGGCGCGGTATCGAGTAGTCGGCGGGTACGCCCAGCGTCAGCGTGAAGGCCGTGCTTTCGCCCGGCGCGAGGTACTGCGTGGGAAGCTGGCAGTAGATGCCGCCGCCCGCCGAGAAGCAGACCCAGGGTTCGGGGCCTGCGTCGATCAGCGATACGCCGGGCTGGCCGATCGTGTCGGTGAGAACCACCGGGCCGTAATAATCGACGACGCCGGTATTGGTCACCGAGATCTCGAACTGGCATTGCCCACCGGGTGCGCACTGGCCGAGGCCCGTCTTGGCGACGGCGATGTCCGGCACGGCTTGTTCCGGCTGCAGGGCCTCCTCGGGATACTCCTCGAGGACGTCTGCGTCCGGTTCGATCGTCTCGACGATCTGGCTTACCGGTTCGCCGCGATAGATGGCGATGTCGCCCATCGCGCCAACGATCGACGTCGAACCGTCCCCGACGAAGTATGATCCCAGCGGGCCGTCAGGCGCGGTCGCTGCGCCAGCGCCGGACTGGGCAGCGGCCGGCGGTACGAGATCGCCGGTCGCGGCAACGGGCGTCCCCTGGAATCCGGCGAGCGGCCCGCTGACGGTAGCCTCTCCCGTCTGATGGTCGACACATGGTGCGCCGGGTGCGCATAGCGGGTCGCCGGACATCCAGACCGTGCCGTCCTCGGCTTCTGGATCGAGGGCACCCTCGGCTGTGAAGCCGTCGCCAAGTGCGACGCCGCCCGATGCATTGGCGCGAATGCGCGGCGGCGTCTGGCGTTCCGGAAAACCAACGTCGTAGCGGCCTTCGCTTTCCCAGATTCCATCGTCGTTGCGGATGAACTGCAGGACCCGCGCAGAGTCCGGCTCGACCAGCATCGGCGGCGTCGCGTCGAAATCAGGCGCGGGCCGGCCGCGCTCGGCAATGAGCATGGTGCCGTCGGTCGAGAAGGTGATGTCGGTGACCGGCGGCGCCTCGAACGGCCCCTCGCCTTCTTCTTCCGGTATCAGCGGCGGGACGACGAATTCGCGGCGCACGTCGGTCAGGTCGAAACCGCCGTTGCCGTCGAGCCGGACCGACCAGATGCTTGTCGCCGCATCGTCGCCGGCGGTGTCCCAGTCCTCGCTGCCGAGCGCGGCGCCGCCCCATACTGCGTAGTACAGCCGGATCGTATCGGTGATCGGGTCGCGCTGGACACCGAGTCCGAAGACGCGGCGGCGGAAATCGGCGTAATTCCAGCAGTCGGGGGTCTCGGAAAACGCGGCGGAATTGCCGTTGGCATCGGTGCAATCGTCGAACCGGGGCACGGTTTCCGTGCTGTCGGGTACGACGTCGAGAACCAGATACTCGCCGGACGGCACGTCCAGGAAATAGGACCGTCCGTCGAGCCCATGGTCGAAGGTCTGCACGGTCTCGCCCGTATCGAGCGATATCCGGTGAATGAGTCCGGTTTCCAGATCGGAGGCAAGAAGCTGCCGGTTCCACGGATCGAAGGCAATGCCGCCGACGCCCGCGCCGCCGTTCTCGGTGCCGTCCTCGCCGAGCAGATTGGCGAATGGTGTCGCGGTATAGTTGTTCGCGGCATCCAGCTTCCAGATCGTGCCCGGTCCGCCGTCCGGGCCCCACATGCCGTCGGCCCAGCCGTCGCCGGTCGGCGACCTGTAGAGACCATAAACCGAACTTGCCGCGAGATAGGCGTTCGCCGGTTCCGCGTCGTCGAAGGCCGAGCCGAAGACCTGCCCGGTATCTGCAGCGGTCAGCGACAGGATCAGTGGCGGGGTCGGCCAGACCGATCCATTCGCGGGAAAACCGGGACTGCCGAGGGAAAGGGCCTTGACGGTTGCCCCATTCGGATCAGGCAGCGGAGTACCGGTCGGCCCGCTTGTCAGCCCTGAGAATTGCGTAATGATCGCGTCGCCGGGGGACAGGACGCCGTCTTGTGCCCGCACCTCTTCGAGGACGCCGCCGGCAAAGGCCAACGCCGCCACGATGAGCGCACCAAGCGTGAAACGTCGGGCTGAACGGGAAAGGACGTCGAGGGCCATGTTCCGACCGGCGCGGCCATCAGGCCGAGCGCCGCCTCTTCTGATTGTCTTGTCCGTAGCCCCCGGACAACGCGCACTATACCGGTGGCCGTGGCGGTTTCAAGGCGAATACCATACACGGCCCATAATGGGGGTATGATGATCTGATGACACCGGCGGCGCCGTGGTCCCGGCGTTAAGGGACCAGAATCGTGGTGCCGGTCGTCTTGCGTCCTTCCAGATCCTGGTGCGCCCGTACGGCGTCCTTCAGCGGATAGGTCTGATTGATCTCGATCTTGACGACGCCCTTCTCGATAACGTCGATCAGCTCGTTCGCCGTCGCCACAAGGTCGTCGCGCTTGGCCACATACGTGAACAGGGTCGGGCGGGTCGTGAATAGAGAGCCTTTCTGCGACAGGATCGCGAGATCGATTGGCCCGATGGGTCCGGATGACTGGCCGAACGGCACCCACATGCCAAGCGGTTTGAGGCAGTCGAGCGAGCCGGGATAGGTATCCTTGCCGACGGAATCGTAAACGACATCAACACCTTCGCCGCCGGTCAGTTCCTTGACCCGATCGACGAAACTCTCCGTCCGATAGTTTATGACGTGGTGCGCACCGTGGGCCCTGGCGAGTTCGCCCTTCTCGGCGGACCCCACGGTGCCGATGACTGTCGCGCCGAGATGGTTCGCCCACTGGCAAGCAATGAGACCGACGCCGCCGGCGGCGGCGTGGAAAAGGATCGTCTGGCCTTTTTCGACACGGAAGGTGCGGCGCAGGAGGTATTGCGCCGTCATGCCCTTCAGCATCATCGCGGCACCGGTCTCGTATGAAATCGAGTCGGGGATCTTGACCAGCCGGTCCGCGGCGATGACGCGCTCTTCGGCATAGGCGCCGATGGTCGCTGCATAGGCGACCCGGTCACCCACGGCGACCTCGGTCACGCCCTCGCCGATTGCAATGACATCCCCGGAGCCTTCGTTGCCGGGGCTGAATGGCAACTGCGGCGCGGGATAGAGGCCCGACCGGAAATACGTGTCGATGAAGTTGAGGCCGACAGCCTTGTGTCTGACCAGAGCCTCTCCGGGGCCGGGCGTTGCCACCTCGACCTCGGTCCACTTCATGACTTCCGGGCCGCCCGTCTCCTCGACAACGATTGCCTGCACCATGTCGCGTCTTCCGTTTCTTGATTCCAGCGGCCGAAACCGTATCAGCGGCGACGGCCTTTCGGAAGTGTCGCGAGCCCGGCCTCGACAATTGCCGTGCGATCGATGCGGTACTGGCGGAAAAGGTCCGGAATTGTACCGGTTTGCCCGAAATGCTCTACGCCGAGCGACTCCGTCCGGTGCCCGTGCACGGCGCCGAGCCAGGAAAGTGTCGCCGGATGGCCGTCGAGCACGGTGACGAGCCGTGTCTCCCGGGACAGCGGCGCCATCAGCTTTTCGATATGGGACTGCTCGGCCGGCGCACCGATCTGCCGTGCCTTTGTCGACGCCTGCCAGCCGGCATTGAGGCGGTCGGCGGATGTCACGGCCAGAAGGCCGGCGCCCGGCGACAATTCCAGCAAATCGCCAAGCGCCGCAGCCGCTTCAGGCGCAACGGTGCCTGTGTAAACGATGGCGAGGTCGGCGCCCTCGGCTGGCTTTCGCATCCAATAGCCGCCCTGGATGATGCCTTCTCGTGTCTCATCGTCGAGCTCGCGCAGCGGCTGGTCGATTGGACGGGTTGACAGGCGCAAATAGACCGAGCCCCCTTCCCGCTCGTGCAGCCAGTCGCCCTTCTTCGCCTTTGCCTCGCGCTGGATGTAGTCGAACGCCCATTCCATGATGACGGCGAGTTCGTCGACATAGGCCGGCTCGAAATAGGCAAGCCCGTCCTGTGCCATACCAATCAGGGGCGTGCCAACCGATTGGTGCGCGCCGCCCTCCGGCGCAAGCGAGATGCCAGACGGGGTTGCCGCCACGATGAACCGGGCATCCTGGTAGCAGGCGTAGTTCAGGGCATCGAGGCCGCGGGCAATAAAGGGATCGTAGAGCGTGCCGATTGGCAGCAGCCGCTCGCCGAACAAGGAATGCGAGAGGCCGAGGGCCGCGAGATTGAGGAACAGGTTGTTCTCGGCGATGCCAAGTTCGATGTGCTGGCCTTGCGGCCCCATGTCCCAGCGTTGCGCGGACATCAGCTTGCGCTCCTGAAACACGTCGGCGCGCGGTTCGCGGGCGAAGATCGCCCGGCGGTTGACCCAGGGACCGAGGTTGGTCGAGACCGTCACGTCCGGCGACGTCGTGACGATCCGGTCTGCAAGTTCGGTATCGGACCTGGCGATTCCATCGAGGATCTTGCCGAACCCCTCTTGGGTCGACATCGCACCGCGGATTGTCGGAAGCGGCAACGCGGGAACGTCGATGTGACGCGACTCGAGCCGTCGGCGGCCTTCGGCGTTAAAAGGAACGCGAGACAGGATCCGGTCCAGTTCGGCCTCGCTGATCCCCAGTCCGGCAGCGGGGTACCACTCATCGCCGGCCTGGATGTCGTTCAGCGTGCGGAACGTCTCCATCTGGTCCTTCGTCATCAGGCCGGCGTGATTGTCCTTGTGGCCCTGAAGCGGCAGACCATGCCCCTTCACCGTGTAGGCGATGAAACAGACCGGCTTGCCTTCCGGCGCCGTCTCGAACGCCTCGACGACGCTTTCCATGCAATGACCGCCGAGATTGGTCATCAGGCGGTGCAGCGCGTCGTCATCGAGCGTCTCGATGATCTTCAGTGCCTGCGGCTCGGTGGAGAGGTCCGCCTGGAGCTGGTTGCGGAAGGCTGCCCCGCCCTGGAACACCAGCGCGGAATAGAGCGCGTTGGGGCAGTCATCGAGCCACCGGCGCAGGGCTTCGCCGCCGGGCTGCGCGAAGGCCTCCTGCTGCAGCTTGCCGTACTTGATCACCGAGACGTGCCAGCCGAGGGCGCGGAAGACGTCGGCATGCTTCTGGAACAGGGCGTCGGAAACGACGGAGTCGAGGCTCTGGCGGTTATAATCGATCACCCACCAGCAGCTCCTCAAGTCGTGCTTCCAGCCCTCCAGCAGGCACTCGAAGATGTTGCCCTCGTCGAGTTCGGCGTCGCCGAGGAGCGCGACCATCCGGCCTTCCGGCCAGTTTCCCATCCAGCCGTGGGCCTTGACGTAGTCCTGCGTCATGCTGGCAAACGCGGTCATCGCGACGCCAAGGCCGACCGAGCCGGTCGAGAAGTCGACGTCGTCGGCATCCTTGGTGCGGGAAGGATAGGACTGCGCCCCGTTCAGGCCGCGGAAATTTTCCAGCGTCTCGCGCGTCTGATTGCCGAGAAGATGCTGGATCGCGTGAAATGCCGGGCTCGCGTGCGGCTTGACGGCGACCCGGTCTTCCGGACGCAACACGCGGAAGTAGAGCGCCGCCATCACGGTCGACAGCGAGGCGGACGACGCCTGGTGGCCGCCGACCTTCAGTCCGTCGATGTTCTCGCGGAGATGATTGGCGTTGTGGATGATCCAGGAGGACAGCCAGAGCACCTTCCGCTCGAGCATTTCGAGGGTTTCGATGTCGAGCGCCATCGCGGCCGGTGCGGCCTGCTTCGTGCTGGTTTCTGCCGTCGCCATGGCAGGTCTCCCCTTTGGTCTGTCCGGACGCTGCGATTCCGTATGTCGCGTCCCTATAAGAATGCCTCGTCACCGCGGGCCGGTTCTTGCTAAGTGTGCTCCAGCGAGGCCTGTTTAAGGCATAAAATTGCGTATCGACGGGGAGTTGCGACAGAAATGATCGATCACATGGACCGCAGGATTATCCGCGAACTTCAGGTCGACGGCCGCATCACCAACCAGGCGCTTGCCGACAAGGTCGGGCTTTCGCCCTCTCCTTGCCTCCGGCGTCTGCGCCGGCTTGAGGAGGATGGCGTCATTCGCGGTTACAGCGCAACTGTCGACCAGAACCGATACGGTCTGCCGATCAATGTCTTCGTTTCGGTCAAGCTGACGCGTCAGAGCGAGGATACGCTGGCCGAGTTCGAGCAGGCGGTTGCCGGCTGGGACGAGGTACTCGACTGCTTCCTTATGACCGGAACGCGCGATTATCTGCTGCGCGTCGTCGCGGCGAGCCTCGAGGCCTACGAGGGGTTCCTGAAATCCTGTCTCACCCGCCTGCCCTGCGTCGCCAGCATCGAGACGAGCTTCGCGCTGGGAATCGTCAAGAGCACGCCGGTGTTTCCGTCGGTTCCCGACTGACGGTGTCAGTCCGCCCCGACCCGCGCAACCCGGCGTTTGCGGGCCAGCACGTTGACAAACTCGACGCCGGCGGAAAACGCCATCGCGAAGTAGATGTAACCGCGCGGGATATGGAAACCCGCGCCGTCGGCGATCAGCGCGACGCCGATCAGTAGCAGGAACGATAGAGCGAGCATCTTGGTCGTGGGATGCTCCTTGATGAAGGCGCTGACCGGGCCGGAGGCGAGGTACATCACGGCGACGGCGATGATCACGGCAGTAACCATGATTTCCACGTGCTGCGCCATACCGATGGCCGTGACGATCGAGTCGACAGAAAAGACGAGGTCGATGACGATGATCTGGCCGATAATGACCGCGAAGGCGGCGTCCCTGGCGGTCGACGACTCGTGCCCGTTCCCTTCGATGTCGGCATGAATCTCGGTCGTCCCCTTCACCAGCAGGAACAGGCCGCCGGCGAGGAGAATGATGTCGCGCCAGGTGACGGGCTCGCCCATGACTGTGAACAAGCTGGAGGTCAGGCCCATCAACCAGGTTAGTGCGAACAGGAAGGCGATGCGGAACAGAAGCGCCAGCGCGAGACCGATCTGGCGGGCGACGCGGGCGCGCTCCTCCGGCAGTTTCGAAACCAGGATCGAGATGAAGACGACGTTGTCGATCCCCAGCACGATCTCCATGGCCGTCAGGGTGGCGAGCGCGGCCCAGGCATTGGGATCGGACAGAAGGGCGAACATGGACATCTCCGCTGGAATCCGGAATCGAAACGTCCGGATGCTAGCAGACCGCCTGGTCGCGCCCTACGTCCTATCGTTCTCAGGAAGTGTTGAAGTCAGGTCTGGCGGCCGAAGAATGTGCGCCACAGGCTGACGCCGAACAGGTAGATCAGCGCGGCGGCAAGACCGGCCTTCACCCACTGGTGCGGGTTCAGATCCTGGAACACGGCTATCAGGAAGAGCGGGAACGAGGCGACCGTCACCGCAATGGAGACATTGCGGAACTTCGCGACGCGCACCGGATGGATGAACATCACGGGGAAGAACGTGAGGATTCCGAATGCAATGGTCGAGGCGAGCACCATGTCCGGCGACGTGTCGAAGACCATCCAGTAGAACAGGACGAGGTTCCAGACCGCCGGGAAACCGATGAAGTAGTTGTCGGGGCTTTTCTGGTCGCGCTTCGCGAAGAAGCCCGCCGACGACAGGCAGATGATCGCTGCGCCGACGATGCCCCATCCAGCCGGGAACAGGCCGGCCACGACGGCGGCATAGGCGGGAATGAAGGCATAGGTCAGATAGTCGACGACGAGATCGAGCGTCTCGCCGTTCCAGCCCGGAAGGACTCGGGTGATGCCAACCTTGCGGGCGAGCGGGCCGTCGATGCCATCGACGAACAGGGCAACGCCGAGCCAGGCGAACATCATCGGCCAATCCGCCTGGGCGGCGGCAATCAGCGACAGGAACGCCCAGACCACACCCGTTGCGGTCAGGGTGTGGACGGCGGCCGCCGCTATCCGGCGTTCGTGACTGGCAACGTCGCTCATTACCTGCTTCAGGGACCTCCCCACTCAATACGGCACAGTTCCGCGCTGCGCCCCTCAAAATTCCAGTTCCGGCCAAAGCCGCGCATCCGGCTCTTGTCCGCACGGCTGACCGTGATCTCCGGGGCGATCCAGTACTGGCTGTTCGTGATCACCACATCCTGATCGCGATCGTTGCCGGCAACCGGCGTAATGGCCCCGTCGATCACCTTGGGAACCTTAACGATACGCGTATTGCCGTCCGTCGTATAGGTGACAGGCGCCTGTTGCACCCCGAGGAACCGGCCGACGAGGATCGACAGGAGTCCTGTCGTGCCGCCGGCGCGTCCGCTAAAGATGCGCGTCAGGGCCCGAACTGCCTGTATTTTGGCCTTTTCGTCGATGAAAAGTGCCGCCGTCCAGTTGCCACGCGACATCAGGCCGGGAATTTCGAGCATCGCGGCGACGTTGATGCCGGACAGGTCCGTTTCGCCGTGATGACCATCGTCAATGCGGACGCCGAACCATGCCAGGCAATCGCCTTCCGTGGGCGGATGCTGGCCAAGCGACAGCACGCAGGGACAGAAAACGGTACAATTGCAGCTCAGGACCAACTCGCCTTTGATCGCCCAGGTCTCGGACACTCACGCTCTCCCTAACCACTCAAACCACTCACTGCCGGCTTCTTACGAACCGGTCATCGGAACGCCTGCCAGTAACGCCACGGCCCAGATCAGCATCAATACACCGACCGCCTGGCTGAACCAGCGTGCACCAATCAGCTTTTCCACCGTCATAACGACCGTAAGAACAGCAATCCAAAGGATATTCATCGTCCCCACTGCGAGCATTGCAAGCATAAGCGCCCAGCAGCAGGCAAGGCAGTGAATACCTTCGCGCACGCCCAGTCGAAATACCCCGACGGTCCTTTCTGTCCAGTTGGTGAACAGGAACGGGAACGGATTGGCGCATTTGATCAGGCAGGCGTGCTTCTGGCTGGTGAACTGATAGAGGCCGGCCCCGGCGATGACGGCCGCCGAGAGGCCGGTGCTGACCAACAATCCATTTGCGGAAATTGCGCCGATCATTCCAAGCACCCATTGCAGGGCGGTCGCCAACAGGGCGAAGCCCGCCCAAATGGTCAGGTATCCGGCCGCCAGCACCAGCGGCGAGACGATCCGCCTGCCCTTTTGCGCGGCGGTATCGGCGATTTCCGCATACGTCCGGAGCATCGGTGTCGCCGTCGGCAGCATCATGGCGATTGCCATGGCGAACCAGACGGTGAACTGCGAGACCGCGATGCCGGGTGTCCAGTACTCGGCGCTGACACCGCACAGGGCGCCGAGCTGACGGAGCCAGGGGCTGGATGCCAGAATCGGCAGCGCGACCGCGTCGAGCCCGTACTTAGCGGACAGATAGTCGAGCCCGGACATGCCCGGGCCGAGGGAATTGAACGTGCCGGCAATGCCGATGACGGCCGTCATCGCCACGAGATAGGCCCAGGCAATCACGACCATGAGGACGAGCATGACCCAGGCGACGCCGCGCGGATTGGCGCTGATCGTCGCGAGTGTCGCGGCGGCCCCGTGAAGATGCCTCAGTTTTCCGTCAGTTGCGGCAGTCACGATCACAGTCCCAAAAACGCGTTACCCTATTGTCGCATAAGCTCAAATCACGGCCAAATAAGGAATGCAATGCGCACGATCAAACCTGCGGTGCCGTCGTGCGGTCGGTCCCCTGCGGCAACAGGCACGATGACGCGACCACCCCGGCGCGCTATGTGAGGGGCGGAAAGCAGGGTGTCCCGATGAGCGAACAGGTTCGAATAACAGACGTGATCGTTGCCGGCGGCGGTCCTGCCGGTCTGTCCGCGGCGTTGGCGATCGGCCAGACCGGGGCCAGTGTGACCGTTGTCGACCCGCAAGCGGACCCGAAGGCTGATCGGCGCACGTCGGCGCTGATGGTCGCCTCGATTACAATGCTGAAGACGCTTGGGATCTGGGCCGACTGCATCGCCGAGGCCGCACCGCTGAAACATTTGCGGATCATCGACGACACCGGTCGGCTGATGCGGGCACCGACGGTCGAATTCTCTGCCGAGGAGATCGGCGAAGAGGCCTTCGGCTGGAACGTTCCGAACAGCGTCATCGTCTCCACCCTGCGCGAGCGTATCGCCGAGACGCCGTCGGTCAGCCTGATAACCGGATCCGTCGAGCGCCTCGACATCTACGACGATATCGCAGAGGCCGAACTCTTGGACGGGACCGTGCTCGCCGCGCCGCTCGTCGTTGCCGCCGACGGACGACATTCGCTGTGTCGCGCGGCGGCCGGTATCGATGTCGATACCTGGTCCTACGATCAGGCCGCCACAGTCGTGAACCTGAAGCATCAGAAGCCGCACGGCTTCGTGTCGACCGAATTCCATCGCCCGGCCGGCCCGTTCACCCTGGTCCCCCTGCCCGGCAACCGGTCCAGCCTTGTCTGGTCGGAGCCGCGCAAGCTGGCCGACGCCGTGGCGGACTTCGACGATGACTCGCTTGCCCGGGAGATCGAACAGATCAGTCACCGGATCCTGGGAAAGGTCGAGATCGACGGCCCCCGGGGCCTTTACCCCTTGTCCGGCCTTGTGCCGCGGCGCTTTGCGGCCAATCGGGTGGCGCTCGTCGGGGAATCCGCGCACGTGGTTCCGCCGATCGGCGCTCAGGGGCTTAACCTCGGCCTGCGCGATGCCGCGGCGATCGCCGAGGTCGTCGAGGATTCACGCGGGGACGGAGAGGATCCCGGCGCGGACAGGGCCTGCAAGGCCTATGATGCCGCCCGCCGGGTCGATGTCCTGGCGCGCGCGGGGGCCATCGACATCCTGAACCGGACGCTGCTCGCCGGGTTTCTGCCCGCCCAGACCATTCGGGCCGCCGGGTTGTCGGCGCTGAGCGGCTTCGGCCCGCTGCGTCGGTTTGCGATGCGCGAAGGCGTCGCGCCGCGCTACCGCCTGCCGAGGCTGATGCGTCCTGCCGAGGATCGTTTTCGCGATGCCGCAGCCGATATCTGATCCGCATTGCCAGTCTCGTCGGACTGCCACGACGGCGAGCGCCGGCCATCACGGGAACAGATCGGCCGGCACCATGCCGTTCGTTACGAAATAGAGGACGGCGGTCAGCGTGAAGACGGACAGGATGGTCCCGACCAGGATGCTGCTCGACGCCCGTTCGACGTAGACATTGTACTGTTGTGCGAGGACGAACACGTTGAGCGCCGGTGGCAGGGCCGACATCAGGATCGCGGTATAGACCCAGACCGGGTCGAAGTGTCCCATGTAGCTGAGCAGGACCAGAACCAGGAGCGGGTGAAACACGAGCTTGATGAAGGCCAGAAACGGCAATTCCCAGGGAATTCGCTTCACTGGGCGGAGCGCCACGGTAACGCCCATGGCGAACAGGGCACATGGCGCTGCGGCCGATCGCAAGTAGTTGAGCAGCGTGTCCACCACGTCCGGCGGCTTGAACTGAAAATAGGCCGCGATCACCCCGGCGATCGTCGCCAGGATGAAGGGGTGCAATAGAACGCGACGGAAGATCCCGAGGATCATTCCAACCGGGCTGACGTGATCGTCGCGTCCGAGCGCCATCAGCAGCGGCACAAGCGTGAACAGCAGCGTGTTATCGAAGCAGAAGATCAGCGCTGTCGGCACCGTCGCAGCCGGACCGAGTGTGGCAAGTGTCAGTCCGGGACCCATGTACCCAATGTTCGAATAGCTGCCGACGACCGCCTGGATCGTCGCTTCGCGGATATTTCCCCGCGTCACCAGATAGCCGACGACAAAGGCGAGGCTGAAGGCGCAATACGTGGCGAACGTCGTGGTCAGGACGAACGACCACTGCGCAAGCTGTTCGAACGGGGTCTGCGACAGGAGCTGAAAGAACAGAGCGGGCAACGCGAAATAGACGATGAAGACGTTCAGCCAGGTCAGGCCCTCGGCGGGGTGCTTGAAGATCTTTCCTGCGAGAAAGCCGAGGAAGATCAGCCCGAAAAAGGGCATTGCAAGCGTAAGGACCTGGTTCAAGCCGTTTCTTCCCGAAAGTGCGCCGCTGTTCGTTTCGGTCCGGCCTAGCGTTTTTCCTGCGATACCGTCAACGGTGATCGCAGGCGCGAGGCTGTCCGCCGCCATGTCGCAGTGCGGCAAAACGGTTGCAATGCAGGTTCGGCGACGACATGGTGCGGCTGCCTACAAGACCACATCACGACAGGATCGATCAGGACATGAAGCTACCGCGCAACTTTTTTCGCCCCCTCGCCGTCGGCGCGCCAGAGCCCTATCGCGAGCTTCCGGTACGGGCGGAACGGTTGATACACTTCGTTCCGCCGCATCTTGAGAAGGTGCGCGCCAAGATCCCGGATCTGGTCAAACAGGTCGATATCGTACTCGGTAACCTGGAAGACGCCATTCCTGCCGACGCCAAGGAGGCGGCGCGGGCCGGATTCATCGAGTTGGCGCAGGCGAACGATTTCGGGGAAACAGGCCTTTGGACGCGGATCAATTCCCTGAACAGCCCCTGGGCACTCGACGACGTCACCCAGATCGTCGCGGCCATCGGCGACAAGCTCGATGTCATCATGCTTCCGAAAGTTGAAGGCGTCTGGGACATCCACTACCTCGATCAGCTCCTCGCGCAGCTCGAGGCCCGGCACGGAGTGACGAAACCGATCCTGATCCACGCCATTCTGGAGACGGCCGAGGGTGTCAACAATGTCGAGGCGATCGCCGCGGCGAGCCCGCGGATGCACGGCATGAGCCTGGGCCCGGCGGACCTCGCCGCGTCGCGCGCCATGAAGACGACGCGCGTCGGCGGCGGTCATCCCGGCTACACGGTCCTTCCGGATCCGGCCGAAGGCGCCACCCGCGCCGGTATTCAACAGGATCTGTGGCACTACACCATCGCGCGCATGGTCGACGCCTGCGCGTCGAACGGCATCAAGGCTTTCTACGGCCCGTTCGGTGACTTTTCGGACCCGGAAGCCTGCGAGTCCCAGTTCCGCAACGCCTTCCTGATGGGCTGTGCGGGAGCCTGGTCGCTGCATCCCTCCCAGATCGACATCGCCAAGCGGGTCTTCAGCCCGGATCCCGACGAGGTGAAGCTCGCCGCCCGGATCATCGAGGCGATGCCCGACGGTACAGGGGCCGTGATGATCGACGGCAAGATGCAGGATGACGCGACCTGGAAGCAGGCCAAGGTCATGGTCGATCTGGCGAAGCTCGTCGCACGAAAGGATCCTGACCTTGCAGCGTCTTACGGCTTCGCCTGAGTGTCACACTTGACTTCGTAGTGCGCCGCAACAACACTTCGGCAACACCTTCAGAAGAGTATAAAACCGGTCGGGTGCGTTGAGGCTCGGACCGATAAGTGAAGCGATTATGAAGTTCAGAACAGCCAAATACAGGATCGGAGAGGTGGTCCGGCACCGGATCTATCCGTTCCGGGGCGTTGTTTTCGATGTCGACCCGATTTTCTCGAACACCGAGGAATGGTGGGAAGCGATTCCCGAAGACGTGCGTCCGAAGAAGGATCAGCCCTTCTATCATCTGTTCGCCGAAAACAGCGAAACCGAGTACATCGCCTACGTCTCGGAGCAGAACCTGCTGCCCGACGATACCGGCGAGCCAGTGCGCCATCCGCAGGTCGCCGAGGTCTTCGACGATCTCGAGGACGGGATTTACCAGAGCCGCGAGGAACGCTGCCACTAATGGCTGGCAGCTTCATCGCAGTCCTCCGGACATAAAAAAACGCGCGCCCGGCAAAGGACGCGCGTTTTGTTTTCGTCGGTTCCTTGGCCGGCCGCCGAAGCGGCCGGACTGCATCCTTACTCGCTCGCCGCCGGCTGCGCCGCCGTGCCGCCCTCTTCGAGCAGCTTCTTGCGGGCTTCTTCGGCGCGCTTCTGGAGTTCCTCCTGCAGCTTCTGACGCTGCTGGGCGAGTTCTTCCATCGGCACGGGATCGCCGTCCCAGGATTTGGTGAAACCGATCAACGTGAGACCGATGCCGACCGCCTTGCCCTGGTTGTTGATGACCAGCACGACGAGATTGTTGCCGCCCTTGAGGCTTTCGATGAACGAGTCGTCGATTTCCATTTCGGCGTAGCAGGCGTTCGGAAGGCAGATCACGTACTTGCCGGCAACCTGCTTGCCCTCGTCGATCTGGATGCGAATGCCCGGCTGGATCAGCGTGCCGAGCGGAACCGCGGCGCGGACCAGGCGCTTGCCTTCCGCCGTCTTGGTCTCCTGGACCGAAACGGAGGCCAGGAATTCGCCGGTGTCGGTGCGGACTTCCTGGGTCACCAGGCAGACCTCTTTTCCGTCATTGGCCTGATCGGGCGCGCACAGCTTGATCCAGCTGCCGAGCTTCTTGCCGTCAGGGCCGGTCGCGGGAACGCCGACGGTCGGCGCCTGCGTGCCGGAGTCCTGGGCCGAAGCCGGGGCGGAGAGACCGGTAACGGCGATCGCGGCGGCGATCAGCGCGGAACCGAAACCCGTCCGGAAAAATTTGAAATTCGGAATTACGGGCAACATACGTGCTCCTCGGAACATTCTTGATTCTCGGGTCTTCTACGGCCGCGCCATTACAAGAATGCGGCACGGTGAAACTCACGGCGCTAGCTCGCGGTGAAATGCGGCGAGAGCATGTCGGAGACCGCGGGCGCGCTACGCAATAACGCGGATTGGATCGGATTTCCAGCGACCGCAGCGTATTTCCCAAACGAGACGTTTTGGCCAGCCCGCCGCGTAAGGCTAACGACGGTGCGTATGTTAGGATGAAGGTGTCGATTCTAACGGTAAAACCGGTACTTCGAGCGAAATGACTTACGATGCACGTCGGCTGATGGGCACGGGAGCCGGAACGGCCCTTGCCGTGGTCGCAGCGATGCTTGCGGGATTGGTTGGCTTGGTTTCGGCGCCGGACGCGGTCCGTGCGGACGGGCCAGCCCATGCGATCGCCATGCACGGAGTACCTCGGCATGGTCCGGACTTTACGGCCTTTGACTACGTGAACCCGGACGCGCCAAAGGGCGGCACGCTGACGCTCGGTGTGGTCGGTACGTTTGACAGCCTGAATCCCTTCATCGTCCAGGGCGTCGCCGCCAAGGGACTGCGCGACTATGTCTTCGAATCCCTGATGACCCGCGGTCTCGACGAGCCGTTCACCCTCTACGGCCTGCTGGCCGAAAGCGTCGAGGTGCCTGAAGACCGCAGTTCGATCACCTTCCGGATCAACCCCCGGGCACGGTTCTCGAACGGCAGCCGGGTTCTGCCGGAGCACGTGATCTTCTCCTGGGAACTTCTGAAGGAGAAGGGCCGTCCGAATTACCGGACCTACTATTCGCAGGTCGAAACCGCCGAGCAACTCGACGACCAAACGGTCCGGTTTACCTTCAAGGGCCCGCCGGACCGCGAGATGCCGCTGATCATCGCCCTTATGCCGATCCTGCCGCTCGACCATTACCTGTTCGATGATTTCGAGCGCAGCGGCTCCGTCGAGCCCGTCGGCAGCGGCCCCTACGTGGTCGCGGATGTGAAACTAGGCAAGTCAATTACCTACAGGCGCGATCCCGACTACTGGGGCCGCGACCTGCCAGTGAACCGAGGGAGATTCAACTTCGACGAGATCCGGTACGAGTACTTTCGAAACGACGGCGCCCTTTTCGAGGCGTTCAGAAAGGGGCTGGTCGACGTCCTGACGGAGGACAACCCCGCGCGGTGGGCGAGCGAGTACGCGTTTCCCGCCGTGAAGGACGGCCGCGTGGTGCAGGAAACCTTTGCCTCCGGCGTGCCGCGCGGAATGTCGGGGCTCGTCTTCAACACGCGGCGCCCGATCTTCGCAGACAAGCGCGTTCGCGAGGCGTTACTGACGCTGTTCGATGGCAAATGGATCAGCAAGAGCCTCTACCACGGGCTCTACGACCGCACGCAGAGCTATTTTTCGGGCTCCGAGCTCTCCGCCCATGGGCGCCCGGCGAGCGATCGCGAGCGCGGATGGCTTTCGCCCTGGCTGGATGAAATCGATCCCGCCATTCTCGACGGGACATACGAGGTTCCCGGGTCGGACGGGTCGGGGCGCGACCGTGCCGCGCTGCGCAAGGCGATCGAACTGTTCGAGGCCGCCGGCTATACGCTGAGAAATGGCGTCATGACGAAAACGGCGACTGGCGAACCGTTCGGGTTCGAAATTCTCGTCGCCACGCCGGACCAGGAGCGCCTTGCCCTCGCCTACGTCAATTTCCTGAAGCGCGCCGGGATCACGGTCTCCGTCCGTCAGGTTGACAGTGCCCAATTCGAGCGGCGCCGTCAGAGCTACGATTTCGACATGATGCCCTATTTCTGGTTCTCGTCGCTGTCGCCGGGCAACGAACAGAAGTTCTACTGGGGCAGCGAGGCGGCGGCGAATGACGGCACGCGGAACTACATGGGCGTCGCCCATCCCGCCGTGGACGCGATGATCGAAGCCCTGCTGGCTGCTCGGACCAGGGAAGAGTTTGTCGACGCGGTGCGCGCGCTCGACCGGGTGCTGATGGCGGGTACTTACGTTTTGCCGCTGTTCCATGTGCCTGACGACTGGGTCGCCCGATGGACGCGTATCGAACACCCGGAACGTGTATCCTTGTACGGCTATCAAGTTGATTCGTGGTGGGACCGGGGATCCCGGTAGCGGCGGAAACGGGCACGGGGCACAGTTACTATGATCCTGGTGGATCAGGCTACATCGCGGCACTTCGTCGATGCCGGCATCTGGGGCAAGGCGCGGCTCGACACGATTCTGGCACGGATTGCCGGCGATAGGCCCAACGATATCGCGCTGATCGACAGGAGCGATGGTCTTGGCTGGCAGCGGACGTTTCCGGCGGAACTGACCTGGGCGCAAGTGGACCATATGGTCTCGGCCGTCTCGGCCGTGCTCCTCGATTCCGGGCTGAAACAGGACGATATCGTCGCGATCCAGCTCGGCAATACGGCCGAGACACTGGTCACCTATCTCGCCGCGCTGCGGGCGGGACTGATCCCGGTGGCCTTGCCTCTTACCTGGCGGGAACGCGAACTCAGGGCCGCGTTCGCCCGGCTTGCGCCCCGCGCCGTCGTCACCGCGACGCGTATCGGTCCCAACGATCACTGTGAACTGGCGATGCGGATCGCGGCGGAATCGCTGTCGATCAAACATATCTTCGCTTTCGGCGATCCGATCCCGGACGGGTTCTGGCCGCTCAACGGCGCGCTTTCGCCGGACGCGTCCGAAGAAGGCGCCTATGGTGCACCGCGGACCGGTAATCCCGCCGATCACGTCGCAATTGCCACGTTCGCGAGCTGGGAAGGTCGCCCGGAGCCTGTGGCTCGCAGCCACAACCAGTGGCTGACGGCCGCCATGGAGATCGTGCTGGACGCGCGGATCGGCCCCGACGCCGTGATCGCGACCACGCTGCTGCCGTCTTCCCTTGCCGGCATCGCCTGCGGGCTCGGGGCCTGGCTCCTCGCCGGCTGCCGGCTGATCCTCGTCATGCCGGTTACCTCGTCCGCCTTTTGTCGGGAGATCAGCCGTCTGGCGGCGACGCATCTGGTCATGCCGGGCAACCTGACTCACCTTGCGAACAGGCTGGACCCGCAGCGCCGAATGCGGCTGATCCGCTACTGGGCCTCGCCCGAGGCGTTTTCTCCGATGGAAGATGCCACCGGCGGGGACAAGACCGTAACGGACATCGTGTCGCTCGATGAAATGGCGCTTACCTCAGGGTCGGGGCGAACGTCGCTGGTACTTTCGATCGAACCGATCGGTTCGGAGGCTTCCGACGAAAGCGAGACCGAAAACGAAGCGGCTCCGCCAGAACCGGATCCCAAGGACGTGTTGTTGTCGGCCCGGATGCCGGGCGCGATGGTTCGTTCAGGCGGATCGTTTGCGCCGGGTGCTTTGATGAGTGGCGCCCTCCTGCTCGGCGGACCGCAGGTTCCGATGGCCCCGCTGCCGACCGGCGGAACCGAGGTGGAAGCGTCCTTCCGGTTCAAGCCTCATCCCGACGGTTTCCGCGAAACGGGCCTGCGCTGCCGCCGGGTCGACAACGGGCGGCCCATGCTGGCGATCCAGGGACATCGCAAGGAGACCTTCGTGACGGGGGGCGCCAGCATTGCGGCCGAAGATCTCGACAAGGTCTATCGCGCCTTTGACGGCTTTCTCGATGCCGCCTCCGCCAGTATTCCCGATGTGCTATTTGGCGAGCGGATCGTTGCGGCCGTCGTGCCGAAACCTGGCAAGGACTGTTCGCTGGCGGTGTTCCGTGCCTACCTGCGCAGCCTCGGCGTTTCTCCGCACATGATCCCGGAGCGGATCATCACCGTTCAGGAAATCCCGAAGGCAAGTGATGGCGCTGTCCTGCGGTCGGCGATTGCGACCAAGCTGGCGGCGTGAGCGCTTCGATCTCGGCATCCATATACGGCGGAGACCCGGCGCCGGCGCTGTATAACATTGCGCGCGCCTGCCTGTCCGAACACCGGAAGCAAACGCCGGACAAGGTCGCCTTCGTCGTCGCGCACGATCCCGACGACCCGGGCTCCGACGAGATCTGGACCTATGCGGACCTCGAGGATGCTGTCCTGCGGCTGGCCTCGGCCTTGTCGGGTCTCGGGGTTACCCGCGGCGACCGGGTCATGCTGAGACTCGGCAACAGCTCCACTCTCGCGATGCTGTTTCTGGCGGCTACAGCCATCGGCGCGGTCGCGATTCCGCTGTCCTCACAGCTTACCGGCGACGACATCGCATTCATGGCCTCCGACACCGAGCCCGAGCTCATCGTCGTGGCGCCCGGACTGCCGATCGGAAACGCTGCGGAGACGAGCCGGATACTTGCCGAAGCGCAGGTCCTGGTTCGTGCCCAGATGGCCGTGCCGGTCGACTACGCCGACACCGCTGCCGATGACCCTGCTTATCTCGTCTACACATCCGGGGCCACATCTCGGCCGAAGGGGGTCGTCCACGCCCACAGGGCATTATGGGGGCGCCGGCCGATGTACGAGGACTGGTACGGCATATCGTCCGAAGACGTCGTCCTGCACGCCGGCACGCTGAACTGGACCTACACGCTCGGGACCGGGTTCCTCGATCCTCTCGCGAACGGGGCGACGTCCGTCGTTTATTCCGGCGACCGCACCGGCGGGATCTGGCCCGGTCTGATTGAGCGGTTCGGAGCGACTCTATTTGCCGGCGTTCCGACCGTTTTCCGGCAGATCGTGAAATACGCGCCTCTGTCACCGGAACGGATGCCGACGCTGCGGCACGGCCTTGCGGCGGGAGAGCCGCTGCCGAAGGCGGTTGCCGACGACTGGTTCGCTTCGACCGGCCGGCAGATCCTTGAGGCGTTCGGCATGAGCGAGATATCGACCTACATCTCGACGCCGTCGACGGATCTGCCGCGATCCGGATCACCGGGACGGCCGCAAGCGGGTCGTGCCGTCGCGATCCTTCCCGAGGACGGGTCGACCGAGCCGGTCGGCCGCGGCGAAACGGGCTTTCTTTCGGTTCACCGGTCCGACCCCGGGCTGATGGTCGGCTACTGGAATCGGCCGGATGAGGATCCGTTCCGCGGCGACTGGTTCGTCACCGGAGATCTCGCGTCGATGGACGCGGACTGCTTCATCTGGCCGAAGGGCCGGGGCGACGACGTCATGAAGATCCTCGGCTACCGGGTATCTGCCGCCGAAGTCGAGGCCGCGCTGGTTGCGGCGCCGGGCGTCGCAGAGGCGGCTGCGATCGCCGTCGAGGCACGGCCCGGCGTATCGATCATCCGCGCCTTCGTCGTGGGCAGCGGCGAAAACCGGCTCGATCCGGAGAATCTGCGGGAATTTGCGAAGCAGCATCTTGCCGCGTACAAGGTACCGCACGAGATTGTGGTGGTGGGCGCCCTACCGCGCACTTCGAACGGAAAGATCCAGCGGGCTCGACTCCGCGATAGCTGAGCCGGCGTCTGTCCGGCAGAAACGGACTGGAGGAGAACGATGCCCTCACCTGTGCCGCTCGATGTCGTTTCCGATACAATTTGCCCGTGGTGCTTCATCGGCAAACGCCGGCTGGAGAAGGCTCTGGCCCTCCGCCCGGACGTCGAGGTCGACATTCGCTGGCGGCCGTATCAGCTCGATTCGACGATTCCTGCGGGCGGCAAGGACCGGCGTGAGTATCTGGAAGACAAGTTCGGCGGTCCCGAGGGCGCAAACCGCGTCTACGACAACATCCGCAAGGCCGGGGCCGAGGAAGGCATCGCCTTCGCCTTCGACAAGATCGAGCGAACGCCCAATACGATCAATTCCCACCGGCTGATCCGGTGGGCGGCGACGGCTGGTTGCCAGGACGCCGTTGTGGAACGGCTTTTCACCCTGTATTTCCTGGAAGGTGGCGATATCGAAAGCGTGGACTCGCTCGTCGCGGTCGCCCGCGAGACCGGTATGGACGCGGATCTCGTCGGCGAGCTGATGGCCGGCGACGCGGATGTCGAACTCGTGGAACGCGAGGTCCGGACCGCGCAAAAGATCGGTGTGACCGGGGTGCCGTGCTTCATTCTCGCCAGCAGCTTCGGTGTGATGGGCGCGCAGTCGCCGGAAACCATCGCCGAGGCGATCGACAAGGCGCTGGCGCAGCCCGCCGAGGCCGAACCCGCCGGAGGGTAATCAGGTCTCATTGTCGCGGCGAAACGCCGCGATCTTACATATTCGGTATTTGGAATATTTCATTCCATCGATATCCGCTCTAGAAACGGCCTTCGAAGTTAGTTGCCCGCGCAGGACTCGTGCAAAGCAACACCGAATCCACCTCTCGAGGATCGTACATGACCGACACCGCAGCGGACGCCGAAAGCCGGCTCGCGCATTTTCCCGTTGCCTTTTTCGCTGCTGTGTTGGGGTTTGGTGGCCTTACCCTCGCATTTCGGGCAAGCGAACACGCCCTCGACCTGCCGAATACCGCCTCGGTGGCAACGCTTTTCCTGACGATCGCCGTCTTCGCCGGCATCTCGGCCTTCTATGTGGCGAAAGCGCTGCGACATCCGGATGCACTGAAAGCGGAGTGGCAGAATCCGCTTCGGCTCGCTTTTTTCCCCGCCATTTCGATCTCGATCCTGCTGATCGCGACCGCCTCGGCTCCGATATGGCCGGACATCGCCCGGCCGGTCTGGATTATCGGGACACTGGCGCAGGGCATTTTGACCCTGGTCGTGATTGCGAGCTGGATCGGGCATCGGCCTTATCAGAATTTACACCTGACGCCGGCCTGGTTCATCCCGGCCGTCGGCAATGTCATCGTCCCGGTCGCGGGCGTCGGTCTCGGCTATCCCGACATTTCGTGGCTGTTCTTCTCCGGCGGACTGATTTTCTGGATCGTGCTTCTGACGCTGGTGTTCAACCGGCTGGTTTTCCACGATCCCCTGCCCGGCCGGCTGGTCCCGACGCTGGTGATCCTCATTGCGCCGCCGGCCGTGGGCTTCATCGCCTATCTGCGCCTTGGCGGTGGGATCGACGCCTTTGCGATGATCTTGCTGAACACCGGCTACGTCTTTGCGGCTATCGTGATCACGCAGATCCCGAAGTTCTTCAAGCTGCCCTTCGCACTGTCGTGGTGGGCACTGTCGTTCCCGATCGCTGCACTGGGCGTCGCCACGCTGATTTTCGCCGACGTGACGGGATCCCGCGGCCATCTGACGCTCGGCCTGACGCTCGTGAGTTTCCTCACGGTCGTTGTGGCGGGCCTCGGCATCCGCACCGTCCTGGCGATCGTCAATGGCGAGATCTGCCGTCCGGAGTAATCGACGCCCCTGCGGGTCGAACCTAAGCCGCCGCTTCGGTCTCAACCAAGGCTGCAAGGCGTCGGAGAATGACCGTCGTACCGCGTAAGCGCTCTTCCGGTGTACCCCAGTCGCGCAGCAGCACGATGGTGTGGTCGGGACGGATCTTGGCGCGGTGCCCTTCATCCGCGACGAACTGCACGAGGCCGTGCGGATTGGCGAAACGGTTGTTCCTGAGGCCGATGACCAGCCCCTTCGGCCCGGCTTCCAGCCGGTCGATACCGGCCTCGCGGCAGAGGATCTTCACCCGCATCACCTCGAGAAGCTGCTCGGCTTCCGTCGGCAGGCGGCCGAAACGGTCGGCGAGTTCGGCGCCGAACGACTCGACCTCCATCTCTTCGGAGAGCTGCGACAAACGGCGGTAGAGGCCGAGGCGGACGTCGAGATCGGGCACGTAGTAGTCCGGGATCAGCACAGGCGTTCCGAGCGTGATCTGCGGCGACCACTGATCGTCGTCCAGATCACCGCCGTCCTTCAGACTGGCGACGGCCTCCTCCAGCATCGACTGGTAGAGCTCGTAGCCGACCTCCTTGATATGGCCGGACTGTTCCTCGCCGAGCAGATTGCCGGCGCCGCGGATGTCGAGATCGTGGCTCGCCAGCATGAAGCCGGCACCGAGTGTGTCGAGCGACTGCAGCACCTTCAGGCGCTTTTCCGCTGCCGCGGTGAGCTTACGCTTCGGCGGCACCGCGAAATAGGCGTAGGCACGCGCCTTCGAACGGCCGACGCGGCCGCGCAGCTGGTAGAGCTGGGCAAGGCCGAACATGTCGGCGCGATGCACGATCAGGGTGTTCGCGGTCGGCACGTCGAGGCCGGATTCGACGATGGTGGTCGAGACGAGGATATCGTAGCGGCCGTCGTAGAAGGCGCCCATCAGATCGTCGAGCTGGGCCGGGGCCATCTGGCCGTGGGCGACGGCGAACTTCACCTCCGGAACGGACTCGCGCAGGAATGAAGCGATGTCCTCAAGATCGGAGATCCGGGGGCAGACGAAGAAGGTCTGCCCGCCGCGATAGTGTTCTCGCAGGATCGCCTCGCGCAGCACCACCCCGTCGAAAGGCGTGATGAAGGTGCGCACCGCAAGCCGGTCGACCGGCGGCGTCGCGATCAGCGACAGTTCGCGGATGCCGGTTAGCGACAGTTGTAGCGTGCGGGGGATCGGCGTCGCCGTCAGCGTCAGGACATGGATCTCGGCGCGCAGGTCCTTCAGCCGCTCCTTGTGGGCAACGCCGAAATGCTGCTCTTCGTCGACGATGACGAGCGCCAGGTCCCGGAACTGAACCGACTTGCCGAGCAAGGCATGGGTGCCGATGACGATGTCGACGTCACCGGACTTCAGCCCTTTCTTGACCTCGCCAAGTTCCTTCGCGGTGACGAGCCGCGACGCCTGACCGATATTGATCGGAAAGCCCCTGAAGCGTTCGACGAAGGTCTTATAGTGCTGGCGGGCAAGCAGCGTGGTCGGAACCACGACGGCGACCTGGCGGCCCGACATCGCAGCGACAAAAGCGGCTCGCAAGGCGACTTCGGTCTTGCCGAAACCGACGTCGCCGCAAACCAGCCGATCCATCGGCGTGCCGCTGGCGAGATCCTCCAGAACAGCTTCGATCGCCTGGTCCTGGTCGTCCGTCTCCTCGTAGGGGAATCGGGCGCAGAACTCCTCGAAGGCCCCTTCCGGCGGGGATATGGGAGGGACGCTTCGCATGGTCCGGGCGGCGGCGATGCGGATGAGCTGTTCGGCCATCTCACGCAGCCGCTGCTTCATCTTGGCTTTGCGCGCCTGCCATCCGTGGCCGCCGAGCTTGTCGAGCTGCGCCGTCGCGTCCTCCGAGCCGTAGCGCGATAGAAGCTCGATGTTCTCGACGGGCAGGAACAGCTTGTCGCCGCCGTGATAGTGCAACTCCAGACAATCGTGCGGCGCACCGGCGGCCGTGATCGTCTTCAGGCCCTCGAACCGGCCGATGCCGTGGTCAACGTGGACGATGTAGTCGCCCGGTGACAGGCTGGTGAGCTCGGTCAGGAAGTCGGCCGCGCGCTTGCTCTTGCGCTTCGGACGCACGAAGCGGTCGCCGAGAATGTCCTGCTCGCCGATGACGACGAAGGACGGCGCCTCGAAGCCGCGTTCGATGCCGAGCACGGTCATCGCCACCCTGCCCGGCTGGAGGTTTCCGGCGTCCGGCCAGTCGTCGGCGAGCCCCAGATTTTCCAGGCCGTGATCGGTGAGCATGTCGCCCATCCGGTCGCGCGAGCCTTCGCTCCAGCAGGCGATAATCACACGCCGGTCGGGCCTGGACACCGACCGGGCGTGTTTTGCCGCGGCGTCGAACAGGCTTTCGGCCGCGTTGTTACGTTCCGGCGCGAAATCGCGCCCCTCTCGCGCGCCCAGATCGAAGACCGGCCCGGTCGCCTCGGTTTCGGGCACGTCGAAGGGCGTCAGCGCCGCGACGCCGCGGGCGGCGAGCCGTTCGGTCCATTCGGTTTCCGGCAGGTAGAGGGCGTCGGGATCGAGCGGCTTGAAGGGAGCGGAGTCCCCGTTGTTCAGTTCCATCGCTTCGACACGGGCGGCGTGATAGTCGCCGATGTGATCGCGGCGTTCGGTACGGGCTTCCTCGATCAGGGCGTCGAGCATGACCGGCGTGTCGCCGAGATAGTCGAACAGCGTCTCGAGCCGCTCATGGAACAGCGGCAGCCAATGCTCCATGCCCTGATGGCGGCGACCCTCGCTGACCGCGGTATAGAGCGGATCGTCGGTCGAAGGCACGCCGAAGCGGGCGACATACTCCGTACGGAACCGGCTGATCGCGGCCTCGTCGAGGCGCAGCTCGCTCATCGGGATAAGCGACAGTTCGCGCTGCTGGGCGATTGTGCGCTGGGTCTCGGGATCGAAGCTGCGGATCGATTCCAGCGTATCGCCGAAGAAGTCGAGCCGGATCGGCTCGGCCCGGCCGGGCGGGAAGAGGTCGAGAATGCCGCCGCGCACGGCGAATTCCCCGGTCTCGCGCACCGTGCCGGTGCGTTCGAAGCCGTCGCGGACGAGCCACGAGACGATCGACTCCATGTTCGCCTGGTTGCCCGGCTTCAGGATCCATGACGCGTCGGCCACCCATTCGCGCGGCGGCACGCGCTGGGTCAGCGCGTTGATCGTCGTCGCGACGATGAGCGGCTTGCCGCCGCCGTCATGATGGCTTAGCCGTGAGAGCGCGGCGAGACGTTGGGCGACGACCTCGCCGTTCGGCGACACCCGGTCATACGGCAGGCAATCCCAGGCGGGGAGCGTCAGGATGTCGACGTCTGGGCCGAAGAAGGCGGCCGCGTTGCGGAAGGCGGCGAGCCGCTGGGCGTCGCGGGTGACGTAGAGCAATGAAAGGCCGCCGCGGGCGCGTGCGATATCGGTCGCGACGACGGCATCGAACCCGTCGGGCACGTGGGCGAGCGTGACCCGGCCGGGCCTTTCAAGGAATTCGGCACCAAACTGGCGCCTGGTCGTCAGATCGGGGGCGGACATCGTCTCGTTCAGCTTGCGTCGGAAACCGGATTGTCCCGGTGAAAAGCCTGGATCGCATGCAGGATCGGTACATCGAAGTTGGCCGGCACCGGTTTGCCGCCGGTTATCCAGCCGAATAGCTCGGTATCGGGCGCTTCCATCAGCTCTTCCAGCGCCTCGATCCCGGCGTCGTCGAGCGTCGCGACGTTCTGGTCGGCATACCGGCCGAGCAGAAGGTCCATCTCGCGCGTGCCGCGATGCCAGCAGCGGAACAGCAGCTTGCGGCGCCTGACATCGAGGCCGCCGGCGGGAGTATCGGTTTCGGTCACGTCTTCAGCCTTGCTGGAGACCGGCGTTTCAAAGGGGGTAACCGGTCAGACTGCGGGTATAGCGCGCGGCGCTGGCCTCTGCCACCCATGGCGGCCGCCGGCTGCCGAATAGGTACTCTGCATATGGCAACCTGGCCCCTCATCCGCTAGAGCTTGGGGGATGCGGCCGACGATCCTAAATCCCCTCTTCGCACCCGTAGACAGCCTGCCCGGCGTCGGGCCACGGCTGGCGAAGCTGTTCGCTAACCTGATTGGCGCCGACGAGGAAACCGGCGCGGCGCTCGTCGTCGATCTCCTGTGGCATTTGCCTTCAGGACTCGTCGACCGACGACACCAGCCGACGATCTCGGGCGCCGTGCCCGGAACGATCGCGACGCTTCGTGTGACGGTCGACAAGCACCGCCCCTCGCCGCCCGGCCGCTCTCGGGCGCCGTATCGGGTTCAATGCCACGACGAAACCGGTGACCTGACGCTCGTCTTCTTCCATTCCAACGCCGGCTGGCTGGAGAAGCAGCTCCCCGTCGGCGAGGTGCGCTGGGTTAGCGGCACGGTGGAAGATTTCGGCGGGGCGCTGCAGATCGTCCATCCCGACTACATTGTCGACGAGGAGGATTTCGCCAAGCTGCCCCTGCTTGAGCCGATCTACCCGCGCACGGCGGGGTTGAGCGGCAAGGTGATCGCCAAGGCGGCGACAGGTGCGATCGAAGCGGTTCCCGATCTCCCCGAATGGCAGGATCAGAGCTGGATCCGGCAACGCAAATGGATGCCGTTCAAGCTGGCGCTCGAGACGGTGCATCATCCCCAGACACCTGACGACGCCTCTGAAGACGGGCCGGCGTGGAAGCGGCTTGCCTATGACGAACTGCTCGCCGGGCAACTCGCGCTGACCATCGTGCGCAGCCGCATGAAGAAGGTGGGTGGAAGAAGCCGGGGCGGTGACGGGCATCTGCGCCGGAAGATCGTCGAGGCCCTGCCCTTCAGCCTGACCGGATCGCAGGCGACGGCGGTTCAGGACATTCTCGCCGACCTTGCCGACCCGACGCGCATGCTGCGTCTGCTCCAGGGTGATGTCGGCAGCGGCAAGACGGTCGTCGGCCTGCTCGCCATGGCGGCCGTCGCCGAGACCGGATCGCAATCGGCCTTCATGGCGCCGACGGAACTGCTCGCGCGCCAGCATTTCCGGACGATCCAGCCGCTTGCGGAAGCCGCGGGACTGTCAGTCGCGATCCTGACGGGCCGCGAGAAGGGCAAGGAGCGCGAACCGGTCCTCCAGGGGATCGCCGACGGGTCGATCGATATCCTTGTCGGCACGCACGCGCTGTTCCAGACCGGTGTCGCCTTCGCCGACCTTGGTCTTGCCGTCGTCGACGAGCAGCACCGCTTCGGTGTGCATCAGAGGCTGGCGCTGGCGGCGAAGGGCGAGGCCGTCGACATGCTGGTGATGACGGCGACGCCGATCCCCCGAACGCTGCTGCTCACCCATTTCGGCGACATGGACGTCACCAAGCTGACCGAGAAGCCCGCGGGCCGAAAGCCGGTCTCCACGGCCGTCGTGTCGCTCGACCGATTGAGCGACGTTGTCGCCGGTATCCAACGGCAGGTGGAGGCCGGTGCGCAGGTCTACTGGGTGTGCCCCCTGGTCGAGGAGTCCGAGGAGCTCGACATCGCCTCGGCCGAAGAGCGGTACGCGGCGCTGCAGCCGGTGTTCGGTGACCAGGTCGCGCTGATCCACGGGCGCATGAGCGGCGCCGATAAGGATGACGTCATGCGCGGCTTCATCGACGGAACGACGCGCGTACTCGTCGCCACCACCGTGATCGAAGTCGGCGTCGATGTACCGGATGCGAGCGTCATGATCATCGAGCACGCGGAACGCTTCGGCCTTGCGCAACTGCATCAGCTTCGCGGCCGGGTCGGACGCGGGCGGGCGGAATCGAGCTGCCTGCTGCTCTACAAGGGACCGCTCGGCGAGACCTCGCGGGCGCGGCTCGAGATCATGCGCGAGACCGACGACGGTTTCCGAATCGCGGAGGAAGACCTGAAGCTGCGTGGCGGCGGCGAGGTTCTGGGCACACGCCAGAGCGGTATGCCCGAGTTCCGCGTCGTGCGCACCGGCGTTCATCTCGACATGCTGGAAGCCGCCCGCGACGATGCCCGGCTGGCGCTTGAAAAAGACCCCGGTCTCGAGGGGGAACGCGGCGCGGCATTGCGCACCCTGCTCTATCTCTTCCGTAAGGACGCCGCGATGCGGCTTATCGAGGCCGGGTGAGATACCGTCCGCGCGAGCGGACGAAACGCCGCGCATTTCGAGCAACGGTTGCACGAAGATCGAAGCCGAGTGCCGGGAAGTGCCACTTACATTCCGCCGAATGCTCGGCTCGACACCTGTATCGGATTGTTCGACGGGTCTCGCGCATTTGCGAAACAATAGCCGTCAGCCACATGGATCGGCCCGAAATCGAGACCGTTGTCCCTCGCCCAATCGCAGAAGGTTTCGACATCCTCGACATCGAAGACCAGCTTCACCAGAGACTGACCTTCCTTCTGGCCCTTGCCTGCGGGATGCAACAGAAGGGTCAGGCCGCCTGACGGAGGGACAAGTTCGACGATCCGGTCTCCCTCTCGCCGCCGTTCGGTGTAGCCGAAGTGACCGCTATAGAAGGAGACCATCTCCGGCACCTTCTTCGTGTAGATCACGATGCGTTGGATCGTCGGAGGCACGGGCCGGATACTTTATTCGGCCGCCGTCTTGGGCGTCTCGGTTTCAGCGGATTCCGGGGGGCGGCCCTCGCCGTTGCCCCGACCCGGCAGGGACTCCGGCTTGCGATCCTTCGGCTGCGGTGTCACCAGACCGCCGGAGATCACAACCTTGGCGGCGTCCTCGACGCTCATATCGAGGATGACGACATCCTTGCGCGGCACGATCAGCAGGAAGCCGGATGTCGGGTTCGGGGTCGTCGGCAGGAACACGCTGAGCAGATCCGTTTCGTCGCCGCCGGCCTTGTGCTTCAATTCGCCTTTCGTGGAGGTCGCGACGAAAACGATCGCCCACAGGCCGGGACGCGGGTACTCGATCAGGCCGACGTCCTGGAAAGACTGCTGGGTCTGCGAGAGGACTGTTTCGAAGATCTGCTTGAGCCCGCGATAGATCGAGCGGACCAGCGGCATCCGGTCGAGCAGCATCTCGCCATAGGCGATCACCGTGCGGCCGAACAGGTTCGCCGTCGTCGCCCCAAGGATGATCAGCAGCAGGATCGCTACGATCAGGCCGAAGCCCGGAACGGTGAAGGGTAGATAGTGGTCGGGATTGTAGCGGGCGGGGATCCACGGCTTCACCCAGGCGTCGACCCAGCCGACGAAGGTCCAGGTGATGTAGATGGTGATCGACAGGGGCGCGGCGATGACAAGGCCGGTCAGGAAGTAGTTGCGCAGCCGCATGCCCAAGCCGACCCGCCGCTTGGGATGTTGCTCGTGCGGCAGCATCTGCCCGAGACCGTGATCTCCTTCCGGGGACGTCGTCATGTGTTTTCCGCTCGTGGGCGCCACGCTGGCTGAGCAGTCGCGGCCAGCGGACGAATACGCACTATAAACCTCAATTCGGCAGTCCAGGCGGGATTTTCAAGGCCGACCGTATTCATTAGCGCAGTTTAGGGCTCCGTGTTCGTGCTTATTCCACGGTGACCGATTTCGCCAGGTTGCGCGGCTGATCCACATCGGTCCCCATGAAGACGGCAGTGTGATAGGCGATCAACTGTACCGGGATCGCGTAAATCAGTGGTTGCACGAACTGATACACTTTCGGCAGGATCAGCGTGGTCTTCGGCTTGCCGGCCGCCGCCTCCGCACCGGCATCGTCGGTCAGCAGCACGATGTCGCCGCCGCGTGCGGCGACCTCCTCCATGTTCGATACGGTCTTGTCGAAGAGCACGTCTGACGGCGAGACCACGATGACGGGGACGCCTTCGTCGATCAGTGCGATCGGGCCATGCTTCAATTCACCGGCAGCGTAGCCTTCGGCATGGATGTAGGAAATTTCCTTCAGCTTCAGGGCGCCTTCGAGCGCGACCGGGAAATTGAGGCCACGGCCAAGGTACAGTACGTCGCGAGCGTGCGACAGCTCCTTAGCCAGCCCCTCGATCTGCGCCTCGAGTTTCAGCGCCTGCGTCGCAAGCCGGGGCACTTCGATCAGTGCCCGGACGAGCTTGCGCTCATCTCCCTCCGACAGGATTCCGCGCTGGCGGCCGGCGGCGACGGCGAGGCAGGCGAGCACCGAAAGCTGGCAGGTGAAGGCCTTGGTCGAGGCGACGCCGATCTCCGGTCCCGCAAGCGTCGGGAAGACGATCTCGGATTCCCGCGCAATGGTGGATTCGCGGACGTTGACGACGGACAGAATGTGCTGGCCCTGCTCGTCGCAATAGCGCAGCGACGCCAGCGTGTCGGCCGTCTCGCCCGACTGCGAGATGAAGATCGCCAGGCCGCCGGGCTCCATCGGGGCCTCGCGGTAGCGGAATTCCGAGGCGACATCGATATCGACGGGAAGCCTCGCGTACTTTTCGAACCAGTATTTGGCGACGAGGCCGGCGTAATAGGCGGTGCCGCAGGCGCATATCGTCACGCGCTTCAATTCGGAGAAGTCGACCGGCAGGTCGGCGGGCAGCCGTATCCGCTCCTCGCCCATATCGATGTAGTTGGCGAGCGTATGGCTGATGACTTCCGGCTGCTCGTGAATTTCCTTCGCCATGAAGTGCCGGAAGTTGCCCTTGTCGACGAGCAGCGCGGTCGCCAGCGACCGGTTCATCGGCCGCTCGACCGGATTGCCCTCGATATCGAAGATCTGGGCGCCGGCGCGGTTCAGCACGCACCAGTCGCCGTCTTCCAGGTAGGTGACGCGGTCGGTGAAGGGGGCAAGCGCGATGGCATCGGAGCCCAGAAACATCTGGCCGTCGCCGTGGCCGATCGCCAGCGGGCTGCCGCGCCGCGCCCCGATCATCAGGTCATCCTCGCCGTCGAACATGATGGCGAGCGCGAAGGCCCCCTCGAGCTGCAGCAGCGCACGGCGGACGGCGTCCACCGGCGAATGGCCGGCGGCGAGTTCGCGCGTGATCAGATGCGCGACCGTCTCCGTGTCGGTGTCGGTGGAGAAGTACGCACCACTCGCTTCGAGATCGATCCGCAGGTCGCGGTAGTTCTCGATGATGCCGTTATGGACAACGGCGACCTTGTCGGTCGCGTGCGGATGGGCATTCCCTTCGGTCGGCGCGCCATGCGTCGCCCAGCGGGTATGGCCGATACCGATGTGGCCGGCCAGCGGCTCGGCGCGGAGCCGTGCCTCGAGGTTCTTCAGCTTGCCTTCGGCGCGGCGGCGGGCGAGGTGATGGTTTTCCAGTGTCGCGATGCCGGACGAATCGTAGCCGCGGTACTCAAGTCGTTTCAGCGCCTCGAAGATGCCTTCGGCGACCGGTTCATTGCCGATAATTCCAACGATTCCGCACATGCGTCCAACGACTCCCGATCAAGGCTTGCCGCGAGGAGCGGCCCCGCGTCCGATGCCGGATTCGGATATAGGCTGATCGTTTTGATTAGAATTCAATCTTTGTATCCGACTCTAACCGGCACCGAGCGTAGCGTCAGGAATCCTTCGATTCCGTTTTCCGCATGGCGCGCGCCGCCCCCATCACACGCTCGGCGCCGCCGGGCTTGTTGACCTGACGGGCGCGGCCGAAGGCCAAAGCTCCCGGTTCCACGTCCTGAGAAATGACACTGCCGGTCGCGATGTAGGCGCCGTCGCCGATAGTCACAGGCGCGATGAGAGCACTGTTCGACCCGATGAAGGCGCCAGCGCCGATATCGGTGTGGTGCTTGCTTACGCCGTCGTAGTTGCAGGTAATCGTCCCGGCCCCGACGTTGGCACCGGTTCCGACCCGTGTATCGCCGATATAGGTCAGGTGATTGACCTTCGCCCCTGCCTCGACGTCCGAGGATTTCACCTCGACAAAATTGCCGATGCGCGCGCCCTCGCCGATCCTCGCGCCCGGACGCAGTCGGGCATAGGGGCCGACGGTGGCTCCGGCCGCGACGCTCGCGCCTTCGATGTGGGAGAAAGCGCGGATCGTCGCGCCGTCTCCGATAACACTTCGCGGGCCGAAGAAAACATGCGGTTCGACAATTACATCGCGGCCAATCTTCGTGTCACGCGTGAGGAACACGCTTTGCGGTGCGACGAGAGTTGCACCGTTCTCCATCACGGCGTTCCGCAACCGGGTCTGCATCGCGTCTTCCGCTGCGGCAAGTTGTGCCCGGTTGTTGACGCCCTGTACCTCGGCTTCCGGGCAAGACACCGCAGCGGTCTTCAGTCCCCGGCTAAAGGCCGCGGCAATTGCATCCGTGAGATAGTATTCGCCCTTCGCGTTGTCGTTGCCGACCGCATCCAGAATATCCGGGAGAAGCCCTCCTCTAAATCCAATAACACCCGAATTACAGAATGTTATCGACTTTTCCTCAATTGTTGCGTCACGTTCCTCCCGGATGGCGACGAGCCGGTCTCCCTCGAGGATCAGTCTGCCGTAGCCTGTCGGTGTTTCTGTCTCGAAACCCAGGACAGCGATGTCGGCGCCGTCGGCCAGTGTCTGCTTCAGGCGCGAAATCGTCGGCGGGGTGACCAGCGGGGTGTCGCCATACAGCACGATTACATCCTGCTCACCGGCGAGGGCGTCACGGGCGGCGAGCACGGCATGCGCGGTCCCCAGGCGCTCGGTCTGGACATAAACCGAGGCGTGCGGCGCAGCTGTCTGCAGGAACGCGGAGACCACCTCCATCCCCGGCCCGATCACAACGGCGACCGTCCCGCCATCGTCGGTTTCGCGGATTGTCTGCAGGACGTGGCCAAGCATCGGTTCGCCGGCGACCTGATGCATCACCTTCGGCATGGCCGAGCGCATCCGTGTGCCTTCTCCGGCGGCAAGAACGACGAATAGACAGGGGCGGCTGGTCATATAAAGGCTCCGGTCCGGCATGGTTACCGTTTTATTAACTCGTTTATCGCGAGATTAAGGGAAGAATCGGTTAGGTTTGTTAACACTACGAACTGCGGCGGGCGACAGATATCCGTGTCCACGACCATCAGGACCAGGAAGCAGCGTAAACCGGTTCGGCAACGCCGGATACGCTTCATGTGGGGGCTCATTGCCGTCTTGTCAGCGGGTACCGTTGTTGCAGCGGCGATGGACGAGACCGGACGGACGCGCATAGCGCAGCTATACGCCCCTGGGGATGTCGTGTTAGCAGGCGATCTCGTCACGCGGGACGATGTTGCCGACCTTACCGAAGAACTGACCCGGTTGCGATCGGAGACGCGGCTTCTCGCCCTCGAGCGGGAGGCCATGGCTATCAAGATCGCGCAGCTCGAAACGGAGATGGGGCCGATTACCGGCTCGATCCCCGATACGATGGCAGCACAGGAGATGCCTCTGAGCGATCCTGGCATCCGTGTCATCGTGCCGAGTGTTTCGTCGGAACCGGACGACTTGGATGCCGAAACGGCGACGACGGAAACGGGAGTCACCGCCGACGACGTTGCGCTGGACGACAGCCACGGCTTGGACACCGTGGTTGCTACCGCGGCCGATAGCGCCGCTCCGAAGACAGTCCGCACCATAGACGTTGGTTTCGTGCCCCTCCCGAAGTCGCGTCAGAAGGCGATCGACTCCGATAGTCAGTCCGATACCGCAGCCAGCGGCACCAAGACCATCGACCGGATCGAGACCGGCAGCGTACCGCCGGCCGAAGAGATCGAAGACTCGTCGGGGCGTGCCAGCATCGACGAGCTCTCGGCACTCGCTCATCCGGTGGCGCGCATTGTGCCGTCGAAAGTTGGCCAGACGCAGTTCGCCGTGCAGATCGGCATGGCCGACTCGATGCCGGACGTTCGGGAACTCTGGATGACGCTCTCGAACGCACACGATATCCTTCTCGGCCGTCTGGACCCGCAGGTAGCCATTGCCGAAAGCGAAGACTCGATCCGATTGCGGTTGCTGGCTGGTCCGTTTGCGGATGCCGCCGACGCCATCCAGCTCTGCACCCTGCTGATCGACCGAGGCGTCGACTGCCGGGCCGTTCGCAGTGAAGGCCAGACGCTCGTTATGCGATAGGGACATGGGGCATGTCCCCTGTCGCGCTTGCTGACTGCCTTCCGGTTCGTTACTCCCGATACAGATGGTTTGGGGCGATCGCACGGGTTCTCGTGCCATGCAGGCGTACCGCCCTTGCGAACGGATCCGTGCCGGTTTCATGAGCGAAAAGACACGCGCCTACATCATCCTCGCTGTCATGCCGCTCCTGTTCTCCTCGAACATCGTGCTCGGCCGGGCGGCGCTCGATTTCGTCGAGCCGTGGACGCAGGCCTTTTTTCGCTGGGGGATAGCCAGCGCGATCATGATCGCGATCACGGGGCCGCGGCTGTGGGCCTTGCGCGCGGAACTCGCTGCGCGCTGGCGGCTGATCATGCTGCTCGGTTTCTTCGGCATGGTGATCTGCGGTGGCTTTGTCTACATGTCGCTGCAGTATACGACCGCGACCAACGGCACACTGATTTACACGACGTCGCCGGTTTTCGTACTGATCCTCGAAGCGGTCTTCCGGGGCCAACCGGTCCGGTTGCGGCAGGTGGCCGGTATTGTTCTCGCCTTTCTCGGCGTGACGGTGATCGTTATGCACGGCGAACTCGCCCGCCTGCTGCGGCTCGAACTGAACTGGGGCGATCTCGGAATCGCTGTCGCAGCCTTCTCCTGGGCGGTCTATTCGGTCTTGCTGCGCCGGCGTTCGCTCGAGGGGCTTCCGACGATCGTCCTGTTCACGACGATCGCGACGTCGGGCGTCATCCTGCTGACGCCGTTCATGATCTGGGAAACGGTGACAGTCGCTCCGATCCCGACGGCGCACCAAGCCTGGATCAGTCTTGTTGGCCTTGCCGTCTTCGCCTCGGTGCTGCCGTTCAGTTCGTATCAGTACGGCGTAAAGATCGTCGGCCCGTCGATTACTTCGGTGTTCCTGTACTTCCTGCCGGCCTACGGCGTGGTCATGGCGGTGCTCTTCCTCGGCGAGGAGTTTCACGCCTATCACGCGGTCGGCTTCGTCATGGTGACGCTCGGTGTCGTGCTCGCCACGGCACAGTTCAAGCGCCGTGGCGTGACGGCCGAAGCGGCTTAGATCCGGGGGGCTGAAACCGGGTCCTACCCGCCCAGGAAGAGCCGTCCGACGTCAGGGTCTTCCAGCAGGTCGCTTCCCTTCCCCGCCTTGGCAAGCTGGCCGGAGACCAGGACGTAGCCGACATCGGCGAACTCCAGACCCTTCTTGGCATTCTGCTCGACCATGACGATGGTCTTGCCTTCCGCGCGCTGCAGATCGTCGAGGATCTCGAAGACCATATCGATGAACCGCGGCTCCAGGCCGATGGAGGGCTCGTCGACGAGCAGGACATCCGGGTTCATCACCAGGGCGCGGGATATCTCCAGAAGTCGCCGCTCGCCGCCCGAAAGCACGCGGGCGGGTTGCCGGCGGCGTTCGGCGAGACGTGAATACTTGTCGAAGACGCGTTCGGCGGCTGCGCGGGCCTCCTTCGTATGCGGCATCAGAAAGCCGCCCATCAGGAGGTTTTCCTCGACCGTCATGTCGGGGAACACGGAGTTGTCCTGCAGGATGTAGGCAATGCCTGCGTCGCGCAGTTTTTCGTTCGGGCTCAGGCGGGTGATGTCCTTGCCGCCGACCGAGATCGTGCCGCCCATGATGTTGGTGAAGCCAAACACCGAGTGCAGCACCGTCGACTTGCCGGCGCCATTGGGGCCTATCAGGCAGAGCGACTGACCCTTGGCGACGCGGAGCGAGAAGTCGTACAGAATCTGCATTCGGCCGTAGCCGGCCCGCAACGCATCGATCGAAAGGAAGCCTTCGCCGCCCGCAAGAGCGTCCAGGCTTTCGACCGGCGGCGCCTCGGAGGCGATCTTCTCCGCCTCGCGGGCGACGTCCTCGACCGACATGACGGTCGATACGTCGCCCAGGCCGTACCCTCTGATCCGCTTGCCGTCTGTCTGTTCGTCAGCCATCAGTGCGCCCCCAGATAGGCGTCGACGACGCGCTGGTCGTTCTGGATCTCGTCCGGCTTGCCTTCGGCCAGTAGTTGCCCGTGCGCCAGGCAATAGATGTGTTCGGCGAGGTTCATGATCACGCGCATGTTGTGCTCGATCACGAACAGGGTGATGCCGAAGGTGGCATTGGCGTGGATCAGACGGTCAATGAGACCATTGATCAGCGTCGGATTGATACCGGCCGTCGGCTCGTCGAGCATCAGCAGCTTCGGCTCGTTCATCAAGGCCATGGCGAACTCCAGAAGCTTTTGCTGGCCGAAGGAAAGATCGCCGGCCATCAGATAACGCTTCTGATACAGCCCGACGAACTCCAGCAGTTCCTCCGCACGGCCATGCTCGCCGGACTTCTGGCTCGCGAAGAGATCCGTCAGCCGGTGTCCGCGCATCGACGACGAAATCAGCATGTTCTGAACGCATGTCATGCCGCCGTAGATACGAGTCTGCTGGAAGGTACGCAGCAGACCGCGACGGGCGATCTGGCGCACGCGCAGTTTCGAGATTTCCTCATCCTCGAACCGGATCGATCCGGAGTCGATCGGATGATAGCCGACGATCGAGGAAAACAGCGTCGTCTTCCCGGACCCGTTGGGGCCGATCAGACCGATGATCTTGCCTTCCGGCACCTTGAGCGAGATGTCGGTGTTGGCCTTGACGCCGCCGAACGCCTTCGACACGCCGTTGACTTCGAGAAGCGCACTCATTCCGCGGCCTCCCCTGCTCCGCCCCGGGCAAGCGCCGGATCGACCTTGTGACCAAAGCGCTCGGGAAAGCGCTCGCGCAGGAAACCGAGGATGCCCTGCGGGAAGAACACGACGATGAGAACGATCATCAGACCGAGCGCAACGCGTTGCCAGCCAAGCAGGTACGTCCAGAAGAACTCCTTGAGGAACTGGAAAATGACCGCACCGAGGACGGGACCCCACAATGTGCCCTTCCCGCCAAGGATCGCCATCAGGATCATCCAGACGCCGAATGTCGCGCCGGCGAACGCCAGTTCGATCGGGTCGATGAAGCGTTTGAGGTTGCCCATCAGGCCTCCCGCCACGCCCAGGAACATGGCAGTGATTACCCACGCCATCACCTTGATACGGGTCGTCGGCAGGCCCATGGCCTCGGCCTTGTCCTCGTCGTCACGTATGGCGTTGATCGCGAGTCCGAACCGGGTGGTGTAAATCCAGCCGACGACGATGAACGCGAGCACGGCGAGCAGAAACGCCAGGTAATAGTAGAACCGTGCAGAATCGCCGATTTCCGGCGGCGCGTTCGGCACCACCATGCCCGATCCTGCGCCGATCCATTCCCATCCATTGGCGATCTGACCGGCGGCAACGCCGAGGCCCAGCGTGCAGATTCCGAAGTACTGCCCGCGCATTCCAAGGACCGCCGACCCGAGGATCGCCGCGACGATACCCGCCGAGACGGCGGCGAGGGGCAAGCCGACGGCAAGGCCCTCCAGGTACTGGACCATGTCGAAGGTGAAGACGGTCTGGCCTCCCCCCTTCGCCGCGTTGTAATCGGACACCGAATAAAACAGGCCGACCTGGGTCACGGCACAGGCATACATTCCGACGCCGATGAACAGGACGTTGCCGAAGGAGTTGTACCCCATCTGCCCGCCCATCAGATCCCATGTGAGCGCGAAGACGATGAACAGCCAGAGTTCAGCCATCTGTGACTGATAGGCGGGAAACAGGAACGGCGCGGCGATGCCGATGGCGATGATCGCCGGATAGGCGATGAGTCGTGTCATTCCCGCGCTCATTTGAGGTACTGCCGCTTGAGGGCCAGCCGCCAGTTGCGCCAGACCAGCACGACGACGAGCAAGCCGAAGACGAACGCGAGCTGATACTGCGCGCCCAGCACGAAGCCGGCGATGTTCTCCGCCGCACCGAGGCCGAGGCCCGCAACGATGACGCCGACGAAATTGCCGAGCCCTGCGACGATGACGATCATGAACGACCTGATCGTGTAGGGCAGCCCGATATACGGATGAATGTTGTAGGCCATGGCGACAAGCGCACCGCAGGCGCCGCACAGGGCCGCGTTAAGCCCGAAGGTCACGGCATAGACACGGTCTGTGTCGATCCCCATGACGCGGGCGGCGCGCGCGTTCTGCGCCGTGGCGCGGATTGCCTGCCCCATGCGCGAGCGCTTCAGGAACATCACCATGCACCCGCCGACCACGAAGCAGAGGAAAAAGGCGACGATCTTGATCTGCGAGAGCGTGACGAGGCCGTCCAGCAGGAACATGGTCCCGAGTCCGGCTTCGGCGATCTGAACGTTGCCGCCGAAGGCGGTGTTCATGAGCTGTTGCAGAAGGATCGAGAGGCCGAAGGTCGCAAGCAGCGAGACGAACAGGTCCCGGTCGACGATCCGGAAGATCACGGCCCTGTAAAGCAGCCAGCCGATGATGAACATCACCACGGCCGCGACGGGGACGGCGAGAAGCGGATGAATGCCGCTCCAGTACATCATCACCGCGACGTAGCCGCCCATCATGACGAACTCGCCCTGGGCGATGTTGATGATTTTCATGACGCCCCAGACGAGCGCCATACCGTAGGCCGCCAGCGCGAAAATCGCACCGAGCAACAAGCCATTGAGGACCAGGTCGACGGTAATCACCGGCGCCTGAATCAGAATCATGAGGTTGTCGAACACGGACCCCGCCTACTCTGGAAGAGTGTTGTTATGTCTAAGGCGTTGGCGGACCGGCCCCGGTGCGTTTTCCCCCCGCACCGGGACCGGCCATTCGTCTTGATTCAGTTCATCGCCGGCCGCGGAATGACAGCCTTGGTCTCGGCGACGTCGCTCGGCGCGACAATCTTGAATTCGCCGTCGAGCACCTGGTACAGCGCCATCGGCTTGGCGATGTTCTTGCCGGTCTCGTCGAATTTGATCTTGCCGTAGAACGTCTCCATGTCCGTCGCTGCAAGGGCGTCGCGGACGGGCTGGGGATCAGCCGACCCGGCGCGTTCCAGGGCGTCGGCGAAGACCTGCACCGCAGCCGAGGACTCAGCCGCCTGGTACGGCGGAGCATAGCCGTAAGTGTCCTCGAACAGCTTGGCGTAGTCCGACGCAGAGCCGAAAAGGTCGTCCTTGTAGGCAAGCGACGGTGCCCACTGCGTGGCGCACAGCGTGTATTCCGACGACGCACCGAAGTTGCCGATGATGTCGGCGGCATCGCAGTGGGTCATGGCCAGGATCGGAACGTAGACCTTCTGCTCGCTGATCTGGCGGATCGCCGTAGCGGCGCCCTTCGAGTGACCGGACACGATCAGGACGTCGGGTTTGAGCGCCTTGACCTTGGTCAGGGTTGCGGACATGTCGTTGAGATCGCGCGGGAACTGGTCGTCGATAACCAGTTTCATCCCGTATTTGTCCATGTCCTCGAGAACGCCGGCCCGGATGTCGGCGCTGAACGGATCGTTCTCGACGACGACAGCGACCTTGATGTCCTCCGGCTTCTTGCCGAGCGCCTCGGCATTCTCGGCGGCAAGCGTGATCGCGCTGGCGAGATACTGCTCCGACGTCGACAGGGTCGCGAAGATGTACTTCCAGCCGTTCGTGAACAGAGAGCGCGACGCGCCGTTGGCCTCGACCATCGGCACCTTGAGCTCTTCGGTCACCGGCGCAACTGCCTTGGTCAGTCCCGAGCCGTATGGGCCGAGGATCAGTTCGATGCCGTCCTGCTTGACCAAACGTTCAGCGAGCTCGGCGCCGCGGGCCGGCGTCGATTCGTCGTCGTAATACTTGATTTCCAGCTTATAGGTCTTGTCGCCGACCTTGATGCCGCCGGCCTCGTTGATCTTGTCGACGGCGAGATCGTAACCGCGTTGGGTATGCTCGCCGTTGGTTGAGTACTTGCCGGTCAGAGATACCGCGGAGCCGAGAGTAATCGTATCTTCGGCCAGAGCCGTGCCGGATACCGCAATGATCCCGGCTGCGGCAAACGCAAGTGAATGCGTAAATCGCATGTCTGTTCCTCCCATTGATAAATTAAACAACGGCTCTTCAAGGCCGTTTGTCTAAAAGCCCTCAGGCTTGGAAAGAACAATGGCGCTGTTTTCGCCTCCGTTCAAGACCGATCAATGGCCGAGTGCAAGGAAACAATGTTTTTCCGGTAGGATTCTTCCGTGCCTCCTTTGAAAACGGCTGATCCCGCGACAAGGACATCGGCGCCGGCCGCAACGACATCGCCCGCCGTTTCCGGCGATACACCGCCGTCAACCTCGAGCCGGATGTCGCGATCGCCGATCATCTGCCGAATCCGGCGGATCTTGGGCAGCTGAGAGTGCAGGAAGGACTGTCCGCCGAAGCCTGGATTTACAGTCATCACCAGAATCAGGTCGACGGTATCGAGCACGTATTCGATCGCGCTTTCGGGCGTCGACGGCGTGATCGAGACGCCCGCTTTCTTGCCCAGGCCGCGAATCGCCCGCAGTGACCTGTCGAGATGCGGTCCCGCCTCCGCGTGGATCGTAATGATGTCGGCACCGGCCTCCGCGAACGCTTCCAGATAAGCATCGACCGGCGCGATCATAAGATGGACGTCGAAAACCTTGTCGGTTACCGGCCTGATCGCCTTCATGACAACCGGGCCGAACGAGATGTTGGGAACGAAATGGCCGTCCATGACGTCGATGTGGATCCAGTCGGCTCCGGCGGCGGCAATGGCTTCGACTTCCGCGCCCAGGCGGGCGAAATCGGCCGACAGAATCGACGGCGCTATCAGTGGCGAGGACATGGCTGCTCCCTGAAATTCACCCTTCTAGAGCCATGGGGCGCCGGGGAAATCAACCTCGAACTGACCGCCTGCAGGGCGAACCCTGCAGTTCGCGGTCTATTGATCCTCGAGCAGGCGCTCATAGCGCTCGTCCGTGAGCGTCTTCATGAAGGCCACAAGCGCGTCGATACGCTGATCGTCCAGCACGGGTCCGGTCTCGAGTTCTTCGAGAGACAGGTTGTCCTTCACCTCCGGAGCCGCGAACGGCCGGCCGGTCTCGGGATTGATCTGAAGTTTCGCGCTCTTGGAATTGTACTTGTTGTAGAACTGCACGACGGTACGCAGATCCTTGAACACTCCGTTGTGCATGTAGGGGCCGGTCACGGCGACGTTGCGCAGCGTGGGAACCTTGAACTTTCCGGCCTGCGCGGGGTCGTCCACGTCTGGGTGATCGAGCAGACCGCGGTCGACGAAATCGGCGGCAACGCCGTTGTACTTGCGGCCTTCGACATTCTCGGGAACGCCTATGTTGTGGAACTCGTAGTTGGAGAAGGTCTCGTTTGCCCTGCCCGGCATCGCCTGGAGCTGGTGGCAGAGATTGCAGTTGGTGAACTGCTGCGAGAAGAACAGCACACGGCCAAGTTCCTCCTGATCCGTCAGTGTCACCTCGCCACGCAGGTAGCGATCGTATTTCGACGTGAACGGCGCGAAGGTCTCCGTCATCTCGAAGGCCTCGATCGCCTCCGTCATCGCCAGATACGCCGCGTCCGTATCCTCGAAGATGTCGTCGCCGAAAAGGGCCCTGAATGACGCGACATAATCGGCGTTCTCCGTCAGCCGTCCGACAACGCTTTCCTTGTCGGGCATGCCCATCTCGATCGGGTTGAGCGGCGGTCCGCCCGCCTGCCCCTTGAGGTCGGGCTCGCGCCCGTCGAGAAACTGACCGCCGACATAGATGCCGTCCTCGCGTTTGTGGAAGACAGGAGAAAACCGGGCGTATGCCGCCGTCGGCGCGTTGCGGTCGCCAAGCGACTCGCCGTCGTCGCCCAGCGAAAAGGCACGGCCTGCCTCGGTTTCGCGCGGATCGGCGAAGGCAAAGTCCGGATCATGGCAGGAGGCGCAGGCATGCGACCGGTTCCACGACAGGTTGGTGTCGAAGAACAAGGCCTCCCCGAGGCCCTCTTTCGTCGAAATGCGGGACTCGGCGTCGGCATTGACCGGATTCCCGGCAATCAGCCCGGACGCTGCGGACAGGAGCACGGTCCATCCCAGTGCCGCTGCGAGCCAGAGTCCGCCGGAGGTGCGTCGCCCCGCCTGTCTGCTGTCGTACGGTATCATTCGATTTCTTTCCGCCATATCCGGGACCGGTACTCCGGTCCGCTAAACTTGACGATGTTCGTCGGAATATATTCGCACCGGGTCCTCCGGTGAACCGGGCGGCGCTTACGGAGACGCTGCGTCAAATCGACACCCGATCGTCATCACGGCCGCGCATTCTCCCGTTGGCGCAAGATGTCAGGCGGACGGCAGTCGCGTTTTCCACCGCTCGTCCACAGGTGCGCAATCGCCGTGGCGCAGACGCGCCTTGCACTTCATCATGTCGTTACGAGGGGGCAGGACGGCATGGCAAACGGGGACGATGCGGTCGGGATACCGTGGTACCGCAAACGTGATTACGAGCGCATTCTGGCTTTGATGACCGACCGGGCGCATATGCCGCGGTCCTACGAGCGGTGGCGGCATCGCGTCACCATTCTCGAACAGCGGCTCCGCGACACCGGCCGCCCGACAATGCGGATGACGATCGACCCCAAGGTTTTCTCGCGCTGGTGCTCGGCCTACCGGCTGAAGGCGAATGCCCATGCCCGGTTGTTGTATATCGATCAGTCGATCAGGTCCGACGGCCACGATCAAAAAAGTAAGTAGTGGTTTCTTGTCCCGTGGTGCGGCCCGGATGTGGTTTCGGTTCGCCACGTCGACGGCGTCTGCTCGGACAGTGAAATGAAGGAGCGCCTCGCTGCAGGGCACCGGCCGGTTCGCCCCCCCGGGCCTGGAGAGTAAAGACATCATCCACACTATAGGCTGGCGTTACCTCTATATCGTCGATCCGGCTGACATGATTTGGGCAATACCCGTGGCCGTTGGACGGCTATCGTACCGAGAGGCATCCGGGCAAGCTCGGCGAACCTATTGGTACGCGGCTGTACTAGGATGAAGCCCTATCGTCGGAATTGGACACGGCGATATGCGGGCTTTCGAAGATGCTCCGGCACCTCGGTGCGAAGACAGATCCGTGGGTGGTACGCAATGCAAGGCGCATCTTGCGGTCCGCGTCGTTATGGGACAATCCGAGTACCGGTCGCATCGTCCACGTTCTGCGACCACTCGTCCGGGACATAGCCATAAAATGCCGTGTAGCCGTACGTTCCTCTGGTCCAGCGATTATTGCGGATGCGAATGTTTATGACGGGATTCTCAGGATTCCGATGGTCTATATACATTGTGTAGCCGCCGCCGATCAGCCGGTTTCCTTCGATGAGCCAGTCTTGCACTGGGCTGAACGCGTTGCTGAGCATCAATACGGCTGTTTGTCCGTTCTCGTTAATCAGCGAATTACCGGTAATCTTGATGTCGGAGCCGCCGTTGCATTCGATCGTATCGAAATGCGCGTCTGGCCCTCCCTGCATGCCGTGGACGAAATTGCCTTCGACGTGCGTCGGGCCCCAAATATTCAGTCCGTTCTCGAAACCGTGGATGTTGTTTGCCAAGAACGTTCCGAAACCCAGGATGCCATTGATCGTCGTACCGTTCCCGATGAGTTCACTGTTTTCAAGCTTGAAGCCTTCGGATCCGTCGATCACCTGGATCAGATGATATGGTGTGGCTGATATAATCCGGCTGTTCCGGATGGTTACGTTCTGCGCCTTCACAATAATATTGCCGGTGAGTTCTATCCCATCCACGACTGCGCCATCGTTTGTGATCACGATGGTACCAGCCTGCTTCTTCAGGTGCAGGTCTTCGTGCGGGCCTGTATCTGAAGCGTCGGGATATGCGCTTGCCACCTTGTTGGAATCCGCGCCCCCGCCTTCGCCACCGTTCAATTCTGTCCCCAATGCACCCGGGTCATAACAGAACAAGAAAAGAGCAAGAGCCGATGCACGGAAGTCAATAGGACTATTTCCTATTTGAACTTTAAGCTGCAAGACTGCCCCCTCATTAGCCGGAGCGATTGCTATGTGCTGCCGAAACCAGATGCCGCCTTACAACGATACAGCGACGCACTGGAGAAGTTGCGACTTTTGCGCCTCGGAGTGAACCGCTAGAACTAGCCGAAGCCAAAACTCCCTAAATCAGAACAGGGTGCTTATATTATATCGATTCAAAATATTTACTCCGATATCCGCACCAATCGGCACACATGACATTAACAATAATTTTAAGATTATTCAATACAAGGCCGTTACATATATATTTATAATTATGAGATCACCTTATGTTAAATTAATGTTTTTACTTTTTAGTATACCTTTTCTGCTTCTTATCTGATATAATCGCTATCTTTGCCATTATCGCCCTAATATGCTCCCTAATTATTTTTAACATACGGGGGTCCATCGGCGTATTTGTTCCTATCTGCCGCGCTTCACGATTGACCAAAATTGCAATTGAAATATTCGGTCAATTCTACGAAATATGCATACTGTTTCTATCCACCAATGTGCAATTCTAGTTGCACTTTCGACGGTGTTATTCAAGTTTCTGGTTAACGTATTTTCCGTCTAACTTTCATGAAATCTGTGTAAGTCGCGCCTCGCAGTTGACAGCGCCGTTCTTTTATAATGTTAGGCGCTTACTTAAATACATTCATATATTTGGCGTAACTATTTTTATCCAGTTTTTACATATTTCTCTGTTACATCATTTTCTCATATTCATTTTTTTATCTGCATAAAAAATTTTTTTTATTCCAAAGTTCATTAGTATCGGGAGCAAGCGTTCTGATGCTTCTGCCCTGCGTTTGCCACAAGTGGAAATTAAATTGATCGAATCATTGTACCTTGCCGTGGCACATGGATGTACAGAATCGAAGCGGATGACACGGTATTTCTTTAACGTGTGGGATGATGATCGCCTCATTGCCGATGAGGACGGCATAGAAATCCCCGATGATCCGAACCTGGAGCAATGGCTGCGTGTGGCGGCCGCTGAAGTCCTTGCCGAAGAAGAGTGGCAGGCCGATAGAATTGCCAATCGCCGGTTCGAAGTCATTGACGAGAATGGCTTGCTGGTTCTTGTTGCAAGCTTCCTTGATTTGCAGAATTCTCAACAACCAAACGATTATTAATTGCCTGTCGCCGGTCCGTTCACATAGCTGATCGGGCAGTTTCCTAACCTGTCGGCTTCGGCCAGGCAGATTGAGCCGACGGGTACAAGGCGACAGGTATATACCGCAAGGATGCGCGAAGGGCGCTCGAAAGCTACTCCCCAAAAATTGTTAGGTGCTAGCCGAAAGGTGGAGGCTCCGCTTTGATGAGAGCGGAACTTGCAACGTAATTGAATGAGATTATAGAGGGAATCCCGATGGAGAAATTTTCTTATCAATCGCAGCCGCGTTAGCATATTCGCTAATTTGGTTATTGATCGGTTTTCATGCCGTATTTTTTCTCCCTCCTGATGCAACGTCCTTCGAAGGCGGTACTCCGTCGGGAGAGAATTAATAATATCAATAGAAATTGACAAAAATATTTGACCTATTTATTTAAAATTACTCAACTTCCCTCGCGTCAGTGCTATAGTCGCTTTTGAGGCCTTCGTTATGTGTCGGCGGTGGCAACAATATATGGGCCGACGATCATTTTCGTAGGGGTAACACAATGAGCGCAAGTGAGGACTTTATTATTGGTGAGTCTGATGTGTGTAAAATTGAAAAGGGAGATATTACCAAAGGAACGGGGCTGGTCCTTTTCGTCGAGCCGAGGGCCCTCCTGAGGCAGTGTTTCAGTGAATGCTTCAGGCAGTTGGCGCGATCGGAGAATATCGTAACGATACCGAACATAGCCGAATGGACCCGGATGGCAGACTCGTACCCATTGCCGTCGGCGATCTTCATCTACTTGCATTCTGCCAGTGCGATGAAGGATGAAATCGAGGAAGCCAGATCCACATTTTCCCAGTATCCAGCCATACCCCCGGTTATCATCGTTGCGGACGATGACGAGCCGGCTACCGTTCGCAAGGCGCTGGATTGGGGTGCGAAGGGGTATGTGCCGTCTGACATATCGCTGGAAGTGGCTATCGAAGCCATGCGTCTCGTCCTGGCCGGCGGGACATATGTTCCCGCTAGTGCGCTAATCGCATCGCTCGACAAAGTGAAGAATACCGAAGATGCACCGGGCCATTCACCGTATGCGATGTTCACCGATCGGCAGTACGCTGTCATCGAGAAGCTTCGCGAAGGCAAGGCGAACAAGATAATTGCCTACGAACTGAACATGCGCGAGAGCACGGTGAAGGTTCACATTCGCAATATAATGCGGAAACTTCGCGCTACGAACAGAACCCAGGTTGCCTATCTCTATCAAAGCATGCTTGACAAGGGGGCGGTCTGGGACGGCAATCCTGTCGACAGAAGTTCGTAGGGCGCGGAGCAACATATGACCGATAGGCGGACTGCTTGCGACAGCTGAGGTCGCGCAGTTCGCCGCGTCTGAGAATGTTCTGTGTTGCGCGGCTGCAAACGAGGTCCCTCGCAGCGCGGAGTACCGTGGGCCGAGCGCCTCTATTGCCGTGTCCTGTAAGCCCGAAAGCCGGCGCGGCATAATAACCGTCAGAGTTGATGCTATTTGGCAGATTCGATGCAGGCGGTTGGATTGGCTCAGAATACACGTCTTAACAATGCCGAGGTCACATAACGTCTTTGTCCGGCATCCTGGCTGCAGAAGCCCTTTGTCGCGGGACTACGCCTTGCGCAGTGCGGGGAGCGCGGTCATGTTTTTTACTTAATCTCATTTGAGGAGATATAGCAGGCGCAATTAAAAAGAATAATAGTTTTAAGTGGTTATTTCGATGAAACATAGGCGTTGGGGATTCTCAATATAGCGCATCTGCATAATTTGCTATCTTAAAATTCGAAGCATACCCCATCTTTAGATGGTCTGAATCTCTGAGATTGTAAAGAATGGCTGCTGCATAAAACGGCTTGCTCTTGTAATATAATTACGTTATTGATGGTATTCATTTTTATTTTATCTATTGATAGCGAAAAACTTCATCTAGTTCCGAGTGATTGGGGCAAAAAAGGATCGGAGAATTGCCGAGGTACGTTTTCCACATGGTCGAAGGCGAGAACGAGATACAGGATCACGAAGGTATTTTGCTTCCGGAACAAGACGACTTGCCAGACCTGTTGCGCGCACTGGTTCTAGGAGTCGCTGCGGAGTGTGACTGGCCGGCCGCGCTTTCGGGAACACGCTCGATCACCGTCGTCAATGAAGACGGAGATGTAATCGTCACCGTCCCGTTTGAGGATATCGGAGCATTGAGCGGCGACCCGCCGGTACTTTCGCTCTCGCCATTTCAGCATGAATTGACGACAAACTCGTGTTGATAGCGGAGTAGATACTACTTCAGGAAAGATTTAGCCGAAAATAGTCTCTGACTTATCGTGATTTCTGATACGGCATCCTCTTGTTCATACAGTTTGGAGTGACATTTCGAGATGGTCGATTGTGACGACGACGAAGAGAACCGCCTTCCGTTCCGGCTAAAAAGGGCGCAAAGGGATTTGCAGACCGAGAAGCGTCATACGTTCAATCGCCGGGTTTCTTTCGGGGATCTGATTACTGACCGCTGGGAGAACGCGCGCGAGTACGGCTTCGGTGAAGGGACCTCATGTTATGACAACGTGCTCATTCTCGGAGATGTACGAGTCGGCTCGCACACCTGGATCGGCCCGAACGTCATCCTAGATGGTTCGGGAGACGGACTCGTCATCGGAGACCACTGCTCTGTTTCAGCCGGCGTTCAGATCTATACCCACAACACGGTCCGACGTTCCGTTTCGCTTGGAAAAGAGCCGGTAGACTATGCAAGGACGGTCATCGGTGATGGTGTCTATATCGGGCCAAATTCCGTCATCAGTATGGGCGTTGAAATCGGCAACTCCGCGGTAGTTGGCGCAATGTCATTCGTCAATGCGGATATCCCAAGCGGAAAAACCGCTTGGGGATGTCCGGCCCGTATTGTTTCGGACGTCCGACTATAGAACCGCCAGGTTACGGCTTCAGTACCCGCCATAGTGCGGCAAGTACCGGCACTTGTTGAGGACTACACCGAGGACGTTCGTTACTTTCGATAGTTCATTTTCGCAGGCCTCGATTTCGGCAATCGTGCTTGACCCGGCGGCGGCGACTATGAGCGCGCAGTCGACATTCTGCGCAAAGGCTAAAACGTCGCCGCATTCCAGCATCGGCGGCATATCGAACAAGAGAACATCGGGCTGAAGGAACGCCTGGATATCGGCTATCGCACCCTGTGCTTTCGTGCTGTGCAGCAACAGTGCCGGATCGGCTGCGGGGCTACTGTTTGAGCCAATTGCCAGGGAGCCTCGGCACGATACAAATGCGTCCGGGACGCTACCGGCGCCGCTCAGAAACTCTTCCATGGACGTTAAGGGATCGAGGTGTAGAATCTCCGCGACTTTGGGGCACCGGAGGTCAAGGTCAGCCAAAACCACAGCCAGTTCGGCAACTCTGGCAAGGCTGAAGGCCAAATTGATCGAAATGACCGACTTCCCACATCCAGCGGTCGGTGAGGTGAGAATAACTGACCGCCATGCTTTGCTCCGCATCAACCTGAGAACCTTCGTTCTAAGGATGTCGAGCGCAGCGTTCGCTGGGTCGAATTTGGTTTCCGTTACGATTTTCGCCTTCCGCAGCTCCGACCAATCGGGTTCATAATGTGTAAGCTGAGCCCAGTTGTGTCTGTCTGCGACGCCGTTACCCGGGTGACTGGTCCCCGGCAACGGCGCTGTGGTGAAGGTGCTGATATGTTCGATGCCCACTGTCGATGCCCTGCTCTCCACGCGATACGCCTTACCCAGATCCGACGACCTTCAATGATGCTGAAATCAAATGTCCGAGTGTGCTCACGCCATCGGAAAACTGCACATGGCCAACCGCAATCAAGAGCGCGAAGCCCACGAAAAACGCCGACACCGTACGCCTAATGGTCGCAGGAAGCTTCGGTTTCCGAAGAGAGGCGGGAGCATGAATGAAGGGGATCGCAGCCAGCGGCTCGCCATTGTAAACGCGCGCGATATCCGACGGACGATAAATGGCGCCACGCCAGAACTCAAACGCCAGGACCAAGGCGACCCCGAGTGCAAATCCTGCCAAGCCACCGCCGGCTGCAATGTACCGTCGTTTGGATCCGAGCGCTTTCTCTGGTGGCAGAGCTGGTTCCATAAGAGTCAGTTTCTCGCCGATCGACTGCTGTTCGATCCGCGCTCCGGTAGAGGCTTCCATCAGGCGTGCCTGGGCGTCGTTGTACCTGGACAACGCACTTTCGTAGTTCCGCTGCAACCGATGGAGTACGGGCGTGTTGTCGATCGTGGCACTGATTGCCTCTTCCAAACGGGCCAGACTCGCCTCGAGCGCCGAACGTTCGGAGTTGAGGAACTGAATCTGGTTGTCGATATCCACTAGCCGCAGGCTGAGTTCTGCCGGCATTGTCGACGTACCCGACTCGTTGGCCTCGCCGGATCGCTTCGCCCGGAGTTCACCCTCGAGCGCAGCGATACGCTCGCGCAGGGCCATTATATTCGCGCTGCCCTCGGCAAAAATCGCCCGTTGCTCCGCGAGTTTGCGGCGGAGACCAGCGATAATCTCGTCCTCGGGTCCGCTGAATCCGCTCGTCGGGGCTCCGCTGGCCTGCGAATAAATCTGCACGAGCGAGATGCGGCGCTTTCTAAGGGATTCGAGTTCCCGTTGTATTTGCAGCAACCTTTGTTCCTGGTTGACCTGATTTGCTCTCCGGAATTCGAGACTGTCGGGTAAAGCATGCTGGTGTGCGCTGGTGAAAGCGGCGACTGCGGCCTCGGCATTGGACAGCGCAGTGGCCAGATGCTCGACGTCCTGGCGAATGAACTCCAATGCATCTGCCGCGCGATCCTGCCTCTGTTTTGCGTTGCCTTCGAGGATCCGGGTCGCGAAACCGTTGGCGACGTCGGCCGCAAGAACCGGGCTGCCGGCGTCGAAGGAAACCGAAAAGAGCATCGCCCCGCTGCCTCCCCGCGGCGATCCGAATACCTGCGGATCGAGGCGCGTGCGATCACGCATGTCGGCGGCGACATCGGACTCGCTCAGTTCCGAGATATGGGAATAGACTTGATACATCCTCGCCATGGATAGAAGACTGTCCCGCGTTGTCAGCCTTTGCTCCAGGATCTGCAGTTGCTCGATGACGTCCGTCGGTACTGTGGAGCGGGCAAGGTCCGACGAGATTCTCGGAGACTCGACGAGCAACGTCGCAACGGCACGGTAAGTCGGCGGCAGGGACAGCGCTACCAGAACGCCAGCGATAGCCCCCACGAGCGCCAGCAATATGATGTAGGGTGCGCGCCGAAAGAACAGCCAGATATAAAAACGGAGGTCGATCTGGGCCATGTACCGTTCCTGCTCACAGCGACCCGATGGCCCTGATGGCGGTCAAAACCTGAAATGCCGTAAGTCCCCGTGGTCGATTGGAAACAGTCCTGTAAGGGACCCACTCGGAATCCATTGTTTTGGACGCTCTAGTATACGGCCGGCGCCGCGAAACTCAGTTCCGCCGTTGGACGTAGGCGTACTGCTGCCGAGGTACCTTTGCCCACTTTTCGCCGAAAAAGCGGGGCTGATTTGAGCGGCCGCTGCTCGGGGATAAACGTGATATTCTTGAACGACTTGAGTTCATTCATGCGATAGATAATGCGCTTCTCGTTCTTCGTTCCTCGGGCTGTTTGTATCGTATTGACCGGACTGCTCGCCGGACCCGGGGTTCTTCACGCGTCCGTGGAGCCGGGTAACCTCGCGCCGAATACGAAGGTTGAGATCAAGATTGTCCACTGGAACCCGGCCCAGGCCGAGTATCAGCGCTGGGACGCGTTGGGCGGTACGTTTGTCGTTTCGCCGAACCGAACTGTGTCACTTCCGATCCTCGGGTCGGTGAATGTCTCCGGGCGGAGCAGTGCCGATCTCGCCGGTGAAATCGCCTCGTCTCTGCAGACCAAGATTGGTCTGCTGAGCCCGCCCGAAGTTACGGTGGAGGTGGTCGAGTATCCGCCGATTTATGTCGTCGGGCTGGTGAGCCAGCCGGGCCAGTATCCCTACCAGCCGGGGATGACCGTGTTGCAGGCCCTGGCTGTGGCCGGTGGGCGGTACCGAACCGATAAACCGGGTGGCAACGACACGCTGACCCTGACCGGGGAGCTTGAGATCATTCGTGCCGAGAAACTTCGGCAGCTTGGCAGGATCGCGCGGCTCGATGCGGAGTTTGGGGGAGCGGACGCGATTATGTTTCCGCCCGCCTTCAGGACCGATCCGAACAAGGCCCTCGTGGAGGACATCATTCAGCTCGAGACGCTTGTCTTCGAAACCAGCAGAAAGGAAAAACAGAGGCAGGTCGCGTCCTTGTCCGAATTGCGAGACCTTTATGACGAGGAGCTATCAACACTGAGGGCCTGGGCGGAGGCCGGCGATTTATCTATCCGCCTCGCCCAGAAGCAGCTTGATGGTGTGAATGAACTCTTCCAGAAGGGCGTGACAACGCTGGCCCGGCAAGCGGACCTCGAACGCGCTGTTTCGGAGCTGAGAGCCGACAGGCTCGGCGTCGATACCGAAATGATGCGCGTTTTGCAGAGCAAGGGGGAGAACAAGCGAAACGAACTCAGCCTCGTTGACAGGCGGCAGACCAACATTGCCGTCGAGCTTCGCGATGCACGTGCTGAGTTCGACAGACTCCGGTCTCGCGAGTTCACGATCGAGAGCCTCCTGATGGAAGCCAGCGGCGGGGCCGTAAACGTCGAAACCAGTGACGCTGCGGCCCTGGTGTTCGAAATCGTCCGAAACGAACCCGACGGTCCCGTTCGCTACGTGGCGACGGAGGACGATCTTCTGCAGCCCGCCGATGTTCTGAAAGTCGATCCTGAAGGCCGGCCGTCGCTGTCCGAACCGAATCTCTCCCTCTCGTTCCCCTCTACCGGCGACAGCTCGTCGGGGCGAACACGGCCGCGCGTGGTGCCAATTCCGAAACCGCGCCCCCCGCTTTCTGGAAGCACGTAGTCTGCCGGTCGACGCGATAATGGGCGCTATCGGACACGACGGTATTCCAGAGCAAAGGTGTCTTCGACCGTGCTTCGCATTCCGATACGTTGGTTCGTCGCCACTGCGTCCGCGCGGGTCTCGTCGCCGAGCCACAGAACGCGCTCGTGGTGACCGGTAGAGACCGGACAATGTGGCCGAGTTCATCATAGGAAGACGCGAGACTGTGAGGGCTGCCCCTCCGCTTTCGAAATACACTCGCGTCTGGTGACCGGATAGCCCCGAAGGGTTTGGTCTATCGTTCGAGCAACGTTTGGAAAACCCTACGGGCGAGGGGGGTATCCGAGGTTCTCGGAAGGCGCTCAACCGGGACTTCGGACAGTGGTCTCAATACGCCGCGGCTCGCCACGCACATACCCACTTCCATTGTGCCGAAGTGGGGGGCGCCCCCTGAAGAACGTTCACGTACGATCAGAAACCGGTCCCCCGAATGACGACGCCGACCGTCATCAGAACAACGAAAATGTCTACCGGGACCGACCGGATTTCCGCATACCGCTCGTCGTATGTCGCTCTGGACGCGAATGAACCACCGTTCCGCGTGCTTATCTGCCAAAGTCCCGTCAGGCCCGGCCGCATCAGATAATATGCGGTGCCTGGGTAAAGTTCCTTCTGTTCGGGGAGCATGGGGCGCGGTCCGACCAAACTCATATCGCCTATGAGAACGTTCCAGAGTTGAGGCAACTCGTCGAGCGAGTGCTTTCGGATGAACTCACCCAGCCGCGTGACACGGGGATCCCTCCGCAGTTTCTGAGTTTCGCGCCATTCCCGGGCCATCTCCGGATTTTGTGCGAGGTAGTCAGCAAGGACAGCCTCTGCATCAGGCGCCATCGTCCGGAGTTTCCAAAGAGTAAAGGTTGCCCCTCCCCTGCCAACCCGGACTTGCGGGAACAGAGCCTTGCCGCCATCCCGGCGTACCAAGGTAGCCAGGATCAGAATGACCGGTAAGCAAATCGGAGTCAGGAGCAGAACAATCACTATATCGATTGAGCGTTTCGCGCATTCGTAAACGCGGCTCGTCCGATATAGCCGGCTGTCCGCATAAACCGGTTCGCCCGGCCAATTTCCGATTGCAATTGCTTCTGGCGCTGCCTCGCTCGGAGAACTCATGTGCGACCCCCGGTATTAATGAGATTTCGCGTTATTTGTATTCGTGCTCAAAAATTATTTTATTCGGCTACTAAATGAAGTCAGCGATATGGTTATCCCATCACTATTTTTCTTATTCGATGTTATTGACGATTATATGGATAATATCCTTGGTGTATTATGCTCATCATTAAAGGGCTTTTTTGTTATGGTCCCCGCACCTAACGAATGTCTCGGCGAAAGTTTTCGACCGTCTCATGACCTGTTGGAGTAGTGCGCATCAATCAGAAGCACTCGATTTTCGAAAGGAGAAGTCGCCCGTATCGAATTCATTCACCCTCTCCAAACGTCGTACGATAGATGTCGAGTTGTTGCCCCGATGAACGGGTCGCCCGCAAAGGACAGCCGGTGCACTATTCTCACGGCGGGCACCGCGGGCCCGACCACGCTGCGCAACTACGCCGCAGGTCAAGCCGGATCTGCGTGGTGCATCAGTCGGCGTGCTGAACCGCAATGCCGCGTCATAGCGGGCATTGCAATCTTAACTGTTGCGAATTCGGTTCACGGTTCCAGACGCATAGTCGTAGATGTCCCTCACCCATTCCTCACCTTCCGACAACAGCTACGGTCAAATACTGAAGTCTACGATTGTTATCGGCGGTTCCACCCTAATCAGCATCGTTTTCGGGATCGTCAGGTCGAAGGCGATGGCAATCCTGCTGGGGCCAGCCGGTGTCGGCCTGTTCGGCGTCTTCTACGCGATGTTCGAGCTGTGCCAGACGGCCGCCGGCATGGGTGTCCAGAACAGCGGTGTGCGCGAGATAGCGAGTGCCCGTTCGTCGGATGATGCCGAGGCGGTCGCGCGCACTGCTTCGACGCTTCGCTACCTGTCGCTCGCCGCCGGCCTAACCGGCGCGGGCCTACTGGTCCTGATCGCGCGGCCATTGTCCGTGGCGACGTTCGGGGACACTGCTCAAAGTGGCGCGATCGCGCTGCTCGGATTGGCCGTCGGCCTGCGGATCGTCTCAGGCGGGCAACTGGCGCTGATCCAGGGACTGCGCCGTGTCTCCGACCTCGCACAACTCACGATCATCACCGCCCTGTCGAGCACAGTAATCGCCATTCCGCTGGTTTATTGGCTCGGTGAGGACGGCATCGTCCCCTCGATCGTCGGTCTGGCTGCAGCGGGTATGGTGGCCTCGTGGGTATACGCAAGAAAGGCCGGGGTGACGACAACGCGTCTGCCGATGTCGGTCCTGGCGGCCGAAGCGATGCCGCTGTTGAGGCTGGGCTTCGCCTTTATGGCGAGCGGATTGCTGACGGCCGGCGCGGCCTACCTCGTACGCCTTATCATCGTTCGCGAACTGGGCCTTTCGGATGCTGGCCTTTTCCAGGCCGCCTGGGTGCTCGGAGGCATCTATGCGGGCTTCATCCTGCAGTCAATGGGCGTCGATTTCTACCCGCGCCTCACAGCGGCGGCCGGTTCGGACGATGACACCAACCGGCTCGTCAACGAACAGGCCCGGATCAGCCTGCTGCTTGCCGCGCCGGGGGTCTTGGCGACGCTGACGGTTGCGCCGCTCGTCATGATCGTCTTCTACTCGGCGGCCTTCCAGCCGGCTGCAGACCTGCTACGCTGGATCTGCCTCGGCATGATGTTGCGTATCATCTCGTGGCCGATGGGCTTCATCATCCTCGCGCGAGGGGCCCAGCGGATTTTCTTCTGGACCGAAGTCGCCGCGACGGCCGTCCATGTTGGACTGGCCTACGCACTGGTCCGATTTGTCGGCCTCGACGGCGCGGGGATAGGCTTCTTCGGCCTGTATGTATGGCACGGAGGTCTGATCTATGTCATCGTGCGGCGAATGACGGGTTTCCGCTGGTCACCCGACAATCTCCGGCTCGGCCTCGGGGTTTTGCTCCTAACGGCCATCGTTTTTGCGGCCACGATTCTATTGCCCGAACTTCCGGCGATCGCTTTCGGAACGACCGCGACCGCGGCTTGTGGACTGTATTGCCTGTCGGACCTGTTGAAGGTGCTCGGCCCGGAGCATGCACTCGTGAGAAAACTGCCCTGGGCCCGAGGCATTCTGCACCGGAATGCCGGCTAGGTCTCTACGCTGCGCGGTATGCGCTTCTGGACTCTGACCGCGTTGAAATCCTCGGATAACGCGTTCCCAACGAGCCGCTGCGCTTTGCGGTGCAGGGTGTGTCTCACCATACCGATCGCAGATCGGGCCGTCTCCGGAGACACGGGAGTGCACCGCTGCGAAATGACCTTCATGTAGATCTTTTCCTGAAGCATTGCTGCTCTCGCCAGACTGAACCGGCGTGTCACTAGGTCACGGCCGAAGGCTCCAAGGTCGCGACGCGTACTCGCACTGGTGAGGAGCGGCTCGAGCTCGCGCTGCAGTCGGGACGCCCCGACGGAGATCCCCTCCTTTCCGACAGGCTGTGCCAAGTCTCCCAGACCGTACCACCCGGCGTGAAGAAACGCGTCGGCGGTTTCGGGAGTGCAGCGGCGCCAGAAGCCGAGTTCCCCTTGCACAACCAGAGGCTTGCCGAACGCCATTCCCCGCAAGGCCGATCCGCCCATGCCCAGGATAATGTCCGCCTCGGCATAGGCCGGACGCGGATCTGACATTGATCCGGTGAGGACGACCGCACGGCGGCCGGCTTCCTTGTTTGCAAGGCGCGCCTTCTCCGCAACTTCGTCGTACACAGAGCCGTCTCCAACGACGGCGAGTTGGACGGGGACACCCTGGCCGGCCAGCCGTCCGATGCATTCGCACGCTGCCAACACCCCTTCCCTCTTCAGCGAACCGGCCAGCCTGCCGACCAGCGATATCAGCAACCCATCGGTATCCAGACCGTATGCGGACCGGAAGCCGGATCTCGGGACTGCCGGTGAATTGGAGTCGATGTCGACAGGCGGCTCGATCAGCGTCACGTCCCTGTGTCCTGCATCGATTGCGCACTGCCGGATGTTTTCGGTGCCAACGACCAGGGGCATGTGGCGCGGCAGGAACGGCGCGACAGCCATGGACATAATCGTGCCGACGACGGGGACACGCCGAAAGGCGGAAGGCCCGAAATACGACGCCATTGCGGGCGGCCACTCGTAACCATGGACAACGTCGATCGAGCGCCGGTCGACGAGGCGCGTTAGGAACCGGAGCATCGAGACAGAAAGCTGGCCGTAGCCGGCCGGGACTTCCACGTACTCCAGGCCGACGTCGCGGACCTTATCCACCAGGGGGCCACGCTGGCTGACGACCACGACGTCGTGTCCCTGCTTGTGCGCGACCTCCGCAAGCTCGATCGCGTTAAGCTGCGAGCCGCCTATTTCCATCGAATGCGGGAAAACGAGAATTCTCACGCGGATGTCTCTTCGTTAGACCCCGTATCGGCGAGACCGATAATGGCGGCGAACTCATGGGCGCGGCGCTTCCAGGAATGGCAGGAAGCGAGTGCGCGGCGCTGCTGCCTGAGCGACGGGTCGGCGGCCTGTGTCGCAAGGTCATGGATGGCACGGCCGAAATCTTCCGGCGAATTGGCTATTCGCACGAACCTAGAGCCCAGCCAGCGAGAGGCAGGTAGGTCCGACGACACCACCGGGAGTCCCGCCGCGAGGTACTCCAACGTCTTCAGCGGGAATGCCGCGCGATTGAATCCGGTGTCGGCATACGGGGTAACCCCCACATCCATCTGGCTCAGATAGGCCGGTAGATCCTCGAACGGGCGGCGGCCGACCCACTGGACACCGGGCCGACTGACCAGAGCCTCGAAACGCTCGGGCTCCCAGGTTCGGTTGTAGGGGCCGACAAGGAGCAACGAGCAGCCGGCGTCGACGATCGCTTCGAGAATCCCGATGTCGATTCTTGCCGAGAGGTGACCGATGACGCCTGCCACCGGTGATGACAACGACACGTCGGGCGCCAGAACTGCCGCGCCAACGTCAGCGTATGCGTCTACCTCCACACCGTTGGGGACGACATGGACATCCGCTCCCATTGCCGACCACCGGCCGGCAAGCACCTGCGAGACCGCGGTCACGACATCGGCGTTCGTCAGTTGCCGCTTTTCGGCGCGTTTGAGAGCTCCTTCATCGATACCCAGAAGCCCCGCACCGGAAGAGTAATCGTCTGTTCCGTAAAGAACGCGAACGACTCCGGGCTCCCATCCGGAAAGCACGTCGTCCAGACCGCAGGCGATCACCGCAGCCGGGTTCCGGCCCAGTGTTCGGAGCGCCCTTCGTATCTGCGAGCGAACGAGTGGACCGGTCGTCGCACGGATAACCGGCCTCGTATGGCCGGGACAGGCAATCGGGGACAGGCGCAGGATCTTCGGGTTGTCTTTTATTCGGAGAAGCTGTGGGGAGGTTCCCGGGAGCTGCGTCCACCGGGATGCCTTTAAGGCAGAAACGGCCGGATCGACCCACAGAACATCGGCGTATCGCGACAGCTCATTCGTCATATGCCGGTCTGAGCCTTTGATTCCGTCCCAGGCAGTACCGGCGCACACGACCACAAGTTTCCGGTCCGGCTGCTGCCGATCGACTACCCGGAAGTCCGGCGCGGATCCGTTGTAAAACACCGCTCCCGCTTCCGGCATCGCGGGTATCGCTTTTTCTTGTGGAACGATCACGGGCACGCTGAAACCTGTTTTCTACGATTGAGTCATCGCTACTCCCATCCGTCCATATGAACGGTGCGCCGCGTTTCCGATGACCGGAGCCACACTATGTCAGGGCAATCGGCCGGTTCTGGCCACCTTAGATACCGCTCCACCTCTCTGATCCGTTTGCCTTTGTTTTTTGGTCAGCTATCGAAACACGGAATACTTTGCAGTCCGGCATCGGAATTGCCCTGGAACGGTAGTTACAGAGAAGGCCAGTATCAACACACTGAGCGGCGCTCCGGCCTCGTAATTCGGGCAGGACTTCGGCTGCAGTCTTCGAAAGTGCAATCTGCATTCACAAAGGGCGTAGCGGGATCTCGCAAGTTCGTGCCGTAAGGTACGCACTCCAGTGGAGCGCACCATCGCCCACACTTAACTGTTTTGCCGTACGGGCGGTGCTGTCATTCGGGACGTGTCATGGCATTTGGTGTCGATACGATCGACGGTCGCGGTCAACAGTACCGGCGTCTTCAGCGCCGAACGGTTGTTGCGGATTCTCCCGACGGACCGAGCGCCAGACACGATTTGCCCTCGAAAGTGCGCGCCACCGGGCTTTCGGTGGTCGTCATTGTCTTTCTCGTTTCCCTCTTCATCCCCTGGATCATCTCGATCGGCTCCTTCCGGATGTCGCCGAACCGCCTCGTCCTGACCGCAGCATTGGTGCCCTGCCTGTTTCTCTGGGTCACCGGTCGCGCGGGGCTACCACGCCTAACGGACTTCGCGCTCATCCTCTACTCAGTCTGGATATCGCTGAGCCTAATCGTTCTTCACGGGGTCGGGGTGGCCGCACAGCCCGCCGGGATCGTGGTCATTGAAACGCTGGGAGCCTATTTCGTTGCCCGGTGTTTCATTCGGACGGCCGATGATTTCCACCGCATGGTGAGGATTCTTTTCATAATGGTCGTCTGTATGCTGCCGCTGGCTTTTTTCGAAGCGCTGACGACGATCAATATCTCGCGCATCCTGTTCGGAACGGTTCTGCCGACATTTCCGGATGTGAACTATGAACCTCGCTGGGGTATGCGGCGGGTCCAGTCGGTTTTCGAGCACCCGATCCTGTTCGGCGTTTGTGCCAGCAGCATCTTCGGTATGACCTACCTGGTACTCGGTTATCGTCAATCGCTTTTCAGAAAGGTGTTCAGGACGGGACTGGTGGGGATGGCCACCTTCTTGTCGCTATCGGCCGGCCCGATCACGGCAATGGCTGCGCAGGTGGTTCTTATGGGATGGAGCTGGGTCTTCACCAACACCCGCTACCGTTGGAAACTGTTCCTGGCCGGCTTCGCGGCATCATGGATCTTCATTTCCATAATTTCGAGTCAATCTGTTCCGGCGTTCTACATCACGCACTTCACTTTCGATCAGCAAAACGCCTATTTCAGAATTCTGATCTGGGAGTTCGGTATGAACTCGATCAGCCATTACCCGGTCTTCGGCACCGGTCTGAATGAATGGGTGAGACCGAGCTGGATGCCTCCCAGTATCGATATGTTCTGGCTGATCCACGCTATCTGGTACGGAGTACCGGCCGCTTTCTTCATGGCACTGGCGTTCCTGTCCGCCTATTATTCAATTGCACTGAAGGCCAATCTGACAGACCGCGAAGCCACTTACCGGTTTGCCTACATTGTCGCGATGACCGGTTACTTCGTCGTCGGATGGACGGTTCACTTCTGGAACGCCTCTTATGTCCTGTTCGCGTTCCTGCTCGGTAGCGGCTTCTGGATTCTCGACACGGAGACGACGGCTCGCAAGATCGGTCGAACGCAATCCTGAAGGGCGACACGCGGACTTCAGGCTCGCGTGCCGCCAGGCTATCTGATGCAAACGGATTTCCGTTGCGCGACGGCGCTACGGAACCGGAACGGTGTTACCGTTATGGTCCCAGACGTTTCCGATCCAGGTATTGCCACTTCCGTGCCGATTGAATGCGGTCCCGTGACCGTAGTATCCGGATCTCGTGTAGAACAGGTTCGAGAACCGGTTCTTCTGGATCTTGATGTTATATGAGGCCCGATCGCCTCTGGCCTCGCCGCCGTAGATCGTATACCCGCCGCCTGCGATAAGGTTCTTTGTAACGGTCCTGTTGGCTTCGACACCGAAATCCTGGAAAAGCCCGATCGCGTCGGTCTGGTTCAGTTCATTGAAGATCGTGTTGTGATGGATGACGAGTTTGTCCCGAGACCCGTTCGACATGATGCCGTTCACGTGGTCTCCTGACTTGTACCGCATATCGTGAATGTAATTGTGCGTTATGCGGCCACGATAGATCTGTATCCCAGTCTTGGTTCCATAGATTTCCGATCGGGTTATGAACATGTTCTGAGCGTCGCCGTAGACGTCCACGATGCCGTTCGCCAAGCGAGTCTGCCCATCTTTGGGGCCAACCAATGCGCGAATGATCCGGGTGTTGTCGGCGTGACGTACGGCAATGCCGAAGGACTCCCCGCCTTCATAGACCCTGACGTTTTTAATAGTCACATTGTCAGCGTTTACGTCGACGGTTCCATCGACGTAATAGTTCTCGAACACAGTGCCGTCGCCATCAATGGAAACAAACCCCCGGCTATCCCAACGCCAGCCTTTCCCGCTTTTTACCTGGTTTGGGACGCGCTTGAACTCGATCCGTACCCGCTTCTTTTTCCCGTTTTTCTTCTTCTTCGTCTTGTATGCTTTAGGGCCGGTATTTCCCGCATCGGGATACCCGCATTTCCGGGGTTTCTCCGCGCAATTCTGCGCCGCGTATGCTTCTCCGGGACCGATAACGTCGTTTCCGTTCGACAGGAGCAACACCGCCAGCAGGCCCGCCACCGGGGTAGCGATACGCCCCATAGTTGAATTGGCTGCAAACACGATTGCGACCTCCTCGTGTTGAATGACTGCCGGAGTGCCCCTACTCCGTCCGCATGATCATCCCCCCACTGGAGTGCCGATTAACTGAGCCAAATGGTTAAAATTTGAATCGGGCATGTCGATTGTAGGGCAGACTTTTTTGAAAGCCTGACTGAACGATTGATTTATTTATTTTCTATTTCTGTCGATTTATACGTTACATACACAAGTCAGCTGTCTATCCGGGATTCAGAAATCCTGAACCTCGCTATATTCGCTCGAAATTAGGTCTATTCGGCATTTTTATTGGATTGTCGAAAAAGTGGCGAAAATCGGGGTCCCGTACCGTGAAACAAGAGGTGCAAGCTGCTGACCCACCGCTCACCCGACATGGATTAGCAGGGGCGCCGAGCGATAGATCTGGAGAAACGCACTCGTCGGATACGATCCCCCGCAGGTTCCGCTTCAGGGAGTGAAGATGGTTGCATGCCGATCGCCTGCGGCGTGTTGTCCAAAACATTCGGCGACGGGCGAGTTCTATGTTGGGAAAGGGCGCTGCTCGCCGACGATCGATTCAACGCGTAACGGGGCGATCGTCAGCTTGCAAATGGCTTATGAACAGACGGGCGATGTTCTGGGGCCTGTTTCATGAATCCGGATTGAGGGGAAAGAGCAGCCTTGAGACCCGAGACGGGGCGCGTGCCACATGCGGAACGAACGGCTTCCCCTACCACCACCGCAAACTGGAAGGCCATAGCCGCCAGCGCACCATGATACCGTCGATAGTAACGGATCCTGTTCGTAGTCGTCAGTCCGTAGAGTTTCGAGTTCGTGCGGTACTCACCACCAATATGGACAGCTTTGGCGGCCGGCTCGTAGGCGACAGTGTATCCTGCCTCCCTCGCCCGCCGGCAATATTCGGTTTCCTCGCTGTAAAGGAAAAAAGATTCATCCCAGAGACCGACGCGGTCGAAAGCTTCGGCTTTCACCGCCAGGGCTGCGCCGCTGGCCCAGTCGACGATCGATGATGCGTCGTAGGCCTGCGGATCGGTGAGCACTTCGCCGAGTCCCAGCCGTCCTCCCAGCCTGCCGCCGAGCAGTGCATCCGACCACGCTCCCAGCACGGAGGGTTCCCGTCGCAGGGAATGGACGCGTTCGTGTTCTTCCGAGAGGATTTGTGGAGCGGCGATCCCGACGCTCTGCTGCGCGAGGCGATTCACGAGCAGCCGCGCCGCACCCGGCAGGAGACGAATGTCCGGATTGAGGATCAGTATGTCAGTACCTGTCGCAACGGTCTTGAGCGCCGCGTTGATGCCGGCGGAGTACCCGCCGTTCCAACCCGTCCTTATCACGCGCGGGCGGAGGGGATGCATGCGGGCCAACTCGGCGCTGTGGTCCGACGAGGCGTTGTCCGCGACGATGATTTCGTAATGCCCGATACCCGCAAGGCCTTCTGGCAGAGAATCGAGGAAGCCCGGCAGTACATTGGCGCTGTTGTAGGCGACTGTTATGACCGCCAGGGCCTTGTGTTTGCTGCCGTCGCTCATCGTCACGGTTTCCGCGTCGCCTCGGCTGTATCGTGACCGGTCGGAGAATCGCTCCTGTTCCAGCGGCCGATTACATCTGTCGCGTTGTCCTCGACCGCTATCAGGATCATCCTTGCGGCGCGGTAAAGGCGCAGGCGCGCAAGAACCGACCAGGCCAGGCAGCGCAGCCGCCAGGTAGCAAGTTCAGTATGATTGCGAAGCCGCACGGCCTCGACGAGAGGGGAGCCGGCAACAGCAACCGCCCGCACGATCCACCTGGCCATACCGGCTCGGCCGCTCGGCCACCTTGCAAACTCGTGTGCAATATGGCGGTCATACCGGCGCCGCAGTTCGGCGTAGTCCCGGCACGGCGGCGTCGTAACGATCACATCGGGAGCATAGGCTCCACGAATGCCCATCGACGTGGCCCGCTGGCCCCACTCCGTGTCCTCCATGGTGTTGATATCGCCGAAGGGGCCAACGGCGCGGAAGACGTCAGCACGGACAGCCATGTTTCCGGTTGCCGCGTAGCCGTGCCGTTCCACGTAGAGCCTGTTGCGATAGCAATAGGCTGTTTCATACGCCTCGACGGCGTTGGCCCGCGCCGGATCGGCTTTGGCCACCCTGATTTCACCGCCGAGGAATCCGATGTCCGGGTATCTCTCGAAGACCTTCACGATCTCCTTGATCCACCCGGCTGCCGCAATGCAGTCGGCATCAATGAAAGCGATGATTCGGCCTTTAGCGTGCTCGACGCCGAGGTTCCGGGCGGGTCCCGGTCCTGGGATCGCCTGGTACACAAGGCGGACCCCTTCCAACAAGCGGCAAATGGCATCGGGCACGTTCTGCGAGCCGTTGTCGACGACGATGATTTCGAACGGAATACCATCGGAACGTTGCTCATCGAGGGCGCGCAAAGTCTGAAAGAGCTTCTGGGGCTCGTTCAGATGCGGGATGACCACGCTTACGACCGGGCTGACAACGGGCGAGGATGAAATGGAGCTTCTCCCGAGTTGGGTTCAGGCCAAAGTCCGCTACCATTATTCGCAATAATTTGAGGAGTAGCCCGACCGTTCCAGTCGTCCAAAGTGCGTAAGCGTGGGCTATTTCGATGTCATGGCGGGTCGCAAACTGGTGCCCCCCGTTCATCTTGGCAACTGGTGCGAACGTGAGGCGGCAATAGGCTTTCCGTTACGAAACAACGAGAGCGCCAGCCCCATGAACCGGCCTGCCAATCCGCGAAGCGCACCGCATGCTGTCGTGCCGCCGATAGATGTACTGGGACGGTTAGGGAGCCAACAGGCCGTTAAGCGCTCGCACAAGAGCGATGTGCACAATATCATGCTCGTCTACGGAACGCGGCCCGAGGCGATCAAAATGGCGCCGCTGGTCAAAGCGCTGCAGTCCTCGGACCGGCTCTCCGCAACGATTGCCGTGACCGGTCAGCACCGCGAGATGCTCGATCAGATCAACCACCTGTTCGGAATCGAGCCGGCAGTCGACCTTGATATCATCAAGCCGCGGCAACGCCTGGAAGATATCACGAGCGAGGCGTTGCGCGGGGTTTCGGACGCGATTCTGGTTCACGGCCCAGATGCCATAGTCGTCCAAGGCGACACGACAACGTGCTTCGCCGCGGCGTTGGCCGGATTCTACAACAAAATTCCGGTGTTTCATCTGGAAGCGGGCCTGCGCACCGGCGACGTCTACAACCCGTTTCCCGAGGAAATCAACCGGCGGCTGACCACGCGACTGGCGAACCTGCATCTTGCTCCTACTCATTCGTCCAGAACCAATCTCCTCGATGACGGTGTCAGTCCGGCAAACATCTACGTTACCGGCAACACGGTGATCGATGCCTTGCTCGACGTGGTGTCGCGGAAGCTCCCGCTAGATTGTGCGGCACTTGAACGCGTCATGGGCCGGCGCAGCGTACTCGTCACAGCCCACCGTCGCGAATCCTGGGGCGCGCCCATGGCGCGCATCGCCGCCTCGGTGCGATGCCTCGCCAGGCAGTTCCCGAACGTGGTTTTCGTCCTGCCGGCACACCTCAATCCTGTTGTGCGGGAGACGCTGTTGCCGCCGCTCGAGGGCCTCGACAATGTCGTCGTGACCGAGCCGCTCGGCTACAGCGATTTCTCCCAGGTTCTGAACAACGCCGACGTTGTGCTGACGGATAGTGGCGGTGTGCAGGAGGAAGCGCCGAGCCTCGGCAAGCCCGTTCTCGTGATGCGGGATACGACCGAACGGCCGGAAGCCGTCTCGGCCGGTACTGTTCGTCTCGTGGGCACCAACGAGACCGCGATCTTCGACGGCGTGTCGACCCTTCTGACCAGCGCCGGGGCTTACGGAGCCATGGCTCGAGCAATCAATCCGTATGGCGACGGCCGGGCTGCTCGGCGTTGCGTTGCAGCCATCGAGCACTATTTCGGATATGGCGCACGTCCGAGAGATTTCCGCGCGGCAGGCGATCATCGACCTACAGCCCCATCGTCAGTGCCACATTCCGCGCGTGTCGTAGACCACTTTCCCGCCGAAACGCGTGTGGCGCAGTGACTTGAAGCGCTCGTGCTCCACCAGGAGCACGACGATATCGGCGTGTTCTACGGCATCTACCGCCGGCTCCACCTTGATATTCGAGAACTCACCGAGCCGACCTGGCATTGAGCCGTTTATGAACGGATCGGAGATCAGCACCGTCACGTCCGGCCGGGCCTCCGCAATCAGTTCGACGACTTCGACGGCCGGGCTTTCGCGGAAGTCATCCACGTCTGCCTTGAAGCTCAGGCCCAGACACGAAATGACGGGCTCGCGGAAGCGTTCCGACCGAGAGACGACCGCCTTCGCCACATAATGCGGCTTGTAGTCGTTGACCTCGCGTGCGGCGCGTAGCAGCCTCGAAATGTCCGGAGCCGCGCTGATAATGAACCAGGGGTCGACCGGGATGCAGTGTCCACCAACGCCCGGCCCCGGACTCAGAATATTGACACGGGGGTGCTTGTTGGCGAGCCGGACCACTTCCCAAACGTCGACACTCAGCGTTTCACAGATCATCGAGAGCTCGTTGGCGAAGGCGATATTCACATCGCGATACGCATTCTCGACAAGCTTCGCCATCTCCGCGGTTGCGGCATCGGTCAACAGGATCTCGCCTTGAGCGAAGACCCGATACAGTGCTGCTGCCCGTTCGGCGCAGCGCGTCGTCAGTCCGCCGATCACGCGGTCGTTGGTCAGGATTTCGATCATGATCCTGCCGGGCAGAACGCGTTCCGGGCAATGAGCCACATGAACTTCGGTCACGCCGTCGGCGTCGTGCGCCATCTTAAGTTCCGGGCGCAGTGCGCCGATCCAGCGACTGACGTTTTCCGTCGTGCCGGGAGGAGACGTCGATTCCAGGATCACGACATCGCCGGGCTTCACCTTCGCGGCGATCTGTTCGGATGCGGCCTTCACGTAGCTCAGATCGGCCGTCCGATCCGGATTGAACGGGGTCGGAACGGCGATGATGAACACCTCGGCTTCCGGCGTTTCAGTGGTCGCAGTGAGCCTGCCGAGCGCCACGGCCCCGCTGACGCCCACAGCGAGGTCAGGCTCGACGAACGGCACCCTGCCCTGCAAAACGGCTTCGATCGTCTTGGGATTGACGTCGACGCCGATGACCTCGACGCCCCGTGTCGCCAGGGCGACAGCGGTCGGAAGGCCGACATATCCCAATCCGAGAACGGCGACACGTCCATTGAATGTTTCAGCCATGATGCAGTTCCGGTCGAGAGATGCCAGTAGACGTTTCCTGCCGCTTTGAGCTCGCGGATGGCGGGGTGTCCACCGTCCGCAGCGGTGTCACGCCGAGACCGACTGCCTCGCGCAGGGTCAGGAAAACGAACGCCGTGTTCGTATAGAGGTACCGCCGCCACATGCGACGGGGCTCCTGTGCCAGCCGGTAGGCCCATTCCAGCCCCAGTATCTGAAGCCTCAGCGGTGCGCGTTTCGTACGGCCCGCCATGACATCGAACGACCCGCCGACGCCGTGCATGACAGGCACGTCCATGACGTCCCTGAAGGTCGCCAGGAACGTTTCCTTCTTCGGAGACGGCATGCCGAGGAACAGCATGTCGGGACGCGCGTCGCGGATTTCCTCGGCGATCCCTGCGGCTTCGCTGTCCTCGAAGTATCCGTGTCGGCTCCCCGCGATCCGAAGTTTCGGATACTTGCGCCCCAGCTTCGTTTCCAGATCTTGCAGGACTTCCGGTTTCGCGCCCAGCAGATAGACGGAGCTGCCGTCCCGGGCCGCGACGTGAAGAAGGCGCTCGAAAATATCGATTCCGGCCACGCGCTCGGGAAGCGGCTGGTGCAGGAGCCGGCTCGCCCAGACGACGGATTGTCCGTCGGCGACAAGGACGTCGCACGTTCGAAGGGCTTCGTACAGCACGGCATCCTTGCGCACGTTGACGACCTTCGCGGCATTGACGACACCGAGCAGCAACGGCTCTCTCGTTGCGATGGCGTCGCGACACCGGTCGACAACCTCATCCATTCGATGGGCGTTGATCGGCAAGCCGAACAAGTGCTCGACAGTCCCGTCGGTTGCGGCCCGGACCGAAGCGAGCCGATTGGGCAGCCCGTCCGCAGGACCGTACCCGCGCGGTCGCTCGATGGCTGCCATCACACTGTCGGCGCACCAGGCGTATATCAGCCAGCCAAACTCATAGGGGCGGCATTCGTAGTCGATTCGGCTCGGCGGAAACGCGCGGTCCAGGCCAGGAATCCGGGCATCAGGAACAGTCGCCGTCGTGACGGATGCAATGCTTCTGACCGCCTTGCGCGGCTCCCTACGCCCGACCTTTCGCCAGATCATGTTGGCATCGGTGCAGACGAGTTCGTCGCCGGTTTCGGGACGGCGCTCCAGCCAGTCCACGCCCTTCACGATGGCGTCGCGGTAGTCCGCTCCCCCGGCCTCCAGGAGGTCGAGGAGCCCCATCGGGGCCATGCCGTGCTGGTGCACGCTATAGACGGGATAGCACTCGACCACGCCGCCCGTGCGGACATCGTAGTGCCAGCACCACTGGCCTTCGGGTCCCTGCAGTTCGACGATCCGGGCGGCGCAGGCATTCGCAGCGTCGAGGCTCTCCGCATCGGCGAAGGCGACGGAGTATCGCGCCAGTGCCTGGATCGGATAGATCTGGTCGGCGAAGCAGCCGACATGGCGGCGCAGGCGTCCGACTGCCGTGGCGGGGAGCTTGTGCGGAAACAGCCCGACGGAAGACTGTGCTTCCATCAGCCGTTCGGCGCAGGACCGCGCGAGCCGCGAGGTGTCCCTGAACGGCAGCGCGGCGACTGCTGCCGTCAGCGCCCAGGCGCATACCACCGTAGTGACGGGTTCCTTCGAAGCGATTTCTCGCTCCAGCCGTTCGAAAAGAGATTCATTGGCCAAGCCGGCGACTTCGGCCGCGGCCCACGCCCCGAGCGCGACCGCTCCGAGGTCCTCTGACTGAACTGCTCGCTCGGCACTGAAGACGGCGAGCTTCACTGCGTCGGATCCTTCGAGGATCGCCATCTGGACCGAAGCATCGCGCTGCGCGAGACCAAGGGCCACAATCAGGGCATAGCGAAGATTGTCGCCCTCGAGCCGCACTTTCGCCTCGCCGGTTGCCACGAGGCGTCCGGTCTGCGCGAAGCCGCCCTCGTTCTTCAGCTCGCGAAGACCGTGCTCCGCGATATCGATATGCTGCTGAATACAAACGGCGGTCTGCGGAGAGAGGTCCTGGATGACCCCCAGCCGGCCCTGTCGTGGTGCGACGCCCGCTTCGGCAGACAATTCGGTATTCGGCGACGGCATCCAACCAACTCCAGATACGATGACACCAAGCCGAACAATTCCCTTGCCGCAACTGCCCATCAAGTATTCATCCCGTTCCCGGATGTTCTATTCGGGTGATGAAAGGCAAATTTTTACGATCATGAAAATTTTGCGAGCGTTAAAGCGCGAGATTTTGTGCTGGAAATACTGATATAGGTACTTCCAATTGGAGCGTACATGCTCGCCAAGCCGAACAAGGGATCAAGGATACCTATGAAGCGCTATCGGCGGGTCCCGAAAGCGGTATTCCCTCTCTCTCCTATCGGTTACTGAACGCTCGTTTCGACGGCGCACTATAGCGAATACTGCAGCGCCCGAGCGCCATGTGGACCGCCCGCACTCGTGGTGGCCGACCGCGTTTAAACGTAGGGGCCTCAAGCATTTCACGCGTCGCGTCATCGGTTGTTACCATGCGACAATTACCCCCACCTTCTTCTGGGGATGCGCGGGTCCGTCTTTTGAATAACGCAACCCCGTCCGCTTTCACCGGTCTGTCCGTTTTGAGCGGTTTTAGGACGCCGAGAAGTCGCTAGCCTCCACGGCACAGTTGATGAGGGGCGAGCGTTCCATGCCTTGCAATAACGTCATTTTAGGAAAAGACGTCGTTATCACGCATCCCGATCTCGTGAATATTTATGGCTGCAAAATCGGCGACGAAACGAAAATCGGGCCTTTCGTCGAAGTACAGAAGGGCTGTTCTGTCGGCAAGCGGTGCAAAGTCTCCTCGCACTCATTCATCTGCGAGGGCGTCACGATCGAAGACAACGTCATGATCGCGCATGGCGTCATGTTCACGAACGACCTCTTTCCCAGCGCGACAAACCCCGACGGCAGCATGCAGAGCGACGCCGACTGGGAAGTAGTTCCCACGCGCGTGTGCCGCGGGGTATCTATCGGGTCGAATGCGACGATCCTTGCCGGCATCGTGATCGCGCCAAACGCCATCATCGGCGCCGGCGCGGTCGTCACCCAGGACATTCCCGAAAATGCCATTGCCGCAGGCGTGCCGGCGCGCATCCTCCGTTTCCGCGAAACCGGCAACTGCGGGATGCACTCGAAGGTCGCCTTCCTGAAGCACAAATCAGCGGAGCAGTCGTGATGATCGGTATCGGTGTCGTCGGATACGGGTACTGGGGGCCGAACCTGGCCCGGTGCGTGTCGGAATCATCAGGGTGCCGGTTGGTGGCAATCGCGGACGGCGCCGAGAGTTCTCGCGAGCGCGCCGGACAGCGGTATCCCTCGGCAACGCTGTATCCGGGCTGGGACGAGATGCTGCGCGACCCGGCGATCGACGCGGTCGCCATCGCAACGCCGGTCAGGACGCACTACGAAATTGCCGCTGCCGCGCTGACGGCGGGAAAACACGTTCTCGTCGAGAAGCCTATCACCGAAACCGCGGAGCAGGCACAGCGGCTCGTAGAACTGGCCAATCGCCGGAACCTGACGCTGATGGTGGACCACACGTTCATTTATACTGCGGCGGTGCAGAAGATCCGAAGCCTCATAGCCGACGGTACGGTCGGAGACATCTATTATTACGAGTCCACCCGTATCAACCTCGGGCTGTTCCAGGGCGACGTCAACGTGATCTGGGACCTTGCGGTCCACGATTTCGCGATCCTCGAGTACATCCTCGGGGCCGAGCCCGTGTCGGTTACGGCGGTCGGCGCCGGCTGCATCCAGGGCAGGCGCGAGAGCCTGGCGCATCTCAGCGTGCAGTTCGAGAACGGAACGCTGGCGCATGTGAACGTAAACTGGCTCGCGCCGGTGAAGGTCCGGCGCACCCTGATCGGCGGCAGCCGTCGGATGATCGTCTATGACGATCTCGAACCGAGCGAAAAGATCAAGGTATACGATCGCGGCGTGCACCTCACGGCAGATCCGGACCACGCCAATGAAGTTCGTATCTCCTATCGTACCGGCGACATGTGGGCACCCCAGCTTTCCACCAAGGAAGCGCTTCTCGGTGTCATTGAGGACTTCGTAGGCAGCATAGCGGACGGCAGGCTGCCGGCATCGACCGGCACCAACGGTCTGCACGTCGTGCGCATGTTGGAAGCGGCAGCCCAGTCCCTGAATTCCGGAGGCCATCCCGTCGACCTAACCCGTTGGAAGGCTGCATGATGATTCCGTTTCAAGATCTCGGCGCCCAGCACCAAATGCTTCGCGACGAACTGCTCGGCGCGATAATGCCGATCATCGAGAGCGGCCGTTTCGTTCTCGGCGAAACGGTAGAGCGTTTCGAAGAAGAATTCGCCGCGTATTGCGGTACGCAGGAGGCCGTCGCCGTAAACTCAGGCACTTCGGCCCTGCATCTTGCGCTTCTGGCGGCAGGCATCAAGCCCGGTGACGAAGTGATCACCGTCTCGATGACCTTCGTCGCAACAGCCGCAGCGATCCAGTACTGTGGGGCGACGCCGGTTTACGTCGATATCGATCCGGTCAGCTGGACCTTGGATCCGGACGCGATCGAGACTGCGATCACGCCGCGCACGAAGGCAATCATGCCGGTCCACCTGCATGGCCGGCTGGCGGACATGGATGCGATCCGCGAGATCGCCGCCCGCCGGAATCTCGTGGTGATAGAAGATGCGGCACAGGCGCACGGCGCGGAGCGCGACGGGATCCGGGCCGGTGCCTTTGGTGATATCGGCTGTTTTTCGTTCTATCCTGGCAAGAACCTCGGCGCGGCCGGAGAAGGCGGCGCCGTGGTGACGAACAAGCCGCAGTTCGCCGAGCGCATGCGCATTCTTCGCGACTGGGGCCAGGTGGGGAAGTACAATCACGTCCATCAGGGCTTCAACTACCGGATGGACGCGCTGCAGGCATCGATCCTCAGGGTCAAGTTGCGCCATCTGCCGCACTGGACGAACCAGCGCCGGCGCGCCGGCACCCTTTACGATCGCCTGCTTGCGGAGTTCGGCGTCGGCCGCCCCGCCCCGGCCAGCCTCGATCATGTCTACCATGTCTATGCGATCACGGCGGAAAACCGGAACCACCTGCAGGCGGACCTTGCGCTTGCCGGCGTGACCACCGGTATCCACTACCCTAGGCCGGTGCACCTTCAGCCCGCCTACGCTGACGCTCGATTCCCGCAGCACTCGCTGCCAGTGACCGAGGCACTCGCGACCTCCACCCTGTCGCTGCCGATCTTCCCCGAAATGACGGAGGATCAGATCGGAACGGTCGTTTCGACACTCGTTGCCATTCTGGAGAAGACACATGCTGACGCCGCCTGAGGGTTTTTCCCCGGCCGTTGCGGAACGGTTCAAAGGCAAGAAGATTTTGATCACCGGCGGGTGCGGGTTCGTCGGCTCCAATATCGCCGACCAACTCGTCGGCCTGGGCTGTTTGGAGATTGTCCTTCTGGATAACCTGGTTCGGGGCCGGATCCAGAATGTCGATCGCGCTGCGATCCACCAGAATGTCCATATTGTTCAGGGAGACATGCGCGACCGGGCCTTGCTGGAAACGCTGGTGGCCGGCAGCGACATCGTTTTCCACCAGGCGGCACTGCGGATTACGCATTGTGCTGCCGAACCCCGGACCGCATTCGAGGTGATGGCAACGGCGACCTTCGATCTCCTTGAGATGTGTGTCGCCCACAAGGTCGAGAAGGTCGTGATGGCCTCCTCTGCTTCGATTTACGGAATGGCAGAGGCATTCCCTACCAGTGAAAGCCACCATCCCTACGACAATCGCACGCTCTACGGCGCCTGCAAATCATTCGGCGAAGGGCTTTTGCGCTCGTTTAACGAGATGTACGGCCTCGACTACGTCGGTCTGCGCTATTTCAACGTCTACGGCCCGCGAATGGACCTCCACGGCAAATACACCGAGGTGCTGATCCGGTGGATGGATCGGATCGCTGCAGGCGATCCCCCGATCATTTTCGGCGACGGACTGCAGACGATGGACATGATCCATGTCGCCGACATCGCGCGGGCCAATGTCCTGTCCGCCGCCTCCCCGGCTACGGACGTGGTGCTCAATGTGGGGTCGGGCGAGGAGACGTCGCTGCTGGATCTCGCCCATTACCTGACACGCGCCCTCGGGAGACCAGAACTTCAGCCGATCCACGAAACCGAACGCGCGGTGAACCCGGTGCCGCGGCGTCTGGCGGATGTAGAAGAAGCAGCACGGCTGATCGGATTCCGCTCACTAATCGATCTCGATGAAGGGATGAACGATCTCGTCGCCTGGTGGTCGCGGGAACGCCGCCATATCGAGGTCGCCGCCGAATGATCCCGATCGCAAAGCCGTTTCTTGACGACGAGGAAGCGGAAGCTGCCGCCGCTGTCGTCCGGTCCGGGTGGTTGACGCAGGGGCCGCAGGTCGAAGCCTTCGAAACGGACTTCGCCGGCTTTGTCGGCGCAGGACATGCCTGCGCGGTATCAAATTGTTCGGTCGCGCTTCATCTGGCGCTGCATGCTCTCGGCGTGACGGCCGGTCACGAAGTGATCACCGTGAGCCATACATTCGTAGCCTGCGCCAACGCGGTTCGCCAATGTGGCGCCGATCCGGTCTTCGTCGACATCAACCCGGCGACATTTTGCATCGATCCGTCTGCCGTCGCCGCGGCCATCACGCCGCGCACGAAGGCGATCCTCGCGGTCCATCAGATGGGTATGCCCTTCCATCTCGATGCGGTGCTCGGAATCGCCGCGCGGGCCGGTCTGCCGGTGGTGGAGGACGCTGCCTGCGCAATCGGGTCAGAGGTCAAAGTCGGCGGCGTCTGGCAGAAGATCGGCCGACCGCACGGAACCGTCGCTTGCTTCTCTTTCCATCCGCGCAAGATCATGACGACCGGCGACGGCGGTATGCTGACGACGAATGACCCTGCCCTCGACCGGACGTTCCGGCTTCTTCGTCAACACGGCATGAGCATCCCGGACACGGTGCGGCATGCCAGCAAGGCAGTGTTGTTCGAAAGCTATGAAGTCCCCGGTTTCAACTATCGTCTGACCGACATGCAGGCGGCGGTCGGACGCGAGCAGCTGAGACGCCTTCCGGTCATCATCGCCCGTCGCCGCGACCTCGCAGATCGTTACGATCAACTGCTTGCCGACGTGCCCGGGATTATCACTCCGGCCGAGCCGGAGTGGGCGCGCACGAACTGGCAGTCGTATTGCGTCCGCCTGCCGCGCGGGATCGATCAGAGATCGCTGATGGACCATATGCTCGGCGCCGGCGTGGCGACCAGGCGCGGTATCATGTGCATCCACCGGGAACCGGCCTATGCGGATCAGATTGTCCCGTGGTCGCTTACGGAGTCCGAAGCTGCCCAGGACGGATGTATCCTGCTGCCCCTCTTTCATGACCTGTCCGAGAGCGACCAGCGTATGGTCGTCGCAGCGTTGCGTCAGGCCTTGTCCGCCCAAGGCGGGCGGATTCCCGGCGGTTCCAGCCAGCCGGCCGCAGCCGAGTAAGCCGTACTCCGCCAGACTTGCGTGCAGTGTGTTACTACTCGTCAGCCGCATCGACCGGGCCGCCCACGGAGTCTTCTTTCTTCCTCACTTACAACGCAAACGGGCCGGCCCCGAGGCGCCGGCCCGAAATGTACCGCTTCGTCCGATAAGCCGTCAGGCCGCCAACTCTACCGGGTGGTTCGTGACCCGAGTGGCCAGCCTGTCATAGACACACTGGATCGGATCGCGGATGTCGACAACGTGCGACACCCCGGAGCGGAGCATCGCCACGAGATGCGACCGGCCTCCCGAATACCAGACACGTGGAGCGTAGGGCACGTGCTCGCTTGGGGGGTGTTCTCCGTAGAGACTTACGTATTCGGCACTGTTGGAGAAGATCTCGATCGCTCCCGCAGTCATCAGGAGGGTCTCGGCCGCGACACCCTCGGCCAGCACAACGTCATGGTGATCGAGCACGATGTGATAGTACTCGATGCCCTTCGCGCCGGCCGGCAGGGTCTGCGTGATGGATGCACCGTTAACGAGATCCTTGGCGGGCATCAGGTACCCGTCGAAGAATAGGAAGTGCCACGGCGAGACGTAGAGGTCACGTAGCGGAACACCTTCGGCAATCGCGTCATGCTCGATGCGGATCGGCATCACGTCGGCGCCACGGAGTACGGGTCCATCGGCGAATGCCTGCATGCCAACCCACCTGACCGGCACCTGCCGGCCACTTACCGTGCATACGGTATCGCCAATTTCGATATCTTCGACAGGAACGTTGCCGCGGCCCGTCAGGATCCTGGTGCCCCCAGCGAAGCATTTGGTCTGTCCAATGTCGTCGCCGCCGCCGCCTCCACCGGAACCGCCGCCTCTCGGGTTGCCCTTGTAGCTTGGGCTCACTCGTTTCGCCTTGGCCTTTCCAACTCCGAAGACACTCACGGCTCCTGTGAGCGTGGCGGCACGCAGGGCAGTCGCTGAAACCGCAGCCAGAAAATGACGACGGGTCGCATGTTGCGGTATTCGTGTGTGATTGTCTGTTGCCATTTGAATCCCCATTACCCTTCTACCAACCAGTTTCTATTGAACCGGATTCTAGCGTGCATCCGAATATTTAAGTCGGCTACATTCTTAATATTGTACAGAACGTTCGGCTTACTCATCCCCGATCTATGTATGGCTTCGCGCATCAACCTCACATCGTACCCCTTCCGAATAGTACTCTCATACGCAATTCGGATTTCCGTTACGTCTTCAAAAGTCGTATTTTTCTTGACCTGTTATGTATCGCCTTGCCTTAGCGGGCTCCATTCAACTCTTCTATTCCCATTTGGCCGACTATAGCCAAATCACGGCCCCACTTCTGTCTCCGACTGACCCTTATTTAGGCAGAATCTTTCTCGATGGTCGGCGCGTCCGGTCCCGTATCAGTCGCCAAGATGGCCGAATGTAACGGACGGAAACGCGAATACTTGCGCTGTTTGACTGCAGGAAGCACAGGCAATCGTTTGCGTGGCGCCAGACACAAGACATGCGCAAACGGAGGCGTACTGGCGATCGTGCTCGACATGGCTGCCCAGTTTGACCGTCAGAGGAGGTCGGAATGAGAACCTGCTGTTGCCGAGGCATTAGCCGGATAAACGCGACGTTGAAAACCCTCGCGGGCGTCGCCCCGCTTGCGCTGTTCGGGCTGCTCGCTTTCAACGGGCACGCCCGCTCGGAGATTATCGGACCGTCGGCCTCGATCTCTTTCAGCAAGACGGTGAAAACAGTGAACGGCCAGAAGATGACAGTCTGGTCCAAGCCGGGTGGCGGCAGCGGCGCGTCGCGTGTCGCAAGCGCCGGCGGTTTCCTCTGGTTCGTCGAGACAAAGACCGGGAAGATTTTTAGGTTCGGCACAAGCGGCGCCGCCGCCGTCTTCGACATGCCGGAAAGAAACACGAAAGTGAAGTCGATCGCCCGCGGCCCTGAGGGTACCGTCTGGTTCGTCGGCTACAACAGGAAACGGGTCGGCCGCGTCTCCATCGGGGGCAATATCCAATTATACACGGCCGCGCAGGCGAAGCCCAAATCGGTCGACATGACACTCGGCCTGGACAGTAGCACATGGTTCGTTTCGCAAGCCGGCAGGATCGGGCGGATCACCGACAACGGCAAGACGGCGCTCTTCTCTAACAAGGCCAAGTCGAAGAAGCCCTCGGCTATCACTGTTGGCGGAGACGGGAACCTCTGGTTCCTCCAGCAGACGCCGAAGCGTTACAAGAACCGCAACAAGCTCAGCAACGTCACACGGATGACGACGTCGGGAAACCTCAAGAGCTTTCCGACGAAGTCCGGACTGCTGGGCGGCTTCGGGATCGCGACCGGTCCGAAAGGACGGATCTGGTACACCGATACCGAAAAGAATCGCATCGGCCGGATGAACACGAATGGTGCACAGCGCGTGTACTTCAAGAAAGGGGTAAAGGGCGGGCCGATCAGTATCGCGGCTGCGAACAACAACAAAATGTATTACGGCGGCAAATGGGGTCAGATCGGCGAGGTCTCGATGTCCGGGACGACCCGGATGTTTCCGATTCCCGGCGGTCAGGGCAAGAAGGCCTTTAAGGCTCAGGGGATCGCCTCCGGCCCCGACGGCAATATCTGGTTTGTCAACGCCCGGCGCACACAGATTGGCCAGTTGAACTTGCAACGCGCACAAGTCGATTGCACGGGGGACGTGTGGTCGAATCTGCAAGCCTGCGGCTGGCCGGCCCCCGGCAATACCGGATATTCCGGCGGCAAGCAGTTGCGCTCCACATCGGGGCGGACGATTACCCGGGATGGTACGGTCATCGACGGTGAGAAGGTCAACGGCACGCTGGTGATCGCGGCCAAGAACGTGACCGTAAGGAACAGCTGGATTATCTCCAGTCGCAACGGCAACAGCGGCACCGGGGTCATCGAGATATCGCCGGGCGCGAGCGCGACAATAACAAGGACCACTCTGGACGGCAGCAACGCAACCCATGCCGGCATCTTCTACGCAGGGACCAAGCTCGTCGCGCGCGGCAACAATATAACCCGGGTCAATGACGGCATTTTCAGCTGGGACGGCGACCACTTCCGAATTGAAGACAACTACCTGCACGATTTCTCGACAGATGCTGCCAATGGCCACGTCGACGGCTTCCAGACCGAAGGCGCGTCCCACGGCATCATCCGGCACAATGTCTTCGATGTCGCGCAAGACCAGACCTCGGCAATTGCAATCTGGAACTCGCGCCGCGACAGCAGAGATATCCTGATCGAGAACAACCTGCTGCTTGGCGGCGGGTTTACGATCTATGCCCACGACTACCATCCTTCGGATGCGAATCCGCAGGGCGGGTACGTCGTCAGCAACATCCGGATTCTGAACAACAAGTTCTCGAATGCCCGTTACGATTGCGTCGGCAACTACGGTGTTTGGTATCCGCGCGGCGCACCGTCCGACGAATGGCGGCGGGCCGGGAACGTGCTACTGGAAACCGGACAGGATCTTGATTTCCAGAATCCGATCGTCAACGGCTGGGAGTGCCGCTGACGGCGTCAGGGCATCGCTTCCGACGCCCCGCGATTGCGGCACACGGTTGAAACCGGCGTGCCGCAGTCATGGCGCGGGCGTGAATGCAGTTAGGTCTGCCTGATGTCCAGCGATCGCTGGCAAATCGAAGAACGCCACGTCGATGCGGTCGGATCCCGGGTGGCCGCGGCCGACGACTCGCCTGCTCTTCAATCGCCCCCCGACAAAATGCGTAGGCATTACGTCTTCTGACGCTTCGCAGGGCAAATTACGCGAAGGATTCGTCCGTTTATCAACTTCAGGCGAGGACACTGAAACTGCATCTTCTTGGGCAATGTCTGCCACGTACCTGGACATGACGACGTTACCCTACCGATCCGCCAACACCGGCAACGCAACAGACGGCCGCCCGTTGGCTCGATTGGATGCCGGCAGCCGGCATTGCCGCCCCATCCCTGTCGGGGGGGCTGACCGGCGAGAACTGGCAACTCGGCGCGGCTGATACCCGCAGTTTTCGCGAATCGGGAAAGCCGGACCCGTTCGAAGTCGATGTCGTCATGCAGGACCGGAGACGCCGCTGCTAAGGCTCAAGGGGCGCAGGATGCTGCATCGGGTTGCGATTTTCCTCGGCTTGTTCTTCACTCTGGCTCTCGTCTTTGCTTCTGTTGATGCGAAGAAGTCAGTCGAACCGAAAAGGGTCGGCAAGGAGTTCGTTGTTTCCGGCGAAGGCTATCGCCCGGACATTGCGGAACTGAAGAATGGCGGTTTCGTTGTCGTCTGGCGGGCCGATTTTCCCTTCGGTATCCGGGCGCTGCGCTATGGCTCGAATGGCGAAAAGATCGGGGATCCGATCGTCGTCATCGAGGAATCGCAGGAATTCGCACACCCCGTTGTGGCTGGCCTGGAAACGGGGGGCTTCGTGGTCGTCTATGAATACGACGACGGATCCGGGCTCGGGATTTATGTCCAACGCTACACAGATGGCGGCGAACTGGTGGGAAACCGCCTCCGGGCCAATACACACCGGCCGAACAACCAGTTCAATCCGGCCGTGGCTGGCCTGACGAATGGCAAGTTCGTCGTCGCCTGGATGTCCCGCAACCAGGATAGGTCCTACGCAGCGATCGTGGGACAGATTTTCTCCAAGACCGGAAAGCCAATCAGGTCGGAGTTTCGCGTTGATACCGCCGATCCGCATGTCGCGCACGAGCATCCGACCATAGCACCCCTTCGCAAGGGCGGCTTTGCCGTGGCGTGGAATGCAAACGGATCGATCCACGCGCAACGCTACAAGCCGAACGGCGCTCGGCGCGGAAAGGCGATCGTGGTCAGCCGGAGCGATTCACAAGGCCACCTTCGGGCGATTGCCGCCGGCGTCAGTCGCGGCTTCGTGGTGGCTGAGGCCATCGAGAAGAAGGGCCGCGCGGCCGGTGGTGCTGTCCATCGGTTCAAATCGAACGGCAAGCAGGTCGGCGCCGAGATAGATCTCGACAGACTGGCTTCGCACTATCGTGGTAACCCGGACATCACCGGTCTGCAGAATGGTGGCTTCGTTCTGACCTGGGACGGGGACAGCGCAATCGACGCGCAGATATTCAACTCGAGAGGCAAGAAGCGCGGCGGCCCGATCAGGATCGACGTTTCGCGCAAGGCCGCACGGTCGTTCCCGGTCGTCGCCGCACTGGGACAGAAAGGCCTGGTCTTCGTCTGGTGGTCCGGCGATGGCATTCACGGGCAGCGCTTCACTTACAAGAGCGGGGACGCCAAATCCGGCAAGTCACCCCGTTCGGGCGCAAGCCGCGTCAGTCAGTCGGGTACGGCGTCAATCATCCTCGTAGAATCCTCCAGCCCGAGCCGGATTGCGTTCGAGAACGAGCGTCCCGGAACGCCGCGCTCGGTTTGGGGCGTCGATGACGACGGTGATGACAATATCCAGGGCTTCGCGACGGAAACCAGCATCAATGTCGGTGAAACTATAGACTTCAAGATCAACACGGATTCGACGAACTACCGCGTCGATATCTACCGCATCGGTTATTACGACGGCGACGGCGCGCGGCTTATCGACTCGTTCGAACGCCAGCTTTCGCAGGCGCAGGTTCAGCCCGATCCGGTGATCGATGTATCCCGCGGGCTTGTCGACGCCGGCAACTGGTCTGTTTCGGCGAGCTGGACCGTTCCCTCCGACGCTGTGTCGGGGATCTACTTCGCGCGTCTCGAGCGGCAGGACAGCACGCCCGGTGTGAACATGATCCCGTTCGTCGTGCGAGATGACACCTCGGAAAGCGACATTGTCTTCCAGACATCCGATACAACCTGGCAGGCCTACAATGCCTGGGGTGGCGCCAGCCTCTACGAAACCACCCTCGAGAACGCGGTCGACAACCGGGCTTACGCGGTTTCCTACAACCGTCCCTACAAGATCATGACGAGTGTCTATGGCGGGCCGTGGGACTTCATATTCACCAGCGAGTATGCGGCGATCCGCTGGCTGGAACGCAACGGCTACGACGTCTCCTACATCTCCGGCGTGGACGTCGCCCGATCGGGCGAGCTTCTCCTTGACCACAAGGTGTTCCTGTCTGTCGGGCATGACGAGTACTGGTCTGCGGAACAACGCGCGAACGTTGAGGCCGCCCGGGACGCCGGCGTGAACCTCGCCTTCTGGTCCGGCAACACAACGTACTGGAAGACCCGTTGGGAACCGAGCATCGACGGAACCGCCACCGACTTCCGGACGATGATCACCTACAAGGAGTCTCGCGGCCGGACGGGTCTGGATCCAAGCCCGATCGCGACGGGAACCTGGCGTGACCCGCGTTACCGCGACGACGGTCAGACGCCCGAGAACTCGCTGCTGGGGACGATGTTCACAGTCGACAGCTACCGCACCGATACGCTCAGTATTCCTTACGACATGTCGCGGTTCCGGTTCTGGAACAACACATCGGTTGCAGGCGTCCAGCCGGGACAGACGGCAACTCTGCTTCCGCCGCTACTCGGGTATGAATGGGATTCCGACGTCGACAACGGCAATCGTCCCGCCGGCCTGGTGAACCTTTCATTGTCCACGCATGCCGTCGATTCCTATCTCCGCGATTATGGCTTCTACACCGGTGACAATCCGGCGGTGCCGCACAGCTTGACCATGTACCGCGCGGCGAGCGGTGCCCTGGTCTTCAGCGCGGCAACTGTCTACTGGGCCTTCGGACTGGATACCGAGCACGACGCTAACCAGATGCCGGCCGACCCGGACATCCGCCAGGCCATGGTCAATATGTTCGCGGAAATGGGCGTGCAGCCGACGACACTGGATCCGACGCTCGTTGCAGCGGTTGCGTCCACCGATACGGAAGCGCCGACGTCCACGATTACCTATCCGTCAGCGGGATCGACCTTCGTCGAGGGGGAGAAGGTCACGATTACGGGTGAAACACTCGAGGCCGGCGGCGGCAGTGTCGCCAATGTCGAGATCTCGGTCGACAACGGAGAGACCTGGTACAAGGCGTCCGGTCGCGAGACCTGGTCTTATACCTGGAGCGTCCAGGCGGCCGGTACGTACACGATCCTGTCGCGCGCCGTCGATGACAGCTACAATATCGAGACGCCGTCTTCCGGCGTACAGGTTGCCGTCGACCTGCCCGAGACCTCGAGCCTGTGGTCCCTATCCTCCATACCGGGGGAGGAAACGGTCATCGACGCGCACACCGTTTCACTTGGCGTGCGGTTCCAGTCAGCGACCGCCGGCACCGTATCGGCGATCCGTTTCTACAAAGGGCCGCTCAATATCGGAGAACATACTGTCTATCTGTGGACGGCGGACGGGACGCTTCTGGGTTCGGGCAGCAGCGTCGACGAACCGTATCTCGGTTGGCAGAGCGTAGCGCTCGACACGCCAGTCGCTATTAATGCGAATACGACCTATGTCGCGTCCTACTCGACCGACGGCTTCTATTCGACGACAGACCAGTATTTCGCCAATCCTTACAGCCGCGCGCCGCTTTCTGTCGCGGCGGGCGGAAGCGTCTATGCCTACGGCCCGGCCGGAACCTTTCCCCAATTCAGCTATCAGAACGAAAACTACTGGGTGGACGTGGTCTTCGAGTCCAACGATCCGACGGTTAATCAGCCGCCGGTGGCCGTCGCCGACAGCGGATTTGCTACCAATCAGAATGTAGCTCTGACGCTGCCGGTCTCCGAACTGCTGGCCAACGACTACGATCCCGACGGTGACACTCTAATCTTCCAGGATGTGAGCAATCCGGTGAACGGGGCCGTGTCGCACGCCTCGGCAAGTGGGACGATAACATTTACACCGGACTCGGAGTATACCGGGACAGCCGGTTTCGATTACCGCATCTCCGATGGCCGAGGCGAGTTTGCGTCGGCGACGGTATCGCTTACGGTGGTACAGCCGCCGTCCGGCGGTTCGGGTGTCACCCTGTTCCAGCCGACCGACAGCCCGGCGATTCCATCGGTCAACGACCCGAACCCGGTTGAACTGGGCCTCAAGTTCTCGGCATCTGTGAATGGCACCGTCAGCGCACTGCGCTACTACAAGGGATCACAGGACAGCGGAACGCATGTCGGTTCCCTTTGGTCGTCCGCGGGCACGCTGCTAGCCCAGGTCACCTTCAGCGGCGAAACCGCGTCGGGCTGGCAGCAAATGGCGCTGGCACCTCCGGTGCCGATTTTGGCGGGCACGACCTATGTCGTCTCGTATCACTCCAATGGCGGCTATGCGGCAACCGGCGGCTATTTTTCTTCACCGCATATCAACGCACCGCTGACCGCGCCCTCGAGCGCTGCGACCGGCGGCAACGGCGTCTACCGATACGGGGCCGGCGGCTTCCCTACGCAGACGTATAACGCTTCGAACTACTGGGTCGACGTCGTGTTCAATTCGTCGGGTGGCGGTAACCAGCCGCCTGTCGCCAACACCGACTCCGGCTTCACGACGCCGTTCAATACCGCACTCGCGCTGCCCGTTTCGACGTTGTTGGCCAACGACACAGACCCGGACGGCGACTCGCTGACCGTGACCGGAGTCTCGGGCGCCACGAATGGTTCTGTCTCGCTTTCCGACGGCACGATTACGTTCACTCCGACGACCGGATACTCCGGGTCGGCGGGCTTCGCCTACGCGATCGCCGACGGCAATGGCGGCACGGACTCGGCAAGTGTGTCGCTGACCGTGACCCAGCCCGCCTCCGGGGTGAGCCTGTTTGAGGATAGTGAGACGCCGGCAATCGCGAGTCACAACGACCCGAACGCCGTCAATCTCGGCATGCGGTTCCGGTCGGATTCGGCCGGCGCCATTACGGCGGTCCGATTCTACAAAGGATCCTCTAATGTCGGCATTCATACCGGTTATGTGTGGTCAAGTGCCGGGACGCTCCTCGGCAGCGTTACTTTCAGCGGCGAAACAGCCAGCGGTTGGCAGCAGGCAACACTTTCCGCTCCCGTACAGGTGGCCGCCGATACGGACTATGTCGTCTCCTATCACTGCAGCGGTTATTACGCTGCGACGGGAAACGCGTTCGCGGACGACGTGTCTCGCAACGGTCTGACCGCTCCCGCCTCAACTGGCAGCACCGGCAACGGCCTCTATCGCTACGGGGCGGCTGGGCAGTTCCCGACGTCGAGTTACAACCGAACGAATTATTTCGTTGACGTCGTCTTCGAAGCAGACCCGGGCGCGTGACAGTGGCGACGAAGGGAAACGATCCCGCCCTTGGCTGACGGCCTCGTTCCGCCGCCCCAAGTGCGCGAGCCGGGCTCTACCATTCCGGACGGTCAGTGACCGGCGTTTTCCCGCTTCAGCATCGGGCACGCTTCCAGGATGGCCTCTAGCAACTCGTCGAACGGGATCGGCTTGTGGAAGACGCGGTCAACGCGACGCGGCCCGACGAATTCGAGATCCCAGGTAATGTCCTCGCGCTTCCGGCCGATCGCGCCAGACAGGATGAAGATCGGCGTCTTCTCCGTGGCGGGATTGTCGCGCAGGCGCCACACCAGATAGTGACCACCAGCCTCCGGCATCATGTAATCGGTGATGATGAGCTGTGGCTGTTCGCGCGCCGCGATCCGGTAGGCGTCGAGCCCGTTTCGAGCGGTCAGCACCGATGCGCCGAGCTTCCGCAGCCGCGGTTCCAACCCGCGCAGGATGTCCGGATCGTCGTCGACGAGAAGAATGCGCGTTCCCGTTTCCGGTATCGGTACGTTAGCGGGTGCCTTCGGTTTCAGCTTCAGCGTCGCCGTCGGTTCGGAGGCCGGCGGTTCGACACCGAGCACCTCGCAAAGGATATCGCTGATCGTGGTCCACGCCTCGGACGTCTTGGGAACGAGAAACGCGCCAATCGCCTCGCAGCGTTCGTAGGAGTCCTCCTGGCTGTCGCCGGTCATGACGATTACTTCCATCGGCGGACGGTCCGGGTTCAAAACCCATTCGCACACGCTGAACCCGTCGAGCTCGGGCATGTTTATGTCGACGATCATGACGTGTGGAAAGTTCCGCTTCGCCTTGAGGATCGCCTGCAGCCCGTTATTGGCCGTGATGACCTCGACACCGAGCTTCTGGCATCGCCGAGACAAGGCGTTCGTCACACCGGGATCGTCGTCGACGATCATCACGGTCGGCGCGGCGTCGTCGATCCTGTGCTTGTACACGTTGACGGCCGCACCGGGTTTGCCGAACTCCGACAAAACGTCTGCGGGCATCGTCTGTTCGTCATGCATCCCCTTGCCCTTCCACCTGTCTAGCCGTCTTCGTGCCCCGTTTCGGAACGCGGGCGACCCTGCCTATGCACTTAGCGGATCGAAATCCCGCCATGCGGGAAGACCATCGATGCACTGCAGGCTTCGTTTCCGTCGCGTACAACCAGGGTGCCGCCGCACTCGGCGGCAACCCGATTGGCGAAGCACAACCGATAGGGAAACCTGTCCGGATCCGCCGGCCGGAACGGGCCGGCGTCGTCGTCGTACGGAGCCACCGGACCGTCGACGAGCTCGGCGGCGATGGAGACCTCGTTTCCGCCCGGGCCGTGGCTGGCTGTCACGTAAAGCGTGCCGGAGCCATTCGATACCCGGCGGAAGTGCGCCAGGAGCCCCTCGAGCGCGGCCAGCAGGCCCTTGCGCCTGGCGATCACGGCGCAACCGGCATCGTCGAATTCGACGATCATGTCCTGCCACAGCGCCTCCTTTTCGATGGCGCTCGCGACCGCGCCGAAGGCATCCGCAAGACTGACCGGTCCGAGTTGCTCCGGCCGCGCGTCCGGATCGGCAACGTTCAGGTACCGGAACTCTTCGATGAGTTCTTCGATCTCGGAAACGCGCTTGCCGACCGCTGCGAGCATGTCGATTTCGTCCGCGCCGCTTTCGGGATCGAGTGCCTCCCGGACGAGCCCGGCGAAGGCGGCGATCACGGTCAGCGACGACCGGCAGTCATGGCTGAATGCGCGCGCCTCGAGGGAGCGGTGCGCCGACTCCGCGGCCGGGTCACGAGTCCCCTGCCCCGCCGGCTCTCGTACAACGCCGGATACTCCGCCCATATCGTCCTCCAACAGTCGCGACGCCCGGCTCCGGCCCGCTCCGGTTCGATCGGAAGACAGGCACCTGAATCGGCGTGCAAATTCGGGAGGCATTGTGGAGAGACGGCGTTACCAAGCCGTTTAATTTACTGGAAAAACCGCTTTCGGGCACCACGCCGGCGCCGAAATCAGATATTCCCTAGCGGCACCTTTGGAGGGTCGGCAAGAGCCCTCACGGCGCCGCATATCACCGCAAACCGCTTACAGTTCTTCCGGCGGCGCATCCGGGGTCTCGTCGGTCACGCCCGGGCCACCGGCGAGGCTGTCGAGTGACTCGAGATCCTCCTGAGCCGAGGGTGCCGGCAGCGGTTCGACGGAGTTGGTCTGGCAGCCGGCGACCGTCAGGCCGGCGGCGACGAGGAGGCCAAGGCGGATGGCAGCGGAATTCGAACTCATGGAGTGCTTCCAGGTTGTTATCGGATCGCGTAGCGGCACCCTATAGTGTCTTCGGGTTAAGGCAAGATAGCGGCATGGCCTCGGTGTCGAGCCGCGAAGCCCCCAGCACGATGGCCGACTCCGTTAACGGCCGCTAGGGTACAAGACGCGGATCGAGGGGATCGACGACCAGGGCAAACGATTTCGATGAGGATTCGCCTTCAACTCAGCGTCGCGGTCGCGTTCGCCGTTCTGACCATCCTCGTCCTCGGCGTCGCGGTATCGCTGTTTTACGGCAGCAACCGGACACTCGCCATCGAGACGGCCCGCGGATCGATGCGCGATGCCCAGGCGAAGACGGACGCCGCGCTCGTCAACATGTTCGCGCCCGTCGTCCGGACCGTCGAGACGATGGCGACCTTCCTGCGTGCGTTCCCGCAGGATTCGGCCAGCATCAACGGCCTGGCAGTCGTCGACAGGCAGATCAACGGCCTGCCGCAGATCGAAAGCGCCTACTTCAGTTTCGCGGAGAACGGCGCCCTCTACCAGGTGCGCGATACGGACGGGCCGACCGGCGACGGCGAAGCCGCGGATACCGAGTTACCCGACAAGACCAGGATCGTCTACAGGATCATCGAGCCGTCCGATGACGGCATGATCGAGCGCCGCCTTTATCTTTCGGAGGGCCGGACGCTTCTCGGCGAGATGCAGGCGAGCATCGGATACGACCCGCGTACGCGGCCGTGGTATGAACTTGCCCTGGAACGCGACGATATCGCGGTCAGCCCCGTCTACATCTTTGACAGTACCGGGCAGCCGGGCGTGACATTCTCGAAACGCGCCGAGACCGATACCGGCCGGTTGATCGGGGTCGTCGGCGCCGACATGTCCCTCGATGCGTTCACCAAGGAACTCAACAGCATCCGCATCGGAGCGGACGGCGAAGTCTTCATCCTCGACCGGCAGGCACACCTGATCGCGCGCTCCGATTATGCGGGGGCGGATCAGCCCGGGGCCGGAACCGGGGCGCGCACCGATAACCCGGTCGTCTCGGCGGCCATAGAGCACTGGAACCTGTCCGGAGAGACGTTCTTCAGGTTCCGTCTGCCCGGCGAGGAGGAGGCCTATCTGGTGTCGGTCGCCCGGCTCTCCACGATTGCCGACATCGAACCGCTGGTTGGAATCGTCGTGCCGGAACGGCAGTTTATCGGGACGATCATCGCGACGACTCGCCATGTGCTGCAGGTCTCCGCCCTGCTCATGCTGGCGGCGATCGCCGGCACGGTGCTGCTGGCACGGTTGCTGAGCCGGCCGCTGCGCCAGGTTGCGGACGAAGCAAGGCGGATCAGCGATTTCGACCTGTCCGGCGACTTCAGGCTCTCCTCGCGGATCACCGAGGTGAACGACCTGGGCGAAGCCGTGACCAGTATGCGCACGAGCCTGCAGAGCTTCGGTGCCTACGTCCCCAAGGATCTGGTGCGGTCGATCGTATCGTCGGGCGAGACGGTGCGTGTCGGGGGCACGTCGCGCGAACTGACGATCCTGTTCACCGACATCGAAGGCTTCACCGCAAAAACCGAAAACCTGCCGACGGAAGTGGTGATGGGCGACCTGTCCCGCTACTTCGAGGCGATGGACAAGGCGATCTTCGGCAACGGCGGGACCATCGACAAATATATCGGTGACGCTGTCATGGCGCTGTGGAACGCACCGGAACCCGATCCCGACCACGTCGTCCATGCCTGCCGGGCCGCCCTCGCCTGCCGGATCGCGGAGGCCGAACTCAACGCCCGTGTCGGCACGGAGGACTTGTTCCCGACGCGGACCCGCATGGGGCTGCACACCGACACCGTGCTCGTCGGCAATGTCGGTTCGGAGCGGCGGCTGCAATACACCGCCATCGGCGGTGCGGTGAATCTCGCCTCGCGCATCGAGGCGCTGAACAAGATTTACGGGACAGACATCCTGGTGACGCAGAACGTCGTCGATCGGGCCGGGTCGTCTTTCGTGTTTCGTCCGGTCGATAGGGTGTCGCCGGCCGGCACAACGACACCGATTGCCCTGTTCGAACTCGTCTGCGAAGCCCCGCTGTCCGGCGATACGGACGACAGCGTGACGCTGGCCCGGGAGATCGATGCCTGGGCGGCGTTCTATGCCCTGTACCGCGCGCGCGACTGGGCGCCCGCACTGCAGGCGCTGGAGGCGCTGGCGCCTTATTCGACGCGCGTGCGCCTCGTCGAACTCTATGGTGACCGCTGCCGCGCGTTCATCCGCACGCCGCCGGCGGCCGACTGGGACGGCGTACATATCTACGACAAGAAATAGCCGGGCGGCGGGCGGTCTGAACCCGGTTATTCGCCTGGCGGCGGGACGAGTACAAGCGGGCCGCCCGTCGCCTCTGTACCGGATGTGCCGCTTGCCGGAGCCTGCGTCTGCACGGAAGCCGGGTCCGGAGCGGGAACGGTCGGGTACGTCGCCTTCGCCGGGGCGGCAGGGCGTTCCACGACGATACGGTCCACCGCAGGCGCAGACTGCGCGACAGGAACCGGTTTTGTCGTTGGCTTGTACAGCGGGCGGACCGTGGGATCGATCAAGGTCCCCGTACGGCCGATCGCGGGATCCATCGACGGCGGCTTGCCATAGGGGTTCCAGCCGCGCTCTCCGACGGTGCCGACCACGACGAGACCGTACATAATGTTCAGCAGCGCTTCCTCGCTCGCCTTCGCGTCGCAGACCCGCAGGCGGAGATCGACGGCACCCTGCGTCGGCGCAAGCAAGGGCCGTTCGGCGTTCTGCATGATCGTCTGCCAACCATACAAGCAGGTCGCGCCGGATTTCGCGCGGCCGGTCGCGTATCCGAACGGTCCGTACGCGTTCTGTGCGAAATAAGGAGAAAGCGACATCGAAACACCCGGCAAGCGCTGACGCATTTCCGGGACGATCTGCGTCATCGAAGGCGGCTGCCCCCGGAACCGCCGCGTGGAGGGATCGAAGGTTCCGCCGATGTCGGCATAGACCTTCACGTAGATCGCATTCTGACCGGTGTTGGCGGCGTTGGTGCGCAGGACGATCTCCTGGTCCATGGCGTTGGAATGCAGGGTTTGCAGCACGGCTTCGACGGCCGGACCGCCCGGCGGCGGCACGACGAAAGCCTCGCTGACCGCCACCTGGCGTGTCATCCCGGTGTAGAGCGGCTGGCTCTTGTTGGCGTTGCAACCCGTCAGCCCCGCGAGCAGTCCCGCGCACAGCAGGACCCGGACCCGGCCACCGGCACGGACCGGCGCAAACGCCGGCCGGGCGCCGGATGTTTCCGCGGCGGTAAAAGCGGTTGTGACTTGTTGCAAATACAAGCTCATAGCATTGTTGCTTGGCGAATCGATCTGATTTTGACTTGAATCGACCTCAAACAACAATGAATGCAGAGGTCAAGCTCGGCGACGATCCGCACAAACGTCTTCCATCCCTGGTCGCAAGCGGCGGCAGGGGGAATGTCAAAAACGGGGCGCGTCGGATGATCTCGCCAGAAAGTAGCTGGCTTTATAGTGGTAACGTGACGGAGTTGTCGGAGGGGCTTCGAAACACGTCAAGGCGGGACGCCGGATGAAATTCGTAGCGGTGCTTTTCTGGTTCCTGGCAAGTGTCAGCGTTCTGTTCCTGGTCACCCAGCCCGTGAGCCTGCAGGCGCACCTGACCGCTGGTGTGCTCGTGATCGTGGCGATGATCCTCCTGAAGTGGCTCCGTCCGCTTGGTGTCTGGCGTCATATCGCCCTCGCGCTGGGGACGGCCGTCGTCCTGCGCTACATCTTCTGGCGCGCGACCAGCACGATCCCGCCGGTGAGCCAATGGGAAAACTTCATTCCCGCAATCCTTCTGCTCGCCGCCGAACTCTATTGCGTCATGATGCTGGCGATCAGCCTGTTCACGGTTTCCGATCCGCTGCCGTCGCGCCCACCGCGGAAACGCGACCCCGACGACATGCTGCCCACCGTCGACGTCTTCGTTCCCAGCTACAACGAGGAGGAGGAACTTCTCGGTGCGACCCTGGCCGCCGCGAAGGCCATGGATTATCCCGCCGACAGGTTCACCGTCTGGCTGTTGGACGACGGCGGCACCGTTCAGAAATGCGAGTCCGAAGACGCCACCGTCGCCGTCTCCGCACAGCGGCGCAAGGAGCGTCTTGAGTCGCTGTGTGCGGATCTCGGCGTGCGATATCTCACGCGGGCCCGCAACGAGCACGCCAAGGCCGGAAACCTGAACAACGGGTTAGAGCATTCCACCGGCGACCTGATCGCGGTGTTCGACGCCGATCACGCGCCGACGCGCGACTTCCTGCGCCGGACCGTCGGGTACTTCGCGGAGATCCCCAAGCTGTTCCTCGTACAGACGCCGCACTTCTTCCTGAATCCCGACCCGCTTGAGCGCAATCTCGAGACCTTCCGGATCATGCCGTCGGAAAACGAAATGTTCTACGGGGTGATCCAGCGCGGCCTCGACAAGTGGAACGCCTCGTTCTTCTGCGGTTCGGCGGCCGTGCTGAGCCGGGCCGCCCTTGCGGAGACATCCGGGTTCAGCGGCGTGAGCATCACGGAGGACTGCGAGACGGCCGTGGAACTCCATTCACGCGGCTGGAAAAGCATCTATATCGATCGCCCGCTGATCGCCGGCCTGCAGCCCTCGACCTTCGCCAATTTCATCGGTCAGCGATCCCGGTGGGCGCAGGGGATGATGCAGATCCTCCTGCTCAAGTCACCGATCTTCAAGCGCGGGCTGCGCCTGTCGCAGCGCCTGTGCTACGCCTCGAGCACACTGTTCTGGCTGTTCCCGTTCACGCGTCTGATCTTCCTGGTCGCGCCGCTGTTCTACATCTTCTTCAATCTGAAGATCTTCAATGCGTCCGGCGAGGAATTCCTGGCGTATGTGGCGATCTACATGATCGTCAACGTGATCATGCAGAATTACCTGTATGGCCGGTACCGATGGCCGTGGATTTCGGAACTCTACGAGTACATCCAGTCCGTCTACCTGATCCGCGCCGTCATCTCCGCGATGCTCAATCCGCGGACGCCGACGTTCAAGGTCACCTCGAAGAGCGAGTCGCTCGAGGAAAGCCGCGTCTCCGAGCTCGCGACGCCGTTCTACGTGATCTTCGCGGTCCTGCTCTTCGCCGTCGGCGTCACCGTATGGCGGATCATCGAACAGCCCTACGATGCCGATATCACGCTTGTCGTCGGCGGCTGGAATGTCTTCAACCTGATCATCGCTGGATGCGCTCTGGGCGTCGTTTCAGAACGCAGCGACCTTCGGCGCAGCATCCGCGTGCCGCTCGCCCGGCGCTGCGAGGTCGTCTGCGACGGCGAGGCCTTCCCCGGCACCGTCGTCGACGCGTCCAGCAGCGGTCTGCGCCTTTCGGTGCCCGGCCACGGCCCCGGCCGCTTCCCGCAGGGCACGCAATTGACGATGCGGCTGACGCGGCCCAGATCGCCGACGGCGAACCTGCCGCTTGCGGTGACGGTCATGCGCGCTCGACAGGACGATGCGGGCGCGATGCTGGGCTGCAATATCAGCCTCGAAAAGGCCGCGGACTACAGCGTTCTGGCCGATCTCGTCTATGCGGACTCCAGCAAATGGCGGGACTTCCAGAAGCAGCGACGCGTCAATATCGGCGTGCTGAGAGGGACGGCCCGGTTCGTGCTGATGTCGCTCTACCAGACCGGGCGCGGCCTCGTGTATCTCGTCCGGCGCAACGGATCGTCCTCGCGGGAAGAAACGCCGGCATGAGCGCTATCCCGATGAACCGGCGTCGTGCGGTCTGGAAGAAACTGCTTCCGGCCGCCGCGATCGCGGGCGTGCTCGCGGGCGTTCTGCCGGCATTCGCGCAGAGCCCGGCCAAGCCGTTCGAGATGCCGTCGTCGGGCCCGGAGTCCCGGTCGATCATGCCCGGCCCGTTCAGGTCAGACAGCGACGCCGGTCCGGCATCCGCACAGGGTGCGGCGGGGCCGGCCATATCTGCGCCTGCACAGTCCGGCGGTATCGGACGCTACGTCCTGCCGTTAGACAGCCTGACGCTGACCGGCGAGATCGACGCCCGCGCCTGGACCGTCTGGCTCTCCGAGGCGCAGGCCGGCAACGCGACGTCCTTCAGCATCCGGTTCACGAATTCGATCCTCATCGTGCCCGAGGATTCCCTGCTCCGTGTCACGATCAACGGCCGCGATATCGTCGCCAGTCCGATCGACGCCGCTAATGGCCCGACCACCCGGCGATTTAATGTTCCGCCGGGCGCCCTGAACGCCGGCGAAAACGTCATCCGGATCCAGGCTCGTCAGACGCACCGGGTCGATTGTTCGCCCGAGGCGACCTACGAATTGTGGACCCGCGTCTTTTCGGAGGGGACCGGCCTGGTATTCGCCGAGGGGGCCGACACCCAGGTGAAATCCCTGCAGGACCTCGCGGCAATCGGTGTCAACGCGCGCGGGGAGACCTCAATCCGGATGATCGGGATCGATGCGCTCGACCCCGCCGGGATTCAGGCCGCCCTTGAAATGGTCCAGCAGGCCGCGCTCCTCGGCAGGTTCCCGCATCCCGTCGCGACCGCTTCCGCCGACCTGCCCGCCCCGCAGGCCGGTGCCGGAGAGCTCGCGGTCATCGTCGGTACGGCGGACCAGATCGAAGCCCGGCTCGGTTTCCGGCCCGAGGGCGCCGATCGGCAGGCGGTCTACCGGTTCATGCGCGCGAACATACTCGGCCTTCCGGCCATGGTGATCAGCGGGCCGACCGACGACAGCCTTCGCGACGCGCTGCGGCAGGGCCTGTCAGCTTTGTCGACGGTATCGTTGCCCGCCGGTCTGGTGGCCACGAGCGCCTGGCACTGGCCCGATACGCCGGTGCTGGCGGGGGCGGACTCGGTCACCTTCGCCGAGCTCGGGCTCGCCTCCGAGGAGTTCACCGGTCGCCGCTACCAGACGCGGTTCATGGTGGCGCTGGCGCCCGATTTCTACGCGGCGGCCTACGGAACGGCGGTTTTGAAGCTTGATGCGGCGTTTGCCAGCGACGCCCTGCCGAGCAGCCGTATCGACATATACGTCAACGACCAGATCGCCTCGACATTCCAGATTCGCGTGCGCGGGGGCATGGTCTTCAAAGGGCAGCCGATCCGCATCCCCCTTCGCAACTTACGTCCCGGTATCAACGAGTTGCGTCTCGAGGCGATCATCGAGACCGAGGCGGACCGGATCTGCCTGCCCGGCGATGTGATCAGTGCGGAACCGCGTTTCGCCCTGTTCGATACCACGACGTTCGACGTCCCCGACTACGCCCGCATCACCCGGGTTCCCGACTTGGCGCCGCTGGCGGCCGGCGGCCTTCCCTATGTCGACCAGTCGGCGCCTGTCCGGCTCGAACTTGCCGGGAGCGGACCGGAAACCGCTGCCTCGGCGGGAACCCTCCTTGCCCGGCTCGCCACGGTGCGCAACGCGCCCTTCCCCTTCGAAGTCGCCGAGGCGACGGCCGGCGCGAAGGCACGGTCGGCGATTGTCGTTGGACCGGTCGGCAGCATCGGCAACGATGTTCTGCGTGCCGCCGGTGTCGACGAGGCGTCGGGTCAGGCCTGGCGTTCGGCCGCACAGGCCCGGTCGCGGATGGCTGCCGAGAATGATGACGCGCTGGATACCCGCGGGCCGGCGGAGACCCGGCCGCCAGCGGACAGCCGACCAGCGCCGCCGCCGCCCGATCCCGGCGTCGATCTGCGCAGCCGCTGGACCGATCGCGTTTCGGGGTCGCCTTTCGAGCGCATCGCACGGGCGTTCCAGACGTGGCTTCAGGACACGTTCAGTATCACCCTGCCCTCCTTCGCCCTCGGCGAAGACGCCAATGCGCCGGTCTCGATCCCGGCCGATACGCGCGTGTTCGTCGCGCAAAACGCCGTCGAGGACTCCAGCCGGGTGCTGACCGTCGTCACCGGACCGGACGGCGCCGGACTTGCCGCCGGTGTCGCCGAGATGAGCGCACCGCGCACGTGGTCGCGGCTCGCCGGTCGAACGACCGCCTTCGGCCCGAATCGTGGCATGGTCACCACCACACCGGTGCAGACCTTCTCGTTTGTCGTCACGAGTCCGTTGAGGCCGCAGAACATACGTCTCATCGCGTCGAACTGGTTCTCCGAGCACATTGCCCTCTATGCGCTCGTCCTCGGCGCGGCCTGTATCGTCCTGGGAATCGCGACGGCGTTCCTTCTGCGCCATTTCGGGAGAACCGAATGATGCGCCGTAACGGCAGCGTCCTCCTGCCGGCGATTGCCCTGAACGTCACCCTGTGTCTGGCGACCGCCCGTCCTGCGATGGCCACCGATTCCACCGCGCCCGATGCCCGCTTGCCTGCCGTCGAGTCCAGTGCGTGGGCCGCCTACAAGCAGGCATTCGTCACGCCCGAGGGCCGCGTCGTCGATACGGCGAACGGCAACATCAGCCACAGCGAGGGTCAGGGCTACGGCATGCTGCTGTCCGCCTGGGCCGATGATGCCGCCGCCTTCGAGCGGTTGTGGTCCTTCACGCGGACGGAATTGCTGATCCGCGACGACGGCCTGTCCGCCTGGAAATGGGATCCGGCGTCGACCCCGCATATCACCGACATCAATAACGCCACGGACGGCGACATCCTGATCGCCTACGCGCTGCTGACCGCCAGCGAGCGCTGGCAGCGGCCGGACTACCGGGACACCGCTGCCGGAATCGCGCGCACCGTGGCCGAGACCATGCTGGTGGACGTCGCCGGCGGGGTCGTCATCCTGCCCGGTGCCGTCGGCTTTCGCGACGCGGAAACCCCGGGGACGCTGATCGTCAACCCGTCCTACTGGGTCTATCCGGCGCTTGCCGCGTTGCAGGCCCTGGTCCCCGGCTCCGGGTATTCGCAGGCCGCCCAGTCGGGCACGTCGATCCTGAAACAGGCGCGGTTCGGACCGCTGAACCTGCCCACGGACTGGCTTGCCGTGACGGCGGACAGCGTCGCGCCGGCACCGGACCGGCCGGAGGTCTTCGGCTACGAGGGTATCCGCATTCCGCTCTACCTGATGATGGCCGGCCTCGACGACCCCGCCCTTCTGACCCCGTTCCGGGATGCCTGGGCGGAGGCGGGCGGCGGTGATCCGGCGGTCATCGACGTCCTCGACGGCAAGGCCGCCGAACGTCTGCAGGACCCCGGCTACCGCATCGTCTTCGCGCTGCTCGACTGTGCGCTCGAGGGAACGCGCGTGCCGGATCCGCTGCGCCAGTTCGCCCCGACACTCTACTATCCGTCGACCCTGCATCTGCTCGCGTTGGCCGCCTTGCAGGATCGCTACCCGCAATGCTGAAGAACAGCACATTGTCTTTTCTTGGCCTGGCGGTCGTCGGTTTCGCCGGGCTGACATTCGTCGAAACGGTCCTTCCGGGGACCGACGAGACCGTGCGGCCGCTCCGACTGGGGGGCTTCGAGGACACCGATCCGATCCATACGGGGTCGGTCCGGATGGTTCAGGCGCAGACGGCGACGGAGACACCGCCGCCGCGCCGGCCGCCGACCGACGAGATCGACGAAAGCGCGTTGCGGTACTTCGCCGCGCAGGGCGATACCCAGAGAATGGACGCCGAGATCGCCCGGCTGAAGCGGTTGCATCCCGACTGGACGCCGCCGCAGAGCGTGGACGAGATCCTGTCGCGAACCGATCCCCAGGCGCAGTATCTCTGGGACCTGTTCGCCGACGGCAACTATGCCGGCGTGCGGGAGGCAATCGCCGACCGCCGCGAGACGGAGCCGGGTTGGGAGCCGTCGGATGCGCTGATCAACGCGCTCGACCTGGCCGAAGCCCGCCTGCGAATGGCGAATGCCGCCACGCTCGAACAGTGGAACACGGTTCTGAGCATCGCCCGCAACTACCCGAACCTTCTGGTATGTGCGGAGATGTCCGCGCTGTGGAACGTCGGCGAGGCCTTCGCCCGTACCGACCAGCGACAGGACGCCCTCGAGCTCTACACCTACATCCTGAAGAACTGCAACGATCCCGGAGAGCGGCTTGCGACGGTGCAGAAGGCCAGCGCCGTCCTGCCTGCCGAGGACGTCGAGACCCTGCTCGCCTTCGAACGGCCGAGCCCCGACGGGCTCGGCGAATTCGCATCCGTTCGCGACGATCCGCTGCGCGCGCGCATCGGCGAGGCCGCGCAGGAAACCGACGGGCGGGTCTCGCCGGTGGACCTGGACCGGCTCGGCGATCTCGCGCGCGAGACCAGCGACCCGGCGGACGCCACGCTGCTCGGCTTTTACTACTATGCCCACGGCACGGCGGACGAGGCAGAAGCCTGGTTCAAGGACGCGCTCGACTGGGGTGGCGGTGCGAAGGCGGCGGAGGGCTATGTGCTGGCGCTGACACGCGCGGGAAAACAGGAAGAGGCCGCCAGGATCGCCGCGACGTGGCGCGACGAGACACCGGACAACGCCAAAGCCTATGTCGACGTGATGACGACCCTGCTCACGGACGACCCGCCGCGCCAGCTCAATGCCGAACTGGTGCAGGATTTCGCGCGTTTCACCAGCGCGACTCGCAGCGCGACCGGCGCGCAGGCGCTCGGGTTCTACGCCCTCAACACGGACCAGACCGATACCGCCGGCAAGTGGTTCAAGGCGGCGCTGGAATGGGAGCCGGAACTGGAGCAGGCGGCCCTCGGCCTGGCGATCTACTATCAACGCAAGAAGGACACGAAGGCACTGGCCGCGCTCGTTTCCGAATGGGCGCCGAAATCGCAGGCCATCGCATCCCTGTCCTCATCCGGCTCGCGGGGTGCCGCGCGGTCGTCCGGTCGGGGCATGACCAGCGGCGGCGCGGGTGCGGGAACGGGCGGCGGTGCCTCCGTCGGTCCGACCGCCTGCGTGCACCGCAGTCCGCCCCCCTCCTCCCTGTCGCCGGCCAGTGCCCTCGCGTTCGGCTGGTGCCTGATGGACCTGGACCGGCCGATCGAGGCGGTGTCCTACTTCGAGCGCGCGATCGCGTATGGCGACGAGCGAACGGCGGGCGATGCCGCCTATGGCAAGTCGCTCGCCTATCTGCGGAAGGGCATGACCGGCGATGCGGCGGTCGCCTCGACGCAGGCGCCGCAACGCCCGGACCGCGCCGCCGAGCTGCACGTGTCCATCATCACCCAGAGCGCGCTCGAGGCCTACGCGCGGGGCCAGTACGCCAGAACGCTGGCCTTGCTCGACCAGCGCAATCTGGTGGCCCCCGAGGAAGTCGATCTGATGGTCATTCGCGCCTGGTCGCTGTACCAGCTGCAGCGCTTCGAGGACGCGCGGCGCATGTTCCAGGCGATCCAGCGAACGGGCCGCAACCGCGAGGCCGCCGAGGGCCTGAACGCGATCGACGAGCGTCTGGAGCGGATCATCCCCGGCGGCTGACGGCGGGCGTGCGGAAATCGGATCCTTCCAGCCGCAGGCACGGCAGACGCGCATGCCCCGCCGCCCATGGCCGAGACCGCGGTGTTCGCTCCCGATCCGGATGTTCGGAAATTTGGTGAGCTCGCAGGGATTCGAACCCTGGACCTACTGATCAAAAAGTCAGTCTAATACCCTTTGCTTTCAATCGCTTATGGTTTTTCCACACGGGATATTATGGGGTTCTCCGTGATAATGTCTCACACTCGTTTCCAGCCGGGAATTGGCACACTCCGCCGACATTGAACTGAAGCACCGCGTGTGCCCAGTATCCATGGGCAACCTAACATGTAGCCGCCGATCAAAGGCGGTTGAAAAGTCTTGCGTCCGGTAGACTTTGCGGGCTGTCCGCTCGGTTTATAGCAACGAAAAGAAGATCTCCATCGCAGCATTGTCCCGGACGTCGCCCGACCGCCTCATCGAGCAAGCCAGGACGTGTTCGACTACATCGAAATATTCTACAATCCAAAGCGCAAGCACGTCAGGAACGGGATGCTGTCAACCGGCGAATTCGAACGGCAGCAGGAAATGTAACCCGAGGGTGTCCACAAAACTCGGGGCTAATCAGTGGCCAGCCGCCGTTCGACAACGTGCAGATGTTCAAGGCTCCCATCCTGCGGACTGCGCGACCGCCCAACGTGGATGCGTTGTCTGGGTCTCGGCCTGGGCGACGCGGTGCCAGACGCCAACACCATTTGGACCTTTCGCGAGCGCCTCACCGAGAGCGGGGCCATCAAGGTGCTGTTCGAGCGCGTCGACGCCCTGCTATGCGAGCCGGGATATCTGGCGATGTCGGGGCAACTCGTCGATGCCCCCATCGTCGCCGCGTCAAAGCAGCGCAACCACGCTGGCGGGACGGCCGCCATCAAGGCCGGGCGCATTCCGCAGGCGTGGTGGGGCAAGCCCGCAAAGCTGCGCCGAAAGGACCGCTACGCCCGGTGGACGGTGAAGTATGCCAAGGCCAAGGTGCGCGAGGGCGGCACACCACAGATGCTGAGCAGATCGGAAGCCTACGAGCCACATCGTCTCGCTACGGCTGATCCGTCCCGGCCGGGACGGCAACGAAATTGCGGTGGGTGATGACGGAGTGACGGCAAACAGGGTGACCAGGATAGACCAAACCCGGGGTGCTGTCCGAGCCTGGAGCTCGATAGTCTGATTGGGCGTCGATCCTCGGATTCCATCAAGGCCAGTGGCCAATTTTACCACGATCAAAAGCCGGATGGATGACTGCAAACCCTAACTGCTCATCGCTCTATCAAACCCCTTGCAATCGGGGGGCGTCCATAGAGGACAGAACCTGCCGTCAGTCCGCCGCCTGCTGGCCGGCAGCGACCAGCCGTTCCCGTACCGCATACATCCGCCGGCCGATTTCCGCCAGCGACGCGCCGTCGAAATGCGCGTTATCCCCGACGGACGAAAGCCCGGCCGAAGAACTCACACCCATGGCTAGGCCGCCAGGCCATTGCGACGGGTCTCGGTAGAAATCGTTGCGCGCACTGAGCCAGCCGTCGTCGACCAGTTCGGCCGCGATGACCTTAGTCGTACCGCCCGACCACCATGGCTGGGCCCGCATTGTGTCGATCAATCTCCCGAACTCCCGTCGGTAGTCCGGCAATGATGCGACCTTCGGCTCCTTCACCATGGTCGCACCGTCGTCGTCACTTTCGCCCTGGCACCACAGCACACTGTCGGCCGTCCAGTCGCGGCCCGTGCGCGTCTTCAGGTCCGCCAGCGCGGTGGCGACATCCTTGAGAAAAGCCGCCATATTGCCGGCGTCAGGCGCCGACCAGGACAGCATCGTTGATCCGTTCACCGGCCGACCGACAAGATAGACGGTTTTACCGGTTGCCTTTTGAAGCGCATCGGCGAAATGCAGGGCGGGGTTATTCGGCTGTCCCGGCACCGTATTGAAGGGCGAGTGCCCCAGGTTCGCGATGCGCCAGGCCGCCTCGCCGCCATCGTGCGACCAGGCGAGCACGTCCTTGTTGACCGGCTTGCAACCGCCGACCGCATTGCGGTGGCCGACCATATTCGATTGGCCGGCAAAAAGGACGAGATACCCTTCTTTCTTGGTCAATCGTGAGAAAAATCTCATTGTCGCAAACTCGGTTATGGGTGCGATCTGCACCTCTAGCGAAACGCCTTTTTCTATTGCGTATTAGTGGATGTGTGGTGTGAAGTGAACCGTGCGGGTTGCCCGCCGGAGACACCTGCATGCGCGTGCTGCAAATAGTCAAGATATCCGAAATTTGATGCGCAGCCGTTCGCAGGAGTGGCGGACAAGCCCGTCGGCTTGCCGGCGAGGGAAAGGAAAGCGGTTTGACCAAGGTCATCCTGTTCGGCGACGGCAAGATCGCCGAGGAAATCTACTACTACTTCACCAACGACAGCGCCTACGAGGTGGTCGCCTTCTGCGTCGACCGCGCCTATCTGACAAAAGACACGCTGTTCGGCCTGCCCGTCGTCGCCTTCGAGGACGTGACCGGCGTCTATCCGCCCTCCGACTACGAGATGTTTGTCGCGCTCGGCTATCAGGACCTCAACGGCCTCCGGCAACGAAAGTACGAGGCGGCAAAGGCCGCGGGCTATCGCCTGGCCCGTTACATCTGCTCGAAGGCCTCGAATTTCGGCAATGTCGGGATCGGCGAGAACAGCCTGGTGCTGGAGAACGCCACGATCCAGCCGCTCTCGACGATCGGCAACAACGTCTTCGTGTGGAGCGGCAACCATATTGGCCACCACGCCGAGGTCCGCGACCACGTCTATGTGGCAGGCCACGTGACCGTCGGCGGCGACGCGGTGATCGGCGAGAACTGCTTCCTGGGGATCAATTCGACCATCGGCCACACCGTGACGCTGGGGGCGAACTGCATCGTCGGCGCTGGAGCACTGGTCCTGAAGAGCGCCGGCGACGGGTCGGTGTTCATCGAGCCGGGGACGGCGAAATTCCGCCTCGATAGCGAGCACTTCATGAAACTCAGCGGCCTGAAATAGACATGACCAGCCAGCAGCCCAAGGTCTTCAACGTCGGCTTCTCCAAGACCGGCACGACCAGCATCGAACAGGCCTTCAAGATTCTCGGCTACCGGGTCTCAAAGGGCCACTGGAAGTATCACTACAACTACTACCTGCTCGCCGTCGCGCTGGCCGGCGACTACGACGAGATCATCCGCTACACACGCCTGTTCGACGCCTTCTGCGACGGCCCCTGGGGCGGCGGCACGGATCTCTACAAGCGGCTGGAGCAGGAATACCCCGACGCCCATTTCCTGCTGACCGTCCGCGACCCGGACAAGTGGCACGACTCGCTCGTGACCATGCTGACCATGTTCGACGACGACCTGCGCACCGCGATGGGCACCTACCACCGCTACGGTTTCTTCGGAACGGTCTACTGGTTCCGCAAGGTCTTCGATATTGAGGAACTTGCCGGCAACCGCGACAAGATGATCGCGAGGTATCTCGCCTACAACGACGAGGTACAGGCCTATTTCCGCGCCCGCAACAGGCCGCTCTACGTGGCTGACGTCAGCCAGGAGGAAAACCCGTGGGAAGGACTCTGCGGGTTTCTGGGCCGGGACGTTCCGGACGTGCCCTTTCCGCGGCTGAACACGGCGGCGAAAGACCGCGAGAAGGTGCGTCAGCGCCTGCGCGAGCAGATCGCCGCCGAACTGGACCTCGACTTCCTGCTCGGCGACTGACCGCCGCCGGCGCCCGTCGATGAACCGTTACTCCTCGAGTTCGGCGTAGCCGAAGCCGTCGCGGCCGAAATAGTTGCCGCAGTAGAACATCAGCGTGCGGCCGTCGAGTTCGAGGATGTTGGGATAGCATACCATCTCGGAGTCCCAGCCTTCGGGCGAGACGTCGATGGCCGCCTTCGTATCGTCGCGGTGCCAGGTTTCGAGATCGTCGGACCAGGCATAGCCGATCCGGTAGCCGCGCTCGGCATTGCGGAAATCGAGCGCGTGGCGGAACGAGAACCACATGTGGAAGACGCCGTCGCGCTCGATGATGCCCTGACCGGCGTGGCATTCGGTCGGCTCGTGCAGCGGCAGGCAGGTGCGCCCGTCGCGGCGCCAGTCGATGCCGTCGTCGGATGTGGCGTGCATGAGCTGGTAGACGCATTCCTTGCGGCCACCGTCGTCGAGCCAGTCGATGCCCGACAGGTACCACATGTGCCATGTGTCCCCGTAGCGCTTCACGACGGGGCCCTGCTGGAGGTAGGGCTCGTTCACCGTCGGTCCCACCACCGGGCCGCGCCCGTAGCGCGTGAAGGACTGGCCGTTGTCGGTGCTGATCGCAAGGCCGATGCCGCGGTTGAAGGGCACCGACACCATACGGGTCCAGCCGACATAGTAGAGCCAGACCGCGCCGTCCCGCTCGACGATCGAGACGGGATGGAGGCCGAACTCGTCGAAGGTGCCAAGTTCGCCCAGCGGCAGCACCGGACGCTCGGCCATGCCGATGATACGGCCCGGATCGGCGCGGTCGAGGTCGACGAAGGCGATCTGCGAGACGGGAAGCGCGCCTTCGGCAAGCTTCGGCCGGCAGCCGAAGAAGACGCGCAGCCGGTCCGGCAGTACCAGGGGCGTTGGCACCTGGGCGTAGGCGTGCATCCAGTTCTGCGGATCGGGCGCAAAGATATGCCCGCGTTTTGTCCAGCGCATGGCCGCGTCAGTCCGCGTCGCCGAGATCGCGCCGCGCGGCGTCGCGCACCACGTCGTCGAGCCATTTGTGCAGGCTCTTGCCGCTCTTCGCCGCCGCCTTCTGGAACAGCGCCTTCGCCTCCGGCGTCACGCCTTCGAGCTTGCCGTAATATCGGGTATTGAACGTGCCGCCGCGATGACCGGGCAGTTCCAGGTCGAACTGGCCGACCGGCTCGCCCTCCCCGACCGTATAGTCGACCACGTAGTGGACGTTCCCCATGATCCATCGGAAGCCGACGTCGCGGGCCGAAACCGGGATCAGGTCGAGCGGCACGGGATCGGCGAACATCGGATTGTTGTTGATCAGGATCTTGCCGTAAGTGGTGTCGCGCAGCCAGGGCGGCACGTTCTTTTCGCAGAATACGACGCGCCCGCCGGGCTTCACGACGCGGGCCATCTCGGCGAGGCCGGCGCGCTGGTCGGGGAAATGGCCGATGCCAGCGAAGCAGTAGAGCGCATCGAAGCTGTCATCGGAGAACGGCAGCGCGCAGGCGTTTCCCACCGCGATCTCGGTCGGCACGTGATTGCCGCCAAGCCGTTTCTTCGCCTTCGACAGCATGTCGGGCGAGATGTCGACGAGCCAGATCTCCGCGTCCGGCCCAAGCCGCTTAGAGATCAACTCACTGTCCTTGCCGGTTCCCGCCGAGACCTCGAGGACGCGCGAGGCAGGTTTCAGATGGAGCAGGTCGATCATCCGCTCGCGGATGTCCTGCTCCTCCACGCCGTAGAGGTCGAAGGTGATATGGACGTTCTCGTCGTAGGTGTCGGCGATCGTCGAGTAGTAGTCGCGGGCGAACTTCGCGGTGCCCCGCAGGGTTTCGTCGGGGGCGAAGTTCGGGATGCCTCCGGCAATCGCATAGGGCCGTGCGCCACCGCTCAGCGATCCCGCCACGATGTCGCCGTCGACCACCGTAGCGCCCTCCTCCAGTTTGAGTTCGGCGCCGGTTTCGGGGCATCTGTAAGTCGCTACGGAACTGGTACGCATGGGGCAAAGGTCCTGAGTTCTTTCCCGGGAGAGCGGGCTGGGAGGGCCGAACGGCGCGTGTCGCGGGCGCGGCCTTTCACGGCACCGGACGTCAGTGCGGAATGATATCCGAGAAGGCGACGACCTTCAGGCCGTCCCGTTCGAACCGTTCGACCAGGACGGACTGCACGTAGGGGTTCGTGCCCAGGACGAGCGCATCTTCGCCGGTCACGGGAACATCTTCGAAAGGACGCACCTCCTTGTCGCGGCACTTGCCGGAGAACCGGTCGACCAGACAGACCTTCACCTTGCTCCAATAGGCCGGGCAGTAGACCGCCAGGGCGTAGCTCCACAGACCGCCGCCGAAATTGTAGACCGTGCGGGCATCGGCGACCGCGGCACAGATCCGGTCATCGAGGGCCTTCCACTGCTCCAGATAGGAGACCATCTCGTCGAATTCGGCGGTCACCGTCTGCCGGTCCGGAAGCGCCGGAGCCTTCGCATCGGCGTCGGGTCGAAGCACCACGAGTTGCTCGTTGTTCAGGGGACCGCCCGGGCAAGGCAGCGTGCGCACCGCTGCCATGCCGGCATGGGCCGCGACGGCCTCGAGATGGCGGGGCCGGATCGAGAAATTCTGATCGGCCATCAAGAGCTCGATGTTCGGGTTCGAGCCGTCTGGACAGGACAGCACGATCTCCCCGTCGTCCTTCAGGAACCGCTTCTGAAGCGCGATGAATTCGACGGCGTCCGTCGTGTGCTGAAGCACGTTGTTGGAGAACACCAGATCGAAGCGGCCGATCTTCGTCTCGTCGAAATCCGCCAGACGGCCGAGGTGAACGTCCAGCCCCTGGGCCTTGGCTTTCTCGACCGCGTCCTTCGAGGGCTCCAGCCCTACCATCTCGGCGTCGGGAAAGGCCTCCTTCAAGAACCGTAGCGTCGCGCCCTGTCCGCAGCCGACATCGAGGATGCGGGCGGGCGCGCGCGACGTTGAGGCGGCGGCAACCCATTCTGCCAGCGCCCGGTAGCGCTTCTCGTCCAGCGTGGCGGCGCCGACGCGGTCGTAATAGGTGTAGTTTTCCTCGTAGAAGTCCGTGTCGGCCAGGCGCGGCGCGAAGACCTTCTGGACGTTCCCGCAGCGGCGGCACTGCCCCTTGCCCAGCTTGTCGGGCACCGAAAATCCCGCGGTGGTCAGCGACGCCGCGCCCGGTGTCGGCAGCGGCGCCCAATCCGAAGACGCGCAGACCGCGCAAACATCCTGCTTGAGTACCAAGGTTCACTCCAGTTGATTGGTTCGCAGGGCCGGAAGACCGCACCGGCAGGATTGCCGGAGTCGATTACGCCTGCTGTCGTTAGCCACCGATCCTATAGAAAAACGGCCGTCACATTGCCAGTCCGCTCGACGATCGAATTTACGGACACCCCCGGCATCGGTCCGGGCCGGCCCCTGCTCTCACTCCTTGACCACGTAGGCGACCGGCATCCAGCCCGGGCGCACGGCCCTCACCGGCACGCCGGGCAGGAGTTCGTTGATCAGCCCCGCCTCGCTCGGCGCGGTCTCGAAGCTGTAGTGGTCGAACACCATGATGCCGCCCACCGTCATCCGCTCCCAGAAGGCGGGAATGCTCTTCTTCAGGACGCTCTCGATGCCGGCGTCGACGAGGACCAGCTTGAAGTAGAGATGCGGGTGATCGTCGAAGAAGGCATCCACCATGTCGCTCGACAGATCGAGATTGTGGACCTTGACGATGTTCGACAAGCGTTGAGCCTCGATGAGCGCGCGGACGCGCTCCTCGCTCTCCTGATAGGCGCCGTCGGAGACGACCTCCCGCTCGCGCTCGGTGAAATTGCCGCCGCCGCGGAACCAGTCGAAGCCGTGCACCAGCGTGCAGGCGTAGGGTTCGTGGATCTTCGTCAGCTTGGCGAACATCAGCGACGCGGCGCCCTTGAACATGCCCAACTCGCCGATATGGCCGGCAACGTCGAGGGTGTCCTTGTAGAGCTCGTAGAGCGACAGGTACTTCAGCAGGGTCATTTCGCCGGAAAAGGCGGGGAAGAAATGCATGTAGTCTTCCGGCGTGTAGCCGAGCGACTTGATCGTCTCGACGCCCTTTCGGTAGTCGTCACGCAGATGGTCGAATTTGGCCGTCTCGTAGCCGCGGGACCGGTATCCCTTGTCAGCCATTGATCTTCGTCCTTTGCCGGGTGGTCTTCGCGTTTCGAGCGGCGTAATCCCGAACCCAACGCCGCCGCCTGTCCGGGCCTGTTTTGGCAGCCGCGTCCCCGCGGCGCAAGCAGCGCCGGAACGCGGATCGTTGCAAGGCGGCCCGCCCTCCATATACACCGGTATCGTCATGCGGCCCGTGTGACCCGCCGAAACCAGAAACCGCGCCCGATCGATCCCGCCACATGATTGAATTCAAAGATAAACTGACGATCAGCAAGCCGGACCTGCCCGATCTCGAGGCGTATACCGAATTGCTGCGCGACATCTGGGACCGGAAGTACCTCACCAATTTCGGCAAGTACCACGAGCAGCTCGAGGACGCCCTGTGCGCCTGTCTGAGATGTGAAAACCTCTCGCTGTTCTGCAACGGAACCATCGCCTTGCAGGTCGGCCTGCAGGCGTTGGAAATCACCGGCGAAGTCATCACCACACCGTTCACCTTCCCGGCGACGACCCACGCCATCCACTGGAATCACTGCCAGCCGGTGTTCTGCGACATCGATCCGGCAACCTTCTGCCTGGATCCGGCGACGCTGGAGGCGGCAATCACGCCCGAGACCTCCGCCATCCTGCCGGTCCACGTCTACGGTCGGCCCTGCGACGTGGAGGCCATCCAGACGATTGCCGACGCGCACGGGCTGAAGGTGCTGTACGACGCGGCGCACACCTTCGGCGTGAAGTTGGAGAACGGCCACAACCTACTGGACTACGGCGATATTTCGATGCTTTCGTTCCACGCGACGAAGGTCTTCAACACCGTCGAGGGCGGCGCGCTGGTGACGCCCGACCCGTCGCTGAAAAAGCGCATCGATTCCCTGCTGAATTTCGGCATCGCCGACGAGGTGACCGTCATTGGGCCGGGCACCAACGGCAAGATGAATGAACTGTCGGCCGCCTTCGGCCTGCTGGTGCTGAAGGACATCGATAGAGCCATCGCGGCGCGTGGGGCGGTCGATGCGCGCTATCGCGAAATCCTCAAGGACGTTCCGGGCCTGACGATCCCGGACCTGGCGGCCGGCACGGTCCACAACTACGCCTACTTCCCCATCCTCGTGGAGCCGGAGTTCGGCATCGGACGGGACGAGGTGTTCGTGAAGCTGAGGGAGCGGGATATTCTCGCGCGCCCGTACTTCTACCCGCTTAGCAGCAATATCGACACGTATCGCCACTTGCCTTCGGCGGCTGAAGATAATCTCCCGGTGGCCAATGCGGTCGCGCGCAGCGTTTTGTGCCTGCCGATCTATTCTACGCTGGCGCTTAGCGATGTTGACCGCATCTGCGAGGCCATTCTCGACATCCGACGCGCCTCATGATCGTCGCCATCATGCAGCCGTACCTGTTCCCGTATCTAGGGTATTTCGGCCTGTTGCACTCCAGCGACCTCTTCATCCTGCTCGACGACGTGCAGTTCATCCGCCGCGGCTGGATCAACCGCAACCGGATCCAGCTCGGCGACGAGGCCTTTTCCTTCACGGTTCCGGTCACGAAGGCGCCGCGCGAGACGCCGATCAACCGGATCGAGGTCTCGCCGGAGCATTTCCCCGGATTTGCCGAAAAATTCGCGAAACAGCTGAAATCCGGCTATGCGGCCGCGCCTTACTACGAGGCGGTCACCGCGCTGGTGAACCGCACCCTGGCCGAACCGCACGGCACGATCGCGACGCTCGCCGAACGCTCCATCCGCGAGGTGCTCGGGTATGTCGGCCTTGAGCGGGATATCCGGCGGGCCTCCGACCTTGCCGCGGACGCCTCGGGAACGGACCTCAAGGGCGGGCAACGCCTGATCCATATCGCCAAGGCGTTGGGGGCCACGCACTACAACAATCCGCCCGGCGGCCGGGACCTCTACGACCCGGAGGATTTCGCCGCCGAAGGTCTCTCCCTGCGCTTCGTACAGCCCGATCTGCGCCCCTATGACCGGCCCGCGCCGTTCATTCCGGGGCTCTCGGTTCTTGACGCGCTTATGTATATTCCTCCAACAGACGTGGCGGGCATGATCGCCCACTATTCCGTCGAGCCATGAGATCCGGACTATGAAAGAGAAACTGGCGGGCATCTTCTGCACCGTCCTGCGCATTCCGCCCGAGCAGATCGAGACCAATCCGACGTTGGGCGACAGCGACTACTGGGATTCGCTGCAGCACATGAACCTGGTTGCCGCCATCGAGCAGGAGTTCGGGTTCGAACTGACCTTCGAGGAGATCGTGGCGATGAAGTCCTTCGAAGAGTCCTGCGCCGTTCTTGAAAAGAAGCTGGGTCAGGCGGCGTCGTGAACATCCAGGACGCGGCCATCGTCATCACCGGCGGCGCCTCCGGCCTGGGGCTGGAAATGGCGATGACGCTTGCCGGGCTTGGCGGGCGGATCGCGCTCGTTGACCGGGACGAAACCGCGCTCGCCGCCGTGCCCGAGGTATTGAAGGACACGGTATCCTGCGTCTGCGACGTGACCGACCCGGCCCAGGTGGACACGACGTTCGCCGACCTCGCCGAGCGGCTCGGCAAGATCCACGTCCTGATCAACAATGCCGGCATCCTGTTCAGCGCGCCGCTGCTTAGCGTCGGACCCGGCGGTCTGACGCCGCACTCGGTGGAGGACTGGAACAGGGTCCGCTCGGTCAATCTGGACGCGGTGTTCTACGTGACCCGCAGCGCCGCCGGGCACATGGTCAGGACCCGGACGAAGGGAACAATCGTCAACATCTCCTCCGTCTCCGCCGCCGGCAACGCCGGCCAGAGTGCCTATTCCGCTTCGAAGGCCGCCGTCGAGGCGCTGACGGTGACGTGGGCGAAGGAACTCGGGCCGTGGGGCATCCGCGTCGCGGCCGTGGCGCCCGGCTATACGGACTCGCCCTCCACCCGCGTTGCGGTGCCGGAAAGCCATTTGGACGAAATCGCCCGGGAAGCGGCTTCAAAACGGCTTGGATCGCCGGCCGAAATCGCCCATGCGGTGCGTTTTCTCATCGAGAACGACTTCGTCACCGGCACCACGGTGCGTGTCGACGGCGGTTTCCGGATCTGACCGAGAACGGGATGCGCTGCTTCATGTACGCACCGAACCTGGCCACGCATTTCCTCACCGTCGCCGAAGAGAACAGTGGAAGTAACGCCCTCCTCTTTGCCGATCGCGAACTCCGCTACGGCGACCTTCGCGACATGGCGCTGCAGCTCGCATCGAAGCTAAGGTATCTCGGGCTCGCCAAAGGGGATGTCTTCGTCATCTGCGGCGAGAAGACGCCGACGACCTACGCCCTGCTGCTGGCCTGCCTCCTGTCGGGTGCGCCGTATGTCATGCTGGATCCCGACAATCCCGGCGAGCGGCAGCGCAAGATCCTGGACCGCTGCCGGCCCCGGTTCCTCTATGTCGGCGAAGGCGAGCAAGCGGCGGCGTTAAGCGCGGTCGCGGCGGACGCCGGCATCGAGACGATCACGCCGGAGCGGCTTGACGCTTCCCCTTCTAACCTGTTCGAGCCGCCGGCGATCAGCGGCAACACGCCCGCCTACGTCATGTTCACCTCGGGGTCCACCGGGTTCCCGAAGGGCGCGGTAATGAGCCATTCGAACGTCGCCCGGCTCATCGCCTGGAGCCGGGACCGCTTCGGGTTCGGACCCGGGGAGATCCTGACCAACGTCAATCCGCTCTATTTCGACAATTCCGTCTTCGATATTTATTCGTCGCTGTTCACAGGAGCGGCGCTGGCACCCTTCACCAAGGACGAGACGCTCAATCCGGCCGAACTGCTCAGGGGCATCGCGGCGCGCGGCTGCACCTCCTGGTTCTCCGTGCCCTCCTTCCTGATGTATCTCGACAGTCTGAGGGCGTTGAGCCCTGCCACGATGCCCGGCATCCGCCGCTTCGTGTTCGGCGGCGAGGGCTATCCGCTGGCGCGGCTGCAGTCTCTCCACAAGAAGTTCGCGGACCAGGCGGAACTCGTGAACGTCTACGGCCCCACCGAATGCACCTGCATCTGTTCCGCCTACACGGTAACGGAGCGGGATTTCAACGACTTGCAGGGCTTCCCGCCGCTTGGCGCGCTGACGCCGGAATTTTCAGGCCTCGTCGTGGACGACGATGGTAACGAAGTGCCCGCCGGACAGCCGGGGGAACTCGTGCTGTTCGGCCCGTGCGTTGGGCTTGGCTACTACAATGACACGGAGCGGACGGCGCAGGCCTTCGGCGCCCGTTCCCGGAACGGCCTCTATCTCGACCGCTCCTACCGCACCGGCGATCTGGTCACCGTGTCGCCCCAGGACGGCCGGATCCGGATCCACGGCCGCAAGGACAACCAGATCAAGCACATGGGCTACCGCATCGAGCTCGAGGAGATCGAAAACGCGCTCTGCACCATTCCCGGCGTCCATCAGGCGGCCGCCCTGCACGGCAAGCGGTTCGGCAACAGCTGCCTCGCGGCCGCGATCAGCGCCGATCCCGGCTTGACCGAGAAAGGCGTTCTGGATCAACTTCGCGCGCGCGTTCCCGCCTACATGGTGCCCTCGGAACTGCACTTCCGCGACACGCTGCCCAAGAACGCCAACGGAAAGCTGGATCGCAAGCTGCTGACGTCCGAGTACCTCGGCGAGACGTGACGATTTACGGTTGGGCAAGCGAGCGCCAACCGGAGCTACAGGCCACACAGTGAGCAAGACCCGCACGGAAAGCCGGAAGGACATTCTGCAAACGCTCAGGCAGTTGCAGCGGTCGGGCCGTCATGAAGACTTCCTTGGGGCGTGCCGAGACGCCGCCGCGCAGTTTCCTGGCGATACGGAGATCCGGACCATGACCGGTCAGGCGCTGCTGGACCTGGGTCGGACCGATGAGGCGGAGCAGCTGTTTCGCGATCTTCTTGCCGAAAACCCGGGCCTGCCGAAGGTCTATCTCGCGCTCGCCCGGCTCTACACACAGCGTAGCGACTGGAAGAATTGCGCGGAAACGGGCCGCCGCGCCGTGGAAAACGACAGCGCCGTCCCGCAAACGCGGAACCTGCAAGGCCAGGCCCTTCTGACGCTCAACCGGATCGACGAAGCCACGCAGGTTTTCCGGGACCTTATCGAGGCTGCGCCGGATACGCCGACCGGCTATCTCGGCCTTGCGCAGACCAGCGCCCGACAGGACGACTGGGAAACGTGCGCGCGAACCGGCGCATTGGCCTTGGAACACGGTATCGACCACCCGCAGATCACGAATCTGCACGGCCAGGCGCTTGTCGAACTGAAGCGGTTTGCGGAGCTGCGGGACCTGTTGGCCGACTATTTCGAGCGGACGGGCATCATGGACCGGCACATGGTCGCCGGCCCCGCGGTGACGGACCGGCGCCTCGCCTTCCCCGCCTTGATCGACCTGTACTGGAAGGCGTCCATAGGCTGCGGCGACTACGATACAGCCGTGCGGTTCGAACTGGAGATTTCGAATGCACGGGCGCAAGGCGAAGCGATGGCAACGCTTTTCGGCGATTGCGCGGCATACTTGCCCTTTTTCGACCACGCGATCCTTGGTGACATATGACGACGCCCGGCAACCTCGACGCCCTGTTGAGCGACTCGATCAACCCGGACGGCAAGGATCTGTTCGCACTGGCTTCTCTCGTCCTGAGCCGGGCGCCGTTCCTGCGCCATGTCATCCGCCGGCAGAAGACGATCCGTACGGACCCCCGTGTGCTGGCGCTCGGCGTGGGCATCGATGCGGACGCCGCGGCCGTTCTGGAGAAGAACCTGAATCTCGTCGCCTATCTGTTGCGGGAAGCGATCCGTAACGGCAACGAAGACGAGGACACCTGGATCACGCTGGCCGAATGCCTGCATGAACTCGGCCGCGACGGCGCGGCGCTCGCCGTTATCGCGGAAGCCGAGGGCAAATCGATCGCTTCGCCGCGCATGGCACGGGTGAAGGCAAAGGCACTGCTTTCGACGGATGGGCCGCAAGCCTTTGCGACATTCGCCAAGACCCAAGGCCGGGATGCGGGCGACCTGTGGCGTGTCGCCATCGTCGATCACCGCCGCTTCGATGACTGGGCCAACCGGGCCGGGGCAGAAATGACGGTAATCGCGGACGAGCCCGTATCTGTTGACGGTCACTTCCGGTTCGGAATCGACACCGGGCTGCACGACTTCGATCACACGCTCACCGCAGCGCCTCTGCGCGGTGCGATGAAACGGAACCTGCAAGTCTATGCGGGCTTCCTGCCCTTCGCCAATGAGTGCGGGTACTTCCACGAGGAAGCGGTGGTCACGTTACGGGATTCACCGCTGACGGTGGAGGTGGCTCCAACGGTGTTCGCCTTCGATGCCGACAAGGCACACCGCGTTGAATTCGCCGGCAAGTATCTCGTGCCCTGCTGCCCGCATCGCTATTTCGGCCAGTATTCCCACGGTATCGTGCAGATCTATTCGCGACTGATCGCGGCGCTCGAGACGGGCAAATTCGACGATCACGGCATTCTGCTGCCCGGGACCACGCCGGATTGGGTCTTCGCGTTCCTGTCGAATGCCGGAGTCGACACCGGTCGTCTGAAGAAAATGCCGGTCGACGCAATATCATCTGTCGAGGAGGCCTGCGTTCTGGAGATGAAGTGGGATGTCTGCCCACGGGAAATCCAGGCGCTTCGGCGGGCGCTTGCCCGGATGCATCCCCACGGGGACGAGCGGGTGAACTATTATCTCACCCGCAAGAACGTGAAGAACTTTCACCGGTCGCTGGTCAACGAGGACGAATTTATCGCCATCTGCGAGGCGCGCGGCTTCACCGTGATCGACCCGATGGACTATTCCATCGACGAGCAGATCGCGCTGTTCAGCAAGGCCGGCACCATCGTCACCAGCGACAGTTCCGGCGACACCAACATGATCTACGCGCCGCCCGGCGCGGAGGTGATTATCATCATTCCCGGCCGGTTCTGCGGCATGCTGATGGCCGACGTGGCGATCGCCTGCGGCCATACCATGAGCGTCCTTATCGGCGAGTTCCTCGCCGGCGACCGGAACGTGGACCATTCGCACGGGCCGTACAGGGCGGATCCGAAGCTTCTGTCTGACCTCCTGGACAGGATCGGGTGACCGCCGGAGGCGATAGCAGCCTGTCAGGCCCTTGATACCGGCGACCAGAACCGCTTAGGTCGCCTCAGTTTTCTCAGACAGGGGCCGAATCCGGCACTTTCGCGAACCCGATCCAGGACACAGACATGCTTCGGACTGTCAGCAGCGCCCAGGAAAACCACACAAACTGGGCCGACTTCATACGTCACAAGACAGATTTCTACGTGTCCAACTCGCCGCGTCAGCGAACGGATCCCGGATTCCCGTGGTCCCAGATCGACCCGCCCCTGCCGGACCCGCAGCGACAGGATCCCGAACCGCCCGGATTTCTGGACAAGGTGTTCGGACGCGGGGCACCCGCCGCGCAGGCCGCGGGAAGGAGCGCGGCCGACGACGAACTGCGGAAAACCCAACAGCGGCATATCCGCAATTTCGACAAGGCTTCCGAGAAGCTGTTCGAGGTCAGACGGCTGTTCGCCGACGACCTGAGCCGCTTCCTGTTTGACGAGACCATCGTTCTGCGGCTTGCCGGCCATAACAATTTCTTCGGGCCGCGCACCTATTTCGATGAGGTGGTGCGCAAGACCGCCGAGACCCCTTTCCGGCAGCCCGGTTTCCCCGACACCTATCTCGGTGTTCCTCTCGTCGATATGTCCGTCGCCTTCTCCACGCTCGACCGCGCCTTCGAACTTGATCTTGTCGTCCCGCAGGGCTTCGACGTTTCGTTCAACACGAACCGGCAGTACTTCATCACCCGCGATGGCGTCGATTTCATGCCGGCGAAGGGCGATACCGTGTTCGATTGCGGTGCCTGTATCGGCGAGAACTCGGCGATCTTCGCGGCCCTCGCCGGCGCGCTGGGCCGCGTCTATGCGTTCGATCCGATCCCGTTGCACACGCGGTTCTGCGCCCTGCAGGGCGAGCGCAACGCCGGCACCTCGGCGCCGATCGAGCCGGTGAACTTCGCCGTTGGCAACGAGACTGAGGAGGTCGAGGGCGGCGTCGTAGAGGAGATCGATGCGATTTCACCGGGCGGCCTGCAGATCTCTAAATTCAACATCACTCGCCTCGACGATTTTTGCGAACGGTACGGTATTGAGCGGGTGGACTACATCAAGATGGATATCGAGGCCGCCGAACCCGACGCACTGGAGGGGGCGGCACGGATACTCCGCGCGCACAAGCCGAAGCTGGCGATCTCGACCTACCACCGGCCCGATCAGTTCTGGAGCATCCCGCTGCAGATCAAGGAGATCAATCCGGAGTACCGGCTGTATTTCGGCCACCACTCCCCGGTGCGCTGGGAAAGCGTCGTGTACGCCTGCTGACCGGCCCGCACGAGGATGTAACCAGGGAACGCGCACGGCGTCGCAAGGAGAATGAGTTTATGCGCCAGGAGCGTGAGATCCTGAAGCGGGCCGCGACTTCTTTCGCCAAGGAGGGAAGTCGATGAGGTTCCGTCTCATCGACAAGGCGAAAAGGAATTCCCCGTGCGTCGCCTGTGCAATGTCCTTGGTGTCAGCGAGAGCGGGGATGTTGCCTGGAAGGGTCGTCCCGCCAGTCGCCGGCAAGGTGAGGACATGGTCCTGCTAGCGCATATCCGAGCGCAGTTCTCGACCTCCAGCGAGACCTGCGGTGCACCGCACATGCATGCAGAGCGCTGATAGCCGACCTTTCTACCGACCTTCAGATAAGCTGGGCCGCGGCCGACAATTCTCCACCACGACATCGTCGCAGCTGCCACGCCGCCAAGGTATTTCGCGGCCTCTTCAGTCGTCATTAGATCGTTGCTGATCATTGTAGCCTCCGAGTTATCCTTGAGAGGACACGGATAATGGAGGTTAGAGAGGGGCCTCATGAGTGGAGAAACGACTGCGCTTTCACCAGTCCAATTCTGGACATCGAAAAACGGCCCGCGATTCTATCTCGGCTGCCCCGGCGCTGCCCCGAGCCAGTTCAGTGCAGCACAAAGTTAGCGGCCTATTTATCTATTTGATTTTATGGGGTTTTTGGTGAGCCCGCAGGGATTCGAACCCTGGACCTACTGATTAAAAGTCAGTTGCTCTACCAGCTGAGCTACAGGCTCTCCACAAGGAGTCGGCGGCAACCTAGGTGGGGGACCGGGCAAGGTCAAGCGCCCATGCCGCGTTTCCCGCGCTGACGTTGCGCTCGCCCGGACGCCGGCCCCGGCCCGTACCACCCGGCCGATGACGGACGGGTCGGGAGCACCTGACGCAGCGTCCGCCCGGGCGGATCGAAGCGCCTGAAGACTCACGGGTTTTGCTGTATGATCGGCGACTGATCCGGATTCGTCCGGGCCGCGTATATCTATACTCCAGACGGGAGGTTCTGATGATTAGACTCGTCAGCCGGCTGTTGTACGCGTGCGTTATCGTTTCAGTGCTCTCGGCGCCTGTCAGTGTGCGGGCGTCCGACGACGAGACGACTGCCATCCAGAGCGTGATCTCCAACCAGATTGCGGCGTTTCGGGCCGGCGACGGCGGCAAGGCCTATTCCTTCGCCTCCCCCGGCATCCAGCGCCTGTTCCCCTCGCCCGGCGTCTTCATGCGCATGGTCGAACAGGGCTACGAGCCGGTCTACCGGCCACGGTCGTTCTCCTTCATCGAGCAGCGGCTGGTGGGTGAAGACGATGCCGTGCAGCTCGTGGACGTCGTCGGGCCGGACGGGTCCGCGTGGATCGCCACCTATGCCCTCAGGCGGCAACCGGACGGAACCTGGAAGATCACCGGCTGCCAGCTCAAGCCGGGCGTCGGGGCTTAGCGCCGGTCAGACCCGCGCTGGAATATCACCCGTCGCCCAGGCCTCCCGGGTCTCGGCGGCGAACTGTTCCAGCTTGCCTTCCCAGATGGCGTGGCGGATGCCGGACATGAGCTGTTCGTAGTAGTGGACGTTGATCCAGGTGAGCAGCATGGCACCGAGGATCTCGTTCGATTTGACGAGATGGTGCAGGTAGGCCCGCGAGTAGTCGCGGGCGGCCGGACAATCGCTTTCCGCGTCCAGCGGGCGCGGGTCGTCGGCGTGCCGGGCGTTGCGCAGGTTGATGCGGCCGTAGCGTGTGTAGGCCTGCCCGTGCCGGCCGGCGCGGGTCGGCATCACGCAGTCGAACATGTCGATGCCGCGCAGGATCGACAGCAGCATGTCTTCCGGCGTGCCGACGCCCATCAGGTAGCGCGGCTTGTCCTCCGGCAGCGCCGGCAACGTGTAATCGAGCGTAGAGAGCATCACGTCCTGCGGCTCGCCGACCGCCAGTCCGCCAACCGCATAGCCGTCGAAGCCGATCGCCTGAAGCCCTTCCGCCGAACGGATCCGGAGCGTCTCGACGGTTCCGCCCTGGACGATGCCGAACAGCGCGCGCGTCGGATCCGTGCCGAAGGCGGTTTTCGACCGCTCGGCCCAGCGGATCGACAGTTCCATCGCCCGTTCGGCCTCCTCGTCGGGGCACGGCAGGGCGACGCATTCGTCGAGCTGCATGGTGATATCGGCACCGAGCAGGCGCTGGATTTCGACCGAGCGCTCCGGCGTCAGATGGTGCTCCGACCCGTCGAGGTGAGACCGGAAGGTGACGCCGTCCTCGGTGAGCTTCCTCAAGCTCGACAGCGACATCACCTGGAACCCGCCGGAATCGGTCAGGATCGGCCGCGGCCAGTTCATGAACCTGTGCAGGCCGCCAAGTTCGGCGACGCGCTCGGCGCCGGGGCGCAGCATCAGGTGATAGGTGTTGCCCAGCACGATGTCCGCGCCGGTCTGGCGCACCGTCTCGGGGAACATCGCCTTCACCGTACCCGCCGTGCCGACCGGCATGAAGGCGGGTGTACGGATGGTGCCGCGCTCGAAGCGGATCTCGCCGAGCCGCGCCTTGCCGTCGGTGGCCTTCACCTTGAATGCGTAATGAACCGTCATGATCGTGTGTCGGGGTACAGAAGAGAGGCATCGCCGTAGGAATAGAAACGATAGCCCGTTTCGACCGCGTGGGCGTAGGCCCGTTTCATCGTGTCCAGCCCCGAAAATGCCGAGACCAGCATGAACAGGGTCGAGCGCGGCAGGTGGAAGTTGGTGATCAGCAGGTCGACCGCGCGGAACCGGTAGCCCGGCGTGATGAAGATGTCCGTCGCGTCCGCGTAAGGGCGGATCGTCCCGTCCGCGTCGGCCGCGCTTTCCAGAAGCCGCAGCGAGGTCGTGCCGACGGCAACGATACGGCCGCCCTCGGCGCGGACCCGGTTCAGCCGGTCCGCCGTCTCCGCCGTGATCTGGCCGACCTCCGCGTGCATCCGATGCTCCGCGGTGTCGTCGGCCTTCACCGGCAGGAAGGTGCCTGCGCCGACATGCAGCGTCACCAGGTCGCGGCCGATGCCGCGCGCGTCGAAGCGGGCAATCAGATCGGGCGTGAAATGCAGGCCCGCCGTCGGGGCGGCGACGGCGCCCTCCTCCCGCGCGAACATGGTCTGGTAGTCCGACAGGTCCCGGTCGTCGGTCGGCCGGCGCGCCGCGATATAGGGTGGCAGCGGCATGTCGCCGACCTGCGCGATTGCCTCGTCCAGCACGGCACCGTGGAAGGCGAAGGAGAGCGTCACCTCGCCGGCCTCGCCCTTCTCCTCGACAATCGCGTCGAGCATGCCGAGAAGGCAGACGCGGCCCTCCCCGCCAAAGCGGATCGTGTCGCCCGCGTTCAGCTTCCGGGCCGGCTTGACGAAGGCCTTCCAGCGGCTGCCGTCGAGGCGCATGTGCAGGGTCGCCTCGATCTTCGGTTCGGTGTCGCCACGGCCGATCCGCCGGCCCGTCAGGCGGGCCGGGATCACCTTCGTGTCGTTGAAGACCAGCACATCGCCGGGCGAAAGCAGGTCCGGCAGGTCGCGGACGATCCGATCGTCCAGCGCCGGGGCATCGCCCGGTCTGACGACGAGCAGCCGCGCCGCGTCGCGCGGCTCGACCGGACGCAACGCGATCCGGTCCTGCGGCAGTTCGAAATCGAAGAAGTCGACGCGCATGAGGCCAGTCTATCAGGCAAACGGAGGTGACGTTCCCGGCGCGCCGTCCCGGATCGAAAGCCCCGGATCAGAGATCCGCGGCAACCTTGATGGAGACGATGTTGTCGGGATCGTGCACGGGCTCGCCGCGCTTGATCTTGTCGACGTTCTCCATGCCCTCGGTGACCTTGCCCCAGACCGTGTACTGACGGTCGAGGAACGGCGCGTCCTCGAAGCAGATGAAGAACTGGCTGTCGCCGGAATTGGGGTCGGCGGCGCGCGCCATCGACGTGGTGCCGCGCTTGTGCGGCTCGGCGTTGAATTCGGCCTGAAGCTTCTGGCCCGATCCGCCGGTACCGGTACCGTGCGGGCAGCCGGTCTGGGCCATGAAGCCCTCGATGACGCGATGGAAGACGATACCGTCATAGAAGCCTTCGCGGACCAGCTCCTTGATGCGGGCGACATGGCCCGGCGCGAGGTCGGGCCGCATCTCGATGACGACGGGGCCCTGCGTGGTCTCCATGACCAGCGTGTTTTCCGGGTCGGCGTAGTTGCTCATGTCGTATTCCTTTTCGTATCTCTGGTCCGGTCTCGGGTGACGCTATCCTTCGAGACGGGCGCTTGCGCGCTCTCCTCAGGATGAGGTCGGTGTTTGCGGCGAAGGCCTGAACACGGGACCCTCACGGTGAGGAGCGGGCCGCGGCCCGCGTCTCGAACCATGAGCGATCCGCCCTGTGGCCGGCAACGCCCGTACATATCAGCCGTCGGCGGCGATCCTGGCTTTGACGATCTTGTCGGGGTCGGACACCATGCCGTTGCGGGCCTGGTCGCCCTTCTTGATCTTGTCGACCACGTCCATGCCGTCGACGACCTCGCCGAACACCGTGTACTGGCCGTTCAGATGCGGGGTCTCGTCGAACATGATGAAGAACTGGCTGTTGGCGCTGTTGGGGTCCTGCGTCCGGGCCATGCCGAGCGTGCCGCGCTTGAACGGCGCTTCAGAGAATTCGGCGGGAAGGTCCGGATACTTCGATCCGCCCGTGCCGGTGCCCGTCGGGTCGCCGGACTGGGCCATGAAACCGTCGATCACGCGGTGGAAGACGACGCCGTCATAGAAGCCCTCGCGGGTCAACGTCTTGATGCGCTCGACATGCTTGGGCGCCAGGTCGGGGCGCAGCGCAATGGTGATGTCGCCGTCCTTGGTGGTCAGGATCAGCGTGTTTTCGGGATCGGCACCCTGCGCGCGCGCCTGCGGGGCGACGGCGAGGATCAGGGCAAAGAGGGCGGCGAAGAGGATACGCACGGGCGTTTCTCCTGATGGTGTTGGAAACGGGTCGGCCGCCTCAGGAGCGGCTGGCGAAACGGTCTTTCAGGGCGCTGGCGACGTCGGCAGGCACGAATTTCGAGACATCACCGCCCATGGCGGCGATCTGCCGGACAAGACTGGCGGCAATGTGGCGGCACGCCGGAGAGGCCGCCAGGAACACGGTTTCCGCCTCGGGCGCCATCTCGGCGTTCATCGTCGACATCTGGATCTCGTAGTCGAAGTCCGACCCGTCGCGCAGGCCGCGGATGATGATCGAGGCGTTCGCCGCACGGGCGGCCTCGACGGCCAGGCCATCGAAGGTCGTGACGACGAGGTCGCAGCCGGCGGCGCGCACCGTGTCGCCGACCTGCTGTTCGATCATCGCCAGCCGCTCCTCGGCCGAAAAGACGGGCGTCTTGCCGTGGTGGACGCCGACGGCGACGACGAGGCGATCCACCAGGGCCGCCGCACGCTCGATGACGTCGATATGGCCGTTGGTGATCGGGTCGAAGCTGCCGGTATAGATGCCGGTTCTGCTCATGGCGCGTGGATACCGCGCCGGCTTGCGCGGCACAAGCGCGCGGCTGCGGAAATCGGCAGGGGCCTCGCCGACAGGGATCGCGGCGGAACGGCGGTCCCGTAGCGGGATCCCGATGGGTCATCGCGGTGCGGAGAAATTTTATCGTTCAGCGAAACCAAACCTTAACGATGAATGCGACCTGAACAATTGATTCGGAATTCGTTCAGAGGTGAACGCCTATCGTCCGCCCCAACAAACGAGAAAATCTCGTGATTACAGGGGCTGTCAAATGTCGAACTTGAAGGCATACGTGCCGTTCTCGATCCTAACCGTGTCCGCCGTCATCCTGGCGACCGCTCTCGCCTGGGAGCCGGGTTCCGCCGAGGCCAACAAGCCTGCGGAGAACGCGCCGGTGCTGCGCACCTCCATCACGGAAACCAATGTCGGTGCGCCGATCTGCCCGGACGCCGTGTGGCCGCATGTGACGAAGGACTGTCTGCTGTTCCCGAGCCGTCAGGTGGCCGAACGGGCGGTGCGCGATATCGTTATCGACGACCGGACGTACATCGCGCGGCGCAAGGAACTGAACCGGATCATGCTCGGCCTTTAAGGTTACCCGGGCCGAAGGCGGGGTTTCCGTCTCGCCGATGTGCCGTCTCACCGCGCCCGCGCAAAGGCGAGCCACGCCCCTCCCCCGATCAGGAAGAGACCGCTCAGCCGCGACACCAGTCTGATCCGTTGCCGCGTCAGCAATGCACCGGCACCGCCGGACAGGACGGCATAGGTTCCGTCCAGCACCGTCGCGACGACCATGAACGTTCCGCCGAGCAGGATGACTTGCAGGACATAATCGCCTGCGGGATCGACGAACTGGGGAATGAAGGCACCGAAGAACAGCAACGCCTTCGGGTTCGACAGGATCACCAGGAACCCCTGCAGGAAGAAGCCGCCGCGCGGCGGTTTGCGGGCCTCGGCGTGTTCCAGCGCACCGCTGGAGCGGATCAGCTTGTATCCGAGCCAGATCAGGTAGGCCGCACCTGCGACACGCAGCCAATCGAACCACCAGCTCATCGTCTCGATGACCGAAGCAAGGCCCACCAGCAGCACGCCGATCATCATGGCGAGGCCGAGCTGCGTGCCCGCGACGTTCAGGAGCCCGGCGCGGGTGCCGTAGGACAGACTGTTTGCGATAATCACCGTCACCGTCGGTCCCGGCACGATGACGATCAGGATGCAGGCGGCGAGATAGGTGAGATAGATTTCAAGCGTCACGGCGCCGATCTCCCGTTGAGGATTACGGTCACCAAGCCCCAGATTGCAGCGTTTGGCAATACGGCTTGATCCACCCCAATGCCCGCCCGTGCGCCGGGCGTTTCGATACGCGCGACACTGCCGGTACATCTTGGATGGAGACGGACATGGAAGCCTTTGTCGCGCTGTTCACCGGAATCGCCATCTTCTTCATGAGCGTCGGCGTCATGCTGATCGGCGTAGCCGCGCTGAAATGGGTCCAGATTCTGGAGAAACGGGAAAACGGCAGCCGCACTTAGCCCCACTCCGCTTATCCCCGCGGCAGCCGTTACCGGGTCTTGGCACGTCCGTTCCTGATGGCAGAGCAGATTGCGCGGAGATCCCCGTTTTGGCGGGGACGAGCGGACGGAAGGGAGGCCGTCCCTACACCACGCCCGCCCTGTTACTCCTCTTTGCCCTCCGGGGTATCACCTTCGGGGCTATCGCCTTCGGGCGTGCCGCCCTCCGGGGTGTGGCCGTCGGGGGTGTCGCCGTCGGGGGTGTTGCCCTCGGGGGCGCCGTCTTCGCCCTCGCCGTCCTCGCCTTCGTCGTCATCGGCTTCGCTGACGCGCTGGACGGAAACGACACGTTCGTCCGAGTCGGTCCGGAAGACGATCACGCCCTGCGTGTTGCGGCCGGCGATGCGGATATCCTCGATCGGGCAGCGGATGAGCTGGCCGCCGTCGGTGACCAGCATGATCTGGTCGTGGCCTTCCACCGGGAACGAGGCAATCAGCGGACCGTTGCGGTCGTTGACGACCATCGCCACGATGCCTTTGCCGCCGCGCCCGGTGACACGGTACTCGTAGGACGAGGTGCGCTTGCCGTAGCCGTTCTCCGAGACGGTCAGGACAAACTGCTCGGCAGCGCTCATCTCCGCATAGCGCTCCTGACTGAGCTCGGTGCCGGTGCCGTTATCCTCCTCGTCGTCGGAGGCGTCGGGCTGGTCGACCTCGCCACGCACCAGGCGCGAGCGCTTGAGATATTCGGTGCGCTCGGCCGGCGTCGCCTCGAAGTGATGCAGGATCGTCATCGAGATGACGGTATCGCCGTCGGTCAGGTTGATGCCGCGCACGCCGGTAGAATCGCGCCCCTTGAAGACGCGGACGTCGGTGGTGCGGAAGCGGATGCACTGGCCGGCCGCCGTCGTCAGCATGACGTCGTCGTTTTCCGAACAGGTGTCGACGCCGACAATGGCGTCGCCCTCGTCCAGTTTCATGGCGATCTTGCCGTTGCGGTTCACCTGGACGAAGTCGGACAGCTTGTTGCGGCGCGTGGTGCCGCGGTTGGTGGCGAACATCACGTCGAGCTCGCCCCAGCTGTCCTCGTCCTCCGGCAGCGGCAGGATGGAGGTGATCCATTCGTCCGTCTGCAGGGGCAGCAGGTTGACCAGCGCCTTGCCGCGCGCCTGCGGGGCGGCCAGCGGCAGCCGCCAGACCTTCATCTTGTAGACCATGCCGCGCGAGGAGAAGAACAGCACCGGCGTGTGCGTGGAGGCCACGAACAGCCGGTTGACGAAATCCTCCTCCTTCATCGACATGCCGGAGCGGCCCTTGCCGCCGCGGCGCTGCGCCCGGTAGGTCGAAAGCGGCACGCGCTTGATGTAGCCCGTGTGCGTGACCGTGACGACCATGTCCTCGCGCTGGATGAAGTCCTCGTCGTCGAAATCGGACGCGTAGTCGGTGATCTCGGTGCGACGGGGGGTGCCGAACTCTTCCTTCACGGCCAGCATCTCGTCGCGGATGATGGACTGGATGCGGGCACGCGAGCGCAGGATGTCGAGATAGTCGGTGATCGCCTCGCCGAGCCTGGTCAGTTCGTCGGCAATCTCGTCGCGGCCGAGCGCGGTCAGGCGCTGCAGGCGCAGGTCGAGGATCGCCCTCGCCTGCTCTTCCGACAGCCGGTAGGTGCCGTCCTCCGACAGGCCGTGACGGGGATCGGCGATCAGCGCGATCAGCGGTCCCATGTCCTTCGCCGGCCAGGCGCGGGACATCAGCGATTCACGGGCGGTCGCGGGATCCGGCGCGGTGCGGATCAGGTGGATCACCTCGTCGATATTGGCGACCGCGATCGCCAGCCCGACCAGCACGTGGGCGCGGTCGCGCGCCTTGGCCAGCAGGAACTTGGTGCGGCGGCTGACGACCTCCTCGCGGAAGGCGATGAAGGCGCGCAGCATGTCGATCAGGGTGAGCTGCTCGGGCTTGCCGCCGTTCAGCGCCACGACGTTGGCGCCGAAACTCGTCTGCAGCGCCGAGTAGCGGTAGAGCTGGTTCAGCACAACGTCGGGCATGGCGTCGCGCTTGATCTCAATGACGACGCGCAGGCCCTCGCGGTCGGACTCGTCGCGGATATCCGCGATGCCCTCGATGCGCTTGTCGCGCACCATTTCGGCGATCTTCTCGATCATCGCCGCCTTGTTCACCTGATAGGGAACCTCGGTGATGACGAGCGCCTCGCGCTCCTTGCGGACGGTCTCGGTATGCACCTTGCCGCGCATGATGATCGAGCCGCGGCCCGTCGTGTAGGCGGAGTGGATGCCGGCCCGGCCGAGGATGATGCCGCCGGTCGGGAAGTCCGGTCCCGGCACGATCTCCATCAGCCGCTCGATTTCGATCGAGGGATCTTCCATGAAGGCGATCGCGGCATCCACCACCTCGCCCAGATTGTGCGGCGGGATGTTGGTGGCCATGCCGACGGCGATGCCGCCGGAGCCGTTGACCAGAAGGTTCGGGAACCGCGCCGGCAGAACTGTCGGCTCGCTCTCGGAATTGTCGTAGTTGTCCTGGAAGTCGACGGTATCCTTGTCGATGTCTTCCAGCAGCGAGTGCGCCACCTTGGCCAGACGCGACTCGGTATAACGCATGGCGGCCGGCGGGTCGCCGTCGATCGAGCCGAAATTGCCCTGCCCGTCGATCAGCGGCAGCCTGAGCGAGAAGTCCTGCGCCATGCGCACGAGCGCGTCGTAAATCGCCTGGTCGCCGTGCGGGTGATACTTACCCATGACGTCGCCGACGATGCGCGAGGATTTCTTGTAGGACTTGTTCCAGTCGTAGCCGGCTTCCTGCATCGCATAGAGAATGCGGCGGTGCACGGGTTTCAGGCCGTCCCGCACGTCGGGCAGCGCGCGCGACACGATCACGCTCATGGCGTAATCGAGATAGCTGCGCCGCATCTCGTCGGTTATCGAGACGGGCTTGATATCGGAGGGATCGGCCGGGCCGGAGTCGCCGGTCGGGGGTATTTCGTTATCGGACAAAGGGTGTCTCGTTCGGCGGGTTTTTGACGGTTTTGTTTCTACCCGATTCCGGCGCGCAAAGGCAAATCCGGAGGGGGACGGCTGGGGACAGTTTTTGCCTTAGAAATCAGGCGATTATCGGGCGAAGGCGGGAGATTGCCGATATGGCTGCATTCGGCGCGGCGCCGCGACAGCCCCTGGCGCGGTAACTGCGCTGGCGCCGAGTCGCCGCCGGCGGGCTACGCCGGAGCGCGGAAGCCTGTAAATCACGGGGTTTTATGGACCGGGAGTACGGAACAGCGAGTACCGGACGGGACGATGCGTCCCGTCCGGCCCCGGTCAGTCTCTGGCGCGGTATTCCTCCGGCATGATGAAGACCTCGTCTGCGCGACCGTATCCGCCGTCGGGAACCTCCTCGATCAGGACCATCGTCGTGGGCCGCACGACCTCTCCGAACAGATCGACGAAGAGCTCGGTCGTCTTGTGAATCAGTTCGGCTTTCTGGGCGGTGGACAGTGCGGCTTCCGGCAGCTTGTAGTTCGCAAAAGGCATTTCTGTCTCCTTCGGTTCTGGTGTCGCAATGGCTTTGCGGAGAATCCGCGCACGTCAGACGGCACCGCCATTGGCGCGGATCGTCTGACCGTTGATCCAGCCGCTGTCCGGGCCCGCCAGGAAGGCCACCACGTTGGCGATATCCTCGGGCCGGCCGAGGCGGCCAAGCGGACTCATGCGGGATATCGCCTGAATCTGCTCCTCGGTCTTTCCATCGAGAAAGAACCGGGTTTCGACCGGGCCGGGCGACACGGCATTGGCGGTGATCCCGCGGGGCCCGAGTTCCTTGGCAAGGACCCGTGTCAGAGCCTCGATCGCCGCTTTCGTGGCGGCATAGATCCCGTATCCGGGCTGATAGAAGCCGACAACGCTGGAGGAGACGCTGATGACGCGGCCTCCGTCGCGCAGCCGCCTGGCGGCCTCGCGCATGCCGCGGAACGTGCCGCCGAGATTGACGGCGACCTGGCCGTCGAAAGCCGCGTCGGTGGCCTCCGCCAGAGGCGACAGGCGCATCGTTCCGGCGTTGTTGACGAGAATGTCGGCGGCGCCGAAGGCGCTCTCGGCGGCATCGAACAGGGCCGGGACGCCGGCGGGATCCCGGACGTCGGCCTGAACGGCAACGGCGCGCCCGCCCGCTGTTTCGATGTCGCGCACCAGCGCGGCGGCGGCGGGTTCGTCATGCGCGAAATTGACGACCAGCGCGTGCCCCTGGCCCGCGAGGCGTCTCGCGACGGCGTTGCCGATGCCTTTGGCCGCACCGGTCACGATTGCCGTCCGGGTTTCCTGTCGCATCTGGCGGTCTCCTTGTGATCTTTGGCGTGGGATGCAGCCTGGAGATACGCCCGGAGAGAGTTCGGATAATCACTCTTTTTTTGGCAAGATAATTCGGATAATACGAACAAGCTATGGACCGCCTCACCGCCATGCGCCTGCTCGTCCGCGTCCTCGACCGCCGCAGCTTCACCGTCGCGGCGGCCGACATGGGTATTCCGCGCTCCACGGCGACCGAAGCCATCCGCCGCCTGGAGGCCGACCTGGGCTGCCGTCTCATCGAGCGGACGACCCGGCACGTCGCCCCGACGCCGGACGGCGACGCCTATTACCGGCGCTGCCTGTCGATTCTGGCCGATGTGGAGGATGCCGAAGGGGCCCTGCGCGGGGCGGAGCCGTCCGGTGTGCTGCGGGTCGACGCGCCCGGCCGGCTGACCCGGACATTCGTGCTGCCGAAGCTTCCCGACTTCCTCGAACGACATCCCCTGATCACCCTGCAGATCGGTCAGGGCGACCGGCTGGTCGATCTGGTGCGCGAAGGGGTCGACTGCGTCATTCGGGCAGGCGAACCGGCCGAAAGCGGCATGATCATGCGCCGGCTCGGGGCGATCCCGGAAATGACCTGCGCGAGCCCTGCCTATCTGGCGCGGCACGGTGTTCCCGAGACTCCCGCCGACCTCGACGGCCACGAGATGGTCGGCTTCCTGTCGTCGCGCACCGGCGCGGTGATGCCGCTGGAGTTTCAGGACGGCGGTCACCTGGCGGAGGTCACGCTGCCGAGCCGGGTGACGGCAAACGACGCGGAAACGGTTCGCGACCTCGCGGTGCTCGGCCTCGGGCTGATCCAGGCGCCGCGCTACCGGTTCAGGGAGGACCTGGCAAGCGGCAGCCTCGTCGAGGTTCTGGCGGATTTCCCGCCGCCGCCGAACCCGCTCGCCGCCTACTACCCGCAGTACCGGCAGCTGTCGCCGAGGGTGCGGGTCTTCCTCGACTGGGTAACGCAGCTCTTCGCGGACGCGGACCTTTGACGTAAGCTTGCCGTAGAGGCAGCGTGTTGGAGGAAGGCCCCATGGATCTTTTGACGTATCTGGCACTCTTCGTCGGGGCGTCGGTTTTCCTGGCGATCGAGCCCGGACCCGGCTTCGTGACGCTCGTGGGCGAGACGGCGCGGCGCGGTCCCTTGGCGGCCGCGTTTGCGGCCCTCGGCATGGCGCTCGGCGCCCTTCCCGCCGTTATCCTCGTCGCCGTCGGTCTGGACGCGCTCATCGCGGCCCTGCCCGGCGCCCTGTCGCTCCTGAAGGCTGCCGGGGCGGTCTATCTGGTCTGGCAGGCGGCGCAGCTGTTGCGCCGGCCGGCCGACACGCAACGCCCCGCTCCGGCAGATACGGCAGAGGGTGCGGGCCGCCCGACCCGGAACAGTCTCCGCGCGGGCGCCCTGCTGGTGCTGCTCAATCCGCGGACACCGGCGCTCTACGCCGCCTTTCTGCCCCTCTTCCTGCGGTCCGACTCCGGCATCCCCGCCCATGCTCAGCTTCTCGCCCTCGGCCTCGGCGTGATCGCGGTCTTCCTCGCCGTCGACCTCGTCTTCGTCGCCGTCGCGTCCCGGATCGGCGCACGGCTCGCGGACAACGCTACCGTTGGCCGGGTCATGCGGTATCTGGGCGCGTCGCTCCTCGTGCTGTTCGGCGTGCGGCTGTTGACCAGCCGCGACTGAACGCGGCCGGGCCCCGGGGTTGAGCGCCGCCCGATAGGGCCGCCCGACAGGGCCGGCGCGTTTGGGACTTGAATCCGCCGGCCGGGACGGCCACGCTGCAGCGAAGCCGTCGAAACATGCCTGCCATCGAGTCGCTCCGTGACGCCCGAGATCCTGCTGTCCGCCTTCGTGACGCTGTTCGTGATCATCGATCCGGTGGGGATCGCGCCAATCTTCCTCGGCCTGACGGGAGATCGCGCGGCTGCCGAACGCCGGGCGATCGCGATCAAGGCGGTCATCATCGCGGTTATTGTGCTCGTTGCTTTCGCCGTCGGCGGACAATGGCTGCTGGCGGCAACCGGCATTTCCCTGCCGGCCTTCCGCGTCGCCGGCGGTATCCTGCTGTTCTGGATCAGCGTCGAAATGGTGTTCGAGCGCCGGACCCAGCGCAAGGAGTCGACGGCGGAACGGTCCGTCGTCGAGGAACCGCATGACGACATCGCGGCGGTGCCGTTGGCCGTGCCCCTGATGGCGGGCCCCGGGGCGATCACCGCGGTCATCCTGCTGGCCAGCGAGGCCGGTGGCGGCCTGCTGGAACTTTTCGCGGTCATCGGCGTCATTGCAGTGACACTTGCGGTAACGCTCGTCATCCTCCTGATCGCCATGCCGATCGACCGGCTGATGGGAAAGACCGTACGCACCGTCATAACGCGTCTGCTCGGCGTCATCCTCTCGGCCCTCGCCGTGCAGTTCGTGGCCGATGGTGTCATCGCCTTAATGTCGTGACTCAATAAATTATTCCAACTCGTTGATTTGGATATCTAAATGGCACATGGATCGAGCAAAGTCATCTACGCCGCGCTCGCCGGCAACGGACTGATAGCCATCACCAAGTTCGCCGCGGCGGCCTATACGGGTTCGTCGGCCATGGCGTCGGAGGCGATCCACTCGCTGGTCGACACCGGAAACCAGGTGCTGCTTCTGATCGGTATCAAGCGGTCGAAACGGCCGGCGGACGCGGCACACCCGTTCGGCTACGGCACCGAGGTGTATTTCTGGGCGTTCGTGGTCGCCATCATGATCTTCGGCGTCGGCGCCGGTGTATCCCTCTACGAGGGCTACCAGAAGATCCTGCATCCCCACGAGATCTCGAGCCCGATCGTCAACTACGTCGTGCTCGGGCTGGCGATGGTGTTCGAGGCCGGCGCCTGGTGGGTCGCCTATAAGGAGTTCGAGAAAACCCGCGGCAGGCGCAACCTGATCGATGCCGTGCGCCGCTCCAAGGACCCGACGGTGTTTACCGTCCTGTTCGAGGATTCCGCGGCGATGCTCGGTCTGATTGTCGCGCTGGTCGGTATCTCGCTTGCGCAGTATACCGGCATCAAGGAACTGGATGGATACGCATCGGTCGGAATCGGCATCATCCTGGCCGGTACCGCCGCCGTCCTCGCCTACGAGACGAAGGGCCTGATCATCGGCGAAGCCGCGAGCCGGGAACTCGTCGACGGTGTCCGCACGATCGCCCTGGCGGCGAACGGGGTGGAGCGGATCAACGAGCTCCGGACAATGCATCTGGGCCCCAACGACGTGCTCGTCGCGATCAGCCTCGATGTCGCCGACGCGATGCCGGCCGGGGATGTCGAACAGACCATCTCGGGCCTCGAGGTCGACATCATGGCAGCGTTTCCCGATGTTCGGAGGGTGTTTGCCGAAATCCAGTCGGCGGCCGGTCACGCCGCCTCGGTGGCGGCGGAACAGGCGCGGACGCGCGCGGAAAACGGCGGGACGGATCCAGCGTAGCCGGCGCGCGTGCCGATCCGGCGTCAGTCGTCAGGCAGTTTCACCGTCATCTCCGCCCCGCCGTAACCGTGGACGGAATCGTGGGCACGCACGGTGACTTCGGTAACATCGGCGGGTACGGCCACACCCGACAGCGACCGGGTGAACGGCTGCTCGGTGTCGTGCGGGTGGAGAAGCTTGCGGGTGCCCAGGACCGTCCCGTCGGGGCCGATGACCTGCCAGGAATCGGCGTAGTGGTCCCAGCCGGCGTCGTCATGGCGAACGGCGACATGAAACGTCCACGTACCGGTTCCGGAGGGCACTGCGTCCACGGCCACCACGTCCGCCTCTCCGGCAAGCGCCGGTGCGGCCGTGGCCAGACCGAGGATGAAAACGACATACGCGGTTCTTGTCATGCCCCAAGGAAACCGCATCGTATTACGCGAAGCGAGTCACAAACCCGTCAGGACCCGCCGACGCCCGCGCGCCCTCACCAGGGGATCGTCCGGCTGTCGGTTCCCGTAAAGGCGCCATTCCGGCTGTCGTCGTCCAGAAGCGCCACGCGAACCACCTCTCGCGCGCCGTCCTCGATCTCCTCCGTACCCCGGTAGCCGTTCAGGTTCGTCCTGGTGAAGCCGGGAGAAGCCATGTTCACGCGAATGCCCTCATCCTCGAGTGCGATCGCGAAGGACAGACCGATGGCATTCAACGCCGTCTTCGATGCGGCGTAACCGGGCGTGAAGAGCTTGCGGTAGGGAAAATCGGGATCTGAGTTTTCCGACAGCGACCCGACGCCGCTGCTGACCATGACAATCCGTCCGGCTTTGGCGGCACGCAGCAGCGGCAGCATTTCCTGCGTTACGGCGACGACGCCGAATACGTTCGTTTCCCAGATGGCGCGGATGGCGTCGAGCGAAATCGTCGTCGTGACGAGGCGTTCGATGACGTCTTCGAACGCCAGGTCGGCCATCTCCGCGGGGCGGGAGATTGCGGCGTTGTTGACGAGAAGGTCGAGATGGCCGCATTCCGTCCGGATCCGCGCGGCTGCGGCAGCGATCGAGGCGGCGTCCGTCACATCGATCTGGATTGCGGTCGCGCCTGCTCCGATTTCGGCGGCCGCGGCCTCTCCCCGCGCCTCGTTGCGCGACCCGACATAGACGGTCCAACCCTTGGCGACGAGGGACTCGGCGACATGCAGGCCGATACCCTGGTTGGCGCCTGTCACGAGGGCGATTTTCTGTGCTTCGGTCATTTGACGTCCCGGTTTCAGATTGAAGATGGATGCAATATGGCGCCCACATCCCGGATGAACTATGATCGATCCTCCGCCATAGTTTCGAGATCGTCCGGTTTTGTCCGATCCCATCTCCCAGATCGTCAGTCTCCTCCAACCAAAGTTTGCGTTCTCCAAGCGGGTCGCAGGGTCGGGGCACTGGACGCTGCACGAGCCGCGATCCGACGTCCCGTTCTATTGCGCGGTCCTGGAAGGCGGTTTCCGGCTGGAGACGCCGGACGGCGCCGAGATCGTGGTCGGCAAGGGGGATTTCCTACTGGTGCCCTGCACCGCCGGTTTCACCATGACCAGTCTCGATGTCTCCGGCGACGCGATGCGGGTGGAAAAGCCGTTTGTCACACCCGACGGCACCCATTGGCTCGGTCCGGCGGGCGGGCACGCGGATGCCTGGATGCAGGTGGGGCATTGCGCCTTCGCCGCGCCCGATAACGATCTGCTGGCTTCGCTGCTGCCGCAGGTCATCCATGTGCGCGGAGGCGATCGGCTCTCGACCCTTGTCCACCTCGTTGCCGACGAGAGCGGTGCCGCGCGTCCGGCCCGCGAGATCGTTCTGGAGCGCCTTCTGGAAGTTCTGCTGATCGAAACGCTTCGCGCGGCACCCGATACCGGCGGCGCGGCGGGCCTCCTGCGAGGCCTATCGGATCCGCGCCTGGTGTGCGTCATCCGCGCCATCCACGATCGGCCGGACCATCCATGGACCCTTGCCAGCCTGGCGAACGAGGCCGCCTTGTCGCGATCGGCCTTCTGTGCCCGGTTCACGGCCGCCGTCGGAGTCGCTCCGATCGCCTATCTCGCGGCGTGGCGGATGGCGCTGGCGAAACAGATGCTGCGCCGCGCGGAACTGCCCGTTACCGAGGTCGCCTCCCGGGTCGGCTATGCAACCGTAAGCGGTTTCAGCGTGGCGTTTTCCCGCGCCACGGGCGTGTCCCCGGCGCGGTTCGCGCGTGACGCGACGGCGCAATGAGGATCGGGCGACGCGCCGCCGCTATCAGCCTTCCAGCGGCCGACGGTCGTCGCGCAGCGCGATATAGATCGCCGGGATCACCAGCACCGTCAGCAGCGTCGAGGACGCCAGGCCGAACAGCAGCGAAATCGCCAGGCCCTGGAAGATCGGGTCGGTCAGGATCACGGCCGCGCCGATCATCGCCGCCAACGCGGTGAGCAGGATCGGCTTGAAGCGGATGGCACCCGCATCCAGCAACGTGCGGCGCAGGGGCTTGCTGACGTCGCGCTCGTGGCGGATGAAGTCGACCAGCAGGATCGAGTTGCGCACGATGATGCCGGCCAGCGCGATGAAGCCGATCATCGAGGTGGCGGTGAACGGCGCCTGGAACAGCCAGTGGCCGAGCACGATGCCGATCAGCGTCAGCGGGATCGGCGTCAGGATCACCAGCGGCAGCAGGAACGAGCCGAACTGGGCGACGACCAGGAAGTAGATCCCCAGAATTGCCACGGCGAAGGCCGCGCCCATGTCGCGGAAGGTGACATAGGTCACCTCCCACTCCCCGTCCCACAGGAAAGACGTGACGCTCTCGTCGGCGGGCTGGCCGTGCAGCAGCATCTGCGGTTTCGGCAGATCGCCCCAGTCGTGGTTCTCGACCGCGTCGGCAACCGCGATCATGCCGTAGATCGGCGCCTCGTATTCGCCGGCGAGTTCGGCCTGCACCATCTCGGCCGCCCGGCCGTCGCGGCGGAATATGGGGAACGATGCCGGCTCCGCGCTCAGGCTCACCACGTCACCGAGCTCAACCACGCCGCGGCTGCCCGGCAGCGCGTTGGCGGGCACCGGAGTCGAGAGGGTGCGCTGCGAGATCGACAGGTCTTCCTTCGGCAGCTTGACGGCGATTTCGATCGGGTGACGCCCGCCGCCGCGATGCGAATAGCCGACGGTCACGCCGGTCAGATAGGACTGGATGGCGTCATAGACGTCCGATTGCGTCACCCCGTGATACTCGAGGTTGTTCTGGTCGATGCGCACGTGAAGCCGGTCGGCGGGCGTGCCGAAGCTGTCGTCGACGTCGACGATGTAGGGAACGCTCTCGAACAGGTCCTTCAGCTCGGTTGCGACCGCGCGCCGGGTCTCGTCGTCGGGGCCGTAGACCTCGGCCAGCAGGGTGGCGAGGACCGGCGGTCCCGGCGGCACCTCGACGACCTTGATGACGGTACCCTCGGGCACCGCCAGACCGGCCAGCCGTTCGCGGACGTCCAGCGCGATCTCGTGGCTGGCCCGGTCGCGCTCGTGCTTCGGCGTCAGGTTGATCTGCAGGTCGCCGTACTCGGGCAGCTCGCGGATGTAGTAGTGGCGCACGAGGCCGTTGAAATTGAACGGCGCCGATGTGCCCGCATAGGACTGGATCGAGGCCAGTTCCGGCAGGTCGGCAAGTGCCCTCGCGGCGCGCAGCAGCACCTGGTCGGTGTCCTCCAGCGTCGAGCCCTCGGGCAGGTCGACGACGACCTGCAGCTCCGACTTGTTGTCGAAGGGCAGCAGCTTCACCGTGACGGTCTTGTCGTAGAACAGCACCATGGCGGCAACGGTCGCGACGCCGACGATCAGCAGGAAGGTCCAGGCGCGGAACCGGCTCTTCAGGATCGGTCTGGCGACGGCGACATAGGCCTTGCCGAGGACCCCGCCATGGGCGGACTCGTGCGCCGCGCCGTGGCCGCCGTGGTCCTTGCCGATCTTCATCATCAGCCAGGGCGTGACGGTGACGGCGACGAAGAAGGAGAAGATCATCGCCGCCGAGGCGTTCGCCGGAATCGGGCTCATGTAGGGGCCCATCAGTCCGGAGACGAACAGCATCGGCAGCAGGGCCGCGACGACGGTCAGCGTCGCCACGATGGTCGGGTTGCCGACCTCGGCAACCGCGTCGATCGCCGCTTCGCGCCGGTCCCGCCCGTCCTTCATCGCCCAATGCCGGGCGATGTTCTCGATCACGACGATGGCATCGTCGACGAGAATGCCGATCGAGAAGATGAGCGCGAACAGGCTGACGCGGTTGATCGTGTAGCCCATGAAATAGGACGCGAAGAGCGTCAGCAGTATCGTTGTGGGAATGACAATGAAAACGACAATTCCCTCCCGCCAACCGATAGCGAAGGCCACCAGAACGACAATCGAAATCGTCGCCAGGCCGAGGTGGAACAGCAGCTCGTTGGCCTTCTCGTTGGCGGTCTCGCCATAATCGCGGGTGATCAGGATATCGAGATCCTCGGGCACCAGCCGGTCGCGCAGCAGCTCCAGACGCTCGATCAGTTTTTCGCCGATAACGACCGCATTTGCGCCGGCCCGCTTGGAAACTGCGATGGAGACGGCCGGAACGGGATCGATTTCGACCGTTTCGTCAGTCTCTGCGCCCTCGCCCGTCCCGATGTGCCAGACGCGGTGCTCCTCCGGCGCGGCATCGACGACCACCTTGGCGACGTCGCCGACATAGACGGTCCGGCCGTCGCGGGCGGTCATTTCCAGCAGCTCGATATCCGGCACACCCTGCAGGGTCTGGCCGGCGACGACCGGCAGACTGCGGTTGCTGTCGCGCACGGTACCGGCCAGAAACGATTGATTTGCCTCGGTAATCTTGCCGATGAGCTGCGCCAGCGTGATGCCGTGCAGGGACAGCAGTTCGGGATCCGGCTCGACGCGGATCTGGTCCTCGCGGCCGCCGACGATGTAGGTCAGACCGACGTCATCGACCTTCGCCAGCTCGACCAGCAGGTCACGGGCGATCGAATAGAGGCCGTTATCCGTCCAGCGGTCGGCGGCCTCCGGCTTCGGCGCCAGCGTGACGACGACGATCGCCACGTCGTCGATGCCGCGGCCGACGATCAGCGGTTCCGGGATTCCGACCGGAATCCGGTCCATGTTGGCCCGAACCTTCTCATGCACGCGCAGGATCGCATCGTCGGGATCGGTGCCGACGAAGAAGCGTGCGGTGACCATCACCTGGTCATCCTGCGTCTGCGAATAGACATGCTCTACGCCGTTGATTCCCTTGACGATCGTCTCCAGGGGCTCGGTGACGAGCTTGACGGCGTCGTCGGCCTTCAGCCCGTTGGCGGAGACGTGGATATCGACGAGCGGGACGCTGATCTGCGGCTCTTCCTCACGCGGCAGGGAGACCAGCGCGACGAGGCCGAGAGCCAGCGCCGATATCAGCAGCAGCGGCGTCAGCGGAGAAGAAATGAAGGCACTGGTCAGCGTGCCGGAAATGCCCCGTTTCATGGCTGCACCAGCCGGTCACCGGCCTTCAGGCCGCCGAGCACCTCGACCATCGGCTCATCCGAACCGTCGACGGACTGGCCGAGCTGGACCACCACGTCGAGCGGTGCACCTTCATCCGTGGCGACACGGGCGTAGTCGAGGCCGAACCGCTTGAAGAGGTAGGTTCGCGGGACAACGAAAGTCTCGCGCTCGCCGGCGGCGATGCGCACCAGCGCGCGCTCACCGACAAAATAGTCACCGAGATCGGCGACTTCGGCGTCAGCCACGACGCTGCCGCCCTCGAGGCGGGGATAGACGGTAACGATCCTGCCCTTCCCGGCCGCGCCACCTTCCGGTCCCATGCCACGCCGGCCGATCAGGATCTCGTCGCCGAGTTCGATGTAGCGGGCATGGCGCTCCGGCACCTTGAGGCGCAGGATATACCGGTCGGAGGCGATTTCGGCGATGGTTTCGCCGTTCAGGACCACCGTCCCGACGGTGACCGGCACATCGAGAACCCTGCCGTTGCCCGGCGCCTCGACCGCCCCTTCGGCGATCTGCTGCTCCGCGACGGACTTTTCGGCCTGCGCGGTCTGCAGCCTGTTCTCGGCAACGTCGTAGGCCGTCTGCAGCGCGTCGAGTCGGGCCTGCGCAAGGATGCCGCGTTCCTTGAGCGACTGGCCACGTTCGAGTTCGGTCTTCGCATTCGCCAGGGAGGCCTCGAGGCCGCGAATGCTGGCGTCCAGGCCCTTGATCCTGATCGCCAATTTGTCGTCGACAATCGTCGCGATCTTCTGTCCCGCCTGAACAGAATCGCCCTCGCTCACCGTCAGCTCGGTCACGGTTCCGCCGATGCGGGCGCGCGCCGCGACGACGTCCGCGCTTTCGACCGTGGCGAAAACGGCCTTGTAGTCCTCGACGGTCGTCGGCGTGACGACAAAGCCGTCATCAGCGGCCAGTGCCGACAGAGCCGTGGCACCGACGACTGCCGCTGCCAGAAATAGCTTCGAAAAACGGGCGTTCATCATACGTTGCGTCATGACCTTCTCTCCCGGGTCCGCAGCGCAGATATAATCACATATTCGAAAAATGGAATATGAAAAATGTCAAAATCGGACGAACGTCTTGTTCAAGGCTCATCCTGATTGACCGTTTTGATCCCTCGTACGCCGGGACCGGTGGCCCGGCGTACCCCACGAGTCGATGGACGCAGGAACGACGACCCGAAAAATTAGAACGGGATTTCGTCGTCCATGTCGTTCGGCATTCCGCCGCCGCCACCGCCACCGCCCATCGGGCCCGACGAACCGAAATCGCTGCCGCCGGAACTGCCGCCGAAGTCGCCTCCACCGCCGCCACCGGACCGGCCGTCGAGCATGGTCAGGGTCGAATTGAACCCCTGAAGCACGACCTCGGTCGAGTACCGGTCCTGACCGGACTGATCCTGCCACTTCCGCGTCTGGAGCTGGCCCTCGATATACACCTTGGCGCCTTTCTTCAGATACTGTTCGGCGACCCGGCAGAGCCCCTCGCTGAAGATCACCACCCGGTGCCATTCCGTTCGCTCACGCCGCTCGCCCGAGTTGCGATCACGCCAGGTTTCCGTCGTCGCAATCCTCAGATTGGCGATCGGGCGGCCGTCCTGGGTGCGGCGGATCTCCGGGTCGGCGCCCAGGTTGCCGACCAGAATGACTTTATTGACGCTTCCCGACATCACCAGACCTCTCTGTTTTCCGATTTGACCGCGACACTAGCCGCCCGCCCCCGCGCCGTCTCTGTACGACAGGGTTTTCCACAGATGGCGGCGGTCCATCTGACGTTTTCGCCCGTAAGAGAGGCGTGTATCCTGATGGACGCGGCGGTATGTTCCTATTATGTTCCGATTCCGAACGCAATCCCAGATTCCATCCCACCCCGATCCGTGGTCCCCGAGGCGATATGAAAGAAATCCGGACAGACCGGTTACTCCTGAGGCCTTTCCGCGCTGACCAGGCAGACCTGTTGGGACGCGTCATCCGTGACCGGCGGGTATTCTTCTGGCGGGAAGCACGGGTGACAGAGGAGGAAATCCAGGCGGTGCTGAACCGCAGCCTGGACCTGGCGCCGCAAGGCATGGGCTGGTTCACGATCCACACGCGAGACGATTTCCGTTTCGTCGGCGATATCGTGCTGCAGCCGTTGGCAGAGAGCGGTGACATCGAGATCGGCTACCATCTTCTGCCGGAATCGTGGGGCAACGGTTTTGCGACCGAGGCCGCGGAGGCGATGCTCGACTATGGCTTCCGCGTCCTGCGGCTTCCCGAGATCGTCGCCGTCGTGCTCCCGGACAACACGCGGTCGCAGAGGGTTATAGAGCGGCTCGGCCTGCCCTATATTGAAGACCGGATCCACGCCGATCTTCTCCATCGCTACTACGCTCTGTCGCGGACCGACTATCTGGCCGCGCGCAAGACCGCTCTGGAACAGCCGGGAAGCTGACGTCCATGCAGAAATTCATCTCCGTCTCCGGCGCGCGCGAGCACAATCTCAAGAACGTCTCGGTCGACATTCCACGCGACGAACTGGTGGTGATCACCGGACTGTCGGGATCGGGCAAGTCGTCGCTTGCCTTCGACACGATCTATGCAGAAGGCCAGCGCCGCTATGTCGAGAGCCTGTCGGCCTATGCCCGGCAGTTCCTGGAGATGATGCAGAAGCCGGACGTCGACCATATCGAGGGCCTATCGCCGGCGATCTCCATCGAGCAGAAGACGACCTCGCGCAATCCGCGCTCGACGGTCGGAACCGTCACAGAAATCTACGACTACCTGCGCCTGCTGTTCGCCCGCGTCGGCGTGCCTTATTCGCCGGCGACCGGCCTGCCGATCGAGAGCCAGACGGTAAGCCAGATGGTCGACCGGATGATGGCGCTCGAAGACGGTACGCGGCTCTACCTGCTCGCTCCCATCGTGCGCGGCCGCAAGGGCGAATACCGCAAGGAACTGGCCGAACTGATGAAGCGGGGCTTCCAGCGCGTGAAGATCGACGGCGCCTTCCATGAAATCGCCGACGCGCCGGCGCTGGACAAAAAGTTCAAGCACGACATCGACGTAGTGGTGGACCGGATCGTCGTGCGCGAGGACATTGCTTCGCGGCTGGCGGATTCCTTCGAAACCGCGCTGCAGCTCGCAGACGGGCTGGCGGTCGCCGAATATGCGGACGAAAAGGACGACAAGGGCGCGCCGAAACGCCTGATGTTCTCCGAGAAGTTCGCCTGCCCCGTGTCGGGCTTCACTATACCCGAGATCGAGCCACGGCTGTTCTCGTTCAACTCCCCGCACGGCGCCTGCCCGGTCTGCGACGGTCTCGGCTCGGAAATGCGGGTCGACCCCGACATGGTGATCCCCGATCCTTCGCTGACGTTGAAGGCCGGTGCGGTCGCACCGTGGTCGCGCTCGTCCTCGCCGTATTATTTGCAGACGCTGGAGGCGCTGGGGCGGCACTACAAGTTCAAGATGACAGTCGCGTGGGAGAAGCTGCCGAAGAAGGCGCAGGACGCGATTCTGTACGGCTCCGGCAAGGACCAGATCACCTTCACCTATGACGACGGCATGCGCGCCTACGACACGACGAAAGCGTTCGAAGGCGTGATCCCGAACCTCGAGCGGCGCTGGCGGGAGACCGAATCCTCCTGGTCGCGCGAGGAGATCGAGAAGTACATGGGGCAGACGCCGTGCTCGGCCTGCAACGGCAACCGGCTGAAGCCCGAGGCGCTGTGCGTCAAGATCGCCGGCCTGCATATAGGCGACGTCACCGCCATGTCGATCCGCGCGGCGAACCGCTGGTTCGAACTGCTGCCGGACGGCCTGACCGACAAGCAAAACGAGATCGCGTCGCGAATTCTCAAGGAAATCCGGGAGCGCCTCGCGTTCCTGAACGACGTCGGCCTCGATTATCTGACGCTCGCCCGCTCGTCGGGGACCCTGTCGGGCGGCGAGAGCCAGCGCATCCGCCTCGCCTCGCAGATCGGCTCGGGCCTGACGGGCGTGCTCTATGTGCTCGACGAGCCGTCGATCGGACTGCACCAGCGGGACAACGAACGGCTGCTCGGCACGCTCCGGCACCTGCGCGACCTCGGCAATACCGTCATCGTGGTCGAGCACGACGAGGACGCGATCCGAACCGCCGACTATGTGATCGATGTGGGGCCGGCTGCCGGCGTTCATGGCGGCCAGATCATCGCCAGGGGCACGCCGGAAGAGATCATGGCCAATCCGGCCAGCCTGACCGGCAAGTACCTGACGGGGCTGGAACAGATCCCGCTGCCGCCAGAGCGCCGTGAAATCTCGCCGCATCGGCGCATCCGGGTGGTTGGCGCGCGCGAGAACAACCTGAAGGACGTCACGGCCGAGATTCCGCTCGGCACCTTTACCTGTGTCACCGGTGTATCGGGCGGCGGTAAGTCCTCGCTCCTGATCGACACGGTCTACAAGGCAATCGCCCGGCGTCTGAACGGCGCGCGCGAGCATCCGGGCGCCCACGATCGCATCGACGGGCTGGAGCATATCGACAAGATCATCGACATCGACCAGTCGCCGATCGGGCGCACGCCACGGTCGAACCCGGCGACCTATACTGGCGCCTTCACGCCGATACGGGAGTGGTTCGCCGGCCTGCCGGAAGCAAAGGCGCGCGGCTATGCGCCGGGCCGCTTCTCCTTCAACGTCAAGGGCGGGCGCTGCGAGGCCTGTCAGGGCGACGGCGTCATCAAGATCGAAATGCACTTCCTGCCCGACGTCTACGTGACCTGCGACGTCTGCAAGGGACGACGCTACAATCGCGAGACCCTGGAGGTGCTGTTCAAGGGCAAGTCGATTGCCGACGTGCTCGACATGACCGTCGATGAGGCGCGCGACCTGTTCGACGCCGTCCCCACGATCCGCGACAAGTTCGAGACGCTGCAACGCGTGGGGCTCGGTTACATCCACGTCGGCCAGCAGGCGACGACCCTGTCGGGCGGCGAGGCGCAGCGCATCAAGCTCGCCAAGGAGCTGTCGAAACGCTCTACGGGCCGCACGCTCTACATTCTCGACGAGCCGACCACCGGCCTGCACTTCCACGATGTCAAGAAGCTGCTCGAAGTGCTGCATTCCCTCGTCGATCAGGGCAACACGGTCGCGGTGATCGAGCACAATCTGGAGGTCATCAAGACCGCGGACTGGATCATCGACATCGGTCCGGAAGGCGGTGACGGGGGCGGCACCATCGTCGCCCAGGGGACGCCCGAGGACATCGCAGCCGAAACGGCGAGCTATACGGGTCAGTTCCTGAAGGAGCTGTTCGACCGGCGGCCGGGGAAACGGACCGAGGCGGCGGAGTAGATATCTGTCACGCCCCGTTCAAGTCGCGCGCGCCCTTCAAGTCCATTGCCGGGACGCACCGGTATCGCCATGCTCCCCTGATCTCACGTCGCAGGGGGCGCACATGGCCTATACCTATTCTGACGACCGGGCGGATCTGACGCCGGCAACGCTGTTTTCGCTGATCGCACTCGTGCTGCTCGGCACGCGCTTCGTGCAGGGTTTCATCTTCTGGGGCGGCGCGAGCCGGCGGCTGATCTACAGCTTTCACCCGGTTTCCGGGGTCGAGCATGCGGTGAAGCTCGATTTCGACTCCCCCGGGTTCGTCGCCAACAAGCTGATCCATGCCCTCCCCGGCACGCTCTGGATCCAGGGGCCGCTGGAATGGACGCTGCAGTTTCCCAGCCTAATCGTGGCCTCGGTATGGTTCTGGACGATCGCCGAACTGCTGGTCGGGCTTGGCCTGATCTTCGGCCTTCTGACGCGGCTAGCGGCGCTCGGCAGTATCGCCATCAACCTGATGCTGATGCTGATTTTCGGCTGGATGGGCTCCACCTGCCTCGACGAATGGACGATGGCGGTGTCGGGCGTGGCCATGAGCAGCGCGCTCTTCCTGGCCGGCGGCGGGAGCGTTTCGCTGGATGCGCTCGTCGCGCGGACGGACTGGGCGTGGCGGAACCGGTGGACGAACTGGCTGTTCAGCGGGCCGGTATCCGGTATCGCTCTGCGCCGCCTCGGTATCGGTCTGGCCCTCGCGAGTGTCGTTTTCACCGTCGGGTCCTACGCCATCCTGTTCGGTGCCGTCGTTTCGCCCCTGCACTCGCGCGTCAACTACCACAGCCACAACGTGGCGCTGAGCGATGTCGCCGTGGCGGGGGGCGACGTGACCTTCCGGGCCTATGTCGACGCGGGGCCCGATACCGGTGCCGCCTATGTGATCGCCGCCAAGCTGGTCGACGGGTCAGGCGAGACGGTCGCGACCTGGGATGGCGCGGTGCTGGCCGCGCTGCCCGCCGAGTCCTTCGACAACGTCTACCCGTATGTCTGGGCGTCGAAGTTCAAGACCGAGACGGTCGGCTTCTCGGGCGTCACCGGGGCGAAGGCGACGATTACCCTGCAGGCCCCGGCCGGCGCCACCATCCCGGCCGGCGGACCCTACGATCTCGTCCTGGAGGCGATCAACGGTGCGGTGTGGCGCTCCGGAACGCCGGCCGGCCGGTAAGGGGCGCTATGCCGCGTCGCCCCTGACGGGGATGGTGTGCGTATTTGGTTGGCGGATTGGAACCAATTCCGCGGCGGTCCGTTGTCTGGCCAAATCCCACAACGGACAGGAGACCCGCCATGCATGACATCAGCGGTACGAAAGTAGCCATTCTCGCGACACACGGTTTCGAGCAATCCGAACTCGAAGTCCCGCTGACGCGGCTGAAAGAGGCCGGCGCCATGGTGCACGTCATCGCGCCTGAGGCCGGCGAGATCCGCGGCTGGGACGACAAGGACTGGGGCAATTCGGTGGCAGTCGACGTCACACTCGGCGACGCCGACGCCGGCGACTATGACGCGCTCGTCCTGCCCGGCGGCCAGATCAACCCGGACCTGCTGCGCGTCGAGAAGAAGGCGATCGACTTCATCCGCACGATCTTCGACCAGAAGAAGGTGGTTGCCGCCATCTGCCATGCCCCCTGGCTGCTCGTCGAGGCCGGCATCGCCAAGGGCCGGGAGATGACCTCCTACAAATCGATCAGGACCGACGTGATCAATGCCGGCGGCACCTGGACGGACGAAGAGGTCGTGGTCGACAACGGGCTGGTGACAAGCCGCCATCCCGGCGACCTCGAGGCGTTCTGCGCCAAGATCGCCGAGGAGATCCAGGAAGGGCGCCACGACAAACGCGCGGCCTGACCCCCGCACGCGGGATCGAAGCCGCCCGTTCACAACGATCATCGAGGGGCCGCGCAGCGCGCGGCCCTTCGCCTTTTCTCATGGCATCCGCCACGGGGTCTTCTCTTTCGCGGCGTGGGGGACTAGATAGCGCGCCATGTCCATGAAACCCGTTCACGTCATCGGCGCCGGGCTCGCCGGTTCGGAAGCCGCCTGGCAGATCGCTCAGGCGGGCGTTCCCGTCGTCCTGCACGAGATGCGCCCTGTCCGCATGACGGACGCCCACCTCGGCGAAGGCTGCGCCGAACTCGTCTGCTCGAACTCGTTCCGGTCCGACGACGCGGAGACGAACGCCGTCGGGCTGCTGCACGCCGAGATGCGGCTCGGCGTATCGCTGATCCTGCAATCCGGCGACGCCAACCAGGTGCCGGCGGGCGGTGCGCTGGCGGTCGACCGGGTCGGCTTCTCCGACGCCGTCACGGCGGCGCTGGAAGGGCACCCCCTGATCGAGCTGCGCCGCGAGGAAATCGACGGCCTGCCGCCCGAAGACTGGGACAGCGTGATCGTGGCGACAGGCCCCCTCACCTCTCCGGCGTTGTCGGAGGCCATCGGACAGGCGACGGACCAGGATTCGCTCGCCTTCTTCGATGCGATCGCGCCGATCGTCTACAAGGAAAGCATCGACTTTTCGAAAGCCTGGTACCAGTCGCGCTACGACAAGGCGGGACCGGGCGGCACGGGTGCGGACTACATCAACTGCCCGCTCGACAAGGACCAGTACGAGGCGTTCATCGACGCGCTGCTCGCCGGCGAGAAGACCGATTTCCGCGAGTGGGAGAAGTCCACGCCCTACTTCGACGGCTGCCTGCCGATCGAAGTGATGGCCGAACGCGGCCGGGAGACGCTCCGGCACGGGCCGATGAAGCCGGTCGGGCTCACCAATCCGCACGATCCGGAGGTGAAGTCCTACGCCATCGTCCAGCTTCGCCAGGACAATGCGCTCGGCACGCTCTACAACATGGTCGGGTTCCAGACGAAGCTGAAATACGGTGCCCAGACGGAGATCTTCCGGATGATCCCGGGCCTGGAGAACGCCGAGTTCGCCCGGCTTGGCGGCCTGCACCGCAATACCTTCCTGAACAGCCCCAAGCTGCTGGACGACAGCCTGCGTCTGAAGGCGATCCCGCGCCTGCGCTTTGCCGGACAGATAACCGGGGTCGAAGGTTATGTGGAATCCGCCGCCATCGGACTTCTGGCCGGTCGCTTCGCGGCGGCGGAACGACTCGGACAGCCGATGACGCCGCCGCCGGCGACAACCGCACTGGGCGCGCTGATCGGCCACATCACCGGCGGCCATCTGCCGGACGAGACGCAGTCTCGCAGCTTTCAGCCGATGAACGTGAATTTCGGCCTGTTCCCGCCGATCGAGATCCCGAAAACGCCGGGTATCCGGCTGCGCGGCAAGGAGAAGTCGCGGGCGAAGAAGCGCGCGATGTCGGCCCGGGCGCTGTCGGATATCGCGGTCTGGCTGGGTCGGCGCGAAGCGGCGGAGTAGCCGCAGCGAGGAATGCTCTCCGCTAGCACACTTTCCTGGCGCGGCGGGCGGCAGACCAGAGGATCCACTGGCGGCGCCATTGCGGCACGACGCAGTGTTCGGCAAACGGACGGTAACACGACCGTTCCATGTGGTTCAGGTAAGGTCGCACCAGCGCAATCGGCAGGACGGCCGGCACGGCCTGCCGGCAGATATCGCGGATGCAGGAACCCGCTTCGTCCAGATGGCGGCGGGCGAGCGCGCGAAAATCGGCGAGCGCCGCGGTCACGGCCGGCGTTTCCTGCCCGCCGAGCATGTCCTCGCGGCGCACGCCGTTGCGTTCGAGAATGTCCCCGGCCAGAAAGATCTGCCCCCGCGCGGCGTGGAACGGCATGGCCCGCAGCAGCCCGGTGATCGCATAGGCGATCCCGCCATGATCGACCATCGCCGCCGTCCAGTTGCAGCCGCGCGCGCCCAGTATCTCGGTCGCGACGGCCATGGGCTGCGACGCGGTCGCCCGCGCATAGGCTTCCAGATCCCCGACGCTCGGCATCGGATCATCGTAGATGTCGAAGGTGCGCGCCTCGATCAGATCCAGGAACGGATGGCAGGACAGGTCGCAGGTGTCGATCGTCTCGATCAGCGCGGCGGCAACGGGATGCCGGCCGATCTCGCCGTGCCCGCATCCCGTCAGCGTGTCGCGCCACCATTGCAGGCGCATTTCGCCGGGCAGCGCATCGGAGACGACATCCCGGATTCGGGCGACCTCGAGATTGAAGGCATAGAGGGCGAAGAGGTGTTTCCGGTCCTCTTCCGGCGCAAACAGGCTGGCCAGGAAGCGATCCTTGTCGCCGCGACGGACGAGATCCTCGCAATACTCGAAACTGGCGTTGGTCGCCGAAGAGCCCATCGGATCAGTCCACCGCGATCAGGGCGGCGCCGACCGAACGCTTTTCGCCGAAGAGAATGTTGTAGGTGCGCGCCGCCGCGCCGGTGTCCATGACGTCGAGCCGGACTCCCCTCTCGCCGAGGGCCCTGCGCAGCGCGGTGGAAACGGGTACGAGCTGGCGGCCGGTGCCGATGAGCAGCAGCTCCGGTTTCACCGGGTCGTTGAACAGGCGTCCAAGGCTTGCTGCGGTGATCCCTTGCGGATCCTGCGCACCCCAGGCGTAAACGCCGCTGCTCAGGACGAGGATCGATCCGCGATGGGACATGTCGGCAAAGCGGAAGCCGCCGTTGCCATAGGCATCTATCTGAACTTGCCGGGGAAAATGCCCAACGGGGTTCTGCATACGACCAGACAGCGCACCCGCGCCGGCCTCCCGCTCAGGCGCCTTCCGTTGCGGCAGCGGCTCTCGCAGCACTGCCGCCGTCACGATTGGCACCGAGGAAGAGGAGGACCGGAGATGCAACATAGATCGACGAATAGGTTCCCACGACGATGCCCCAGATCATGGCGAATACGAAGCTACGGATAACCTCGCCCCCGAAGAGATAGAGCGCGATCAGCGCGAGCAAAGTGGTGAGAGACGTCATGATCGTCCGCGCCAGCGTCTGGTTGACGCTGAGGTCGAGCAGATCGGTGAACGGCATCTTGCGGTAACGGCGCACATTCTCGCGGATACGGTCGTAGACGACGACGGTATCGTTGAGCGAATAGCCGACGATCGTCAGGATCGCCGCGATGCTCGACAGGTTGAAGTCGAGCTGCAGGACCGCGAACAGGCCGATCGTCAGGACGACGTCGTGAACCGTCGCGATGACCGCACCGACGGCGTACTGCCATTCGAACCGGAACCAGATGTAGACGAGGATCGCGAAAATCGCGACGAGAACGGCAATCGTGCCGCTGCGGGCGAGTTCGTTACTGACCGTCGGGCCGACGATCTCGACGCGGCGATACTCCACCGAGTCGCCCAGCGCCGAGCGGATCTTGGCGATAACCGCCTGCTGGGCAAGCTCGCCGCCCTCCTGCTCGACGACGCGGATCATCACCTCGTCGGGCGCGCCGAACTCCTGGATCTGGACGTCGCCGAGGCCGAGCGCGCCGACCGTGTCGCGCAGTTCGCTGATGTTGGCGGGCCCGTCCTTGGTCTGCAGTTCGATCAGCGAACCGCCGCGGAAATCGATGCCCAGATTGAGGCCGACCACGAAGAACAGGACGATCGACACGACACCGGCAACAGCCGACAGCGGCAGCGTGAACCGCCGCAGGTGCATGAACCTGATGTGGGTATCGTCCGGAATGAACCTCAAAAGACGCACTGAAGCGCTCCTTGCTCAGATCGGGGCCTAGATCGGGACCGCCGAAGGACGGCGCCTGCGCACCCACTCCGCCACGATGAGGCGGTTGACGAGATAGGCCGTGAACAGCGTCGTGACGATGCCGATGGCGAGCGTGACGGCGAAGCCGCGGATCGGACCCGAGCCCAGGTAGAACAGGATGACCGCCGCGATGAACGTGGTGATGTTGGCATCCATGATCGTGCCGAGCGCCCGGCGATAGCCGGAGTCGATCGAGGCAATGGCGCTTTTGCCGGCCCTCTGCTCCTCGCGGATACGCTCATAGATCAGAACGTTCGCGTCGACGGCCATGCCGATCGTCAGCACGATACCCGCGATGCCCGGCAGGGTCAGCGTCGCGCCGAGAAGGGACAGGACACCGATCACCAGGGCGATGTTGACGAAGAGCGCGATGTCCGCGAACACGCCGAACAGCCCGTAGACGAGGATCATGAAGACGATGACGGCAGCCGTGCCGATAATGGCGGCGATCTTGCCGGCCGCAACCGAGTCGGCGCCAAGGCCCGGACCGACCGTCCGCTCCTCGAGGATCGTCAGCGGGGCCGGCAGGGCGCCGGCCCGCAGCAGGATCGCGAGGTCGTTGGCTTCCTCGACCGAGAATCCGCCGCTGATCTGACCGGAACCGCCGAGGATCGGCTCGCGGATCACCGGCGCCGAGATGACCTCATTGTCGAGGATGATGGCGAAAGGCCGGTTGACGTTCTGCTGCGTGGCGGTGCCGAAGCGGCGGGCGCCGCTGGAATTGAAGCGGAACGAGACGATCGGCTCGTTGGTGCGCTGGTCGAAGCCGGGCTGGGCGTCGACCAGATCCTCGCCGCTGACCATGATGCGCTTTTCGATCAGGTAGGGCGCGGGCGGATCGTCCTGGGAATAGAGAACCTCGGATTCGACCGGCGGGCGGCCGTTGAGAGCTTCCGTTGCCGGCATCGACATGTCGACAAGCCGGAACGAGAGTTTCGCGGTCTGGCCGATCAGAGCCTTCAGGCGGGCGGGATCATCGAGCCCCGGGACCTGAACGAGAATGCGGTCGGCGCCCTGGCGCTGGATCGTCGGCTCCGTGGTGCCGAGTTCGTCGATACGGCGGCGGACGATCTCGATCGACTGGTCGACGGCGGAGCTGACCCGCTGGGTGATCCCCTCCTCCGTCAGTTCGAGCGTGATCTTGCCTTCGGGCGTCGAGGAGATGGTGACGTCGCGCTGGGTCGACCCGCCGAGAAGGGAGCCGAGCGGCTGCGACAGGTCGCGCAGACTGTCGAGTGCTTCCTCGGTCTGGGCGGCATCGCGGATCGTGACGTCGACGCTGCGGCCGCGCGCCGTCAGTCCGGTGTAACCGATGCGCTCGTCCCGAAGGATCTGCCGGACGTCGTCACGCAGCGTGTCGACGCGCTCCTCGACGACAGCCTCGGTATCGACGGCCAGCAGAATGTAGGAGCCGCCCTGGAGATCGAGACCGAGCACGAGCTGCCGGTGGGGGACCCAGGACGGCCAGCCTGCCGCCTCTTCCTTGGAGAAGAAGTTCGGAACGGTCGCCAGAATCCCGGCCGCGCAGATCGCGAGGATCAGGATGATGGACCAGCGGGAAAAGTGAAGCATGTCGGCCTGTTACTCGACGCGCCTATCGGCGCGGCTATCGGAAGCGAGGGCTCAGCCTTCGTCCTTGACGGGTTCACCCTTGGTCCGGACCTCGGCGATCATCGGACGGGCGACGCGGATGCGGACACCGTCGGCGATCTCCACCTGGATCTCGCGCTCGTCGATGACCTTCGAGATCTTGCCGATCACGCCGCCGGAGGTGACCACCGTGTCGCCGCGCCGCAGATTGTTGATCATCTCCTGCTGCTGCTTCACCCGCCGCTGCTGCGGGCGCAGGATCAGGAAGTACAGGACCACGAAGATCAGGACAAAGGGAAGAAGCGAAATCAGAAAATCGCCGCCGGGCGCTCCAGCGCCTTGAGCAAAGGCGGGCGTTACGAACATTGTTTCCTCCTGTCCTGAATCAAAAGCTCACCGGTCCGCCGGTTTCCCGGCGGCTGCAAGAGCGCGCGGACTATAGCGACAGCCTCGCGCTTTGCAAACTGCAACTGAACGCGCCCCGACCGGTATCTTGCGGGTACCCCCGACGGCAGGAAAGCCCGGCAGCAGAGGACTATACCGCAGATTGACGGCCCCGGCGCGCATGATACGGTCCGCGCACTCCGCCCGGGTACGGGTGCACCCGGACAGCCAACACGAAGCCCGGACATAGGTGATCTGCGTGAGCGAACAAGACGAGACGACAAAACTTCTGGCACGAATCGCAGACAGCCTGGAGCGGATCGCCCCGCCGCCGTCGCCGCCGGCCGATATCTCAGCCACCGACGCTTTCGTCTGGCGCCCCTCACCGCCCGGCCTGCAGCCCGTCTCCGCGGTGAACCGCGTCGAGATGGTGCTGCTGAAAGGCATCGACCGGGCGCGCAACATGCTCGTTGAGAACACGGACCGTTTCGCGCGCGGGCTGCCGGCCAACAACGTGCTCCTGTGGGGCGCGCGCGGCATGGGCAAGAGCTCGCTGATCAAGGCGGCGCACAACGCCGTCAACCAGGCGACCGCCGCGGACGGCATCGCGCCCCTCAAGCTGGTCGAAATCCACCGGGAGGATATCGAGACGCTGCCGATCCTCATGGGCATCGCCCGGAGTTCGGAATTCCGGTTCCTGGTCTTTTGCGACGACCTGTCGTTCGACTTCGACGACACCTCCTACAAGTCGCTGAAGGCGGCGCTGGAAGGCGGCATCGAGGGGCGGCCGGAGAATGTGCTGTTCTACGCCACCTCGAACCGCCGCCACCTGTTGCCGCGCGACATGATGGAGAACGAGCGCTCGACCGCCATCAATCCGTCGGAGGCAGTCGAGGAGAAGGTGTCCCTCAGCGACCGGTTCGGGCTCTGGCTCGGCTTTCACAAGTGCAGCCAGGACGACTATCTGGACATGGTGCGCGGCTATGCGGCGCATTTCGGCCTGGACGTCGATCCGGACGAATTGCAGCGGGGCGCGCTGGAATGGTCGACGACCCGCGGCAGCCGCTCGGGCCGTGTCGCATGGCAGTACATTCAGGACCTGGCGGGGCGGCTGGGCGTCGACCTGAGAACCGCCGGCTGACACCCGGCGACGGAGGGCCCGAACAGCGAGCGGCGCGCCGGAGGAGGCGCGCCGTCTCTGAAGCCTGACCTAGGTGGAGCGGTCAGTCTGTAAACGTTCAGTTCGCGGCCAGATGCTTGAGCGGATCGACCGGGGTCGAGCCCTTGCGCAGCTCGAAGTGGATCTGCGGGGTCGATACCGAACCGGTCTGGCCGGCCTTGGCGATGACCTGCCCGCGCGAGACCACGTCGCCGCGCTTGACCATCAGCTCCGAATTGTGGGCGTAGGCGGTGACCCAATCGTCCGAATGGCGGATGAGGACCAGGTTTCCGTACCCCTTCAGTTCGTTGCCGGCATAGGCGACCACGCCGTTCTCGGAGGCGCGGACGGAGGTTCCTTCCGGCACAGAGATGTTGATGCCGTCGTTGTTGCCGCCGTCGTTCTTCTCGCCGTAGGACGAGATCACGCGGCCGCGCACCGGCCAGCGGAAGCTGCCGGCCGACAGGGCGGCAGGCTCGGCAACCGCGGCGCGGGTTCCCGCATCCGATTCATCGCTTGCCTGCGGGGCGTAGGCTGTCTTCTGCGGCTCCGGGGCGTCCAGGCTGCTGCTCTCGATGCCCGACTTGATCGGCGCCGGCTGGATCGACGCCTGCTGCTGGGGCGCGGGCGCCGGCGTCGCCGGGGCGGCCGTCGCGGTCTGGGCCTTGGGCAGCGATCCCGTCGCTTTCGGCGCCGGCGCGGCACCGGCGACCGCAACGCCGGGGATACGCACCTTCTGCCCGATCTTCAGTTCATAGGGCGACTGAAGGTTGTTCGCCGCGATGATGTCGTTCGGACGCACATTGTAGCGGCGGCCGAGGGCGTAGACCGTCTCGCCCGGGGTGACCGTGTGAACACCGCCGGTCGACGCCGGCTTCGGCGCCGTCCGCTCGGTGGTCGTCGTTGCGACCTTTGCCGTGCTGGCGGGCACCGGACCGGCGACCCGGGCAACGCCCTTCGCCTGCGAGGGATGCACCCAGCCACCATGGGCCTGCGAATAGACCGGGATGACGAGATACTGGCCGGGCGAGACCGATCCGGCATCGGAGATCCCGTTGACCTTCATCAGCGCATTCGCGGGCACCCCATAGCGGGTGGCGATCGTGAAGACAGTCTCGCCCTGCCCGACCACGATGGCCGAGCCGTCGCTCTTCTCGGTGGGAGCGACCGAATAGGTTGGCGGCGACGAGTATGTCGGCGCGGCCGAACCGATCTGGTTGTAGGCGGGCATCGCCTGGGAGTTCGGCGTCGTGCCGCCAGCGACCGGTTCGGGCGGGATCGAGCCGGTGTAATCGGCGTTGGGATCGCCGCCGAAGAAGGAGCCGCCACTGAACCTGGAGGTGTCGGAGCTGCAACCGGCCACTATCGCACCGACTGCACCGACGATCGCGACCCTGAGGACAAGGGACGCACGAAGACTGTCGATTACGCTACGCATCACACCACTCACGCCGATACTGATTACGGGAAGTAGTAAACGCGCGTTGAGGTAAACAACGACTTAAGGTTGACGAAAATAAAGGACTTTTTCGCCCGTGAAGCTTTCCGGCGCGTCCGGTTCGCGTGCGCGCGCTAGAGCTGTTCGGCCTTGCCGGGCACCAGCGGCACGAAGCGGACCCCGAGCAGTTCGGTGTCGTCGAAGCCCTCCTCGGTGCGCACCACGCGGTGCAGGAACTGCACGCCGCCAACCGGGCCCACGGGGATGATCATGACGCCGCCGACCTTGAGCTGCTCGACGAGGTTTTCCGGGATCTCGTCGGCCGCGGCCGTGACGATGATCTTGTCGAAGGGCGCCTGCGCCGGCCAGCCCTTCATGCCGTCGCCGACCATGGCCGTGATGTTCGAGATATTCAGGGCCTTGAAGCGCTCCTCGGCCTGCCGGTGCAATGTCCGGTAGCGCTCGATCGTGTAGACGCGCCGGCAGATCCGCGAAAGGACGGCGGCCTGGTATCCCGAGCCCGTGCCGATCTCCAGCACCTTGTCGCGGTCGGTGAGCTTGAGCTGCTCGGTCATGTAGGCGACGACGAAGGGCTGGCTGATGGTCTGGCCGCAATCGATCGGCAGCGCACGATCCTCATAGGCCGAATCGGCGAACGTCTCCTTGACGAAAATGCCGCGCGGGATCGTCTCGATGGCTTTCAGGACGCGCGCATCTCGAACGCCCTGCGACCTGAGCCCCATGATCAGGCGGGCAACGGCGATCCGGCCCTCGCTGAGCCCTGCGCCGAAATCGTCGTCCAGCTCGTCGCTCATCCAAGGCCTCGTCGCCGCCTACGCCTCCCGACCGGACGTCAGCCGTTCGCGCAGGGCGGCGTGGGTCTTTGCGTCGGTCAGGTTCAGCATCAGCGGCGTCACGGAAATCGAGCCGTCGTAGACGGCGTTCAGATCGGTGCCTGGCGCCGGATTCTGGCGGCGGCGCTCGAAGCCGATCCAGTAATACGGGTTGCCACGCCCGTCGAAGCGTGAATCGACGTACAGCAACGACTGGTCCCGCCGGCCCTGCTCCGTCACCACCACGCCCTTCACCGCATCGGGAGCGCAGGGCGGGAAGTTCACGTTCAGGACGACGTCGGTGTCGAGCTCGGCCTCGAGGAGACTGCGGATCGTCGCCGCACCGTGGGCCTCGGCGGTTTCCCAGAACATCTGTTCGGGATCGCGGAACGCCTGGCTGAGCGCGATCGAGCGGATGCCGAGGATCGAGCCTTCCATGGCGCCGGCGATGGTGCCCGAATAGGTGACATCATCGGCGAGGTTCTGGCCGCGGTTGACGCCCGACAGCACGAGATCCGGCGGCTGGTCCTTCAGGAGGTGGCGTACCCCCATGATGACGCAGTCCGTCGGCGTGCCCTTCACCGCGAAGTGGCTCTTCGAGATCTCGCGCAGCCGCAACGGATCGCTGAGCGTCAGCGAATGCGAGGCGCCGCTCTGATCCGTTTCCGGCGCGATGACGAAGACCTCGTCGGAAAGCTCGCGGGCGATCGCCTCCAGTACCTTGAGGCCCGGAGCATGAATGCCGTCGTCGTTGGTGATCAGAATGCGCATGGTGTCCCGGTGTCCGCGTCGTTCGATGTGCCGATCAAAGTGTCGAAGGCGTCAAGCCCACACTGGTGTCGGGCCTCCCTGACCACCGCCGGCCCCGGCGGGCTTGGAATGTGGCCATGGATCGCCGGGACGCGCCCGACAATGACAGGTAGGGTATGGCGGGACCGGCCGGCCGCCTACCCCCCGATAACCTCGATGCCGCCCATGTAAGGCCTGAGAGCGTCCGGCACGACAACCGTGCCGTCGGCCTGCTGGTAGTTCTCCAGGACCGCAATCAGCGCCCGGCCGGCGGCAACGCCCGAGCCGTTCAGCGTGTGGACATGGACCGGCTTGCCGCCGTCCTTCGGACGGTAGCGGGCATCCATGCGGCGCGCCTGGAAGTCGCCGCACACCGAGCAGCTCGAAATCTCGCGGTACATGCCCTGCCCCGGCAGCCAGACCTCGAGGTCGTAGGTCTTGCGCGCGGAGAAGCCCATGTCGCCGGTCGACAGCGCCATCACCCGATACGGCAGGTCGAGGCGCTTCAGCACTTCCTCGGCGCAGGCCGTCATCCGCTCGAGTTCCGCCAGCGACTGCTCCGGCGTCGTCACCGACACCATCTCGACCTTCGGGAACTGGTGCTGGCGGATCATGCCGCGCGTGTCGCGCCCGGCCGCCCCCGCCTCGGCGCGGAAGCACGGCGTCCACGCGGTCACGCGCATCGGAAGCTGGTCCTCCTCGACGATCGACTCGCGCACGAGGTTCGTCAGGGGGACTTCGGCGGTGGGGATGAGCCAGTAGCCGTTCTTCGTATCGGCCTCGATTTCCTCGATGCTGCCGGCAAAGAACTGGTCGTCCCGGAACTTCGGCAGCTGCCCTGTTCCGAACATCACCTCGTCGCGCACCAGCAGCGGCGGGTTGACCTCGGTATAGCCGTGCTCGGTCGTGTGCAGGTCGAGCATGAAGGATGCGAGCGCCCGTTCGAGCCGCGCGATGCCGCTCTTGAGCACGACGAAACGCGCACCCGACAGCTTGGCGGCGGTCTCGAAATCCATCAGCCCGAGGCTCTCGCCGATCTCGAAATGCTGCTTGGGCTCGAAGTCGAAGGAACGGGGGTCCCCGACCTTGCGGATCTCGACGTTGGCGTCTTCGTCGGCGCCGACGGGCACGTCGTCGAGCGGCAGGTTCGGCGTTCCGGAGAGCAGCTTGTGCAGGTCGGCGTCGATCCCGCGCAGGTCTTCCTCGAGCGCCGGCGCGCGTTCCTTGATGGTCGCCACCTCGGCGATGAGGGCCTGCGCCCTCTCCTCGTCCTTCGCGGCCTTCGCCTGTCCGACTTCCTTCGACGCCGCGTTGCGGCGCTCCTGCAGCGCCTGCAGCTCGGTGACCAGCGTGCGGCGTTTGTCGTCCAGCGCGATCAGGTTGTCGGCCGTGCCGCGATACTCGTCCGAGCGCTTCGCCAGCGCAGCGTCGAAGGCGTCGGGATTATCGCGAATCCATTTGATGTCGAACATGTCGGTTCCGGGGACTTCTGTGCCGTCTGGCCCGGCCGGGAGGCGGCGCGGGGTTTAAGCGAAAAACGAGGTCAGTCCTCGGATTCCGCCTCGCGCTCGGCTTCGGCCTCGGCGCGCCGCTTCTCCACCATCCTGACCGAAATGATGGACAGTTCGTAGAGAAGCAGGGTCGGCAGCGCAAGCCCGATCTGGCTGATCGGATCGGGCGGGGTCAGGAAGGCCGCGGCCGCGAAGGTGAGGACGATCGCGTACTTGCGCTTCTTCTTCAGCCCGTCGGACGTCGCGAGCCCGGCGCGCCCCAGAAGCGTCAGCAGAACGGGGAGCTGGAAGCACAGGCCGAAGGCGAACATCAGGGTCATGATGAGACCGAGATACTCGGAGACCTTCGCCACGAGCTGGATCTTGGCCTGTCCCTCGCCCGACTGCTCCATCGACAGGAAGAATTCCATGACGAGCGGCATCGTCACGAAATAGACGAGCGAGGCACCCAGCAGGAACAGGATGGGGGTGGCCACCAGAAACGGCAGGAAGGCGCCGCGTTCATTCTTGTAGAGGCCGGGCGCGACGAACATGTAGAGCTGGCCCGCGATCACCGGAAACGCCAGGAAGGCGCCGCCGAACAGCGCGATCTTGAGCTGCGTGAAGAAATACTCCTGCGGCGCCGTGTAGATGAGCTCCAGATCGGTCACGTCGCCGGCGGCCCATTCGTAGGGCTTCAGCAGGATGTTGAAAATCTCGGAAGCGAAGAAGAAGCAGATCACGAAGGTGATGCCGAGCGCGATCAGCGCCCACATCAGCCGCTGGCGCAGTTCTATCAGGTGCTCGACCAGCGGCGCCTTGGTGGCCTCGATGTCTTCGTGCGTCATCTAGCTGGGTCCGGCGTCAGGCTGCGGTGTCGGATTTCGCCGAACCGGAGGCGGGGGCTGCCGGCATCTCGGCATCGGATTTCGCGGATACGGGCTTCGCGGGCTTGGCCTCGGCCGGTTTGGCGGCGGCCGGCGCCTTCGCCGTAGCGGCCTTGCGGGCGGTCGCGGCCTTGGACGCTGTCGTCGACTTCGTCGCCGGTGCCTTCTTCGCCGTTCCGGACGACTTCGCGGGTCCGGACGCCTTCGCAGGCGTCTTTTTCGCGGCTGTTTTCGTCGACGCCGATCTGGTCGAGGCCGACTTGGTCGAGGCCGATTTTTTTGCCGCCGTCTTGCGCGGCGCGGCCTTCTTCGCCGGTGCCGAGGCCACCGGCGTATCGGCAGCGGGCGCCTTGGCCTCCGGTTCCGGTTTCGAGCCGGAAGCGGGCTTCGATTGCGACGCCGTCTCCGGGGCGCCGGGATCCTCGACCGCCTTGCGGACGCTTTCGCCGGCGTCCTTCAGCGGATTGAGGGCATCCTTCACCTGGTTCAGCGGATTGACCGACCGGACACTCTCGATGCTCTTCTTCACATCGTCGAGTTCGGCTTCCTTCAGCGCGTCGTTGAACTGCTTCTGGAATTCACCGGCCATCTGCCGCATCTGCCCGGCGTACTTGCCGAACGTGCGCAGCATGCCCGGCAGTTCGCGCGGGCCGACGACGACGATCGCCACGACGGCGATCACCAGAAGTTCGCTCCATCCGAAATCGAACATCTAGTTCCCCGCCCTACCGGACGGACTCCTGATCAAGCCTGCACCGGACACGGCCACGGCCCGCACGGGGCCGGCGGCCACGTCAGCTCGCCTTCTTGGCGCTGGTGTCCTTGGCGGCCGGTTCGATCGTCTCGGAAGCCTGATGCTCGATGGTCTTGTGCGGATCCTCGGAGGCTGTCTCCTCCTCGCTCATCCCTTTCTTGAAGCTCTTGATGCCCTTTGCGACGTCGCCCATCAGATCGGAGATCTTGCCACGGCCGAACAGCAGCACGAGCAGGACGATGACGATCAGAATCTGAAACCAACTGGGAGCCATGAACGCTCTCCTCAACTCCTAAGGTTACCGTTTCGTCGAGACCTTATATAGGTCGTGGACGCGCGGCAACACGAACCCGAAACCGGGTTAATCCGATTTCGCGGGAAACATCAGCACCGCGGCCGGGTCGAGTTCGATGCCAACTTCGGCGCCAACCGCCGTGCGGCCTGCATTCCGGCAGCGCACGCGCAACGGTTCATCGATGCCGGACACCGCGATATCGAGCAGTTCGACCTCGCCGAGAAAACGCCGGGACAGCAGCCGTCCCGGGGTTCCCTGACCGGCGGCGACGACGCGGACGCCATGCGGGCGGACGCATACGGTCACGCTTTCGCCGCTGACGACCGCCTGCCTGGGGACGTCGCCAATCGGGGTAACGACGCGGTTTCCGTTCACGATACCGGGAATTTCGTTGAGTTCGGTAAAAAACCGCGCCGCCGGGAGATCCGCCGGCGTGTGATACAGCTCCGCCGCCGTACCGATCTGGACGACCCGGCCCTTGCGCATCAGGACGATGCGGTCGGCCATGCGCATCGCCTCCTCGGGATCGTGCGTGACGATGATGCAGGTCGCCCGCGTCTCGCGCAGGACCGCCAGCGTCTCGTCGCGGACGCTGTCGCGCAGCCGGCTGTCGAGGCCCGAGAACGGTTCGTCCATGAGCAGAACGCCGGGTCGGGGCGCGATGGCGCGGGCCAGCGCGACGCGCTGCTGCTCGCCGCCGGACAGCGCATGGGGATACAGGTCGGCGTACTGTTCCAGCCCGACCCGGCGCAGCGCCTTCAGCGCCTCCGCCTCGGCGTCGCCGCGCGACAGCGTCGACAGGCCGAACATGACGTTGCTGCGGATCGACAGGTGCGGAAACAGCGCGAAATCCTGAAACATCAGGCCGACACCACGCCGCTCCGGCGGGACGAAGTTACGGGTGCCGGACACCTCCTTGCCGCCGATCAGGATGCGGCCGGAAGACGGCTCCTCCAGGCCCGCGGCGAGCTTCAGCAGCGTGGTCTTGCCGCAGCCCGACGGTCCCAGAAGACAGACGACCTCTGCCGGCTCGATCGACAGGTCGACCTTTTCCACGGCCAGGGCCGAATCGTAGGCGTGGGAAACGCACTCGTAGGCGAGCTGCGCGGCGAACGCCGCGCCGGCCGTACCCCGGTCGCCCCATCGCCGGCGGGCGCCTCCGTTGGTGTCGCCGCCTGACGGGTCAGGACCTGCTCCGGATCCTTTCGTGGCCGTTGCGGACATCAGGAGTCCGGATCTCCGCCCAGGAGTTCGTCTTCGGGATCGAGCGGGTCCTCATCGTCGCTGAGCGCCTCGTCGCCGGGGCTCGGCACGGTGAAGTTCGGCGGCAGGCGACTGTCGAGAAGGCCAGCGCCCTTCAGTTCCTCGAGGCCCGGCAGATCCTTCAGCGACTCGAGTCCGAAATGGTCGAGGAACCCCTCGGTCGTGCCGTAGGTGACCGGCCGGCCGGGCGTGCGCCGGCGGCCGCGCATGCGCGCCCAGCCGGCTTCCATCAGCACATCGAGTACGCCCTTGGAGATCGAGACCCCGCGGATTTCCTCGATTTCGGCCCGGGTCACCGGCTGGTGGTAGGCGATGATCGCCAGCGTTTCCAGCGCCGCGCGGGAGAGCTGGCGCTGTTCCACGGCATCGCGGCGGAGCAGAAAGGACAGGTCCGAAGCCGTGCGGAACCGCCATTTGTCCTCGACCCGGACAAGGTTCACGCCGCGATTGGCATAGGCGGCCTGCAATTCGCCCATCAGCGCCTCGATATCGGCGTCCTTCGGCATGCGCGCGGCGATGGTCTTCAGGTCGAGCGGTTCGGAGGCCGCGAACAGCAGCGCCTCGAGCATGCGCAGATGCTCGCGCTGCTCGCTTGGCGTGATATTGGCGATGTTGGTGATAGTCGTGACTTCGGGGTCCGTCATTGCCGCCGATCCCGCGCCTTCATGTAGAGCGGCGCAAAGGTTTTTTCCTGTTTCAGCTCCAGAATTCCCTCTCGGCACAGCTCCAGGCTGGCGGAAAAGGTGCTGGCCGTCGCGGTGCGCCGCATCTTCGGGTCGTCGATGAACTCGCCGACCAGCGCATCCAGCGGCGTCCAGGCGCCAATATTGCCGACGAGCCGCTCCAAAATCTCACGCGCCTCCTTCAGCGAAACGACCTTGCGCGGCGCCAGCACCACCCGGCGCACGGCATGCCGGCTCGACTGCTCGCCATAGGCCTTCAGCAGATCGTAGAGCGTTGCCTGATAGATGCTGCGGCGTTCGACATGGACGCCTTCCGGCAGACCGCGCGGAAATACGTCCCGGCCGAGTCGGTCGCGGTTGACGAGCTTGACCGCCGCGTCGCGCATCGCCTCCAGCCGCTGCAGGCGGAAGGCCAGAATCGCGGCCATCTCCTCGCCGGTCGGCTCCTCGTCGTCGGCCTGTCTGGGCAGCAGCAGACGCGACTTCAGGTAGGCGAGGCAGGCCGCCATGACGAGATAGTCGGCGGCGAGTTCCAGCCGCAGACGCCGTGCCTCGTTGATGAAGGAGACGTACTGCTCGGCCAGCGCCAGGATCGAGATCTTCGCCAGATCCACCTTTTGCGACCGGGCAAGCGCCAGCAGCAGATCGAGCGGTCCTTCGAAGCCCTCGACGTCGACGAGAAACGTCTCGACTGGCGGCCGTTCGGCCCGGTCGGCGCTTTCCCAAAGGTCGACGTCCTGTCCGGCCATCACGCCACCCCGGTCCCCGCCGCGTCGCTATCCAGAATCCGGAAGAACGCGTCGCGATCAGCGGCGATATCGGTGTCCTGGCGCCTGGCCCAGGCGAGCGCATCTGCGGCACGCGCGGCCGGCCTGCCCGCCAGGTCCGGAGTATTCTCAGCGACGGCGTTCATTTCGCCGAGGTCGCCGTTGCAATGAAGCGCCATATCGCATCCCGCTGCGAAGGCCGCGCGCGTTCGCTCCTCGAGCGTTCCCGACAGCGCGCCCATCGACAGGTCGTCGGTCATCAGCAGACCGTCGAACCCTATATCGCCCCGGATGATACCATCCACAATGGCAGGCGACAGGGTTGCCGGCTGTGCCGGGTCTATATCGCCGTAGACGACATGGGCGGTCATCGCCATGGGGATCGGTCGCGGCGCGCGGGAGAACCGCCGGAACGGCTCGAAATCGGTTCGCGAGAGTTCGTCGCGCGGCGTATCGACGACCGGAAGGTCGAAATGGCTGTCCGCCATGGCACGGCCGTGACCGGGTATATGCTTCATGATCGGTGCGACGCCGGCTGCCGCAAGCCCCTCCACCGTTGCCCTGGCAAGAACCTCGATACTCTCCGGGTCAAGCCCGAACGACCGGTCGCCGATGATGTCATGGGCGTCCGGCAACCGGATATCGAGGACCGGTAGACAATCGACGGTAATGCCAAGGTCGGCAAGTTCCTCGCCAATCAGGCGACCGAGTAGCCAGGCGGCCCGTTGGCCCTTCCCTTCGTCACGGGCATGGATACGCGCGATCGTTTCGGCCGGCGGATAGTCTGTCCACGTCGGCGCGCGCAGACGCTGCACACGACCGCCTTCCTGATCGATCAGAACGGGCGCATCCGGCCGCCCCACACTGGCGCGGAAGTCGTTCACAAGAGAACGGATCTGGTCGCCGGTGTCACAATTGCGGGCAAACAGGATCAGTCCCCACGGGTCCATCACCCGGAAGAAAGCCCGTTCCGATTCCGACAGGGTCGGGCCGGCGCATCCAGTTATAAAGGCCTTGACTGCCATTTGGGCGGATTAGACGCCGGTCCGGTTGCGGTCAACCGAATCGTGCCGAAATCCCCGTTTCCGGCGCATCCTGTGGATCAGTTTCGCCGGACGAAGCAGTCGAGCCCGTTCGATTTCAGCTTGTCGCACAAGGAGTTCGCTGCGCCCTGACTGTTCAGCGGCCCGACGCCGACCCGGTAGTAGATACCACGGTCGCCGAGATCGGCGCGCTCGACGGCAGGCTGATAGCCGGACAGGGCAGATCCGTAGCGCTGAGTAATCGATGCCGCCGTGCTCTGTGCGTCCTGCTGACTGCGGCTCGCGGCCACCTGGACGACATAGGAACCGGGCGGGAACGTCGCCTCCGGCGCCGCTGCGGGTTGGGCTGCCGCCGTCGTGGTCGTCGCAGGCTGGGTGGTCACCGGCGCGGGCTGCGACGGGGTCACGGGCAGCGATGCCGCCGTTTCCGGATTGAGGCTCAGCGGCGCACCGGCCCCTTGCGTCTGCGGTTGCGCCGGCGCGGCTGGCGGAACAAAATTGGCGGTAGGCTGCGTACCCGACTGCGTTCCCGCCGGCGGTGTCGCGACGGGTTGCGGGGCCGCTGGCTGGGGTGCCGCCGGCTGAGCCGGAGAGGACTGGGTGCTGGCCAGTTCGTTCGGCTTGGGTGCGGGGATCGGAACCGAATCCGCATTGCCCGAAGCGCCGTTCCCGGCTGCCGCCGTCGGCTGGGTGCCGGCCGGTTCGGACCCGGGCAGCGTCGCCGGCTGGATCGGCTGGGCGGGCTTGGGCGCCTCGATTTCGCCGACAATGGTCCCGTCCGGCTTCACAACGACGGTGCGCACGCGCTTCGGCAACTGATCCGCGGCCTGACCGGTCGCATCCCCGGCCGTCGACGAGCCGCGCAGACCGGTGTCCGCTTGCCCGTTACCCGGGCTGATGACGCGGACCTGGCGACCGCCGACATCACCGACCGGCTCTTCGCGCGGGACGAGACGTGTATTGGCATCCGAATTGTCGCCGACACGGTCGTAAACGAGCTTGCCTTGCTGACCAGATCCTTCGGTGGCGGCGTCCCCGCTCGGCTCGACCTTTGATGGTTTGGAATCGGCGCGGATAACCGGCGGCGGCCCGTCCGACGAGTCGCCGAACAGGGTCTGATATCCAAGCGCCACGGCGCCACCGACCACGATGAGGCCGAGAAGCCCCGCGACGACGAAGGTTCCCTTTCGCCGTCCGTCGGATTCGAGTTCTTCGCCTTCCCCATCGTACGGCGGCACATGGCCGCTCTCATCGAAATAGGGTTCGGAGTCGGTGTAGGTTTCCTGATCGTAGGCTGCGGCGCGCAAGTCCGGCGCATCCATGCCGGCCTGATCCGGGACAGGCGTCTGCTCGTATGCGGGGGCCTGTTCATAGCCGGTCGGCTGTTCGAAAGAAGGCGGATAGGCCGCCTGCTGCTGTGCCGCGGGCTCGGACACGCCGAGGCTTTCGCCCAGCGCGGCAGCGGCATCGAACGGCTGCGCGGACACGTCTCCGGCCGCCCAGGCCTGCTCGTTGCGGGCCGCGGGTGTGTCGTACTGCGGATCGCGCGCCTGTGACGGCGGTATCGAATACGGTGCAGCCTCAGGCTCGGGTGCCTGGTATTCCGGAGCCGGATATTCCGGGGACTGGTGCTCCGGGGCCTGGTATTCCGGGGCCTGGTATTCCGGGGCCTGAGCCTCGGGATACTCGTAGGGATCGGCCTGACGGGGCTCGCGGTCGAAGCCCGGCTCGACACGCTGGCTTGCAGCCGCGAGCTCGGCATAGAGCCGTTCGGTCGATTCCCGGTCGTAGTCGGATTCGGATTCCAGATCGTCCAGCGGCGGAACGTCCGGTTCGGCCGGCTGCTGATAGGCTGCGGGCTGGCGAACGATTGCGGGCTGCTGCGGGGCGGCGGCCGCGTCGTAGGCTTCGGGCTCCTGATAGGTGCCCGGGGCGTCATACTGTCCGCCGTCGGAAGCAGGCTCCGCCGGCCGCCCCGGCTGCGCATAGTCCGGCTCAACCTCCACGGGCGGCTCGGTGAACGCGGGCGTATGTCGCCGTTCGATCTCGTGCAAGGGCTCGGCGACACGTGCCGGGTCCGGCGCAGCGGTCGGCTCGCGACGGCGGCTGTTGAAATCCGCGAAGGGATCCTCGTCGATCAGGCGCGCCAGCTCCGCCAACGGGTCATCCACCTGATTTGTCGCCGGCTGCTGCGGCGTATCGATCGGATGGTCATACCCTTGCGGCGCGGTACGCCTTGGATCTCGCGTATCCGGCATTCGTCGCCCTAACTCGCTTCTTTGTGTCGCGAAGGCGTTGGCTGTTCATTTTCTTCGGACGGGACGCGTGTTTCAACGCATTTCTTCGAGCGGCTCGACGCCGAGAATTCCCAGTCCGGATGACAGAACCAACGCGACAGCCTGTACTAATGACAATCGAGCCATGGTTAAAACTCGATCTTCCGCGTTAATAAAGCGTAATTGTGGCATGTCCTTGCCGCGATTCCATAAACCATGGAACGCACTCGCCAGATCATAGAGATAGAAGGCTATCCGGTGCGGCTCATGGGCGAGCGCCGCGGTCTCCACGACCCTGGGAAAGGACGCCATCGTCTTGACGAGCGCCAGTTCGTGCGGGTCCGACAGTCCCGACAGGCCGTCCGCTCCCGGCGAGACGATCGGATACGACACGTCCGGAAACGCCTCGGCGGCGTTGCGGAAGACCGAGTGCGCCCGGGCATGGGCGTATTGCACGTAGAAGACCGGGTTGTCCTTGGACTGTTCCGTGACCTTCTCGAAATCGAAATCGAGCGGCGCATCGTTCTTGCGCGTCAGCATGATGAACCGGACGACGTCGCGGCCGACCTCCTCGACGACCTCGCGCAGGGTGACGAAATCGCCGGAGCGCTTCGACATCTTCACCGGCTGGCCGCCGCGGAACAGCTTCACGAGCTGGCACAGCTTTATGTCGAGGTTCGCCTCGCCGGCGCTGACGGCCTTCACGGCCGCCTGCATGCGCTTGACGTAGCCGCCGTGGTCGGCGCCGAGCACGTCGATCATCTGCTTGAAGCCGCGCACGTACTTGTCGCGGTGATAGGCGATGTCGGAGGCGAAATACGTATAGCTGCCGTCCGACTTGATCAGCGGCCGGTCGACGTCGTCGCCGAACTCAGTGGCCCGGAACAGGGTCTGTTCGCGGTCTTCCCAGTCTTCCGGGAGCTGCCCCTTGGGCGGCGGCAGACGGCCTTCGTAGATGAGATCGCGGCTGCGCAGATCCTCGATGGTGGCCGCGACTTCGCCGCCATTCGACCCGGTCAAAGAGCGTTCGGAGAAGAACACGTCGTGGCGGATACCGAGCGCCTCCAGGTCGCCGCGGATCATCGCCATCATCGCGTCGATGGTGAAATCGCGCACGGGCGCAAGCCATTCGGTCTCCGGCTTGTCCCTGAGATCGGTGCCGTATTTCTTCGACAGCGCCTCGCCCACCGGGACCAGGTAGTCGCCGGGATAGAGGCCATCGGGGATCTCGCCGATATCCTCGCCGAGCGCCTCGCGGTAGCGCAGGAAGGCGGAGCGGGCCAGCGTATCGACCTGCGAGCCGGCGTCGTTGATGTAGTACTCGCGGGTCACGTCGAAGCCTGCGAACTGCAGGAGGCCGGCCAGCGCGTCGCCGAAGACGGCGCCGCGGCAATGGCCGACATGCATCGGGCCGGTCGGGTTGGCGGAGACGAACTCGACGTTGACCTTCTCGCCGGCACCGACCGCGCTGCGGCCGAACTCGCCGCCGCCACGGAGGATTTCGTCGAGCTGGGCGCGCCAGTAGGCATCGGCCAGCGACAGGTTGACGAAGCCCGGACCGGCGACCTCGGCGGCAACGACATCGTCTGAGGCAGACAGGCGTGCGGCGAGCTTGTCGGCGATGTCACGCGGCTTCAGGCCGGCGGCTTTCGACAGCACCATCGCGGCGTTGGTCGCGAGGTCGCCATGGCTGGGATCGCGCGGCGGCTCGACGACCACGCGGCTCGTGTCCAGCCCCTCGGGCAGGTCGCCCGCGCCGATCATCGCCTCGACGGCGCCCACCACCCGGCCTGTGAAATCGCCGAATACGTCCATTTTCTTCACTTTCCCTGATTGTCCGCCGGCCCTGATTGTCCGCCGGCGCAGCGGCGCGCGCCGCCTACCGCAATTCCGGCGCCTCGTCAAACAGCCGCCGGTGCTCGACCAGCGCATACCGGTCCGTCATGCCGGCAATATAGTCCGCGACGATCCGGGCGCGGCGGGCCTCGTCAGTGGCCTCGCAGGCATAGGCCCATTCGTCGGGGAGACGCTCGGGGCGCGCCATGAACTCTGCGAACAGGCGCGCGACCACCTCCTCCGCCTCGCCCATGATCCGGTTGACGCGCTGATGGCGGTACATGCGCGAGAACAGGAACGCCCGCAAATCGCGCAGCGCGGCAGTCATATCGTCTGAGAACGCGACGATCTGCCGGTCGGCGGCGCGGACGTCGTCCGCGGACTGCGGGGCGATCGCCTCGATCCGGCGTGTGGCCTCCTGAAGCGCGTTCTCGACCAGGATGGTGATCACCCGCCGGGTCGTCTCGTGGATCACCCTCGCCTGCTCCAGCGTCGGGTACCGGGCCCGGACGCCGGCAATGATGTCGCCGACGAAGGGGACCGCCTCCTCCACGTCGGCGATATCGAACAGGCCGGCGCGGAGGCCGTCGTCCATATCGTGGCTGTTGTAGGCGATGTCGTCGGCGAGCGCGGCGGCCTGGGCCTCGACGCTCGCGTGGCTGTCGAGCCGCAGGCCCATCCGTTCGTCATGGGCGAGAATCGACAGCGGGATACCGGTCTCCGCGTATCCGCCGATCGGATTTCCGGCGGCATCGGCGAGCGGTCCGTTGTGCTTGACGATCCCCTCGATCGCCTCCCAGCTCAGGTTCAATCCATCGTACTCGGCGTACCGGCGCTCGAGCCGCGTAACGGCGCGCAGGCTCTGGGCATTGTGATCGAAGCCGCCATAGGGCCGCATTGCACGGTCGAGCGCCCTTTCCCCGGCATGGCCGTAGGGCGGGTGGCCGAGATCGTGGGCGAGCGCGACCGCCTCGGCGAGGTCCTCGTCGACCCGCAGGCTGCGGGACAGCGCGCGGGCGAGCTGCGAGACCTCGAGCGTGTGCGTCAGCCGGGTTCGATAGTAGTCGCCCTCGTGATAGACGAACACCTGCGTCTTGTACTGCAGCCGGCGAAAGGCGGTGGAATGGATGATCCGGTCGCGATCGCGCTGGAAATCGGTCCGTGTCGGGCTTTTCGATTCCGCGTACAGCCGTCCGCGCCCTTTTGCGGGGTCGCACGCATAGGACGCGCGGAGGGGCTTCATCTGGACGGCCTGGTCGGGCATCAAACTGCTGGCTCGGATTCGAGGCGATTGACAGTCGTTTAGCGGATCATACCTATAGAGGACACAGGGAAACCGGCTCTGGCAGTTCTGCCGGGATCCGTGCGGAGACAAAGAATGCTCGATACGCAGGACAAAACAGTAACGGTCACGGCGCGCGCGGCGAAGCAGATCGCCCGGATTCTGGCCCGGGAACCGGAGAAAAAGGCGCTTCGCGTCAGCGTGTCGGGCGGCGGGTGCTCGGGGTTCCAGTACGCCTTCGACCTGGAAACGCAGCGCGGCGACGACGACATCGTCATCGAAAAGGACGGTGTCGAGGTGCTCGTCGATTCGATCTCGCTGATGTACATGTCGGGCTCCGAGATCGATTTCGTCGACGACCTGATCGGCGCCTCCTTCCAGGTGAAGAATCCGCACGCCACGGCTTCCTGCGGCTGTGGTACATCTTTCTCGATCTGACTCGCACGACAACGCGATCCTGCACCGGTGATCCGACCGGTCGGCGCGCCGTGCCCGACCGGCGGGGGTCTCCATGAAAATTGCCACCTGGAACATCAATGGCGTACGCGCCCGCATAGAGAACCTGAAGGCCTGGCTCGAGGCGGCCCAGCCCGACGTCGCCTGCCTGCAGGAAATCAAATCGGCCGACGAAGCCTTCCCGGCCGGTGAACTCGACGGCAGCGGCTACAACCTCGCGGTCCACGGCCAGAAAGGCTTCAACGGCGTCGCCATCCTGTCGAAACGGCCGATCGAGGACATCCAGATCGGCCTGCCGGGCGACGACAGCGACGAACAGGCGCGCTACGTCGAGGCGGCCATCCCGACCGACGATGGCGTCGTCCGGGTTGCGTCGATCTACCTGCCGAACGGCAATCCGGTGAAGTCCGAAAAATTTCCCTACAAACTCGCCTGGATGGACCGGCTGATCGCCCACGCGCGCGCGCGCCTGGCGCTGGAAGAACCGCTGGTGCTGGCCGGCGACTACAACGTCATTCCCGAGCCGCGCGACGCGCGTCATCCGGAGAACTGGGTAGACGATGCGCTGTTCCAGCCCGAAAGCCGGGCAAAATTCCGGGAACTCGAGGCGCTCGGCTTCACAGAGGCCGTACGCGCCTGCAACCCCGACGACGGTGTCTACACGTTCTGGGACTATCAGGGCGGCGCCTGGCAGAAGAACAACGGAATCCGCATCGACCACCTGCTGCTCTCGCCGCAGGCGACCGACCGCCTCGAAAAATGCGGTATCGACAAGGATGTGCGGGCCTGGGAGAAGCCGTCAGACCATGTACCCGTCTGGGTGGAACTGGGGGCCTGAAGCAGCCGGCAAGGCGCGGACCCGTCGCGACGGGCCGGCGTTTGTCAGTTTTGAACCTTGTCCAGCCAGGACTTCGCCATGGCCGCGCCCACGGCCATCTGCTGTTCCGTCAGCGCCTGACTGACGCGGTGCTCGACGGCGAGCACAAGATCCCGGTTACGCGGCGTGGCGTTCTCACGGGCGACGACGATCCACATGTAGCCCTTCTCGGGCAGCGGCCTGACGCCGTTGCCGTAGACCAGGACCTCGCCCAGCGTCGCCTGCGCGGCAACATGGTTCTTCCGGGCGGCCAGGCTCAGCCAGCGGACGGCACGGCCGGGATCCGGCTCGACACCATCGCCGTCCATGTAGATCCGCGCCAGGTTGTACTGGGCGTCGGCATCGCCGAAATAGGTTGCGGCGTGCGTGAACAGGTTCACCGCGCGGCGGACGTCGGGTTTCACACCGGCCGTCGCAATGCCTGTCTTGTAGTAGTTGGCGAGGTTCACGAAGGCATCGGCCACGACGCGCGCCGAAGGCGTATAGGGATTGTCGTCGGCGTGCGCATCGGCGATCTCGGAGAACATCTGAAACGCCTTGAAGTCGTCTTCCTGCACGCCGTCGCCTTCGGCGTACATCTTGCCGAGTTTCCACTGGGCGATCGCGTGGCCCTTGGAGGCCGCGAACTGGAAGGCGCTGAAGGCCGACTTCCGGTCGCCGGAACTGTAAAGCTCGGCGCCCATCCGGAAAGCATCCACCGGAGAGGCATCCGGCGCGAGCGGCAGCGACGGATCGAGCGCTCGGGCAGGTCCCGCGCCTATCGTCATTCCCGCCAGTACACCGCCTGCCAAGAGACCGGCGGCGATGAGGTCAAACGTCCGCATAGTCTGTCACTTCCACCTGCCTGGCAGCGCCGTCTGGCGTCATCCGCCAGCGCATCCGCCGAGGCAAAAACCGTTGACCCCCACGGGGGCCGTTAACCCTTTGCCTTTGCCGTTCAGTGCCATGTTGCCCGGAATCGACGCAAGGCCCTGAACCGGAGGTATCGGTCGGCTTCCGAATGCACCGTCTCGCTCGATGGCGATGCGACTTTCGGAAACGACCCTACATCCAAGGCCTTAACTCAATCATGCACGTTTGTGGCGCAATAGCGGCGGGGCGGTGGAAGCGGTTAACGCGTGGTATTTTTCGCACGCCGTGTTGCAGCATCGCAACAAATTTCGGGGCAATCCCCAGGCGCCAGGCCGCCACGGCCTATGGCCGTGACAGGCAGGCCCCGAGTCACCGTCCGGCGGTCCTCTCGACGAAAGCCGCGAACCCGAACGGCCGGGCTCGCGGAAACCGCATCACTCGGGCAGAACGCGGACGGCCCCCTTGTCGGCACTTGTCGCAAAGGCCGCATAGGCCTTCAGCGCCGTCGTCACCTTGCGCTTGCGCTGTTCGACCGGCTTCCAGCCCGCTGCGTCCTGCGCGGCGCGCCGAGAGGCGAGTTCCGCGTCATCTACGGCCAGCCTGATCGTCCGGTTCGGGATATCGATCTCGACGAGATCGCCCTCACGCACGAGCCCGATCGTGCCGCCGTTGGCCGCTTCCGGCGAAACATGGCCGATGGACAGGCCCGACGTGCCCCCGGAAAACCGGCCGTCGGTGATCAGAGCGCAGGCCTTGCCGAGCCCCTTGGACTTCAGGTAGCTCGTCGGATACAGCATCTCCTGCATGCCGGGTCCGCCGCGCGGCCCTTCGTAGCGGATCACCACCACGTCGCCGGCATCGACCTTGTTGGTCAGGATGCCGTTGACCGCCGCGTCCTGGCTTTCGAAGACGCGCGCGGGACCGGAGAACTTCAGGATACTCTCGTCGACGCCGGCCGTTTTCACGATGCAGCCGTCGACAGCGAGGTTTCCCTTCAACACGGCCAGGCCGCCATCCTGCGAGAACGGATGCCCGGCGTCGCGGATCACGCCGGTTTCACGGTCGAGATCGAGGTCGTCCCACCGTCGGTTCTGGCTGAACGCCTCGGTCGACGGGACGCCGCCCGGCGCGGCCATATAGAAATCGCGGACGCTCTCGCTCGTCGTCTGCGCGATGTCCCACTGCTTGAGCGCCTCGCCCAGGCTCGGCGAATGCACCATCGGCAGGTCCCGGTTGAGGAGCCCTGCCCGATCGAGCTCACCCAGGATCGCCATGATCCCGCCGGCACGGTGCACGTCCTCCATATGGACGTCGCCCTTGGCGGGAGCGACCTTGCACAGGCACGGCACGCGGCGTGACAGCCGGTCGATGTCCTCCATGGTGAAATCGAGTTCCGCCTCGTGGGCGGCCGCCAGCAAATGCAGGACGGTGTTCGTCGAGCCCCCCATGGCGATATCGAGCGTCATGGCGTTCTCGAAAGCCTGGAAGTTCGCGATGTTGCGCGGCAGCACCGCGTCGTCGTCCTGCTCGTAGTAGCGGCGGGCGAGATCGACGATCAGGTGGCCGGCCTCGACAAACAGGCGCTTGCGATCGGCATGGGTCGCGAGCGTCGAGCCGTTGCCCGGCAGCGACAGACCCAGGGCCTCGGTGAGGCAGTTCATCGAGTTTGCGGTGAACATGCCCGAGCAGGACCCGCAGGTCGGGCACGCGGAGCGCTCGATCACCTGAACGTCCTCGTCGCTGACCTTGTCGTCGGCGGCCGCGACCATGGCGTCGACCAGATCGAGTGCCTGCGTCTTGCCGTCAAGAACGACCTTGCCGGCCTCCATCGGGCCGCCGGAGACGAAGACGACCGGGATGTTCAGCCGTAGCGCGGCCATCAGCATGCCGGGCGTGATCTTGTCGCAATTGGAGATGCAGACCATCGCATCGGCGCAGTGGGCGTTGACCATGTACTCGACGGAGTCGGCGATGATCTCGCGGGACGGCAGCGAGTACAGCATGCCGTCATGGCCCATCGCGATGCCGTCGTCGACGGCGATCGTGTTGAATTCCTTCGCCACGCCGCCGGCGGCCTCGATCTCGCGGGCGACGAGCTGGCCGAGGTCCTTCAGGTGCACGTGGCCCGGCACGAACTGGGTGAACGAGTTGACGACGGCGATGATCGGCTTGCCGAAGTCCCCGTCCTTCATGCCGGTGGCGCGCCAGAGGCCGCGGGCGCCGGCCATGTTGCGGCCATGGGTGGTGGTTCGGGAGCGATAGGCGGGCATGGTCGTTTCCTAGACTTGCATTCTTCTGGGTATATGGGGCGAACGGCGCCAAAGCCGAATGCCCCGTATCGGACGACCCTGCGATGTGTCGAAAAGCCGTCGTCGGGGGAGCCACAAAGCGGCCGTCACAATCGGGGAAAGCCGAAGTTTTGTCCACACCGCAAGGCGACATTGGCTTCCGACGCAGTCGGGCCATGCGACGCCGGCCGGCTCAGAAGTCATTAACCACCCTGGTTTACCTTACGATCCGCCCTCGTCTCTTCTTGTATTTGCGTAATCCGGAGCGGGTCGTTCAATGCGTTCATCGCATGCTGTATTCCTTATCCTTACTGTCCTGGTCTTCGGCGCCCTCCCCGGTTTTCAGGGCGCCGGGGCATCGTATACGCCGTCCTTTTCCGCGGCCCGGCCCGGTCCCGAACCGGCAGTCGTCGTCTCCGAACTTCGAGATTCCCAGGAATACACGGCCGATCCGGATGGCGAATACACACCGATCGATCCGATCGACCGGTCCGACCTCCATCTCCTGACGAACCCGGAAACCACCAGCCCCCGGGCAACGCTGCGGCTGCTGCTCGACAGCGTCCAGGAGGCCTACAAGGATCTGGCAGAAGCCTATGTGGAGCACCGGAGCACCCCGGGCTTCGGCGTCAGCCGGTCCGTCGCTGAAAAGGTCGCGCATGCGCGGCTGCTGCTGCACCGGGGGATGGAGGCGCTCGACCTGAGTCAGGTTCCCGCAGTGAACCGGGAAAAGACCGGAATCGAAACCGCGCTCCTGCTCAAGGAGGTCTTCGACCGCCTTCCCGAGCTGCAGATGGACACTGTCCCGGGACATGCGGACGTCAACCGGAAGCAGAATCCCATCACCGACTGGACGGTGCCCTATTCGGACATTCACATCACGAAGATGACGGACGGGCCGGACGCCGGCGAGTTCCTCATTTCCGCGGAGTCGGTCGCGCAGGCGCGATCCTTCTACGACATCGTGCGCCAGTATGCAGAACGTCCCGACGCGCAGAAGGACTTCTTCGCGTTCTACACGCTGACCCCCGGCGACCTGTTGCCGCCGAAATGGTACCTGTGGATCGAGAGACTGCCGGCGTGGACCCGTACGTCGATCCTCGACCAGGCCATCTGGCAATGGGCCGGCATGGTCATCGTCCTCGGCTTCCTGCTCGCAGTGTTCTGGGCCGTCAAGCGCATTATCGGGCGTCGGATCACGAAGGCGACGTCACTGATCCGCAGGAGCGGTCTGCGGATGACGAACGCCCTGGTGCTCGCCGCCCTGGCGTTCTTCGCGCAATGGCTCATCGCCGACAATCTGAACATCACCGGCTGGCCGCATTCGGTGGTCAATACCATCCTTTTCGGCACGGCCTACTTCGCTCTCGCCTGGGCGGCCTACCTGCTTTGCGTCGGAATCGCGGAATTCGTCATCAGTTCGCCCAAGATCGACCCGTCGGGCATCGACGCGAGCATGCTGCGTATCACAGCCCGGCTCGGCGGCATCGCCGCAGGCGTGGTCATCATCTTCTACGGCACGACGCAGATCGGCATCTCGCTATACGGTGTGATCGCCGGCCTGGGTGTCGGCGGCCTGGCACTCGGCCTCGCGGCACGCCCGACGCTGGAGAACCTTATCGGCGGCCTGATCCTCTATACAGACCGGCCCGTCCGGGTCGGCGACTTCTGCCAGTTCGGCGACAAGATGGGCACCGTGGAGGCGATCGGCCTGCGCTCGACCCGTATCCGCGCCCTCGACCGGACGCTGATCACGATTTCGAACGCCGAATTCTCCAATATGCAGCTCATCAACTTCTCGCAGCGCGACCAGATTCTCATGAAGACCGATATCCGCCTGCGTTACGAAACGACCGAAGCCCAGATGCGCGACGTCCTCGAGCGCATTCGCACGCTGTTGCTGGAACACCCGGAGATCGATTCCGAAAGCGTACGCGTCCGCTTCCGCGATCTCGGCGTCTATGCCCTGGGCATCGAAGCGTACGCCTATGTGGACACCACCCTGTTCCCTCACTTCCTGGAGGTGCAGGAGGAGATCTATCTGAAGATCATGCAGATCGTCGAAGCGTGCGGCACCGCGCTGGCCTTCCCGTCGACCACGACCTATCACGTGGTCAAGGAAAACGGCTCCGGCCATTCCGCCGCACCGATAGTACCGCTGCCGGGCGGGCCCTCTCCGACCTCCGCCTGACCGGCACGGCCGGCCGCGTCAGGCCGCACCGGCGAGCCGATCCAGTGCCTGCGACAGCCGCTGCCGGGCCTCCTCTGCTTCGGAGCGGCGCTCGCGCTGCTCCTCGACCACGTGCTCGGGCGCCCGCGACAGGAAGCTCGCATTGGCCAACTTGGAGTCGATCTTGCCGATCTCGTCGGTGAGCTTCTTCAGCTCCTTTTCGAGACGCGCCTTTTCCGCTCCGAGATCGATGACATCGGCGACCGGCAGCGCCACCGTCGCGTCGCCGACCACCATCTGAACGGCGCCCGCCGGGGCCGTATCCGCAATGTCGACCGTTTCCAGGCGGGCAAGCCGCTTCAACGGGTCGTCATAACGCGCGGCGCGCTGCTTTCCCTCGGTCCCGATACCGACGAGAACGAGCGGCAACCGGGCGCCCGCGGGCACGTTCATTTCCGACCGAACAGAGCGGACCGCCGTCACCAGGTCGATCAGCCAGTCGATATCGGCCTTGGCGTCCGCATCGACGAGGCCGTTCAGGTTGGGCCAGTCCGACAGCGCCAGCAGCGGGCGATCCGCGGCCTCATCCGAACCGAGACGCGCCCAGAGTTCCTCGGTCACGTACGGCATGAAGGGGTGCAGGATCTTGAGGATCTGGTCGATCACCCAGGCCGCCGTCGCCCGCGTCTCGTCCTTCGCGGACCCGTCCTCGCCGGAGAGAACCGGCTTGGCGAGTTCCAGGAACCAGTCACAGAAGACGTTCCAGACGAACCGGTAGGCGGCTCCGGCGGCTTCGTTGAACTTGTAGGCCTCGAGGGCCTCGGTGACGGCGCGCTCGGCGTTTTCCGCTTCCCCGACGATCCAGCGGTTCAGGGTTTCATCGACCCCGGCGGGATCGAACCCGTCGACGCGGGCGCAGCCGTTCATCTCGCAAAAGCGGGCGGCGTTCCACAGCTTGGTCGCGAAGTTGCGGTACCCGGCGACGCGGGCCGGCGCCAGCTTGATGTCGCGGCCCTGCGCGGCCATGGCGGCGAGCGTGAAGCGCAGCGCATCGGCGCCATACTCGGAGACGAGATCGAGCGGGTCGAGGACGTTGCCCTTCGACTTCGACATCTTCTGGCCCTTCTCGTCGCGGACGAGCGCGTGGATGTAGACCGTGTGGAACGGCACTTCCTTCATGAAATGAAGGCCCATCATCATCATCCGGGCGACCCAGAAGAAGATGATGTCGAAGCCGGTCACAAGGACGTCGGTCTGGTAGTAGCGCTTTACCTCCGGCGTCTCGTCGGGCCAGCCGAGCGTCGAGAACGGCCACAGGGCGGACGAGAACCAGGTGTCGAGGACGTCCGGGTCGCGTTCGAGCTCGACGTCCGCGCCGTGCTTCTCGCGCGCGGCGGCATAGGCCGCCTCTTCACTCTCGGCGACGAAAACCTCGCCATCGGGCGCATACCAGGCCGGGATCTGATGGCCCCACCAGAGCTGGCGCGAGATGCACCAGGGCTGGATGTTCCGCATCCACTCAAAATAGGTCTTCTCCCAGTTCCGGGGGACGAAGACCGTTTCGCCGCGCTCGACGGCCTCGATGGCCGGCTTCGCCAGCGTCGCGGCGTCGACATACCACTGGTCGGTCAGCCACGGCTCGATGACGACGTTCGAACGATCACCGTAAGGCACCATCAGGACATGGTCGTCGATCTTCTCGACCAGACCGAGCTCCTCCAGGTCGGCAACGATGACCTTGCGGGCCTCGAACCGGTCCATGCCGATAAATTTGTCGGGTGCGTTCTCGTTGATGCAGGCGTGCTCGTTGAGCACGTTGATCATCGGCAGGTCGTGACGCTTGCCAACCTCGAAGTCGTTGAAATCGTGCGCGGGCGTGATCTTCACAGCGCCGGATCCGGTCTCGGGATCGGCGTGCTCGTCCGCGACGATCGGGATTTCGCGGCCAACCAGCGGCAGGACGACGAACTTGCCAATCAGATCCTTGTAGCGCTCATCGTCGGGATGAACGGCGACGGCGGTATCGCCCAGCATCGTCTCGGGGCGCGTGGTGGCAACGACCAGATAGCGGCCCTCCTCGCCCTTCACCGGATAGCGCAAGTGCCAGAGATGGCCTTTGGTCTCGACCGACTGGACTTCAAGGTCGGAGATCGCCGTCAGGAACTTCGGATCCCAGTTGACGAGGCGCTTGTCCTTGTAGATCAGGCCGGCCCGATGCAGTTCGACGAACACCTTGAGGACGGCCTTCGACAGGCCCTCGTCCATGGTGAAGCGTTCGCGTTCCCAGTCGCAGGACGCGCCCAGCCGCTTGAGCTGGTTGATGATCATGCCGCCGGACTGTTCCTTCCACGTCCAGACGCGGCGCACGAACTCCTCTCGACCGAGATCGCGGCGATGCACGCCGCTTTCGGCCAGCTGGCGCTCAACGACCATCTGCGTGGCGATGCCGGCATGGTCCATTCCCGGCTGCCACAGCGTGTCGCGGCCGCGCATGCGCTCGAAGCGGATCAGGACGTCCTGCAGCGTGTTGTTGAGCGCATGGCCCATGTGCAGGCTGCCGGTAACGTTCGGCGGCGGGATGACAATCGTGTAGGGCTTCGCTTCACTGCGCTCGGGACGCCCGGCCCGGAATACCCCGGCATCCTCCCAGGACTGATAAATCCGGGATTCCACCTCCGAGGGCGTGAACGTCTTGTCGAGCATGGGAACAATCCATCGCGGGCTGTTTGGGAGACCGCGAGGGATAAAGCCGACTGCCGGGGACGAGTCAACCGAGCTTCGTGCCGCCGGCCTGAGACTGATACACCGGCGGTCGGCGCGCGTCCCGATTCCGGCTCAGTGCCGGCCGCGTGAAACGCGCTCGATTTCCTCGCGGACGAGCTTCTCGACCAGAACCGGCAGGTTGTCATCGAGCCAGTCCTTGAGCATGGGACGCAGGAGTTCCTTCACAAGATCCTCGAGCGTGCGCGCATCCTGGGTAAGGATCGTGCTGGTCAGGCGATCGAAAGCCGAGCTGACGGCTGCGTCGGACTGTGGCGACAACAGTCCCGCGGCAACGCCCGCAGCCGGCTGCGGCGCGGGGTCCGGGGTCGGGACAGCAGCCACGGCCGGCTCGGGTGCCGGTTCGGGTATCGGGGCCGGCTCGGGTTCGGGGGCCGGCTCGGGTTCGGGCTCTGATGGCACATCGTCAAAATCCAGAGCGCCGGCATCCGGATCGACTATCGCTTCGGCAGCGACGGGCTCGGGATCGTCCGCCGGGGCGTCGAATTCACCGGCCATGATCTTGTCGATATCGTCGTCGTCGGCCACGTCCGAAACGGGCTCCGGTTCAGGCTCGGGTTCCGGTTCTTCTTCGGCAACCATATCCTCGGTCAGATCGAAGATATCGGAGTCGGTCTCCGCCTCCTCCTCAACCGGGGTGGGCGCCGGTGCTTCGGTCTTCACCTTAAACGCCGGCATCGGCTCGGGCATATCATCGGGCTCGGGGTCGGCGACCGGTGCGACACCGCCGTCATCTCCGTCCGAGATAATCCGCCTGATGGAGGCAAGAATCTCCTCCATTGTCGGCTCAGGAGCCGGATTCGGCTTACTCATAGTCCCCCTCACTCCGCCGCCACGCAACGGGGCAATCAGCCCGACTCACCAGCATAGCCAGTCAATCGACTATCGCATGCCGACGAAACAGCGCAACCCTTGCCCGCGGACATCCACCGCATGATCGCACGCTATCCAACGTCCAGTACCCTGTGGTGGATATCGTCTGCTATGGGCGAGAAAACCCGCACGGGACCGGCAGCGCGCCGGCCGGCACCGTGCCCGCCTGTCGCTATCCGCCCGGCGACCTACTGCCCGCTTGGCGTCCGCAGCCCGAACCACTTGTCACGGACCTGCTGGTAGTGAACCTCGGGCTGATAGTAGTCGACAGCCAGTGCCAGCTTCTGCGCGGTAAGCGAGCCGATCGCCGACAGTAGCGCGTAGGACGCGACGACGCGGTCACTCTCAGCCGTCACCAGCGACACCTTCGAATCCAGCAGCGTCTGCTCGGCATCGAGAACGTCGAGTGTGGTCCGCTGCCCGACCTTGGCTTCCTCACGCACGCCATCGAGCGCGATCTGGGCCGCCTTGACCTGGGCCTTCGCCGAACTGATCGAGGCCGTCGCCGCCTGCAGCGCTCCCCACGCAGACACGACCGCGGCGCGGACCTGCTGGCGAACCGAATCCACCTGGAGCAGCGCCTGGCTGCGCGTTTCCTTGGCTTCACGGACAGCCGAATATTCCGAACCGCCCTGATAGATCGGGATAGTCACCTGCGCCGTGATGCTGGCCGCAGACCCCTCATCGTAAAGCACAGAAGGGTTGTTGTCGTAGGTCGCGGCGCCCTGGAGGGTCACCGTTGGCAGCAGCGCGCCCTCGGCGGTCTTGACCGCATAGGCGGCGGCCTCCTCAGAGTAAACGGAGGAAATAATGGCGGGATGGTAGGCGTGGCCGAGCCGCAGGGCCTCGTCGAGCGTGGAGGGAACGTTGGGCGCAGGGGTTGCCGGCGCCAGGTTCTGCGGCTCGCGACCGATGATCTGCCGGTACGTCGCCTTCGACGACAGCAGATTGGCTTCCGCCTGATTCAACTGTGTATAGGCGCCGGACAGTGCGGCTTCAGACTGGGCGACGTCCGTATTCGTCACCTCGCCGACCTGGAAGCGGTCACGGGTGGCGCGCAGCTGTTCGGCGAGAACCTCGATGTTCTGCTTGTTCAGGCTTACGATCGCCTCGTCCGTCAGCACGTTCATGTAGGCTTGGGCCGCACTGAACAACGTATCCTGCTCAGTGTTGCTCAATGAAGCCCGCCCGGCCTGGACAGAGGCCTCCGCCTGCTTGGTGGTGTTGACGGTCTGGAACCCGCGAAAAAGATACTGGCTGACGGCGACACCGACCTGCGTGTTGGTCAGATCGACCGTGGAAACGGACGAAAATCGCGTCCGCGACTGGGTTATTGTCCCTGTCGCGGAGACCTGAGGCCGCCAGCCGGACAATGCCTGGGGGACTGCCTCGTCCGTTGCGCGCTGGCCGGCGCGCGCCGCGTTCAGGTCCGGATTGCTGGAATAGGCCGCCGACAGCGCGGAGGTAAGTGTTTCGGCGCCGGCAGGCGCGGACGCGAGAACAAGCGCGGCGAACGCGGCGGCGATCCGCCCCGTCCCGCGCCGAGAAATCCGGTCGGAATCGTTTTTACGCATGCTGAGCACGTAACGCCGCAGTCCCAGTGATCTGAACAGAATCGCTCTCTCGACGATCTGACCGGACCTTAACAACCCGTTACCCGTCCGAGAAGGGCTTGCCCGGCCCTTTCGGCAGATTAACGACGCGGTGCCGCATTCAAGCCACACCTGTCAGCGCGAGCGCGCAGAACTGGGGACAAAATGCGGTTCCGTATCGTCTAAACGACCCGGACTTAACGGATATGAAACCGGGAAATGCGCCGTCAGAAGACGAATTCAGGCGTCTTTTCGAAACCGGGAAGCTTCTGAACGTTGATATCGAACGCGACCCGCGCGCTGATATCGTCGCCGATCTTCTGGAACAGGGTCGCCTTGCCGATCGGTCCCTCGACCATCGCGGCAACGAGCCGTCCCCCGTCGCGCAACTGGGCGAACAGGCCGTCCGGAATCTGTTCGGCGGCGCCTTCGAGCACGATCACGTCATAGGGTCCCTGGGTCGGATAGCCCGCCGCCAGGTCTCCGGTCACGACGGCAGCGTTGCCGACCCCGTCCTCGACCAGCAATGTCTCTGCACGACCGGCAAGATCCGGATCGCTTTCAAGCCCCACGACCGAATCGGCCAGGCGGGCGAGGATCGCGGTCGAGTAGCCGGTGCCGCAGCCGACATCGAGAACGAGGTCCGTCGGCGCGATATCGGCAAGCTGAACGAGCTTCGCGAACGGCATCGGCTCCATCAGCCAGCGGCCACTACCCGCCTCCTTGAGCGGGACATCCTCGTCGATATAGGCCAGTTCGCGCAAGGAAGCGGGGACGAAGCGCTCGCGCGCCACTTCGGACATGGCTGCGACGAGTCGCCGTTCGGTGACATCGTTCGTCCGAATCTGGGATTCCACCATGTTACGGCGTGCAAGAGCGAAATCCGTCATTCTCACCCTCTCTGGAGGCAGCCGCCTCCGCGTGTCGTGCAAGTCTGGCGGCACGCTACAGAAACCCGCCGGAAAGGCAATACCGCCGTGACGTCACCCCCGCGCTATCTCCCAAAGGCTCGGGGCCGCCGCGCGGCGGGGCCGGCGCGGCCACTGGATACCGGCGTCGGCCGCCGGTGCCGGATATGGGGGCCTGCTTCGTTGCGACCCGTCCGAATCGCGTCCCTGGCCGACCGGCGGTCTACGCCGTTCGACGTATTGCATTGATCCCGGACTTGCCCTCTTCAGCCGCCTCGGCACCTGCTTATCAACTGTGCAAACACCGAAATCGGCCGCCTCTTTCCTGAACAGTCGAAATTTTTTCACTATTTATAACATATGGTTAGCTAATATCCGCCGAATCTTTAGGCCGCATTAAGGATCAGCTTGACTCTCGAAGCCTCGACTATTCAGGATGATATAGTTGAAACGGCAACTAAAGAGGTTGGCTGATGCCCCAATTCACCCGTCGAGATTTCCTCCGCACAGCCGCCGCTGCCGGCGCGGCCTCTGCGCTTCCCATGCCCTACGCTGCCCATGCCTCCGACGACACGATCCTCGTCGGCGGCCTGCACGACCTGTCGGGCCCGATCGACTTCGCCGGCATTCCGATGAACCAGATCATGCAGCTCGCGGTCGAGACGATTAACGCCTCAGGCGGCGTTCTCGGCAAGGAACTGAAGGCGGTCGTATACGATCCCCAGTCCAACATGTCGCTGTACTCGCAATACGCGACCCAGATGGCGCTGAAGGACAAGGTGGCCGTTGTCCAGGGCGGCATAACGTCGGCGTCCCGCGAGACGATCCGCCCGATCTTCCACCGGTTCAAGACGCTGTATTTCTACAACACGTTGTACGAAGGCGGCGTCTGCGACCGCAACGAGATCAGCCTTGGCACCACGCCGGCGCAGACGGTGGAGAAGCTCGTCCCCTACGTGATGAACCTGTGGGGCAAGAAGGTCTACACGGTCGCTGCCGACTACAATTACGGCCAGATCACCGCGGCCTGGGTGAAGCGCTTCGTGGAAGCGAACGGCGGCGAGGTCGTCGAGACGGAGTTCTTCCCGCTGGACGTCACGCAGTTCGGGTCGACCATCTCGAAAATCCAGGCCGCGTCACCCGACATCCTGATGAGCGTGCTGGTGGGCACCGGCCATCTCGGCTTCTACCGCCAGTGGGCGGCCGCCGGCATGAAGGACAAGATCCCGATGGCCTCGACCACCTTCGGGGCCGCCGGCGCCGAGCCGATCATCATGACGCCCGAGGAAGCCAACGGCATCGTCACCTGCTACGGCTACTACCCGACCATCGACTCCACCGCCAACAAGGACTGGCTGAAGCTGGTCAAGGACCGGTATCCGGAAGAGACGCCGATCCTCAGCGAGCTGTCCGAGTGCACCTGGGAAGGCATGATGATCTGGGCCGATGCGGTGAATTCCGCCGGGACCCTCGATCGCGAGCCCGTGCTCGAGGCGCTGGAAAGCGGCAAGGTCTACGACATGCCGGCCGGCAAGGTGTCGATCGATCCCAAGACGCACCATGCGATCCGCGACGTCTACATCGCGGACCTGCAGGACCGTGTCTTCGAGATCAAGGAGAAGTTCGAGCAGGTGCAGCCCGCCGATACGCAGGGCGTCTGTAACCTCGAAGAGACTCCGGACGCCAACGTCCACCACGAGATCTCTCTGTAAGACCATTCCGCCGGGCAGTCCGCTGCCCGGCGCTCCCTCCCCGCATCGCCGCGCACTACCGGAGTTACCGGCCTATGGACTTCGCTGTCGTCGTCGTCATCGAGATTGCTCGCGCCATCGCCTGGCTCGTCCTGCTGTCAGCAGGCCTCGCCATCATTTTCGGCATGATGCGCGTCATCAACATCGCCCACGGCGAGTTCCTGATGCTTGGCGGCTACACGGTCATCATGGCCACCAAGGCCGGCGTGAACCTGTGGCTCGCGATCCTCGTTCTCGCCCCGCTGGTGGTCGGCATCTTCGGGATCATCGTCGAGCGCGTGATCATCCGGTTTCTCTACGGACGATTGCTCGATTCCCTGCTGGCGACATGGGGCTTGTCGCTATTGATGGCCGGCGGCGTCACCATGCTGTTCGGCAATACCGTGGAGGGCGTGTCGACGCCGCTCGGCGGGTTGACGATCGGCGCCTATCAGGTCCCCGCCTACAATCTCGTTCTCATCTTCTTCGCGGCCCTCCTGCTCGTCGCCGTCTGGTGCGTCCTGAAGTTCACCAATGCCGGGCTCATCGCCCGCTCGGTGATGCAGAACCCCGACATGGCGCAGGCGCTCGGCGTCAACGCGACCATGGTCTACATGGCGACGTTCGGAGTCGGCGCGGCGATCACCGGACTCGCCGGCGGGCTGATCGCGCCTGTCACCGGTGTCGTGCCGTCGATGGGCGTCAACCTGATCGGCCCCGCCTTCATCACGGTGATTACCGGCGGCGCATCGGTTGTGGCGGGCACCCTGTCGGCCTCCGCCACGCTCGGCAGTATCAGTCAGGTCATCACCTTCTCCGCAGGGCCGGTCTACGGCGACGCCGCCCTGCTGCTGGCCGCACTCATCCTCCTGCGCATCCTGCCGCAGGGGATCACCGGCCGAATCTTCACCCGCAGCATCTAGGCACGGACCAGGAACGGCACATGGAACGCCCCCTCATCAAGGACGTCGGCTTTCACGTCATGATCCTGATCGGACTGGCAGTGATGTTCGGCGCCCCGAAGATCTACGACCTCTTCGAGATCATGCAAATCACCCAGTACGTGGTGCTGTCGGTCTATGCACTGTCGCTCGCCTACATCTGGGGCTTCGGCGGCATCCTGTCCTTCGGACAATCCTGCTTCTTCGGGCTTGGCGGCTACACGTTCGCCGTTGCCTCGATCAACTGGGGAGAGACAAGTTTCCCGTTCCTGCTGGCCTTCATCCTGCCGGCCCTGTTCGGTGCGGCGCTCGGCTACTTCATGTTCTACGGACGCCTTTCCGACGTCTATCTCGGTGTCGTCACGCTGGTGGTGACGCTGATCTTCTGGAAGATCATCAATCACACCGCCGGTCCCGAATACGCGATCGGCGATGCGCGGCTCGGCGGCTTCAACGGCATTCCGTCGATCCCGATCCTGAACATCCCCGGCAAGCCGGACGCCTGGCTCGATCCCGAGCAGATGTTCGAGGCCTTCATGGCGATCCTGATCATCGTCTATGTCGGACTTCGAATGATCATCGCCTCGGACTTCGGCCGCATCTCGGTTTCGATTCGCGAAAACGAAACCCGCACGAGCCTGCTCGGCTACGACGTGCGCCGTCACAAGGTGATCGTCTTCGCGCTGGGTTCCGGCATCGCCGGGATGGCGGGCGCGATGTGGGCCACCTACCAGACCTTCATCGATCCCAACGCCTTCAGCCTGGAGATGTCGGCGAAGGCCCTCGTCTGGGTCATGGCCGGCGGCGTCGGAACCCTGGTGGGGCCGATCCTGGCAGTGATTGCCCTGCAGTGGGTGTCGCTGAAACTGGGCGAACTGAACCTCATGAACAACTTCGTGCTCCTCGGACTGATCCTGATCCCACTGGTGCTGGTACTGCCGCGCGGCCTCGTCCCTTCCATCGAGATCTGGGCTCGCGACGCGTGGACCGTGTGGAAACGCCGACAGGCCGGCAGTTCCGGCGACGCCGTCTCCGATCCGAAGCCCGCCGAGTAAGCGCCATGGCCGACTACAAGATTCTCACGACCAGTAGCCTGACGATGCGCTTCGGCGGCGTCACGGCCGTCGATAACGTCAACTTCTCCATCGATGACGGCGAACTGCGCTGCCTGCTGGGTCCCAACGGAGCCGGAAAGAGCACTTTCTTCAAGTGCCTGACCGGCCAGCTCACGCCGACAGAAGGCACCATCGCGTTCAAGGGTCAGCGTATCGAAGGGATGAACACTCACGAGATCGTCAATCTCGGCATCGGCATCAAGACGCAGGTGCCGAACCTGTTCAACGGCCTGACCGCCTACGAGAACGTCCGCATCTCGGCTCGGCGCAAGCATCTGAAGCAGCTCGCCGGCGAGAAGGCGCTCGAGATGCTGGAACGCTGCGGCGTGCAAGACCTGGCGAAACGGGAAGTCGGCCTGCTCTCGCACGGCCAGCGGCAACTGGTGGAACTCGCCATGGTCCTGGCCGGAGAGCCCGAACTCGTCCTGCTCGACGAGCCCGCCGCCGGCATGACCGGCGAGGAGCGCGACCGTCTCGCCGGCCTCGTCACCGAAATCGCCAAGAGCGCCTCGGTGATCGTCGTCGAGCACGACATGCAGTTCATCCGGCAGATCGCCCGCGAGGTCACCGTGTTCCACCGCGGCGCGATCTTTGTCGAGGCGCCGGTCGCCGAGATCATGGCGAACCCCGCCGTTCAGGAAATCTATCTGGGGAAGAGCGCCGATGCTGCTTGAAGTCTCCGACCTGAAGGCCGCCTACGGGGTGGTGCCCGCCCTGCACAAGGTCACGTTCCATGCGGAGCCCGGCGAGGTGGTCGGCATCCTCGGCCATAACGGCATGGGAAAGACCACCCTGCTGCGCTCGATCATGGGCTTCGTCACGGTCACCGGCGGCGACATCCTGTTCGAAGGCACGTCGATCAAGTCTCTGGCTGTCCACCAGCGCGCCGCACACGGCATTGGTCTCGTCCCGCAGGGCCGCGAGATCTTTCCCAATCTCACCGTCGAAGAAAACATGATGGTCGGTGTCGCGGCCGCAAAGGGCGACATCGCCGCCCGCGTAAAGGACGCGCTGGAAATGTTCCCGCGGCTCAGTCGGCTTATGGACCGGCGTGGCGGTGCATTGTCGGGCGGCGAACAGCAATTGCTGGCGCTCGCGCGCTGCCTGTGCCGGCAGCCCAAGCTGATGCTGCTCGACGAACCGACTGAAGGTATCCAGCCTTCGATCATCGACGAGATCCAGGAGACGCTGCAGGTGCTGGCCGCACGCGGCGACATCACCATCGTCCTGGTGGAACAGAACCTAGATTTCATCACCGGCCTCGCGAAACGGGTCTACGCGATCTCGAATGGTGTTCTCGACAGCGAAATCCCGCCAGAGCGCCTCTCCGATTCGAAGGCGGTGAGCGAATACATGGGCTTCGCCGCCTGAGCCGCAGGCACTGCCCCCCAACAAGAAACGCCAGCAAGGAGACTAGCCATGGCCGTTCAGATGCCGACCGAAGATCAGGTAAAGACGATCGCCGAGGAACTGGGCATGACGCTCAGCCCCGAGGACGTGACGTCGTTCCGCGGACTGATGAGTGGATATGTCGAGGCCTACAACGTCGTCGACAAAATGCCGGACGCCCTGCCCGAGGTCACCTACCCGCGCACGCCGGGCTATCGCCCGGAGGGCCAGGAAAACCCGCTTAACGCCTGGTACGTCAAGTCGACCGTGAAGGGAGCCGACTCCGGCCCGCTGGCCGGCAAGACCGTCGCGCTTAAGGACAACGTCATGCTTGCCGGTGTGCCGATGATGAACGGCTCGTCGACGCTTGAAGGCTACGTGCCCGATGTCGACGCGGCGGTCGTCACCCGCCTGCTCGACGCCGGCGCGACCATCGAAGGCAAGGTACATTGCGAGTGCTTCTGCCTCTCCGGCGGCAGCCATACGAGCGCCCTCGGCCCGGTTCATAACCCGCGCAAGCACGGCTACAGCGCCGGCGGCTCGTCGTCAGGCTCCGCGGCGGTCGTCGCTGCGGGTGAAGTCGACATGGCGATTGGCGGTGACCAGGGCGGCTCGATCCGTATCCCGTCGGCATACTCCGGCACGGTCGGCATGAAAGGCACATGGGGCCTCGTTCCCTACACCGGCGTGATGCCGATCGAGATCTATTTCGACCACACCGGCCCGATCACCCGGACGGTTGCAGAAAACGCCCTGTTCATGGAAACGCTGGCAGGCCCCGATGGCTACGATTCCCGCCAGATCGACTGCAAGACAGCCCCCTACACCGAGTATCTCGACAAGGGCGTCGCCGGCATGAAGATCGGGATCCTCAAGGAAGGCTTCGGCCACGCGGTGTCGGAGGCCGATGTCGACGACAAGGTGATGGCCGCTGCGAAGCGGTTCGAGGATCTCGGAGCCACCGTCGAGGAGGTCTCGATTCCGATGCACCTTCTCGGCCCGGCGATCTGGGCGCCGATCGGTCTGGAAGGCCTGACCCAGACGATGATGATCGGCGATGGTTACGGCCTCAGCCGGCAGGATCTCTATGTCACGTCGCTGATGGACTACCATCGCGGCTGGCGCCAACGGGCCGACGAACTGTCGGAGACGCTGAAGCTCACCATGCTGTTCGGCGCCTATGCCGACAAGATGTACGGCAAGCGTTACTACGGCAAGGCGGTGAACCTCACCACCAAGCTGCGTGCGGCCTATGACGCGGCCCTCGAGACCTACGACATGCTGCTGATGCCGACGTTGCCGCTGAAGGCGACGAAGCTGCCGGAACCGGATGCGCCGCGCGAGGAGTACTGCGCCCGCGCGTTCGAGATGCTGCCCAACACGTCGCCCTTCAACATCAGCCATCACCCGGCCATCTCGGTGCCGTGCGGCTTGTCGGACGACCTGCCGATAGGCATGCAGCTCGTCGGCAAGATGTGGGACGAGGCGACGCTCTATCAGGCGGCCCACGCCTTCGAGCAGTCCGGTGACTGGACCACCTTCTGAGGGAACGGAACCATGGTGCAAGCGACATTGCCGACGATCGACGAGATCATCGATATCGGGTCCGACCTCGGTGCGCATTATACCGCAGAGGACGCCTCCTTCCTCTCCGAGGTCATCACGCCCTTCGTCGTCAGCGCCAACGAGGCGCTGAAGCTGCCCGATCACCTTCCGCCGGTCACCTACCCGCGGACCATCGGTTATCGTCCGGAGGGCAACGAGAACCCTCTCAACGCCTGGTACTACAAGTCCGAGATCAAAGGCGCGCCCGATGGGCTGCTGGTCGGCAAGACAGCCGCGCTGAAAGATAACGTACTGCTCGCCGGCGTGCCGTGCATGAATGGTGCATCGGTTCTCCAGCAATATGTCCCGGAGGTGGATGCGACTGTCGTCACCCGGCTGCTCGACGCCGGCGCGACTATTCTCGGCAAGGCGCATTGCGAGTATTTCTGCCTGTCGGGGTCGAGCTACACCTCCGATATCGCCCCGGTGCAGAACCCGCACAAGGTGGGCTACGCGGCCGGTGGATCGTCGAGCGGATCGGCAGCCCTCGTTGCTTCCGGGGAGGTTGACCTGGCCATCGGCGGCGACCAGGGCGGTTCGATCCGTATGCCGGCGTCCTTCTGCGGCATCGTCGGACTGAAACCCACCCATGGGCTCGTCCCCTATACCGGCATCATGTCGATGGAGATCTCCATCGACCATACCGGCCCGATGACGGCCAACGTCGCCGACAACGCGTCGATGCTGGAGGCGATCGCCGGTGTCGACGGCTGGGACATTCGCCAGCGCAACGTCGTCACGCACCCCTACTCGTCTTACGTCGAGAATGGCGCCGAAGGCCTCAGGATCGCGATCGTCAAGGAAGGCTTCGGCCGGCCGGAGAGCGACCCGGAAGTCGACGCCAAGGTGCGCGCGGCAGCGGACAAACTAGCCTCTCTCGGTGCGACCGTGGAAGAGATCTCGGTGCCGATGCATGAGGAGATCTCGGTCATCTTCCTGCCGATGATCGCCGAGGGCATGGTGCGCCAACTCACCTTCGGCGCCGGCGTCGCGTCGGGCGCTGCCGGCTTCTATCCGCCGAGCCTGATCCACAAGAACCAGGACAACGGGCTTCGCGCCGACGAGTTTCCCGACACGGTGAAGGCGCTGTCGACGCTCGGCACCTACGTGATGAAAAAGTGGGGCGGCCGCGTCTATGCCCGCGGCCAGAACATGCGGCCCTGGTTCATCAAGCGCTACAACGAGGTCTTCGACAAGTACGACCTCTTGCTGATGCCGACGACGGCGATGCCCGCGGTCAAGCTGCCCGAGCCCGGCTGGACGCGGTTGGAGACGATCGAGCGGGCCTGGTGCATGCTCGCCAATACGGCTCCTTTCGACTATACGGGGCACCCCGCGATGTCCGTACCGTGCGGCATGACGTCCGAAGGCCTGCCGGTCGGTCTGCAACTCGTCGCCAACCACTTCAATGAGCCGGCGATCTACCGCGCTGCCGGCGCTTTCGAGGCATCGACCGACTGGACGAGCCTGTGATGCCATGACGCGTGCCCTGCTCCTGGCCATGCAGATCGCCGACAGCGCCTTTCCGAGCGGCGCCTTTGCATTCTCCTGGGGTATGGAAACAGCCGTCGCTGACGGGATGCTGGACCGCGGAAGTTTCGAGGCGTGGCTGTCAGTCGAGATGCTGCAGCGCTGGCATCGCTTCGACCGGCCCGTCATCGCCGGCGCCTGGCACCGAGCCACCTCAAAACAAGCAAGCGTAAGCCTCGAAGCCTGGGATTCAGACGTCGACACGCTCTTCTGGGCGGAACCACTGCGGATCCGGTCGATACAGGCCGGATCCGCCTTTTTGACGGGCGCCGCCCGCCTCGGCGACCCGGTCGCAGTCGATATCCGTAAGGCGGTTTCGGCCGGCCGCATGCACGGCCACGTTTCGGTCGCGCAGGGCGCTGTCTACGCCTCGCTTGGGCTGCCGCTCGATCTGGCGCTGGTCGCCGCGGCCCATGCGTCCGCACAGGGGCTTGCGTCGGCCGCGGTTCGGCTCGGCCTGATCTCTGCCATCGACGGCCAGCGCGCCTATGCGACGCTACGCCCGGCTCTCGCCGATGCCGCCATCCCTCCCGAGGAAGACGGTCTGCCAGCCGCCTTCGCGCCTGTCTCCGAAATCGCCATGCTGCGACCGGGTGCCGGGCGCCTGTTTGCGAACTAACCGGACACCTGTCCGCCAACCGGAGGCACGCGATGAACCTGACGCCGACGGAACTGGAACGCCTGACGATCTTCCAGGCTGCCCAGCTCGCCCGCTACTACCGGAGCGAGGGCGTTCGCCTGAGCCTGCCGGAGGCGACGGCTCTGATTACGGACGAATTGCTACTCGCCGCCCGTAAGGGTTTGGACCACCCTTCCATCGTCGCACAGGCAGGAACGATCCTGACGGCCGACGAGGTTCAGGCCGGTGTGCCGCAGATGCTGCGCACACTGTCGGTCGAGGTGTCGATGGAAGAAGGAACGAAGCTCGTCACGATCTTCGATCCGATCCCCCCGGGCGACCCCGGTAGTGACGGCGACGAGCCTGCACCTGGCGAGGTCATCCCGATGGACGGCGAAATCGAGATCAATGCGGGCAGAGAGCGTTTCGAGATCGAGGTCCTGAACACCGGCGACCGAACCGTGCAGGTGCGCTCCCACGCGCACTTCTTCGAGGTCAACAAGGCGCTCCGGTTCGACCGCAAGGCCGCCTTCGGCATGCGGCTGGATCGCCCCGCCGGTGGCGGTGAGCGGTTCGATCCGGGCATCGCCAAGACGGTGACCCTCGTCCCCTATGGCGGCCTGCGGCGGATCGGCGGCTTCGCCATGATGACCGAGGGCCAGGCGGACGACCCGGCCGTGCGCGACAGGGCCTTTGTCCGGGCGATCGCCTCCGGCCATATGGAGGACGCCCCGTGAAGATGTCGCGACGGCTTTACGCCGAACTCTACGGCCCGACGGCCGGGGACCTGTTCCGCCTCGGCGACACCTCTCTCTATGCCGAGATCGAATTCGACCACGCCCATCCCGGCGAGGAACTGACGACCGGTGCCGGCAAGACCATGCGCGACGGCGAAGGCTTCTCCATCGGCGGCACGGATGCCTCCGGCGCGCTCGACATGATCGTGCAGAACGCGGTGATCCTCGATCCCGTGCTCGGCGTGATCAAGGGCGATATCGGGGTCAGGCGTGGCCGCATCGTCGGCATCGGCAAGGCGGGCAATCCAGACATCATGGAGGGCGTGACGCCCGGCCTCGTCGCGGGGCCGAACACGACGATGATCCACGGCGACCACATGGTGATCACGCCGGGCGTCATCGAGGCGCACGCGCATTTCCTGTCGCCGCAGCAGGCCTGGCACGCGCTGGCCGGCGGCTGCACCACCATGATCGGCATGTCGCCGGGCCCGCATTTTGACACCAGCTGCGCCGGACCGCACACGCTCGGACGGCTGATCCAGGCGGCCGACGAATATCCGCTGAACTTCGGCTTCCTCGGCCGCGGCTGTTCCGATCCCGGCGCGGTGACGGAGAGCGTCGCCGGCGGGGCGCTCGGGGTGAAGATCCACGAGGACCTCGGCGCCTCGCCGGCGGTCATCGACGGGTGCCTGCGGGCGGCGGACGCCTCTGATTTCTCGGTCCACATCCACACCGACACGATCAACGAGTTCGGCTTCTGCGAGGACACGATGGCCGCCGTCGCCGGACGGACCATTCACATGTACCACACAGAAGGTGCCGGCGGCGGGCACGCGCCGGACATCCTGATCGTCAACGGCTGGCAGAATGTCATCCCCTCCTCCACCAATCCGACGAACCCGTTCACGCCGGCAGCGCTGGAGGAAGGCCTGCCGATGACGATGCTTGCGCACATGATGAGCTACGAGTTGCCGGAGGACGTCGCCTTCGCCGAATGCCGCATCCGCCCGCAGACGATGGCGGCCGAGGACATGCTGCACGACATGGGCGCGATTTCGATCTTCGCAACCGACACGCAGGGCATGGGCCGGCTGGCCGAGAACGCGACGAAGGCCTTCCAGCTCGCCTCGGTGATGAAGGACCGGGTCGGGCGGCTGCCGGACGAGAAAACCGCTAGGGCCGACAACGAGCGCATCCTTCGCTATCTCGCCAAGCTCACCATCAACCCGGCGATTGGCGCCGGAATTCAGGACCATGTCGGCTCGCTGGAACCGGGCAAGCTCGCCGACCTCGTCATCTGGCGGCGCGACCATTTCGGCGCGAAGCCCGAAATGGTCATCAAGGCGGGCGAGATCGTGTGGTCGAAGATGGGCGACGGAAACGGCAGCTTCATCGGCACCGAGCCCCTGATCCAGCGGCCGATGTGGGGGGCGCTCGGCACCGCGAAACACAAGGTCGGCTTCACCTTCGCCAGCCAGTTGGCGATCGACAACGGTGTCGAGCAGCGTCTCGGCGTGCAGAAGCAGATCCTGCCGATCCGCTCGGTGCGGTCTCTGACCAAGGCCGATATGGTCCGCAACAGCGCGACGCCGAAGGTCGAAGTCGATCCGCAGACCTTCGAGGTGCGCGCCGACGGCGTCTCGATGGACTGCCCGCCGGTGACGAAGGTACCGCTCGCCCGCAGCCATTTCCTGCGGTGAACGGGCCGCCTCCGAAACGAACCGCGACACCAATGGCTGAGCCGCACGCGCTCGATCTCACCGTCGAGCGCGGCGCGGACGGCCGCAGCCGGCTGATCCGCAAACGCGTCGCCTTCCCGTGGTCGCTGGGCCGTGCCTTCGCGCCGATCTCTTCCGACGATCCGCTGCTGATCCTGCCGCAGGCCGCCGGCGCGGGGCTGGTGGCCGGCGACGACGTGCATCAGGCGGTCACGCTGGACGCCGACACCGCCGCGCGGCTCGAAAGCGCCGGTGCGACCGTGGTGCATGGCGGCAGCGGAAGCCTTGCGCGGTCACACTGGACATTCTCCCTCTCGCCTTCTTCTGCGCTCGTCGTCGCTGCCGAGCCCTATGTCCTCGCTCCGGACGCCGACTTGCATCTGACAACACAGATCGACATCGCGCCGGACGCCGTCTTTATCGGTTTCGAGGGGATGTGCCACGCGGTCCCGCCGGACGGGACGGCTTCACGAGGTTCTTGGCGAACCGATACTCGGGTGTTCCGGCCGGACGGCGAAATCCTGCTGATCGACCGGCAGCGTGCAGAGGCTGGCGATCCTGCAAGGCTAAGCGCCCTGCCCTTTGCGCCGGCAGCGTTTGGAACGATTTTTGTCCTGGCCCCGCCGGACCGCCTGACCGAGCTCGAGACCGGTCCGATCGCCCTTCCGGAGGTCTATGCCGCCGCCACTCCCCTCAGGAAGAATGCCGGTATCGGGATCCGCATTGCCGCACCAACAGGAGGCCGTCTACGTGACGCCGGAATGATGCTGCTGAACCAGTTGGTTGAGCGCCTTGGCCTCCTGCGAGGCCGGCCGGTGTCTCCCTGAACGGCTGCCCGGGAGACAACGGCGAGGCTTAAGTGTGTGTCTGCTACTCCGCCGCGATCAGCGTCCCGGTGGATGAACCGATCGTCTGGCAGACCCGGTCGGCAGACTGCAGGTCGGCAAAGATCGCCGCCATGTTGGAGAGCGTCGCGTTGTGCTCCCAATCGGTGTGGGTCGCGTTGCCGTCGGTGACGAAGATCACCTTGTAGTTCAGTTGGTTGGCATCGCGCGCCGTCGACTCGCAACAGCAGTTCGTCAGGGTTCCGGTGATGATCAGCGTATCGATACCGGCATCCTGAAGCTGGTCGTGCAGGCCGCACGTGCCGTTCACGAAGCCACTGAACCTGGTCTTGTCGACCACCAGATCACCATCGAGGACTTCGAGATCGGGCCAGAGATCATGGTCGTGCGCCCCTGGCGTGAAGGCCTCTTTCAGGACGTCTGAGCTTTCCGCCGACAACATGCTCTCGTACCAGGCGCTCCAGTTTAACGGCTCGGCGGAATCGTAGGTGTAGCGCAGATAGACGACCTTGCCGCCGGCGGCGCGCAGAGCCGCACTGATCTGGTTGACATTGTCGACGATTTTGCGGGCCACCGGCACCTCGACGGGCGCGCCTTCCCGCATGAAGCCGTTTTGCAGATCGACGACCACATGCGCCGTCTTCGCCGGGTCGATCCGCCCGAATATCACGTCGTTCTCACCGCGAAGCGCTTGCGAGCGTTCTTGAATTTCTACTGGAATATCAACCTTGTGCATCCGTTCGCCTCCGTTTCGAAGAAGTGTAGGCGGGCCTGGTCGCCAGCGACCGGAGCTTGCAGAACGTGTAAGCCGGCATTCGCCCGCGCGGAATTTCCGGAGCAATTACGCGCCCCTCATACAGTTGATTTTTCAATTATCACCTTGAATCCTTTCGCAACGCAACATTTAATTGATGCAATGCGGCCGCACCGGAGAGAACATCCGGGCGTCGCGAGGGGATACAGCAACGGATCTGGCTCCAGATGCGTATCGGACTGCTGCAGCAACATGACGGCCCTTGTGCAATCTGGCGGGTCGGCGGACAGGCCTGCGCGACGCTGGGCGCGATAGACCCCGTGGCGGGACAAGACCACGACGGTGGCCCCGTCGAACTCGTCGCCGCCGATTGCGGCTATACGCTTCAGTCGGCCGCCGATGCGGCCCTCCGGCTCCGAGATACGGAGAACGTGGATGTCATCGTCGGGATGCAACCGAGCGACCAGCGCAACGCGGTAACGCGGGCGCTGGGCGGACAGGTTCCCTACATCTATACGCCCGAGTACGAAGGTGGATGGTGCGGCCCTGCGGCCCTGCCGATCGGCATGTCGGGATGGGACGTACTGAGCATCGGCATCGACTGGCTGCTCACCAAACGAAGCGTGCGACGCTGGTTCTTCGTAGGCAACGACTACGTCTGGCCCCGTTCCGCACACGCCGCCGCGCAGGCCCATGTCCACAAGTCTGGCGGAAAGTTCGTCGGCTCGGCGTTTCTGCGGTTCGGATCGTATAACTACGACCGCCTGTTCGAGGAGATCGTCGCCGCCCATGCCGATGGCGTTATCGTCGTGCTGCTCGGAGAAGAGACCGTACGTTTCCACCGGGCCTTCGGGCACGCGGGACTGTCTCGCCGGATCGCACGCTTTTCGCTTGCCTGCGAAGAAACCCTGCTCTGGGCGCTGGATGAGAATGCCGCCCAGAACCTTTATGCATGCCAACCCTATTTCCTGGGCGCACCGTCGCCCGAACGCGAAGACATGATCGACCGCTATGCATCGCTTTATGGCAGCGCCCAGCCGCCCGTCACCTCGATGACGCTCGGCATGTATGACGGTGTCCGGCTGGCGCGGCTGCTCGGCCGCTCCGCCGAACGTCCCGAACGGGCCGCGATCCTGAAGATGATCCGCAACGGGTTCGATCGGCATGCGGCCCTGCATGCGTTGGGTTTGTCAGGCTCCGATACGGGCGACTACAGGCTGACGCTTGCCGTCTCCGACGGACACACCTTCCGCCCCCGGTCGACCGGCCAATAGCGTCAAACGCACAGGTTTGTTGAACCTGTCACACCGGCGTACTATCTAGGCCGTTGATTCGACTCTCAACAGTGTCAAAAGCAACTATATGGGAGGTTCACCGTGTCCGAGGCGCGGCCGACCACGAAGTTCAACGAAAACCTCGTCTGGATGCTCGCCAAGGCAAACAGGCGCCTGGAGACCGAGCTCGAGCGCGAACTGAAGCCGCGCGGCGTACCGGTTGAGCAGTTCTGGATTCTCGAAGCGCTCCACGAGCGCGGCCCGATGCCGATGAGCGAACTCGCCGAGGCCGCTTTTGTCGAGCGCTCGACGATGACCAAGATCGTCGACCGCATGGTCGCTGCCGGATACGTCTTTCGCGCCCCGGACGCCGAAGACCGCCGCCGCATCAACATCGTGGAGACCGATGAAGGGACGGCGCTCTACAAGCAGCTCTCGGCAATCTCGTCGAAGCTGGAAGCGCAGATCGCGCGCAAACTCGACGAACCGGGGACGGAAGCACTTCGCGAATTGCTGGGCTCGCTCGGCTGACACATCGTCAGGGCGCGACGATCCGACGCACGGTCGGACCGGTCCTCGATTGCGCAGCCTGGTTGGACGTACTGTCTCCCGCCTGCCCTACCGCCGTGTTGTAGAAACCCCGGTTTTGAACCAAGGGCAGAATGTTCACACCAGCGTGAGGAAAGACCTTGCGCTGATCATGGCGGGCCAATAAGTATCCCTCCCCGAAGGCCACGTGGCGGAGTGGTGACGCAGCGGACTGCAAATCCGTATACCCCGGTTCGATTCCGGGCGTGGCCTCCAATTTCCCGAAATCGATTTCATACACACCGGATCACGCGCAACCAGCCGCGGCGCGGTCATTCGCGTGATGCGGGCACCGATCGTGTTGGTGTGGCGCCGAAAAAGCGTACACGCGGACATGTTCCAGTCCGAACCAACGTCTGACCACAGGACGGACAGCCGCACAAAAAGCGGGCATTTCCCCGCCACGGCTTGAAATATTCGCCCGCCTTCCTTCATACTAGTGATCGTCTTCAGACCCACTCAGGGAAATCGAGAATAATATACGCGGCCCGCGAACGATCCGGGCCGCGTGTGAAGGTTTTGCGTTTCGAAAGTTACGCTAAAAGGAGAAATGAAGTATGCACGCCGTTAAACCTGTCGATACTGCAGAACAGATTTCGGATATTGCTTTCGCTTTCATGGGATCGAAAGCATTATTTTCCGCTCTGCATGTTGGACTGTTCACGGCGCTCGCCGACACGGGTCTGACCATCGAGGGTATCGCCGAGAAGACCGAGCTCGACGCCGATCGCGCCGTGACGCTCGTCACGGCCTTGATGAGCCTTGGGCTTGTCGTCGAAGAGGACGGTCTCTACCGGAACGCCCCGGCAGCCGAATCCTTTCTGGTCAATGGCCGGAAGTACGATTTCGGCGACTACCTGCGTCTGCAGATCGACAAGCAGATGTACCCGTTCATGACGCAGCTCGAAGGCGCACTGACCGGTCAGCTCGATCCGGACCAGGTGTCCTCCTACTCGGAGTGGTTCTCGGATCCGGAGGAAGCCCGGCTCTACTCCGAATCGCAGCACTCGGGGTCGCTTGGACCGGGCCGTTCGCTGGCAAAGATGATCGATCTGTCGTCTGCGCGGTCACTGCTCGATGTCGGTGGGGGTACGGGGGCTTTCTCGATCTCGCTGTGCAAAGCGTATCCCGCGTTGACGTCGACCGTGCTCGACTTCCCGAATGTCATCGAGGTCGGCCGCGAATTCGTCGACAAGGCCGGCCTGTCCGACCGCATCACCTTCGCGCCCGGTAACGCTCTGGACAGCCAATGGCCGACCGAACGCGACATCGTGTTGATGTCCTACCTGTTTTCAGGCGTCCCGGGAGAGGCCATCCCCGGCCTCGTCCGCCGTGCCTACGACACGCTGGCGCCCGGCGGCCTCTACGTTGTCCATGACTTCATGGTCGACGAGGACCGGACCGGTCCGAAGCTCGCCGCGCTCTGGCAGCTTCAGCACACCGCATTCAATCCGCATGCGGAGTCCCTGACCAGCAGCAAGGTTAGCGACCTGATGGAGGCGGCCGGTTTCGTCGATATCGAGGTCAGCGAGATGATTCCCGGGATGACGACGGTCGTTTACGGGCGCAAGCCGTCAGCCTGACGTACACGATCGTCCGAATACGGCCTCAGGTGCCATCCGTCCCCTTGCCGGCGGATGGCGCCGATGTTCCTTTTCCACCGTTTCCATTCGTTTTCAAACCATTGGCCTTGCGGCCAAACCAGACCTCCGTGCGCCTGCGCGCGCGCCGAACCGCCGGCATGTCCACCGACAAAATGACGAACCCGAGCGGGATCATCCAGAAGCCGAGCACCGGCAGGAAGCCGAGGATGCCGCCGGCGATTAACAGGATACCGGCGCCGAGGCGCACACGCGGCGACTCCGGCACGCGGAACTTGCGTCCCATGATGGTCACTCTGCGTCCGCCAGCGGCGGACCGGTCTTCCGAATCCGAATTCATCCCCACCAGCTCGTCGGGTCATTCATGCCGCATCCACCCGCCAATTCGCCGACCGGAAAGGCGACATTTCAGGGGCCTCAGCTCCGGCCGTGTGAATTTCCACCATATCTGTCGCTCGATAGTCTTTGCATCTGTGTGAAGGTTTGATATAGCCCCTCCCGTGACGCACACAGCGTCGCGTGATCCCCGGTAGCTCAGTTGGTAGAGCAAGCGGCTGTTAACCGCTGGGTCGCTGGTTCGAGTCCGGCCCGGGGAG